>Ga0268299_1000033_pt1 | contig 540941 bp, 535 predicted proteins | sample NOBtaG_FD_193484 | JGI IMG/M metagenome (GOLD analysis project Ga0268299, IMG submission 193484) | Activated sludge microbial communities from bioreactor in Nijmegen, Gelderland, Netherland - NOB reactor | ecosystem: Engineered > Bioreactor > Aerobic > Activated sludge | place: Netherlands... | reverse complement strand
CGTTCACGGTGGTCGGCGTCGCCGCGTGGTTCCTGCGTCGCGGCCGGCACGTCGCCGAGTCGCGCACGATGATCGCGATGGGCGTCGGGCTCGCCGCGGTGCTCGTGCCGGCGCAGGTGCTGGTCGGGGACGCGCACGGCCTGAACACGCTCGCGCACCAGCCCCAGAAGCTCGCCGCGATGGAGGGGATCTGGGAGACGCGCGGCCGCCAGCCCGCGGTGCTGTTCGCCGTCCCCGACGAGGCGGCGGAGACGAACCGGCTGGAGGTCGCGATCCCGGGCCTGGCCAGCCTCTATCTGACGCACGACTGGGAGGGCGTGGTGCGCGGACTCAAGGACTTCCCGCGCGACGAGCGTCCGCCGGTCGCGCCCGTCTTCTATGCCTTCCGGCTCATGGTCGGAATGTGGGCAATCATGTTCGCGCTCACCGCGTGGGCGCTCTGGCTCGCCTGGCGCCGGCGGCTGTTCGGCTCGCGCGCGTTCCTGCGTGCGGCGACTGCGTGCATTCCGGTCGGCTACGTCGCGGTCACCGCCGGCTGGGTGACGACCGAGGTCGGGCGGCAGCCGTACGTCGTTTACGGGGTGATGCGCACCGCGGACGCGGTGACGCCATCGCTCACCGGCGCCGACGTTCTCGCGTCGCTCGTGGTCTACGTCGTCGTATACGCGGTGGTGTTCGGGGCCGGCCTTTACTATCTCGTGCGACTGGTCCAGCGCGGACTGCCGGACGAGGTGGAGGCTCACGTCCCGCGCCTCGACGAGCGTCCCGCCCGCCCGCTGTCGGCGGCGGCCGGCGCCGCGCCGGAGGCGAAGCGATGAGCCTCGACCTCGTTCCGATCTGGACGCTCATCCTCGCGGTGGCGGTGTTTATGTACGTCTTGCTCGACGGCTTCGACCTCGGCGTCGGCATCCTCTTCCCGTTCGCGCCGGACGACCGCGCGCGCGACCTGATGATGGCCTCGGTCGCGCCGATCTGGGACGGCAACGAGACCTGGCTCGTGCTCGGCGGGATCGCGCTCTTCGCGGCGTTCCCGCTCGCGTTTGCCGTCATCATGCCGGCGCTCTACTTCCCGATCCTCGCGATGCTGCTCGGGCTCATCTTCCGCGGCGTGGCGTTCGAGTTCCGCCACGTGGCGCAAACCAGCCGCCGCCACTGGGACCGGTCGTTCTTCTGGGGCTCGCTCGTCGCGACCTTCGCGCAGGGCTGCGTGCTCGGCAAGTTCGTGCAGGGCTTCGAGGTCAGCGGCCGCGCGTACGCCGGGACGAGCTGGGACTGGGTCGACCCGTTCGTGCTCGCGGTCGGTGCGGGGCTCGTGTTCGGCTACACGCTGCTCGGCGCGACCTGGCTGGTGCTGAAGACCGAGGGCCCGCTGCAGGCGTGGGCGCGCGGCAAGGCGCATGTGAGCCTGTTCGGCGTCGCCGCCTTCATCGCCATGGTGAGCCTTTGGACCCCGCTCGTGGACGAGCGCATCGCCGCGCGCTGGTTCGCCTGGCCCAACCTCGCCTACCTCGCCCCGGTGCCGCTGGTGACCGCGGGCCTCGGCGCGTGGCTGTGGCGCGCGCTCGCGCGCGGCCGTGACGTGGCGCCGTTCATCGCGGCGATGGGCCTCTTCGCGATGTGCTACCTGGGACTCGCGATCAGCCTCTTCCCGTACGTCGCGCCGCCCTCGATCACGCTCTGGGACGCCGCTGCGGCGCCGCAGTCGCAGGCCTTCCTGCTGATCGGCACGCTGTTCCTGCTGCCGGTGATCTTCACCTACATCGGCTGGTCGTACTGGGTGTTCCGCGGCAAGGTGCGCGCGGACGCGGGCTACCACTAGCCGCCCAGGGCGGCGATGATCGCGTCGCGCTCGAGCACGTCGGCGTACTTCTGCTGCATGTCGAAGAGGTTCGCCTCGTGCGGCGCGAGCGCGCGGTCGCCGACGCAGTCGCGCGCCACGACCGGGCGGAAGTTGTAGCTGATCGCGTCCACGACGCTCGCGCGCACGCAGCCCGAGGTGGTGCACCCGGCGACGACGAGGGTGTCGGCGCCCTGCTGCACGAGCCAGGGCGCGAGGCTGGTGCCGAAGAAGGCCGAAGCCTGGTTCTTCCGCACCACGAGCTCCCCGCGCCGGGGCGCGAGCTCCGGCACCACCTGCGCCGCCGGGTGGTCCTCGGTGAGGACGAGCAGGCGCGGCTGCTTGACGGCGAACACGCCGCCGTCCGAGCCGTCGGCGGCGTAGACGACGCGCGTGAACGCGACCGGCAGGCCGCGCGCGCGGAAGTGGTCGAGCAGGCCGGCGGTGCGCTTCACCGCCGCGTCGATGTTTCCCCCGCCGAAGAGCGCCGGATCGTTGAAGCCGACCGTGAAGTCGACGATCAGCAGCGCGGCGCGCCGCCCGAACCCGATCGGGTTGCCGAAGTTCTGCGCCCGGTAGACGTCGAGATCGGCCATCGCGCCGGGATTCTACCCATGCGGTGCTACGATGCGCGCAAACGACGGCCAGGGAGCCTGCACATGGCGACGCCCAACGACACGCGCTCGATGGCGCTGTTCTGCGACTTCGAGAACCTCGCGCTCGGCGTGCGCGACGCGAAGTACGAGAAGTTCGACATCAAGCGCGTGCTGGAGAAGCTGCTGCTCAAGGGCTCGATCGTGGTGAAGAAGGCCTACTGCGACTGGGAGCGCTACAAGCAGTTCAAGGCGGCGATGCACGAGGCGGCCTTCGAGCTGATCGAAATCCCGCACGTGCGCCAGTCGGGCAAGAACTCGGCCGACATCCGCATGGTGGTCGACGCGCTCGACCTCTGCTACACCAAGGGCCACGTCGACACGTTCGTGCTCCTCACCGGCGACTCCGATTTTTCGCCGCTCGTCTCGAAGCTGCGCGAGAACGACAAGACCGTGATCGGGGTGGGCGTCAAGCAGTCCACCTCCGACCTCCTCATCGCGAACTGCGACGAGTTCATCTACTACGACGACCTCGTGCGCGACCAGCCCAAGCGCGAGAAGAAGGCGCGCATGCAGCGCCGCGAGAAGGACAAGGAGAAGGCCCCGGCCGGAGGCACGGCGACCCCCGCGGAGGCCGCGGCGCCGCCGGGCAAGTCGGACGATGAGAAGCGCCAGGAGGCGATCGACCTCGTGATGGAGACGATCGAGGCGCTCGCGACCGAGCGCGGATCGGAGGAAAAGATCTGGGGCTCGATGGTCAAGCAGGCGCTCAAGCGCCGCCAGCCGGGATTCAACGAGGCCTACTACGGCTTCCGGTCGTTCTCGCGGTTGCTCGAGGAAGCCGCGGCAAAGGGCTTGATCGAGGTGGAGGAGGACGAGAAGTCGGGCGGGGTGATCATCAAGAAGTTCAACCCGGACTGGTGAGCGTTGAGCCGCGCGGCTCGACCCACAGCGCCCCGCCGACCGCGAGAACGCGCCCGTCCGGCCCGTAGATCGCGGTGCCGCTCTTGTGCTTGCGCTCGCCGCGCTCGACCGGCCACGCCGCGACGACGTACGTCTCCCCCGCCTGCGGCAGCGCGTCGATCCGCACCGCGAGCCAGGCGGTGACCAGGAAGCGCATCACTTCGCCCATGACCGCGAACCCGCCCGAGCAGTCGAGCGCGGTCCACACGAACTCGGGCCGCACCTGGCCGTTCGCGTCGGCGTGCGCCGCGTGCGGCGTCCAGGGCGTGGCGTAAACGCCGTCGCGCCCGGTCGGACCCGCGAAGATGCGCAGCCCGTCGCCCTCGGCGCGCTCGATCCCGCAGCCGAAGCAGTGCGCGAAGGGGAGCCGCACCCGCCGGCCGAGAAAGCGCCCGTTCGCCTCGTTCGCCTCGGCGAGCGACGGCGCGAGCGGCGCGTCGATCGCCACCGCGCTGCGCTGGAACTCCACGAGCAGCTCCGCCTGGTCGTAGAGCGCGGCGGTCCCTGCGCTGGAGTCCCAGTCGGCCTGGAGCTCGCGGCCGAGCGGCACCGGCCGGCGGAAGCTCGCGTCGCCGGATCCGCCCAGGCGCGCCGCGAGGAGGCCCGCGACGTAGCCGCCGTTGCCCGAGTGCGGCGGGCCGCGGAAACGACGGTCGATGACGATGCGCTCGCTCACGCGCGGAACCCGACCTGAGGCTCCAGCCACTGCGCGCGCCCGAGCGCGAGCAACGTGCCCTGCGCGGCGAACAGGCCCGTCCCGGTCACGTGCTTGCCCGCGCCGCGCGCGATGACCCACGCCATGACGATGTACGGCTCGCCCGCGCGCGGCAACGCGTCGATGCGCGCCGCCAGGCGGGAGGGCAGCAGAACCCGCGCAGCGTCGTCACCCATCAGGGCGTATCCGCCGGAACAGCCGAGCGCGGTCCAGACGAACTCCGGTCGCACCACGCCGCGCTCGTCGACGAGCGCGGGCTCGGGCACCCACGGCGCCGCATACGCGCCGTCCTCGCGCCCGGCCGGCCCGGCGAAGATGCGCAGTGCGTCGCCCTCCGCCCGTTCGATTCCGCAGCCGAAGCAGCGCGCGAAGCGCAGGCGCGCATGCCGCCCGAGATAGCGACCGCTCGCGTCGTGCGCCTGGGCGAGCGAAGGGGGGGCCGGCACCGGCAGCTGGAGGTCGATCCGCTTCACCGCGACGAGGGGCTCGCCGGCGGCGTAGAGGCTCACGCCGTCGTCCGTGCGATCGATCTGCAGCTCGCGTCCGAGCGGCACCGGACGGCGGAAGCTCGCGTCCGCCGACACGCCGATGCGCTTCGCAAGCAGCCCCGCGACGTACCCCTCGTTGGCCAGCCCCGGCGCCCCGCAGTAGCGCTCGTCGATGACGATCGCTTCGCTCACCGCGTTGCGGCCTTCACAGTGACCGTGCCCGCTCGCGCAGCACGAACTTCTGGATCTTCCCGGTCGCGGTGGTCGGCAGCGCGCCGAACACGATCTTCCGCGGGACCTTGTAGCGCGCCAGGTTGGCGCGGCAGTGCTCGATCATCTCCTCCGCGGTGGCCGCCGCGTCCGGCTTGAGCTGCACGAACGCGCACGGAGTCTCGCCCCACTTGTCGTCGGGCCGGGCGACGACCGCCGCGAGCGCGACCGCGGGGTGCTTGTAGAGCGCGATCTCCACCTCGACGCTCGAGATGTTCTCCCCGCCCGAGATGATGATGTCCTTCTTGCGGTCCTTGATCTCGACGTAGTGGTTCGGGTACCAGACCGCCAGGTCGCCGGTGTGCATCCACCCGCCCGCGAACGCCTCCGCGGTCGCCTTCGGGTCCTTCAGGTAGCCGAGCATCACCGTGTTGCCCTTGACCAGGATCTCGCCGACCGCCTTCCCGTCCTGCGCGACCGGCGCGCACGTCGCCGGGTCGGCGACGATGTGGCCGTCGACGACCGGATAGCGCACGCCCTGCCGCGCCATCTGCTGCGCGCGCGCCTCGAGGTCGAGCGCGCCCCAGCTCTCCTGCGGCTCGCACAGCGTCGAGGGCCCCTGCAGCTCGGTCATGCCGTAGATGTGCAGCACGCGGAAGCCGAGCTCCTCCATGCCCTTGATCACCTTCGCCGGCGGCGGCGAGCCGCCGGTCTGGATGTCCACCGGGTGGGCGAACGCGCGCCGCTCGCCGGCCGGCGCGTTCACGAGCATCGAGAGCACGGTGGGCGCCCCGCACATGTGCGTGACGCCGTGCTCGACGATCAGCGGGAAGATCGCCGCCGGATCGACCGCGCGCAGGCACACGTGCGTGCCGCCGACCGCGGTCACCGACCAGGGGAAGCACCAGCCGTTGCAGTGGAAGAGCGGCAGCGTCCAGAGGTAGACCGACCGCGGGGGGAGCGGCCACCCGACGATGTTGCCCACCGCCTCGAGGAAGGTGCCGCGGTGGTGGTAGACCACGCCCTTCGGCCGGCCGGTGGTGCCCGAGGTGTAGTTGAGCGCGATCGGCGCGCTCTCGTCGGCCGGCGGCGACCACGCGAACGCCGGGTCGCCCGTTGCGAGGAACGCCTCGTACTCGATCTCGCCGAGCCGCTCGCCGGGCCCGGTGTAGAGCGGGTCGTCGTTGTCGATCACCAGGAGCTTGCGCTTGAGCTGCTTGAGGGCCGGGCCGACCACCGTCGCGAACATGCGGTCCGTGACGAGTGCCTTGGCCTCGCCGTGCTCGAGGATGTAGGCGACCGTGTCCGCGTCGAGGCGGGTGTTGATCGTGTTGAGCACCGCCCCGGCCATCGGCACGCCGAAATGCGCCTCGAGCATCGCCGGCACGTTCGGCAGCATGACCGAGACGGTGTCGCCCTTGCGGATGCCGCGCCGCGCGAGGGCCGAGGCGAGCCGCCGGGCGCGGGCGTGGAAGTCGGCGTAGGTGAAGCGCCGCGCACCGTGGATCACGGCGACCCGGTCCGGATGCAGCTCGGCCGAACGCGGGAGGAACGACACCGGGGTCAGCGGCGCGAAGTTGGCGGCGTTGGGCCTGAGCGCCGCCCAGATGTCGCGCGGACGAGAGGCGGGCCGAGCAGCGGGACGAACGCGCGGGGCCGCGCGGGCCGCATTGGTCACCCCGGATCGCTTCAGCGCCGCGCGCTGTGTCGCCGGGCGCACTTTGCTGCGGCGCGCTACGGGCCGCGCCGGCCGCTTCTTCGCCATGACTCCTCCTCCTGGTCCGCCGCCCGGGATTCGCGTTGACACTCCCGGAGGCGCCACCTTAGACTGGCTCGCGCAGCATTCCAAGCGTCGATTCGAAGAATTCTATAGCCGATCCATCGAGGAGGAAGCCCATGAAACCGCTCGCACTCGCCGTCGCCGCCCTGTTCGCCGGCAGCGCGCTCGTCGCCGCCGCGCCTGCCACCGCGCAGGAGCGCACCGTCAAGATCGCCGGCTTCGGCGCGAAGTCGGGCGTCGTGCGCTCGTTCGGCGTGAACAGCGAGGCGGCGATCCGCGCCGCCGCCGACGAGATCAACAAGGCGGGCGGCGTGAAGCTCGGCGACGGGACCCGGGGGAAGATCGTCACCGAGTTCTTCGACGACCGCTGCAACGCCGAGGAAGGCATCTCGGTCATCCGCCGCATCGCCGGCGGCGACTGGATCGTCGCGATCGGCCCGACCTGCTCGAACGTCGCCGAGCCGCTGTTCGGCATCCTGCAGAAGAAGGTGGGCGACGCGTCCGACACCGGCCTGCAGTTCCCGGTGTTCACCGACGTCGCGATCAAGGGCGGCCTCGCAAAGATCTCCGAATGGTCGTTCCGCAACGTGCCGAGCGAGATGACGATGTATTCGTCGCTCTTCAACCACGTGCGCACCGAGTTTCCGGACGTCAAGACCGTGTACGGCGGGGTCGAGGAGGACTTCGCGCACTCGCGCGCGCTCTGGTATGCGGTCATGAAGGACCGCGCCGACGCGAACGGGTTCAAGGTGCTGGGCGAGCAGAAGTGGCTCCTCAACGACACCAACTTCTCGACCCAGGTGCGCGCGATGAAGGCCGCGAACCCGGACGTGGTCGCGATCGCGGCGCACCCGTTCACCACCTGCGGCGTGCTGAAGGAGATGCAGCGCCAGGGGGTGAAGCCGAAGGTGCTCATCGGGCTCACCAGCTCCTCCAGCCTGGAGACGCTCGAGGGCTGCGCGAAGCAGGCGGAGGGCATGATCATCCCGACCAGTTTCGCGCCGGTGAACCCGAAGGCGATCGCGGCCGCGAAGTCCACCGCGAAGTTCAAGGGCAGCGCCGATCTCCACAGCATGGCGGCGTGGGAGAACGTGTTCATCCTCAGGGACGTGATGGAGAGCGAGAAGGTGCTGGCCAAGCCCGACACCGTCCAGGCCGACCGGCGCAAGATCCGCGACGGGCTCGCCAAGCTGAAGACCACGGACGGCCTGCTCGGCGTCACCAAGCGCGAGGACCGCGAGGCCGAGAAGCCGTACGTGTTCGTGCGGGCGAAGAACGGCCAGTGGGCCGTCTACCATAATCCACTGTGACCAGGTAACCGACTGCTGTCGCAGTCTCACCGCCCCCTTGCCGGCGCGTATCGCGCCGCGCAAGGGGACGTCCGATAACTAGAACAATGGGCGGGTTTCGTCCGCCATGCTCGACCTCGTTCAAGCGATTCTCGACGGCCTGCTGTTCGGCGCGACCTACGCGCTGATCGGGATCGGGTTCACGCTGGTCTTCGGCGTGATGCACAAGATCAACATGGCCTACGCCGCCGCCTCGATCGGGGGCGCCTACTGCGGGCTGATCGTGCTCGCGGCAGCGCAGGCCGCGCCGGCGTGGGCGGTGTTCCTGGGCGCTTTCGTCGCCGGCGGGCTGATCGGGTACCTCGTCTACCTCACCTGCTTCCACTTCATCCCGCTCGCCAACCCGCTCGCGACGCTGATGTCGACGGTCGGGATGCTGCTCTTGATCGACGAGATCATCGTCCACATGACCGACGGCATGCCGCAGAACTACCCAGCGATGTTCGACGACGAGATGCTGCGCGTCGGGGAGATCACGTTCCGCGGCGACCTGCTGCTCGTCTTCGGCGTGAGCGTCGTGTGCATGGTCGGGCTGCTCCTGCTGCTCTACCGGACGCGGCTCGGGCTGGCCACGCGCGCGGTGTCGCAGCAACCGGTCGCCGCGCAGCTCTGCGGCATCCGGGTCGCGCGGGTGAACGCGGCGACGTTCGTCATTACGGGGCTCCTCGGCGGGATCGCCGGCGCCCTGATCGGCGCCTCGGTGGGCGCGCTCTCGCCGCTGCTCACGACCCCGCTCACGGTGAAGGGGCTCATCGTGACGGTGATCGGCGGGCTCGGCTCGATCCCCGGTGCGATCGTGGCGGGCCTCCTCGTCGGCGCGTTCGAGAACCTGTTCCAGCAGTTCCGCGGGGTGACCGAGCGCGACCTATACGTGATGCTGCTGCTCTTTGCGTTCCTGGTCTTCCGGCCCGGCGGGCTCTTCGCGCCCAGGGGCGGGCGGGACTAGAACGCCACCGCGTACGGCCATGGATTTCTACTACGGCCTCGCGCAGATCATCGGCGTGCACACGCTGCTCGGCCTGTCGGCGTACATCGTCCTGCTGACCGGCCAGGTGACGCTGGCACAGGCCGGCTTCTTCGCGATCGGCGCGTACGTGTCGGCGATGCTCACCGTGCTCGCCGGCTGGCCGATCGTCGCCGCGCTCGGCGCCGGCGCGGCGCTGGGAGCGGGGACCGCGTGCGCGGTCGGCTTCCCGGCGCTGCGGGTGAAGGGGCTGATGCTCGTGATCGCGACGCTCGCGTTCGGCGAGGGAGTCCGGCTCTTCTTCTTCAACTTCGACTACCAGATCGCCAAGGGCAACGTGAAGGTCGGGCCGGTCGGCGGCGAGGGCTTCCGGCAGATCCGCTACTTCCCCGAGAACGGCTGGACCACCTTCGAGGTGATGCTGTTCATCTGGCTGTTCGTCCTGGCCGCAATGGCGGTGCTGTGGTGGTTCGACCGATCGCGCTACGGCGCGGTGCTCCGCGCCGTCGGCGAGGACGAGGTCGCCGCGCAGTCGGTCGGCATCAACCTCACCGCGGTGAAGGTGAGCGCAATGACGATCGGCGGAGCGATCGCCGGCCTCGGCGGCGGCCTGTACGCTCACTACACGACGCACATCGAGCACTCGAGCTTCAACATCCTGGTGGCGACCTTCGCGATTGCCTACCCGATCGTCGGCGGGCTGGCGAGCGTGTTCGGCACGCTCGCCGCGGTGGTGTTCGTGCAGGGCTTCCTGATCGAGGGACTGCGGTTCCTCGGCGACTGGCGGAACCTGCTCTTCGGCGCGCTGATCGTGCTGGCGATGAACGTCCGCCCGCGCGGGCTGCTCGACGCGCAGTCGCTCGCACGGCTCGGGCGGCTCGTGGGCCGGGGGCGCTAGCGGTGCTCGAGCTCGCCGGCGTCTCGCGGCACTTCGGCGGCGTGCGCGCCGTCGACCAGCTCTCGCTCACGGTCGAGGCGGGCCGCATTTTCGGGCTGATCGGCCCGAACGGCTCGGGCAAGAGCACCACCGTGAACCTCGTCACCGGGCTCTTCCCGCTCACTTCGGGCCGCATCAGCTTCCTAGGCGCCGACCTCGCCCCGGTGCCGGTGCACCGCCGGCTCGCGCTCGGGATCGCGCGCACCTTCCAGAACATCCGCCTGTTCGGCCACCTCACCGTCTGGCAGAACCTGTGGGTGGCGCAGAACAGTCCGCAGGACCACGCGCGGCACGGCTTCCTCGCGCGCTGGCTCGGCGGCTCGCGGCGGGTGCGCGCCGAGATCGCCGAGCTGCTCGAGTTCTCGGGGCTCGCGCACAAGCAGGACGAGCTCGCCTCGAATCTCGCATTCGGCGAGCAGCGCCGGCTCGAGCTCGCGCGCGCGCTCGCCGCGCGCCCGAGGCTCCTGTGCCTCGACGAGCCGGCCGCCGGGATGAACGCCGAGGAGATCGGCGCGCTCGCCGGGCGCATCCGCGCGATCCGCGACCGGGGCGTCACCGTGCTCCTCATCGAGCACCACATGGAGCTCGTGATGGACGTCACCGACCGCATCGCGGTGCTCAACTTCGGCCAGAAGATCGCCGAGGGAACGCCGGCGGAGGTCCAGGCGGACCCCGAGGTCCAGAAGGCGTATCTCGGCGGGGCGAAGTGATGGCTGCGGTGCTCGAGATCGCCGATCTGGTCACGGCCTACGGCAAGATCGAGGCGCTCAGGGGCGTCTCGCTTGCCGTCGCGCAGGGGTCGATCACCTGCCTGCTCGGCCCGAACGGCGCCGGCAAGACGACGCTGATGATGACCGCGACCGGGCTCTTGAAGCCGCGGCGCGGCTCGATCCGCTTCGGCGGCGAGGAGATCGCCGGCCGCGCGCCGCACGACATCGTGGCGCGCGGGGTCGCGCTGGTACCGGAGAACCGCCTCGTGTTCCCCTCGATGACGGTCACCGACAATCTCGCGGCCGGCGCCTACCAGCGCAGCGACAAGACCGGGATCGGGGAGGACATCGAGCGGATGTTCGGCCGCTTCCCGCGCCTCAAGGAGCGCGCGGAACAGCAGGCCGGCACGCTGTCGGGCGGCGAGCAGCAGATGCTCGCGGTGGCGCGCGCGCTGATGTCGCGTCCGAAGCTGCTGCTGATGGACGAGCCCTCGCTCGGCCTCGCGCCGCTGGTGGTCGAGGAGATCTTCCGCATCGTCACCGAGCTGCACCGGGACGGGACGACGATCTTCCTCGTCGAGCAGAACGCGCACATGGCGCTGCAGGTCGCGCACCACTTCTATCTCATGGAGCAGGGTCGGGTGACCTTCAGCGGCACGCCGGGCGAGGTCGCCGAGGACGAGGTAATCCGGAGGGCGTATCTTGGCTCCGCCAAGCGCTGAACACGGAGGTCGATCATGGTTTACGAACTCGAGGATTTCTGCCGCGACTGCCGCGATGCGATCGCCCGGGGAACGAGCCCGGAGACGCTCGAGGGGGTCCGCCGGTCGCTCGCGCGCCTGCTCGCCAACGGCGCGTTCGTCGAGCGGACCTGCGGGCCCGAGGCCAAGCCGGGGCTGCACCTGCTCTACGAGGATGCCGAACTCGGCTTCCAGGTGCTCGCGCACATCAACGAGAAACCGCGCGTCTCGCCGCCGCACAATCACGGCGAGTCGTGGGCGGTGTACGGTCAGGCGACCGGGTACACCGACATGACCGAGTTCAAGCGGGTCGACGACGGCGCGGATCCGGCGCACGCCAAGCTCGAAGTCACGCGCAAGTACCGCCTCAAACCCGGCGAGGTCGGCATCTACGCGAGCGGCGCCATCCATTCGATCGACTACCCGGAGAAGTCGCGCTTCGTGCGCGTGACCGGCACCAACCTCGACCGGATCTACCGCGACGCGTTCGATCCCGCAACCGGAGCGATCAGGCGCATGGGGCCGCAGCAGGCGTCCTGAGGGATGGCTGCAGACCTCGCCCAGAACACGCTCGACGGGATGATGCTCGGGAGCGCGTACGCGCTCCTCGCGCTCGGCTTCACGCTGATCTTCGGGGTCCTGCGCCGCGCGAACCTCGCGTACGGGCCCGCGATCATGCTCGGCGCATACGCCGCGACCTGGGTGAACCTGAGCTTCCGGCCGGGGCTGTTCGTGCTCGCGCTGGTCACGATCGCGGGAGCGACGATCGCCGGAGCCTACGTCGAGCGGCTCTGCTTCGCGCCTCACGGCCGGCGCACGCTGACGCGTGACGCGGCGGCGATCGCGTCGATGGTGGGCAGCTTCGCGCTGTGGATGCAGCTCGAGGAGCTCGCGACGCTGTGGCTGCCGAAGCACCTCTACAGCTTTCCGCCGCTGTACGACGGCCCGCCGCTCGCGCTCGGCCCGCTCACGGTGCGAGTCGAGTACCTGGCGATGCTCGCGTGCGCTGCGGCCGCGAGCTTCGGTCTTCACTGGCTGCTCGCCCGCACGCGCTTCGGGCTGGCGGTCCGGGCGGTCGTCGACCAGCCGGACGCGGCGCGGCTCGCCGGGATCGACGTGCCGCGCGTGATGCTCGTCGTCTTCGCGCTCGCCTCCGCGCTCGGCGGGCTCGCCGGCTACCTGATCGTCGCGGCGCACGAGCAGGTGACGCCGATGCTCGGCATGTGGTCGACGCTCAAGGGCATGATCGCCATGATGCTTGGCGGCCTCGGCTCGCTCCCGGGCGCGGTCGTCGGCGGGCTCGCGCTCGGACTCCTCGAGGCGCACAGCCAGTGGCTCGCCGGTCCACAGTATCGCGACCTCGTCGCCTACCTCGTGCTGTTCGCGCTGCTCGCTTTCCGTCCCGCGGGCCTGTGGGCGATGCTCGCGCGCAAACCCGCGGGCGCAGCCTGACCATGGACGAATTCGCGTTCGGCGTCCTCACCAACATCGCGCTGTTCTCGTTTCTCGCGCTCTCGGCCTACCTGCTGCTGATCGCCGGCGAGATGTCGTTCGGGCAGCAGGCGTTCTTCGGCGTCGGCGCCTACGCCGCGGGGATCGGCACCGCGATGTGGGGCTGGCCGCTGCCGCTCGCGGCGGCGTTCGCGATGGCGCTCGGGGCCGGCGCGGCGTGGCTCGTGGGCCTGCCGACGATCCGGCTGCGCGGCCTGTACTTCGCGATGGCGACGCTCGCCGCGGCCGAGATGTTCCGGATCCTCTTCGAGCTCGTCCACTACCAGCGCGAGATCGACGGCGACCTGGTCGGACCGGACGGGACGCAGGGCTTCCGCGGCATCCGCTGGGTGCTCGAGCGCGGCTTCGAGCCGCACGAGTTCCTCGCGCTCGTGGTCGTCATCCTCGCCCTCGTGCTCGCCGGGTTCGCGCTCGTCGCGCGGTCGCGCCTCGGCGCGCGGATCCGCATGGTCGGCGAGGACCCCGAGCTCGCCGCGGTCCTCGGCGTCGACGTCGCGCGCCTCAAGCTCGGGGTGACCGCGGCCGCGGGGGCGCTCGCCGCGCTCGGCGGGGCGCTCTACGCGCACCACAACACCTATATCGAGCCGCGAAACTTCGACATCATGCTCGGCGTGCACAGCCTCGCCTATGGACTGATCGGAGGGCTCGGCACGGCGCTCGGACCGCTCCTCGGCGTGCTCATCGACATCGGCCTCCTCGAGTCGACGCGCGCGTTCCAGGGCTGGCGGATGGTCGCGTTCGGGGGGCTCGTCGCGGTGCTGCTGATCGTGCGGCCCCGCGGGCTGCTCGACGAGACGGTCGTGAATCGCCTCAAACGCTCGCTGTCCGCGCGCTAGATGAAGCGCTTCCTCTTCCTGTGCCTCGCCGTGGTCCCGACCGCCGTGCTCGCGCAGCGGCTCGACGCCGAGGTCGACTGCAAGCCGACGACGCACGACCTCGTCTACGACTGCCAGGTCGTGCTGAAGGAAGCGAAGACGGGAAAACCGGTCTCCGGCGCAGAAGTCTCGATCGGGGCGGACATGCCCTCGATGCCGATGGCGCACAACGTGAAACCGGTGAAGGCGCTACCCGGCGCAGCGCCGGGCGAGTACGCTGCCCGGATCGAGCTCGAGATGTTCGGCGAGTGGGCGCTGAAGCTCGACGTGCGCAAGCCCGTGCGCGACCGGATCGTGAAGAAGTTCGAGGCGCGCGAGCCGAGCCGCTAGCGCGACACGACCTCAGGCCTCGACGAACGCCTCCTCGCGCTTCTTCCGCACCGCCGGCGCGAGCACGATGAGCAGCAGGACGAGCGAGATCCCGAGCAGCACCGCGCTGATCGGCTTGGTGAAGAACACGCTCGGATCCCCCCGCGACAGCAGCATCGCGCGCCGCAGGTTCTCCTCCATCATCGGCCCGAGGATGAACCCGAGGATGAGCGGCGCCGGCTCGCACTCCAGCTTCACGCAGACGTAGCCGAAGACCGCAAAGATGCACATCATGTAGATGTCGAACGACGTGTTGTTCACGCTGTACACGCCGATGCAGCAGAACAGCAGGATCGCCGGGTAGAGCATCCGGTAGGGCACCGTGAGGAGCTTGATCCACATGCCGATCAGCGGCAGGTTGAGGATCACCAGCATCAGGTTCCCCACCCACATCGACGCGATCATTCCCCAGAAGAGCTGCGGGCGCTCGGTCATCACCTGGGGCCCCGGGGCGATGCCCTGGATCATCATCGCGCCGATCATCAGCGCCATCACCGGGTTCGAGGGAATGCCGAGGGTAAGCAGAGGGATGAACGAGGTCTGCGCGCCGGCGTTGTTGGCCGACTCGGGCGCCGCCACGCCGCGGATGTCGCCATTGCCGAAGTTGCGCGGCGGCTTCGCCGACTTCTTCTCCAGCGTGTAGGCCGCGAACGAGGCGAGCAGCGCGCCGCCGCCGGGCAGGATGCCGAGCGCCGAGCCGAGCGCGGTGCCGCGCAGGACCGACGGGATGCAGTAGATCAGGTCCTCGCGCGACGGCAGCAGGCGCCCGATCTTCGCGACGAAGATCGCGCGCCGCTCCTTGTGGTCGAGGTTGGCGACGATCTCGGCGATGCCGAACATGCCCATCGCGACGGTGACGAACCCGATCCCGTCCGAGAGCTCCGAGATGCCGAAGCTGTAGCGCGCGACGCCGGAGTTCACGTCGGTGCCGATCAGCCCGAGGAGCAGTCCGAGCAGGACCATCGCGATCGCCTTGATCAGCGACCCGTGCGCGAGCACGGTGGCGGCGATCAGGCCGAGCACCATCAGCGAGAAGTACTCGGTCGGGCCGAACTTGAGCGCCACCTCGGCGAGCGGCGGGGCGAACAGCGCGATGACGACGGTGGCGACGCAGCCGGCGAAGAACGAGCCGATCGCCGCAATGCCGAGCGCCGGGCCGGCGCGGCCCTGTCGCGCCATCTTGTAGCCGTCCAGCGCAGTGACCACGGAGGCCGACTCGCCGGGCAGGTTCACCAGGATCGCGGTCGTCGACCCCCCGTACTGCGCGCCGTAATAGATCCCGGCGAGCATGATCAGCGCCGATACGGGTGGGAGCGTGAACGTGACCGGGAGCAGCATGGCAATGGTCGCGACCGGGCCGATGCCGGGCAGCACGCCGATCAACGTTCCGAGCAGCACGCCGCCGAAGCAGTACAGGAGATTGAGCGGCGTGAGCGCAACGCCGAAGCCGACGCCCAGGTTCGCAATAAATGCTTCCATGGCGGGCTCCGCTAGATCCCGATTCCGATGCGCCGGCAGGCGTCATCGAGGAACACGGGACAGGTCGGGATCGGGAGCCCGAGGCCCTTGATGAAGACGATGACCGAAAACACCGTGAGCACGGCGTAGAGGATCGCGACCTCTTTCGCCTTGAACTCGTGCCCGCCGAGCGCGCCGAGCCCGATCAGGATGGCGGCGCACACGATCAGCCCGAGCGGCTTGAGAAAGACCCCGAACAGGACGATCGCGACGACGATGAGCGTCATCGGCCGCAGGACGATGCGCGGCACGGGCGGGCCGCTGGTGACGAACGACTTGGCGAAGATCGCGAGCCCGATCACGGCGAGGAGCCCGCCGAGAACGGTCGGGAAGTAGGCCGGCCCCATGCGGACCGCGGTGCCCATCGCGTAATTGCGGGCCACGAGCATGAAGCCCACCCCGAACGCGATGAACATCAGGCCTGCCCAGAAGTCCTTGGGCGCCCGTATTTTCATTGTCTCCTCCTCCTGCGCTGCGGCAGTTATTCTGCCACACGGTCTATGCCCCGCCAGCGCCTTCTCCAGGCGCTTTGTCAGAGGAATGTCAGGTCGCCATCCGCCCCGCCACCGTGCACCGCGGGTCAGACGAAGCTTGGCCCCGGGACCTGGTCGGAAAGCTCGCGCTGCTTGTCCACGAACTCGACCAGCCGCATGCTCGTCTGGCGCAGGCGCTGCGACAGCATCACGGCGAGCTGCATGAGGATCTTGGCGCCGAGCATCGGCTGCTCGAGGATGATCAGCGCGAGCGCGTCGCGCGAGAGGACCGCGATCAGGCTCGGCTCGACCGCGACGCAGGTCGCGAAGCGCGGCTCGCCGTCGATCATCGACATCTCGCCGAGCGTCTTGCCCTCCTCGACCACCGCGATCAGCCGCGGGGTGTTCCAGCGGTCCTGCTTGAACACCTCCGCGCGGCCTTCGACGACCAGCATCATGAAGTCGCCCGCCTCGCCCTCGCGGATGATCTCCTGGCCGGCCTGGGCGCGGAACGTCTGCATGAAATGGCCCAGCAACCGGATCTCGGCCAGGCTGAACTGCTCGAAGAGCGGCGCGTATCCCACCATGCCGTGGATCCGGGCGGCGTGCTGCGTCGCATCGCCCAGGTACTCGAGCTGCGGCAGGCGCTGGCTCTCGACGGACTCGTTCATGGCCTCAAGCGGCAGGATTCGGCGCTTCGGATTATGCCCAAAGCCGCGCCTCTCGCACCGCCGCAATCAGCGGATCGGACACGCGCCACCGAAGTACCGGGTGCAGAACGAGCACCCGCCCTGCGGCAAGAACCCCGGCACGCGATAGTAGCGGTCGCGGACCTCCGCGAGCAGGGTATCCCGGTACGGCGCGAACCGGAAGCCGTGGCCGAGGACGAGGTGGAAAGTTGCGCCGCGGACGCTCAGCTCGCGCAGCTCGACGCGGTCGAACCAGCGCTCGTAGGCGGCTCGGTCGGCCGGCTGCTTGCGCACCACCAGGATGTCCCGGCCGTCGAGCGCGCGCAGGTCGGTGAGGAAGTCGTCGTGCCGCCCGTGGTGCGAGGTCGAGCCGAGCACGAACACGTAATGGCGGCGCCACGGCGCGCGCGCCGCGGGCTGGGTCACGAAGCCCTCCACCGCCGCGTTGTAGGCGAGGACCGACGCGGGGGAGAAGCCGTCGGCCGCGAACGCGTACTTCCCTTCGTAGCCCTTCAGGGCGGCGAAGAGCTCGCCCGCGCGGGCGCCCTGGACGATCGAGTCGTACTGGCGCAGCCGCTGGAACGTCTCGATCGGCGCCGCGGCGACGAGGACGATCAGCGCCGCGTGCAGCGCCGAGAACACGGCGAGGAAGCGCACCGAAACCACCAGCGCCTGCGGCCCGAGCGCGAGCGCGCCGGCCGCGAAGAGCGCCGGCATGAACGCGAGCAGCCAGTGCAGCCCGATGTCGCGGAAGGGGGCGATCGCCGCGAACACCGCGAGCGGCGCCAGCGCCAGGACCCAGAGGAGGCGGCGCTCAGGCGCCGCGATCGCTGCCCGCACCGCGTCCCGCCGGCGCGCGAGCTGCAAGAGCAGGATCGGGCTCGAGACGTAGGCGACGAAGCCCGCGAACGCGAGCGGCCGCCACCACTTGAACCCGGCGTCGCCGTGCCGGTTGAACGCGTTGAACAGCACGTTCGACCAGCAGTGGCCGTAGTTCCACCACAGGTTCAGCGCCGCAAAGGGCGCCGCGGCGAGCGCGACGATCGCGACGCCGCGCCACGCGCGCGCACCCGACCCGTCGCGCGCCAGCGTGGACGCGACGGCAAAGGCGGCGAAGGCGAATCCCACGAGCACCGCGAAGTACTTCGAGAGGAAGGCGAGCCCGAGCGCGACCCCGGCCGCCGCGAAGAGCGCGCTCGAGTCGCGCCGGACGGCGAGCACGAAGGCCGCCATCGACAGCACGGAGAACAGCACGAGCGGGGTGTCGGTGGTGATCAGCACGTTGACCACCTGCACCGGAACGAGCAGCCAGGCGAGTGCCGCGGCGTACGCCGTGCGCTCGGCGTCCGGCGCCGCACCTGCAACGGCGCGCACCAGCCCGACCATGCCGATCGCCACCACCGGCGGGAGCAGCACCGCGGGCAGCCTGAGGACGAGGGTGGAATCGGAGAAGCGCAGCAGCGCTGCGAGGAGCCACCCGACCATTGGGGGGTGGTCGTAGAAACCCAGGTCCGGTGCGCGCGCCCAGGTCACGAAGTACGCCTCGTCCCCGGTGAGCGGCAGCCACCAGGCGAGCCACAGGCGGAACGCGAGGACGACCGCGAGCGCGGTCCAGAACCCGCGCGCGAGCGCCGCCGGGACCGGCGCCCGCGCGTCGCTCAACGCGCGCGCTCCGCGACGCCCGCGCGGCCGGCGACCGGCGCGGCGGCGCGGCGACGGCGGACGGCTTCGGCGAGCCCCTCGAGGAGCGGCACCGAGTCCTCCCAGCCGATGCAGGCGTCGGTGATGCTGCGGCCGTACTCGGGCGCGCGGCCGGGCACCAGGTCCTGGCGCCCCTCCTTGAGGTGCGACTCGACCATCACCCCGACGATGCGGCGCTCTCCGGCGGCGAGCTGAGCCCCCACGTCCGCGGCGACGTCGAGCTGGCGCTTGTACTGCTTGGCCGCGTTGGCGTGCGACAGGTCGATCATCAGCCGTTCGGAGAGCCCCGCGCCGGAGAGCACCTTGCAGGCCGCCGCGACGCTCGGCGCATCGTAGTTGGGCGCCGCGCCGCCGCGCAGGATGATGTGGCAGTCGTCGTTGCCGCGCGTCTCGACGATCGCCACCTGGCCGTTCTTGTGCACCGAGAGGAAGTGGTGGTGCTGCTTCGCGGCGAGGATCGCGTCGCACGCGATCTTCACGTTGCCGTCGGTGCCGTTCTTGAAGCCGACCGGCGCCGACAGGCCCGAGGCGAGCTCGCGGTGCACCTGGCTCTCGGTGGTGCGCGCGCCGATCGCGCCCCAGCTGATGAGGTCGCCGATGTACTGCGGCGAGATCACGTCGAGGAATTCCGATCCGGCCGGGACGCCCGCCTGGTTGATGCGCACCAGCAGGTCGCGGGCGATGCGCAACCCCTCGTTGATGCGGAAGCTCCCGTTGAGGTACGGGTCGTTGATGAGCCCTTTCCAGCCGACCGTGGTGCGCGGCTTCTCGAAGTACACCCGCATCAGGATCTCGAGGTCGGCAGCCAGCCGCCGGCGCACCTCGGCGAGGCGCTGCGCGTACTCGACCGCCGCCTGCGGGTCGTGGATCGAGCATGGGCCGATGACGACCAGCAGCCGGTCGTCGCGGCCGTGCAGGATGGACTTCACCTTGCGGCGCGTCTCGGTGATCAGCTGCTCGACCGGGGTGCCCTGGATGGGGAAGAACCGGATCAGGTGCTCCGGCGGCGGCAGCGGGACGATGTTCCCGATGCGCTCGTCGTCGGTGAGGGAGGTCCGGTCCGCCGGCACGTGCGGCGGAAAGGGGTCTTGATGGGCGGTCATGGCCATGCCTTTCGCAGAAAACAAAAAACCGCCAGGCGGGTCGGCGCTGGCGGTTTTCGGGGATCGATCGGGTGCGAGCCTAACTCAGTCCCTCCGCCAGCGGCTGGGGGAAAAAGATCCCGAAAAAGAAGCGCTCGCGACGCATGGCCGGGATTCAAGCACGAGCGCGCCGGGACTGGCAAGTGGCGCATTAGCAGACCCTGACGACGGCTGCCAATGCGCCGTGCGTCACGCCGCGCCCGCGGAACGTGGCGCAGACGCCCTCGGTCCATCGGTTAGGCCCGTTTGATGCTTGAGACGCGGTTGACCGGCCCGGCTGCCCGTGTCACGTTTGACTGCGCCGAACTCCGGAGCCCGAACTGTTGGGGACACACGAACTAGGAACTAGGAGATGCCGACCATGGGTGCGACTGCCAACGTCCCTGCGCTGATGCGGAAGCCGCTGAACATTCCGATCGCCGGGTTCAAGGACGTCTACGACGTCGACGCGGTCGACCGCGCGCTCGCCGACCTGCCGCAGGGGGCGAACGACGCCCTCAAGTCGACCTACGAGAAGATGATCAAGGCCGGCGGCACGCGTCTCGCGGTGAAGCCGAGCGGCGTCCCCGCCATGGCGCACCTCTTCGACGAACTGCCCAACTTCGGTGCGGTGCTCGAGGACGTCCGCAAGCAGATCGCGCTCTGCGCCTCCTCGGCCGACGCGCTCGAGATCACGCCGATGCTGCTGCTCGGCGATCCCGGGATCGGCAAGACCCACTTCGCGCGCCGCGTCTCGGAGCTGCTCGGCACCGGGTTCGGGTTCGTGTCGATGAGCACGATGACCGCGGGCTGGGTGCTCTCGGGCTCCTCGTCGCAGTGGAAGAACGCGAAACCGGGGAAGGTCTTCGAGACGTTTCTCAACGGCCAGTACGCCAACCCGCTGATCTGCGTCGACGAGATCGACAAGGCGGGCGGGGACCAGCAGTACGACCCGCTCGGCGCGCTCTACAGCCTCCTCGAGCAGGACACCGCGAAGGCGTTCATCGACGAGTTCGTCGAGCTGCCGATCGACGCCACCGGCGTGTTCTGGATCGCGACGGCGAACGACGCGTCGCGCATCCCGGAGCCGATCCTCAACCGGATGAACGTGTACGAGATCGAAGCGCCGGATCTCGCGGGCGCGACGAAGATCGCGCAGTCGATCTACGCCGAGATCCGCAACTCGCACGACTGGGGCAAGGCGTTCCCCGAGCGGATGACCGCGACGGTGCTCGAGAAGATCGCGGCGCTGACGCCGCGCGAGATGCGCCGCGCGATCCTGGGTGCGTTCGGCAACGCCAAGATCGACGGCCGGCACGAGATCGAGGATCGCGACGTCGGCGACGGGCGCAGCGCGAAGCGGTCGCGGATCGGGTTCTAGTCCGTCCCGCCGCCAGGGCGCCGAGCGACCGGGCTGCTATCCTTCGGCGGCGTGAGGCCGCCAAAGTCGACGTCCCGCTTCCTTGCCTGGCTGGCGGCCGCGGGCGCCGCCTCGTCCCTGTGCGCGACCGCGCTCGCGCGCGAGGCCGCGCCGCTCCTCGACGGTATGGGGCGCTACACCTTCGCCGCTTCGCCGGTACCTCGCGCCCAGCGCTATTTCGACCAGGGCATGGTGCTCGCGTGGGGCTTCAACGCGCCGGAAGCCGCCCGGTCCTTCGACGCCGCGACCCGCGCGGACCCGAAGTGCGCGCTCTGCTTCTGGGGGCTCGCGTGGTCGCTCGGGCCGACGATCAACGCCGACATGCAGAAGGCCGACGCCGCGCGCGTGCAGACCGCGGTGCGGCGTGCCGAAGCGCTCTCAGTCAATGCGTCGCCCCGCCATCGGGCGCTCATTTCGGCGCTGGGCGCGCGTCATCCGAAACCGGGCGCCGTCGACGAGGAGCGCTACGCCGAGCGGATGCGCGCGCTCGCCAGGGCGAACCCGCGCGACGCCGACGTCCTGACGCTCGCGGCCGAGGCGCAGCTCAACCTGCACCCGTACGACTGGTGGGAACGCGACGGCACGCCGAAGTCCTGGACCCCGGAGGTCGAAGCGCTCCTGGCCGCGGCGCTGAAGATCGCGCCTGATCACCCGGGCGCGAACCACTACTGGATTCACCTCATGGAATCGTCGGCGACGCCGGGGCGCGCGCTGCCGAGCGCGGCGACGCTCGAGACCCTCGTGCCCGGGTCGGGACACCTCCTGCACATGCCGGCGCACATCTACATGCGCGTCGGGCGGTACGCCGACGCCGCGGCCGCCAACGAGCGCGCGCTCGCGGCCGACGAGCGCTACCTCGCGCAGCTCGAGGCGCAGAGCGCGTACCGCGTCGGCTACGCGGCGCACAACCCGCATTTCCTGTGGGCCGCGGCGGCGATGGAAGGCCGCAGCGGCGCCGCGATCGACGCCGCGCGGACCGCGTACCGCGTGGCCTGCGGGCCCGCCCCGAGCCTGCGCAACGGCACCTTCCAGCATTACTTCGTGCTCGAGTACTACGCGCTCGTGCGGTTCGGGCGCTGGGACGAGCTCCTCAAGAAGACGCTGCCGCCCGACACCGACGCGCCCTACCCGCTCGCGGTCTGGCACTTCGCGCGCGGCGTGGCGCTCGTGCGCACCGGCAAGCCGCGGGAGGCGCGCAAGGCGCTCGAGGCGCTCGAGCGGGCGCTTGCCGACCCGACGCTGAAGGACGCGAAGGTGAAGAACATCAATCCCGCGGCGAGCCTCGCGCAGATCGCGCACCTCACGCTGCGCGCCGAGCTGGCGCTCGGCGACAGGAAGCCCCGCGACGCGGTGAAGCTGCTCGAGGAGGCGGTCGCGATCGAGGACGGCCTCGCCGCAGACGAGCCGCATCTCTGGCTCGCGCCGACGCGGCACGCGTACGGCGCCGCGCTCCTGCGCGCCGGGCACGTAGCTGAGGCGGAGATCACCTACCGCGAAGATCTCGCGCGCTACCCGGAGAACGGCTGGTCGCTGTACGGCCTGGCCCAGGCGCTCGCGGCTCAGGGGCGCGCGGACGAGGCGAAGGACATCGACGAGCGCTTCCGCGCGGCGTGGCGGAGCGCCGACTTCGACCTCCGCACGCTCCGCTAACTCCTTCAGGCAGCGCTCCTTTTCTGCGATTGCGCTAGATCAAAGGTCGCACTGGCCGGTCCATTAGCATTTGCTTAAGCGTCGGGTCGCACACGCGCAACGCGAGAGCGGCCCGAGGGTCAAGCAAAACGGAGAGGCCATGGCGATCACGCAAATCTCGCGCAGGCGATTCCTCAAGATCTCCGCGGCCACTTTCGGTGCTGCGGCCGCGGGCGTCCAACTGCAGGGCGTCGCCCCGATCGCCGCCGCGGCCAATGGACCGGCCGCGAAGGGCGTGGTCGAGATCCCCACCTTCTGCGAGATGTGCTTCTGGCGCTGCGGCGGGATCGCCCACGTCCGAGACGGGAAGCTGTGGAAGTTCGAGGGCAATCCGCTCGACCCGCAGAGCCGCGGGCGTCTCTGTCCGCGCGGCACCGGCGCGGTCGGCGCGCACTACGACCCCGACCGCCTCCAGAAGCCGCTCGTCCGCGTCGGCGATCGCGGCAAGGAGCAGTGGAAGGCGGTCACCTGGGACGAGGCCTTTACCTACATCGCCGACAAGATGAAGGCGATCAAGGCGCAGCACGGCGCCGAGTCGATCGCGATGTTCAACCACGGCGTCGGCGTGCGCTTCCTGCAGCACGTGCTCAAGAGCTACGGCTGCACCAACTTCGCCGGCCCGTCGTTCGCCCAGTGCCGCGGCCCCCGCGACGTCGGCTTCACGCTCACCTTCGGCAACGGGCTCGGCTCGCCCGAGCCGACCGACATCGCGAACACCAACTGCCTGGTGCTCGTCGGCTCCCACCTCGGCGAGAACATGCACAACTCGCAGGTGCAGGAGTTCGCGGAGGCGATCGAGCGCAACGTCCCGATCATCGTCGTCGACCCGCGGTTCTCGATCGCCGCGAGCAAGGCGAAGTACTGGCTCCCGGTCAAGCCGGGCACCGACATCGCGCTGCTGCTCGCGTGGATGAACCTGCTCGTGACCGAGGGGCGGTACGACAGGGCCTTCGTCGAGAAATACGGCCACGGCTTCGACAAGTTCGCAGCCGAGATCAAGCAGTACAGCGTCGAATGGGCGGCGCAGGAAACCGGCGTCGATGCGAGCCTGATTCGCGCCGCGGCGCGCGAGTTCGCCGCGCGCCGGCCGGCGACGATCATCCACCCCGGGCGGCGCGTGAACTGGTACGGCGACGACACGCAGCGCAGCCGCGCGATCGCGCTGCTGAACGCCCTAATGGGCAACTGGGGACGCAAGGGCGGCCTCTTCATCCAGGCCGGCATCAAGGTCGCGCCCTACCCGCTGCCGAAGTACCCGAGCTCCGAGAAGCCGCTCGCCGACAACCCCGACGGCACGAAGTACCCGTTCGCCGACGAGGCGGTGACCACCGGCATCCGCGAGGCCACGCTCACCGGCAAGCCCTACCCGGTCAAGGGCTGGTTCGTCTATTCGACGAACCTCGTCCAGGCGCTGCCGAACCAGGCCGAGACGCTGAAGGCAATCCAGACCCTCGATCTCCTCGTCGTGGTCGACACGATCCCGAGCGAGATCGCGGGATACGCCGACGTCGTGCTGCCCGAAGTCACGTTCCTCGAGCGCTACGACGAGCTGCTCGCCGGCTGGGGGCGCACCGGGTGGCTCGCGCTGCGCCAGCCCGTGGTCCAGGCGCCCGCGGACCAGAAGCCCGGCTGGTGGATGGCGCAGCAGCTTGCTTCCAAGCTCGGCATCCCCGAGTCGATGCCGTTCAAGGACATCGAGGAGTACCTCGCATACCGCGTCGAGAAATCCGGACACAGCTTCGCCGATCTCAAGAAGAAGGGCGTGATCCTCGGTCCGAAGCAGCCGATCACGGTCGAGGAGGGGCTGGAGCTCAGCTTCGACACGCCATCGGGCAAGGTCGAGTTCTGGTCTGACCAGCTCGCGGCCAAGGGCTTCGACCCCGTCCCGAAGTACAAGAACCACGGCACCGCGCCTGAAGGCCACTACCGGCTGATCACCGGGCGCGCCCCGGTGCACACCTTCAGTCGCACGCAGACCAACCCGCTGCTGTCGGGGCTGATGCGCGAGAACGAGGTCTGGGTGAACGCCGCGACCGCCGGTCAGCTCGGACTGAAGAACGGCCAGTACGTGAAGCTCAAGAACCAGGACGGCATCGTGTCGAACCGCATCCGCGTCAAGGCGACGCAGCGCATCCGTCCGGACACGGTCTACATGGTCTACGGCTTTGGCCACACCAACAAGATGCTGACGCGCGCGTACCAGAGGGGAGCGAGCGCCGCGCAGCTCAACACGAAGTACGAGACGGACCCGCTGATGGGCGGGACCAGCATCCACTCGAACTTCGTCACCTTCGTGAAGGAGGCGTGAAATGGCACGCTTCGGAATGGTCATCGACACCCGCAAGTGCGTGGGGTGCATGGACTGCGTGGTCGCGTGCCAGACGGAGAACGACGTTCCCGAGGGGTTCTGCCGCGACTGGATCACCACCGAGGTGCGGGGCACGTTCCCCAGCCTCACGATGGAGATCCGCTCGGAGCGCTGCAACCACTGCGACAACCCGCCGTGCGTGTACTGCTGCCCGACCGGCGCGAGCCACGTCGAGGACTTCGGCAAGACCGTACAGGTCACGGCGAACCGCTGCATCGGGTGCAAGGCGTGCGTGGCGGCGTGCCCGTACGGCGCGCGCTTCATCCACCCCAAGGGCTACGCCGACAAGTGCACGTTCTGCATGCACCGCGTGAAGGAGGGCAAGGACCCGGCGTGCGTGTCGGTCTGCCCGACGCGCTGCATGTACTTCGGCGACCTCGACGATCCGAAGAGCCAGGTGAACGAGCTGCTGCGCACGCGCAAGCACCACACGCTGCTGCCCGAAGCGGGGACGAAGCCGCGGGTCTACTACCTGACGTAAGGAACGATGACCATGCTCGAGATCACCACCACCCGGGGCAACCCCGGCGTCGATCCGATCCTGCACGTCTGGGGCTGGGAGATTCCCGTCTACCTCTTCGTCGGCGGCGTGGTCGCCGGCATGATGATCCTCGCCGGGATCGCCATGATGCGCATCGCAAAGGGCGAGGATCCGAAGGGGTTCTTCTCGATCCAGACCCCGCTGCTCGGATTCATGCTGCTGAACGTCGGCATGCTGGCGCTCTTCCTCGACCTCGCCCACCCGCTCTACGTCTGGGCCGTGTACCTGACGTTCGAGCCGCTGTCGCCGATGTCCTGGGGCTCGTGGGTCCTGCTGGTCGTGTACGGCGTGCTGCTCGTCTCGGCGCTGATCCGGCTGCCGGATGCGTGGCCGTGGCTCGGCCGGCGCGTTCCGCAGCTCCAGCAGCTTTCCGATTACATCGTGAGGCGTCCGGGGCTGATGAGGGCGCTCGGCTGGATCAACGTCGTGCTCGGCGTCGTGCTCGGCATCTACACCGGCATCCTGCTCAACACGATGGTCGCGCGGCCGCTCTGGAACACCACCATCCTCGGCCCGCTGTTCCTGGTGTCGGGCCTCTCTGCCGGCGCGGCGATGATCCATCTCGCGACGCGCATCTTCCCGGGGCGCCCGGCGCCGCAAGGGTTGATCGGCGGCGCGTTCGCCTCGATGGTGCAGCCCCTGGGGCCGCAGCCGCCCGAGAAGCGGACGATCGACTCGATCATCCGCGCGGACCTCGGCTTCCTCGCGGTCGAGCTGCTCCTGATCGGTCTGCTCGTCATCGGCCTGCTGTCGTCGAGCGCGGTGCATGCCGAAGCGGCGCGACTGATCCTGGGCGGGCCGTACACGCTGATCTTCTGGGTCGGGGTCGTGCTCGTCGGGATCCTGGTGCCGCTCGCGCTCCAGGTGCTAGAGCTCGGCCACCGCATCCCGCACACCGCCGTGCCCGCGGTGCTCGTCCTCGCCGGCGGCTTCGCGCTGCGCTGGGTGATGGTCAACGCGGGCCAGGCGAGCCAGTTCGTACAGGCCGCAGCGGGTTGAGCCGCGCGGCGCAGGAAAGTTGAATCGGACCACGTGAACTAGAGGAGATTGCACCATGCTCAGGACCAAGACCTCTTTCATCGCCGCCGCACTGCTCGGGATCGCGGTGCTGCTGCCCGGCTACGCCGTCGCGCAGAACTACCCGCCTTCGGTGAAGCAGCTCGTCGCCGAGACCAAGAAGCAGGTCAAGACGATGGACATGGCGGCGTTCAAGGCCGCGTTCGACAAGAAAGCCGCCGGGCTGATCGTCGACGTGCGCGAGCCCGGGGAATACGCGGAGGGTTTCGTTCCCGGAGCAATCAACGTTCCGCGAGGTCTGATCGAGTTCACGATTTGGGAACACATCGGCTTCCCTGACAAGACCGACATGAACAAGCAGATTTCGCTGTACTGCCGGACGGGCGGGCGCTGTGCCTTGGCCGCCAAGAGCCTGCAGGACCTCGGTCTGACAAACGTCACCGCAGTGGACATGGTGTTCGAGAACTGGGTCAAGGCCGGCCATCCGGTCGCGAAGAAGTAGCGACCGATACGGGACCCGCGGCCGTCGGCGAGTTGCCAACGGCTGAACGAACCTACGGAGAAGAAGCATGAACACGAAACTCTGGCTGACCGCCGCGGTCGCCCTGACGGTCGCCACGCCGGTCGTCGCACAGACGACGCCGAAGGCCGCGATGCCCAAGATCTGCACCAACTGTCACGAGGCGGCGCCTGGATCGGTGTCCGGCTACTTCGACAACGTCGCGTTCAAGTCGCAGGCAATCCAGCTGTCGATCGACGACGTCAAGGAGATCGTGCGCTTCGACCCAAACACGCTGAAGGTGCTCGACGCGGGCGATGCGAAGAAGCCCGAGCACATGCGCGAGGTCAAGCGCGGGCACGAGACGCGCATCAGCTTCGTCGAGAAGGACGGCCAGAGGTGGGCCACCGAGGTCCGCTTCAAGGGTCCGGTGAAGGTCGCGAAGGAACACCTGGTCGACTACGCCTTCGTGAAGAAGCTCGTCGACCAGGGGAGCGGCAACTTCGCACTCGTCGATTCGCGGCCGCTGCCGCGCTTCCAGCAGGGCACCATCCCGGGCGCCATCAACGTCCCGTACCCGGTGTGGGACAAGGTCGTCAGCCGCCTGCCGGCCGACAAGAATGCGCTGGTCGTGTTCTTCTGCCAGGGCGTGACCTGCCAGATGAGCCCGCTCTCGCAACGCAAGGCAATCGCGCTCGGCTACAAGAACACCAAGGTCTATCACGAGGGCATTCCGCAGTGGGAGACCCGTGACTACCTCGAGACAAGGCCGGCGTTCGTCAAGGAGGCCTACGTCGACAAGGACATCCCGTCGATCATCCTGGACGTCCGCTCGCCCGACGAGGCCAAGAGCGGGCACATCAAGGGCGCGGTGGGCATGCCCGCGGCGACCGTGAAGACCAACCTGAAGTCGTTCCCTCCCGCGAAGCTGAAGGCGCCGATCATCGTGTACGACGGGCGCGGGACCGCCGCGGCGGTCGCGGTCGCCCGGGAGCTGATCAAGGCCGGGCAGAGCAACGTTCAGGTCATGGCGGGCGGCCTGCTCGGCTGGCAGTCGGCCGGGTACGCGATCGAGTCCGGCGTGCCGGCGCTCACCAAGGTCGCCTACGCGCCGAAGCCCCGGCCTGGGTCGATCTCCGCGGACGAGTTCACCAAGCTTGCGCGCAGCACGCCCGCCGACGTGCTGATCCTCGACGTGCGGAACAAGGACGAAGCCAACGCCGGCATGATCAAGGGCGCGGTGCTGATTCCCGACGAGGAGCTCCTCGCACGCATGGGTGAGCTGCCGAAGGACAAGCGCATCATCGCTCACTGCACCACGGGCATCCGCGCCGAGATGGCCTACTACAAGCTGAAGGAGGCGGGCTACAAGGCGGGTTTCCTGAACGAGGAGATCGACGTCGCGAAGAGCGGCAGCTTCAAGATCACGCCGAAGTGACCGCCATGGCCAGCAGCCCCGCACCCACCATGCCCGCCGCCGGCGGTGCGGCCTACATGAACCCCTATCTCGCAGGGATCGGCATCGGTCTCGTGCTGCTCGCGACCTTCGTCATCCTGGGCCGGGGGCTGGGCGCGAGCGGCGCCTTCTCGGCGTTCCTCGTCTGGCTGCTGTCGTTCGCCTCGACCGACTACGTGACCGCAAACTCCGTCCACGCGGGCTACTGGAATGAGGGCCGGCCTCTGATGACGTTCCTCGTGTTTCTCACCGTCGGGAGCTTCACCGGCGCGGCGCTGTCGGGCTGGCTTGCCGGGCGTACGCGTCTCGTCGCCGAGCACGGCCCTCGAATCTCGACCGGCGCCCGCCTCGCCCTTGCGTTCGCGGGCGGGGCGATCATGGCCTTCGGCGCGAAGCTCGCGAGCGGCTGCACCAGCGGGCAGGCGCTGACCGGCGGCGCGCTGCTGAACGTCGGCAGCTGGACGTTCATGGTCGCGGTGTTCATCGGCGGCTATGCGCTGGCGCCGCTCGTCAGGAGGCAGTGGCTGTGACTGCGCCCCTCGCATCACACGTCGAATTCGGGTTGGGAACCGAGCTCGCGATCGCGATCGCTCTCGGGCTCTTCTTCGGATTCTTCCTGGAGCGCGCCGGGTTCGGCAGCTCGCGCAGGCTCGCCGCGGTGTTCTACCTGTACGACATGGCGGTCCTGAAGGTGATGTTCAGCGCGATCGCGACCGCCGCGATCGGGTTGTGGCTGCTCGCCGCGATCGGCTGGCTCGATCTCGCCGAGATCTACCTCGTGCCGACGTTCGTGCTGCCGCAGTTCGTCGGGGGGCTCGTGCTCGGCGCCGGGTTCGTCATCGGCGGGTACTGCCCTGGGACCTCGGTCGCGGGCATGGCGACCGGCCGCATCGACGCGCTGCTCTACGCGCTCGGCATGCTCGCGGGGCTCGCGGCGTACGCCGAGGTCCACCCGGCGATCGAGGCGTGGACGAAGACGACTGCGCTCGGCGAGGCGACCTGGCCCGAGGCGCTCGGCGTCTCGCGCGGCCTGGTCGTGGCGGTTGTCGTGGCGCTCGCCGCAGTCGCGTTCTGGGCCGCTGCGCGGCTCGAGAAGGCTTTCGTCAACCGGCGTCCGGCGTAAAGCGGGCCGCGCGGAAGTTCGATAGGAGGACCGTCAGATGTCGCTAAAGTGGCTCAAGTCGCTGGCCTTCGCCAGCGCGTTGCTGTTCGCACCCCTGGCCGCGTGGGCGGACCAGAACGAGATCGTCGATACGGCCTATGTGGAGCAGGCGCTCGCCCGCGGGGCGATCGTCTGGGATGCGCGCGATGCCGACGCTTACGCCGCCGGGCACATCCCGGGCGCGGTGAACTTCGGCTGGGTCGGCGCGGTCTTCCGCGACCCGAACCGCGAGGATCTTCCCCCGGTTGCCCAGGCAGAGAATGTTTTCGGCGCCGCAGGAATCGACCCAACCGCGAAGGAGATCATCGTCTACACGCGCAAGGGCGACGCGTTCGCGTATTACGGTGCGAATGCCCTGCGCTACTACGGCGCGAAGCAGGCGCGCGTGTACCACGGGGGGCTGGACGACTGGCGTGCGGCCGGAAAGCCGTTGGCAAAGGAGGCCACCAGGCTTCCGCCGGTCGCAGTGAAGCTCGCCGCGCAGGACGGCGTGGTGCTCTGGAACAAGGACATGCTGGAGCGCGTGCGCGCCGGCAACGTGCAGATCGTCGACGCGCGCACGCCGAAGGAGTACGCAGGCGAAGACATCCGCGCGATCCGGGGTGGCCACATCCCCGGCGCGGTGAGCATCCCCTACGAGCAGAACTGGCAGGATCCCCAGACGGCCGGAAAGCTTGCGCGCGGCGAGGTGAAGACGCGGGATGGGATGGCGCTCAAGGACGAGCCGGCGCTCCGCGCGCTGTACGCGAAGCTGGACCCGAACAAGGAGACCGTCGTCTACTGCCAGAGCGGCGTGCGCGCCTCCGAGACCGCGAGCGTGCTGCGCAAGCTCGGCTTCCGCGACGTCAAGGTGTACGAGCCGTCGTGGCTGGGGTACGCGGGAATGATCACGGCGCCGGCGGAGAACGAGGTGTTCGTGAACGTGGGGGCGCTGAACAGCAAGATCGCGAACCTAGAAAGCCAGGTTCAGGAGCTCGAGGAAGCGCTCGCGAAACTGAAAGGACAGAAGCGCTGAGGCGCCCAGAAAGGCAAACGGCCGCTCGCGCGGCCGTTTTCCATTCTGCCTCGCGCCTGCCCGGGCTTGCGGGGCGGCCGCGAGGCCGAGGCGAAGAGCTCTAGCAGCCGCCCTTCTTTTCCTTCTTCTTGGTCGTCTCCTTCTTCATCTCTTCCTTTTTCGCCTGCGCCAGGGCGACGGTCGAGGTGAGCGCGAACAGGGCGGCAAACACGGCGGCGAACAGCTTCTTCATCCGGATCTCCTGATAGGGGTTGGAAAACGCCCGCAGGCGTCGCGCCAGTATCAACGCTCCACCGGCCGGCAGGTTGACCTGGATCACATCATTTCGCCGCCGGCGCGGGCGCGGCCGGCGCCGGGTGGGTAGGCACGACGATCCCCGGCGCGAGCGGGATGTCCTCCACCGCCTTGATGCCGGTGACGAAGTGCCGCGTCTCCCCGAAGCAGGACGTCGGCAGCCCGACCTTCTCCTCGTAGTGCAGCGACACGCGCTTGCCCATGCTGCGGTTGATCTGCTCCGCGACCGCGTCGTCCCAGACGGTGAACAGGAACTTCTCCTGGGCGGTCCCCGGCATCGTCACCAGCGCGAGCTCGCCCTCCCAGGTCTTGCAGAGCCAGCCCTTCTTGGAGAACTTCTGCACCCATCCGGCGCGCTCTCCGGTCGAGTAGTTCCAGTTGAGCACGACGAAGAAGTAGGCGGCCACGAGGGCGATCGCCGCGACGAGGCCGACGAGGATCGGGATCACCGCGCCCGCCTGGCGTGTAGAGGTGCAACTGCGAGCCCCGCGCATCGATGGATCTCCCGTCCGGCGGCCCCTTTTACCGGGACCGGCGCCAGAGATCAAGCTGCGGCGGCGCGACGACGGCACGGTATGATCCGCGCGCCCGTGGCCCGCGCCTTCTTTCGCCTGTTCGCACGCCTCCCGCTCCCGGTCGCGCACGCGCTGGGCGCTGCGCTCGGGGTCCTCGGCGCGGTCGTTCCCTCGAGCTTCGCGCGCCGCACCCGCTTCCACGTCGCGCGCTGCCTGCCCGAGCTCGCCCCTGCGGCGCGGCGCTGGCTCGCGTTCCGCGCGCTGGTAGAGGCGGGGAAGACCCTCACCGAGCTGCCCTTCCTCTTCTCCGCGCGCGAGGCGCGCGTCGTGCGTGCGCTGCGCGAGGTGCGCGGCCGGGACCTGCTCGACGCGGCGGTCGCGGCGGGCAAGGGCGTGATCGCCGCATCACCGCACTTCGGGTCGTGGGAGATGGCCGGGCTCGCGTACTCGCGCCTGCAGCCGATGGTCACGATGTACCGGCCGCAGGAGGAGCCGTGGGACTCGCTCATCAAGGCCGGGCGCAGCCGGTTCGGCGCCGTGGTCGTGCCGAGCGACCGCGGCGGCATGCGCAGGCTGCTCGAGATGCTCCATCGGGGCGGCAGCATCGGCGTGCTGCCCGACCAGGATCCGCCGACGGGCAGCGGCGTGTTCGCGCCGTTCTTCGGGATCGTGGCGCATTCGCCCGTGTTCGCATCGCGCCTCGCGCGGCGCACGGGCGCGACGATCCTCTACGTCTACGCGGAGCGGCTGAGCTGGGGGCGCGGGTTCGTCCTGCACATCGAGGCCGCGCCACCGGAGGTGGCCGACGCGGACGAGGTGCGCGCAGTGGCCGCGGTGAACCGCGGCGTAGAGGCGTGCATCCGGCGCTCCCCCGCGCAGTACTACTGGGCCTACATGCGCTTCCGGCGGCGACCGGCGGGCGAGCCGCCGTTCTATCCGTGGTGAGGCGGCCCGCCTAGACCTTGGCCGCCACCCACTCGCGCACGCTCGCCAGAGCGGGCGCGAGCTTCGAAGGGTCGGTGCCGCCGGCCTGCGCCATGTCCGCGCGCCCGCCGCCCTTCCCGCCGACCTGCTGCGCGACGAAGTTCACGAGCTCGCCGGCCTTGACCTTCGCGGTGAGGTCGGCGGTGACGCCGGCAACCAGGCTCACTTTCGCCCCTTCGGCCGCCGCGAGGACGATCGCGGCCGAGCGCAGGCGGTCCTTGAGCTTGTCGAGCGTCTCGCGCAGCGTCTTCGCGTCCGCGCCCTCGAGCGTGGCCGCGAGCACCTTCACGCCCTTCACGTCCTGCGCGCGGTCGGCGAGCTCGTCGCCCTGCGAGGACGCCATCTTCGACTTGAGCCGGCCGAGCTCCTTCTCGAGCGCGCGCACGTTGTCTTGCATCTGCGCGATCTTCTGCGCGAGCTCCTCGGGATTGGTCCGCAGCGTGGCGGCCGCCTCGGCGAGCTTCGCCTCGCGCGCCTGCACCCAGGCGAGCGCGCCCTCGCCCGTCACCGCCTCGACGCGACGGATGCCGGCGGCGACGCCGGTCTCCGCCACCAGCTTGAAGAAGCCGATGTCGCCGGTGCGCCGCACGTGCGTGCCGCCGCAGAGCTCGGTCGAGAACTCGCCCATACTCAGGACGCGCACCTCGTCACCATACTTCTCGCCGAAGAGCGCCATCGCGCCCGAGCGGATCGCCTCGTCGTACTTCATGATCCGTGCCGCGACCTCGACGTTGCGGCGGATCTCGCGGTTGACCAGCGCCTCCACCTGGCGCACCTCGTCCTCGGTCATCGGCTCGTTGTGCGAGAAGTCGAAGCGCGTCTTCTGCGCGTCCACCAGCGAGCCGCGCTGGTGGACGTGCGGCCCGAGCACCTTGCGCAGGGCCGCGTGCAGGAGGTGGGTCGCGGAGTGGTTCCACGCGGTGCGCGCGCGGGCGATGCCGTCGACGCCCGCCATCACCCTGTCGCCGATGCGCAGGCGCCCCGCCTTGAGCGCGCCCTTGTGCCCGAACACCTCCGTCTGGATCTTCTGCGTGTCCTCGACGAGGAAGGTGCCGTTCGCGCCGGCGAGCTCGCCGCGGTCGCCGACCTGCCCCCCCGACTCGGCGTAGAACGGCGTGCGGTCGAGCACGACCACCGCCGACTCGCCGGCCCCGATCTCGTCCACCGGCGTGCCTTCTTTGTAGATCGCCAGCACCGTGCCCTCGAGGGTGAGCGTGTCGTAGCCGTGGAACTCGGTGGGCTTTCCGGCGTAGTCGACGCCCGCGTCCATGCGGAACTTCGACGCCGCGCGCGCGCGCTCGCGCTGGCGCTCCATCGCCGCCTCGAACCCGGCGTAGTCGACCCGCACCCCGCGCTCGCGCGCGATGTCGGCGGTCAGGTCGACCGGGAAGCCGTAGGTATCGTAGAGCTGGAACACCGTCTCGCCGTCGAGCATCCGGTCCTCGCGCGTGAGCGACCCCTCGAGCACGCGCATCCCGTTCTCGAGCGTCTCGGCGAAGCGCTCCTCCTCGGTCCGCAGCACCTGCTTCACGCGCTCGGCGCTCTTCGGCAGCTCGGGATACGCGTCGCCCATGGTGCGCGCAAGGTCGTCGACCAGCCTGTGGAAGAACGGCTGCTTCTGGCCGAGCTTGTAACCGTGCCGGATCGCGCGGCGGATGATCCGCCGCAGCACGTAGCCGCGGCCCTCGTTGCCCGGGATCACGCCGTCGACGATGAGAAACGAGCACGCGCGGATATGGTCGGCGATCACCTTGAGCGAGTTCGACGACAGGTAGTCGGTGCCGGTCTCGCGCGCCGCCGCCTTGATGAGATCCTGGAAGAGGTCGATCTCGTAGTTCGAGTGCACGCCCTGCAGCACCGCGGCGATGCGCTCGAGCCCCATGCCGGTGTCGACCGACGGCTTGGGCAGCGGGTGCAGCTTGCCGTGCTCGTCGCGGTTGAACTGCATGAACACGAGGTTCCAGATCTCGATGTACCGGTCGCCGTCGGCCTCCGGCGTCCCGGGCGGGCCGCCCGCGACCTCCGGGCCGTGGTCGTAGAAGATCTCCGAGCACGGGCCGCACGGGCCGGTGTCGCCCATCTGCCAGAAGTTGTCGCTCTGGAACGGCGGCCCGCCCGGCTTGTCGCCGATGCGCGTGATGCGGTTCTCGGGAATCCCGATGTCCTTGCGCCAGAGCGTGTAGGCCTCGTCGTCGGTCTGGTAGACGGTTACCCACAGCCGCTCCTTGGGCAGGCCGTACACCTTGGTGAGCAGATCCCAGGCGTAGTGGATCGCGTCCTTCTTGAAATAGTCGCCGAAGCTGAAGTTGCCCAGCATCTCGAAGAAGGTGTGGTGGCGCGCGGTGTAGCCGACGTTCTCCAGGTCGTTGTGCTTGCCGCCGGCGCGCACCGACCGCTGCGAGGTGGTCGCGCGCTTGTACGGCCGCGACTCCTTGCCGAGGAAGACGTCCTTGAACTGCACCATCCCGGAATTGGTGAAGAGCAGCGTCGGGTCGTTGCCCGGCACGAGCGAACTGGAGGCGACGATCGCGTGGCCGCGTTCTTCGAAGAATTTCAGGAACTTGGAGCGGATTTCGGCGGATTTCATCGGTGGGCGGGCGGGGTCGTCCGGGAAATTGCAGACCGGCGTGCAAAGGCTTGATTCTCGCCGGAAAAATGCGGCGGTGCAAACCGCGCGCAGCGCCGCCAAATATGTCGCGAGTGCAATGCCCAGGCGAACGTCTCGGTGTCGGCCGTCCGGAGCCGGCGGTTCAGCGGTACGAATGAACCCTACTTAATGCGAGGGAATCAGGGGCTCGAATTGACGTGTCAGCCGACTAGCCTGTCGACTGGCCTTACAGTCGCTCGGCGGATATGACCACATCCCGGCCTAACTCCTTAATTTTATTCACATCACAAGTTCTGGCACGAGAATTGATTGCCTTGTTGGCAAATCTTGGCGGGGAGACGAGCCCCGCCGGACCCTTTCGGAGTCGGAGTGATATCACGCATGGTTCGCACGATCTTGTTCGCCATCGCCCTAACGGTCGGCGCGCAGGCCGCTCATGCTGTGATCATGCTGACCCCGTCGACGACGGGCGTGATCGGGCGGGATTTCGGCCCCTCGAATTGCGAGCCGGATTGCATTAACACGGTGTTCGGGCTGACCGGCGCTAGCGCGCTCGTTGCGCCGGGCGACCTGAAGTACAAAGCCAACGTCGGAATCCCCACCAGCGGCCCGGCGGTCATCGAAGAGGGTCCGTGGCTTTCTTACTACACCACCACGTTCGACAGCACCCCGTTTGACCCGCAGGACGCCCTGATCACCTGGACCCCGCCGGGACTGCCGATGCTATCGATCACCTGCCCGGCGTGTTACCTCGCGATTAAGGACGGCAATCAAGACCCGAGCTATTACTTCTATGACCTTTCCGGATGGAACGGCCAGGAGGCGATTCAACTGAACGGGTTCTGGCCGAACCAGGGCGCGATCTCGCACGTTTCGATCTGGGCCAACCAGGGCGGCGGCACACGCGTGCCCGAGCCCGGCTCGCTCGCCCTCCTCGCGCTGGCGCTTTTCGGCCTGGCGGCGGTGGGACGGAGGCGGCGCGCCTAGTCGCACCCTCGATCATCACCGGACGGGCCGGCCGTGCGCCGGCCCGTTTCGTTTCGGTCGAGCGCGTCCTCCCAGTCGCGCAAGGCGCCCAGCAACTGCCCCGAAGTGCGCAACTGCCTGAGCGCGATTCGGCACGCGAGACGGGCGTGGCGCGTCGCAGGCGCGCGCCAGGCCTCCGGCGCATCCCCGCGCTCGACCGCCGCGCGCAGCGCCGTCTTCGCGGCCACCGACGCCGGTTCACCGAACCGCTCTAGCAATCGCTGGAAGTCGGCGTGCTCCACCGCCACAAACGGCTTCCGCTCGCCCAATTCGTCCTTGGCCGGATGCGGGGGATGCAGCGTGAACCCGGGGACGCGCCCCTGCGCGAGCGGGATGTTCGCCGACACCGCCCGGCCAGGCCGCAGGAACCGGGGAAGAAGGTGCGTGTGGGGCCCCTCCGGCGTCGCGGTGCCCGCGGCAGCGATCGGCTGGTACACCTCGATTCGCGCGGCGCGCGAGATCACCACACGGTGCGGGCTCGCCGCGACGAGCGCCGCTCCGAGCGCCGGACCGGCCGCGAGGAACCCGTTGCCCGCCGCGCGACGCAGCGCCGCGAGGAGCGCGGCGTCCGCGGTCCTCACGCAGAAGGCAAACGCCGCCGAGCCGAGCCCGAGATCGAACAGCACCGCTGCCCGGTCCTCGGCGCGAATCGCCTCGCGATCCGGGCCGAGTCCAGTAACTACGGCTCGGGCGGGAAGAACCGCAGTCGCCGCCGGCAGGCTGAAGAGCACGCCTTGGTGCCACAGGCCGGGCTGCGCGCTCAGGATTTCGTAGGCAAGGGCCGCGAGGTCGCCGCGCGCCTCAACGCGGATCGCACCGCGCGCCGTGACGGCCTGCAGCGCGTCGCGCTCGCACGGCTCGTCGGCCGCACGCATGAACTCCGCGAGCGCCCCGGACCCGCCGAGGCTCCACGCGTTGCGCGGGTCAGCGAGCCGCGCTGCGACGAGCTCGAGCGCGGTCATCGCCGCCCGCTCACACGAGGATGCCCACGGTTGCGCCGGCGATCAGCGTCGCGAGCGTGCCCGAGACGAGCGTCCTCGTCCCGAGCGCGACGATCTCGCCGCGCCGCGCCGGCGCCATCGTCGCGAGGCCCCCGATCATGATCCCCAGGCTGCCGAAGTTGGCGAACCCGCACAGCGCGTAGGTCATGATGAGCCGCGACCGCGGCGCGAGCGCATCGTCCGTAATGCGCCCGAGCTCGAGGTAGGCGAGCAGCTCGTTGAGCACCGTCTTGACGCCGAGGAGCTGCCCCGCCACCTGCGCCTCGGACCACGGAACGCCCGCGAGCCAGGCGAGCGGCGCCATCGCCGCACCGAGGATGCGCTGCAGCGTCAGCGGCGCGCCCCCGGCGTCCGGCGCCAGGCCGAGGATCGCGTTCGCGAGGTGCACGAGCGCGACGAGCACGAGCAGCATCGCGACGATGTTGATGAGCAGCGCCACGCCGTCGAGCGTCCCGCGCGTGATCGCGTCCATGCTGCTCGCCGCTTCCGACGGCGCGAGGTCCGCCGCCGTGCCGCCGGTGGCGCGCTCCTCCGGCGACGGCGGCACCATCAGGAGCGCGACGGCGATCGCCGCCGGGGTCGCGATGATCGAGGCGATCAGGATGTGGCCGAGGGCCCCCGGGACCGCCTTGCCGATGAAGGTCGCGTACAGGACCATCACCGTGCCGGCGATCGTCGCCATGCCGCAGCTCATCATCACGAAGAGCTCCGAGCGCGACATGCGCGCGATGTACGGCCGCACGAAGAGCGGCGCCTCGACCATCCCCACGAAGACGTTCGCGGCGGACGAGAGGCCCACCGCCCCGCCCACCCCCATCGTGCGCTCCAGCAGCCGCGCGAAGAGCCGCACGACCCATGGGAGGATGCGCCAGTAGTACAGCAGCGACGTGAGCGCGCTGACCACGAGCACCAGCGGCAGCGCCCGGAACGCGAGCACGAACGAGCTCGTCGCCGGTTTCTCCTCGAAGGGCAGCGGCGCACCGCCGAGATAGCCGAACACGAACGACGTCCCGGCCTGCGTCGCGCGCTCGAGCGCCTCGACCGCGCGGTTTAGGACGAGGAACGCGTCGGACACCGCCGGCACCTTGAGGCACAGCGCGGCGAGGCCGAAGGTGAGCGCCATCCCCGCGAGAACCGGGCGCCAGCGGACGCCGCGGCGCCGCTCGGACAGGGCCCAGGCGAGCGCGTGCAGCGCGAGAAACCCGAACGCGCTCTGCGCGGCGAGCGCGCTCATCCGGCCATGCTCACGCCGAGAAGCTTGCCGATGCTGTAGGTGAGCGCCCCGGCGAGAGCGCCGATCGCCAGCATGCGCAGGCCGTCGCGCAGCGCGCTGCGGCCGGTGAAGAGGCTGATCGTCGCCCCGACCGCGAACAGCGCCACTGCCGTGACGCCGATCGACGTCCCGAGCGCGGCGCCGCCCCGCAGGACGAGGAACGGCGCGAGCGGGATCAGCGCGCCGACCGCGAACGAGAGGAAGGACGCGGCGGCGGCACCCCAGGGCGAGCCGAGCTCGTCGGGGTTGAGCCCGAGCTCCTCGCGCGCCAGCGTGTCGAGCGCGCGCGCCGGGTCGGCGATGGTCGAAGTCGCGAGCGCCGCCGCCTCGTCGGGCGGCAGGCCGCGCGCTTCGTAGATGAGCGCGAGCTCCTGCGCCTCCTCCGCCGGGTACTCGGCGAGCTCCTTGCGCTCGAGGCCGATCTGGTGCTCGAACATCTCGCGCTGCGACCGCACCGATACCCATTCGCCCGCGGCCATCGAGAACGCGCCCGCCAGCAGGCCGGCGACGCCTGACAGGAGGATCACGCTGCTCGAGGCCGTCGCGCCCGCCACGCCGAGGATCAGGCTGCAGTTCGACACGAGCCCGTCGTTCACGCCGAACACGGCCGCGCGCAGGTTGCCCCCGGTCGCCACGTTGCGATGGCGTGCCTGCATGTCCTCGATCGAGGTCGGGCGCGGGTGCCCGGGCTGGGCGTGCGTGTAGACCGAGAGGCCGCGCACCTTCATCGCCGCGAGCACCATGCGCACGGCGCGCGGCCCGTGGCGCCGAACCAGAGCGGCGACGACTTTCGCGCGCGCGTCGGGGACGAAGCGGTCCGGCACCGTCGCGCCCTGCTTCCGCGCCGACTCGGCCCAGATGGCGGCCTGGCCCTCGGCCTCGTTCGCGAGCTCGCGGAAGAGCCGTTCGCGGGGGGTGCCGCGCTCGGCGTCGGCGACGATGCGATAGAGGTAGGCCGAGCGCATCTCGTCGGCCCAGCCCGCGACGGCGTTAGCGGAGGATGCGGCGGTCAAGCGTTGCTCCGGTCCACGAACCGGGGCCGATGGTACCGGACCGCGTCCGGGTCAGGACGCAGCGCGGCGCCAGCGTTCGTCGACGAGGACGACCGAGGTCTCGATCTGGCGGTCGGGGATCGACCAGTACCGGCGCAGCAGCCGCTCCTTCTCCGCCGGGGACGTGAGCGCGAAACCGTGCCGCTCGTAGAATCGGATCGCCCAGGTTGCCGCCGCCCAGGTGCCCACGAGCAAAGGCCGGTCGGTCTGATCGACGAGATGCCGCAGGAGCGCGCCGCCGATGCCCTCGCCGCGCGCCGCGGTCGCGACGTACGCGTGGCGGATGAGCGCGACGTCCAGCACGTCCTGGAGTCCCATGACCCCGACGAGCCGCCCGTCCCTCTCCGCGCCCCAGAAGGCCACGCCCGCCGCGATCTCCGCGCGCAACTCCGCCTCGGGCATGTACGGCTCGTGCCAGCGGTCGGCGGGAATCACGCCGCGGTAGGCTTGCGCCGCGTCGTTGATGATCGCGAACATCGCCGGAACGTCGGCCTCGCCGCAGCGGCGGATCGTCATCCCGGTTCGCACGCTCAGGCGTGCTCGAGTGCCCGCTCGAAGTCGGCGAGCAGGTCGCGCCAGTCCTCCACCCCGATCGAGAAGCGCACCATCCCGTCGGTCACCCCCGCCTGCGCGAACTCGGCCTCGGTGAAGCCCGAGTGGGTCGTCGACTTCGGGTGGCAGACGAGCGTCTCGACCCCGCCGAGCGACACCGCGTCGCGCGCGATGCGCACCTGGCGCAGGAAGTCGAACGCGGCGCGCTTGCCGCCCTTGAGCTCGACCGAGAACATCGCGCCCGCGCCCTGGCACTGGGCCTCGCGGATGCGGATCTGCCCGGGGTCGGCGAACTGGGTGGGATAGTGGATGCGCGCGACTTTCGGGTGCCGCGCCAATGCCTCCACGATCATGCGGGCGTTCTTGGTCGCCTGGCGCATGCGCAGCGCCACCGTCGGCAGCCGCCCGTTCAGGATCCAGCACTCGTCGGGCTGCAGGATGGTGCCGAAGAGGCCCCGCAGCGCGCGGATCGGCGCCGCGACGGCCGGGTCGCGGGTGAGCGCGAACCCGCCAATCAGATCGGAGAAGCCGGACAGGTACTTCGTGGCCGAGTAGAGCACGACGTCGGCGCCGTGCCGGAACGGGTGCTGGAAGACCGGCCCGAGCAGCGTGTTGTCGACCATCACGAGCGGGCGGTCCGGGCGCTGCGAGGCGCAGTGCGCGGCGTGGCGGAGATCGGTCATGGTGAGCGTGGGGTTGGCCGGCGTCTCGATCAGCACCACTCCCACCTCAGGCGTCTCGCGCAGGATCTGCTCGATCCCGGCCGAGTCGCCGGCGCGCACCGGCACGCCGCGCACGCCCCACGGCTCGAGCACGTTCTGGACGAACTTCTGCGTGCCGCCGTAGATCGGCACCGTGTACACGATCGCGCGTCCGGGCCGGAGGTGGGCGAAGAGCGCGGTGACGATCGCGGACATGCCGGAGTTGAAGACGAGCGCGCCGGTCGCGCCCGGCTCGAGCGGGGCGACCTGCTCCTCGAGGATCTCCGCGTTCGGGTGGTTGAAGCGCGAATAGACGAGCGCGACACCCTCGCCGGGCTGCGGCTTCGCGCGCCCGCCCATCAGGTCGAAGGCGCGCTCGGCCGCCTCGGGGCTCGGAAAGACGTACGTCGAGCTGCGGAACACCGCCGGCCGCGCGGAGCCGACGGAGAGCGTCGGGTCGAACCCGCGGGTCAGGACTTCGGTGGGCGGGTGCAGCGGGATCCCGGGATCGCTCATGCTCACCTCCTCGAGGACCGGCACGATCGCCGACAGTGTCGCGCATCGCGCTCCGGCGCGCTGCGCGCGGCGCAATGAACGTGTCGACTAGTGCGCGTGCGGCCGAAAGAGGACCGCGTCCCCTCAGCCGGGCGCGCTCAGCGCTGGACCCGCTCGCGCCGAACCTCCGCGAGGCGCGGTGCGAGCCCCTTTCCGGGCGGCGGCTCGCTCACGACGCCGGTCACGAGGAGCGCCTGGCCGCGCGCGGGCAGGCCTTCGCGGACGTCGACGACGAGCTCGCCACCCTCCGCCTTCAGCGTGTAGAAGCGCGACGCCTGGCCGCCCGACATGACGAGCTCGCCCGTGGAGGTTACAGTGCCCTGTACGGTGACCTCCTTGCCGCGGAATCGGGCTGGGGCCGCGGCGACGTCGCGCAGGGGCGTGATCACGGGGCCGGGCTCGAGCGCCTTTTCGGCGTGCCCGGCCGCCCGTCTCAGCTCCTCCGGGAAGAAGGTCCAGACCGCACCGGCCGCTACGGCGAGGCCGACGAGCACGACCAGCCAGACCCGCCCGCGTTGCACTCAGTCGTCCTGCGCGCCGGCCACCACCCGGCGGATCACCTCGAACGAGAACCCGCGGCCGTGCAGGAAGCGCATCTGCTTCGCGCGGTCGAGCGGGTTCGACGGCGGCGCGCCGAAGCGCTTGCGCCACGCCTCGCGTGCGCGCTCGAGCTCGCTCGCGCGCGCCGCACTCGCGACCTTCTCGATCGCCGCAGCGCTCACGCCCCGGGTGCGCAGCTCGTGCGCGATGCGCGCGGCGCCGAACTTGCGACCGAGCGTGTGGGCGCGCGCCTCGGCGTAGCGGTCGTCGGAGAGGAGCTTGCGGCGGACGAGGTCGTCGAGGAGCGGCTCGACCTCGTCAGGGCTCTCGGCGTGCGGCGCGAGCTTGCGCGCGAGCTCGGCGCGGGTGTGCTCCCGCCGCGCGAGCAGCGCGACCGCGCGGCCGCGCAGCGAGAGGTCTCTCTTCAGCTCAGGCCTCCGCAGCCGCGGCCGCGATCGGCTGGGGTGCCGCGACGCCGGCCTTCTCGCGGATCCGCGCTTCGATTTCGGCGGCGAGCTCCGGATGCTCCCTGAGGTACTCGCGGGCGTTGTCCTTGCCCTGGCCGATGCGGTCCTTCTTGTACGCGAACCAGGCACCGGACTTGTCCACGATGCCGTGCTGCACGCCGAGCTCCAGGATCTCGCCCTCGCGCGAGATGCCCTCGCCGTACAGGATGTCGAAAATCGCCTCGCGGAACGGCGGCGCGACCTTGTTCTTCACCACCTTGACGCGGGTCTCGTTGCCGATGACCTCCTCGCCCTTCTTGATTGCGCCGATGCGGCGGATGTCCATCCGCACCGAAGCGTAGAACTTGAGCGCGTTGCCGCCGGTGGTGGTCTCGGGATTGCCGAACATCACCCCGATCTTCATGCGGATCTGGTTGATGAAGATGACCAGGGTGTTGGTGCGCTTGATGTTGCCGGTGAGCTTGCGCAGCGCCTGGCTCATGAGGCGCGCCTGCAGGCCGGGGAGCTGGTCGCCCATCTCGCCCTCGATCTCGGCCTTGGGCACGAGCGCGGCGACCGAGTCGATCACCACCAGGTCGACCGACCCCGAGCGCACGAGCATGTCGGCGATCTCGAGCCCCTGCTCGCCGGTGTCGGGCTGCGAGATCAGGAGGTCCTGGATGTTCACGCCCAGTTTGGCGGCGTACTGCGGGTCGAGCGCGTTCTCCGCGTCGATGAAGGCGGCGGTGCCGCCCATCTTCTGCACCTCGGCGACTACCTGCAGCGTCAGCGTGGTCTTGCCCGAGGACTCGGGGCCGTAGATCTCGACCACCCGGCCGCGCGGCAGGCCGCCGACCCCGAGCGCGATGTCGAGGCCGAGCGAGCCGGTGGAGACCACCTGCACGTCCTGCGCGGCCTGCGAGTCCATGCGCATGATGGACCCTTTGCCGAACTGCTTCTCGATCTGGGCGAGCGCGGCCTGGAGGGCCTTCGACTTGTTCTCTTCCATCAGTCGGACGACGTTGTTTTCAGCCACGGCGATTCTCCCATAACGGCCGCACCCGGCGGCATGCGCACATTGTGCGGGGGTCGGTGGCTCACTGCGTGAGCCCCTCGCGCCGGCGTCCCGCACCCCCTCCAGGACTGTGTCTTTAACCAGCAGTCTGTGTCTTTATACAGCTATCGGGCGCGGGATGCAACCAGGCGCACGCCCTGAGCCACTGCCCCGGTTACGCTGGTCATGGCTGGGAGGCCGCCATGCACTGGGAAGCGATGATCAAACCCGTCCTCGACCTGCTCTACGTCCTGATGGGGCGCGCGAAAGACGCGACCGCCCGCCGCAAGGCGGAGGCCGAGCTGCGCGAGGTGGTCCGCGACCTCCTGAAGGAGTCGCCGAACCTGACCCGGGCGGAGTTCCGGATCGCGGTGGCCCGCGCGCTCGGCATCACGAGCGAGGACCTGGCCGAGGCCGAGCGGATGCTGCAGCAGGTGAAGGCCTACGAGGCGCGGAAGAGGCGCGCGGCGAAGTCCCAGAAACGACCGCCGCGGAAGAAGGGCTAGCGGCTCTGACCATCGGCTTGTATGTATGTCTAAAGTGACATATGATCGCGCCTCGCTCAAGTCGGACAAGCCGCTCGTGTGGCTGCACGGACAAGTGAAGACGCCGCCTTTCTCCCGGGATGCGCGCATCGAAGCAGGCGTCCTGCTGCGTCGACTGCAGCGAGGCGAGGGTCTCGCTCTCCCGCATTCGCGCCCGATGCCGAGCATCGGGAGGGGCTGTCACGAGCTGCGCATTCCCGACGCCAACCGGAGCTGGCGGATCGCCTATCACGTCGACGCCGACGCGATCGTGATCCTCGACGTCTTCTCGAAGTCCACGCGGCGAACGCCCCGCACCGTCATAGAACAGTGCAAGGCGCGCCTGCGCGGCTTCGACGAGGCCGCAGGAGGACGCACTCGATGAAGCCCGGCAAGATCAGGAGGCTGCGCGCGGCGGGCTGGAAGGTCGGCTCCGCTGGAGACTTCCTTCAGCTGAGCGACGGGGAGGCGCTGCTGGTGGAGCTTCGCCTCGCGCTGATCAGCGCGGTGAAGCGGTCGCGCGAGAAACGCGGCCTTTCGCAGACCGATCTGGCGCTGCGGATGGGGTCCAGTCAGTCACGCGTCGCCAAGATCGAAGCGGGACATCCGTCGGTGTCGCTCGATCTGATCGTCCGCGCCCTGCTCGCGTCGGGCGTTTCGCGGCAGGAACTCCGGCGGGCATTCGCCGGCGGCGACCGGACCGCGGCCTAGGCGCGCCGCCCGGCGGAACCGATGGCTTCGGCAGCCCGCTCGGGCGCCACCCGGGTGCTCATCTCGTCACCCCCACGCACCTCCTTCACGACGTACGTCGGCCGCAGCTTCGTCTCCTGGTAGATGCGCCCCAGGTACTCGCCCAGGATGCCGATCGAGATGAGTTGCACGCCGCTGAAGAACAGGATCACCAGGATGAGCGTGGTGAAGCCCGGCGCCTGGCCCGGGCTATAGCCGAGGATCGGCACGTCGACCAGGCGCCACACCAGGTACCCCGCCGCGGCCGCGAGCGCGAGCAGGGCCGTGACCACGCCCAGCCCGAAGATCAGGCTGAGCGGCGCGGTGGAGAAGTTCACGATCCCGTCGAACGCAAGCCGGACGAGCTTCATGAAGCTGTACTTCGTCTCTCCCGCCGCGCGCGACTGGCGCTCGTAGGCGACGCCCGTCTGGCGGAAGCCGGACCAGGCGCGCAGGCCGCGCACGAACCGGTTCTTCTCGGGCAGCGCGTTCATCACCTCCACCACCCGCCGGTCCATCAGCGCGAAGTCGCCGCTGTCGAGCGGCACGTCGATGCTCGCGAGGCGGCGATACACACGGTAGAAGAGCGCATAGGCGGTGCGCTTGGCGAGCCCTTCCTTGCGTTTCTCGCGCACCGCGTTCACGACGTCGTAGCCCTCGCGCCACTTCTCGACCATCCGCAGGACCACCTCGGGCGGGTCCTGCAGGTCGGCGTCGATCACCACGACCGCGTCGCCGGTCGCGTAGCGCAGCCCCGCGGACACCGCCGGCTGGTGGCCGAAGTTGCGTGTGAACGACACGACCTTGACGCGCGGGTCGCGGTCGGCGAGTTCGAACAGCATCGCCTCGCTGCGGTCGCGGCTGCCGTCGTTCACGTACACGATCTCGAGGTCGAAGTCGGCCGCGGCGCCGAGCGTCTCGACGAGGCGCCGGTGGGTGAGCCCGATCACCGCCTCCTCGTTGAAGCACGGCACGACCAACGAGACCAGCACCTGGCGCGCGCGCGTCATCGCCGCCGCCGCCCGTGCCAGCGCCACGCCGTCGCCACGATCGGCTCGATCTCGGTGTAGCGCGCCGCGAAACCGATCTCGTCGCGCGCGCGCGTCGCGTCGGCGACCAGCACCGGCGGGTCGCCTTCGCGTCGCGGGCCTGCCCGGACCGGAATCCGCCGCCCGGTCACGCGCTCGGCCGCGCCGATCACCTCGCGCACCGAGAAGGCGCGTCCGGTGCCGAGGTTGATCGCGGTGGTCGCGCCGCCGCGCGCGAGGTAGTCGAGCGCGCGCAGGTGCCCGTCGGCGAGGTCGGCGACGTGGATGTAGTCGCGCAGGCACGTGCCGTCCGGCGTGGGATAGTCGGTGCCGAACACTTCGACGTGCGGCAGCGTGCCGTCGGCGGCCATGAGCACGCGCGGAATGAGGTGGGTCTCGGGGTCGTGATCCTCGCCCACCTCGCCGTCCGGATCGCAGCCGGCGGCGTTGAAGTAGCGCAGGCTGACCGAGCGCAGCCCGTACGCGGCGTCGTAGTCCCGCAGCACGCGCTCGATCATCAGCTTCGTCGCGCCGTAAGGGTTGATCGGCTGCTGGGGCAGGTCCTCGGTGATCGGCATGCGCGCGGGCACGCCGTAGGTCGCGCAGGTGCTGGAGAACACCAGGCGCTCGACGCCCGCGCGGCGCATGGCGTCCAGGAGCTCGAGCGTGCCGCCCACGTTGTTGCGGTAGTAGACCGCGGGCTCGCTCACCGACTCCCCGACGTAGGCGAGCGCGGCGAAATGCATCACCGCGTCGATCCGGTGGCGCGCGAAAACCGCGTCGAGGCGCGCCCCGTCGCGAATGTCACCCTCTTCGAGCGGCCCCCAGCGGACGAACTCGCGGTGCCCGCGGTCCAGGTTGTCGAAGACGACCGGCGTGTGCCCCGCGGCGGCAAGCGCCTTGCAGGCGTGGCTGCCCACGTAGCCCGCGCCGCCGGTGACGAGGATCGTGGACATTTGAACGGGTTGAACGGGCGCGCGGGGCGGCGACGGACGGGGCAGTGGCCCCGTCACGGCGGGCCGTAGTCTAGCAGCGGCGGCGCGTCAGGCGTGGAAACTGGCGAGCCGGACCGGGATGCGCCGCTGCCCGAACGGCTTGCCGAACTTCTCGTAGTGCCCGGCGATCGCCGTGCCGCACTCCTTGCACTTGCCGTCCTCGGTCAGGCGGTAGTTGAGGATGCGGTGCCAGTCGCGCACGATCACCGCGTTGCGGCAGCCGGGGCAGAAGGTCGTGCCGCCCTCGGTGTCGTGCACGTTGCCGGTGTAGACGTAGCGCAGCCCGATCCGCTCGGCGATCCCGCGCGCGCGGGTGAGCGTCGCCGGCGGCGTCGCCGGCAGGTCGTCCATCTTGTAGTCGGGATGGAAGGCGGTGAAGTGCACCGGCACGTCGGGGCCGAGCTCCTTGAAGATCCACTTGCACTCGGCCTCGATCTCCTCGGCGGAGTCGTTCTTGCCCGGGATGAGCAGCGTGGTGATCTCGAACCAGACGTTCGTCTCGCGCTTGAGATACACGAGCGTGTCGAGCACCGGCTGCAGGTGCGCGCCGCAGAGCTTGAAGTAGAAGTCGTCGGTGAACGCCTTCAGGTCGACGTTCGCCGCGTCCATCTTCGCGTAGAACTCCTCCCGCGCGCCGGGCGAGATGTAACCCGCCGTGACCGCGACGGTCTTGATCCCGCGCGCGTGGCACGCGTCGGCCACGTCGAGCGCGTACTCGGCGAAGATGACCGGGTCGTTGTAGGTGAACGCCACCGACTTGCACCCGAGCTCCTCAGCGGCGCGCGCGATCGTTTCCGGCGAAGCCGAGTCCATCAGCGTGTCCATCTCGCGCGACTTCGAGATGTCCCAGTTCTGGCAGAACTTGCACGCGAGGTTGCAGCCCGCGGTGCCGAACGAGAGGATCGAGCTGCCGGGGTAGAACTGGTTGAGCGGCTTCTTCTCGATCGGGTCGACGCAGAACCCCGACGAGCGCCCGTACGTCGTGAGGATCATTTGGTCGCCCTCGCGCATGCGGACGAAACATGCGCCGCGCTGCCCTTCGTGCAGCCGGCAGTCGCGCGGGCACAGGTCGCACTGGATGCGCCCGTCGTCGAGCCGGTGCCACCAGCGGCCGGGGTATTTCGACTCGGGGACTGCGCTCATCAGTGCACCTTGAGGTCGGACTCCCTCCACTTGCGGACCTGGTAGCGCCACACCTGGCAGCGCGTGAGCCGCGTGTCGGCGGAGATGCCCGCCTTCTGCCTGAGGCTCGCGAGGAACTGCACCGGGTCGGCGATCTGCGCCCAGACCTGCGGGAGATAGGTGGCGCGCCGGCCCTCGGCGGCGATGATCACGCCGTCGGTGCCGGGCCTGAGCTGCGCGACGAGCTCGTTCGCGTCCGCGAACTGGACCAGCGTGGGCGGCGACAGCAGCGACACCTCGAGCTCGATCGCCGCGAGCTCCTCGGGCTTGAGCGGCGCAAAGCGCCGGTCGGCGAGCGCCGCGTTCGCGGCGTTGGCGACGACGTCCTCGCCGAGCGCGCGCGTCGGCTGCAGGCTGCCGATGCAGCCGCGGAGGTTGCCGTCCTGGGTCAGCGTCACGAAGGTCGCGCGCTTCTCCCTGAGCCACGGCTCGTCCGGAATGACGACCGCGCCGCGTCCCAGCGCCTCGCCGACCGCGGCGCGCGCGAGGCCGACGAGCGTGCGGCCGTGCGTCTCGTCGTACCCGCCCTTGCCGTTCCACAGCGCGAACGAGGCGTAGCCGACCACGCGGTCCCGCCCGCCCGCCGTGTCGCCCGAATTGCGGGCGTCGAGGAGCTCGATCTTCAGCCCGCGGCGCTTCGCGGCGAGGAGGAACCCGGTCACCGGCGTCGCCCCGCAGGCCTGCTCGTGGTCGATGTCGGTGCGGAAGTCGAGGATGGCCTGGACCGTTCGGCCGTCGATCTCGCGCGCCGCCTCGTAGGTCCGGTAGTGCGAGAGGTCCGAGCTGATCACGAAGAGCGTTTCCGGCCCGCCCCAGAGCCGCTCGACCACGGCGGCGACCTCTTCCGCCGTCGCCGATCCGACCACCAGCGGCAGGAGCTTGAACTCGCGCAGCACCTGCTGCAGGAACGGCAGCTGCACCTCGAGCGAGTGCTCGCGCGCGTGCGTCGCGGGGAAGTTCACCACCTGGGGCAAGTCGGCGACGGCACGCACCCCCTCCTCGTCGATCGGGATCGTGCCGAGGGGCGTCTCGAAGGCCGCCGCGCCCGGCAGCGCGAGGCCGCGCACCCCGAGACGGTGGCAGGGCCCGAGGAGCACGACCCGCTTCACGATCCCGGCCGCTGGGCGCAGGAGCGCAAAGGCGTGCGCCGCCACCGGGCCGGAGTAGATGTACCCGGCGTGCGGGACGATCAGCGCCTTCGGGAAGCCGGGCGCGAGCGGCGCGTCGTGCGTCTGCTCGAGCATGCCGAGGACGTCGCGCGCAAGCTCGATCTGGTTGGCCGGATAGAAGAGCCCGGCGACGGCCGGGGGCCGAACGGTGCTCATAATCACTTAATTAATTTGGGTGCCCACTTGAGCGCTTCAATACCGGCCGGCTAGAGCCCGCGCCCCAATCGCGCGGCGACGCCTACCGGGAATGAGAATCTACTCCCGATGCGCGAGGGCGCCGAGGCGCTTTTTCCCGGCTATTGCGCCGCCCGCATCGCCCGCCATGGCGCGGCGCTGCCCGGCGCGGCGACCGTCCCCTCCATCACGTCGCCCCGCACCCGCCCCTCGAGGACGAGCGGGTTGCCCCGAGCGCCCAGGCCCGGGACGGACAGCCGGACCGACTCCCCCGCCACCTTCGCCTCGGAAAGAGAGAGCACGCGGTTCCCGATCGTGACCGATCCCCGGGTGCCCGCCGGATGCTGGTTCAACGTGAGCCGCGCAGCCTGCTTCGCGACCGAGGGCGGCAACTCGAGCCGCCAGTCGCCGCCGACGCGCGCGGGCACGGTGTAGAGGTAGAGCACGGTGCGGGTGGTGCCGCTGATCGGCTCCTTCTCGGGCGTGTCGAACTGGACGAAGCGGTCTTCCTTCCACGGCGCGAGGGGGTAGTCGTGCGACACGACGCGCGCGCCCGGCTTCATCTCGGCGAGGATCTTTGGCACGAGCTTGGTGACGATCCCGGGAAGAAGGTAGAGCGTCACGACGCTCGCGTCGGCGAGGCTCGTCTCGAAGAGGTCGCGGCGCTCGAAGCGGACCTTGTCGGCCACCCCGGCGCGCGCGGCGTTCTCGTTCGCGAGCTTCACCAGCTCGGGCTTGATGTCGACCCCGAATCCGCGCGCGCCGAAGCGCTGGGCCGCGGTGATCGGGATGCGCCCGTCCCCGGAGCCGAGGTCGATCAGGTAGTCGTCGCCGCGGATCGCGCCGAGCTTGAGCATCTCGTCGACGATCACGCTCGGGCTCGGGACGTAGGGCCCGGCGTCGACCTGCGCTGCCGCGGCGAGCGGCGCGGCGAAGAGCGCGAAGAGCGCGAAGAGCGCGAGCCGTCGGGCGCGCAGGCGGACGTGTTGCGGAAATTCCATGCTCAAACCTCTCCTGCCGGCGTCAAGCCGCGCGCATGTCGTCCTGCGATGGCGACGCTCCAGGTGCGCCGTCGATCGCCGCCGCCGCTTCCCGCGCGCGCAGCATGCCGCTCGCGATACCCATCTCGCGGAACATCTCGCCTGCGGCCGTGATCGCCGCCCGCGCGCCGTCGGCGTCGCCTTGTCGTGCCTTGAGGCGCCCGAGCGCGAGGTGCGACCACGCGAGGTCGCAGCGGCACTCGCGGCTCTGCTGGATGGCGATCGCGGCACCGATCGACTCCGCGGCGCGGCCGAACGCGGGCGGGCTCGCCGCGCCGAGCACCTCGCCGTGCACGCGCAGCGCGATCGAGCGGCTCCAGTCGTGCGCCTTCTCGGTGCTGACGCCGAGCGCCTCCTCGACGAGCCGCAGCGCGCCCTCGGCGTCGCCCTGCTCGAGCCGGACCTCCGCGAGGAACGCCTTGAAGGCGGCGAGGTGGAACGAGGTGCCGATCTGCGCGCCGAGCGCGAGGCACTTGCCGAGGTCGTCCTCGGCGCGCGCCGGCTCGCCCGCGATCAGGCAGGCCTCGCCGCGGAACCCGTGGCTCAGGTAGCGACGGAAGAGATCGCCCGACCGGGCGCTTACGTCGATCGCTTCGTCGAAATCCTCGCCGGCGCGCTCGAGCTCGCCGTGCCAGCCCCGCGCCACCGCGCGGAACATCAGGCACGCGGCGAGCGTCGGCAGGTGCTCGGTCGCGCGCGCGACGTCGACCCCCCGCTCGGCGGCCTCGAACGCCTGCGCGAACCGGCCGTGCAGCCCATAGGCGAACGAGAGCACGCCGGCGACCGCCGCCTCCTCCACGCGGTTGCCGAGCCGCGCCATCTGCTCGACGCTGCGCTCGGCGTAGGGCACGGCCTGCTTCGGCTCGCCGGTGAGGCAGTGCAGCCGCGCGAGCAGGTTCACCGGCTCGGCGGTGATCGGATCCTTGCCGCCCAGGGTCTCGGCAATGCGCAGCGACTGCTCCGCGAACTCGATGCCGGCGTCGAACCGGCCGAAGACGTAGTTCACCCGCCCGATCCAGTAGAGCACCCGGCAGAGCAGCTCCTGGTCGCCGATGCGCTCGGCGAGCGACCGCGCGCGCGCGAGGTTCTCGAGGTCGCGCTCGAACTGGGCGCGGTTCGAGGCGACGGCCGCCAGCTTGAGGACCGCGCGGATCTCCGCGCGCGCCGCGTCGTCCGTCGGCGGAAGCGCGCGCGCCATCGCGTGCGCCGACTCGTAGTGCGCGGTCGCCTCGGCGCGTGCGAAGCGCGCCGCCGCCAGATCCCCGGCGCGCAGCGCGTAGGGGATGGCGTGCACGGGGAGCCCCGCCTCGCGATAGTGGTGCGCGACGAGCTCCGGGTGGGTCTCGACCATGTCCGGGTACTGGCGCACCAGCGCGCCCGCGATCTCCTCGTGCAGCTGCTGGCGCTTGTTGCGCAGCAGGCTCGAGTAGGCGACGTCCTGCACCAGCGCGTGCTTGAACTCGTAGACCGCGTCGGGGGGAATGCCGCGGCGATACACGAGCTCGGCGTCGACCAGCTTCTCGAGCGCGCTCTCCAGGGCGGACTCGGCCATGCGCGACACCTGCGCGAGGAGGTCGCGGGTGAAGGTGCGTCCGAGCGCCGCGGCGACCTGCGCCACCTCCTTCACCGGCGCGAGCCGGTCGAGGCGGGCCATCAGCGATTCCTGGAGCGACGCGGGAATGGCGAGCGCCGGCAGCGGTTCCGCAGCGCTCCGGCGGTCGCCCCGGTCCTCGAACAGCCCGGATTCGAGCGCGGTCTTCGTGAGCTCCTCGATGAACAGCGGCACGCCGTCGGTGCGCTCGACGATCTGCTGGAGCACCTCGTCGGGCAGCGGCTTCCCGCCGGCGACCTGCGTGATCAGCGCGGCGCTCTCCTTGCGGTTCATGCGCCGCAGCCGGACGTGGCTGATGTGCGGCCGGTCGCCCCACGGCGGATCGAACTCGGGCCGGGACGTGGCGAGCAGCAGCATGCGTGCGCGCGGGATCCGCTCGACCAGCAGGTTGAGCATCTCGAGCGTGGACGGGTCGGCCCAGTGCAGGTCCTCGACGACCATCAGCACCGGCTGCCGGACCGCCATGGCCTCGATGACCGCGACGAGCCCCTCGAGCGTCCGCTTCTTCGTGTCCTCGGGGCTCCAGGCGAGCGGCCCGTAGCGCGCTTCGGCGCGCAGCGAGAGGAAGGCCGCGAAGAGCGGGGCGAACGGCTGCGACGGCACGCCGAGCTGGGCGAGCACGGCTTCGAGCTTGTCGAGCTTCTGGTCGAGCGTGTCGCGCCGTTCGAGCCGCAGCGCGCGCTCGAACTGCTCGATGGCGGGATGGAACGGGGTGTCGCGGTGGTAGGGCGAGCAGTAGTACAGGATCCGGCTGCGGCTCTCCTCGCCTGCGCGCTCCTTCAGGGCCTGGACGATGCGCGACTTGCCGAGCCCGGCCTCGCCGGAGATGAGCACGATCTGCCCCTCGCCTTCAGTCGACTGCTGCCAGCGCCGGTCGAGGAGCGCGGCCTCCTCCTCGCGCCCGACCATCGCAGCGAGGCCGTGGCTCGCCTTCGCCTCGAAGCGGCTGCGGGCGCCGGAGGCCTCGCGCACGCGGTAGACGCTCACCGGCTGGGAAATGCCCTTGAGAGTCTGCGGCCCGAGGTCGTCGCAGAGGAACAGGCCCTCGACGAGGCGCTCGGTGGTGGCCGCGATGACGATGCCGTTGGGGGACGCGAGCCCCTGCAGGCGCGCCGCGAGGTTCGGCGTCTCGCCGACGATCGCCGCCTTCTCGCGCCGCTCGCCGGTGCCGATGTCGCCCACCACGACCAGCCCGGTCGCGATGCCGATCCGCACCGCGAGCTCGACGTCGGGGCGCCCGAGTTCCGCGTTCAGCGTCCCGATCGCCTCCACGATCCCGAGGGCGGTCCACACCGCGCGCTGGGCGTCGTCCTCGTGCGCCTTCGGATAGCCGAAATAGACGAGCAGCGCGTCGCCGACGTAGCGGCCGATGTGCCCCTCGTAGCGCGCGATCACCCGCGCGCAGGTGTCCTGGTACGCGGCGAGGAGATCGGAGAGTTCCTCGGGGTCGAGCCGCTCGGAGAGGGCGGTCGACCCGACGAGATCGCAGAAAAGCACGGTGAGCTGGCGACGGGTGGCCTCGGTCGATTCGGGTGCCGGCTCAGGCTTGCGTGGCGGCTCGGGCTTGGTCGTCGCCGCGGGAGCGGCAGCCGGCGCAGGCCCTGCGGCGAGGGGCGCGCCGCAGCCACCGCAGAACTTTTCACCTGGATCGTTGGCGAACCCGCACGCCGCGCACGCGCTGGGCAACGCGGTGCCGCATTGGCCGCAAAAGCGCCGGCCGGCGCGATTCTCCGCACCGCAGGTGACGCACTGCAACTGCAAGCTCCCGAGTGTTGTAGTGTGTGTGCCGCCAGCCCGGGGGCGACCCTTTCGGTGGCCGGCTCGGCTTCCCCGCAGCGCAATTAGAGCAGAGTCCGGGGCGGCGCGTGGTGCACGCGCCGCAGCCCCCTTGGCGTAACCTCGACCGACCCCCGTCTCCGACCCGACCATGGACGCCCTGCCGCGACGCGCCGGACGATCGTCGCTCCCCGAGAGCGGCGAGCGCTGGGCGCCGCAGACGGGCCCGGTCGATCTGCCGGCCGACGAGGTGCACGTCTGGCGGGTCGATCTCGCCAAACAGACGGACGCAGGCGGACTCGAGACGCTGTCGGCCACGGAGCGCGCGCGTGCCGACCGGTTCCACTTCCCGGCCGATCGCGATCGGTTCGTTGCCTCGCACGCCGCGCTGCGCACGATCCTCGCGTCCTACCTTGAGGTGTCGCCGGCCGCACTCGCATTCGGCGAGAGCGCGCACGGCAAGCCGTTCGTCGAGGCGCCGGATGCGGGTCGGGCGCTGCGCTTCAGCCTCAGCCACTCGGGCGACATCGCGGTCGTCGCCGTCAGCCGCCGGCACGAGGTCGGCGTGGACGTCGAGCGTGTGCGGCCGCTCGACGACCTCGAGGGGTTCGCCGCGCGGTACTTCTCGCCTGCGGAGCGCGACGGCCTCGCGCGCCTGCCATCAGCCGACCGGGTGCGCGCGTTCTTCGAGGTGTGGACGCTGAAGGAGGCCTATCTCAAGGCGAGTGGCGAAGGATTGCTGCGCGGGCTCGATGCGTTCGACGTGACCGTCGGCGAAGTGCCACCGCGACTGGCGGCGGTGCGCGACCGGCCGGGGGAGGAGGCGCGGTGGCGCCTTCAGCGGCTCGAGCCCGCCGCAGGGTATGTTGGCGCGCTCGCTGCGGACGGGTCGACGTGGCGAATGCGCCTCACTATCTACGACAGGTCCCGCCCGAACACTTCGCCGTAGCTGGGCGCGTCGTAGTCCCTCAGGAAGTTGACGGCCGCTTCCTGGCCGGCCACGAATAGGCGCTCAAGGTTCGAGTAGCTCCAGTCCATGACGAAGGGGCGGAACTCGTGCGGGATGTTCCAATCGGCGTGCACGAGCTCCACGCCGTGCTTGCGCCTTGCGTCCTCGAAATCGCTGATGTCCTCGTGTGCCAGCGCAACGACGGGAGTCATGATCGAGATCACGTAGGCGTCCCAAAGGTCGCGTGGGGTTCGCACGAGCAAATCCTCGAGATCGGCAAGCACATCCAGGAGGGCGACCTTGGTCGGCCCGGCGGTTGCCCCGTTGCGATGAGAGAGCGTGTGGAAATTGATCGGTTGGTGGTCGGCGCCCTCGGAGTAGTAGCTGTCTCCGATCCTCGCCGGAGGATAGATGAACGGCATGCTGAATGCGGCCCGGATGTGGTCGCCGTCGATCACGGTCTGATCGAAGATTTCCATGACCGCCTTGTTCCGCCTCTCCCGGTCTCGCCGGGTCCTCGCGTCGAGACTCGCGTCTGCGGTCATGTTGTAGGCGTTGACGCAGAGGTGCCCATTGAACTTGCGCGGATCCTTGAGCGTCTTGAAGCACACGAGATCCTCGAGAAAGGGCAGCGGTGCTGCGAGACCCTTGCTTTTCGGATTCAGCGTCGAGGGGGTAATGGCCGCGAACCAGAGATCGACGAGATCGTTGTAGATGCGTCGTTCCTTGTCGGACTTCAACCAGATGTTTAGCCACCGGTCGCGCATGCGTTTGATGGGGTCGACGTGGCCGCGCAGCCTTTCGTACGTGTCCTTGTCGGGCGCCGAGCCCCAAATGGCCGCGAGCCGCTCCTGAAAGCGGTCCAACCCGTCGCGGTCGCTAGGCGAACCGGCGGGCTTCGGCCATTTGTTGGCGAGCCACTCGGCGAGCAGGTCCCGGAATGGATCCTCCGGTCGGGCGGGCGCGTTTTCGAGCGGCACCTTCAACCGCTGCGCCATGAGGCCGGTCAGCGTCGAGAACGGCCCGGGCTTGTGGAAGAGCTTGAAGTTCACGGGGAGACCGGCGTAGATCTCGTCGGAAACGCCCGCTTCCACCCAACCTCTAAGCGCCTTGCGGGGGTCCTCGCACTTCGGCGCGATCAGGAGCAGCGCCATCAGCGCGCCCGCGCCGGAGGTGTGAAACGTCTTAAAGCTCTTCCCCTGCGACAACAACTCGAAGAGGAATCCGGCCATCAGCGGGGATTGCGGCGCGCCGCCGCTCATCACCACCGTATCGATCATCTCTTTCTTGGCCATGTCACCTCCCTGGATTGAAGTGGGTGGGAGAAGGCCGGCGTCAGTGCGCCAGCTCCCGATTGATGCGGTCGACGATGAACTCGCTGTCGTCGACGACGAGAAAATGGTCGCCCGCGCGCAGGTGCAGCCGGAAATCGGTGCGCGTGTGCTCGCTCCAGGCGAGCGCGTCCTCGCGCGTGACGTACGGGTCCTCGGCGCCGACGAAGCAGGTGATCGGCGCGTCCCAGGCCGCGTCCTGCCGGAACTTGTAGCGCGACGCCATCCGGAACTCCGCCCGGATCGCGGGCATCAGCAGCCGCTTCAGCTCGTCGTTCGCGAGGAACTCCTCGCTCGCGCCGATGTTGAAGCGCCGGATCAGCTCGGTGAAGACCTCCTCCTTCTGCCGGTACGCGGGCAGGAACGGGTCGTACTTCGGCAGCGTCAGCAGCCGCGCGAGGAGATCTTCCTCGAACCGGCCCACGCGCAGCAGCCGCCGCGGCGCGCGCGAGCTCGACACGAACACGTGGCGCAGCTCGAACCCGCGCTGCGCGCGCAGCCGCCGCGCCGCCTCGTAGAGCGTGATGCCCCCGAGGCAGTGGCCGTAGAACGCCATCGGCCGGTCGGTGAACCGCGCGAGCGCCGGCAGCAGGGCGTCGAAAAACGCGTCGAAGTCGTCGATCGGCCGCTCGTGCACGCGCGCCGCGCGCCCCGGCGGATCGACCGCGACGAGCTCGATGTCGGGCCGCAGCGACTCGACCCACGGGCGGTACACCGCCGCGTTGCCGCCCGCGTACGGGAAGCAGAAGAGCCGCACCTTCGCGAGCGGGTTCGGGCGCGGAAACACGAGCCAGCCGTCGCCCTCGACCTTCGAGACGCCGGCCTGCGCCGCGTGCACCCGCTCGACCGCGGGCGCCTCCGCCGTGCCGGCGTCGCTCTCGATCAGCTCCGGCGCGATGTCGTCCACCAGGCGCTCGATGCTCGGGCCGCGGATCAGCTTCGCCACCGGGACCGGGACCCCGAGCGCCGCCTCGAGGCGGCTCGCGACGTTTACGGACATGAGCGAGTCGAGCCCGAGCTCGCTCAGCGGCCGGCGGCTGTCGATCGGCTCGTCGAACCCCATCTGCTCGGCCACCTGCTGGCGCACGCGCTCGACGAACTCGATGCGGCGCTGGTGAACGTCCGCGCTGTGCGCGGCCGCGGCGTCGCTCGCTGCCGCCGTCGCCTGGGCGGGAACCTCGTCCGCGAGGCGGGCGTAAAGGGCCGGCCGGCGCCGGAACTGCCGCACGTAGCGCGACCAGTCCGCAACCGCCACCGCGGCCTCGTCGACCGGCGGATGCATCAGCCGCTCGAAGAGCGCGATCCCGTCGTCGGGCGCGAGATAGGAAAGGCCCATCGCCCGCCACGCGTCCTCGTTGCGCCGGCCCGCGGTGGTCGCGAGCCCGGCCTCGGCCCACGCCGTCCAGTTGATCACCGTCGCGGGCAGTCCGAGCGCCCGGCGGTGGCTGCCGAGCGCGTCGAGGAAGGCGTTCGCCGCCGTGTAGTTCGCCTGCCCGGCGGAGCCGATGAGGCTGAGCACCGTCGAGTGCAGCACGAAGAAGTCGAGCTCGAAGCCGAGCGTGTGCCGATGGAGCAGCCACGCGCCCGCGACCTTCGGCTTTGCCACGCGCTCGAACCGTTCAGTGTCCATCTGCCCGACGACCGCGTTGTCGAGCACGCCCGCGGCGTGGATCACGCCCCGCAGCGGCGGCAGCCCGCTCAACTCCTCGATCAGGCGCCGAACGTCCGCTTCCTCGCCGATGTCCGCGGCGACGACCTGCACGCGCGCACCGCAGCGGCGCAGGTGCTCCACGGCCTCTGCCGCGGCGCCGTGCGCGCCGCTGCGCCCGACGAGCACGAGCGAGCGGGCCCCCGCGCGCTCGACGAGCCAGCGCGCCGTCCGCAGCCCGATCATGCCGAGCCCGCCGGTGATCAGGTAGGTGGCGTCGTCGCGAATCACGGGCGCGACGCTGCGGGACCGTTCAGGCGCAAAGCGCACGAGGCGCGCGCCAAACCGCCGACCGTCGCGGAGCGCGATCTGGTCTTCGCCGTCGGGCTCGCGCAGCGCCGCGGCGATCGCCTCCACCTCGCGCGCGCCGGTCTCGGTCGCCGGCAGGTCGACCAGCCCGCCCCACAGCTCGCGTTGCTCCAGCGCGAGCGTCCGGCCGAAGCCCCAGAGGATCGACTGCAGGAGTTCGGTCGGCGGATCGGCCGGCACGACGTGCTGCGCGCTACGCGTCACCAGGTGCAGGCGGACCGGCGTCGCGCCCCCGCCGCGGGCCTCCCCGAGCGCACGGGCCAGGGCGAGCGCGCCGCCCGCGCCGTGCGGCGGCGCCGCACTCAAAGCGTCGCTCGTTAGATGGGCCGCCGCAGGCAGGTCGAGCGCCCACAGGTAGGCGACCCCGCCGAGCGGCGCCGACGCGCTCGCGTTCGCGATCCGGATCAGGCGCCGGAAATGATCGGCGCGCGCCGGATCGATCGTCCAGCTCCCCGACGACGCGCGCCCGAACTCGCGGCCCGGGTGGACGAGGTGGCACGCATCGCCGCGCGCCGCAAGGGCGTTCGCGAGAGCCGCCCCGATGCCGCCGGTATCGGCGAACACGAGCCAGCTCCGCGGCGCGGCAACGGGTGCGCCACCGGCGCGGGGGCACACCTCCCAATGCAGGCGGTAGAGCCACTCGGTGTGGGGCGCACGCTCCGGTCGCGACCGGAACGCGGGGACCGGCTCGGCAACCGCCGGCTGCTCCTTGCGCAACACGGCCAGCGCGCCCTGCGGACGGCGCTCGACGGGCTCCGCCGCAGGCGCGGCAGGTCGCGGCGCTTCGCGTCGCGGCTCGCGCGCCGCGGTCGGACCCATCGGCTCGACGTGGACGTCGTCGATCCAGTAGCGCTTGCGCTCGAACGGATAGGTCGGCAGCGGCACGCGGCGCCGCCCGGCCCCGCGGTGCACCGCCGCCCATTCGATCGGCAGGCCCTCGAGATAGAGCGCCTGCAGCGCGTCCTGCAGCGCCTGCCAGTCGGGCTTCTGCCGCGAAAGCGACGGCACGAACGCGCGCCCTGCGGGCGCGAGCACCTGGCTCGCGAGGCCGAGAAGCGTGCTGCCCGGACCGATCTCGAGGAACACGTCGCAGCCGAGCGCGTCGCACGCCCGCACGCCGTCCGCGAAGCGCACGCCGAAGCGTGCGTGGTCGCGCCAATAGGGCGCATCGAGCGCGGCGAGCGGCCGCCCGGTGAGGTTCGAGACGAACGGGACGCGCGGCTCGGTCCAGGTCACCGCCGCGGCCGCCGCCTCGAGCGCCGCCAGCATCGGCTCGACGAGCGGCGAGTGGAAGCCGTTCGCGAGCGCGAGGGGGCGCGACTCGATGCCTTCCGCGGCAAGCCGATTGACGACGGCAAGCACCGCCTCGCGCTCGCCGGACACGACCGTGTTCTGCGGACTGTTCGCCGCCGCGATCACCACCGCCTCGCCGGGCGGCAGCACCCGGCGGACCGCGTCCTCGGACGCGAACACCGCCGCCATCGCGCCGCGCGCCGGCAGGTCCTGCATGAGGCGGCCGCGAATGCAGACGAACCGCACCGCGTCCTCGAAGCGCATCGCCCCTGCGACGCACGCCGCGACGACCTCGCCGAGGCTGTGGCCCATCACCGCCGACGGCACCACGCCCCACGCTCGCCACAGCTCGGCGAGCGCGTACTCGAGCGCGAACATCGCCGGCTGCGTGTAGGCGGTCCGATCGAGCGCCGCCGCGCCCTCGCCCTCCGCCGCGAACATCAGCTCGAGCAGCGGCCGGTCGAGATGCGGACGGAAGGCCTCGGCACACCGGTCGAGCGCCTCCCGGAACGTCGGGTGCGCGCGATAGAGACCGGCCGCCATCCCGGGGTGTTGCGCGCCCTGGCCGGTGAAGAGAAACGCGACGCGGCGCGGCTTGCTGTCCGCGCGCCTGAACGCGGGCTTCGCCGCAACGCGCTCCAGCCGCTGCGCGAGCTCGCCGACGCTCGCTGCGCCGATCGCGAGCCGGTGCGCGTGCGCGCTGCGGCTGACATTCGACGTGAAGCACGCGTTGCCGACGTCCGCGTCCGGGTGCTCGCGCAGGAACGCGCGGAACCGGTCGACATACGCGGCGAGCGCGCCCGCGGTCTTCGCCGAAAGCGTGAAGAGGTGCGCGGGCCGCGCGTCGTCCTCCGCCGCGGGGCGCCTCTCGGGCGCCTCCTCCAGCACCACGAAGGCGTTCGTGCCCCCGATGCCGAGCGAGTTGACGCCTGCGCGCCGCGGGTGGCCAGCCGCCGGCCAGTCGCGCAGTGTCGCGTTCACGAAGAACGGCGTGGCGCCGAAGTCGATGCTTGGGTTCGGCGCGACGAAGTTCAGGCTGGGCGGGAGCTGCCGGTGCGAGAGCGCGAGGGCGGTCTTGATCAGCCCCGCGAGGCCGGCGGTCTGCTCGGGGTGGCCGATGTTGCCCTTGACCGACCCGACCGCGCAGGCGCGCGGACGCCCCGGTCCGAAGGCGCGCGCGAGGGCCTGCACCTCGAGCGGGTCGCCGACGGGCGTCCCCGCCGCGTGGCATTCGACGTAGCCGAGGGTGTCCGGCGCCACGCCGGCGCGCGCCAGCGCCGCGGACATCGCGCGCGCCTGGCCCGTTACGCTCGGCGCCGCGTAGGTCGCCTTGCCGGCGCCGTCGTTCGCGATCGATGTGCCCTTGATCACCGCGTGGATCGGATCCCCGGCCGCGAGCGCGTCGTCGAGCCGCTTGAGGAGGACGGCCGCGACGCCGCTCCCGAAGATCGCGCCCTGCCCGTTCGCGTCGAACGGGCGGCAATGCCCGTCGAGCGAGTGGACGTTCCCGCGCTCGGCGAGGTAGCCGCTGACGTGCGGCACGCGCACGGTTGCGGCGCCCGCGAGCGCCATGTCGCTCTCGCCGGAGGCGAGCGACTGGCACGCGAGGTGCACGGCGACCAGCGAAGTGGAGCAGGCCGTCTGCACGGTCAGGCTCGGGCCGCCGAGGTTCAGCTTGAACGAGACGCGGGTCGCGAGAAAGTCCTTGTCGTTGCCGATGTAGGGCAGCGTGGCCGTGTCCCCGGCGAGCGCCGGGTGGCGCGCATGCGCGACGAGGTAGTTGGTGACGATGCCGCCGGCGCCGGCGAACACGCCGACCGTGCCGGGACAGGTCTCGGGGTGGTACCCGGCGGCCTCGAAGGCCTCCCAGGCCACCTCGAGGAAGAGGCGGTGCTGCGGATCGGTCACCGCCGCCTCGCGCGGCGAGTAGCCGAAGAACGCGGCGTCGAACTTCTCGACAGCCTCGAGCACCGGCGCCGCCTTGACGTAGTTCGGCTGCGCGAGCAGCGCGGGGTCTACCCCCGCGGCGGCGAGCTCCTCGTCGGAAAAGAACCGGATCGACTCGACGCCGTCGCGCAGGTTGCGCCAGAACGCGGCGAGGTCCCCCGCGCCAGGAAACCGGCACGCCATGCCCACGATCGCGATCGCGCCGCCCGGGCGCACGGGAGTGGACACGGCCGCCCCTTCACCCGGACGCGCGGGCGCGCGACCTGCCGGCGGCGCGCTCAGTCCTTCGGCGCATCGGGATCGTCCGCGCCCGGATCGAGCAGCTCGAGATAGCGGCTCACGAGCGCGGACTGCGCGCCGATCATGCTGTCGCGGTAGATCCGGAACGCCCGCCCCATCTCGAGCCAGCAGGCGAGCGTGGCCTTGGCGAGCTCCTGTTGCTGCTGCGCAGCCGAGTCGTCGCCGGTGTGCTGGGTGAGGAAGTCCTGGTAGTGCTGCAGCAGGGCCCGGTTCGACCGGGCGAGCCGCGCGAGCAACTCGGGCGACGCGAGACCGGAAGGCAGGCCGCTTTCGGCGAGCGCGTCGGCGATACCTTTGAAAAGACCGTGCAGGGAGTCCTCCCCGCCCGATGGTCCCGGCATTCGCTTTCCTTCCGGCGCGCTGGGTGTGTTGTCGTGTTTGACCGAATCCTGCGGCCGCGCCGCTCGCGCGTCAAGCGTCGTCAGCGGGCAGCGCGATCCAGCACGCCCTGCAGGCCGAACATCACCGACTGGCGACGCACCGCCTCGCGGTCGCCGTCGAAGTGCCGCGTCGCCGACTCGACCGCGCCGCCGCGCAGCGCCCACGCGAAGCACACCATGCCGACGGGCTTCTGGGGCGTGCCGCCGGTCGGGCCCGCAACGCCGGTGATCGCGACCGCGAGGTGCGCGCGGCTCGCGGCGAGCGCGCCGGCGGCCATCTCGCGCGCGGTCTCCTCGCTCACCGAACCGTGGCGCTCGAGCGTCTCGCCGCGCACCCCCAGCATCTCGCGCTTCGCCTCGTTCGAATACGTGACGAACCCGCGGTCGAACCACTCGGAGCTGCCGGAGACGGAGGTCACCGCCTGCGCGACCCAGCCGCCGGTGCACGACTCGGCAGTCGCGAGGACGAGACCCTTGGTCTTGAGCTGCTCGCCGACGCGGTTGGCGATCCAGTCCAGCATCATCCGACGAGGCGTTTCGCGACGGCCAGAACGAGCAGTGTATAGAACGCCGCGATCGCGTCATCGGCCATAACGCCTAGGCCGCCCTTGAGCGCGCGCTCGACGTGGCGGATCGGCGGCGGCTTCGCCATGTCGAAGAAGCGGAATGCGACGAACGCCCCGAGCGTCCACCACGCGCCCTGCGGCGCGAACAGCAGCACCGCGAGGAACGCGACCACCTCGTCCCAGGTCATCGCCCCGTGGTCGGGGACGCCGAGGTCGCGGCCGGTGCGGCCGCAGGCCCAGATGCCCAGGACGAAGAAGGCAACGATCGCCGCCGCGACGCCGAGCGTCGTCAACCCCTGTGCGAGCAGCGCGAAAAGGGGAATCGCGAGCAGGGTCCCGAACGTGCCTGGCACGACCGGCGACAGCCCGGTGCCGAGGCCGAGGGCGACGAAGTGGGCGGGATGCGCGAGGAGGAACCCGGGCGTCGGCCGAAAGGTCGGCGGCCCGCTCATCGGAAGTGGTCGAACCCGTGGCGCCCGACGTGGACGCTCTCGCCGGCGCGATCGAGGAGCCGCACCGCGGGGGGGCCGGCGACGATCCGCCCGATGCGCGTCACCGCCACGTCCGCCGCGCGGCCGGCCGCCTCCACCGCCGCGCGCCGGTCCGCGCCCGCGGTGAAGACGAGCTCGTAGTCGTCCCCGCCCGCGAGCAGGCACTGGTCGGCAAGCGCGGCGTCCGGGCACGCCTGCAGGAATCCCGAGCGCGGCAGGCTAGCGTAGTCGAGCTCTGCGGCGACCCGCGAGCGCTCGAGCACGTGGCCGAGGTCGGCGAGCAGGCCGTCGGAGACGTCGATCGCCGCCGCGGCCACGCCGCGCAGCCGCTGTCCGAGCGCGACGCGCGGCGCGGGCTGCTCGAGGCGCGCGACGCACGCCGCGGCCGCGTCCGGCGCGAGCGCGATCGCGCCCTCGAGGTGCGCGAGCCCGAGCGCCGCGTCGCCGGTGGCTCCCGAGAGCCACACGTCGTCGCCGGCCTGCGCGGCGTCGCGCCGCAGCGCGTAGCCCGCCGGCAGCGTACCGAGCGCGGTGATCGTGATCGTGCGCGGTCCGCGCGTCGTGTCGCCGCCGATGAGTTCCACCCCGTGCGCTTCGGCGAGCGCGAACATGCCCGCTGCGAACGCCTCGAGCCACGGCTCGTCCACGTCGGGGAGCGCAAGCGCGAGGAGGAACCAGCGCGGGTCGGCGCCCATGGCGGCCAGGTCGGACAGGTTTACTGCGAGCGACTTGTGCCCGAGGCGCCGCGGGTCCGCGCCCGGCAGGAAGTGCGTGCCCTCGGCGAGCGTGTCGGTCGTGAGCGCGAGGACGAGTCCCGCTGGCGGCCGCACGAGCGCGCAGTCGTCGCCGACGCCGAGCGCGGCGGTGCGCGCCGGACGGGTGAAGTACTTCGCGATCAGTTCGAACTCGGACAGCACGCGGGCCGCCCCCCCGGGATCCGGATCTACGTGCGGCTCCGCTCCGCCGGTCGCAGCCGCGGCGCGAGCTTGTCGAGCACGCCGTTCACGTACTTGTATCCGTCGGTGCCGCCGAACTCCTTGGCGAGCTCGATCGCCTCGTTGATGACCACGCGATAGGGCACCTCCGGCGCGTGCTTGAGCTCCCAGGCCGCGAGCAGCAGGATGCCGCGCTCGACGGGCGACAGCTCTTCGATGCGGCGATCGAGCGCGGGCGCGATCTCGCGCTCCAGGTCCGCGGCCGCTGCGACCGTCCCGCCGAGGAGCTGCGCGAAGTACTCGCCGTCGGCGCGCGCGAAGCGCTCGTCGCCGGCCAGGTGCGCGCGGATGTCGCCCACCGTGTTGCCCGCGACCTGCCACTGGTAAAGGCCTTGCAGCGCGTACTCGCGCGCGCGGCGCCGTGCGGATTTCATCGTGGTGCGCTTACTTGTGGTGCCGCTCGATGGCGCGCAGCGCGTTCGCCATCTCCACCGCGACTTCGGCGCAGTCGCGGCCCTTCACCGGCGCGCGCGCCGCGGCCTGCGCCTCGGTGTCGGTGGTGAGGATGCCGTTGGCGACCGGCACGCCGGTGTCGAGCTGGACCTGGGTGACGCCGGCCGCGGACTCGTTCGACACGATCTCGAAGTGAAAGGTCTCGCCGCGGACCACCGCGCCGAGCGCGATCAGCGCGTCGTAGCGGCCGGTGCCGGCGAGCTTCTGCAGCGCGAGCGGCACCTCGAGCGCGCCCGGCACGCTGAGCACGGTGACGTCGCGCTCGTGCACTCCGAGCTCCATCAGCCGCACCAGGCAGGCCTCGAGCGAGGCGCGCCCGAACTCCTCGTTGAACCGGCTGCGGACGACCGCGATGCGCAGCCCGGTGCCGTCGAGGCCCGGCTCGAGCGCGCTCATTGGCGTACCTTGGCGCTGAAGGGCGCCAAGGATTCGCGCAAGACGGGGGAGGGGCCCTGTCTTCCCTCCCGGGGGCGGCGCGGCGCGCTCATGTCGCGCCCGACCGGGCCGGGCTCTCGTAGCCGGTGATCTCGAGCTCCCAGCCGGCCATGCTCGGCATCTTGCGCGGCGTGGCGAGCACGCGCATGCGGCCGACCTTCAGCTCGCGCAGGATCTGCGCGCCGATGCCGTAGGTGAGCAGGTTCGCGCGCGATGCGGTCTGCGGCTTCGCGGGCTCGGACACGCGCTCGATCAGCTGCCCGGCGCTCTCCGAGCAGTTGAGCAGCACGAGGACGCCGCGCCCCTCGGCGGCGATGCGCGCGAGCGCCTCGTCGATCGACCACGAGTGCGTGCCGGTGCCCGCGTCCAGCAGATCGAGGATGCTCAGCGGCTCGTGCACCCGCACCAGCGTCTCGGCGTGCGGGTCGACCTCGCCCTTCACCAGCGCGAGATGCGCCGCGTTCGAGAGCTTCTCGACGAACGCAACCAGGCGGAACGGGCCGTGCGCGGTCGCGATCGTGCGCTCGGTCACCCGCTTCACGAGCGACTCGGTCTGGCTGCGGAAGTGGATCAGGTCGGCGATCGTGCCGAGCTTGAGGCCGTGGGAGCGTCCGAACTCCACGAGGTCGGGCAGGCGCGCCATCGTGCCGTCGTCCTTGAGGATCTCGCAGATGACGGCTGCGGGCGTGAGCCCGGCGAGCTGGGTGAGGTCGCAGCCGGCCTCGGTGTGGCCCGCGCGCGCGAGCACCCCCCCGGGCTGCGCCATCAGCGGAAAGATGTGCCCGGGCTGAACGATGTCTTCCGGCCGTGCGCCAGGCGCCACCGCGGCCTGCACCGTGCGCGCGCGATCGGCGGCCGAGATGCCGGTGGTCACGCCCTTCGCCGCCTCTATCGACACGGTGAAGGCGGTGCCGAGCGGCGAGCGGTTGTCGCGGACCATCGGCGGGAGGTTGAGCTGGCGCACCCGCGCCTCGTCGAGCGTCAGGCAGACGAGCCCGCGCGCGTGCTTGGCCATGAAGTTGATCTTCTCCGGCGTGACGAACTCGGCCGCGAAGATGAGATCGCCCTCGTTCTCGCGGTCTTCGTCGTCGACCAGGATCACCATCCGGCCGGCGCGGATCTCGGCGATGATCTCGGGAATGGGCGTCAGGGTCATGACGCCGGGATTCTACCAGCGGCCGTCCCTCCGACCGCCTCAGGCGAGCGCGGCAAACGCGCCGCGCCGCAGGTCGGGCAGCGCCGCGCCGATGTTGCGGCCGGACTTGACCGCGTCGGCGACGTGCGCCGCATCCGGGCCGTAGCCGATCATCAGCGCGCCCGCGATCCGGTCGCCGCGCACCACGAGCTTCGCGTAGCGGTAGGCGTCGGGCGCCTCGAGCGCGATCACCTCGTCGCCCTCCTCCGGCGCGATCCGCCCCACGGAGGCGAGCTCGGCGCCCACGATCTTGAGCAGCGTCGCGGGCACGGTGCCGCGATAGTCGCGTTCGCCGCCCGCCGCGTTCACGCCGGCGGCCTCGCCCTGCGCGGCGGCGGCCGGCCAGATGCCGTACAGCCGCTCGGCGTGCTCGGCGACGTCGCCGGCCGCGTACACGCCCTGGGCGCTCGTCTGCAGGCGGTCGTCGACGAGAACGCCGCGCCGGACCGCGATGCCGGCCGCGGCCGCGAGCTCGACGTTGGGCTGCATCCCGACGCACGCCACGAACACTTCGCACCGCAGCGTGCGGCCGTCCTTGAGCGTGGCGGCCGTCACGCCCGCCGGCCCCGCGTCGACGCGCGTCGCCTCCGCTTCGGTGAGGACGCCGATCCCGAGGCCCGAGAGATAGGCGAGGAGCATCCGCCCGCCGCGCTCGTCGACCTGCCGCTGCAGCGGCCAGAGGCCGCGCTCGAGGACGACCACCTCCAGCCCGAGCTGCCGCAGGCCGTCGGCAGCCTCGAGGCCGAGGAGCCCGCCGCCGGCGACGACCGCGCGCCGCGCGCGCCGGCGCTGCGCGTAATCGCGCACGTGCATCGCATCGTCCGCGTCGCGCAGCACGTAGCACCCTTGCCCGCCGAAGCCCGCGACGGTGGGCACGGCGCTGCGCCCGCCCATCGCGAGCACGAGCCGGTCGTACGCGAGGCGCTCCCCGGTCCCGAGGGCGACCGCGCGCTCGGCGAGGTCGAGCGCCGTCGCCTGCGTGTTGAGCCAGAGCGTGACGCCCTGCTTCTCGTACCACGCGTCGGGCAGGAGATACAGGCCCTGCATCGCCGAGCGGCCGTAGATGAGCCGGGTAATGCCCATGCGGTTGTACAGCGCAAAGCGCTCGCGCGCGACCACGTGGATCTCGCACTTCGGGTGCGTCCTGCGCGCGAAGTCGGCTGCCGTGATCCCGGCGATGCCGTTGCCGACGATGACGATGCGCCTGATCGACTCGTCGTAGCGCGCCGCTGCGGGCGCCGCGGCGGCGGTCGCGGGTTCGGGCGTGAGCGCCACGGTCACCGGCCCGCGCACGCGCGCGCAACAGGCCATGCGCGTGTTCGGTCCGTGGCCGAGCCGCGCGAGCGTCGCCCGCTCGTCGTCGCCGGGCGGCGCGACGTGATCGAGCCCCTCGACGATCGCGACCGGGTCGGCGCCGCAGATGCCCATCCGGCAGCCGCTCTCGAGCGCGAGGCCGCAGCGTTCGGCCAGCTCCAGCACCGTCGCGTCGCGCTCGGCGCCGACCCGGCGTCCGTCGGGCAGGAACGTCACCTCGAGCGCGGCGCGGCTGCGCTCCGCGGCGAAGGCGGCGGCGGCGCCGGCGCCGAGCTTCACGCTCTGGGTGGGTCCGGCCTCGAGGGTCTTGCGCACGAAGCGCCGCTCGGTGTCGAACGTGCGCCACAGCCACCACAGGCTGAGCGCGGCGAAGAGGCCGCGCACGAGCCACACCGCCCATTCGGGCTCGGGACGGCCGGTGAGCCGCTCCATCGCATCCGCGAGGAGGGGCACGGCGTGCCAATAGTAGATGTTGAAGGCAACGATGCCGAAGGCCGCAGGCAGCTTGCCAGGGGTCGTCTTGAGAAACGTCTCGAGCGCGGTGAACAGCGCGACGCTGGCGCCGGCGTAGAGCGCGAACTGGAAATACATCTCGCCGAGCCCGATCGCGGGCGGGTCGGGCACGTTGAAGTACGCGAATACGAACCCGGGGAAGATCGCGGCGAAGAAGCGCCGGTAGCCGACGTAGTGCCGGTCGTCGTCGTACTGGTCGGCGAGGTACGCGACGCGCGGGTTGAAGTCGTAGCAGTTCTTGGTGCAGCCGACGCACGGCTGGCAGTGCGTGTTGGCGACGGTGAGGAACGGCGTCTGGCCGTAGAGGCGCTGCACCGGGAGCAGCGGGCAAACGCTCGAGCACCAGCCGCTCTTGCCCTTGAAGACGAGGCCGCCGAGGAACGCGAACGCCATCATGCCGAGGACCAGCAGCGCGGTCGCGGTGCCCGAGTGGTTGAAAAGCGGCTTGCGCGTCGCGACGAGCGCGACGAGCGCCGCCATCCCAATCACGTACGCGTACTCCTTCATCCGCGGCGTCTGCGTGAGCCCGCGCGTAAAGCCGGCGAGGCGGGGCAGCTGGTTGAGCGCCGCGAACGGGCAGACGTTCCGCCACACGCCCGGCGCGGCGAGGAAGAGCAGCGGCGCGAGCGGAATGACGACGCCCCAGGTGACCGCGAGCCCGATTTCGGGACGCCAGAGGAGCAGGCCGACGAGCGCGAGCACGGCTGCGACCGACAGCGCGCGCAGGCCGTGCCACGCGACCGACGGCAGGTACGCCGGGAGGCGCGTGTAGTTCGGAAACTCGGTCTCGGGGCCGGCCGAGCTCATTCGGCGAGGCGCGCGGCGAGCGCGCTCGTCGCGCGCAGGCGCAGGGACAGGATGCGGCCGAGGTCGAGGAGCACCATGCGCGCGAGGTCCGGCTCGCGGGCGGCGAGCACCTCGAAGGCTTCGGGCGTGAGGCTGCGGAGCTCGCCGTCGGTGAGTGCGCGCACGGTCGCCGAGCGCGGCAGCCGGTCGAAGAACGACTGCTCGCCGAAGACCGAGCCCTGCTCGATCACCGCGACGCGGCGCTCGCGGCCGCGGCGGTCGGTGCCGAGGACCTCGAGACTGCCGCTCGCGACGATGTAGAGCGCCGGCTGCGCCTCGCCCGCGCGCACCAGCACCTCGCCCGCGCGGAAGCGTTGCGCGCCGGTGCGCGCGAGGAGCTTGCCCCAGCCTTCGGGCGACAGGTCCGCGAGGAAGACGAGTTGGCGCGCCTCGTCGGCGGCGGTCTCGCCCGGGTAGTCGAAGAAGCTCTGGAAGTCCATCGCGGCCCTCCTCGCGCCTGCGTCAGCTCCGCGGGCCTTCAGCTCGAAGGCGTTCCTCAGCGTGTCGCGGCAATGGTTGCGAGACAGGATACCGGACTCTCTCGCTGCGGCCGGGGTGCCGCCAGGCGTCGAGGACCTGACTCGGGGAGGCACCCGTCGCGCGTTCGACAACGCCGAAAAGTGCGGCAGTGCACACCGATCGCCCCGCGTCACCGAGTAGCCCGTGAACTGGCGCACATTGCCGGGCCCGAGCGACCGTTCTGGCCCGTCTGATGCTTGACGTGCCCCTGCATCAGGGGAGAACGACAAATGGCCGCAGCAGCCCGCGTCAAAGTCTTCACCGTCGCACCCACGGATCCGTACGGCTGGACGATCCGGCTCGAGTCCTCGGCGCAGGCGCCGCACTTCTTCGCCAACCGCGAGCTCGCGCTCAACTACGCGCGACTGTGGGCCAAGGCGAACCGCCCGAGCATCCTGCAGCTCGTCGCGCGCGACGGAGGAATCACGCGCGAGTGGAGCTACATCACCTTCGATCCGCTGTACGCCTGAGCGCGGCGCGAGCCGCCCGCGCCGGCCGCCCGGTCGGGCATCGCCCCGGCACGAGCCGGCCCCGCGGCGCGCCTTCGTCCCGACTGTGATCCGACCCGCCCCGACGGCGCGCGACCTGTCGCGCCCTATAATCCCGCCTCGCTGTTCGACCGGGAGACCACAACATGACCAACACTCTCCGCCGACTGCTGCCCGGGATCGCAGTCTGCTTCGCGCTGACGGCCGCCCCCGCGACCCAGTCGCAAGAGCTGCGCATCGCAATGGGCGCCGACGTCACGTCGATGGACCCGCACTACGTCAACCTCTTCCCGAACAACAACATCGCCGAGCACATCTTCGAGAAGCTCATCACCCTCGACCCCGACTCGCGCCTCATCCCCGGCGTCGCCGAGTCCTGGCAGACGATCAACCCGACCACCTGGGAATTCAAGCTCCGCAAGGGTGTGAAGTTCCACGACGGTTCCGACTTCACCGCCGAAGACGTCGCCTTCTCGATCGACCGCGTCGCGAAGATCCCCGACTCCCCCGGCCCGTTCACGACCTACACCAAGGCGATCAAGGAGGTCCAGATCGTCGATCCGCTGACGATCCGGTTCATCACCGCCGCGCCGGCGCCGCAGCTCCCGAACGACATCAGCACGATCTACATCGTCTCGAAGAAGACCGCGACCGGCGCGACGACGCCGGACTTCAACTCCGGCAAGGCGATGAACGGCACCGGCCCCTTCAAGTTCGCGTCGTTCAAGCGCGGCGATCGCGTGGAGATGACGCGCAACGACGCCTACTGGGGCGAGAAGCCCGCGTGGACGAAGGTCACCTTCCGCATCATCCCGAGCGACCCGACCCGTGTCGCCGCGCTCCTCTCGGGCGACGTCGACGCGATCGAGAACATCCCGACCGCCGATTTCACGAAGATCAAGGGCAACGCGAACTTCCAGACCGCCACCAAGCCCTCGCACCGGATCATTTTCTTCCACGTCGACCAGTTCCGCGACCGCTCGCCGTTCGTCTTCGACAAGAAGACCGGGAAGCCGCTCGACAAGAACCCGCTCAAGGACGTGCGCGTCCGCCAGGCGATCTCGAAGGCGATCGACCGCAACGCGATCCGCGACCGCCTGATGGAAGGGCTCGCCCTGCCTTCGGCCAATCTCGTGCCCGCGCCGATGTTCGGCCACAACCCCGCGCTCAAGCCCGACGCCGCCGACCCCGCGGGCGCGCGCAAGCTCCTCGCCGCCGCCGGCTACCCCGACGGCTTCGCGCTCACCATCCACGGCCCGAACAACCGCTACGTGAACGACGAGCAGATCCTGCAGACGGTCGCCACGATGCTCACGCGCGTCGGGATCCAGACCCGCGTCGAGGCGATGCCGATGGGACCGTACCTCGGCCGCGCGCGCAAGCTCGAGTTCAGCTTCGCGATGCTCGGCTGGGGCGCCTCCACCGCCGAGGCGTCCTCGCCGCTGCGCGCGCACCTCGTGACCTATCTCCCCGAGAAGGGCTGGGGCGAGTTCGCGTGGGGACGCTACGGCAACGAAAAGGTCAACGCGCTCCTGGACAAGGCGCTCTCGACCATCGACGACAAGGCGCGCGAGAAGATGATCCAGGACGCGGTCGCGATCGCAATCGGCGAGCTCGGCATCGTCCCGATCCACCACCAGGTCAACACCTGGGCGATGCGAAAAGGGATTGCCTACACGCCGCGCACCGACGAGTACACGCTTGCGTTCCTCTTTCGTCCGCAGTAGCTAACGGCCAGCGGCGAAGAACTCGAGGATCTCCCGCCCGAGGATCTCCTCCTCGGTGTTGAAGTGCGCCACGATGGAGATGTGGTTGTGCCCGGGCAGGCGCATGAAGCGCGACGTGCGGCCGCGGATCATGCCTATGCGGTGGAGGAACTCCACCCCGTACACGTCGAGCAGCGGGTTCTCGTACTCGGCGACCGCGATGAACACCGGCACGTCGAGGTTCGCGACGTGCGTGACCGGAGAACGCGTCTCGAATTGCGACTCGTCGTCCCCGAAGTAGGCCTTCACCGCCGCGGCGTTCGGATTGTCGGGCCGCGCGTCCGCCCGCAACCGTGCGCTGATCAGCACCAGCCCGGCGAGCCCGTGCCCTTCGGCGGGCCGCACGACCGGGTCGCACGCGTAGGCCGCCGCGTGCGTCCCGCCGGCGGAATGTCCGATCAGGAAGATCCGCGCCGGGTTCCCCCCGAACTCCCGCGCGTGCGCCCGCACCCACGCGACCGCGAGCGCGACGTCGGTCGCGCCGCCGGGGTACTGCGACTCGGGGGCGAGCCGGTACTCGATGTTGAAGCCGACGCACCGCTGCCGCGCAAACCAGTACAGCACGTTGTCGTAGACCTCGGGCGTGACGCACTTGTCGCCGCGCACGAACGCACCGCCGTGCACGAACACGACGACGTCGGCGTCGCGCGCGCCCTCCGGACGGAAGACGTCGAGCCGCTGCCGCGCGTGCGCCGCGTACGGCACGTCGCGGGTCACGGTCACGCCCGACTTCGGCGCGCGCTCGAGCAGCGGCCCGTACAGCGCGAAAACGCGGTCGCGGTGCTTCTGGATGTCGCGGCCCCAGTCAGGGCCGATCGCGGCGAGCTCGCGCTGCGCCGCGCCGGAAAGCGAAGCAAGCGGTTTCATCCGCCCGATGGTACCGCGCCCGTCACCGAAGCCGCGGGCCTCCACTACAATCGCGGCGTCCCGACCCCCAGGACCGCCATGCGCTCCCTCGCCACGCTCGCCGCCGCGCTCGCCGTCGCGACCGCCACGCCGGTTCTTGCCGCCGATCTCCGCATCGCGCTCGCCGCGGACGTGACTTCGCTCGACCCGCACTTCATCAACCTCCAGCCGAACAACCTGGTGGCTTGGCACATCTTCGACGCGCTCACGCGCGTGGACGAGAACGCGCGCCTAGTGCCCGGCCTCGCCGAGTCGTGGAAGGCGGTCGACGCGACGACCTGGGAGTTCAAGCTGCGCCGCGGCGTGAAGTTCCACGACGGCTCGGAGCTCACCGCCGAGGACGTGGTGTACTCGCTCGAGCGCCCGGCGACGCTCGTGAACAGCCCGGGCTCGTTCGTGCCGTTCACGCGCCCGCTCGTCGCCCGACAGGCGGTGGACCGCTACACCGTGCGGCTCAAGACCGCCGGCGCGTACGCGATGGTGCCCTACGACCTGCAATCGATCTTCATCGTGTCCAAGCGCGCCGCCGCGGGCGTGCGGCCCGAGGAGTTCAACCAGGGCAAGGGCGTGATCGGCACCGGGCCGTACTTCTTCGTCGCCTTCAAGCGCGGCGACCGCGTCGAGCTCGAGCGCCACGTGCAGTACGCCGGCCCGCGCCCGGCGTGGGACAAGGTCACGCTGCGCATCATGCCGAACGACCCGGCGCGCCTCGCGGCCCTGCTCGCCGGCGACGTCGACGCGATCGAGCAGGTCCCGACCGCCGACCTCGCGAAGCTGCGCGGCAACGCCAAGTTCGAGATCGCGCAGAAGGTGTCCTGGCGGACGATCTTCCTGCACCTCGACCAGTTCCGCGACCGAGTGCCGGGGATCACCGACAAGGGCGGGCGGCCGCTCGACCGCAACCCCTTCAAGGACGCCCGCGTCCGGAAGGCGGTTTCGATGGCGATCAACCGGCAGGGCATCGTCGAACGCGTGATGGAGGGCGCGGCGCTGCCTGCCTCGAACCTCGTCGCGCCGTCGGTGTTCGGCCATGCCAACGCGCTCAAGCCGGATCCGTTCGACGCCGACGGCGCGAAGAAGCTGCTCGCGGAGGCGGGCTTCCCCAACGGCTTCTCCGCGATGCTCAATGCGCCGAACAACCGCTACGTGAACGACGAGCAGGTTGCGCAGGCGATCGCCCAGATGCTCGCCCGGGTCGGCATCACCACGCGGGTGGCGACCTCGCCCGCGAACATCTACTTCGTGAAGGCGCGCAACCAGGAGTTCGGGCTCGCGATGCTCGGCTGGGGCTCGTTCTCGGGCGACCTCGCGCTGCGCACGCTGGTGGCGACGTTCGACGCCGAACGGGGGCACGGGACCTGGAACTGGGGCCGGTACTCCAACCGCAAGGTGGACGGCCTCGTCACGCAAGCGCTCGCCACCCTCGACGAAGGCAAGCGCGAGGCGTTCGCGCGCGAGGCGATGACCGTGGCGATGCAAGACCACGCGGTGGTCCCCCTGCACCACCAGGTGACCACCTGGGCGATGCGCAAGGGGCTCTCCTACACCGCGCGCACCGACGAGTACACGCTCGCTCAATACTTCCGCGCGCAGTAGCCGGGCTCGAGGCGCGTGGCCGTCTACCTCATCCGCCGGGCGACGCAGAGCGTCGTCGTGCTGCTCGTGATGTCGCTCCTCGTGTTCGTCGGCGTCTACGCGATCGGGAATCCGGTCGACATCCTCATCAATCCGAACGCCGACCAGGCGGACATCGAGCGCGCAATCAAGGGGCTCGGCCTGGACCGCCCGCTCTGGGAGCAGTACCTCGTGTTCCTGCAGCAGGCGCTCGCCGGCGACCTCGGCAGGTCGTTCGTGTTCAACATCCCGGCGCTCCAGCTCATCCTCGAGCGCATGCCGGCCACGCTGGAGCTGGCGACCGCCGCGATGGTCATCGCGATCGTGCTCGGGATCCCGCTCGGGCTCTGGGCCGGCCTGAAGCCGGACTCGATCGCCGGCAGGACGATCATGACCGCGTCGATCCTCGGATTTTCGCTGCCGACCTTCTGGGTCGGGCTGATGCTGATCATGGTGTTCTCGGTGGACCTCGGATGGCTCCCTTCGAGCGGACGTGGGCCGACGCAGACGCTCCTCGGCGTGCCGGTGTCGTTCCTGTCGTGGGAGGGCCTGAAGCACCTCGCGATGCCCGCGATCAACCTCGCGCTCTTCAACCTCTCGCTCGTCATCCGGCTCACGCGCGCCGGCACGCGCGAGGCGCTGGTGCAGGACTACGTCAAGTTCGCGCGCGCGAAGGGACTGTCGGACGCGCGCGTCATCGGGGTGCACGTGCTCAAGAACATCTCGATCCCGATCGTGACGGTCACCGGCCTGCAGTTCGGCACCCTGGTCGCGTTCGCGATCGTGACCGAGACGATCTTCGCGTGGCCGGGCATGGGCAAGCTGCTGATCGACTCGATCCACGTGCTCGACCGGCCGGTGATCGTCGCCTACCTGCTGATCATCGTGACGTTCTTCATCGTGATCAACCTCGCGGTCGACCTCGCCTACTCGCTGCTCGACCCGCGGGTGCGGCTCGCCGACGCTCAGGGCTGACAGTGTCCGCTGCGCCGCCCTCCGCAGTCCCGGCGCCGGCTTCCGTCGCCGCGGCGGAGACGCCGCTCCAGCGCATCGTCGCGGACTTCGCCGCCAGCCGCCTCGCCCTCGTCGGCCTCGCGGTGTTCGCGCTGATCCTGGCCGCCGCGGTGCTCGCGCCCTTCGTCTCGCCGCAGAACCCGTACGACCTCGCGCAACTCGACGTGATGGACAGCCGCCTGCCGCCGCTCGCCCGCGCCGCCGACGGCAGGTTCACCTACTGGCTCGGCACCGACGACCAGGGGCGCGACATGCTGTCGGCGATCCTCTATGGCCTGCGGATCAGCATCGGCGTGGGCGTCACCGCGACGCTGTGCGCGCTCGCACTCGGCACGACCCTCGGCCTGCTCGCGGCGTTCTTCGGCGGGCGGGTCGACTCGTTCGTCATGCGCGTGGCCGACATCCAGCTCTCGTTCCCGGCGATCCTCATCGCGCTCGTCCTGCTCGCGGTGCTCGGGCAGGGCGTGGACAAGATCATCGTCGCGCTGGTGGCGGTGCAATGGGCGTACTACGCGCGCACCGTGCGCGGCTCGGCGCTCGTCGAGCGGCGCAAGGAGTACGTCGAGGCCGCCGTCTGCCTGGCGCTGCCGGCGCGGCGCGTCGTGTTCCGCCACCTGCTCCCGAACTGCCTGCCGCCGCTGATCGTGGTCGCGACGGTGCAGGTCGCGGCCGCGATCACGCTCGAAGCCACGCTCTCCTTCCTCGGCCTCGGGCTGCCGATCACCGAGCCCTCCCTCGGGCTGCTGATCGCGAACGGCTTCACCTACCTCCTGTCGGGCAAGTACTGGATCAGCTTCTTCCCCGGCATCGCGCTCCTCGTCACGATCGTGAGCATCAACCTGGTGGGCGACCAGTTGCGCGACGTGCTCAATCCCCGGCTGCAGCGGTAGGGGCGACCGGCGTGACCGAGCCGACGCTCAGGGTCGAGGGCCTGCGCACCCATTTCTTCACCCGGCACGGCGTGGTCAGGGCGGTGGACGGCGTCTCGTTCGAGGTTCGCGCGGGCCAGGTGCTCGGGCTGGTGGGGGAGTCCGGCTCGGGCAAGTCGGTGACCGGCTTCTCCGTCATGGGTCTCGTCGACCCGCCCGGGCGGATCGTCGCCGGATCGATCCTCCTGAAGGGCCGCGAGCTGCGCACGCTCGCGGCCGGCGAGTGGCGCGCGATCCGCGGCAACCGCGTCGCGATGATCTTCCAGGACCCGATGATGACGCTCAACCCGGTCCTGCGGATCGACACGCAGATGATCGAGGCCGTCCGCGCCCACGAGGCGGTGTCGGTGCGCTCGGCGCGCGAGCGCGCACGCGACGCGCTCGCGCGCGTCGGCATCCCGTCGCCCGACGAGCGCCTCGCGGCTTATCCGCACCAGTTCTCGGGCGGCATGCGCCAGCGCGTCGCGATCGCGATCGCGCTGCTCAACCGGCCCGACCTCATCATCGCCGACGAGCCCACCACCGCGCTCGACGTGACGATCCAGGCGCAGATCCTCGCCGAGGCGCAGAAGCTCTGCCGCGAGAGCGGCACCGCGCTCATCTGGATCACGCACGACCTCGCGGTCGTCGCCGGGCTCGCGGACGAGGTGTGCGTCATGTACGCGGGGCGCATCGTCGAGCGCGGCACCGTCGACGAGGTCCTCGACACGCCGATGCACCCGTACACGCGCGGGCTGCTCGAGTCGGTCCCGAGCCGGAACCGCCGCGGCGCGCCGCTCGCGCAGATCCCGGGGATGACCCCGTCGCTCGTCGACCTCCCGCCCGGCTGCGCCTTCCGGGAGCGCTGCAATCGCGCCTCCGAGACGTGCCTGACCGACCCGCCGCTCTACAACCTGGACGGCCGGTACGTGCGCTGCTTCCACCCGATCCACGTCGAGGACGAGGCGGAGGCCCGGAAGTGACCGGCGAGGCGCAGGTGCCGCTCCTCGAGCTGCGCGGCGTGTCGAAGCGCTTCGTGAAGCCGCTCGACGCCGCCGCGCGGATCGCGAACCTCCTCGGCGCGCACGCGCGCGAAGAGGTCGTGCGCGCGGTGGACGGCGTGGACCTCGCCATCCACCGCGGCGAGGTCGTCGGCCTCGTCGGCGAGTCGGGGTGCGGGAAGTCGACGCTCGGCCGCATCGCGGTCGGACTGCACGCGCCGACCGAGGGGCGGCGCCTGTGGCGCGGCGAGGATATCGACCGGCTCGCGCCCGAGGCGCGGCGGCGCGCACAGCTCGCGGTCCAGATGATCTTCCAGGACCCCTACGCGTCGCTCAATCCGCGCATGCGGGTGCAGGACATCGTGGGCGAGGCGCCCGTGGTGCACGGGCTCGTGGCGCGCGACGCGCAGCGCGACTACGTCGCGGGCCTGCTCGAGCGGGTGGGCCTCGACGCATCGCTGATGCGGCGCTTCCCGCACCAGTTCTCCGGCGGGCAGCGGGCGCGCATCGGGATCGCGCGTGCGCTCGCGGTCCAGCCCGAGTTCCTCGTGTGCGACGAGGCGGTCGCGGCGCTGGACGTGTCGATCCAGGCGCAGGTGTTAAACCTCTTCGTCGCCTTGCGCGAGGCGCTGGGGCTGACGTACCTCTTCATCAGTCACGACCTCGGGGTGGTACGCCACCTTTCCGATCGCGTGGTGATCATGTACCTCGGGCGCGTCGTGGAGACCGCGCCGACCGACGCGCTGTACGCGCGGCCGAACCACCCGTACACGCAGGCGCTGCTCGCCGAGGTCCCGCGGATCGATGCGCGCCACCGCCGCTTCACCGCGATCCAGGGCGAGATTCCGTCTCCGCTCGCGCCGCCGCCGGGCTGCCACTTCCATCCGCGCTGCCCGCACGCGATGCCGCGGTGTAAGATCGAGCGGCCGCTCTTGCGCGAGATCGCGCCGGCCCGCCTTTCCGCGTGCCATCTGAACGACGCGCCGTCCGGCGCGACGCCATTCGCCACCGAGGCCACCGATGAAGCGTGAAGACCGGCTCCCGATCAAGGCCGAGACCTGGGAACTGATCCAGCGCCTGGTCGGCTTCGACACGACGAGCCGCGACTCGAACCTCGGGCTGATCGAGTGGGTGCGCGACTGGCTCGCGCGCCAGGGCGTCGCCTCGCGCCTGACCTACGACCCGGACGGCACCAAGGCAAACCTCTTCGCGACGATCGGGAGCGGGACGCGTCCCGGGATCGTGCTCTCCGGCCACACCGACGTCGTGCCGGTCGACGGCCAGCCCTGGGACACCGACCCGTTCAGGGCGACGCTCAAGGACGACCGCATCTACGGCCGCGGGTCGGCCGACATGAAGAGCTACATCGCCTGCGCGCTCGCGCTGACGCCGCGCTTGCTCGCGGCGGACCTCAAGTCACCGGTGCACTTCGCACTCTCGTACGACGAGGAAGTGGGCTGCATGGGCGTGCGCGGGCTCCTCGCGGACCTCGCCCAGGCCGGCATCCGCCCTGCCGGCTGCATCATCGGCGAGCCGACGGGCATGCAGCCGGTAGTGGCCCACAAGGGCAAGCGCGCCTACAAGTGCTGCTTCCGCGGCCGCGAGGCGCACTCGGCGCTCACGCCGGAGGGCGTGAACGCAATCGAGTACGCGGCGAAGCTCGTGGTCTACATCCGCCACATGGCCGAGCGCATGCGCGACTGCGAGCGGCGCGACAACGGCTTCGACGTGCCGTTCACGACGCTGCAGACCGGCGTGATCCGGGGCGGGACCGCGGGCAACATCGTGCCGCGCGACTGCGAGGTGCACTTCGAGTTTCGCTACCTGCCCGGCGTCGATCCCGAGGCGCTCGAGGGCGAGATCAAGGGCTACGCGGAGCGGGTGCTGCTGCCGGAGATGCGCGCGGTCGACCCGGCGACCTACATCGCCTTCGAGACCAAGGCGGAGATCCCGGGGCTCGATCCGGCTGTCGAGCGCGCGGAGCAGGATCGCCTGACCGCGCTCGCCCGCGCGCTCGCGCGGAACGACGCCACGTCGAAGGTCGCCTACGCCACCGAGGCCGGGCTCTTCCAGCGCGCGGGCATCCCGTCGATCATCTGCGGACCCGGGTCGATCGGCGAGGCGCACAAGCCGAACGAGTTCATCACCCTCGAGCAGGTCGCGCTGTGCGAGTCTTTCATGGAGCGGCTGCTCGACACGCTCACCGCCTGAGCGAGTCGCTCTCGACCCGGGTCGGATTTCCGACGGACTGTAAAGGGCGTTCTGCGACTGCGGCCGCGCTGACGTCGGCCGCGCGTGAAATCCGTCACCGCGCGATTCGGCCCGCAACCACAAAATCCGGGGGTCGAAAGAATCAGGGCCACAAGATGTCGTGGCCCGGACCCAAGGAGGGGATGGATCCGGGAATCGCCGGGAGCCTGGGTGCGGCGCTGTGGTGCCTTGCCCGCTTCAACGTCCTCGAACGCGAGCGGCTCGGCGCGCGCCGCGGACCCGCCGTCCGGCTGCGGCGCGCGGCGATTTCCTGGGCCGCCGCCGGAGCGATTCTCGCGGGCGCCGGAACGTGCGTCGCCGTCGGGGCCGCGTTCGCTGCGGCGGCGCAGCTCGGGCTGCTTGCCGCGGTCCTCTACACCTCGATCTGCGCCGGGCTGCTCGTGCTCCTGCTGATCGTCGAAGCGCTCGCGCTCGCCTATCGCGTGCAGGCGGCCAAGGAGGTCGCGCGGCGGCGCCGCAGAACCTCGGTGCGCACGATGATGCGCCTCGGCCCGCACAGCCAGGCGCCGCTCTGAAACGAGAAGGGGCGCCGCGGCGCCCCTTCGGTCACGCGGCGTCCCTGCTCACTCGGCCGCTTCGACTTGCGCCTGCTTCGCGAGCTTCTCGCGGATGCGCGCGCCCTTGCCGGTGCGGCTGCGCAGGTAGTAGAGCTTGGCCCGCCGCACGTCGCCCTTGCGCTTCACCTCGATCGAGGCGATCAGCGGGGAGTAGGTCTGGAAGCTCCGCTCCACGCCCTCGCCCGAGGAAACCTTGCGCACCGTGAACGACGAATTGATGCCGCGATTGCGCTTGGCGATGACCACGCCCTCGTAGGCCTGGACGCGCTTGCGGTCGCCTTCCTTCACGTTCACGTTCACCACCACCGTGTCGCCCGGCGCGAAGGCGGGGATCTCCTTGCCGAGGCGCTTGAGCTCTTCCTGCTCGAGTTGCGCGATCAGGTTCATCGTCGGTTTCCTTCCCTTCTACTTGCTGCGTTCATGCTCCGCGCGGAACTCCGCGAGGAGCGCTTGTTCAGTCCCGCCCAGGTCCCGCCGCGCGAGCAGGTCGGGCCGCCTGAGCCACGTCCTGCCGAGCGCCTGCTTCAACCGCCAGCGCTCGATCTCTGCATGGTGCCCCGACAGCAGCACCTCCGGCACCCGCTCGCCCTCGTACGTCTCGGGCCGCGTGTAGTGCGGGCAGTCGAGCAGCCCGCCCACGAACGACTCCTGCGCTGCGGACTGCGCGTCGTTCAGCGCGCCCGGGAGCTGCCGCACGATCGCGTCGATCACCACCATCGCCGCGAGCTCGCCGCCCGAGAGCACGTAATCGCCGATCGACAGCTCCTCGTCGACCGCGCGCCGCACCAGCCGCTCGTCGACCGCCTCGTAGCGGCCGCACACCAGCACGATCCGCCCGAGACCCGCGAGCTGCACCACCTTTCCGTGGTCGAGCATCGCGCCCTGCGGCGAGAGCAGGATCACCCGCGCCCGCACGCCCGGCACCCGCGCCTGCGCCGCGCGGATCGCCTTCTCCAGCGGCTCGGGCGACATCACCATTCCCGGTCCGCCGCCGTACGGCCGGTCGTCGACCGTCCGGTAGTTGTCCGTCGTGAAGTCGCGCGGATTCCAGGTCGCGAGACTCCACCTCGATTCCTCCCGCGCCCGCCGCGCGATCCCGTAGTCGGTGACCGCCGCGAACATCTGCGGGAAAAGCGTCACGCAGTCGAACTCGATCATGCGCGCGCTCCTACCAGTCGAGGCCCCAGTCCACCTCGATCCGCCGCGCGGCGAGGTCGACGCCGCGCACCACCGCCGGCACGAAGGGCACGAGCCGCTCGCTCGTCCCCGCGCCGACGCGCATCACGTCGTGCGCGCCGTTCGAGAAGAGTGCCGTCACGGTCCCGAGCGACTCGCCCGCCCCGTTCACCACCTCCAGGCCGACCAGGTCCGCCCAGTAGTACTCATTCTGATCCGTCGCGGGCAGCGCATCGCGCCCCACCCCGACCTCGCGCCCCCGCAGCGTCGCGGCGCGGTCGCGGTCGCCGTAACCGACGAGGCGTGCGATCACGTTCGCCCCGTGCACCGTCGCCTCCGCGACTTCCGCCTCCGCCCACCCGTCCGGTCCGCCGATCCGCCAGTGCCGGAACCGCGTGAGCGCATCGGGTGCGGCGGTGAAGGGCGCCACCTTGATCCAGCCCTTCACGCCATAGGGCGCCAGCACGCGCCCCATGACGATCACGTTCGCGTCGCTAGGCGGCGGCCTTCTGCTTGCCAAGGGACTTGACGAGGCGCTCGACGGTCGGCGTCAGCCGCGCGCCGTTCTGCCGCCAGAACGCGAGCCGCTCGCCGTCGACGCGAAAACTCTCGCGGCCTTCGGGCGCCTTCGGATCGTAGAACCCGACGCGTTCGATGAAGCGCCCGGTGGCGGCGAACTTGTGGTCGGCCGCGACGATGTTGTAGAACGGGCGGTGCTTGGCGCCACCGCGCGCGAGGCGAATCACAACCATGTGCCTTGGACTCCGGACGGGCCCGCGCCGCGAAGCGCGGCGCCGGGGGCGAAAAAGAGCGTGATTCTAAGCGACTTAGCGTCTGATTGGCAAGGGTTTTTCGGTCGCGGGCAGGTCGGCCCAGGGCCGCCAAGCCCTTGATCGGCCGGGGGAACGGCGCTCCTAGCGCGGCCCGCCCGGCATCAGGTGCTTCATCGCCCGCATCATCTTCTGCAGGCCGCCCTTCTGCATCTGCTTCATCATCTTCTGCATCTCGGCGAACTGGTTGAGCAGGCGGTTGACCTCCTGCACCGGCACGCCGGCGCCGGTCGCGATGCGGCGCTTGCGCGAGGCCTTGATGAGCTCGGGCTTGGCGCGCTCCTCGCGCGTCATCGAGTTGATGATGCCCTCGACCCGGGCGAGCGCGCGGTCGTCGAGCGCCTGCGGCGACTGCGCCGCGACCTGCGCGAACTGCGCCGGCAGCTTGTCGACGAGCGTGGCGAACCCGCCCATCCTCTTCATCTGCTGGATCTGGCTCTTGAAGTCCTCGAGGTCGAAGCCCTTGCCCTTCTTGAACTTCTCCGCGAGCTTTTTCGCCTCGGCCTCATCGACGCCTTTGCGCGCCTCCTCGACGAGCGACAGGATGTCGCCCATGCCGAGAATGCGCGCGGCCATGCGCTCGGGATGGAACGCCTCGAGCCCGTCGAGCTTCTCGCCCACGCCGGCGAACTTGATCGGCTTTCCGGTCACGTGGCGCACCGAGAGCGCGGCACCGCCGCGCGCATCCCCGTCGAGCTTGGTGAGAATCACCCCGGTGAGCGGCAGTGCCTCGCCGAACGCCTTCGCGACGTTGACCGCGTCCTGGCCCTGCATCGCATCGACGATGAACAGCGTCTCGGCGGGCTTGAGCATCGCCTCGAGCTCGGCGATCTCCTTCATCATCGGCTCGTCGATGCCCAGGCGGCCCGCCGTATCCACGAGCAGCACGTCGTTGTAGTGCGCGCGCGCGTGCGCCAGCGCGCGGCGCGCGATGTCGACCGGCTTCTCGCCCGCCGCCGACGGAAAGAAGTCCACGCCCGCCTGCGCGGCGACGGTCTTGAGCTGCTCGATCGCCGCAGGCCGGTACACGTCGCAGGACACCACCAGCGGCTTCTTGCGCAGCTCGTTCTTCAGGTGCTTGGCGAGCTTGCCGGTCGTGGTGGTCTTGCCCGATCCCTGCAGGCCCGCCATCAGGATCACCGCCGGCGGGGCGACCGCGAGCTCGAGCGCCGAAGCGGCTCCACCCATGAGCGCAGTGAGCTCGCGATGCACGACGCCGACCAGCGCCTGCCCCGGCGTCAGGCTCCCGACCACCTCCTCGCCCAGCGCCTTCTCCCTCACCCGCGCGATGAAATCGCGCACGACCGGCAAGGCCACGTCGGCCTCGAGCAGCGCCATGCGCACCTCGCGCAGCGCGTCCGCGATGTTCGCCTCGGTGAGGCGCGCCTCGCCGCGGATCGTCTTCATCACGCGCGCGAGGCGCTGGGTGAGGTTGTCGAGCATCGTCGCCGGGAGTCCGGGCGCGGGTTGATGGGATAATCGCCGCGCGATGAACGGGATTCTACTTTACGTCGTCGCCGCCCTCCTCTACGCGGCCCTCGCGGCGCACTTCTGGCGCACGCGCTGGCGCGCGACCACGCCGCGCCCGGCCGGGCTCGCGCGCTGGGAACGCGCCGCGATCCTGGTGCCGCTCGCGCTGCACACGTGGCTGCTGTACGACGGGCTGTTCGCGGCGCCGACGCTGCGCTTCGGCTTCGGGCAGGCGCTCTCGGTGACGCTCTGGCTCGCGGTGCTCATCTACTGGTTCGAGTCCCTGTTCGTGAACCTCGAGGGCATGCAGGGACTCGTGCTGCCGCTCGCCGCGGTGTGCGTGGCGATCCCGGCGGTGTTTCCCGGCCTCGAGGCGCCGCCCTACGCGCACGGCGCCGGCTTCCGCGCGCACCTGACGCTCGCCATGGTGTCCTACAGCCTGTTCACGATTGGCGCGCTGCATGCGCTCCTCATGGCGCTGCTTGAGGGCACCCTGCACGGCGACCGCCTCGGTCGCGCCCGGCGCGACGCGGTCGGGCGCGTCGAGCGCCACGCCGGCGGACCCGGCCTGCTCGCCGGGCCGCTCGCGAGCCTGCCTCCGCTCCTTACCCTCGAGCGGTTGCTGTTCCGCATCCTGGCGCTCGGCTTCGTCCTGCTGACGCTGACGCTGCTCACCGGCGCGGCGTTTTCGGAGGAGGTCTTCGGGCGCGCGTTCCGCTTCAACCACAAGACGCTGTTCGCGGTCATCTCGTGGGTGATCTTCGGGCTGCTGCTCGCCGGCCGGTGGCGCTACGGCTGGCGCGGGCGCAAGGCGCTGCGCTGGACGCTTGCGGGGTTCGTGGCGCTGCTCCTCGCATACGTGGGGAGCCGCTTCGTGCTGGAAGTCGTGCTCACGCGTAGCGCAGGCTAGCCCGCGCGCGCGCCGCGCCGGGGCTATACTGCGGCGGTCGTCTTGCCCGCCGCCCGCCCTTGATCGAAATCTCCCTGACGGCGCAGCTCGTCGCGCTCGCGGTGCTGCTCGTCGTCTCGGCGTTCTTCTCGATCGCCGAGACCAGCATGATGGCGCTCAACCGCTATCGGCTGCGCGCAATGGTGCGCCTCGGGAACCGCGCCGCCGCCCACGTCACGACCCTGCTCGCGCGCACCGACCGTCTCCTCGGCGTCATTCTGGTCGGCAACAACCTGGTGAACAGCGCCGCATCGGTGCTGAGCGGCGTGATCGCGATCAGGCTGCTCGGCCAGAGCGAAGTCGCGCTCGCAGTCGCCACCGGCGCGATCACGTTCCTGATCGTCGTGTTCTCCGAGATCACCCCGAAGGTCATCGGGGCGACGTTCCCCGAGCGGATCGCGCTGCCGCTCGCCTACGTCCTCGGACCGCTGCTCAAGGCGCTGTACCCGGTGGTCTGGTTCGTCAACCTCTTCCCCTCGGTCATCCTGCGCCTGTTCGGCATCCGAGCGGGCGTGGCCGGCGAGCCGCAGCGCCTGAGCCCCGAGGAGCTGCGTTCGCTCGTGCTCGAGCACAGCCACTTCATCCCCAAGAAGCACGCGTCGATCCTCGTCAACCTGTTCGACCTCGAGCGCATCTCGGTCGAGGACGTCATGACCCCGCGCGCCCAGCTGGAGGCGATCGACCTCGACGCTGCGGGCGAGGACCTCGCACACCAGATCGCGACGAGCTACCACACGCGGCTCCTCGCCTACCGCGGCGAGCTCGGCAACGTCGTCGGCGTGCTGCACATTCGCCGCGCGCTGGCGCTCCTGCGCGCACCCGCGCTCGACAAGGCCGAGCTCGAGGCCCTGCTCGCCGAGCCCTACTTCATCCCGACCGACACCTCCGCCATCGCCCAGCTCCAGTACTTCCAGGAGAACCGGCAGCGGCTCGCGCTCGTGGTGGACGAGTACGGCGAGCTGCAGGGGCTCGTCACGCTCGAGGACATCATCGAGGAGATCATCGGCGAGTTCACCACCGCCGCGCCGGTGAAGGCCTCGGCATTCGCGTGGGACGATGCCGGCAGCACGCTCGTCGAGGGGGGAAGCTCGCTCCGCGAGCTCAACCGCAAGCTCGGGCTGACGCTCCCGATCGACGGTCCGAAGACGCTGAACGGCCTCATCCTGGAGCACTTCCAGGACATCCCGGAAGCCGGGGTCAGCCTGAAGATTGCCGGGGTCCCGATGGAAATCGTCCAGACCCAGGACCGGGTAGTGAAGACGGTCCGTCTCTTCCGTCCTCAGAGCGTCCCCGAAGCGGCTGCGGCGCTCTGATCCAGGCCTGCCCCGGGCGCGTCTGGCCAGTCGCCGCCCGGCGCCAAAAAAGGCCTTTCTTCATGGTCTTAGGTGTGAAACTTTAGGCTTTACAAAGCCTCGGACCGCATCCATCATGCGTTTTCCTTGGGGCAGCAGATCCCGGCGGGGAGGATGGCGGTCAATCCGAGCTACGGCAGTGCGTTGAGCGGTCTTGCGCGGGCCATGGTCCAGCACGGCCGGCTGCCCGAGGCCGTGGCCGAGGAGGTGTCCGTCCAGGCGCGGAACGCGGGCGCCCCGTTCATCGAGCAGCTCATCCAGAGCCGCCGGCTGACCCCCCTCGACATCGCCGAGTTCGCCTCGCACGTCTTCGGCCTGCCGCTCGCCGACCTCGAGGCGCTCGACGCCGCCGCCTTCCCCCTCGACGCGATCGACCGCAAGCTGATGCGCGAGCGGCGGGTGCTCCCGCTGCGCAAGCGCGGCAACCGCCTCGCGGTGGCGGTCTCCGACCCCTCGAACAGCCAGGTGCTCGACGAGGTCAAGTTCCAGACCTCGATGTCGATCGACCCGATCGTGGTCGAGGACGACAAGCTGCGCACCGTCCTGAACCGGGTGCTCGAGCGCAGCGACGTCTCGCTCAAGCAGCTCGTCGACGAGGACCTCTCGGTCGAGTTCACCGACGACGAGCAGCAGTCGGCCGCTGCCGAGGCGGCGGCGCAGGAGGTCGACGACGCGCCGGTCGTCAAATTCATCCAGAAGGTGATGCTCGAGGCGATCGCCGACGGCGCCTCCGACATCCACTTCGAGCCCTACGAGCGCTTCTACCGGATCCGCTATCGCATCGACGGCGACCTGCGCGAGATCACCCAGCCGCCGCTGATGCTGCGGGAGAAGATCGCCTCGCGCATCAAGGTGATCTCCAAGCTCGACATCTCGGAGAAGCGCGTGCCCCAGGACGGGCGCATGAAGCTCGTGCTCTCGCGCGACCGCCACATCGATTTCCGCGTGAGCACGCTCCCGACGCTGCACGGAGAGAAGCTCGTGCTGCGCATCCTCGACCCTTCCTCGGCGATGCTCGGCATCGACGCGCTCGGCTACGACCCCGACCAGAAGGAGTCGCTGCTCGAGGCGGTCAACCGGCCCTACGGGATGATTCTCGTCACCGGACCGACCGGCAGCGGCAAGACGGTCTCGCTCTACACCTGCCTGAACATCCTCAACAAGCCCGGCCTGAACATCTCGACTGCCGAGGATCCGGCCGAGATCAACCTCCCGGGCGTGAACCAGGTCAACGTGAACGAGAAAGCCGGGCTCACGTTCGCCGCCGCGCTGCGCGCGTTCCTGCGCCAGGACCCGGACATCATCATGGTGGGCGAGATCCGCGACCTCGAGACCGCGGAGATCGCGATCAAGGCGGCGCAGACCGGTCACCTGGTCCTTTCGACGCTGCACACGAACGACGCGCCGACGACGCTCACGCGGCTGGTGAACATGGGCGTGCCGGCCTTCAACGTCGCCTCGAGCGTGAACCTCATCACGGCTCAGCGGCTGGCGCGGCGGCTGTGCAGCTGCAAGAAGCCCGCCGACATCCCGATCGAGGCGTTGCTCGACGCCGGCTTCTCGGAGAACGAGATCGACGGCACCTGGCGCCCCTTCGGCGCGGTGGGATGCGAGCGCTGCAAGGGATCGGGCTACAAGGGCCGCGTCGGCATCTACCAGGTGATGCCGATCACCGACGAGATGCGGCGCCTGATCATGCGCGGCGGAAACTCCATGGAGATCGCCGACCAGGCACGGCTCGAGGGCGTGCGCGACCTGCGCCAGTCCGGGCTGCTGAAGGTCAAGCAGGGCCTGACCTCGCTCGACGAGGTCATGGCAGTAACGAACGAATAACCGGTAGAGGCAACGCAAATGGCGACTGCAGCGGGAGCACTCAAGCGCGACGCGCTCAAGGTCAAGGAAACGGTCTTCCTGTGGGAGGGCCGCGACCGCACCGGAAAGGTGATCAAGGGCGAGATGCGCGCGGGCGGCAAGAACGTCGTCCATGCGATGCTGCGCCGGCAGGGGATCAACGTCACCAAGGTGCGCAAGCAGCGCCTAGGCGGCGGGAAGAGGGTCACCGACAAAGACATCACGCTGTTCACGCGCCAGCTCGCGACGATGATGAAGGCGGGCGTGCCGCTGCTCCAGTCCTTCGACATCGTGGGCAAGGGCCACTCGAATCCGCGCGTCACCAAGCTGCTGATGGACATCCGCTCGGACGTCGAGACCGGGTCGAGCCTCGCGGCCGCGTTCCGCAAGCACCCGCTCTACTTCGACAACCTCTTCTGCAACCTCATCCAGGCCGGCGAGCAGGCCGGTATCCTGGAGACGCTGCTCGACCGGCTCGCGAGCTACAAGGAGAAGATGCTCGCGATCAAGTCGAAGATCAAGTCGGCGCTGTTCTACCCGACCGCGATCATCGTGGTCGCGTTCGTCATCACCGCGGTCATCATGATCTTCGTGATCCCGGCCTTCAAGCAGGTGTTCACCAACTTCGGCGCCGACCTGCCCGCCCCGACCCTGCTGGTGATGGGCATCTCGGACTTCTTCGTCCAGTACTGGTACCTCATCTTCGGTATCGTGATCGGCGGGGTGTACGGCTTCTTCGAGCTCTGGAAGCGCTCGCTCGCGGTGCAGATCGCGATCGACCGCTTCACGCTGCGCCTGCCGGTGTTCGGCGACCTGATCCGCAAGTCGGTGATCGCGCGCTGGACGCGCACGCTTTCGACCATGTTCGCGGCCGGCGTTCCCCTGGTGGAGGCGCTCGACTCGGTCGGCGGCGCCTCGGGCAACTACGTCTACATGCACGCCACCAAGCAGATCCAGCAGGAGGTTAGTACGGGCACCAGCCTCACCGCCGCGATGCAGAACTCGGGCGTGTTTCCGAACATGGTCGTGCAGATGACCTCGATCGGCGAGGAGTCGGGTTCGCTCGACGCGATGCTCGGCAAGGTCGCCGATTTCTTCGAGCAGGAGGTCGACGACGCGGTGGAGGCGCTCTCCTCCCTCATGGAGCCGATGATCATGGTCGTACTCGGCACGCTGATCGGCGGCATGGTCGTCGCGATGTACCTGCCGATCTTCAAGCTCGGCCAGGCGATCTAGCGCACGCCGTCCGCGCGCTAAGGGGCGCTCCCGTGCCGCGTGCGCAGCCCCGCGCACGGCCGCGCGCGTACGCGCTGCCGCAGGCCCGACCGTGACTTTCGTCGAGTACATCGCGAGCCCGGCCGTCTTCACCGCGATTGCGGCGGTGCTCGGGCTCGCCATCGGGTCGTTCCTCAACGTCGTGATCCACCGGCTGCCGAAAATGATGGAGCGCGACTGGCAGGCGCAGTGCGCCGAGCTGCGCGGCGAGGCCCCCGCCCAGCACCCGCGCTACAACCTGGCCTCGCCGCGCTCGGCCTGCCCCGCCTGCGGGCACGCGATCACGGCGCTCGAGAACGTCCCGGTCGTGTCCTACCTGTGGCTGCGCGGCAAGTGCTCCGCTTGCGGCGCGCGCATCGGCGCCCGTTATCCGGTGGTCGAGGCCGTCACCGCGGTGTTGACCGGATACGCCGCGTGGCGGTTCGGATTCGGCTGGCAGGCCTTCGGCGCGATGCTCTTCGTCTGGTGCATGATCGCGCTCACGTTCATCGACGTTGACACGCAGCTCCTGCCCGACGCGATCACGCTGCCGCTGCTCTGGGCCGGGCTCCTCCTCAACCTGCGCGGCACGTATGTCGAGCTGCCCGCGGCCGTGATCGGCGCGGCGGCAGGCTACCTCGTCCTCTGGTCGGTCTACTGGGCCTTCAAGCTCGCGACCGGCAAGGAAGGAATGGGGTTCGGGGACTTCAAGCTGCTCGGGGCGATCGGCGCTTGGCTCGGCTGGAAGATGCTGCCGCTCGTGATCCTCGCTTCGTCGCTGGTCGGTGCGGTGGTCGGGATCGCGCTGATGGTGCTCGCGCGCCACGGCCGCGACGTCCCGATTCCCTTCGGGCCGTATCTCGCCGGGGCCGGACTGATCGCCCTTTTCTGGGGCCCGGCCCTCGTGGACCGCTATCTCGCCACGCTGCTGTGAAGCGCCGCTTCACGATCGGGCTCACCGGCGGCATCGGCAGCGGCAAGTCGACCGTCGCGCGCGCGTTCGAGGCCCGCGGCGTCACCGTCGTCGACGCCGACGCGCTGGCGCACCGCCTCACCGCACCCGGCGGCGCCGCGATCCCTGCGATCCGTGCGGCCTTCGGTGACGAGGTCGTCGATCCGTCCGGCGCGCTGGACCGCGCCCGCATGCGCGCGATCGCGTTCAGGGACGCGGGTGTGCGCATGCGGCTGGAGGCGATTCTGCATCCCATGATCCGCGCCGAGAGCGAGCGGATCGCGCGGGAGGCGCCGGGCCGCTACGTGATCCTGATGATTCCGCTCCTGGTCGAGTCCGGGGATCCGCGCGCGCGCTGCGATCGCGTCCTGGTGGTCGACTGCCCCGAGGAGGAACAAATTCGCCGCGTGATCGCGCGCAGCGGCCTCGCCCGCGCGGAGGTGGAGGCGATCATGGCGAGCCAGGCGAGCCGCGCCGCGCGACTCGCCGTCGCCGACGACGTCGTCGACAACGCAGGCGATCCGGCGGGAATCGACGCCCAGGTGGACGCGCTGCATCGCAAATACCTCGGCCTCGCCGACGCCGGACGCGAGCAATAGGCCCCGCGTTGGCTGCGCCGCGTGTTGTCAGGCTGGGTGGGATCGGCGAGAATCCAACGACTTACCCACCGCGCGCACGGGGAGCGACCAACCGGGTCAGGCGGGATTCCGCCGACGCGGGCGGCCTACCAAAGTGATCACCTACGAATATCCGCTGGTCGAACGCATCCGGACGATGCTGCGCCTCGAGGATCTCTTCGAGCGTGCCGGCTTCTTTCTGCAGCGCAGCGAGCCGGTGGAGCATCACGCCGCCCTCCTCACCCTGTTCGAGATCCTCGACGTGGCCGGGCGCGCGGACCTGAAGTCCGACCTCCTGCAGGAGCTCGACCGGCAGAAGCAGATCATGGTCTCGTTCCGCAACAATCCCGAGATCGATCAGCAGGTGCTGGTCGAGGTGCTGCGCGACATCGAGCACACGCATGCGGGCCTCTATGCGATGGTGGGCAAGATCGGCCAGCACCTGCGCGAGAACGAATGGCTGATGGGCATCAAGCAGCGCACCGGCATCCCGGGCGGCGCGTGCGAGTTCGACCTGCCCTCGTACCACTACTGGCTGCACCGGGACACGGCCGCGCGCCTGCACGACATCACCGGCTGGATCGCGCCCCTCTATCCGATTCGCGACGGCGCAAGCCTCGTGCTGCGGCTCCTGCGCGAGAGCGGGAAGCCCGCGCGCCTGACGGCGCCGGGCGGCACGTTCCAGCAGATGCTCGGCGGGCGGGCGGCGCAGATGGTGCGCGTACGGCTCGCGGTCGAGGCCGACTGCGTCCCGGAGATCAGCGCCAACAAGTACGCGCTCAACATCCGCTTCGTCACCGCGGGCGCCGATCCGCGCCCGCGCACGTACGAGCGCGACGTGGACTTCGAGCTCACGTTCTGCTCGCTCTGAGGGTCGCGTGACCGGGCGGGTCCGATACGTGCCCTGCCCGCGCTGCGGCGCCCAGGTGCCGTGGCTCCCCGCAAGTCGCCATCGCCCCTTCTGCTCGGAACGCTGCCGCACGATCGACCTGGGCGCCTGGGCGACCGAGCGCTATCGCGTGGCTTCCGAAGACAGCGACGACCCCGCCGAGGACGCCCCCGCCGACGACGCAGCGCGGTAGCGGTCGCGCGAACGCCGGGTCAGTCCCACGCACCGCGAATCATCGCGACGCCGTGCGCCCCGCAGGACCACGCGCGCTCGAGGTCGGTCCGCCGCACGCCGCCGAGCGCGAACACCGGAATCGCCGCGTCGCGCGCGCTCGCCTCGAAGCCGCGCCAGCCGAGCGTTGGCACGCCCGGGTGCGTCGGCGTTTCGGCGACCGGGCCGAGCACGGCAAAGTCGACCCCCAATGCCTCCGCCTTGCGCAGCTCGGCGGCGCTGTGGCACGAGGCCGCGACCCACTCGAGCGCCGGGCGTTCGACTGCTTCGGCAACCTGCCGGGCGGTAAGGTGCACGCCATGCGCGCCGGCGTCGCGCGCAAGTGCGGCATCGCCGTTCACGAGCACGCGCGCACCGTACGGCGCCGCCGTGGCGACGACGCGTTCGACGAGCGCCGCGAGCCGCTCGCGCGCCATCGCCTTCTCGCGCACCTGCACCAGCCGCAGCCCGGCAGCGAGGCGCGCTTCGAGCGCCGCGAGAAACCGCGCCTCGCCGACCTCGGCGGCGTTCGAAAGCGCGTACTCGACCGGCAGCGCGAGCGATTTGAGCACCGGGCCGTTGGCGGGCAGGACGGGGCCGACGGTCAGCGCCGCGAGGTCCTGCCAGGCGAATGCCTGGCCTTCCCGCCCGTGCGGCTCGCCGCGCCATGCCGGCACCCGAAAGAAGTGCAAGCGGACGGTAGCGTGCGGATAGGAGAAGCCGCGGGTGATCCACGGGTACGCGCGCTCGACCTCCACGCCGAGTTCCTCGTGCACCTCGCGCGCGAGCGCGTGCGCCGGCGCCTCGCCCGGCTCGATCTTGCCGCCGGGGAACTCCCACCAGCCGCCGTACACCTTGCCGGCCGGCCGCTGCGCGAGCAGCACCCAGCCGTCCGCGCGGATCAGGATCGCGACCGCGACGTCGATCGTCGCAGTCACCGCTTCGGGCGGCGGGCGGCCGGCGCGCCGTCCACGCGGCCGGCGTAGTCGCGCGCGAACTGCCACGCGACGCGGCCGCTGCGCGAGCCACGGCTGAGCGCCCACTGCAGCGCCTCGTTCTGCGCGCGCTCCGCCGCGCGCGCGTCGCAGCCCATCTCGGCGAGCCAGTGTGCGACGATCGCGAGGTAGGCGTCCTGGTCGAAGGGATAGAACGACACCCAGAGGCCGAAGCGCTCCGAGAGCGAGATCTTCTCCTCGGAGGTCTCGCCGGGATGGATCTCTTCGCCGACGTGCTTGTACTCGAGGTTCTCCTGCATGTACTCCGGCATCAGGTGCCGGCGGTTCGAGGTCGCGTAGATGAGCACGTTTTCGGACGTGGCCGCGATCGATCCGTCCAGGACGACCTTGAGCGCCTTGTAGCCGGCTTCGGACGCCTCGAACGACAAGTCGTCGCAGAAGATCACATACCGCTCCGGGCGACCGGCCACGAGATCGACGATGTCCGGCAGGTCGATCAGGTCCTGCTTGTCGACCTCGATCAGCCGCAGCCCCTCGCGGTGGAAGCGGTTGAGGAGCGCCTTCACGAGCGAGCTCTTCCCGGTGCCGCGCGAGCCGGTGAGCAGCACGTTGTTCGCCGGGCGGCCCGCGACGAACTGCCGTGTGTTGCGCTCAACGAGCGACTTCTGGTGCTCGATGCCGCGCAGGTCGGAGAGACGGATGCGGTGCGGGTGCGCCACCGCCTCGATGCGCCCGCGCCCGCCGCGCTTGCGCCAGCGGAAGGCGGTGCCGGCGTCCCACTCCACCGGCGGCGGCGCCGGCGGCAGCATCGTCTCGAGCCTGTCCACGAGGCCGTCCACGCGCTCGAGCAGGCGACCGAAGGCCGCCTCGCCTTCGGCCCCGCTGCCCTTACGTCCGGTATTCCGCGTTGATCTTGACGTAGTCATAGGAAAGATCGCAGGTCCACACAGTCGCGCGCGCCTCGCCCCGGCCGAGGACGGCGCGCACGGTGATCTCGGGCTGCTGCATGACGCGCTGACCGTCGGCCTCGCGATACGCGGGGTGACGTCCGCCGTCCGCCGCGACGAGGACGTCGTCGAGGTAGAGCCTGACCTGTTCTACGTCCAGGTCGTCCACGCCCGCGTAGCCGATCGCGGCGAGGAGGCGCCCGAGGTTGGGGTCGGAGGCAAAGAACGCGGTCTTTACGAGCGGCGAGTGCGCAATTGCATAGGCGACGCGCCGGCCCTCGTCCACCGAGCGGGCGCGCTCGACGCTCACGGTGATGAACTTGGTCGCGCCTTCGCCGTCGCGGACGATCGCCTGCGCGAGCCAGGCGGCGACTTCGGTGACCGCGTCGCGCAGCGCGTCGAACGCGGGGCTTGCCGCCTCCAGCGCGGGCCCGCCCGCGGCGCCGGTGGCCATCAGGATGAACGCGTCGTTCGTCGAGGTGTCCCCGTCGACGGTGATGCAGTTGAACGAGCGCTCGGTCGCGTGCGCGACGATCGCCCGGGCGCCGGCGGGCGTGAGCGGCGCGTCGGTGGCGAGAAAGCCGAGCATCGTCGCCATGTCGGGACGGATCATGCCCGCGCCCTTAGCGATCCCGGTGACGGTGAGCGTGCGCCCGCCGGCCTGGACGCGCGCGGAGCGCGCCTTCGGCACGGTGTCAGTGGTCATGATCCCCTCGGCGGCGTCGAGCCAGGCGTCGGGCCGGAGCGCGGCCGCCGCCTGCGGCAGGCCTGCGACGATGCGCTCGACCGGGAGCGGCTCCATGATGACGCCGGTCGAGAACGGCAGCACGTCCGCGGGCCTGCAGCCGAGCTGCGCGGCGACCGCATCGCAGACCTTTCGCGCGCGCGCGATGCCGTCGCCACCTGTACCGGCGTTGGCGTTCCCGGTGTTGACGACGAGCGCGCGCGCGCCCGGGCCGGCCGCGAGATGCTCCTTCGCAACCACGACCGGCGCGGCGCAGAAGCGGTTGCGCGTGAAGACGCCGGTGACGACCGTGCCGGGATCGAGCGCGACGACCAGGAGATCCTTCCGGCCGGGTTTCTTGATGCCGGCTTGCGCGACGCCGAGGCGAACGCCGGCGACGGGATGGAGGCTAGCGGCCTCCGGCCGCGCGAGGTTCACCGCCATGCGTGGCGCCGCGCGTCAGCTCAACCGCCCGTGGCAGTGCTTGTACTTCTTCCCCGAGCCGCACGGGCACGGCTCGTTCCGGCCGACCTTGCCGATCGCGCGCTGGAACGGCTGCGCCTTCGGCCGCTCGGCAACCGCGACGTCGCCGGCTTCCGCTTCGGACTCGGCTGCCGCGGCCGCGACGCTCGAGTAGGAAGCGTGCTGGAACTGCGCCCGCGCGAGGGCCTCCTGCTCCTGCCGCCGCGCCTCGGCCTCGGCCGCGGCCACCTCCTCCGGCGAGCGGATGCGGATCGACATCAGCATCCGGGACACCTCGAGCTTGACCGTGTCGAGGAAGTGCGAGAAGAGCTCGAACGCCTCGCGCTTGTACTCCTGCTTCGGGTTCTTCTGCGCGTAGCCGCGCAGATGGATGCCCTGGCGCAGGTGGTCGAGCGCCGAGAGGTGCTCGCGCCAGTGGGTATCGAGGGTCTGGAGCAGGATCCAGCGCTCGGCCTGCTGCCGGAGCTCTTCCGGCGTGTCGGCCATCTTGACGGTGTACGCCTTGTCCGCCGCCGCGATCATGGAGGCGAGGAGCTTCTCCTCGTCCATGTCCGGCGCCGCTTCGAGCAGCCCCTTGATGTCCACCTGCACGCCGAGCTCGGCCGCGAGGGCGGTTTGCAGCCCCTCGAGATCCCACTGCTCCTCGACGCTCTCGGGCGGCACATGGGCGCGAAAGAGATCGGTCACGACGCCCTCCCGCAGGCTCCGCACCATGTCGGTCGCGTTCGCCTCGTCGAGGATCTGGTTGCGCAGCTCGTAGACGGTCTTGCGCTGGTCGTTCGCGACGTTGTCGTACTCGAGCAGCTGCTTGCGGATGTCGAAGTTGTGCGCCTCGACCTTGCGCTGTGCCGACTCGATCGAGCGCGTGACGATCGAGTGCTCGATCGGCTCGCCCTCGGGCATCTTGAGCCGCTCCATGATCGCCTTGATGCGCTCGCCGGCGAAGATCCTGAGCAGCGGGTCCTCGAGCGAGAGGTAGAAGCGCGACGAGCCCGGGTCGCCCTGCCGGCCCGACCGGCCGCGCAGCTGGTTGTCGATCCGGCGCGACTCGTGGCGCTCGGTCCCGATGATGTGCAGCCCGCCCGCCTCCACCACCCGCTGGTGCACGTGCTTCCAGTCCTCGCGCAACCTGGCGACCCGCCCCGCCTTGTCGGCCTCCGGGACGGCCGGATCGGCCTTGACCGCGTCAGCCTGCTTCTCGACGTTGCCGCCGAGCACGATGTCGGTCCCGCGACCGGCCATGTTGGTGGCGATGGTGATCACTCCGGGCGCGCCCGCCTGGGCGACGATCTGCGCCTCGTACGCGTGCTGCTTCGCGTTGAGCACCTGGTGCGGCAGGCCTTCCTTCTTCAGCAGGCCGGCGAGCTTTTCCGAGTTCTCGATCGAGGTCGTGCCCACGAGCACCGGCTGGCCGCGCTTGTGGCAGTCGCGGATGTCGGCAAGCACCGCCAGGTACTTCTCGCCCTCGGTCTTGTACACCTGGTCGAGCCGGTCTTCGCGGACCATCGGCATGTGGGTCGGGATCACCACCGTCTCCAGGCCGTAGATCTCCTGGAACTCGTAGGCCTCGGTGTCCGCGGTGCCGGTCATGCCGGCGAGCTTGCCGTACATGCGGAAGTAGTTCTGGAACGTGATCGACGCGAGCGTCTGGTTCTCGTTCTGGATCTCCGCGTGCTCCTTCGCCTCGATCGCCTGGTGCAGCCCGTCCGACCAGCGCCGGCCCGGCATGAGCCGGCCGGTGAACTCGTCGACGATGATCACCTCGCCCGCCTGCACGACGTAGTGCCGGTCGAGGAAGAAGAGGTTGTGCGCCCGCAGGGCGCAATTGAGGTGGTGCATCAGGTTGATGTTGGCGGGGTCGTACAGGCTCCCGCCCTCAGGCAGCAGCCCCGCGCGCAGGAGCAGCGCCTCCGCGTGCTCGTGCCCCTGCTCGGAGAGCAGCACCGTGTGGTTCTTCTCGTCGACGAAGAAATCCCCGGGCGCGTCGGCGGCGGCCTGGCGCGCGAGCATCGGGGCGACCTCGTTCATCCGGTTGTAGAGGTCGGTGCGATCCTCGGCCGGCCCGGAAATGATGAGGGGCGTGCGCGCCTCGTCGATCAGGATCGAGTCGACCTCGTCGACGATCGCGTAGTTGAGGCCGCGCTGGAAGCGCTCGTCCACGCGCATCGCCATGTTGTCGCGCAGGTAGTCGAACCCGAATTCGTTGTTGGTGCCGTACGTGATGTCGGCCGCGTACGCGCCGTGCTTCTGGTCGTGCGGCATCTGCGACAGGATGACGCCCACCGACAGCCCGAGGAAGCGGTAGATCTTGCCCATCCACTCCGCGTCGCGGCTGGCGAGATAGTCGTTCACCGTGACGATGTGGACGCCCTTGCCGGTGAGCGAGTTGAGGTATGCGGGAAGCGTCGCGACCAGCGTCTTGCCTTCGCCGGTGCGCATCTCGGCGATCTTGCCGTCGTGCAGCACCATCCCGCCGATCAGCTGGACGTCGAAGTGCCGCATCTCGAGCGTGCGCTTCGCCGCCTCGCGCACCACCGCGAATGCCTCCGGCAGGAGCGCCTCGAGCGCCGCGGCTTCGGCCGCCTTCAGGTCCTCCGCCGGAACGTCCTTCAGCCGCTCGGCGAGGCGCTGACGGAACTCCGGTGTCTTCGCCGCGAGCGCCTCGTCGGAGAGGGCGGCAGTCGCCGGCTCGAGCGCGTTGATCTGCGCGACGGTCTTTGCGTACTGCTTGAGCAGCCGGTCGTTGCGGCTGCCGAACACCGCCCGAAGGAGTCGCTGGATCATCGCGAAGAAGCGCGGGGAGAAGCGGAAAAACGCTAGTCTATCATGCGACTAGCGCGATTCCGGGCGCGCAGTGGCGCGTCCGTGAGCGATGCCGCGCGGGACCGCCCGCGGGCAGCCTACTTGGCGGCGGACTTGACCGCGCCGCGGGCCATCAGGAAGCGCGCGGGATTCTGGGCTACGCCGTTCTGGCGCACCTCGAAATGGAGGTGCGACCCGGTCGAGCGTCCGGTGGTCCCGACCTCGGCGATCTTCTCGCCGCGTTTCGCGAGGTGCCCCGGCTTGACCAGCAGCTTCGACGCATGGGCATAGCGGGTCATGAGACCGCCGCCATGGTCGATCTCCACCATCTTGCCGTACGCGGGATGATGCTCGGCGGTCACGACGACCCCCGCCGCAGCCGCATGGATCGGCGTCCCGCTCTCCGCGATGAAGTCGATCCCCTCGTGCAGCGCGACCTGGCCGGTGATCGGGTCGATGCGCCAGCCGAAACCCGAGGCGTTCCACGCCCCGTCGACCGGAAGGGCGGTCGGCGTGAGGGTCCGCTTGACGCGGGCGTCGAGGAGCTGCGAATCCAGGACGCCCAGAAGGTCGCCCCTCAGCTCCATCTGCCGCGCCATGAAGTCGAGCTGACGCTCGAGATCGCCGAGCGACAGGTCCTGGGGCGGCAGCGCGGTGGCCACCGCGCCGCCCCGGCCGGGAATCTCGCCAAAGCGGAAATCGCCCGGCCGGATTCCGGCCGCCGACGACAGGCGCTCGCCGAGGGCGTCGAGGCGCACGAGCTGCGCCTGCATCTCGCCCAGCTTGACGGCCATCGCGTTGAGGTTCTCGCGGAGGTACGCCTCGGTCCGCTGCGAATCCTCGATCTGGGTGGCGCGAACGAGGGACTGGAGCAGCGGCAGCTTCAGGTCGGAGGCGTGGCGCACGCCCAGGTATGACACCAGCGTGGTCAGCATCAGGAAGCCCACCCCGGCCGCGGCTGTGGCGACGGCGACCTGTCGCAAGGACACCTGAATCGACCTGGCCTTGGCCAGCCGGTCAGACACCAGAATAATATGCACGCGTCCCCCAGTTCCTCGCGCCATGCATGCCAAACGAATCGGCCAGTACTTGGACACCAGTCCCGGCGTCGACCGGCTGACGTCCCATGCCGCCTGCCTGCTTGCGCTCCGGCGCCTGATTGCCGAAGCTCTACCCGAGCCCCTGCGGCAATCGTGCGCGATCGCCAACTACAAGCAGGGGAAGGTTATTGTTCTTGCCGAGAACAGCGCCACTGCGGCGCGGCTCCGGCTCCTGGCGCCCAGTCTAGTCGAGTTGCTGGGCCAACGCGGATGGCAAGTTACCGGATTGAAGGTGGAAGTGCAACCCGCCGCCCGCACGCGCACGCAACCGGTTGAGGAAAAACGCCTTCTTCTCTCCTCGTCGGCGCGCGACGCGCTCGCTCGCAAGGGCGCAGAGCTGCCCGAGAGCCGGTTGCGACAGGCGATCGAGGCCCTCGCGCGCCGCGGACCCCGCGTGAAATAAGTCACGCCGTGACCGGCGGGCGCTCGGCACCGCGCCGGCCTCGCAGACGCGTCAGGCGGCTTGCGCGAACAGGCGGGCGAGCCCGGCCGGCGCGTCCTCGACCTTGTGGAAGCTCGCCAGCTCCCAGGCGGTGGAATCGGCGAGCGTCGCCCGCAGGAGCTGGTTGTTGAGCGCGTGGCCCGACTTGTGCGCCGAGAAGGCGCCGAGCAGGGGGTGTCCGACCAGGTAGAGGTCGCCGATCGCGTCCAGGACCTTGTGCTTCACGAACTCGTCGGCATAGCGCAGCCCGTCCGTGTTCAGCACGCGGTACTCGTCGAGCACCACCGCGTTGTCCAGGCTGCCGCCGAGCGCGAGGCCGGCGTCGCGCAGGGCTTCGACCTCCTGCACGAACCCGAAGGTGCGCGCCCGCGCTACTTCCTTCGCGTAGGAGGTCGTCGCGAAATCGAGCGTGAGCGATTGCCCGGAGCGCTCGAAGACCGGGTGGTCGAAGACGATCGAGAAGGAGACCTTGAAGCCGTCGAACGGTTCGAAGCGCGCCCACTTGTCGCCGTCGCGCACCTCGACCGGCCGGCGGATCCGGAAGAAGCGCTTCGGCGCCCGCTGCTCTTCGATCCCCGCCGTCTGCAGGAGGTACACGAACGGGCTCGCGCTCCCGTCGAGGATCGGCACCTCGGGTCCGTCCACGTCCACGTAGAGATTGTCGATGCCGAGCCCGGCAAGCGCGGACATCAGGTGCTCTACGGTCGCGACCTTTGCGCCGTTCGCCTCGAGCGCGCTGCAAAGCCGGGTGTCGGTCACCGCGCGCGCGTCGGCGGGGATGTCGACCGGTTGCGGGAGGTCCACGCGACGGAACACGATGCCCGTGTCGACGTGGGCCGGACGCAGCGTCATCGTGACCTTGCGTCCCATGTGCAGCCCGACGCCGGACGCCTTGGTCACCGATTTGATCGTGCGCTGTCTAATCATGTGGCTCTTCTTGTTCCCCCGCGTCAGCCGATTGCGCGCTGCCGCACTTGGCTCCCGAGCACGAGAATTTGTCCTTTCCCGCCAAGGAATTGGAGTTTAACACGCACGCTGGTACACGAGCCACCCGCAATATGCGTGACCTCACCCCGCGCCGGGGCGCGGGCATTCCCCCGGGCGCGCCGCGCGGCCCGCGCCAGCGCCGCCCTAGTCCGCCTGCTTGCGCAGGAAGGCCGGGATGTCGTAGCGGTCCACCCCGCTCGCGGTCAGCGCCTCCACGGTCGAATTGCGGTTCTTGCGGAAGACCGCCGGCGCACTGTCGAGCGCAGCGTAGTCCACCGACGCGACCGGCTGGTTGTCGGTGCCGGTGCGCTGCACGACGAGTTGCGGCTTCGCGCTCCGCGCCATCTCGCGCGCGCCGAGCCCGGTCGCGACCACGGTCACCCGCAGGTTGTCGCCCATTTCCTCGTCGTAGACCGCGCCGAAGATGATGTGCGCGTCCTCCGCCGCGAAGCTCTGCACGGTGCGCATCACCTCGTGCACCTCGCGCATCTTCAGCCCGTCGCTCGCGGTGATGTTGACGACGACCCCGCGCGCGCCCGACAGGTTGACGCCCTCGAGCAGCGGGCTTGCGACCGCCTGCTCCGCGGCCACGCGCGCGCGGTCGATGCCGGCGGCGTACGCCGAGCCCATCATCGCCATGCCCATCTCGGCCATCACGGTACGCACGTCCTCGAAGTCGACGTTGACCAGGCCGGGGCAGTTGATGATCTCGGAGATGCCGGCCACCGCGTTGTGCAGGACGTCGTCAGCCGCGCGGAACGCGTCCTTCATCGAAACGTCCTCGCCGAGCACGTCGATCAGCTTCTCGTTGAGGATCACGATCAGCGAGTCCACGTGCTCCGAGAGCTCCTCCAGCCCCGCGTCGGCGATGCGCATGCGCCGACCCTCGAACGCGAACGGCTTGGTCACGACCGCCACCGTCAGGATGCCCATCTCGCGCGCGATCTCGGCGACCACGGGCGCGGCGCCGGTGCCGGTGCCCCCGCCCATGCCGGCGGTGATGAAGCACATGTGGCTACCAGCGAGCGCCTCGCGGATCGCCTCGCGCTGCTCGAGCGCGGCTGCGCGCCCGGCCTCGGGCTTCGCTCCCGCGCCGAGCCCGGTGGAGCCGAGCTGGAGCTGGTGCTTCGCCATGCAGCGCGCGAGCGCCTGCGCGTCGGTGTTCGCGGCGACGAACTCCACGCCGCCCACACCATTGCGGATCATGTGGTCGACCGCGTTGCCGCCGGCACCGCCGACGCCGATGACCCTGATCACCGTTCCGGTCACTTGATTGCTGTCGAGGATCTCGAACATTCCATCTGCCTCCTTGTTGCGCCCGTTGCTGAACTCGCGAAGGGTGAAGGGTGAAGGGTCAGGCTGCCGCCTGCCCTTCGCCTGACGCCTCACTCCTCACTCCTCACGTCCGACTCCCTGTCACTAGAAGTTGCGTTGAAACCAGTCGCGCATCCGCCGCAGCGTCGTGCGGAACCCGCCCGTCTGCCGCGCCAGGATGCCGCGCTCGAACTGCGACCTGCCCTCGAGGAGCAGCCCCACCGCGGTGGCGTACCGCGGGCTCTGCACCACGTCCTGCAGTCCGCCGGCGTAGCGCGGCACGCCGAGCCGCACCGGCATGTGGAAGATCTCCTCGCCGAGCTCGACCATGCCCTGCATGAGCGAGGAGCCGCCGGTCAGGACGATCCCGGAGGACAGCAGCTCCTCGAAGCCCGATTGCCGCAGCACCTGCTGCACGAGCGTGAAGAGCTCCTCGACCCGCGGCTCGATCACCTCCGCGAGCGTCTGGCGCGAGAGCTGCCGCGGGGCGCGGTCGCCGAGCCCCGGGACATCGATCATCTCGTCGGGGTCGGCGAGCTGGCGCAGCGCGCAGCCGTGCCGCAGCTTGATCAGCTCCGCCTCGGGGGTCGGGGTGCGCAGCGCCATCGCGATGTCGTTGGTCACCTGGTCCCCGGCGATCGGGATCACCGCGGTGTGGCGGATCGCGCCTTCGCGGAAGATCGCGACGTCGGTCGTCCCGCCGCCGATGTCGACGAGCGCGACCCCGAGCTCCTTCTCGTCGTCGGACAGCACCGCGATCGAGGACGCAAGGGGCTGCAGGATCAGGTCCGACACGTCCAAGCCGCAGCGGCGCACGCACTTCACGATGTTCTGCGCCGCGCTCACCGCGCCGGTGACGATGTGCACCTTCACCTCCAGGCGCACGCCGGACATGCCGAGCGGCTCGCGGATGCCGTCCTGCCCGTCGACCAGGAACTCCTGCGTCAGGATGTGCAGCACCTGCTGGTCGGTCGGGATCGGCATCGCGCGCGCGGTCTCGATCGCGCGGTCGATGTCGACCGGGGTGACCTCCTTGTCCTTGACCGCCACCATCCCGGTCGAGTTGAAGCTGCGGATGTGGCTGCCGGCGATCCCGGTGTAGACGCGCTGGATCTTGCAGTCGGCCATCAGCTCGGCCTCCTCGAGCGCGCGCTGGATGGCGTTGACCGTCGCCTCGATATTGACCACCACGCCCTTCTTGAGACCCTTCGAGTCGTGGCTGCCCATGCCGATCACGTCGAGGCGACCGTCCGGCGTGAGCTCGGCCACCACCGCCACCACCTTCGAGGTACCGATGTCCAGCCCGACGATCAGGTTGCGGGTGTCGCGCCGCGGCCGGGCGACGAGCGGCGCGCGCGACTGCGCCGGCTCGGCGAGCACATCGGCGAGCGCTTCGGGGTCGTAGCTCCGCGCGATCGCCTCGGGGCCGGCAGCCGCGAAACCGAGTGTCTTCTTCATGGCGTTCCTCTTCTCATCTAGCTGCGCTTGCGCGCGGCGGGGTCCGCGTCTGCGGCCTGCGGCAGGTCGGGCACGCGGATTGCGAACCCGTTCGGATAGCGCAGGTCGACGTAGTCGAGCCGCTGGTTCACACTCGCAGCGATCCGGGGATACGCGGCGACGAAGCGTGCGAGTCGGTCCTCGACGCTCGAGCGCGCCTGGTCGCGCCCGAGCGCGAGGACGAGCCCGTTCGAGAGCCGCGCCTGCCAGGCATGACGCGGCGAGAGCGTCAGCTGCACCGGCTCGAGCCCGATCGGCGCGAGCCGCTCGCGCATCGCGAGGTAGCGGCGCGTCACTTCGCGTTCCGATCCGGGCGGCCCGGCGAGCTGCGGCAGCGCCGCGTCGGAGGAGCCCTCGAAGAGCTCGCCCTGCTCGCTCACGAGGCGCCCTCCGGTCCAGCGCGCGAGCGGCCGGTGCTCCTCGATGCGCACGACGAGGCGGTCGGGCCATTCGCGCCGCACCTCGACGTGGCGCACCCACGCCGCCTCGCCCACGAGCTGCCGCACCTCGTCGAGGTTCACGCCGAAGAAGTTCCCCGTCACGCGCCCGGCGAGCCGCTCCTGCACCGCCTGCGCGTCCACCCGCGCCAGCTCGCCGGTCAGGGTCACGGCGCGCAACGGGGCCTGCGGCGCGCGCAGCGCCGCGTGCCAGACGAGCGTCACGAGCAGCACCGCGGCCGCCGCGTAGAGCACGTCGGCGGCGAGGTTCAGGAGGCGGGGGTTATCCCACACGGCCTGCGCCTCCTTCCTGCCCGACCGTCGCCAGCTCGAGGATGCGGACGCACAGGTCGTCGAACGACAGACCGGCGGCCCGCGCCGCCATCGGCACGAGCGAGTGGTCGGTCATTCCCGGCGACGTGTTGACCTCGAGGAAGTACGGGCTGCCCGCGCGATCGAGCATCAGGTCCACTCGCCCCCAGCCCCGACATCCGAGGACGTCGAAGGCGCGCACGACGGCGCGCTGGATCGCGCGCTCGGCATCGGCCGGCAGCCCGCAGGGGCAGATGTAGCGCGTGTCGTCGGCGACGTACTTCGCCTCGTAGTCGTAGAAGTCGCGCGGCGTCTCGAGCCGGATCAGCGGCAGCGCGTCGCGCCCGAGCACGCCCGCGGTGAGCTCCGGCCCGTCGATGAACTGCTCCGCGATCACCAGCGGGTCGTAGTTGGCGGCCAGCGCGTACGCCTCCTCGAGCGACTCGGCGCGGCGCACCTTGCTCATGCCGATCGAGGAGCCCTCGTTCGCCGGCTTCACCATGATCGGCAGGCCGAGCCGCTTGGCGACCGCCGCGAAATCGTCATCCGCGGACAGGAGCTCGTAACGTGGCGTGGGGACCCCGGCGGCCTGCCACACGAGCTTCGTGCGCCACTTGTCCATCGCGAGCGCGCTCGCGAGCACGCCTGAACCGGTGTACGGGATTCCGGCGAGCTCGAGCGCGCCCTGCAGCGTCCCATCCTCGCCGTAGCGGCCGTGCAGCGCGATGAAGACGCGGTCGAAGCGCGCGCGGAACAGTTCGTCCAGGCCGTGGTCGCGCGGGTCGAAGGCGTGCGCGTCCACGCCCTTGCGCTGGAGCGCGGCGAGCACCATCGACCCGCTCTTCAGCGACACCTCCCGCTCCGCGGAACGGCCGCCGAAGAGCACCCCGACCCGTCCGAACCTCTTCACAGGGCCTCCACCGGGTCGCCGACGATGCGCACTTCGGGCACGAGCGCGACGCCGAAGCGCTTCAGCACCGCGGCGCGCGCATGCTCGATCAGCGCCTCGATGTCGGCCGCCGACGCATTGCCGCTCGGATTGACGATGAAATTGGCGTGCTTCTCGGAGATCCGCGCGTGGCCGATCGCGTGGCCCTTCAGGCCGCACGCCTCGACCAGGCGCGCGGCGTGGTCGTCCGGCGGGTTGCGGAAGACCGAGCCCGCGTTCGGGAGGTTGAGCGGCTGCGTGGCGATGCGCTTGTCGAGCAGCGCCTTGATCCGCTCGCGCGCCCGCGTCCCGTCGCCGCGCGGAAAGCGGAACCAGGCGCCGGTGAACCACTCGTCGACGCCGAGTGCACCGCGCTTGAGGGCGACGTGGCGGTAGCCGGTCTCGAACTCGCGCGCGGTGCGCGCGTGCGCGGCGCCGTGCCGGTCGACGGTGTCGGCCCGCTCGACGAACTGCCAGGTCTCCGAGCCGTAGCAGCCGGCGTTCATCGCCAGCGCGCCGCCGATCGTGCCGGGAACGCCGGCGAGGAACTCGGCGCCCTCGAGGCCGTGCGTGGCGGCGAAGCGCGCGACCTTCGGGCTCGCCGCCCCGGCCTCGGCGAACACGAGGTCGTCGTCCAGACGGATCACCCCGCGCGTGTTGTGCATCAGGACGACGGTCCCGTGGTACCCGCCGTCGCGGACGAGGAGGTTCGAGCCGAGCCCGACGAAGCACACCGGCTCGCCGTCGGCCAGCGTGCGCAGGAACGCCTGGAGGTCGGCCAAGTCCGCGGGGACGTACGCGCGCGCCGCGCGACCGCCGGCGCGCCAGCTGACGTGCTTCGCCATCGGCTCGTCCGGGAGAAGCCGGCCGCGCAGCGGCGTGCGTGCGAGCTGGACGGGCTCGATCACCGGCATGGCAGCCTCTGGGGCACGCCGCCGATCGACCCCGCGCCCATGGTGACGACCACGTCGCCGTCGTGCGCGACCTGCAGGATCGCGGCGGGCATCTCGGCGATCGACTCGACGAAGACGGGCTCGACCTTCCCGGCCACCCGGACCGCTCGCGCCAGGGCCCGCCCGTCCGCGGCGACGATTGGCGGCTCGCCGGCCGGATACACCTCCGCGAGCAGCAGCGCGTCGGCCGTCGAGAGCACGCGCACGAAGTCCTCGAACAGGTCGCGCGTGCGCGTGTAGCGGTGGGGCTGGAACGCGAGGACGATGCGCCGCCCCGGGTACGCGCCGCGCGCGGCCTCGAGCGTGGCGGCCATCTCGGCGGGGTGGTGGCCATAGTCGTCGATGAGCGTGAAGCGCCCGCCGTCGGCCAGCGCGACCTCGCCGCAGCGCTGGAAGCGGCGGCCGACGCCGTGGAACTCGGCGAGCGCCTTCACGATCGCCGCGTCGGCGACGCCGAGCTCGGTCCCGACCGCGATCGCCGCCAGGGCGTTCTGGACGTTGTGCCGCCCGGGCAGGTTGAGCCGCACGTCGAGCGCGCCGGGAACGCCTTCGCGCAGCGCGCGGAAGCACATCTGGGCGCCGCACGGCTCGACGGCCTCGGCCCGCACCATCGCATCGCGCCCGAAGCCGTAGGTGACGACCGGCTTCGAGACGAACGGTAGGATTTCGCGCACGTTCGGGTCGTCCGCGCACAGGATCGCGCTGCCGTAGAAGGGCAGGTTCTGGAGGAACTGCACGAACGTCTGCTTCAGCCGGGCGAAGTCGTGCTGGTAGGTCTCCATGTGGTCGGCGTCGATGTTGGTGACCACCGCCATGACCGGGAGGAGGTGCAGGAACGAGGCGTCGGACTCGTCGGCCTCGACGACGATGAACTCCCCGCTCCCGAGGCGCGCGTTCGACGCCGCGGCGTTCAGGCGCCCGCCGATCACGAACGTCGGGTCGAGTCCGCCCGCGGCGAGCACGCTCGCCACGAGGCTTGTCGTGGTCGTCTTGCCGTGCGTCCCGGCGATTGCAATGCCGCGCTTGAGCCGCATCAGCTCGGCGAGCATCAGGGCGCGTGGAACCACCGGGATGCGCCGGCTGCGCGCCGCGAGCACCTCCGGGTTGTCGGACTCCACCGCGGTTGAGACGACGACCGCGTCCGCGCCGCCGACGTTGTCGGCGCCGTGCCCGATCGTCACCTTGGCGCCCAGCTTCTCTAGCCGCTGCGTCGCCGCGTTTGCCGCGAGGTCCGAGCCGCTCACCTGGTAGCCGAGGTTCGCCAGCACCTCGGCGATGCCGCTCATGCCGGAGCCGCCGATCCCCACGAAGTGGATGTGCTTGACCTTGTGCCTCACCGCGCGAGCTCCAGGCACGCTTCGGCCACCGCGCGCGTGGCGTCGGGCTTGCCGAGCGCGCGCGCCAGGTTCGCCATCACGAGCAGCCTCTCGCGGGGAAGGCCGCCGAGGAGCTCCGCCAGCCGCTCGGGCGTGAGGTCGCGCTGCTGCACCAGCACGCCGGCTCCGGCGTCCGCCAGGTACCGCGCGTTGGTGGTCTGGTGATCGTCCACGGCGAACGGGAACGGCACCAGAATCGCCGCGACCCCAGCGGCCGCCAGTTCGGCCACGGTCGTCGCGCCCGCGCGGCAGATCACGAGGTCGGCGTCGGCGTACGCGCGCGCCATGTCGTCGATGAATGCGACCGCGGTCGCCGCGACGCCCGCGCGCGCGTACCCGGCCCGGAGCGCCTCGATGTGCCTCGCGCCGGACTGGTGCGTCACGGTCGGCCGCGCCTCCGGCGGCAGGAGCGCGAGCGCCTGCGGCACGATCTCGTTCAGCGCCGCGGCGCCGAGGCTGCCGCCGACGACGAGCAGCCGCAACGGGCCACTCCGATGCGCGAAGCGCTCGGCGGGCGGCGCAACGCGCGCAATCGCCACGCGCACCGGATTGCCGACGAACGTCGCCTTCGGCAAGGCGTGCGGAAAGGCGACCAGCACGCGATCGGCGACGACCGCGAGCACGCGGTTCGCGAGCCCGGCGATCGAGTTCTGCTCGTGGATCGCCAAGGGGCGGCCGACGAGCGCAGCCATCATCCCGCCGGGAAAGGCAATGTAGCCACCCATCCCGAGCACGACGTCGGGCCGGTGCGCGCGCAGCGCGCGCAAGCTTTGCCAGAAGGCGACCAGCAGGTTGAGGGGCAGCAGCAGCTTGGCGACGAGCCCCTTGCCGCGCAGGCCGGCGAAGCGCACCCAGGCCATCTCGTAGCCGTGCTTCGGCACGAGCGTCGCCTCCATCCCGGTGCGCGCGCCGAGCCAGGTCACGCGCCAGCCCAGCTCGCGCAGGTGGTCCGCCACCGCGAGCGCAGGGAACACATGCCCGCCGGTGCCGCCCGCCATGATCATGATGCGTCGAGCCACTCGTCCAGCTCGCTCCAGCTCATCGGCAGCCCGCACGCCACGGTCAGCGTGCGAGCGCTGGTCCCGCCGGCCTCGCCGGCAACGCTGGCCGCGTCGCCCGCGCCGGTTACGGCGTCGAGCGTCACGTCCGCGTCGTCGGCGAGGGCAGCGGGTCCGGTCGGGGGCAGCGCTCCGAGCGCGACGCGCGTCGCCTCGGGTGCCGACACCTGCAGGGCGCTCGGCAGCGCTTCGGTCTCGAGCGTTCTCCTCATGTTCTCTGGCCCCCCATCAGTGCACGGTTCTCGTAGTCGACGCGCAGCAGGATCGCGAGCGCGACGCAGCTCGCGACGAGCGCACTGCCCCCGAAACTCATGAATGGCAGCGTGAGGCCCTTGGTCGGCAGGACGCCGAGGTTCACGCCCATGTTGATGAAGGCCTGAACGCCGAGCCACACCGCGATGCCCTGCGCGACCAGCGCGCCGAACGGCCGCTCGAGCAGCGCCGCGCGCCGCCCGATCGCGAACGCGCGCAGGCACAGCCAGGCGAACAGGCCCACCACCACCGCGACGCCGACGAATCCGAGCTCCTCGCCGACCACGGCGAGCAGGAAGTCGGTGTGTGCCTCGGGGAGGTAGTGCAGCTTCTCGACGCTGCCGCCGAGGCCGACGCCGAACCATTCGCCGCGCCCGAATGCGATCAGCGAGTGCGAGAGCTGGTAGCCGCGCCCGAACGCGTCCGACCACGGGTCCATGAAGCCGAAGATGCGCTGCACGCGGTACGGCGAGGAGACGACGAGCACCGCGAAGCCGGCCGCGGCGAGCACGGCGAGGCCGGCGAACCACCTCCCGTTCATGCCGCCTAGAAAGAGCGTCCCCATCGCGATGGCGCAGATGACGACGAAGGCCCCGAAGTCGGGTTCGCGCAGGAGCAGCCAGCCGACCACGAGCATCACGCCGAGCATCGGCGCGAGTCCCGCGCGGAAGCTGTGCATCAGGGCGTGCTTGCGCACCGTGTAGTCGGCCGCGTACAGGACGACCGCGACCTTCATCAGCTCGGACGGCTGCAGGTTGAGCGGCCCGAGCGGCAGCCAGCGCCGCGCGCCGTTCACCTCGCGGCCGATGCCGGGCACGACCACGAGCGCGAGCAGCGCCACGCCGGCCACGAACAGCCACGGCGCGGCGCGCTGCCAGGCGCGCATCGGCACCTGGAACGCGATCGCGGCGAGGACGACCGCGGCGACGGCGAACGCGGCGTGGCGCACGAGGTACCAGGTCGCCTGCCCGTTCGTGAAGCGCGCGCTCTCCGCGGTCGCGATCGAGGCCGAGTACACCATCACCAGGCCGAACGTGAGGAGCACAAGCGCGGTCCACACGACGCTCTCGTCGACCTCGGCGGCGCTCGGGCGGCGGTCAATGCGCATGTGCCGCCTCCAGCTCGCGCACCGCCGCGACGAAGGCCTCGCCGCGAGCCTTGTAGTTGGCGAACATGTCGAAGCTCGCGCATGCGGGCGAGAGCAGCACGACGTCCCCCGGCTGCGCGAGCGCGCGGGCGCGGGCCACCGCGTCGGGGAGCGACGCGGCGAGCTCGACGGCCACGTGCGCGCCCTCGAGGGCGGCGGCGATCAGCGGCGCATCGCGCCCGATCAGCACCGCCGCGCGCGCGGCGCCGGCGACCGCGTCGGCGAGCGGCGCGAAGTCCTGGCCCTTGCCTTCGCCGCCCGCGATGAGGATCACCCTGCGCCCGCTCGGCGTGAACTGCCGCGCGAAGCCGTCGAGCGCCGCAACCGTGGCGCCGACGTTGGTGCCCTTCGAGTCGTCGTAGTACGCAACGCGGTCGATGTCCGCGACCCGCTCGAGGCGATGCGGCAGGCCCTGGAAGCGGCGCAGCGCGTCCAGCAGCGGCGCGACCTGCAGGCCGGCGGCGCGGCAGAGCGCGAGCGCGGCGAGCGCGTTGACCGCGTTGTGCAGGCCCGCGAGGCGCAGGTCGGCCACCGAGACGAGCGGGGTCACGCCCTTCGCCAGCCAGTGCTCGCCGAACACCTTGAGCAGCCCGAACTCCTCGTGATCGGGCGCCGGGTCGTAGCCGAACGTGACGACGCGGCGGCCCGCGCGGCGCATGCCGATGCTGCGCGGGTCGTTGCGGTTCAGGATCTGGGCGCCGTCGCCGTCGAAGATCCGCGCCTTCGCGGCCGCGTACGCGTCCATCCCGGCGTAGCGGTCGAGATGGTCCTCGGTCACGTTGAGGACCGTCGCCGCGACCGGGCGCAGGCTCGCGGTCGACTCGAGCTGGAAGCTCGACAGCTCCAGCACCCAGACCTGGGGCATGCGGGCGGCTTCCAGCCGGGCAACCAGCGCGTCGAGCACCGCCGGGGAGATGTTCCCGGCCACCTCGGTGTCGAGCCCGGCCGCGCGGCACATCGCGCCCGCGAGCGCGGTGACCGTGGTTTTCCCGTTCGTGCCGGTGACCGCGATGACGCGGCCCCGCTGCGCGCCCGGGAGCGTGGCGAGGAAGCGCGCGAAGAGCTCCACGTCGCCGACCACCTCCAGGCCGCGCGCGAGCGCCGTGCGCACCACGGGCTCCGAGAGCGGCACGCCCGGGCTCACGGCCACGAGCTCGACGCCGCCGAGAAGGGCGTCGGTGAAGGGGCCGGCGACAACCTCGGCCTGGGGCACGGCCGCGCGCAGGCCGCCGAGCGCCGGCGGCGCGTCGCGCGTGTCGGCGACTCGCACCGCCCCGCCCCGGCGCGCGATCCAGCGCGCCATCGAGAGCCCGGTCTCGCCGAGACCCAGCACCAGGACGCGTTGGCCGACGAGATCCATGGCTAGCGCAACTTCAGGGTGGAGAGGCCGAACAGCACCAGCACCACGGTGATGATCCAGAACCGCACCACCACTTGCGTCTCTTTCCAGCCCCCGAGCTCGTAGTGGTGGTGCAGCGGCGCCATGCGGAAGATGCGCTTGCCTCCGGTCGCCTTGAAGTAGATGACCTGCAGCATCACCGAGAGCGTCTCGGCGACGAACACCCCGCCCATGATGAACAGCACGATCTCCTGGCGCGCGATGACCGCGACGGTGCCGAGCGCGGCGCCGAGGGCGAGCGCGCCGACGTCGCCCATGAACACCTCGGCCGGGTACGCGTTGAACCAGAGGAACCCGAGCCCGGCGCCCACCACCGCGCCGCAGAACACCGCGAGCTCGCTCGCTCCGGGGATGTACGGGAACAGCAGGTACTTCGAATGCACCGCGTTGCCCGCGACGTAGACGAAGATCCCGAGCGCGCCCGCGATCATCACCGCCGGCAGGATCGCCAGGCCGTCGAGGCCGTCGGTGAGGTTGACCGCGTTCGACGTGCCGACGATCACGAAGTACGTCATCACGATGAAGCCGAAGACGCCGAGGGGGTAGGCGACGTTCTTGAAGAACGGGACGATCAGGTCCGCCTTGGGCGGCAACGTCAGCGAGAAGCCGCTCCCGACCCACTGCGTGAAGAGCGACCAGGCCTGCGTGGCGCTCGTGGCCGGCACCGCGAAGGCGAGCGAGACGGCCGCGGCGAGCCCGATCAGCGACTGCCAGAAGTACTTCTCGCGCGCCGAAAGGCCCTTCGGGTTGCGGTGCACGACCTTGCGGTAGTCGTCGACCCAGCCGATCGCCCCGAAGCCGAGCGTCACCACGAGCACGATCCACACGAAGCGGTTCGACAGGTCGGCCCAGAGGAGCGTGGTGACGCCGATCGACACGAGGATGAGCGCGCCGCCCATCGTCGGCGTGCCGGCCTTGGTGAGATGGGTCTGCGGGCCGTCGTCGCGCACCGCCTGCCCGATCTTGTAGGTGGCGAGCTTGCGGATCATCGCCGGGCCGGCGAGGAACGAGATCACCAGCGCAGTCATCGCGGCGAGCACCGCGCGCAGCGAGATGTAGCCGAACACGTTGAACGCGCGCACGTCCTGCGAGAGGTACTGGGCGAGCTCTAGGAGCACGTGGAACCTTCCGGGGCAAGAAGGTGCTCGACCACCCGCTCCATGCGCATGAACCGCGACCCCTTGACGAGGATCGTCCCCTTCAGCACGGTGAGCCCCTGCGCGCGCGCGATCACCGCTTCGATCGAGTCGAGGTGCTCGCCGCCCGCGCCGAACGCGCGCGCGGCGGTGCGCGCGAGCGTGCCAACCGCGAGCAGCCGGTCGACGCCCGATTCCTTCGCGTAGCGCCCGATCTCCTCGTGGAAGCTCGCGCCCTGCGCACCGACCTCGCCCATGTCGCCGAGCACGAGCACGCGCGGCCGCTCGGAGGCGGCGAGGACATCGATCGCCGCGCGCACCGAGTCGGGGTTGGCGTTGTAGGTGTCGTCGATGACCACGACGCCGTTGCGCCCGGGCTTCGGCTGCATGCGTCCCTTCACCGGCCGGAAGGCCGCGAGGCCGCGCGCGACCGCCTCGAGGCTCGCGCCGGCGGTGATCGCGGCGGCAGCCGCCGCCAGGGCGTTGCGCACGTTGTGGACGCCCGGCGCATGCAGTCGCACCGTCGTGGCGCCGACGCCGGTCTCGAGCTCGAACTCGGTCGCGGCCCCGGTCGACCGCACCGTGGCGCGCACCGTCGCGCCGCCGGCCAGCCCGAAGTCGAGCACGCGGCGCGGCCCGGCGAGCTCGCGCCAGTACTCGAAGTGCGCATCGTCGCGGTTCAGCACCGCGACGCCGTCGCCGGGCAGGGCCCGGACGAGCGCGCCGTGCTCCGCCGCGACCTCGTCGACGCTCTTCATGAACTCCTGGTGCTCGCGCTGCGCGTTGTTGACGAGCGCGATCGTGGGCTGCGCGATGCCCGCGAGGTAGCCGGTCTCGCCGGGATGGTTCATGCCGATTTCGAGCACCGCGCAGGCGTGGGCCGCGCGCAGACGCAGGCAGGTGAGCGGGAGCCCGATGTCGTTGTTGAGGTTGCCGGCGGTGGCCAGCACGCGCGCGGCGCCGTACTGCTCGCGCAGGCAGGCGGCGACCATCTCCTTGACGGTGGTCTTGCCGTTCGACCCGACTACGCCGATCGCCGGGACGCGAAAGCGCCCGCGCCAGTGCTTGGCGAGCGCGCCGAGAGCAAGCTTCGCGTCTCCGACGACGAGGAGCGGCATGCCCGCGGCCTGGGCCGAAACGCCTGCGACGCGCTCGACCATCGCTGCCGCCGCGCCCCGCTCGCGTGCGGCGGCCACGTAATCGTGACCGTCGAACCGGTCGCCCCGCAGGGCGACGAACAGCGCGCCACCCGCGAGCGTGCGGCTGTCGGTGGACACCGACTCGAACCGCGCGTCGGGACCGACGACTGTCGCGCCGAGGGCCTGCGCGGCCTGGGCGAGGGTCAGCATGCGACGGCCCCCGCGCCGGCGAGCGCGGCCCGCGCCTCGTCGACGTCCGAGAACGGCAGGAGCTTCCCGCCGATCTCCTGGTAGGGCTCGTGCCCCTTGCCCGCGATCAGGACGACGTCGCCGCGGTGCGCCGCGGCGATCGCGGCGTGGATCGCCTCGTGCCGCTCGACGTGGACCGCATGCGGCACGCGCACCCCGGGCAGGATCTCCGCGACGATCGCGGCCGGGTCCTCGCTGCGCGGGTTGTCGCTCGTCACGACCACGAACTCGGCGTGCCGCGACGCGATCTCGCCCATGAGCGGGCGCTTGCCGCGGTCGCGGTCGCCGCCGCAGCCGAACACGCAGAGGAGCCGCCCGCCCTGCGCGCGGGCGACGTCGCGCAGCGCCGCCAGGCACTTGTCGAGCGCATCGGGGCTGTGCGCGTAGTCGACGACGACCAGCGGCGCGGCACCGCCGCCGAGCCGCTGCATGCGTCCGGGCGGGGGCGCGAGGCGCGCGCAAAGCGCGGGGATCTCGTCGAGCCGCAGCCCTGCGACGAGCAGCGTTCCGATCACCCCGAGCAGGTTCGCAACGTTGAAGCGCCCGACCAGCGGCGCGCGGATCGCGCATCCGCCCCAGCTCGACTCGACGCGGAACGCGACACCCTCGGCCGACACCGCGGCGTCACGCGCCTCGAGCCAGTGCTCGAGCCCGCTCGCGGCCGCCGCGCCGCGCGCGACGCTGTAGCCCACGCGCCGGACCGGCCCGAACGCGAGCATGTGCGCGATGCGCACGCCGAGAGCGTCGTCGAGGTTGAGCACTGCGTGCCCGAGGCCGCTCGTGCGGAAGAGGCGCATCTTCGCCTCCGCGTAGGTCTCCATGTCGGAGTGGTAGTCGAGGTGGTCGCGCGAGAGGTTGGTGAAGAGCGCGCACGCGAACCGCGTGCCCTCGAGACGCCCCTGGTCGAGGCCGATCGAGGAGGCTTCCAGCGCGACGCACGCGGCCCCCTCGTCGGCGAAGCGCTTCAGTGCGTGCTGCAGCAGCACCGCGTCGGGCGTGGTGTTCGGGTTCTCCACGAGCGCGCCGGGGAAACCCAGCCCGAGGGTGCCGACCACCGCGCACCTGCGTCCGGCGCCCGCGAGTGCCTGCGCGATCCACTGGGTGCACGAGGTCTTGCCGTTCGTGCCGGTGACCCCGACGGTCCATAGCCGCTCGGACGGCCTCCCGTACACCTCGGCGGCGAACGGGCCGGCGAGGCGCTTCAGGCCGACGACGCCGACGTTCGGCGCGCCAAGGTCGCGCGGCCATGCGAACCCGTCGCGCTCCCAGAGCACCGCCGCCGCGCCGCGCGCAAGCGCATCGGCGACGAACCGCCGGCCGTCGGCCCGCTCGCCGGGATAGGCGAGGAAGACGTCGCCGGCCGCCACCGCGCGGCTGTCGGTTGCGAGGCGCTCCGGGCGCACACCGAGTTGTGCGAGCTCGTTCAGAATCCTGGCGATCTCCTTGGTCACGTCACGGGCACGGTGCGGTCCCTGCCTACACGCTCTCGCGCACTTCGAGCGTGCCCGCGGGCGTCTCGATCGGCTTCATCGGCGCGTCGGGCGCGACGCCGAGCAGGCGCAGCGCGCCCGCCATCACCTGCGCGAACACCGGCGCCGCCACCGCCCCGCCGTAGTACTGGCCCGCGCCGGGCTCGTCGATCATCACCGCCACCACGAGGCGCGGGCGCGACGCGGGCGCGAACCCTACGAAGCTCGAGTGGTACTTGTCGGGTGCGTAGCCGCCGTGCTCCTGTTTGTGCGCAGTGCCGGTCTTGCCGGCGACGCGATAGCCCATGATGCGGGCGCGCGGCGCGGTGCCGCCCGGCTCGACGGCGAGCTCCAGCATGTGGCGCACCGCCGCCGCGGTCTTCGGCGACAGGACCGGCTTGCCGGCGGGCAGGCTGTCCACCTTCGCGAGCGAGAGCGGCACGAGCTCCCCGTCGCGCGCGAAGACGGTGTAGGCGCGCGCGAGCTGGACGAGGCTCACCGAGATGCCGTGGCCGTAGGACATCGTCGCCTGCTCGATCGGCCGCCAGGTCTTGAACGGCCGCAGCTTCCCGCCCGACTCGCCGGGAAAGCCGAGCCGCGGCGGCGCGCCGAGCCCGATGCCGTCGAACAGGCCCCAGATTTGCTCCGCGGGCATGCCGAGCGCGATCTTCGCCGCGCCGACGTTCGAGGATTTCTGGATCACCTGCTCGACGGTGAGCGCGCCCGACGGGTGCGCGTCGCGGATCGTCGCGGGCCCGATGGTGAGCGAGCCCGGCGCGGTCTGGATCGTCGTCGCCGGCGAGACGTGACCCGACTCGAGGGCGAGCGCGACGGTGAAGGGTTTCAGCGTGGAGCCCGGCTCGAACTGGTCGGTGACTGCGCGGTTGCGCACCTGCTCGCCGGTGACCCGCGCGCGGTTGTTGGGGTTGTAGGATGGCAGGTTCGCGAGCGCGAGCAGCTCGCCGGTGGCGATGTCGAGCACCACGATGCCGCCGCCCTTCGCGCGGTGCGCCTCGACCGCACGCTTCAGCTCGCCGTAAGCGAGGCTTTGGATGCGCGCGTCGAGGGCCAGGACCACGTCGCTGCCATCGCGCGCGGCGCGCACGCTCTCCACGTCCTCCACGATCTGACCGAGGCGGTCCTTGATGACGCGCCGGCTGCCCGCGCGGCCCGCGAGCGCGTCCTGGAACGCGAGCTCGATCCCCTCCTGGCCGACCTCGTCGACGTCGGTGAAGCCGACGACGTGCGCAGTCGCCTCGCCCGCCGGGTAATAGCGGCGGTACTCCCTGCTCTGGTAGATCCCAGGCAGCCTCATGGCGGCGATCCGGTCGGCGAGCTCGGGCGGCACCTGTCGTTTGAGGTAGACGAAGTCGCGGGCGGTGTCGGCGAGGCGTTTCGCGAGCTCCGCGCGCGGGACGGCAAGCGCGCGCGCGAGCGCCTCGACCTGCTTCGTCGTCAGCGTCGCGTCCTCCGGGATCGCCCAGATGGCTTTGACCGGCGTCGAGACCGCGAGTGCCTCCCCGTTGCGGTCGAGGATGCGGCCGCGGACGGCGGGGATCTCGAGCGTGCGGCTGTAGCGCGACTCGCCTTTCGCGCGCAGAAAGTCGTTGTTCCAACCCTGGAGGTAGACCGCGCGGCCGACGAGCACCGCGAACGCGGCGCCGAGGAGGCCGATCACGATCCGCACGCGCCACGGTGGGAACGTGGGCGCGAGCACCGGGGAGTCGGTGAACTTCATTTCGCGGCCTCCCGCTTCGGCTCGACGAGCTGGAGGCGCTTGACGCCCGGCGGGTGCAGGCGGAGCCGCTCGCGCGCCGATTTTTCGACGCGGGCGGGCGTCGCCCAGGTGCTCGCCTCGAGCTGGAGCTGGCCGTACTCGACCTCGAGCGCCTGCGCGCGCGCCTGCTCGCGCTCGAGCGCGGCCCAGAGCTTGCGCGCCTGGTGCTGGGAGGTGACGAGACCGAGCGCGCAGGCGGCCAGCACGGCGAGGAGGAGGAGGTTGAGCCGGGCCATCCCGCCTGCGCGCTACGGTTCGTGTCGGGCACGATGCGGGAGGGGCCCGGTTGGGAAAGGAAGGGTCCCGACCCTTCCTTTGGCCCCCTCCCGCACCTCCCCAAATCCAGACGAGACGGCGCTTGGCGCGGCGTCTCGCACGAGTTGATGCGTGCGCCCGCGCTGCATCACGCGAGCTTCTCGGCGACGCGCAGGAGGGCGCTCCGCGCGCGCGGGTTTGCGTTCACTTCGGCGGCCGTCGGTCGCACCGGCTTGCCCACGAGTTTCAGCCGCGGTTGTGGCATTTCCGTGGCCCGGAGCGGGAGCCGCTCGGGCACTTCCGGGCGCGCTTGCGACTGGAGGAACCGCTTGACGATCCGGTCCTCGAGCGAGTGAAAGCTGATGACCGCGAGCCGTCCGCCGGGGGCAAGCCGATCGAGGGCCTGGGGGAGCGCTACCTGCAATTCCTCAAGCTCCTGATTGACGTGAATCCGTAGAGCCTGGAAGGTGCGCGTCGCCGGGTCCTGCCCGACTTCACGCGTCCGGACGGCCGCAGCCACGATGCGGGCAAGTTGGACTGTGCGGACAAGCTGCTCTCGGGTCCGAGCAGCAACAATCGCCTTTGCAATCGGGCCAGCAAACCGTTCTTCCCCATAGTTCTTGATCACTCCCCTTATTTCGGCTTCTGTCGCCCGCGCGAGCCATTCGGCTGCCGGCTCTCCTCGTCCCGGATCCATTCGCATGTCGAGCGGCGCATCGACCCTGAAGCTGAACCCCCGTTCGGCTTCGTCGATCTGCGGCGAGGACACGCCGAGATCGAAGAGCACGCCGTCCACCTGCTTCACCCCTAACCCGTCCAGCACCTCCGTCAACTGCGCGAACCGCGCGTGGCGGATCGCGAAACGCGCGTCCTCGATCGCGGCGGCGGCCTGCACGGCCGCCGGATCGCGATCGAGCGCGATCACCCTTCCCGCCGGGCCGAGCCGCGCGAGGAGCGCGCGGCTGTGGCCGCCGCGGCCGAACGTCGCGTCCACGTAGACGCCGTCCGGCTTCACCGCGAGGGCCTCGACCGCCTCCGCCAGGAGCACGGTCCTGTGGCTGGCCATCGCGCGCCCCGCTACAGCGAGAAGTTCTCCGTTCCGGGCGGCGGGGTCGTCCCCGCCATCGCCAACGCGTCGCCAAGCTTCTTCTCCCAGAGCTCGGCGTCCCAGATCTCGAAATGGCTGCCCTGGCCGACCATCGTCACGGTCTTCTTGAGTTCGGCGAATTTGCGCAGGGCAGGCGAAACGAGGATGCGGCCCGAGCCGTCGAGTTCGAGCTCCTCGGCGAATCCGACGACCAGGCGCTGCCACCACCGCGCCTGCTCGTTGAAGCTGGAGAGGGTGGAGATGCGGGCGCTGATCGGCGCGAAGGCGGCTTTCGGGTAGAGGAGCAGGCAGCGATCGGGATGGGCCGTCAAAACGATGCCCCCGGCGCCCGAAGTGAGCGCTTCCCGATGCCGAGTGGGAATCGAGAGCCGCCCCTTCGGGTCGAGACTGATCTCGGCCGCGCCTTGAAACACTCATCTCCTCCGTGGTGGCCTTGGATGGCGATTTTCGCCTCCTTTTCCCACGAAATTACACTTTTCGCCACTTTAGAGGAGGTTTTTGGGGGGGTCAAGGCGAGAGCGTGATTTATTTAACTACGACAAGGACTTAAGAGTATTTCGAATAAGTTTTATAAAAAAGAAAGGGATAGAACATAAATCAGAGGTGATTTATGAAGTAATCGGCCAACGAGGGCCCGCCTCGGGTCCCGCCGGAGATCCGGCGCTGGGAGGGGGCGTGCTGCTTCAGCAACCGGGCGCTCAGCGCCCGATGGAACGAGCCCGTTGCGGCGCAGGGGAGGTGCGATACGCGCGCGTCTTCACACCAGTGCGGTGTCTTCCGCGTTCGCGTTCGACGATTGCAGTCGCCTTCGCAACGGTGCGCGATTCCACGACGCGTCGGCATATCGACGCGGGGAATTTCTCGAAGATCGATCGTTCTTTGCGCTCTCGATTCGGCCGACGATATTCGTCAACGATTGTTAGCGCGGTGCGCTTTAGTCGCAACCGATCGCCCCTCGACGTTGTCTCGCCGAATCGCGATTCGTATCTTCTGCATGGTGAGCGGAGGGGGATCCGCGATCGGCGCAGAGAGCAGTTCGTGCTCGCGTCGATCGCTCCCTCCCTCTCACACCTCACGAATCAAGGGAGCGTACGAGATGCAAGGTCGTTCGAATATTGGGCAGGAACGCGTCCATGGATGAAGTTCTCGTGGACGTCGCACTGATGCTGGCCGCGACCGCGCTCGTCGCGCTGCTATGGCGTCAGCTGAAGCGACACGCCCTCCTTCGTCAGGCGGAGCGCATCTCGCGCTCGACCGCGGACGGCGGCTATGCAGTCGATGATCGACGCTTCATGCAGCTCCTCGCCGCCTATCGCCTGGCGCGAGCCAAGTCCGGTCTCAATGGCGGCCCGGACTTGTACCCGGCCGCCGAGGCGCTCGTAACCGAGTTCCGGATGCGGCAGCTCGAGCGGCGAACCCCGTCCTATTCCTGAACTCGTCCGGGTGCGAGCCCGATGATCGGAGTTCGCAACGCTACCGCGGCGTCAGACGCGCTCGACGACCAGCGCAATCCCCTGCCCCACCCCGATGCACATCGTGCACAACGCGTAGCGCCCCTTCACCCGCTCGAGCTGATTGATCGCGGTCGTAACGAGCCGCGCCCCCGACGCCCCCAGCGGATGCCCGATCGCGATCGCGCCGCCATTCGGATTTACGCGCGGATCGTCGTCCGCGACACCAAAGTCGCGCGTCACCGCCAGTCCCTGCGCCGCAAACGCCTCGTTCAGTTCGATCACGTCCATCTGCTCGATCTTCAGCCCCAGCCGCCCCAGCAGCTTCCTGCTCGCCGGCGCCGGCCCGAACCCCATGATCCGCGGCGCGAGCCCCGCCACCGCCGCCCCGAGCACCCGCGCGCGCAGCTTCAGTCCGTGCTTCTTCGCCGCGGACTCCGAAGCGAGGATCAGGGCGCACGCGCCGTCGTTCACCCCCGAAGCGTTGCCCGCCGTCACCGTCCCGTCGGGCCGCACCACGCCCTTCAGCTTCGCGAGCTGCTCCAAAGTCGTCTCCGGCCGCGGATGCTCGTCCGTGTCGAACACCTTCGGATCGCCCTTCTTCTGCGGCAACGTCACCGGCGCGATCTCGCGCTTGAAGAAACCGTCCGTGTTCGCCGCCGCCCACCGCTGCTGGCTCCGCAGCGCGAATGCATCCTGATCGGCGCGTGCGATCTTGAACTCCACCGCCACGTTCTCCGCCGTCTCCGGCATCGAATCGACTCCGTACTTCTCCTTCATCAGCGGATTGACGAACCGCCACCCGATCGTCGTGTCGTAGATCGCCGCGCTGCGCGAGAACGCGCTGTCGGCCTTTCCCATCACGAACGGCGCGCGCGTCATGCTCTCCACCCCGCCCGCGACCACGAGCTCCATCTCGCCCGCGCGAATCGCGCGCGCCGCCACCGCGGTCGCATCCAGGCTCGACCCGCACAACCGGTTCACGGTCGCCCCGCCGATCTCCTTGGGCAGCCCCGCGAGCAGCAGCGCCATGCGCGCGACGTTGCGGTTGTCCTCCCCCGCCTGGTTCGCGCACCCGTACACGACGTCGTCGAGCGCGTCCCAGTCCACTTCACGGTTGCGCTCCATCAGCGCCTTCAGCGGCAGCGCCGCCAGGTCGTCCGTGCGGAGGCCCGCGAGCGCGCCGCCATAGCGCCCGAACGGCGTGCGGATCGCGTCGCAGATGAAGGCTTGGGCCATGTCAGTGTCCTCGATGTGAGATTGGCGTCGATTCTCCCACGCGCGGTCACTCGCCGAACCCCAGCGGCGGCGGGGCGATGGCCGCGATGCGCTGGAGCAGGCGGTCGAACTCGCCCGCGCTCCCGTCCTCGAAACCCGGGTCGCGGTGCGCCGCGAAGGCGCCGTGAATCGCGACCCAGTCGCCAGCCTCGAGCGTGCGTTCGGCGATCGGCAGCAGCTCGTGCTCCTCCCTGCGCATGTGGGCCAGGTACTCGTCCGCGAAAACCTGCACCGCCTCCTTGAACGCGGCGGTGCTCCCCAACGCGCCCGCCTCGAGGCGGTTGAGCGCGGTCGTGAGCGCGTGCAGGCGCGCCTCGCCGCGCGCGTGCTCCGCCTCCAGGGTCGCGAGCAGCGCGTTGGCTCCGGTCGTGCGCGCGCGGACGCGCGCGAAGAGCTCGCGGTCCTCGGCCGGGTGGTGCAGGCGCTCCGGATACTCCCGCACGTAGTAGAGAATCGCGTTCAGCATCCGGAAGTCGGGCGGCGGGCCGGGCGCGTCGACCCCCTCCGCGAGGTACTCCAGGGCGTGGATCACCGCGGCAATCGAGCGGTGCTCGTTCCGGATGACCTCGATCGCGGCGGCTTTCATCGGCTGCATCCCCGTCGGCCACGCGGGCCAATCCCGCGCCGTCCGCAAGGCTAAGCCCGCGGCCCGGCGTCCGCAATCCCGCCGATCCGGCCGTCGGCCGGTGCGACGTTTCCCTGCCAGAATACGCGCGCCCATCGACCGAGAGACCCCAAGGACTGCTCCATGCTCGACGCCGCCGCCCTCGACACGATCTTTCTCAAAGCGCGCTCCCACAACGCCTTTTCCGGCGAGGTGACGGACGCGCAGCTGCGCGCCCTCTGGGACATCATGAAGTTCGGGCCGACCACCGGGAACTCGCAGCCGCTGCGGATCCTCTTCCTGCGCACTCCGGAGGCCAAGGCGCGGCTCAAGCCCTGCCTCAACCCCGGCAACGTCGACAAGACGATGAGCGCCCCGGTGACGGCGATCCTCGCCTACGACCTCTTCTTCTACGAGCTCCTGCCGAAGGTCTTCCCCCACAATCCGGCGATGAAGAACGCCTACCTCGGCGAGGAGAAAAAGACGCACGTCGAGACCACCGCGCTGCGCAACAGCTCGCTCCAGGGCGCGTACTTCATCATCGCGGCCCGCGCGCTCGGCATCGACACCGGGCCGATGTCCGGCTTCAACAACGCCGCGGTCGACAAGGCGTTCTTCGACGGGACGGCCTGGAAGTCGAACTTCCTCTGCAACCTCGGCAAGGGCGACCCGTCGAAGATCTTTCAGCGCAACCCGCGCCTCGAGTTCGACGAGGCCTGCAAGATCCTCTGAAAGTTCCGCCGGCCGGCAACGACCAAGAAGACCGAGACCACGCCACCCGGAGGTCCATCCGTGCCGCTGAAGGACGAGCTGGAGAGCGTCAAGACGACGTTCGCCCAGAAGAACGACCCCGCGATCGTCGCCGCCTACGAGAAGGGCATCGACGAGCTGCGCGCCGCCGGCATCGAACGCAACGCGCTCAAGCCGGGGGACCGCGCCCCCGACTTCACGCTGCCGGACGCAACCGGCAGGTCGGTAAGCTTGAGCGAGCGCCTGAAGGACGGGCCGGTGGTGCTCAAGTTCTACCGCGGCGGCTGGTGCCCCTACTGCAACCTCGAGCTCCGCGCCTACCAGAAGGCGCTGCCCGAGCTCGCGGCGGTCGGCGCGCAGCTCGTCGCGGTGTCGCCCGAGTCGCCCGACCACTCGCTCTCGACGAAGGAGAAGAACGCGCTGGCGTTCAGCGTTCTCTCCGACCGTGGCGGCGCGACCGCCCGCGCCTACCGCCTCGCCTTCCAGCTCTCGCCGGAGCTGAAGGCGCTGTACCAGTCGCGCGGCCGCGACCTCGCCGAGTGGAACGGCGGCGACTGGACCCTCCCGGTGCCGGGCACTTTCGTCGTCGGGACGGACGGCCGCATCGTGCTGGCGCACGTAGACGCGGACTACCGCTCGCGCCTCGAACCCTCCGAGGCGGTCGCCGCGGCACGCGCCGCGGCGCGCTGAGCGCGCATTACACGCCCCCGCCGCCAGTCCACGCCACGCGCGCGAGCAGCACGACGACCGCGAGCCACAGGAAGACCCGCAGCGCCCGGCGGTAGGTCGCGACCTCGATCCGGTCGCGCACCCGCATCCCCGCGAAGAGCGTCGCGACCGCGAGCGCCGCGAGCGGCAGCATCGCCGCCGCAGTCGCCGCCGAAAGGGCGCCGGAGCCGATCAGGGTCGCCGTCTGCACGAGCTTCGACGCGAGGAAGATGAAGTTGAGCGACTGCACCATCGCCAGCGGGTCGACGCCGGCCATCATCAGGTAGATGAGCAACGGCGGCACGCCGATGTTGACCGAGGCCTCGAAGGTCCCCGCGAGCAGCGCCGCCGCGGCCCCGAAGGCAATCCAGTGCCGGCGCACCAGCGGAAATCGCCCCGGCCCGAACCGGTCGAGCAGGAGGTAGACGACGATCAGCGCGGCGAGGAGCAGCGTGATCGCCTGCACCGGAGCCGCGAGGTACAGCCGCGTCCCGATATAGCCGCCCACTGCGGTCACGAGCGGCAGCCACCAGAACCGGCCGATGCTCTGCCGGAGGCCGCCGCCGCGGAACGACGAGACCGCCGTGATCGCGACGATCGGTACGACGGTGAGGAGCACCGCGGTCTTCGCGTCGAATACGGCCGAGAGGACCGGCATGGCCATGATCGGGAATCCGAATCCGATCACGCCGTGCAGGAACCCCGCCGCCGCGACGACGGCCGCGAGCAGTGCGAGATGCCCGGGCGAGAGCGACGCGAGGTCCAACCCGCGGCCGGCCCGGACGGATCAGGCCTTCGGCAGCGGCGTCGACTGCCAGGCCGTCATCTGCCAGCCGGCGGGCGTCCGCACCCACACGTTCACGAACGCGTTCGCGAGCGATCGCGGCACGCCGTCCACGTCCACCTCCAGGAACGAGCGCCCGTTCACGATCGCGATGGTGCCGTGAATGCGGACCGACGTACCCTCGCGCCGCGCGGCCTTGTACCGGTATTTCCCGCCGCGCAGCGCAGCGAGGTACTCGGGCTTCGAGTCCGTGACCGCGGTCGAGTGCGTGTACAGCAGGTCATCGGCGAGCAGCCGGTCGAGCGCGGCGAAGTCCTGCGCGATCATCGCCGCGTAGCGCGCGTCGTCCGCCGCGAGTACCTCGGCGGCGGTCTTGTCGTTCGGTCCGTACATCTCGTCCTCCCTCGCAGTCAGGCGGGCACCGCGAGCGGCGCCCCGTTCAGCGTCGCCTCGACGCGCCCCGACAGGCTGCCGCGAAGCGCCGCATGTAGGTAGCAGGTGTTCTCCGCCACCTCGAGCAGATTCTGAAGCACGCCGTCCGGCTCCTGGGCGTGGAGGAAGACGTGCGTGTCGACCGGCTCGGCACCGCCGGCGAGCGTCCAGTCGCGCGCGTCGCCCGCGAGCGTGAACGGCAGCTTCTGGACGAACCGGATGGCGCGCACCTTGTGGTGCCGATACTCGATGTAACGCGTGAACTGCGTCATGTAGCAGAACGCGATGCCCGCCGCCGCGCAGGCGAGCCCCGACGGCGCGGACTGCGCGCCGGGACGCTCGTCGCATCGGAGGCGAAAGCGCGCGCCCGGCGAGGTCGGGATCACGCTCGTCGCGACCAGGCCGCGCGGATCCTCGAGCGCGCTCGCGCCGCGGATGGTGATCGGAACGCGCCCTTCCGCGGGCAGCGGGCCTGCGGCGCCCTCTGCGGGGTCTGGCGGCAGCCGCTCGATGACGTCGCGGACGGTGTCCGCACCGGCGAGCGGCGCAGGCGGCGCACGGTGCGCCTCGAACGGGTCGCGCTCGCCGCCCTGCCCCGATGCCGCGACGCGAACCACCGGCGCGCGCCGGCCGTTGACGTACAGCGCGAACGTGTTCCGGAGCGGCGCGGCCAGCAGCGCGTGCGCGGGCGAGGCGACGAGCGCCGCCTCGAGCAGTCGTGCCACGAGCCCGGGCGCGGCGGGCGACGCCACCGCAACGCGGATCGTCACCGGCTCGGCGCTGCCCTGCCCCGTGCCCTTGAGGAACGAGCCGCTGAACCAGTACTGGTTGTCGAGCCGGATCGACTCGATCGCGAGCGCGACCCCCTGTGCGCGCGCGAGCGCGAGGACGCGGTTCGCGTAGTCGGCGTGGAGCGCCGCGTTGAAGAATGCGAGCGGGAACGGCGCGAGGTCGGTGCCCTTGAGGTTCGCGCCCTCGTCGCTGGTCATCCGCCAGGCGGCGCCGCCCGTGCCCTCCGCGACGACGAGCTCCTTCTGATGGCCTTGCATCGTCCGGGCTTCGACGCGATAGACATCCCGCGCGGGCGCGGCGCCGGCGACCGTCGCGGCGCGCGGCCCTGCCGCTACGCGAAAGGCGAGTGGAAAACCGGAAGCGTCGATCGTGTCAGGCATGGCCATCCAGAGCGCTGTGCGACGCGCTCGCTCTCCCCCCGCGCGCTGGGCGCCGCCGAAGGCGAGCGCACCAACGCGAGCGGCGCGGCGCGCTCACTGCGCCGCCTTCACTGGGGCTTGATGCCTGCCGCTTTCGCGATCCGGATCGCGTCGTCGACCTCGGAGCGCATGAACGCCTCGAACTCCGCCATGCTCATCGGCATCGGCTCGGCGCCGAGCTTCGCGAGGCGCTCCTTCACGTCGGGATCGCCGAGGACCTTGACCGTGGCGGCGTGCAGCTTCTGCGCGATCGGCGCCGGCGTCTTCGCGGGCAGCCACATCCCGACCCACAGCACGTAATCGGACTTCGGGAACCCCGCCTCGATCGACGTCGGCACGTCGGGCAGCATCGCCGAGCGCTTCGGCGTGCTCACGGCAAGCGCGGTCACCTTGCCGCTCTTCACCTGCGCGAGCGCAGCGGTGATCGGGCAGAAGTAGTACTCGACGCGCCCGGCGATGACGTCGGCCAGGGCCTCCGGCGTCCCCTTGTGCGGGATGTGCACGATCTCAAAGCCGGCTGCGAGCCTGAACTTCTCGGCGTTGAAGTGCGTGCCGCTCCCGATCCCCGCGGAGGCGTAGTTGAGCTGGCCCGGCTTCGCCTTCGCCGCCGCGACCAGGTCCTTCAGCGTCTTGTAACCGCGCTCCGGATTCACGACGATGACGTTGGGCTGCCCGGCGATCGCGGTGACATGGATGAAGTCCTTGAACGTGTCGAAGGGCAGCTGCGTGTAGATCGCCGGATTCGACGCCTGTGCGGACGAGTTGAAGAGGATCGTGTAGCCGTCGGGATCGGACTTGGCCACCGCGTTCGCGCCGATCGTGCCCCCGGCGCCGACCCGGTTTTCCGCGACGACCGGCTGGCCGAGGATGCCGCCGAGCTTTTCGGCGACGATGCGCCCGGCGATGTCGGTCGCGCTCCCGGGCGTGAACGCGATCAGGGCGCGAACCGGCTTCGTCGGCCACTCCTGCGCCCCGGCGGGGACGGCTGCGAGCGCGAGCGGTGCGGCGACTGCAACTGCGATGGTGCGGAACTTCATTCTTCTTGCTCCTCTCTCGGTGTGGTCAAGCGTCGTTCAGCCGCCTTTGATTCCGGCGGCTTTCATGATCGGCCCGAGCTCGTTCGCCTCCCTGAGGATGGTGGCGTCGAACTCGGCCGGGGACAGCGGCATCGGCACCGCGCCGATCTTGGCGAAGCGCTCCCGGACCTCCGGTGCCTCGAGCGCTTTTGCGAACTCGGCGTGGAGCCGGTCGATGACGTCCTTCGGGGTGCCGGCGGGCGCGAGCACGCCGACCCAGAAGTTGTACTCGCCTCCGGGATAGCCGGTCTCGGCCATCGTCGGGACGTCGGGCAGCGTCGGCGAGCGCTTCGGCGTGCTGACGCCGAGAGCGACCACCTTGCCATCGCGGATCGGGCCGACGCTCGACACGAGCGGAACGAAAGCGAATTGCACGCGCCCGCTCGCGATCTCGAGCAGGATCTCGGGCGTACCCTTCAGCGGGACGTGGACGGCGTCGAAGCCGAGCGAGGCCTTGAACTTCTCGGCGTTCACGTGCGCGGCGCTGCCGATGCCGGCGCTCGAGAAATTCAGCTGCCCCGGCTTCGCCTTGAGCGCTTCGACGAGCTCCTTGACACTCTTGATTCCGCTTTGCGGCGAGGCGATCAGCACGCTCGGCAGCGAGCCGAGCGGGATCACGCCGGCGAGGTCCTTCAGCTCGTAGGTGATCTTGTCGCCGTAGAGCACGGGATTGGTGACGTGCCCGGAGGACACCACGACGAGCGTGTATCCGTCGGGCGGCGACTTCGCGACCTGGCCGGTGCCGATCGTCCCGCCCGCGCCCGGCCGGTTCTCGACGATCAGCGGCTGGCCGACGTTCGCGGCCACCCGGTCGCCGGTAGCGCGCCCCATGATGTCGGTCGCGCTGCCCGGCGTGAACGGCACGACCAGACGGATCGGCTTGCTCGGGAAACCCTGCGCGGCCGCGCCGTGCGCCATCGTCAGCGCCGCTGCCGCGGCCGCCGCCATGCTCCAGATGTGGCGTTTCATTCGTTCTCCTCCGTCGATGGATCGAATTGTGCGCGGTCTCAGGCCGCGTCCTTGATCGAGCCGGCTTTCGGCTTCGCCCAGTAGTCCGGCGCCGCCTTCGAGGCGGCGAGCGCCTCGGCGGTCTCGAAGCCGGGCGCCATCGAGCCCGACGTGCCGGCGAGCACCTGGTGGTGCTCGATGTTGAGCAGGCGCAGCCAGCTTTGCTGCCCCATCGTGAGCGCGACGAAGCAGCCGAGCTCGACCAGCTCGGGCTCCGAGAAGTGGCCGTGCAGCCGCGCCCAGAACGCGTCGTCGGTCTCGAGGCGCCAGGTGATCGCCTCCGCGTACGCGAGCGCCGCCTTCTCGCGCTCGGTGTAGCGCGGCGACTTCTCGAAGTCGAGCAGCTCTTTCACCTGCGCCTCGACCACCGGCCGCTCGCCCGCCGTCGCCGCCTTGATCGAGCGCTGGTTGCCGCAGAACTCGCACGTCACCGCACGCGAGACGTACAGGCGGCACAGCTCCTTGATCGCGTGGTCGCAGACCCCGGTGTGGAAGACGTCGCGCCACGAGTTGGCGAACGCCCAGAACGCGCCGGGCACGTGCGCGCGCACCGCCGAGCTCTCCGGCCGCGGCGTGCCCTCGCGCCGGCAGCGCTCCATTTCGGCCCGCATTTCGGGAGTCATGCGCTCGAGCGGGACGTAGCTGATGCGCTGCTTGGTCATGGGGTGCCCTCGTCTAATGCAGTCCGTCGCCGACCTGCACGTTCTCGCTCTTCAGCTCGATCCCGGATGCCCGCGCCTGCAGCTTGATCAGTGCCGCGAAGTCCTCGGCGCCGTAGCCGTTGCCGATCAGCGTCTGGACGAGGTCGCGCGCGACCGAGGTGAGCGGCATCGGCACTTCGAGCTCGCGCCCTGCGTCGAGGCCGAGGTCGATGTCCTTGCGCAGGAGCGCCGGCGTGAAGGTGACCGACATGTCGAGGTTCACGAGCGCCGGCGTCTTGTATCTCGAGAACGTCGAGCCCATCACGCTCTTGTTCAGGAAGTCGAGGAACGCCGCGCGCGACATGCCCGCCTTCTGCGCCAGGATGGTGATCTCCGCGAGCGACTGGATCGTCACCGCCAGGAACACGTTGTGGGCGATCTTCGCGATGCGCGAGAGCTCCCCCTCGCCGACGTAGGAGACGCCCGCGCCGATCGCGTCGAGATAGGGCTTCGCAACCTCGTAGGCGTCCGCCGGACCGGAGATGCAGTAGGTCAGCTTGCCGGCCTTGATCACTTTCGCGTTCCCCGACACCGGCGCCGCGAGGAGCTTCACGCCGCGTGCCGCCAGGGCTTTCCGGATCTCCGTCGAGTCCTCGATCGAGATCGAGGTGCTGTCGACGACGATCTTCGGCGTGCCGTTGCCGGCAAACACGCCGTCCTTGCCCTCGAGGACCTGCTTCACGTCGTCCCCGGTGGAGACCATCGTGAACACGATGTCGCAGCCCGCGAGGTCGGCCGGCCGGCCGACGATCTTCGCGCCGTACTTCGCGAGCGGCTCGGCCTTCTCGCGCGTGCGGTTGTAGACGGTCAGATCGCAGCCGGCCTTCGCGAGGCGCTCGGCCATCGCGTAGCCCATGCGCCCGATGCCGATCCAGCCGAGCTTGTGCTTCTTCACGTCGGACATTCGACGACTCCGGAAATCAATACGGGTTGGCGATCGGCAGCTCGTCGGCCGGGTAGAGCGAGATGATCTTCGCGCCCTGCGGCGTGAGAATCACCTCCTCCTCGATGCGCGCCGCCGACACGCCGTCGGTCGCCGGGCAATAGGTCTCGACCGCGAACACCATGCCGGCCTTCAGCTCGATCGGCTCCTTGAAGGAGTTGAGCCGCGAGACGAGCGGGCGCTCGTGCAGGCCGAGGCCGAGGCCGTGGCAGAAGTTGAGGCCGAACGCGTCCATCTCGCTGGCGAAGCCGATGTCCTCGGCGGTCGGCAGCACCGCGGCGATCTTGTCCGAGGACATGCCGGGCTTGAGCAGCTCGATCGCGCGGTCCATCCACTCGCGCGCCTTGCGGTACGCGGTGCGCTGCGGCCCGGTCGCCTTGCCGACGTTGAACGTGCGGTAGTAGCAGGTCCGGTAGCCCATGAACGACTGGATGATGTCGAAGAACGCCTGGTCGCCCGGGCGGATCAGCCGGTCGGTGAAGTTGTGCGGATGCGGGCTGCAGCGCTCGCCGGAGATCGAGTTGATCGCCTCCACGCAGTCGGACCCCATCTCGTAGAGCCGGCCGGTGGCGAGCGCGACGATCTCGGACTCCTTCACGCCGGGCTTCAGCGCCTCCGCGATGTCCTGGTAGACGCCGTCCACCATCGCGGCGGCCATGTTGAGCAGCGTCAGCTCGTCGATGTTCTTGACCTCGCGCGCCTGCAGCATCACCTGCTGGCCGTCGCGCACCTCGATCCCGAGCTTCTGCAGCTCGAACAGCATCGGCGGCTCGACCACGTCGATGCCGAGCGGCATGTCGCCCACGCCTTCCGCGTCGAGGAGCGCCTTGATCTCCTGCGCGGCATCGCGGAACAGGAAGACGTCCGAACCGACCGCGCCGCGCATGCCGAGCAGCCCCGCGCGGCAGTGGTCGGTGTGCAGCCACGGGGCGTAGAGCTTGTGGTGCTTCGCCGCCGAGCCGAAGTCCCAGATGTACGGGTCGCCGTTGCCGGTGAGGAGCGAGTAGCGCGTGAGCTTGTCGCGCGCCCACTCCCCGATCACCGTGCTGGTCGTGTAACGGATGTTGTGCTGGTCGAACGAGAGCAGCGCGCCGAGTCCGGACTGCGCGAGCGCGGCGCGGATGCGCGCGAGCCGGTAGTCGTGCAGGCGCCGGAAGTTGATCCGCTCCTCGAAGTCGACCTGGGTGTGGCCGGGCGCGGCAAGCGGCCGGTCCCAGCGGTGGTGCGGGTCGATGTCGTCGGGCCGGATGATCTTCGGCTCTTTCAGCGATTTCGCCATGCGTGCTCTACTTTCTCCTAAAGGAGTGCGCGCGCCGCGCTCAGGCTTTCACCGTGTCGCTCGCCGCGATCGTGGCGCGCGTCTTGCCCGCGCCCGCAGGCGCGAGCCGGATGTCCCAGTCGAGCCGCAGGAACGGGTTCGGGAAGCCGAGCCGCTTCGCCTCGTCGGGCGCGTCGACCTTCTTGAAGTCGCCGACGAGCGTCGGCTTGACCGCGAATACGGTGTCGGACTCGAGGTAGGGATCCCCCTTGACGAACACGTGCGAGATCACCTGCTGGTAGCCTGGCGCGTTGACGATCAGGTGCAGGTGCGCGGGGCGCATCGGGTGGCGTCCCATCTTCTCGAGCACGATCCCGACCGGCCCGTCGGTCGGCACGCCGTAGAACGTCGGCTTGAAGGTGCGGAACGAGTAGCGCCCGTCGGGACCGGCCTTGATCCGTCCGCGCAGTTCGAACCCGCTGGCGGGGTCCTGGATGTCATAGACGCCGTTCGCGCGCGCCTGCCAGACGTCGATGACCGCGTTCGCCACCGGCTTGCCGTCGATCGCGGTGATCCGCCCGGCAACGAGCGTGTGCTCGCCGGGGATCTTCGCGCCCTTGGTGAGGTCGGCGTCGTTCTCGTACTCCGGCGCGCCGTGCACGAAGAACGGCCCGAGCACGGTCGAGGCGGTCGCGCCGTCGGGCAGGCGGTGGTTGATCATGTCGACGAGCGAGGACAGGCCAAGGATGTCGGAGAGCAGGATGAACTCCTGGCGCTTGTCGTCGCACTTCTGGCCCACCGCGGTGAGGAACTTGATGCCCTCGAACCATTCCTCCTCGGTGAGTTCCACCTCGCGCGCGAACGCGTGCAGGTGGCGCACCAGGCTCGACAGGATCTGCTTGAAGCGCGGGTCCTGGACCTTGTCCATGCGCGCGATGACGGCGTCGGCGAGCTCGCTCTCGGAATAGGTGCGCATCGTTTCCTCCGGTGTGGTTCGGTCGTCAGTCCGGGCGGCGCCCGTGGAAGGCGTCGTCCAGCAGCTTGCGGATCGCGGGCCGCTCGATCGGCCGCGGGTTCCAGTAGGGCGCGGTGGTCGCGAGGTCGGCGGCACGGTCGAGGTCCGCCTCCGGCATCCCGATGTCCCTGAGCGCGACCGGCGCGCCGAGCTTGCGGGCGAGATCATAAAGCGCCTGCGCCGCGTCGCGGGCGTGCAATGCGCGCGCGGCGCGCTTGAGCGGCTCGGCCGCCGCCGCGCGGTTGTAGGCGACCGCGTGCGGCAGGACGACCGTGTGCGTTTCCGCGTGCGGCAGGTTCCAGGTGCCGCCGAGGGCATGGCAGAGCTTGTGGTGCAGCGCCATGCCCACCGCGCCGAGCACCGCCCCGCACAGCCACGCGCCGTAGAGGCACTCGCCGCGCGCGTTCACGTCCTGCGGGTTCTTGACCACGTACTCGAGCCCGTGCGACAGGGAGTGGATCCCCTCCTCGGCGAGCATCGACATGATCGGGTTCGCGTCCTGCGCGTAGAGCCCCTCGACCGCGTGCGCGATCGCGTTCATGCCGCTCGTGACCGAGAGGCCGACCGGCAGCCCGAGCGTGAGCGTCGGGTCGTAGATCACCGTCTTCGGCAGCACGCGCGCGTCGCGCCCGGTCTTCTTCGCGCCGCCCTCGGTGATGCCGTAGATCGGCGTCATCTCCGAGCCGGCGTAGGTGGTCGGGATCGCGAGAATCGGCAGCGAAGACTCGAGCGCGATCGCCTTGCCGAGCCCGGTGGTCGAACCGCCACCGATCGCGACCGCGCAATCGGCCGCGAGGCGCTTCGCCTCCGCGCGCGCCTCGCGCGCCACCTCGATCGGCACGTGCATCACCGCGCGCGCGAACACGCCGGCGCACCGTTCGCCGAGACGCCGCGCCACGTCGTCGGCCTGCGCGCGCTGCTCCGGCGTGGACAGTACCAGCGCCCGCCGCGCGCCGAGGCGCTCGATCTCGCGCGGCAGCTCGTCGAGCGCGCCGGCGCCGAAGACCACCCGGCCGGGGAGCTGGGTGTAGACGAACGACTTGACCATTGGCGCGCGGACAGCAGGGGTGGGCCGGGTGCGGAGCGGCAATGCTACGCCGCCGCTTGGCCGCGAGCAATCGATTGCATAGAATGCCACGGGCAATACCCGCCGCGAACTGCCTGCGGCACCGCGTCATGGCCACCAAACGAGTCACGATTCAGGACGTTGCGCGCGCGGCGCGAGTGCACGCCTCGACGGTATCGCGCGCGCTGAGCATCCATGCGCGCCCGCTGGTGACGCCCGCGGTCGCCGACCGCGTGCGCGCCGCGGCCGACCGGCTCGGCTACGTCCCGGACCCGGTGGCGGCGGGCCTGCGCACGCGGCGCACCGCGACGGTGGGGGTACTCATCCCGGATCTCGCGAACCCGGTCTTCCCGCCGATCCTGCGCGGCATCGAGGTCGCGCTCGGCGATGCCGGCTACACCGCGATCATCGCGAACACCGACAACGACCCCGACCGGGCGGCGCAGGCGCTCGAGCGCCTCGCCGCGCGGCGTGTCGACGGGCTGATCCTCGCCACCGCGACGCACGGCGACCCGCTCGTCGCGCGCTGCCGCAAGCTCGGGCTGCCGGTGGTGCTCGTGAACCGGGGCGGCGACGCGGACGGGGTGTCCGCGGTGACCAACGACGACACCCGCGGCATCCGGCTCGCGGTCGAGCACCTCGTGGACCTCGGGCACCGGCGCATCGGGCACGTGGCGGGCCCGGCGCGCATCTCCACCGCCGCGGCGCGGCGCGCGGGCTTTCTCGCCGCAATGCGCGCGCACGGCTTCGCGGTCGACGAGGGCGGCGTCGCGGAGGCCGCGAGCTACAGCATCGGCGCCGGCGTGGCCGCCGCCGCGCTGCTCCTCGACCGGTATCCCGGCCTCACCGCGATCGTGGCCGCGAACGACCTCCTCGCGCTCGGCTGCTACGACGAGCTCGCGCGACGGGGCCTCGTCTGCCCGCGCGACGTGTCGGTCACCGGTTACAACGACATGCCCTTCGCGGACCGGTTCGCCCCGCCGCTGACCACCGTGCGCATCGCCCACCGCGTGATGGGCGTCGAAGCCGCGCGCGTCCTGCTCGCCGAGATCGCGGGCCCGCGCGGGCGGAAGCAGTTGATCCGCCTCGAGCCCGAGCTGGTGGTGCGCGGCTCGACGGCGCCGCCCAAGGAGCGCGGCAGATGACGCCCATCGAAGTCCTCCGCCTGTACCCGCCGCACGACGGCTCGCTCGCCGGGCTGTTCGCCAGCCGCGCAAGCCGGAACGGCGACAAGCCTTTCCTCCTCTTCGAAGGCGCGACGGTCTCGTGGCGCGAGCTCGAGCCGCGCGTGCAGCGGGTCGCCGCCGCCTATGCCGCGCTCGGCGTAAAGCACGGCGACCGGGTCGCGACCTACGCCCCGACGCGGCCGGACATCGTGATCACGCTCCTCGCGCTCGCGCGGCTTGGCGCGTGGATGGTCCCGGTCAACCCGGAGCTCCGCGTCACGGAGGTGCGCTACATCCTCGAGCACGCGGGCGTGTGCGGCATCGCCTGCGCGCGCGAGCTTGCCGCGCCCGCGCTCGAGGCCATGTCGAACCTGCAGCCCGCGCCGTGGCGGCTCCTGCTCGAGCCGGCGGGGGCGGACGGCCTGCCGGCCCTCACGGAGCTCGCCGCGAAGGCGCCCCCGCTCGTCGGGACGCGTGGCGGCGCGGACGACGTGTGCATCGTCGTCTACACGTCGGGGACCACCGGCTTCCCGAAGGGCGTGATGCACAGCCAGCGCAACATGGTGCTGGCGGGCGAAGGCTTCGTCGAGCGCATGCACCTCACGCCCGAGGACCGGCTGATGGCGGTGCTGCCGCTCTTTCACATCAACGCGCTCTTCTACTCGCTCTGCGGCGCTGCGGCGTGCGGCGGCTCGCTCGTGCTCGTGCCGAAGTTCTCCGCCTCGAAGTTCTGGCAGATCGCGGCCGAGACCGGCGCCACCGAGTTCAACTTCATCGCCGCGATCAGCTCGATCCTCGCGCAGCGCCCGCGCAGCGAGTTCGTGGCGCACCGGATCACGAAGGCCTACGGCGCGCCGATCCCGGCGGAGATCGACCGCCTCTTCCGCGAGGAATTCGGCGTGCCGGTGATGCTCGAGGGCTACGGCATGACCGAGATCCCGGGCGCGTGCAACAACCCGTTCCCCGGCGCCGGCCTGGGCGAGATGCGGCTCGGCGCGATGGGCAAGCCGGCGCGGCATCCGGACCACGCGATGCCGTTCGCGGAGCTGCGCGTGCTCGACGACGCCGGCCGCGACGCGCCCGACGGGACGGTCGGAGAGCTCGCGGTGCGCACACCGATGATCATGAAGGGCTACTACCGCGACCCGGAGGCCACCGGGGCCGCGTTCCGGGACGGCTGGTTCCTCACCGGCGACCTCGTGAAGCGCGACGCCGACGGCTACTACTGGTTCGTCGCGCGCAAGAAGGACATCATCCGGCGGCGCGGCGAGAACATCTCGGGTGCCGAGCTCGACCGCGTCATGGGCGAGCATCCCGCAGTCGCCGAGGCCGCCGCGATCGCGGTGCCCTCGCCGCTCGGGGAGGACGACATCCTCGCTGCGGTCGTACTGCGGCCGGGCATGCGGGCGACCGCGCCGGAGATCGCCGACTGGTGCCGCGCGCGGCTCGCGGCACACAAGGTGCCGCGCTACGTGGTCTTCCTCGACGAGCTGCCGCACACTCCGACGCACCGCGTCGCAAAGTTCAGGCTCAAGGGCGACCGGACGCTCGTCGCGCGGGCGGTGGACCTCAACGGCTGACGGTCACCCCGAAAACGCGCTCCCCGCCCCGTCGAGCCATGCGCGCCCGTGCGCGTACAGCGCCTGAACCGCCGGGCCTTTAAGTCCGGGCAGGTCGAGCAGCTTGACGGTGAACCCGTTCTTCGTCTGCAGGTAGGCGAGGTGGCGGTACCCCTCAGGAAAGCGGGCGAGGAGGTCGGGATCGAGCGCGAGCTTCGCCGCGGGGTCCACCGGGTCCATGCGGTCCTTCTCGTAGATCGGTTGCCGGCGCACGATGCCCCACTTCCCGCCGCGCTTCGCGAAGAAGTCGTAGAAGCGCCCGGTGCACACGACGTCCACCACCACCCCGTCGACGGCGGCACGCTGGTTGATCGTCATCTTGGTCTGCGCGATCGCGCGCTCGCCTTTCACGTCCACGCTCGTGCCGCCAAGGAAGTGCAGGATGCTCACTCCCTTCTCGAAGCCGGCGCGGCTCACCTCGATGAACTTCTCCGCCGGGCCCTGGAACCACGTCGCCGACATCCAGCCGTCGTCGTGCCACACGGTGCGAAAGCGCTCCCAGTCGCCGGCGTCGCGCCACAGCGCCCAGTTCTGCACCACCTCGCCGATCGCGAGCCTGTCCTGCGTGACGGCGTCCATCGTCGCTCCTGCGAATTCAGTCCGCGCGGATGCCCGCCGCCCGGACGAGCTTGGTCCACTTCTCGATATCGCTCTTCACCAGCGCCTCGGTATCCGCCAGCGAGAGGTTCATCGGCGTCGCACCGCTCTTCTCGAAGCGGCCGACGACCTCGGGCATCTGAACGACCTTGGCGAACTCGGCGCGCAGGCGCGCAAGCGCGGGGGCCGGCGTCCCGGCCGGCGCGAAGTAGCCCACCCAGGTCTCCATGTCGAAATCGGCGACGCCGGTCTCGCGCACCGTCGGCACGTCGGGGTGGTACGGGAGGCGCTTCGCCGCGGACACCGCGATCGGCTTCACCCGCCCGCCCTGCACGTGCGGCCGCGCCGTCGAGGCGTTGTCGAAGAAGACGTCGACGCGGCCGGCGAGCAGGTCCTGGTAGGCCGGCTGCGCGCCCTTGTACGGCACATGTGTCGCATCGACCTTGGTGAGATACCAGATGACGGCCGCGCCGATGTGCTGCCCCGTGCCGTTGCCGGCGGAGGCGAAGGTGAGCTTGCCCGGGTTGGCGCGCGCGTAGTCGACGATCTCCTTGAGCGTGTTCTGCGGCAGGTCCTTCCGCGCGACGAGCGTGTACGGGAAGCTGACCGCGAGCCCGATCGGCACGAAGTCGCGCTGCGGGTCGTACGGCAGCTTGTCGTAGAGCCCCGAGTTCAGCGCGATGTTCGCGAGCGCTCCGAGGAGGAGCGTGTAGCCGTCGCGCTCGGCCTTCGCCGCGGCCTCGGTCCCGATCAGCGTGCCCGAGCCGGGGCGGTTCTCGACCACCACCGGCTGGCCGAGGAGGCCCGCCAGCGGTTCGCTCACCGTGCGCGCGGCGAGGTCGAACCCGCCGCCCGGCGGCTGGGGGACGATCACCTTGACCGGTCGCGTCGGGTACTCCTGCGCGAGCGCGGCGCCTCCCAGCGCGACCAGCACGACGGCGGCGACGAGCAGTCGAAATCGCGTCATCGCGTTCTCCCTAGTCGAGCTTCATGCCGGTCGCGTCGATGACCGGCTTCCACTTCTGCATCTCGGCGCGGATGTAGGCGACGGCGGCCGCGGGGTTGGAGTCGGCGACCGGCTCGATGCCCAGCTTCGCGAGCTCGTCGCGCATGGACGGGTCGCCCATCACCTTGCGCGTCGCCTCGCCGAGCGTGTTCAGCACCGGCCCCGGCGTGCCCGCGGGCGCGGCGACGACGTTCCACAGGATCGCCTCGAAGCCCTTCGTGCCGAGGGCCTCGTCCACCGTCGGCACCTCGGGCGCGAGCGGCGAGCGCGCCGGCGCCGCGATCGCGACGATGCGCGTCTGGCCGGCCTTGTAGGAGGCGAGCGCCGGGCCGAGCGTGTCGACCATGATCTCGATCTGCCCGCCGAGCAGCGCGACCTTGGCCGGCGCCGCGCCGCGGAACGGGATGTGCTGGATGTCGACGTCGCCCGCCTCGCGCTTCACCCGCTCGGTGGCGAGATGCATCATAGTGCCCTCCCCCGGCGAGCCGTAGCGCAGCTTCCCCGGGTTCGCGCGCGCCATGTCGACGACGCCCTTCAGCGTCGGCGGCATCGACGGTGCCGTCACGAACACGATTGGCGCGCCGCCGACGATCGCGACGTGCGCGAAGTCCTTGATCGAGTCGTACTGCGGCCGCGTCGACATCAGGTTGTAGAGCGCGTGCGTCGAGGCGGTGCCGAAGAGGAGCGTGTACCCGTCGGGGCTGTTGCGCATCACCTCGAGCGAGCCGATGGCGCCGCTCGCGCCGCTGCGGTTCTCGACCACGACCGGCTGGCCGAGCGCGGTCGACAGGCGCACGGCGTACTGGCGTGCGAAGACGTCAGTCGGGCCGCCCGGCGGGAACGGCACGATCAGCCGCAGCGGCTTGACAGGGTAGGTGGCCTGCGCGATCGCGCCGGCGGGCGCCGCGAGCGCGAGCGCCGCGGCGAGGTGCAACAGGGTCCTGCGTTTGATCATGGGGTTCCCTTCAGAGGCCGGACGACTTCCAGTCCGGCGCCGGCGCCGCCGGCTCGCTCGCGAGACCCGCCGCGTGGATCGCGGCGATCGCGCAGTACTCGTCGCGGTCGGAGGCGTCGCCGCTGATGCCGACCGCGCCGATCGCAGTGCCGCCCGCGTCCAGGATCAGCACGCCCGCCGGCACCGGCACGAACCGCCCGTCCGACGCGGCGGCGAGCGCCCCCTGGAACGCCGGCCGGTCCTTGAGCCGGTCGCGGATCAGCCGCGTGGACATGCCCATGCCGAGCGCCGCCCACGCCTTGCCGAACGCGATGTCGAAGCGCAGCACGCCGCAGCCGTCCTCGCGCTTGAACGCGACGAGGTTCCCGCCTGCGTCGAGCACCGCTACCGCGAGCGGCAGCAGGCCTTCGCGGCGCCGCGCGGCGATCGCCTCGTCGACGATGCGGACGGCCGCGTCGAGCGCGAGGCTCGAGTGGACGTTGCGCAGCAGCTCCGCCATCAGTCGGCCTTCGCGCCGGCTGCGAGCGCCATTTTCGTGATGGAGCTCATCGTGACCTCCTCCCGGTGCGACCGGCGGCGACAGTAGCACACGCGGTCGCTCGTTGACACGTCCGGCGGCGCTCTCCATCATGCGCCCTCCCGTTTCCCGGAGCGGCCCATGCGCCTCGTTTCCTTCGAACACCAAGGTGCGCCGCGGCTCGGCGCCGTGGACGGCGACGCGGTCGTCGACCTCGCCGAGGCCGCACCCGACCTGCCGCGCGAGCTCGGTGCGCTGCTGCGCCGCGAAAGCGGCCTTGCCGCCGCTGCCGCGGCCGCGAAGTCGGCCAAGACGGCCGCGCGCCGCGCGCTCAAGGGCCTGCGCCTCCTTCCGCCGGTCGGCAATCCCGGCAAGATCGTCTGCCTCGGCCTGAACTACGTCGATCACGCCGCCGAAGGCGGCCACGCCAAACCCACCTATCCGAGCCTCTTCCTGCGCTGCACGAGCTCGCTGTGCGGGCACGGCGCGCCGATTGTGCGCCCGCGCTGCTCGACCTCGCTCGACTACGAGGCCGAGCTCGTCGCGGTAGTGGGCCGGACCGCGCGCCACGTGAAGAAGGGGAACGCGCTCGCGGTCATCGCCGGCTACTCGTGCTTCAACGATGCGTCGGTGCGCGACTACCAGCGCAAGACGACGCAGTGGACGATCGGGAAGAACTTCGACGCGACCGGCGCCTTCGGCCCGTGGTTCGTGACCGCCGACGAGCTGCCGCCGGGCGCGACCGGCCTCGCCATCAGGTCGAAGCTGAACGGCCAGGTGATGCAGGATGCGAACACGAGCGACATGCTGTTCCCGGTCGACGAGACGGTCGCCCTGCTGACCGAATGCATGACGCTCGAGCCCGGTGACCTGCTGGTCATGGGGACGCCCGCCGGCGTGGGCTATGCGCGCAAGCCCCCGGTGTGGATGAAGCCGGGCGACACGATCGAGATCGAGATCGAGCGCGTCGGCACGCTCTCGAACCCGATCCGCGACGAGGACTGACCGGCCATGACCCGCAGGCGCCCCGAAGACCTCCGCAGCCACCGCTGGTACGGCGTCAAGGACCTGCGCTCGTTCGGCCACCGCTCGCGCACCGCGCAGATGGGGTTCGACCGCTCCGACTACGCCGGCAAGCCGGTCATCGCGATCATCAACACCTGGAGCGACATCAACCCCTGCCACACGCACTTCAAGCAGCGCGTGGAGGAGGTGAAGCGCGGCGTGTGGCAGGCGGGCGGGTTCCCGGTCGAGATGCCCGCGATGAGCCTCTCCGAGCCGTTCCAGAAGCCGACGACGATGCTGTACCGCAACTTCCTCGCGATGGAGACCGAGGAGCTGCTGCGCTCCTACCCCGCCGACGGCGCGGTGCTCATGGGCGGCTGCGACAAGACCACGCCCGCGCTCATCATGGGCGCGACCTCGATGAACCTGCCCGCGATCTTCATGCCGGCGGGGCCGATGCTGCGGGGCGACTACCGCGGCCAGTTCCTCGGCTCGGGCTCCGACACCTGGAAGTACTGGGCGGAGCTCCGCGCCGGCAACATCACCGAGCGCGACTGGCAGGACATCGAGCAGGGCATCGCGCGCTCCCCCGGCCACTGCATGACGATGGGCACCGCCTCCACCATGACGAGCGCCGCGGAGGCGCTCGGGCTGACGCTGCCCGGCGCGGCCTCGATCCCGGCGGCCGACGCTCGCCACGCGACGATGGCCACCCTCACCGGCAAGCGCATCGTGGACATGGTGTGGGAGGACCTGAAGCCCTCCGACGTCCTCTCGGAGGCCGCCTTCCACAACGCCGTGGTGACGGTCCTCGCGCTCGGGGGCTCGACCAACGCGATCGTCCACCTCCTCGCGATGGCGCGCCGGGCGGGCGTCGCGCTCGACCTCGACGCCTTCGACCGCCTCGCGCGCAAGACCCCACTCATCGCCAACGTGCGGCCGTCGGGCAAGTACCTCATGGAGGACTTCTACTACGCGGGCGGCCTGCGCGGCCTGCTCGCCACCCTGCGCGACCATCTGCGGCTCGAGGCGCGCACCGCGAACGGCCGCACCCTCGGCGAGAACCTCGAGGGCGCCCGGGTGTTCGACGACGACGTGATCCGGCCCCTCGCCGATCCCCTCGTGGCGGCCGACAGCTTGGCGGTCCTCCGCGGCAACCTCGCCCCCGACGGGGCGGTGATCAAACCGGCGGCGGCCGAGCCCCGGCTGCACCGGCATGCCGGCAAGGCGGTCGTCTTCGCCGACTACAACGACATGGCGGCGCGCATCGACGACCCGGCACTCCCGGTGGACGAGACCTCGGTGATCGTGCTCAAGCACGCGGGCCCGCTCGGCGCCGGCATGCCCGAGTGGGGCCAGCTCCCGATCCCGAAAAAGCTCCTCGAAAAGGGCGTCCGCGACATGGTGCGGATCTCGGACGCGCGCATGAGCGGCACGAGCTACGGCGCGTGTGTGCTGCACGTCGCCCCCGAGTCCTTCGTGGGCGGCCCGCTCGCGCTCGTGCGCGACGGGGACGTGATCGATCTGGACGTGCCTGGCAGGAAGCTGACACTGAAGGTGAGCGACGAGGAGCTCGCCCGTCGCAAGGCCGCCTGGCAGGCGCCCGCCCCGCGCTACAGCCGGGGCTACGGACGGGTGTTCGCGAGCCACGTGACCCAGGCGAACGAGGGGTGCGACTTCGACTTTCTCGAACGGGGCGCCCCGACCCCTGACCCCGAGATTCACTAGCGGGGCCTTGGGCCACAGCACCGGCCCGGGCTATAGTTGGGCCCGCCCGCCCGAGAAGTGGGCCGGATCAAGGGAGACGAGCCCGTGCACGCCACAAGAGTCCGACAGAAAGACGGCGTTTTCTACTTCGCGAGCTACCCGGCCAAGGACCTCCTCGCGAAGGTCCGGTTCATCAGCCGGTTCTACGGCGAGGGCGAGGAGATCGGGCCCGCCCGCATCGCCCACGACGACGACGTCGCCCAGTACATCGCCAAGATCGAGCGCACGGACAAGGCCTTCCAGCGCGCGCTCTCGCGCGCCAAGGTGAAGCAGCTGCGCAACTTCTACGAGACCGCGGTCACGCAGCCGCCGATCCCGGGCACGGTGCTCCTCTTCACCGCCGAGCGGCTCAATTTCCGCTCCACCGCCGGGGACGACCACGGCAACCTCTCCGAGCCGGCGTCGCGGTTCCTGATCATCGACGGCCAGCACCGCCTGGCGGCGCTGCACTTCTACCTCCAGGACCGGCCCGCCGACGCCGCCACGATCAACGTGCCCTGCATCATCTTCGACGGCCGCAGCGAGGACTTCGCGACCGAGATGTTCGTGATCATCAACTCGACGCCCACGCGCATCAACAAGAGCCACCTCGTGGACCTCTACGAGCGGGTGTCGTGGGCCGCGCCCGACCGCAAGTTCGCCTCCCGGCTGGTGGAGCGCCTCTATGTCGAGGCCGACAGCCCGCTCCGCTACCGCATCAACCGGCTCGGCGGCCGCAGCGCGCGCGACAAGTGGGTGCTGCAGGCCGAGCTCTTCAACGAGATCCACCGCTGGGTCAAGGCCAACTGGCGCAAGATCCAGCTCGCGGGCGGCAGCGCAAAAGAGGTGCCGCGGTACTACGCGATCATCCGCGACTTCTTCAAGGCCGCCCACGCCTCGTTCACCGACGCCTCCTGGGGCAAGGACCAGTACATGGTCACCAAGCCGGTGACGATCAAGGCGCTCGTGCGGGTGTGCGCCGACCTCGCGCGCGAGGACGCGGAGCCCGCCGAGGGCCGCGTCGGGCGCTGGGAAGTGCGCCTCGCCCCGTGGGCGGACATGGTCCGGCAGTTCCGCGTGGACGGCTTCTACGAGCGCTTCCCCGCGAAAGGCGAGGTCGAGCGGGTGGCCCGGGTGCACCGCGAGCTGGCGAAGGCCGCCGGGATCGAGGTCGGCAAGAAGGACTGACCCGTGACCGCCGGCTTCCGCATCCTGCCCATGCCCGAGCGACCCCCGCGCGCGCTCGTCGCCGCGGTGGCGGAGATGGTCACCCCGCACCTCTCGGACAACATGAGCCGTCTGCAGGGCGCGGCCGCGGGCATCCGCCCGATGCACGGCGGCGGCGCGAAACTGGCGGGCCCCGCGTTCACCGTGCGCGTGCCGGCCGGCGACAACCTGATGGTCCACAAGGCGATCGACATCGCGGCCCCGGGCGACGTGATCGTCGTGGACGCCGCCGGGGTGCTCGAGCAGGCGATCATCGGTGACATCATGACCAGCCACGCCGCCAGGCGCGGCGTGGCGGGGTTCGTGATTGACGGCGCGATCCGCGACGCCGCGGAGCTCGCCGCGCGGCCGTTTCCCGTCTACGCGCGCGGCGTGACCCACCGCGGGCCGTACAAGAACGGGCCCGGCGAGATCAACGTGCCGGTGTCGATCGGCGGCATGGTGGTGCGGCCGGGCGACATCGTCGTGGGCGACGGTGACGGCGTCGTCGCGGTACCCCAGGCCGACGCGGAGGCGGTCCTCGCCGCCGCGCGCGAGCAGAAGAAGAAGGAGGACGCCTCGCTCGCGGCCATCGCGGCGGGCACGTTCGACCGCAAGTGGGTCGACGAGGCGCTGCTCGCGAAGGGGTGCAAGTTCTGAAGTTTCGCCGCGCCGCCGCATGACGGCGCGTCGACACGGCCGGACCCGCCGGTAATCGTTGGCACGCCCCGCGACCCGGGCCGGGTCCCCGTGCCGTTGTTCCTCGTGGCCCCCCGGGGCCGACCGGAAGATGCGGACATCGCCTCCGGCGAGGGACCGCGCCATGCCGCTCCTGCTCGCGCTCAACGTCTTCGTCCAGCTCCTCTTCGTCGTCCACGTCTACCGCTCGGGCGCGCCGCGCTACTGGGTCTTCGTGATCCTGGCGTTCCCGGTGGTGGGCTGCCTCGCCTACTTCGCGCTCGAGGTGTTCCCGTCCTCCCGCCAGGCAACCGGCGCGCGCCGCGCAGCGCAGCGGGTCGCCCGCGCGCTCGACCCGGACCGGGGCCTGCGCGCGCGGGTCGCCGATGTGGAGCGCTGCGGCAGCATCGACAACCGCACCGCGCTCGCGGAGGAGTGCCTCGCGGCCGGGATGCCGGAGGACGCGGCGAAGCTCTACCGGAGCTGCCTCGCCGGCGCCTACGAGAACGACCCGCACCTGCGTTTCGGGCTTGCGCGCGCGCTCGTCGAGGACGAAGCGTGGGAGGACGCCGCGCAAGCGGTCGCGCGCCTGCGCGCCGAGCACCCCTGTCACCGCCCGAACGAGGTTCGGCTGCTCTACGCGCGCGCGCTCGAGGGCGGCGGCGATACCGCGGCGGCGCTCGAGGAGTACCGCGCACTCGCGCCGGTGTTCGTGGGGCTGGAGGCGCGCTGCCGCCACGGCCTCGCGCTCGAGCGCCTCGGCCGCGCCGACGAGGCGCGCGCGGCGTTCGCCGAGGCGGCGCTGCAGGCGGGCGGCACGCCCTCGCCGGTCGAGGCGGAGCAACGCTGGGCGAAGCTCGCCCGCGGCCGCGCCGGCTGACGGGTCAGGACTTGCCGGGCGCGAGCTGCTCGCGCGCCTTCTTCTGCTCCTCGTGCACGTCGAGCATCAGCTTGTACGCGGTGTAGTACTTGAAGATGTTGCGCACGTAGGTGGTGGTCTCGATCCCCACCTTCTCGGCGGTCACGAGCTCCACGTTGTTGAACCACTTGTCGGGGTCGAGGCCTCGCTTCTGCGCTTCCTTGCGCATCTGGGAGATGCGGCCCGGGCCGGCGTTGTAGGACGCGAACGCGAACAGCGACCGGTTGGCGTCGTCGAACTTGGCGTCGGGGAAGTAGCGCGTCATGAGCTGGTCCATGTACTTCGCCCCGCCGTGGATGTTCGGCTCGACGACCGTGATGTCGCCCACCTTCAGCTCCGCCCCGGTCGCCGGCATGATCTGCATCACGCCGATCGCGCCGACGTGGCTCTTCGCGTTCTGGTTGAGCTGCGACTCCTGGTAGCCCTGCGCGGCGAGCATCAGCGGGTCGAAGTGGTACTTTTCGCCGTACTTGCGGAACAGCGCGAGCGTCTGCTCGAAGCGCTTCCACTCCGCGGACGCGGTCGGGTCCTTCAGCGCCCGCGCGCGGTTGTAGTACTGCTTCTTGCGCGCCTCGATGAGGCCCTGCTTCTTGACGACGTCCGCATAGAACTCGCCGAGGAGTTGCTGCAGCTTCGGGCTGTCCTTGCGGAACGCCCAGCCGACGAGCCCGCCGGAGCGCACCGCCGCGCCCTCGTTCAATTTGATCTTGGGCAGGATCTGCGTCCAGATGCGCGCCTTCCAGTCGTCGACGACGATCGCCTCGAGGAGCCCCACTTCCAGCATCTCCATCATGTCCTCGTCCTCGAGGGCGTCGGGCACGAGCAGGAGCTTGGCCGCCGGCTTCCCCGCCTTCTTCAGGCGCTCGTTCAGCGCGACGAGGCTCTCGTAGTAGCTCGACGCCTTCCGGACGTGGACCGTCTTGCCGGAGAGATCCTCGGCCGTCGCGATCGGCGGCGACTTGGGTCCGGTCACGACCACCTCGGACACCGGCCGCTGGTCCGCCGGCGCGAAGAAGTCGACGATCTTCTTGCGTTCCTCGGTCACCGTGAGGTTGCCCACCGCGATGTCGCCCAGCCCGGTCGCGACGTCCGTGAACAGCTCGTCGCGCGTCGTCGGGATCATGAATACGGTAATCGGCCGCTTGCCGAGCTGCTTCGCGTACTTCTTGTTGACGTACTGCTCGAAGTCGCGCACCAGGTCGGCCGTCACGCCGCGCTCACGCCCCTTGTCGTTGTAGTAGAGGGTGCGGCTGTAGGGCACGACGAACCGGATGTGCCGCCGCTCGATCATGCCGTCGAGATCGCCCTTCCACGCCTTTGCCTCGGTCGGCAAGGCACGCGGCTTCGCAGGCGGGGGCTGCTGGGCGAGCGCCGCCGCTGCGGCGAGAACGAGGAGCGCGCCAGCGGCAGCGCGAAATCGAGTAATGGGGATCATCGAATCACTCCCGGCAGCTAGTCGACCGCGTGCGGGCGGTGGCAAATTCTAGCGAAATGCCGCGGCTCTTAACGTACGCCGCCCGAGGGCTCCGACGAGAAGGCCGGGTCGCGGAAGATGCCGACGTGCTTCACCACGCCGGTCTGCGCGTCGAACACCGGCTGGCCGATCATCTCGAACGTGCCGGCGCGCCAGCGGTAGGTCCACGCCTCGGTCGAGGTCCGCCAGAACCCCATGCGCTCCATCGGGGGGCCGACGCGGTCGAGCACTTCGTCCCGCGACGCGCCGTCGCGCATCCATTCGAAGTTCGCCGCAGTCAGCACCTGCGCGTACTCGGCAACCGTGCCGTTCGCGCCGAACACGACGCGCCAGGTCTCGAACCCGGACGGGCCGGTGGCGTAGAACCAGGCGGTGCGCCCGTCGGGGAGCGTGCGCGTCGCCGCCGGCGGGCCGAGCCGCTCGCGCACCTGCGCCTGCTGCTCGCCGACCTGCACCGAACCCGCGCGCGGGATCGCGGCGCACGCGGCGAGCGTCGCTGCGGCGAGGAGGATCGTGAGCCGGTGCATTGGAGGTGCTTCGACGACGGAGCAGCCACTTTAGCGCGGTGCAGCAGCACGGTCCAGCGCGCGGGGCGGTTACAATCCGCCCCCCATCATCCCGCGCCCACGCCGCCCATGGACCTCCCGCGCAACGCGTTCAAGCACGCCCTCGCGGCTGGCAAGCCGCAGATCGGGCTCTGGCTCTCGCTGTCGAGCAACTACAGCGCCGAGGTGTGCGCCGGCTCCGGCTTCGACTGGCTGCTGATCGACACCGAGCACTCGCCTAACGAGATCGACATGGTGCTCGGCCAGCTCCAGGCCGTCGCGCCCTATCCCTCGCACCCGGTGGTGCGGGTGGCGTGGAACGACGCCGTGATCGTGAAGCGCACGCTCGACGTCGGGGCGCAGACCCTGCTCTTTCCGTTCGTGCAGAACGCGGAGGAAGCCGCGCGCGCGGTCGCGGCGACGCGCTATCCGCCGCGCGGGGTCCGCGGGGTCGCCGGCACGACCCGCGCGACGCGCTTCGGACGCGTCAAGGACTACGCGAAGCGCGCGCACGAGGAAACGTGCGTGCTCCTGCAGGTCGAGACCCAGGAGGCGGTCGACGCGATCGAGGCGATCGCCAAGGTCGACGGGGTGGACGGGATCTTCATCGGCCCGGCGGACTACCACGCCTCGCTCGGCTACCCCGGCGAGACGGCGAACCCCGCGGTCCTGCCGAAGATCGAGGGCGCGATCCGCCGCATCCGCGCGGCGGGCAAGGCGCCCGGCATCCTGACCCCGGACGAGAAGCTCGCGCGGCGCTACCTCGAGCTCGGTGCGCTCTTCGTCGCGGTGGGCGCCGACGTCGGGCTGCTGGCGCGCGGGTCGGAAGCCCTCGCGGCGAAGTTCAAGGGTTGACGCCGATGAAGACCGAGATCCTCTCCGTCGCGAACATGCCCGGGCTCGACCTGGGCTCCTTCGAAGAGCACTTCGCCATGCACTGGCTGTGGAAGGCGCCGGACAAGGCGAAGCTGCTGGCCGAGGTGGCGCCGCGCGTGCGCGGCATCCAGGCGACCGGCAGCTCCACCGTCGACGCGAAGCTGATCGACAGCCTGCCGAAGCTCGAGATCATCGGCTGCTGCGGCGTCGGCTACGACGGCATCGACGTGGCGGCCGCCCGCAAGCGCAACGTGATCGTCACCAACACCCCGGACGTGCTGAACGACTGCGTCGCGGACCTCGCGCTCGGGCTCCTGATCGCCGCGAGCCGCGGCCTCGGGCGCGGCGAGCGGCACGTGCGCGCGGGCAAGTGGCTGAAGGGCGGCACGCCGCTCGCGACGCGCGTGAGCGGCAAGCGGCTCGGCATCGTGGGGATGGGCCGCATCGGCAAAGTGATCGCGAAGCGCGCGTCCGGCTTCGAGATGAAGATCGCGTACCACTCGCGGCGAAAGGTCGCCGACGTGCCGTTCGCCTACCACGACAAGCTCGTGGACCTCGCACGGAGTTCGGACTTCCTCGTGGCGATCATCCCCGGCGGCAAGGAGACCTTCCACCTCGTCAACGAGGAGGTGATGCGCGCGCTGGGGCCCAAGGGCATCCTGGTGAACGTCGCGCGCGGCTCGGTCGTGGACGAGGCGGCGCTCGTGAAGTGCCTGCAGGAGGGCGCGCTCGGCGGCGCCGGGCTCGACGTCTTCGAGGAGGAGCCGAAGATGCCCGAGGCCCTGTGGCAGATGGACAACGTCGTTCTCACGCCGCACATCGGTAGCGCGACGCACGAGACCCGCGCGGCGATGAGCCGGCTGACGCTCGACAACCTGGTGGCGCACTTCGCCGGGAAGCCGGTGCTGACGCCGGTGCCGTGAGGCGGGTTAAACTCCCCGCCCAGCCAGATCCGGGGTCTTACCCGGACGTCAACGACCACCCGAGGAGACAGTGATGCAGCTCGTTCGCACGTTCGCCGCAGCGGCCGTGGCCGCGGTCTTCGCAGTCCCCGCCGCAGCGCAGCAAGTCACCTTCATGACCGGCCCGCAGGGCGGATCCTGGATCCCGCTCGGCGGGGCCCTGAAGGGCATGTGGGAGAAGGAGATCCCAGGGCTGCAGATCACGCAGACGCCCGGCGCCGGCATCGCCAACGTGCGCGGCGTGGACGAGGGCAAGGCGCAGATCGGGTTCGCCAACTCGAGCACGACCGTCGACGGGCTCGAAGGCCGCCCGCCTTACCCGAAAAAGACGACTAACGTCTGCCAGGTCGCGAACCTCTACCCGCAGTATTTCCAAGTCGTGGCGCTCGCCGACGCCAAGGTGAACTCGTTCGCCGACCTCAAGGGCAAGACGCTGGTCACCCAGTCGAAGGGCAACACCGCGGAGCTCCTGACCCAGACCGTGCTCAAGCTGAACGGCATGGACTACGGCTCGCTCGCCAAGGTGAACTTCCAGGCGGCCTACACCGATGCGGTCGGGATGATGAAGGACGGGCACGTACAGGTCTTCACTCTGGGCACGACGGCGCCGGCCTCGGCGGTGATGGACCTCGCGAGCGCGCGCGACATCCGGCTCGTACCGGCCGACGACAAGACCCTCGCCGAGCTCAACAAGCTCAACCCCGGCTTCTACAAGCGGCTCATCCTCAAGGCCGGAACCTACCCGAAGCAGGACAAGGACGTGCCGGTGATCGGCTACTCGACGCACGTGATCGCCGCGTGCAACCTTCCCGAAGACACGGTATACAAGATGACCAAGGCGATGGCGGCGAACGTCGCGAACATGGCCGCGATCGTGAAGTCGATCGAGGGCCTCACGCCGAAAGACATGGCGGCGGACATCGGCGTCCCGTTCCACAAGGGCGCGGAGAAGTTCTACAAGGAAGCCGGCGCGCTGTAGCGCACGCGCGGCACGCAGGTGCACGGGGCGGCGCGGCCGCCCCGTTTTGCCTCTGGGGGAGATCGATGGCGGAGGAGAAGACGCCCACCGCGCCTCGTTGGGGCCCGCTCAGGCTGACGGTCGCGGCGATCGCCGTCGCGATGTCGGTCTACCACATGTACGTCGCCGCCTTCGGTCCCCCGGAGGCGATGATCTTCCGCGGCACGCACTTGATCTTCGCCCTTACGCTGGTCTTTCTGCTCTTTCCCACCCGGCCGGACGCGGGCATCGCAGGGCGCATCGCCGACGCGATCCTCCTCCTCCTCGGCTGGGGAATCGTCTTGCACATCTTTTTCAACTACGACTACTTCACCAACCGCATCATCTACATCGACGAGTTGACCTCCGCCGACAAGTTCTGGGCGGTCGCGGCGGTGATAGTCGTGCTGGAAGGCACCCGGCGCGTGCTGGGCTGGGCACTGCCGCTCACCGCGATCGTGTTTCTCGTCTACGCGGCGTTCTTCACGCAGGTGAAGACGCCCGTGCTGATGGAGCAGCTCTACTTCTCGACCGAGGGGATCTTCGGCTCCACGCTCGGTGTCTCGGCATCCTACGTGATGCTGTTCGTGCTGTTCGGCGCGTTCATGGAGAAGAGCGGCACCGGTCAGCTCTTCATGGACTTCGCGCTCTCGATCACCGGCCACACCGCCGGCGGGCCGGGCAAGGTGTCGGTCATCTCGTCAAGCCTGTTCGGCACGGTGTCGGGCAGCGCAGTCGCGAACGTCATGGTCGACGGGCCGCTCACGATCCCGTTGATGAAGCGCTCGGGCTTCCGGCCGCCGTTCGCCGCGGCGGTCGAGGCCACCGCCTCCACCGGCGGGCAGATCATGCCGCCGGTGATGGGCGCGGCGGCGTTCGTCATGGCGGAGTTCCTGGCAGTACCGTACGCGCAGGTCGCGCTCTGGGCGCTGGTCCCGGCGCTGCTCTATTACGTCGCCGTGTTCTTCGCAGTGCACTTCGAGGCCAAGCGCCACGGACTGCACGGAGTTCCGAGGTCGGAGCTGCCGCGCTTCGGCACGGTGATGCGCGAGCGCGGGCATCTCTTCATCCCGATCCTGGTGATCCTCGTCGGCCTGCTCTACGGCTACTCGGCGCCGCTGTGCGCGCTCGCCGGCACCCTCGCGTGCATGCCGGTGGCGCTCGCCCGCGCGACCACCCGCGTCGGGATCACCTGGCGGTCGGTGCTCGACGCGCTCCAGGACGGCGCGCGGAACACGCTGGCAGTCGCGATGGCTTGCGCGTGCGCCGGCATCGTGATCGGGTGCGTGACGATCACCGGGCTCGGCATCACCTTCACCCAGATCGTCGTGGGCCTCGCGCAAAACGCGCTCGTGCTCGCGCTCGTCCTCACCGCGATCGCCGGAATCGTGCTCGGCATGGGCATGCCGACCACGCCCGCCTACATCGTCATGGTCGCGCTGCTCGTGCCCGCCCTGATCAAGCTGGGCGCGCCCACGCCGGCGGCGCACATGTTCGCGTTCTACTTCGCGATCCTGTCCGCGATCACGCCGCCGGTCGCGCTCGCGGTGTTCGCGGCCGCGAGCCTCGCGAAGGCCGACCTCTGGGCGGCGGGCTGGGCCGCGGTGCGCGTCGGCGCGGCCGGTTTCATCGTGCCGTTCATGTTCGTCTACGAGCCGATGCTGCTCCTCATCGTCAAGGACTGGTCCACCGACTGGCTGTTCGCGACCTGGGCCGCGGTCTCGGCGACGGTCGGCGTGATCTGCCTCGCCGGGGGACTGTTCGGCTGGCTGCTCGCGGCGGCCTCGATGTGGCAGCGGATCGCCCTGCTCGTCGCCGCACTGTGCCTGATCAAGCCGGGACTCCTCACCGACGCGATCGGGCTCGGGCTCCTCGCGGTGGTGGTCGCGGTGCAGTGGCCGGCAAGGCGACGCGCGGTCGCCGGCCCCGCCTAACCGCGTACGCATGGCGGCCACGCACTGGCCCGCGGTGGCCGCCGCGACGGCGACCGGCGTGGTCGCTGCGGTGTACGTCGGCAAGCTCCCGCCGGCGCTGCCGGCGCTCAGCGCCGAATTCGGGCTGTCGCTCATGGCGGCGGGCTGGGTCGTGGCGATGTTCAACGCGATCGCCACGGCCGGCGCGATCTTCTTCGGTGTCCTCGCCGACCGTGCCGGCGCGTTCCGCGCGTGCCTCGCGGGCCTCGCGCTGCTCGTTCTCGGCGGCGCCGTCGGCGCGGCGGCGGCCGGCCCCGCCTGGCTACTCGCGTCGCGCTTCGTCGAGGGCATCGGCTTCGTGACCGTGAGCGTCTCCGCCGCCTCGCTCGTCTTCGCCGCCGCGGCGGCCGAGGACCGCAAGCTCGCGCTCGGCGTCTGGAGCGCATACATGCCGTTCGGGTTCGCGCTCACGCTGCTCGCGGCGCCGACGCTCCTCGCCGCCGGCGGCTGGCGCGGCCTCTGGCTCGCGGCGATCGTGGTCACCGTCGCGTGTGCGGCCTGGCTCGCGGCCGAGCGCGGGCGCTACGCGCGGCCGCCCGCCGGCGCCCGGTCGCTCGCCACGATCGGCGCGGCGCTGCGGCAGCCGGGGCCGTGGTGGGTGGCCGCCGCGATGGGGTTCTACACCGCGCAGTGGAGCTCGATGATGGTCTGGCTGCCGACGTTTCTCGTCCAGGAGCGCGCGGCCTCGGTCCTCGGCGCGTCGCTCGCGACCGCCGGCGCGGTGCTCGTTAACGTGCCCGGCACCCTGACCGGGACGTGGCTGCTCCAGCGCCACGTGCCGCGCGGGCGGGTCATCGTGCTCGGCGCGGTCGCGATGGGGCTCGCCGGCGTGGCGAGCTTAGCCGCGCCGCTGCCGGACGCCGCACGCTACCTCGCATGCCTCGCGTTCTCGTACTGCGGGGGCGTGATCCCGCCGGCGGTGCTGAGCTCGCCGCAGGCGTACGCGCGCTCCGGCGGCCAGGTCGCGAGCCTGCAGGGGCTCATCATGCAGGGCTCGAACCTCGGGCAGTTCGTTGGGCCGGTCGCGATCGCCGCGCTCGTCTCGGCCACGGGGAACTGGGCCCACGCCGCCTGGGTCTTCGGCGCCGCCGCCGCCTGCGCCGCGGGCTGCGGGATGGTCGTGGGGCGGATCGAGCGGCGGGCCGCCACCAGCCCGCCACCACCCCGTTGAGTTAGGTCAAACTACGGGGGTCGGGGCGTGCCACCATGACCGTGGCAGCGCCGTCCAGCCACCCGATCCGGAGAACGCCATGCCCTACAAGACCGTCCTCGTCCACGTCGACAACGGCAAGCGCGCCGCCATGCGCCTCGACATCGCGTGCCGCCTCGCAAAGCTCTCGGATGCGCACCTGATCGGCCTGCACGCCCTCACGGTGATCCGGCTTCCGTCCTACGCGATGGTCGAGGGCGGCGTGCAGGTGCGCGAGCTGCACGAGCGCATGCTCACCGAGTCGGAGGGCAAGGCGGAGAAGCTCTTCGCCCAGGCGGTGAAGGCGTCCGGTCTCGCGAAGTCCGAATGGCGCGCGACCCGCCGCGACGCCATCGATGCGGTCCCGGTCCACGGCCGCTACGCCGACGTGCTCGTGATCGGGCAGCCGAACGAGACCGACGGGAGCGGTGTCGAGCCGGACTTCGCCGAGCGGCTGCTGCTCGCCGCCGGGCGGCCGGTGCTCATCATTCCCTACGCCGGCGCCTTCCCGAACATCGGCACACGGGTGCTGGTGGCGTGGAACGCGAGCCGCGAGGCCACGCGCGCGGTCACCGACGCGATCCCGGTCCTGCGCGAGGCGAAGCAGGTCGACGTCATCGCCTTCAACCCGAAGGGCGCGCCGCACGGCGAGGTGCCGGGCGCGGACATCGGCCTCTACCTCGCGCGCCACGGCATCAAGGTCAACGTCTCGCAGCAGACCGCCGAGGACGTCGACGTCGGGAACCAGCTGCTCTCGCGGGCGGCCGACCTCGACTCCGACCTGATCGTGATGGGCGCCTACGGCCAGCCGCGGATGAAAGAGCTCGTGCTCGGCGGCGCGACCCGCACGATCCTGAAGTCGATGACCGTGCCGGTGCTGATGTCTCATTGACCGCGCGGCTGCGGTACGACCGACCGGGCGCCGCATTCCATACCCGCGCGGCGCCCTGTCAAGGCGGGCACCCGATCGCCGCGCTGCCCCCCCCTCACCCCAGCCCTCTCCCCCAGAATCGGGGGAGAGGGAGCGGGCCTGCCGCTAGATGGCCGGCGCCACCTCTGCCGGATCGAAGTCGATCTCGATCTTGGCGTTGTTCGGGTCGTGGAAGAAGAGCTGCCAGGTGCGGTACTCGGGCAGCCGCCGCAGCTCGTAGGGGATGCCCTTCGCCTCGAGCTTCGCCACCGCGCCGGCGAGGTCCTTGCCGCTGAACGCCATGTGGTCGAGCACGCCCTTCACGAGCACGCTCCTGTCCTTGCCGGCGACGATGTGCAGGATCGGATCGTTCCCGCCTTCGGCGTAGAGCCACGCACCGGGAAAGGTGAACGGCGGGCGCGGCCCCGGTTTCAGCTTCAGGTGCTCGGCGTAGAACGCGAGCGTCGTCTCGAGATCATCCGTGAGGATGGTGAAGTGGTTCATCGACGTGACAGTCATCGCGCGCTCTCCCGGTCCTAGGCCGCCTTCTCGATCCCCGCCTTCGTGCGCTCGATCACCGTCATCGCCGAGGCGACGACGCTGGCGACGTCGGACAGGTTCGACGGCACGATCATCGTGTTGTTGGCCTTGGCGAGGTTACCGAACTGCAGGATGTACTGCTCGGCGACCTTCAGGTTCGCCGCCGCCTGGCCGCCGGGGGCGTTGATCGCCTCGGCCACCGCGCGCACCGCGGCGGCGGTCGCCTCGGCGACGAGCCGCAGCGCGGTCGCCTCGCCCTGGGCCTGGTTGATGGCCGCGGTCTTCTGCCCCTCGGAGTTGAGCACCGCCGCCTGCTTCTCGCCGTCGGCGATGTTGATCTGCTGCTGGCGTTCGCCCTCGGACTTCGCGATCAGCGCGCGCTTCTCGCGCTCGGCGGTGATCTGCTGCTGCATCGCGCGCAGGATCGCCTCCGGCGGGGTCAGGTTCTTCACCTCGTAGCGCAGCACCTTCACGCCCCACGGCCGGCCGGCCTGGTCGAGCACGCTGACGATCTGGCGGTTGAGTTCGTCGCGCGACTCGAAGGTCTTGTCGAGCTCCATCTTCCCGACCTCGGAGCGCAGCGTGGTCTGGGCGAGCTGCGTGATCGCGAGGAGGTAGTCGGAAGTGCCGTACGAGGCGAGCCGCGCGTCGGTCACCTGGTAGTAGACGATGCCGTCGACCGCGAGCTGCGTGTTGTCCTTGGTGATGCACACCTGCTCGGGCACGTCGAAGGGCACCTCCTTCAGCGAGTGCCGGTAGGCGACGCGGTCGAAGAAGGGAATGATCACGTTGAGGCCCGGCTGCAGCACCTCGTGGAACTTGCCGAGGCGCTCGACCACCCACGCGTTCTGCTGCGGGACCACGCGGATGCCCTCGATCACGAACGCGATGATGAACGCCACGATCGCGATCCCGAGCGAGTACGGGCGCGTGCCTTCCCAGATGTAGGCGAGGACCGAAACGACGAGCGCGATGATGAGCTTGGGCAGCATGCTGGTCTCCCTGGCGGCCGGGTGATGCGGAACGGGGGTGCGCACGGCGGGGGCGGCGGCCGGAACGACGCCGCGGCGCGCGCGCAGGCGCTGGCGGATCTCCTCAGCCGAAGGCTTGCGGCCGCTCAGCAGCTTTCCGAATTCGCGCAGCAGTTCGTCGAGTCCGGGCGGCGGCTTCTGCGGCTGGAGCGACATCGCGCGCGGGGGCGGCCTTCAGGCCGGCCTGTGCTTCGCGACGCGCAGCGTGTTGCCGTCGATGCGCGTGATGTAGAAGATCTCGCCCGCCTCGCCGCGGGCCTCGCCGTCGATGACCGCGTCCCAGAGGGCGTCGCGGTACATCACCCGCGCGGCCCGGTCGGCCTGGTTCACCCAGGCATGCAGCGTGACGGGCTGCCCGACGTCGAGCGGGGCCATGTCCGGGGTCGCGAGCGCGTGCCGGCGGCTGCGGATCCAGAACACGCCCGCCACCGCGATCACGCCGGCGACGACCACCTGCGCGAGAAACGGCGCGCCGAACCACGCGACGCCCCCGGCCACGAACGCCGCGATGCCGAGCACGAGCAGGTAGAACGTCCCGCTCATCAGCTCGGCGACGACGAGCGCGATGCCGCCGATGATCCAGACCCAGTAGGTTTCCACTCGCGAGCCTCGTGCCGGGCGATTGAGGGCGCGGCGATGATACCCCAACCGAATCGGCCGCCCGGCGCTCTAGAATGGGCGCGCTCAACGGAGGCTCCGCATGCGACGCACTGCCGTGGAACGGGCGATGCTCGAGGGCGCGCGCGTTGGCGGCGCTCGGCCGCTGCCTGCTGCGCCTCGGGCGCTGGGGCGGAGCGGCGGCTAGCTTCCGCAGCCCGGCAGCGCGAGCGCCTGCAGCACCTCGCCGGTGCGCCGGCTCTGCACGAACGCGGCGACGCCGCCGCTCGCGGGCACCTTGGCCTGGCGCGTGAACGAGACGACGCCCGCGGCGTCGAGCGCGATCGGCCCCCACCAATCGCGCACGACGAAATCGTGCTGGAGCGTCGCGCCGCGGTTCTCGCCCGCGGTGACGCGGTTTGCGAGGCCGCTCTCGTACACCGCGACGTAGAGCGCCGCGTCGTCGCGGTCTCCCGGTTGTGGCACCGTTGCCTGCGCGCGGACCTCGGGTTCGACGAACCCGAGCTCGAGCGCCGCGCGCGCGGGCGTTGCGTTGATGGCCGCGACGGACGCCGCGAACTGCGCGCGGCCGCGCCAGCCGCGAAAGTCCTTCCCCGCAAGGATCACTTGCGGCGTGTAGACGACGCGGCTGCGGCCGATCGCCGCGAGCTCGCGCTGCCGCGCGGAGAAGAGCGCTTTCGCGAACGGGTCCTTCCAGCCGATGTAGTCCCAGTAATCGACGTGCAGCGCGAGGGGAACGACCGTGCCCGGCCCGAAGCCGGTGGCCGGCAGTCCGCTCAGCCAGCGGTCGGCCGGCGGACAGCTGTCGCAGCCCTCGGAGGTGTAGAGCTCGACCAGCGCGGCGGTCGCCGCGCCGCTCTTCGCGGTGCACGCGCCCGGGGCGGCGTGGAGGGCGGTCGATACGACGGCGGCGGCGAGGGCCGCGGCAAGGCGGTGGGTCATGAGAAGCGCTCCGACGAAGGGCCCGCCCCGGGGCATGGCCCCGAGGCCCCCGGTCCGGTACGGCGCCCGGGCGGGGTTGGATTCAGTCGGCGGAAGCGCCGCGCGCCTGACGGCGCCGGGGATCAGACGTCCTCGTCGCCCGAGCGCCGGAACGAGAGTCCGGCGGTGCCGAGCACGAGGCCGATCAGCAGGACGTACCAGAGCGACACGGTGCCTGCGGTCGGCGCGACGAACGCATTGCCGACCAGGAACAGCCCGACGGTCGCGGCGACCGCGAGGACGAGGAGCGCCGCGCCGGCCGAGCGCGAGATGCGGGCGACCGCCGGGCCGCGCGACGCGACGGCGAGCAGCAGGTACCCGCCGATGGTGAGCAGCGGGAAGAGCACCCAGGCGACGAGCTGGGGCTGCGCCGGGCCGAGGCCGAAGGGTGCGGCGGTCAGGGCGAGCCCCGAGGCGAGGCCGAGGACGAGGAACACTGCGCCGGCGATCTGGGTCATGGCGGTGGGCCCGTGCGGTAACGAGCCTCTTATAGGATCTCGCCCGCCTCGCGTCCACCGGTGCGGCGGCGGGCGGCGTGCGCGTTTCACGCTCGCGCCTCGAAATTCCGCCCCGGGAGGCCCGGTCCGGGCGGATCGCCGATAATCGCCGCGGCCCGCCGATGACCGACCCCGCCCCGCAGCCGCGCGCGCTGGCGCCGTTTTTCTCCAGCACATTCTTCTGGAATCTCGCGCTCGGGATGTCGCACGTGCTCATTCCGCTCTACGCGTACCACCTCGGGTTCTCCGGCGTCGCGATCGGGACGCTCGTCTCCGCGCCGGTGGTCGCGCAGCTCGCGTTCAACCTCGTCGGCGGCGTGTGGACCGACCGCGTCGGCGGCAAGCGGCTCGCGCTCGTCTCCTCGGCGATGATCGCCATCGGCGGCCTCGTGTACGCCTTCGCCTCCAGCTACGCGGTGCTGCTCTGCGCGCAGCTCTGCGTCATCGTCTCGCGCTCGATCTACTGGCCGGCGACCTGGTCGATCGGCTCGCTCCTGCCGGGCGACCGGAGCACCCAGATGGGGCGCCTCAACTCGATCACCAGCGCCGGCCAGATCGTGGGCTCGGTCGCGGCCGGCCTCGCGATCGTGCACCTCGGCTTTCGCGCGGGGTTCATCGCGCTCGCGGTCGTCGGCGGCGTAGTGGCGGGCGCGCTCATGGCCGCGTTCGCGGCGCCGGACCATCGCCCGCCCGCGACCGCCCAGCCGATCCTCGCGACCTATCGGAGGCTGGCGCGGCGTCCCTCGATCTGGTTCGGGCTCGCCACGGCGTACCTCGCGGGGCTCCCCTTCTCGCTCAGCTTCTCGTTCTACCCGATCCTGCTCGTGGCGCAGGGCTTCACGAGCGACGAGGCGGGCTGGATGATCGCGCTGCGCGCGCTCGGCGCGGTGGGCGCCGGCGTGACCGCCGCGCGCTTCGTTCGCAGGGTCACCGCGCGCAGCATCCCGGTCGGGGCCGGCGTCGCGACCGCGCTCACCGTCATCCTGATCGCGGTCTTCACGCACGCCGCGCCGATCAGCGCGTGCCTCTTCCTCGTGGGGCTCGCCTCGGGGGTGCTGACGCTGTACTTCCAGCTGCTCGCGAGCGAGATCTCGACGCTCGAGACGCGCGGGGCGACGCTCGCGATCGCCGGCCTGGGCTGGGGGCTGTCGCACCTCACCACCCCGATGATCATGGGGGCGCTGGCCGACGGCTTCGGGATCCACGCCGCGTTTCGCGTGTTCGGCGCGGGCGCGCTCGTCCTGGCGCTCGGGCTGGCGCCGCTGCACGCGTGGGCGTTCCGCGGGGGGCACCCGCGCTGAAATCCGGCGCGCCGTGACGGCGTGCACGCGCGCGACGGCGATCCCGGCCTAAAATCGCGCCGAAGGACCAAGGGGGAAGCGCGCATGCTCAAGTGGGCGGCCATCACGTTCGGCGTCGGGATGCTCATCATCTTCCTCGAGTGGAACATGGCGCGGAAGAGAAAGGGCGGCGTCACGCCCACCGACCGGCGGCGCATGTTCGGCATCTTCTGGATCTCGATCGCGCTGGCGGCGTTCGTCGCCGGCATGATCTACGTCTCCGGCTGACGGCACGCGTTCGGCTGGCGCGGACGGCGTGCGTCTCGGCATCCTCGACCAGAGCCCGGTCATCAGCGGGCACACGCCCGCGCAGGCGGTCGCGGAGACGGTCGCGCTCGCCGAGGTCGCCGACCGGCTCGGCTTCTCCCGCTACTGGCTCGCCGAGCACCACGCGATCGCGGCGCTCGCCGACCCCTGCCCCGAGATCCTCCTCACGCGGGTCGCCGCCGCCACCCGGCGCATCCGCGTGGGGACGGGCGGCGTGCTGCTCCCGTACTACAGCCCGTTCAAGGTCGCGGAGGTCTTCCGCATGCTCGAGGCGCTCTTCCCGGGGCGGATCGACCTCGGCATCGGGCGCGCGCCCGGCGGCGATCAGCTCACCGCCCAGGCCCTCTCGCGGGGGCACTACACGTTCGCCGAGGACTTCCCGCAGCAGGTGCGCGACCTGGTCGGGTTTCTCGACGCGCGCCTCCCTGCGGACCACCCGTTCGCGCGCGTCAAGGCGATGCCTGCGGGCGACACTGCACCCGAGATCTGGCTGCTCGGCTCCTCGGACTACAGCGGCGGCCTCGCGGCGCTGCTCGGCCTGCGGTTCGCGTTCGCCCACTTCATCAGCGCGCAGGGCGGCGACGCGGTGATGCAGACCTACAAGTCGGAGTTTCTGCGCTCGGCGCGCGAGGACGCACCGCACACCCTGCTCTGCGTGTTCGCGATCTGTGCCGAGACCGGCGCCGCGGCCGAGCGCCTCGCCGCCTCGATCGACCTGCGGCGTCTGCACATGGCGCTCGGCGTCGACGCGCCGGTGCCCACGTACGCAGAGGCCGCGGCGCGCGCCTACACCGAGCGCGAGGCCGCGTACATCCGCTCGCAGCGTGCGCGGGTGGTGCTGGGCGAGCCGGCGACCGTGCGCGCACGCCTGCTCGCGCTCGCCGAGCAGTACGCCGCCGACGAGTTGATGATACTCACCATCACCGGGGACTATCCGAGCCGCCGCCGCTCCTACGAGCTGATCGCGGAGGCGTTCGGGCTCGGGCGCTGAGCGCCGGGCCTAGCAGCACTGCCCGACCGGGCCTTTCGGGACGGCCGCCGGCAGCGCGTGGCCGCGCACCCACGCCGCCGTCCGCCGCAGGTACTCGTGGACCATCGCCGAGCGCAGGCGGCGCGCCGCCGCAATGCTGCGTTCGAGCTCTTCCGCGGTCGGGACGGGCTGGCCGTCGAGCCCGCGTAACGCATGATCTTCACGCATGGTCGTATCTCCTGGAGGTGGCTTGACCGAAGACCGCACTCTAGCCATGTCCTCCGCGCCGGAAAAACGAGATTTCGGTACGCGATGAATGCACAGGATGCATCCATCATCGCCCCGAGCCGCCCTTCCCGGAGCGAACCGGCGCCCCTGACGTAGACTTTCGCGATCGAGCGGAGGAGCCCGAGCCATGACCGACGCGCTGGGTTGGCGCAAGAAGTTCGCCGTCCTGATTCCGTCCACCAACACCAGCGTGCAGCCGGAGTTCGACGACATGCGGCCGGCGGGAGTGACGAACCACATCAGCCGGATCCGCATCCCCAACATCCCGCTGCAGTCCGACGCGGACTTCAACAAGCTGATCGAGCTGATCGTCGCCGCGCAGGACGAGGCGGTCGACAGCGCCATGTCGTGCGAACCCGACCGGCTCGTGCTCGGCATCTCCGCCGAGACCTTCTGGGGCGGCTACCAGATGTCGCTGCAGCTCAAGGCCCACCTGCTCGAGAAGACGAAGCTCCCGGTCTCCATGGGATCCGAAGCGTGCGAGGAAGTGCTCAAGCTCTACAACGCCAGGACCCTCGGCGTCGTGACGCCCTACTGGCCGGTCGGGGACCGCAATGTCATCAAGTTCTTCGAGGAGGCGGGGTTCGCGGTGAAGCGCATCGAGGGACTCAAGCGCACGAGTCCGGTGGACATCGCGCACACGACCGAGGCCGAGCTGCGCGCCGCGCTACGGAAGGTCGACGGCGACGACGTCGAAGCGCTGATTCAGGTCGGCACGAACCTCGCCATGGCGCGCCTCGCCGCCCAGGCCGAAGTGTGGCTCGCGAAGCCGGTGATCGCGATCAACACCGCGATCTACTGGCACGCGCTGCGGCACAGCGGCATCGCGGACAAGGTGGACGGCTTCGGGTCGTTGCTGCTCCGGCACTGATCCCGACCGCGCAGCTCCGCCCTCCGCCGATTCACTCCCCGCGCAGCGCGGCGAGCGGATCGAGGTGCGCCGCGCGCCGCGCCGGCAGCACGCCGGCGACGAGTCCGACCGCGACCGCGAGGACTTCGGCAAGCACCGCGTAGCCCCACGGCGTGTGCACCGGCAGCGCGGGGAGCGCGAGCCTGAGCACGCCGGCGATCCCGAGCCCGAGCGCGAGCCCCGCGGCCCCGCCGATCGCCGCGAGCGCCGCCGCCTCGCCGAGGAAGAGCGCGAGGATCGCGCGCCGCGTGGCGCCGATCGCGCGCAGCAGGCCGATCTCGCCGGTGCGCTCGGCCACCGCGATGGTGAGGATGGTGAGGATGCCGATGCCGCCCACCAGGAGCGAGATCGCCCCGATCGCCGCCACCGCGAACGTGATGGCGTTCAGCACCGTGTCGAAGACCTCCAGCATCTTCTGCTGCGGGGTTACCGTGAAGTCCTCCCCGCCGTGGCGCGCGACGAGGATGCGCTTGATGTCGGCCTCCACCTCGGCGAGCGGCGCGGTCGGTTCGTACAGGACGTGAATCTCCATCAGGCCGTCGCGGTTGAACATGTCGAGCGCCCGCGCCACCGGTATGAACACCGTGTCGTCGAGGTCGAACCCGAGCACCTGTCCCTTTGCCTCCATCACGCCGACCACGCGGTAGCGCTCGGTGCCGATGCGCACGCGCGCGCCGAGCGGGTTCTCCGCGCCGAACAGCTCCCGCGCCGTCTTGGCCCCGAGCACGGCGAGCGGGCGCGCCTCGCGCGGGTCGTCGGACGGCAGGAACTGCCCGCTCGCGACCCGCATGCTGAGCAGGCGCGCGAAGTCGGGGCCGGTGCCGTAGAGCGTGACGCGGCGGCCCCGGCCCTCGTGCTCGATCTCCGCGTTCCCCTGCACGATCGGATCGGTCAGCTGCACGTGGCGCGCGCGCCGCAGCGCGAGCGCGTCGTCGATGCTGAGCGGCCGCACCGTGTTGACCGCCCCGAGCGACATGCCGCGGGTGGTGACGCGCCCCGGCGTGACGCTGATCAGGTTGGTGCCGAACTGCGTGAACTCGGCGATGACGAAGCGGTGCAGGCCCTCGCCGATCGAGGTGAGCAGGATGACCGCCGCGATGCCGATGGCGATGCCGAGCGCGGTCAGCGCGGTGCGCAGCCGGTGCGCGCGGAGCGAGCCGAGCGTGAAGCGGACGAAATCGTCGGCGCCCATCTCTGACTATCGTTTCGACAGCGCCCGTACCGGGTCGAGCCGCGCCGCGCGCCGCGCCGGCGCCACCGCGAACGCGACCGCGGCGCCAATCGCCGTCAGCGGCGCCGCGATCATCGCCCACCAGGGCGCGGTGAACGGCACGGTCGGGTAGAGCTGCCCGATCAGCACCTGGCCGAGCTTGCCAGCCGCGAGGCCGAGCGCCGCGCCGCCGAGCGCGAGCAGCACCGCCTCGGCGATGAATGCGGCCGCGATCTGCCGGCCGGTGGCGCCAAGCGCCTTGAGCAGCCCGATCTCGCTGCGCCGCTGGGTGACCGAGATCAGCATCACGTTCATGATCAGGATGCCGGCCACCGCGAGGCTGATCGCCGCAAGGCCGCCGACGGCGAGCGTGAGGGCGCGCAGGATCCGGTCGAAGGTCGCGAGCACCGCGTCCTGCGTGATCACGGTGACGTCCCGCTTGCCCTCGTGGCGCTCGCGCAGGATCTCCTCCGCGTCGGTCTTCGCGGCCGCGATTTGCTCGCGGGTCTTCGCTTCGACCAGGATGCGGAAAAGCGCCTCGGTGTTGAACAGCGCCTGCGCCGCCGCGACCGGTACGATCACCAGCTCGTCGGTGTTGAACCCGAGCGACTCGCCCTGCACCGCGAGCACGCCGACGACGCGGAAGCGCCGGTCGCCGATGCGGAGCCACTCCCCGAGCGCCGCGCGCCCGGGAAAGAGCTCGCGCGCGAGCTTCGACCCGATTACGCACACCGGCTCGGCGTGGTGCGGGTCGCCCTCGGGCAGGAACAGGCCCTGCGCGAGCGCCATGTTGCGGATCGCCACGAGCTCGGCGGTCGAGCCGAGCACCGGGCCTTCGCGGATGCGCGCGCCGACGCGCACCTCGCCCGCGCCGATGATGAGCGGCGCGATGCGCCGGACCGCCGGGCTGCGCTTGAGCGCCAGCGCATCGTCGAGCGTGAGGTCGCGCGGCGTGCGGCCCATCAGCACCCCGGGCATCGCGCCGGCCGTCTCGCTCCGGCCCGGAAGGACCACCACGAGGTGCGTGCCGAGCGACCCGAACTGGTTCACCACGTACAGCCGCGCGCCTTCGCCGATCGAGCTCACCGCCACCACCGCGGCCACGCCGACGCCCATGGCGAGGAAGATCAGCACCGTCCGGGTGCGGTAGCCGCGCACCACGCGCCACGCGAACTCGAGGAGATCGGCGAAGCGCACGGTCAGGCCCGCTGGTTTCAAGCCCGCTCGTCGGCGGCGATCGCGCCGTCGACCATGCGCAGGCGACGGTGCGCGCGCGCGCCGAGCTCCGGGTCATGGGTCACGATCAGCACCGTTCCGCCTTCGTGGTGCACCCGCTCCAGCACCGCGATCACCTCCTGCCCGGTGTGGCGGTCGAGGTTGCCGGTCGGCTCGTCGGCGAGGATGAGCGCCGGCCGCATCGACATCGCGCGCGCGATCGCCACCCGCTGGCACTGGCCGCCCGAGAGCTCGTCGGGCCGGTGGTGCACGCGTGCCTCCAGCCCGTACTCGGCAGCGAGGCGTGCGACCCGCTCGCGGCGCTCGGCCGGGTCGACGCCGGCGAGCACCATCGGGAGCTCGATGTTCTGCGCCGCCGTCAGGCGCGGCACGAGGTGGAAGAACTGGAACACGAACCCGATCCGCTCGCGCCGCACGCGTGCCTGCTCGTCGTCGCTCAGATCGGTGACGTCGCGGCCGTCGAGCTCGTAGCGCCCGGCGCTGGGGCGGTCGAGCAGTCCGACGACGTTGAGCAGCGTCGACTTCCCCGAGCCCGAGGGGCCCATGATCGACACGTACTCGCCGCGGGCGATCTCGAGGTTCACGTCGCGCAGCGCGTGCACTTCCTCCCCGCCGAGGCGGAAGACGCGCTCGATGCCGGCGAGCCGGATCATCGGCCGGCGTGGCCTGCGGCGGCCTCCGCTCGCGCCCGTGCGCCAGCCTTCACACCCGCGCGCTCGAGCGAGGTGACGACCTGCTCGCCGCGGCTCAGGCCCGCGCGCACCTCGGTGTACTCCCAGTTGGAAAGGCCCGTCTCGACCGTGCGCTCCTCCAGGACGCCGCCGGCGCCGAGGACGAGGACGCGGCTGCCCGGCTGGATCGCCGTCGTCGGCACCCGCAGGACGTCGTCGCGTCCGGCGACCACGACCTCGATGTCCGCGCTGTAGCCGACCAGCAGGTGCCGCGCGTCGCCCGGGTCGTCGAACTCGACCTCGACCTCGACGGTGCGCGCCTGCTTCTCCAGCGCGAGCACGTACGGCGCGATCCGTCGCACCTTGCCGGTGAAATGCTTGCCGCGGTAGGCGTCGAGCGTGATGCGGCCGGGCATGCCGACCTCGAGCTGCGCCGCGTCCACCTCGTCGATCGGAGCCGAGACGTAGAGGCACGAATCGTCGATCAGGTCGATCGCGGGCAGGGTCGGAATGCCGGGCGGCGACGGGGTCAGGAACTCGCCCACCTCGCCGTTCACTTCCGCCACGATCCCGTCGAACGGCGCCCGCACCACGGTGCGCGCAGTGTCGGCTTTCGAGGCGCGGATGCGCGCTTCCGCCTCCTGGACCTGGGTGGCCGCCGACGCGCATCCCGCCTGCTTCGCCTCCGCCTCGCTGACGGCGCGGTCGACCGCGTCCTCCGACACGAAACCCTGGGCGCGCAGCTGGCGGCTGCGCGCGGCCGCCCGCACCGCGATATCCGCGAGCGCGCAGGCTTCGCGCTGCCGCGCCCGCGCCGTCTGCAGCTGCTCGGCGGCCACGCGCTCCCGGGCCACGAGATCGTCGTTCCAGAGCTCGATCAGGAGCTGGCCCTTCTTCACCCGGTCACCCTCGCGCACGGTGAGCTTGTCGATGCGGCCGCCGAGCGGTGGCGCGAGCTTCGAGCGCCGGCACGCCGCCACCGAGCCTGCGCGCGTGTTGGCGACCGTCGTCTCGACGCGTCCGGCCGTCGCCGGCGCGACGACGACGGCGACCGGCTCGGCGCGGGTGAAGTACCAGACCGCCCCGGCGACGACGGCAATGACGAGGGCAATCAGGGCGGCACGCTTGGCGTGGGTGGAGGTCAGGGAAGCCATCACGCCCGATTGTGCCGTGATTCGAGCGCGCGGCCCCGCGGGCGAGCTTCCCTCAGGGGAGCTTCCGCGCGGCGCGGCCGAGCGCCTCGCGATGGTCCGGGTGGGCGATTGCGACGAGCCGCCGGGCACGCTCGGCGTAGTCGATCCCGCGCAACGACGCGACGCCCCACTCGGTCACCACGAGGTCGGCGTCGGCGGCGGGCGTCGTGACCGTGGCGCACGAGGCGACGATGCGGCTCGTCCTGCCGTCGCGGGCGACCGAGGGCAGCGCGATGATCGCCCGCCCCCGCGGCGCGGCCGCCGCGCCGCGGATGAAGTCCATCGCCCCTCCGACCCCGCCGACGTAGGCGCCGCCGGCGACCTCCGCGTTCACGCGCCCGCAGAGGTCGACCTCGACCGCGGCGTTCACGCTCACGAAGTCGGGCAGCTGCGCGAGCACCGCAGGCGAGTGCGTGTAGTCCGGTCCGGCGAGCCTGAACGCGGCGTTGCGGTGCAGGCGCGCGTAGAACCGCTCGTCGCCGATCAGGATGCCCGACACCGTGATCCCCCGGTCGATCGGTTTGCGGGCGTTCGTGACCGCGCCGGACTCGACGAGCGGCAGCACCGCGCCGGTCAGCATGCCCGAGTGAACGCCGAGGTCGCGGTGGCCCGCGAGCGCCTCGAGCACCGCGTCGGGCAGCGTGCCGATGCCGAGCTGGATCGTCGCGCCCTCGGGCACCAGCGCCGCCACGTGCGCCGCGACCTGGCGCTCGACCTCGCCAATCTTTGCCGCGGGCAGGGTCGGCAGCGCGCGCGAGGTCCGCACGACCGCGTCGATGCGGAGGTCCGCGGGGAGCTCGCCGCCGTGCACCCACGGCATTCGCTCGTTGACCTCGGCGACCACCGTGCGCGCGCGGCGCGCCGCGGCGAGCGCGAAGCCGTGCGACGGCCCGAGGGTCATCGTCCCGCCGGCCGCCGGCGAGAGCCCGAGCAACACGACGTCGGCGCGCCAGGTGCCACTCTCGAACAACCAGGGCAGCTGTGCGTAGTGGCACGGCACGACGTCGAGCCGGCCGGCGCGCGCGAGCCGGGTGTTGGCGCCGAGCGCACCGTAGCTGACGTAGCGGAACGCGGGCGCTTTCTCGGACACGAACGTGTCCGACCAGCGCGCGCCGAGGAACACCGTGATCGCGCCCAGGGCGTCGGCCTGCGCGACCAGCGCCGCGGCGAGCGTGGGCGGCTCGCTCGACGCCTGCGCGACGACGACGGTATCGCCCGGCCGGATGAAGCGCGCGAGGTCGAGCGTCGCCGCGTCGAGCTCGAGCATCCCGGTCAGATGACCTTCTGCGCGCGCAGCCGCTCGACGTCCGCGTCGGTGTAGCCGACGCTCCGGGCGATCTCGGCCGAGTGCTCGCCGAGCTCCGGCACGCGCAGGTCGGGGCTCGCCGGTTCCCGCGCGAAGCGGATCGGCACGCCGAGGTGCTCCACCCCTTCGGCATCGACGAGCAGCATGCCGCGCTCGGCGGTCGCCGGGTCGAACATCGCGTCGCGCAGCGTGCGCACCGGCCCCCAGCACACGTCCACGCCCTCGAACCACGCCGTCCACTCGTCGAGCGTTCTCGACTTGAAGAGCCCGCGCAGGTAATCCTTCACCGGATCCTGCACCGGGCCGGGCGGCTGGTGGCAGAGCGGGATGAGGTCCGGGCGCCCCGCCTTGTTGAGGAAGTTTTCGGCGAACTTGTGCTCGACGCCGGCGAGCGCGATGAAGCGGCCGTCGCGCGTCTCGTACACGTTGTAGAACGCCGCCCCGCCCCAGTTGCGCTCGTGCTTCACCACGTGCGCGCGGTGCTCCGCGAACACCGGCCCCTGCACGTTCGGGGTCCACGCGATGAGGGAATCGTAGAGGCTTATGTCGAGATAGTCGCCGCGGCCGGTCTGCCGCTGCTTGAGGAGCGCCATCAGGATGCCGCTGAGCGCCATGAGCGAGGACGCCATGTCGCCGGCGGGAATCCCCGGGTTCGCCGGACGGCCGTCCGCGCCGAGGTTGAAGCCGAGGACGCCCGCAAGCGCCTCGACCGCCATGTCGTGCGCCGGCTTGTCGCGGTAGCGTCCGGTCTGGCCGAACGCGGAGATCGAGCAGTAGACGAGCTGCGGCGCGCGCGGCGCGACCTGCGCATAGCCCACGCCCAGGCGGTCCATCACGCCGGGACGGAAGCCTTCGACCAGCACGTCGGACCGCTCGGTAAGCCGCAGCAGGAGCTCCTTCCCGTCGGGATGCTTGAGGTTGAGCCGCAGGCTCTTCTTCCCGCGGTGGGTGTTGCGGAACCACACCGAGTGCCCGGCCTTGCGCAGGCCGATGTTGCGCACCGGCTCGCCGCCGTCGTACGGCTCGACCTTGATCACCTCGGCGCCGTGGTCGGCCATCATCATCGTGAGATGCGGCCCCGGCAGGAAGAGCGAGAGGTCGACGACCTTGACCCCGTCGAGCTTCATCGCTTCGCCCGCTTCCGGCGCCACTGCGCGTAGCGCGCCCGCGTCGCCTCGTTCGGCGGATAGACCCCGGGCAGGGGCTTGCCGGACTTGATCTCCTCGATCACGAACGCCTCCAGCGACTCCTGCTCCGCAGCGTCGACCGCGACCTCGTCCGCCAGGTGGCGCGGAACCACGACGACCCCTTCGCCGTCGCCGACGATCACGTCGCCCGGATAGACCGCCACGCCGCCGCACGCGATCGGGCGCTGGGCGTCGACCGCGTGGTGCCGGACCAGGTTGAGCGGCGCCGAGCCGCCCGCGCAGAAGACCGGGAAGGCCATGCCCGCGATCTCAGGCGTGTCGCGCACGCACCCGTCGGACACGAACCCCGTCACGCCCCGCACCTCGAGGCGGGTGAGCAGGATGCCGCCCGCGGATGCGGCGCGCGTGTCGCCGCGGCAGTCCACGACGAGCACGTGGCCCGGCGGGACGGTCTCGATCGACTTGCGCTGCGGGTGTTCCGGATCGGCGAGCACCTCCATCCGGTCGAGATCCTCGCGCGCCGGGATGTTGCGCAGCGTGAAGGCCGGCCCGACCATGTTCGGTCCTGCGCGGCTCACGCGCCGCACGCCCTGCAGAAAAACGTTGCGCAGGCCGCGTTTGAAGAGCTGCGTCGTCAGCGTCGCGGTGCTGACCCGGCGCAGGCGCGCGAGGGTCGCGGCCGACAGCGCCGGCATGTCGCGGGAGCGGGCCATGCTCAGACCTTGTTCCGCTCCACGAGCTGTCTGGCAATGATGATCCGCTGCATCTCGTTGGTGCCCTCGCCGATGCAGAGCAGCGGCGCGTCGCGGTAGAGGCGCTCGACCGGGTACTCCTTCGAGTACCCGTAGCCGCCGTGGATGCGCATCGCCTCGAGCGCGTTCTCGACCGCGGCCTCGGTGGCGAAGTACTTCGCCATGCCGGCCTCCATGTCGCAGCGTCGCCCGGCGTCGTAGGCCTGCGCCGCCGACTCGACCAGCAGCCGCGCGGCCTCGCAGCGCGTCGCCATCTCGCCCAACTTGAGCTGGATCGCCTGGTGCTCGCAGATCGGCTTGCCGAAGGTCCGGCGCACCTGCGCGTAGCGCACCGCCTCGTCGAGCGCGGCCCTGGCGATGCCGACGCCGCGCGCGGCAACGTTGATGCGCCCGAGCTCGAGCCCGCTCACCGCGAGGTAGAAGCCCTGCCCCTCCTCGCCGATGCGGTTCTCCGCCGGCACGCGGTAGCCGTCGAACACGAGCTCGGCCGAGTCGATGCCCTTGTACCCGAGCTTCTCGAGCTTGCGCGAGACGGAAAAGCCGGGCCCCTTCTCCATGACGAACATCGACAGCCCCTTGCGCGCGGGCTGGGCATCGGGATCGGTCTTCACGAGCACCGCGAACGCGCTGCCCTGGATGCCGTTCGAGATCCACGTCTTCGTCCCGTCGACCACGTAGTGGTCGCCGTCGCGCTTCGCGCGCGTGCGGATTGCGGCGAGGTCGGTGCCGGCGTCCGGCTCGGTGAGCGCCAGGCCGCCGCGGATCTCGCCGGAGACGAACTTCGGCAGGAAGCGCGCCTTTTGCGCCTCGGTGCCGAACTTCTCCACCAGGATCGCCAGCATCAGGTGTGAATTGAAGATGCCGGTGAGCGACATCCAAACTTCCGAGATCGCCGCGACGATCTTCGCGTAGGTGGAGGCGGAGAGGCCGAGCCCGCCCCATTTCGGGTCGATCACCGCGCCGAAGAGGCCGAACGCGCGCATCTGCTCGACCATCTCCGCCGGCCAGACGTCGTCGTGCTCGAGCCGCGCGGCGTGCGGCCGGACGTCCTTCTCCAGCCACTTGCCGATCGCGTCGAGGATCGCGCGCTCCTCCTCCGGGTCGGTGTGGCGGACGGGGCGGGCGGGAGCTTCGCGTTTCATCGGGGCGGTGCGCCCGGGGCTACTTGGACTTCTTCGCCGCCGTCTTCGACTTCGACGCCGCGGCCTTCTTCGCCTCGGCGTCCTTGTCGTAGTCGCCGATCACGCCCTTGAGCGGACACACGGAGAACGCCGGGCATTTCTTGCAGCCTGCGGCAAGGGCGATGGGGCAGAGCGTCATGGGGCCTCTCCTCTCGTCCGGAAGGACGGGAGGCGAGCATACCGGAGGTGCGCGCCGAAAGCGCGCGCGAGGGGACTAGTAGCGGCGTGCCGCGGCTTCGCGCGCGTTGCGGGCGGCGACGGCGGCGCGCCGCTGCTCGGCCGTCATCGGGCGGTCCTGCTGCACCCACTGGTTGATCGCGGCGGGCTTGTCGCAGTCGACGCCGCGGTTCGCCTTGCACTTCTCGACCGCCGCGGCGCGCTCGCGCTCGGCGGCGCTCGGCCCGCTCGCGATGGCGGTGCGGCTCTGCGTGCGCGCGGCCGCCGCATTGCGCTTCTGCTCCTCGGCCTGGGCGGCGCGCTTGCGCTCCTCGGCGCGCATTCCCTGGCAGGTGATGGTGTGGCATTCCTCGAGGCTCGCGGGGGCGTTCGCGGACGCAGGGCCGCTTGCCGGTGGCGCGATCGTTGTCGCAGGTCGCGCGCCCTGCGGCTTGTCACCGTAGTGGACCTTGCCGTTCTCGTCGGTCCACTTGTAGACCTGCGCGCCGACCGGCCCGGAAACGGCGGTCAGGACCAGGGCAGCGGCAAGGACGATCGAGCGCATGGCAGTCTCCGCGAAGCGTGTCGCGGTCGATGGTGCGCCCCCCGGCACGACCCGGTCAAAAGCCCGGCCCCGCGCGGCGCGCACTCCTCCCGCAAACGCGGGCGCCCGCCGCGCCGGACCGGGCATTTTTCCTGCGGCTAGAATGCGCCGCCTGCCCTGCGCACGTGCCCCTCCGCTCCCGAGCCCCGCCGCCGCATGACCGTCGCCCTCTGGATCCTCGCCTTCCTTCTGATCGTCGTCGGCGTCGTCGGCACGGTCCTGCCCGCCCTGCCCGGCGTGGTGTTCGTGTTCGCCGGTGTGGCGCTCGCGGCGTGGATCGACGGCTTCGCGCGCATCGGCGCCTGGACGCTGGGCGTGCTCGGCGTCCTCACCCTGATCGCGTGGCTCGTCGATTTCGTGTCGGGCTACTACGGCGCGAAGCGCGCCGGGGCGAGCACGCAGGCGCTCGTCGGCGCCGCGATCGGCACGGTCGCCGGCGTCTTCACCGGCCTCGTCGGGCTGATCTTCATGCCGCTCGCGGGTGCGGCGATCGGCGAGTTCCTTGCGCAGCGGGACGCGCTGCGGGCGGGCAAGGTGGGCGTCGCGACCTGGATCGGGATGCTCGTCGGCACGGCCGCGAAGGTCGCGATCGTGTTCCTGATGGTCGGGATCTTCGCTGCGGCGCTGCTGATCTAGCCGCCTGCGGCCTTGCGTTGCGCGCTCGCGATCGCGCGCGTCACGTAGGCGTCCTGGATAGGCTCGTCCGCGCTCAGGCCGAGCCGCTCGAGGATCGGCTTGATGTCCGCGCCGAACCGCGCGAACAGCGGATCGTCGAGCGCGAGGTGGAACGTCACGCGCGTGTCCATGCTCAGCCTCTCCGCGCAACGCGCGATCTCGTCGTCCTCGCTCCGGCGCTCGCCGCGCCCGCAAATGATCATCTCGATGGGTGTGATGGCCGGACCGGCCGCGTCCGGCGGCAGGGCGCCGGGGAGCGCCACAGCGACCGCGCCCGGCTGCCGCAAGTGCGCGCACAGCGCGTCCCGATCGAAGCGGTCGGTGCAGTGCCGGGGCGCTTGCGGCGCAAGGGCCGCGGCCAGCCGCTCGAGCGCGCCGGGCGAGCGCGCCACGACGAGGACGCTGCGGCCCTCGCCCGCCCGGGCGAGGGCCTCCCGCGCGAGACCACGCTCGCGCGCGACGGCATCCAGCCACACGCAGTCCTCGGCGTGCAACGCGCCGTCGTCCCCGCCGCCGAAGAGGCGCCGCAGGCGTCCGATCACGCTGCACGCTGCGGAAGGCCGTCCGTGATCTCGAACCACGGCGCCTTCGACGCGGTGTGGATGTGCAGGCTCGGCCGGATGCCGGGATCGTCGTCGAGCGTGCCGAGCGCGACGTCGAGCTCGTCGGGGCGGTCGTCGGTGATCCACTGCAGCGTCGCGCCGCAGGTGTCGCAGAAGCTGCGCGTGACTCCGGCGGAGGAGCGGAATGCGCGGATCCGCTCCGCCCCGGCGAGCAGCGCGAAGTCGCTCCGCCTGACGCGCGAATAGGTGCCGAACGCCGCACCGTGCGCCTTGCGGCACATCGCGCAGTGGCAATGGCTCATCGGCCCGAGCGGGCCGCGGATCTCGTAACGGACCGCGCCGCACAGGCAGCTTCCTCGCACCATGTCGTTGCCCTCCCGGGAGAAGCGGCAGGCTGGCCCGCCCGGCGTATGCGGCACTATGATGTCGGTCCTTCCCCTTGGCAACCCGGCGCCCCGACCGGACCCATGAGTTCCCTTCGAGATGCCTGGTTCGACCTCGGCGCCGGCGCCGCGAGCGGGCTGTCGCCCCTCCTCATCCGCGCCATGGTCGCGACCTGCCGCGTCACCTGCCAGAACCGGGAGGTACTCGAGCGCGCCCGGCGCGGCGAGGCGTTCATTGGAGCGCTGTGGCACCACGACCTCGTCTTCTTCGGTGACCTTCTGCGCGGCAGCGGCTTCACGATCCTCGCGAGCCGCAGCCGCGACGGCGAGATCGGCGCGCGCATCGCGCATCGTCTCGGCCTGCGCACGGTCCGCGGCTCGTCCTCGCGCGGCGCCGAAGAGGCCCTCGCCGAGCTGATCGACATCGCCCGGCGCGGCGGCTGCGTGGGCTTCGTCGCCGACGGTCCGCGCGGTCCGCCCGGCGTCGCGAAGATCGGGCCGATCATCGCGGCCAAGCTCTCGGGCCGCCCGATCGTGCCGATGGCCTGCGCGATGCGCGGGGGACTGCGGCTGCGGTCTTGGGACCACATGCGGGTGCCCGTGTTCGCCCGCATCGTCGCGCGCGCGGGCGAACCGATTGCGGTTCCTGCGGACGCTACGCGGGAGGACTGCGAGCGGCTCCGCCAGCGGCTGCAGGACGAGCTCGTCCGGACCGAGACGATTGCGGCCGAGTCGCTCTAGCCTGGTTGCGGCAGCGCGCCCGACCTCAGCACGGCCCGCGCGCGCACTGCACGACGCGGTCGCCCATGAAGCGCAGCAGCTCGCCGGTGAACTCGAGCTGCGCGTTCGGGTCCTTGAACGCCGCCGCGAAGCCGTCGGCGCACTGCTCGAGCGCGCGGTCGCGCTCGGCTGCGCGCCCCTTACGGCCGCCGGGATCGAGCCGGTCGATGCGGGTCTCGAGGCTGACCACCTCGCCGAGCGTGGCGAGGAACCGCTCCTTGCCCACCGGCGACGCAACGTTCGGCGCCTCCACGACGAGCTGCTTGAGCAGACGCACGCGCTGCCGGTCCGCCTCGAATGTGCTCGCCGGCGGCGTCGCGCCCGGACTGACCGGCGCCGTCGCGGCGGGGGCGGGCTTCGACGCCGCGGCCGGTGCGATCGGATTTGCGCCGGGCGGCGGAACGTTCGTCAGCTTCGTCTGCCCGGTCGCCGGATCGCGCTGCCGGTAGAGCTGCGCGTCGGCGGGGAGCGCGACGAGCGCCAGCGCGAGAACGAGGGTCGGTCGCGCGCGCATCGCCACACCCTTCAGTCGAGGAAGAGGTCGGCGAGGAACTTGTTGTTGCCCGGCACCACCGCGTACTTGCCGAGATCGGTGACGCCCTCGGCCGCGAGCACCTCCTCGTCGATGTAGATGTGGCCGGTGTGCTTGCGCGCGTCGCGGTTGAAGATGAGGTACGCGGTGTCGGCGAGGATCTCCGGCTTGCGGCACATCTTCGGATCCACGCCGGGCAGCATCGCGAGCGCCGCGGTCGCGATCACCGTCCGCGGCCACAGCCCGTTCACCGCGATGCCGTCGGCGCGGAACTCCTCCGCCATCCCGATCACGCACATGCTCATCCCGTACTTCGCCATGGTGTACGCGACGTGGCCCTTGAACCAGCGCGGGTTCATGTTGAGCGGCGGCGACAGCATGAGAACGTGCGGATTGCGCCCCGCCTGCGCCGCCTGCTTGAGGTAGGGCAGGCAGGCCTGCGACACGCAGTAGGTGCCGCGCACGTTCACGCCGAACATCAGGTCGAAGCGCTTCATCGGCGTCTCGAGCGTACCGGTCAGGCTGATCGCGCTCGCGTTGTTCACCAGGATGTCGATCCCGCCGAAGTGCTCCGCGCAGCGCTTCGCCGCGGCAGCGACGCCCGACTCGTCGCGGATGTCGCACGGGATCGGCAGCGCCTGGCCGCCCGCCTGCGCGATCTCCTCGGCGGCAGTGTAGATCGTGCCGGGGAGCTTCGGGTTGGGCTGCTCGGTCTTCGCAATCACTGCAACGTTCGCGCCGTCGGCCGCCGCGCGCTTCGCGATCGCCAGCCCGATCCCGCGCGAGGCACCGGTGACGAAGAGGGTCTTGCCCTTGAGGCTCATGACGTTCTCCTTCCTGGGATCGAGCGCATTCTAGGCCAGTCCCCACTGCGCCACCCAGAGGGCGAGCATTCCCGCGACGATGGTCCACACCATGCTGCGCGTCAGCCGGGCGACGGCGATCGCCACCAGCGCCGCGGCGATCCGGGGGTTGTCGAGCCCCGCGTCGAGCACGCCGTCGCGAACGAGGACCTGCGGCAGCACGATCGCCGCAAACACCGCGGGCGGGGCGTACTGCAGCGCGGCGCGCAGACGCTCGGGCAGCGCGTGCGGCTTCAGCGTGCCGAGAAACGAGAAGCGCAGCGCGAGCGTGACCAGCGCAGTGGCGGCGATCATCGCCCAGACCATCTCGCCTCCAGCGCGTGCCAGGCCACGCCCGCCGCGATCCCGGTGAGCGCGGCGGCGACGAGTCCGAGCTTGAGCGGCAGCTGGAGCGCCGCGATCGCCGCCAGGCCGCCCACCACCGCCGCGGCGACGCCGGGGCGGTCGTGCAGCACCACCATCAGAAGCGCAAGGAAGGTGAGCGCGAAGGTGAAGTCGAGCCCCCATGCCGGGGGCACCTGCGCCCCGAGCACGACGCCCGCGCCGACCGCGAGCGTCCACACGACCCAGGAGATCGCGCCGCCGCCGGCGATGTACCAGTGCCGGTTGCCGCGCTCCGGGTGGTGCGTGAACTCGACCACCGAGAGCGCGTAGGCGTGGTCGGTGAGGACGTACGCGACCAGGAGCTTCCAGCGCAGCGGCAGGTGCGCGAGCCAGGGGGCGAGCCCGGCGCTGTAGATCACCAGGCGCAGGCTCAGCACCGCGATGGTGGCGACGATGACCACGAGCGGCGCGCCCGCGGCGTAGAGCTGCGCCGAGACGATGTGGACGATGCCGCTGAACGTGGCGATCGCCATGACCATCGTCTCGAGCGGCGTGAGGCCGGCGGCGGTGCTCACGACGCCGGTCACCAGCCCGAACGGGACCACTCCGACGAGCGGCGGCGTCATTGCGCGCATCCCGGCGACGAACCGGGCGCGCGGGGCGTCGGGCGCGTGCGGCAACTACGCGAACTTCGCGAAGTCGGGCTGGCGCTTTTCGAGGAACGCGCTGAACGCCTCCTTCGCCTCCGGCGAGCCGAGCCGCTCACCGAAGTGGCGGATCTCCTCGACCAGCGCGGCCTCGATCGCCGGCATCCACGCGCGCTTCATGAGCCGCTTGCTGAGGCGCACGGAGGCAGCCGGCTTCTCGGCGAGCTTCCTCGCCGCATCGCCCGCACGCATCATCAGGATCTCCGCCGGCACGACCTCGGTCACGATCCCGAGCGCGTGCGCCTTCGCGGCGTCGAACGGCTCGCCGAGCAGCAGCAGCTCGGCGGCGCGCTGGTAGCCGACGATCGCCGGCAGCAGAAAGCTCGACGCCGCCTCCGGGCACAGCCCGAGGTTGACGAACGGCAGGGCGAATTTCGTGCCGTCGGCCGCGTACACGAGGTCGCAGTGCAACAGCATCGTCGTGCCGACCCCCACCGCGACGCCGTTCACCGCGGCGACGAGCGGCTTCGCGGCGTGGCTCACCGCCTCGAGGAACCCGAACACCGGCGCGTCCGGCGTGCGCGGCGCGTTGGCGAGGAAGTCCTGCAGGTCGTTGCCGGCGGTGAAGGCGTCGCCGGCGCCGTGGATCAGCACCGCGCGCACGCCGGCGTCGGCGTCGGCCGCCTTCAGCGCCGCCGCGATCGCGGCATACATCTCCGCAGTCAGGGCGTTCTTCTTCTCCGGACGGTTGATCTGGATGCGCTGGACGGCGCCATCGCGCGCGGTGAGGACGAGGCTCATGGGAAAACCCGGGTGAGTGGCGGCGGCGCGATGATAAACTGGCCGCCCGGTACCCGCGACCCGACACCCACCAGGAGGGCCCGTCATGAAGGTCTACTACCACCCCGCTTCCACCACCAGCCGCATCGTCATGCTGTTCGCCGCGGAAGAGGCGCCCGAGATCGAGTTCCAGGTCGTCGACCTCTTCACCGGCGAGCACATGAAGCCGCCCTACTCCGCGATGAACCCGAGCTGCCTCGTCCCGATGCTCGAGGACGGCGACTTCCGCCTCACCGAGAGCTCGTCCATCCTCAAGTACCTCGCCGACAAGAAGGGCTCGGCCTCCTACCCGAAGGATCTGCGCGAGCGCGCGCGGGTGAACGAGATGATGGACTGGGTGAACACGAACCTGTACCGGGATTTCGCGTACGGCCTCGTGTATCCGCAGGCGTTCCCGACCCACAAGCGGCGCAGCGACGAAGCGCAGGCGTCGACGCTCGCGTGGGCGAAGGAGAAGTCGCAGGGCTGGCTGAAGGTCCTCGACCAGAGCCTGCTCGGACCGAAGAAGGCCTACCTCTGCGGCGACCGGATCACGATCGCCGACTACCTCGGCGCCGAGATGATCGGGCTCGGCGAGCTCATCCGCTGCAACTTCGCGCCGTACCCGAACGTCGAGCGCTGGCTCGGGCGGATGAAGGGACTCAAGAGCTGGCCGAAGGTGCACGAAGTGTTCTACGGCTTCGCCGGCTCGCTGAAGGACGCGCCCTTCGTTGCCATCTAGGGGACGGTCATGATCAGGGGACTGCACCACAACGCCTACCGCTGCCGCGACTCGGAGGAGACGCGCCGGTTCTACGAGGACTTTCTCGGCCTGCCGCTCGCCGGCACGCTCTGGATCAAGGAGTCGAAGAGCGGCCGCCGCACCGACACGCTGCACACGTTCTACCGCATGGACGACGGCTCGTACCTCGCCTTCTTCGAGGCGCCGGACATGCCGTTCGAGTTCAAGCCGCAGCACGACTACGACCTGCACATCGCGCTCGAGGTCGAGCGCTCGGTGCTCGAGCCGATGATGGCCAAGGGGCGCGCCGCCGGGATCGAGGTGCGCGGAATCTCCGACCACCGCTTCATCGACTCGATCTACTTCCGCGATCCGAACGGCTACGTGATCGAGCTCACCGCCAAGCGGCCGAGCCACGACCGCGAGATGGACCCGGCCACGAACGGCGCGCGGACGAAGCTCGACGAGTGGCAGGCGGCGAAGAAGGCCGGGGTCGCGCAGGCGGGCTGAGCGCGCTTTTTTTCGCCGGAGCGCCCGCGAGAACGGGTGCCCGGCTCGACACCAGGAGGAAAGGGAGATGAAGAAGACGTTGATCGTCGCGTGCGCCCTCGCCGTCGCGGGCACGCAGGCTGCCTGGGCGCAGCAGAAGGGCGAGAAGATGATTTCGGCCGACGCCAAGCGCGGCCGCTACCTCGTGCAGATCACCGGCTGCAACGACTGCCACACGCCCGACTACGCGCCGACCGGCGGAAAGGTGGACGAGAAGCTCTGGCTCACCGGCGACAGGCTCGGCTGGCGCGGGCCGTGGGGAACGACGTATCCCTCGAACCTGCGCCTCGTCGCGCAGAAGATGACCGAGGTGCAGTTCGTCGCACGCGCGCGGTCGAGCGAGCTGCGCCCGCCGATGCCGTGGTTCAACGTCCGCGACATGAGCGACAGCGACGTGCGCGCCATCTACCGCTACCTGAAGTTCGCCGGGCCCGCCGGCGAGCCGGCGCCCGCCTACGTTCCGCCCGACAAGGAGCCGGCGCCGCCGTTCGTGCAGTTCCCGGCGCCGCCCAAGAAGTGACTCGCCGCCCGGCTGCCGGCCGTCAGGCCGCCGGCAGCCGGTAGTCCTTGAACTGCTCCCGCAGGGTGAGCTTGGACAGCTTGCCGGTCGCGGTGTGCGGCAGCTCCGCGACGAAGACGACGTCGTCGGGGATCATCCACTTCGCGACCTTGCCCTCGTAGAAGGCGAGCAGCGCCTCGCGCGTCACCTCCGCGCCCTGCTTCTTCACCGCGACGACGACCGGCCGTTCGTCCCATTTCGGGTGGGGCACGCCGATCACCGCAGCCTCCGCGATCGCCGGGTGCGCCACCGCGACGTTCTCGAGCTCGATCGAGCTGATCCACTCGCCGCCCGACTTGATCACGTCCTTCGAGCGGTCGGTGATCTGCATGAACCCGTCCGCATCGATCGTCGCCACGTCGCCGGTCGGGAACCAGCCGTCGCGCAGCACGTTGCCGCCCTCGCCCTTGAAGTAGCCGTTCGTGATCCAGGGCCCGCGCACGAGCAGGTCACCGAACGCCTTTCCGTCGCGCGGAAGCTCGCGGCCGTCGCCGTCCACGATCTTCATCTCGACCCCGTAGATCGTGCGGCCCTGCTTGCAGCGCAGGGCGAAGCGCTCGGCCGCCGGCATCGCGCCGTGCTTTTCCTTCAGCGTGAGCAGCGTGCCGAGCGGGCTCATCTCGGTCATGCCCCAGGCGTGCTGGCAATCCACGCCGAACTCCTCGTCGAACTGGCGGATCATCGCCGGCGGCGCCGCGGAGCCGCCGACGACCGCGCGACGCAGCGTCGAGAACCTGAGCCCGTTCGACTTCATATAGGAGAGGAGTCCGAGCCAGACCGTCGGCACGCCCGCGGTGACGGTCACGCGCTCCGCCTCGAAGAGCTCGTAGAGGCTCTTGCCGTCCAGTGCGCCGCCGGGGAACACGAGCTTGCAGCCGTTGAGCGTGGCGAGGTAGGGGATGCCCCACGCGTTCACGTGGAACATTGGGACGACCGGGAGGATCGTCTCGCGCGCCGAGGCGGCGAACACGTCAGGCAGCGACGCCGCGTATGCGTGCAGGACCGTCGAGCGGTGCGCGTACAGCACGCCCTTCGGGTTGCCGGTCGTTCCCGAGGTGTAGCAGAGCCCCGAAGCCGTCCATTCGTCGAGCCGCGGCCACTCGAACTCGCCGCGCTCGGCCGCCAGCAGCTCCTCGTGGCAGAGCGGCTTCACCCCGAGGATGTCGGGCATGTGCGCGCGGTCGGTCATCGCCACCCACCCGCGCACGCCCTTGCAGTGCGGTGCGAGCTTCTCGACGAGCGGCGCGAACGTCAGGTCGAAGAAGACGTATGCGTCCTCAGCGTGGTTCACGATGTAGGCGAGCTGGTCGGGAAAGAGCCGCGGATTGATCGTGTGGATGACCGCCCCCATCCCCGACACGGCGTAGTACAGCTCGAGGTGCCGGTAGCCGTTCCAGGCGAGGGTGCCGACCCGGTCGCCCTGCTTCACCCCGAGGCGCGCGAGCGCCTGCGCGAGCGAGCGCGCGCGCTTGTGCGCGTCGGCGTAGGTGTAGCGGTGGATCGGGCCCTCGACCGTGCGCGACACGATCTCGGTGTCGCCGTGGCAGCGGTCCGCGTGCACGATCAGCGACGAGATCAGCAGCGGCAGGTCCATCATCTGGCCGCGGAGCATCGGGACACCTCTGGAGCGGGCGGGATTGGCGCGGGCGAAGGTACCGCCCGGGTATGGGCGTGTCAACCGCGCGCCGCGGCTCAGCGCAGCACGACGACGTCGGTCGGCGCGGCGATCCCGCCGACCGCGCGGCGCGAGCGGATCTCTAGCGGCCGCGACGGCGCGAAACCCTGTTCGACGGCGCGCCGGAGCGCCGTGCCGCTCGCGAGCGCGCGAACGCTTTCCGCCTTGGTGTGGTTCTGCAGCTTCGCGGCGCGATTGACCGGGTCGCCGATCACCGCGAATTCCAGGCGCGCCGCGTCGCCGATCGCGCCACAGGTCACGGTGCCGGCGTCGACGCCGACGCCGACGCCCGGCGCCGGGAGCCCGCGCCCGCGCCTTTCGGCGGCCCAGGCCTCGAGCGCGTCCACGAGCGCGCCGGCGGCGGCGAGCGCATCGGCGGCGTAAGTCGCGGACGCGCGCACCGCGCCGAAGGTCACCATGATCCCGTCGCCGAGGTAGGTGATGACCGTCCCGTCGTGCGCGCGGATCACCGGAACCGCGGCGCGTTGGTACTCGCCGAGGAGCTTCACGAGCTCGTTCGGCGCGAGCTCGGCCGCGAGCCGGGTAAAGCCGCGGAGATCGACGAACATCGCCGCCGCCTCGGTCTGCCGGCCCTCGCCCGGCCGCAGGGCCGCCTCCTCGGCGCCGACGATCGTGGCCGCGACCTCCGGCGAGAAGAAGCGCGCCAGGCGGCCCGCGGCGGCGCCCTCGGCGACCGCGCAGTGCAGGAGGGTGCGTGCGCGCGCCGTGGCGGCCGTAAGCAGCGCCGCGACGATCAGGATCGAGAGCACCTTGTCGACCTCGCCGCCGATCAGCACCCGCGCCGAGGTCATGTACGCGACGTAGTCGCGCGTGATGAGCCCCATCCCTCCCGGCTCGGCGAGCGCGTAGGCGAGCAGCACGAGCCAGCCGGCCGCCGCCGCGATACCGGCGAACAGCACGTAGCCGGGCGCGAGGCTGAGCGCCCGCAGCGCGATGAAGATGAAGACGTAGAGCACGGTCGGCGCCTTCAGGTAGAAGGCGGCCGGCTGGCCGTACTGGATATGGAAGCTCCAGATCGTGATCATCAGCACGGCGATGTCCGCGGCGGTCGAGACCATCCGCAGCGCGTGGGTCAGCCCGGTGCGGTAGGCGCAGTACAGCCGCCAGACGGTGAACGCGGCGTAGATGCCGAGCGCCCACGGCACCGGCTGGAAGACCGCATCGACCGGAAAGGTCTTGCGCGAGAACGCATAAAGAACCGCGAACGCCGTCACCAGGGCGGCCTGCACCCAGCCGGTGAGGATCTCGTTGGCGCGCGCCTGGGCGGCGATCGTCGCGCGCACGTGCTCGGGGAGCCGCTCGAGCTCGGCGCTCGAGAGCCAGCGCGAAAGCCCCGCCCAGGCCGCCAGCAGCGACCCGCGGGGATGCCGCGCGGCCGCTGCGGTGTTCACAGGAACCGCTCGGCGACGTCGGTCGAGGACTCCCGCCCGAGCTTGTCGTAGTGCGCGTCGAGGAATGCGGCGGCGCGGCCGCGCCCGAGCTCGTGCAGCCACATGAGGAAGTCCCACTGCGCGTTGAGCTTCGACGAGACGCCCAGCTTGCGCATCTCCTCCTCCGCGTCGATGCAGTGGATGAACATGCGCTTCAGCCGGCCGCCGTCGTCGAACCCGCCGTCCACCAGCCGGGTGACGAAGTTGATCGCGCGCATCTCGCGCATGAGCGACGAGTTGAAGGACAGCGTGTTGATGCGGTCGAAGATCGCCTGGGCGGTGGTGGGGACCTCGTCGACGACGATCGGGTTGATCATCACCAGCAGCACGTCGCGCGCCTCGCAGTTGTAGATGAGCGGGAAGATCGGCGGGTTGCCCATGTAGCCGCCGTCCCAGTAGTGCTCGCCGTCCACCTCCACCGCCTGGAACATGAACGGCAGGCAGGCGGAGGCGAGCACCGCCTCGATGCACATCTCGCGGCACTCGAACACGCGGATGCGGCCGCTCTTCACGTTCGCCGCGCAGGTGAACAGCCTCACCCTGGACTCGCGCCGCAGCCGGTCGAAGTCCACCACCTCCATCAGGACGTCGCGCAGCGGGTGGCTGTTGAGCGGGTTGAACTGGTAGGGCGACCAGAAGCGCGTCATTGCGTCGAACATGAACCAGAGCGGCGAGTGGTCCATGTTCCCGGGGCTGGTCGCCTTGTCGAGGATCGACGGCTGGAGCGGCGAGTAGCGCGCGACCTCGCCGACCTTGGTCCAGAACTCGCGCAGCTTCTCGCGCGCGCCCGCGTTCCCGCCGACGGTGAGGCCGTAGGCGAGCACCGCCGCATTCATCGCGCCGGCGCTGGTCCCGACCACGCCCTCGATCCCGATGCGCTCGTCCTCGAGCAGCCGGTCGAGCACGCCCCAGGCGAACGCACCGTGCGATCCCCCGCCCTGGAGGGCGAGATTGAGGAACTTCTTCGTCGCCATGGCGGAACTCCGGGCTGCGGTTGCGGAATCCCCCTGAGTCGCCGCGCGCCCCGCCTCCTTACACCGCCGCGCCGGCCGTAAGGGCCGTCCCGGCGCGGCGACTACTGCCGGTCAACGACGCCGCGCGCTGCGGTGCCACACGGAGAACACGCCATGCTCAAGGGAAAGATCGCGCTCGTCACCGGCTCCACGAGCGGCATCGGGCTCGGGATCGCCGAGGCACTCGCCGCCCAAGGCGCCAACGTCGTGCTGAACGGCCTGGGCGACCGCGCCGAAGTGGAGCGCCTGCGCGCGCGCATCGCCGACGAGCACCGCGTCGTCGTGCGCTACGACGCCGCGGACATGTCGAAGCCCGACGCGATCCGGGCGATGGTCGAGAGCACGGTCGCCGAGCTCGGCGCGATCGACGTGCTCGTCAACAATGCCGGCATCCAGTTCGTCTCCCCGGTCGAGGACTTCCCGGTGGAGAAGTGGGACGCGATCCTCGCGATCAACCTCTCGGCCGCCTTTCACACCACCCGTCTCGCCCTGCCACGCATGAAGGCGAACGGCTGGGGCCGGATCGTCAACATCGCCTCGGCGCACGCGCTCGTCGCCTCGCCGTACAAGTCGGCCTACGTCGCCGCCAAACACGGCATCGCCGGGTTCACCAAGACGATCTCGCTCGAGGTGGCCGAGCAGGGCATCACCGTCAACGCGATCTGCCCCGGCTACGTCTGGACCCCGCTCGTCGAGAAGCAGATCCCCGACACCGCGAAGGCGCGGGGGCTCACCGAGGAGCAGGTGAAGCGCGACGTCCTGCTCGCCGCGCAGCCGACCAAGAAGTTCGTGACCGTCGCCGAGGTGGCCGCGCTGACGGCGTTCCTCGCGAGCGACGGCGCCGCCTCGATCACCGGCTCGATCCTGCCGGTGGACGGGGGATGGACCGCTCACTGACCCGCGCGGCCGCCTGGCCGCACCTATCGACCCGCAGAAAGGAGACTTCCGATGAGCACCACGCAATGGAAACGCATCGTCCTCGCCGGCCTGGCCGCGACCGGACTCGCGCTCGGCGCGACCACCGCCGTCGCCGGCGAGTGCCCCGCCGACAAGCGCGTCGCCGACGGCAAGGGCCAGAAACCCGGCCCGACGGCGCCGAAGGACGTGACCGACAAGATCATCGCGATGACCGATCTCACCAAGGAGGCGCTCGGCATCAAGGACCGCCTGTTCCGCGCCCGCCAGCTCGAGATCAAGACGGGCGGCATCGTGCCCTGGCACAGCCACGGCGACCGGCCGGCGATGATCTACGTCGTCTCGGGCGAAGTGACCGAGTACGCGAGCACCTGCGCCGTGCCGATCGTGCACCGCGCCGGGGAGGTCGCCGCCGAGCGCGCGCCGACGTCGCACTGGTGGCAGAACACCGGAAGCACGACCTCGGTGCTGATCTCCGTCGATCTCTTCCGCATCGACGACAAGATCAACGAGAAGATGATGTAGGCACGGGGCGCGCGCGCCCGCCGGCACGGAGTCGACATGACGACCGCCACCGACCTGCGGGCGCTGCCCGCGCCGCGCCACGGCGCCGCGATCCGGAGCCTCGTGATCGGGGTCGTCGCGTTCCTGACGCTGGTGGACCTCTTCGCGACCCAGGCGATCCTGCCCTCTCTAGCGCGCCACTACCAGGTGTCCCCGGCCGCGATGGGCTTCGCGGTGAACGCCGCGACGATGGGCATGGCGGTCGCCGGGCTGGCGGTGGCCTTCTTCAGCCGCCGCATCGACCGGCGGCTCGGGATCTTCCTGGCGCTCGCCCTGCTCTCGGTTCCCACGGCGCTGCTCGCGGCGGCGCCGGACCTGACCACGTTCACGCTCCTGCGCGTCGTCCAGGGACTGTGCATGGCGAGCGCCTTCGCGCTGACGCTCTCCTACCTCGCGGAGCACTGCGACGCAGGCGAGTCGGCCGCCGCGTTTGCCGCCTACGTGACCGGGAACGTGGCGAGCAATCTCGTCGGCCGCCTGATGTCCGCCGCCCTCGCCGACCATCTGGGGCTGGCCGCGAACTTCTACGTCTTCGCCGTGCTCAACCTCGCGGGCGCGGTGCTCGTGTGGCTCTACCTCGGTCGCGCGGCCCCCGCGCCGATGGGCCCGGCCGGGCGCTCGCCGCTCTCGATCTGGGCCGAGCATCTCGCCAACCCCGCGCTACGCTCGAGCTTCGCGATCGGCTTCCTGATCCTCTTCGCGTTCATCGGCACGTTCACCTACGTGAACTTCGTGCTGGCGCGCGCGCCGGTCGCGCTCTCGCCGATGGCGCTGGGGCTCGTCTATTTCGTTTTCCTGCCGTCGATCGTCACGACGCCGCTCGCCGGGCGGGCGGTGGCGCGCTTCGGCGCGCGCCCGACGTTCGTCGCCTCGCTCGGCCTCGCGGCCGCGGGGCTCCCGCTCCTGCTGGCGCCGCACCTCGCCCCGGTGGCGGCGGGGCTCGCGCTGGTGGCGGTCGGGACGTTCTTCGCCCAGGCGACCGCCACCGGCTTCGTCGGGCGCGTCGCGACCACCGACCGCGGCTCGGCGAGCGGGATCTACCTCGCCTGCTACTTCCTCGGCGGGCTCACGGGCGCCGCGGTGCTCGGCCAGTTCTTCGACCGCTTCGGCTGGACAGCGTGCGTCGCCGGAATCGGCGTAGCGCTCGTCGCCGCCGCGGCGCTCGCCGCGCGCCTGATGGGGCCGGCGGCGACCGCGCCGGCACGGAGCCAGGCGTAATGGCGGTCCGCGAGCTCGTCGAGTCGGCGGCGCTGGCCGCCGAGGTGGCCGGCGTGCTGCTCATCGTCGGAGGCCTCGCGGTCGCGACGGCGCGCTACTTCGTGCGACGCGGCGAGTGCGCCTCGCCCTACCAGCGCTATCGCCACGACCTCGGACGCGCCATTCTCCTCGGGCTCGAAGTGCTCGTCGCCGCCGACATCGTCCGCACCGTCGCGTTCACGCCGACGATGGATAGCGTGTTCGTGCTCGCGGTGATCGTCGTCATCCGCACCTTCCTCAGTTGGAGCCTCGCGCTCGAGCTCGAGGGCCGCTGGCCCTGGCAGCGCGGCGCGGCGGCCCCGGCCCCTCACTGAACCGAAAGGAGACACCCATGCTCGCCCGCATTCTCGTCCTCGGCCGAACGCTTGCCCTCGCCCTCGCCGTCCTCGCCGCTGCGCCCACCCGCGCGGGCGACGACGGCGTCGTGCGCGTGAAGAGCGCGTACCCGGCCGACGAAACGATCGTCCGGCTGAAGAACGACATCGCCGCGAAGGGGATCCGGTTCTTCGTCGAGGTCGACCAGTCGAAGCTCGCCGCCGAGGCGGGCGTGAAGCTCACCGGCGTGCGCCGCTCGACGCTGCTCGTCTTCGGCAACCCGCCGCTCGGGACGCAGTTCCTCAACGCCCGGCCCGCGGCCGGGCTGGACTGGCCGGTGCGCCTGCTCGTCCAGGAGGACGCGCAGGGGAACGTCTGGGCGACCTACACCGACTTCGGGTGGATCGCGCGGCGCCACGGCATCGATCCCGGCACCGAACAGTTCAAGACCGCCTCAGGGGTGATCGCGTCCATCACCGCGGCGGTGCAGGCGCCCTAGCTCACCCGGAGTGCCCGCGCGCGGCGCATCCAGAAGACCGCGCGCACGTCGGCTCACGCCAAAGGAGAACCTGCCATGGGGTACCACGAACCCGCGGGCTGGAATGCAACGCTCGAGCGGTCCCTGCTGACGGCGCGCAACGCGGCGACGGTCACGCGGCTCATCACCGCGCACCCGCCGTGCTGCCCGCTGGTGCGCGCCGCCTTCGCGCGCGTGCTGGCGCAGACGATCGGCGCGTGGTCGGCCGGCTTCGAGCAATTCGTAAGGTCGCGCGCGCCGGCGCGACGAAAGCTGGAGCCCGCGCTCCAGCGGGCTCACACCGATCAACCACGAACAGGAGAAGGACGATGAAAAGCTCGAAGATCGCCGCTGCCGTCGCCATGGGCCTCGCGCTCGGGTTCGGCCAGGCCGCGCTGGCGCAGAAGACGATGGACAACGTGATGAAGCTCGACACCGACAAGGACGGCATGATCTCCAAGGCCGAAGCCATGCGGATGTTCGAGACGAAGTTCGACGCGATGATGAAGCAGAAGGGCATCCAGAAGCTCTCGGCCCGCGACGTCCAGGCGATCATCGACGACATCGCCAAGAACTACGGCACGGCGCAGTAAGGCCGGCGCATTCCGCGCGCGCAAACGCGCGCCACCGGGACCGGGGAGCCCGCCTCCGCCGGCCCGTTCCCTTTGCGGGGCCGCGCGTGCCCCGCCGAGTTGACCCCCCCTGACCCTTTCTCTACCATCGTCGCGGCATTCGAGGCGGCGGGCGACCGGATGCCGAGCCCGCCCATAACGAGGAGGATCACCATGCTCGCGCGCTCGCTCGTTTCGCTCGCCGCAATCGCCGCCCTGTCGCTCGCCGCCGCCACCCTGGGGCACGCCCAGGAGGTGGTGCGCATCGCGTACGTCGACCCGCTGTCGGGTCCATTCGCGAACACCGGTGAAGGCGGCCTGAAGCATTACCAGTTCATGGCCGACGAGCTGAACCGGCGCAACGCCGTGCCCGGCGTGAAGTTCGAGGTGGTGGGCTTCGACAACAAGGTGAGCCCGCAGGAAACGCTGAACGTCTTCAAGCAAATCGTCGACCGCGGCATCCGCTACGTGGCGCAGGGCAACAGCTCGGCGGTCGCGCTCGCGCTCTCCGACGCGGTGCAGAAGCACAACGAGAGGAACCCCGGCAAGGAGATCATGTACATCAACTACGCCGCGGTGGATCCGGACCTCACCAACTCGAAGTGCCACTTCTTCCACTTCCGCTTCGACGCGAACAGCGACATGAAGATGGAGGCGCTCACCACCGAGCTCGCGAAGAACCCGAAGATCAAGAAGGTCTATCTGATCAACCAGAACTACTCGTTCGGCCAGGCGGTGTCGCGCGCGGCGAAGGCCGACCTGAAGCGCAAGCGCTCCGACATCGAAATCGTCGGCGACGACCTGCACCCGCTCGGCCAGGTGAAGGACTTCGCGCCCTACGTCGCGAAGATCAAGGCCGCCGGCGCCGACACGGTGATCACCGGCAACTGGGGCGTCGACCTCTCCCTGCTCGTCAAGGCGGCGCGCGAGGCCGGCCTGAACGTTACCTTCTACACGTACTACGCGGGCTTTGCCGGAGTCGCGACCGCGGTGGGCGAGGCGGGCGTCGACCGCATGAAGCAGATCACCGAGTGGCACACCAACGTGCCGTCAAAGGAGCTCGAGCGCATCAACGTCGAGTTCAAGAAGAAATACAACCTCGACTGGTGGTTCCTGCGCGTGCACACGGCGACGAACATGCTCGCCGAGGCGATGAAGCGCGCGAAATCCGGCGATCCGGTGAAGGTCGCGCAGCAGCTCTCCGGGATGAAGTACCAGACGGAGTTCGGCGAGGTCGAGATGCGCGCCGCGGACCACCAGCTGATCCAGCCGCTTTACATCTCGACATTCGTGCGCTCCGCGGCGAAGGGCGGGCCGAAGGACGTCAGGTACGACGTCGAGAACACCGGCTACGGCTTCAGGACAGACGTGCGCATCGAGCCTTACGTCTCTGCGCAGCCGACCTCGTGCCAGATGAAGCGGCCCGGGAACTAGCGCGCACGCCCTGAAGCAGTTCCGCCAAGGGCGGCGCGACGGCCGCCCTTGTTTTTCGCACCTGCCATGGAATTCCTGGTCATCCAGACGCTCAACGGCCTGAGCTACGGGCTGCTGCTGTTCCTGCTCTCGGCCGGCCTTACTTTGATCTTCTCCATGATGGGCGTGCTGAACTTCGCGCACGCCAGCTTCTACATGGTGGGCGCGTACTTCGGCTACCAGGTCACGCAGTGGCTCGGGTTCTGGTCGGGGCTCGTGATCGCGCCGCTCGCGGTCGGGGTCATCGGGATGGCCGTCGAGCGCTACGGCCTGCGCCGGGTGCACAAGCACGGCCACGTCGCCGAACTGCTCTTCACCTTCGGTCTCGCGTATCTCATCGAGGAGGCGATCCACCTCGTCTGGGGCCGCCCCGCGGTCGACTACGGCGTGCCGCCCTCGCTCGACGGCCCGCTCTTCACCGTGTTCGGCTCGAGCTTTCCGCTCTACCGCAGCTTCATGGCCGCGGTCGCGATCGCGATGCTCGCCGCAATCTACCTCGGTCTGACGCGCACCCGCGTAGGGCTCGTGATACAGGCCGCGCTCACGCATCCACAGACGGTCGAGGCGCTCGGGCACAACGTCCCGCGCGTGTTCATGCTCACCTTCGGCGGCGGCTCGGCGCTCGCCGCGCTCGCGGGTGCGGTCGGCGGCCCGGCATTCGTGACCGACCCGGGCATGGCCGCCGCGATCGGGCCGATCGTGTTCGTCATCGTGGTCGTCGGCGGCATGGGCTCGCTCGCCGGCGCGTTCCTCGCGAGCCTCCTGATCGGGCTGCTGCAGACCTTCTCGGTTGCGCTCAACTGGTCGCTCGGCGGGCTGCTCGCGCCGCTCGGGGTCGCCGCGCGCGACGGGACGTTCCTCGCCGAGCTGCTGAACCTCACCGTCGCCCAGGCGGCGCCGATGCTGCCTTACCTCATCATGGTTCTGATGCTGATCGTGCGGCCGCGCGGGCTGCTCGGTACGCGAGAAACCTGACCGGAGATGGCGACACTCCGGTTCAGGCCAAGCAACCTCGGACGCTGGCTCGTCTGGGGCGCCTTCGCGACCACGCTCGCCGTCCTGCCGCTGGTCTTCCGCCAGGGCTTTGCGCTCACGCTCATGAGCCAGATGGGCATCATGATCGTCTTCGCGCTGTCCTACAACATGCTGCTGGGACAGACCGGGCTCCTCTCGTTCGGGCACGCGGTGTACATGGGGCTCGGCGCGTACTTCGCGATTCACGCGCTGAACCTCGTCGGTCAGGGCAAGCTCGCACTGCCGGTCAGCCTGCTGCCGCTCGTGGGCGGTGTCGCCTCGGCGCTCGTCGGCGCGGTGGTGGGCTGGGTCACGACGCGCAAGGCAGGCGTCGCGTTCGCGATGATCTCGCTCGGCATCGGCGAGATGGTGCACGCCATGTCGCTCATGTTCCCGGCGTTCTTCGGCGGCGAGGGCGGGGTGAACGCAAACCGCATGGTCGGCCCGGCGCCGCTCGGGATCACCTACGGCCCGGCGATCCAGGTCTACTACCTGATCGCGTTCTGGACCTTCCTCAGCGTAGCGGCGATGTTCGCGCTCACGCAGACGCCGCTCGGCAGGATCGCCAACGCGGTGCGCGACAACGAGGAGCGCGCGGCCTTCGTCGGCTACGATCCCGGGCGCGTGCGGCTGCTGATGTTCGTGCTCTCCGCCTTCTTCGCCGGGGTCGCCGGCGGGCTCACCGCGATCAATTACGAGATCGTCACGGCCGAAACGGTCTCGACGCTGCGCTCGGGGGCAGTCCTGCTCGCGGCGTACATCGGCGGGGTCGGCTTCTTCTTCGGTCCGATCGTCGGCGCGGTGATGTTCACGTTCTTCCAGACCGCGCTCTCCGGCATTACCAAGGCGTGGCTTCTTTACCTCGGGCTGTTCTTCATCGTGATCGTGATGTTCGCGCCCGGCGGCGTCGCGATGATCGTGATGCAGAACCTGCGGGTGTGGAATTTCGGCCTGATCGGGCGGCTCGCCCGCCCCTACGGCTTGGCGATCACGGCGGCCGCAATCGCCCTCGCCGGATTCGTCGGCATCGTCGAGATGACCTACCACGTCAGCACCGCAGGCGCGCCGGACACGCTCACGCTCGGCGGCATCGCGGTGGCGCCCTTCACCGCAACCCCCTGGCTCGCGTGCGCCGCGCTGCTCGCCGCGGGCTGCGCACTCTGCTTCCTCGCCTGGCGCCGCGTGCGCGCCGAGTGGGACGAGGTGCAGCGCGAGATCGAGGCGAAGAGCGTGGCGCTGGGGCTCGCATGACGGCCCCGGCGCTCGAGCTGCGCGGGGTGCGCAAGCGCTTCGGCAGGACCGAGATCATCCGCGGCGTCGACCTCGCGATCGCACGCGGCGAACGGCACGCGATCATCGGCCCGAACGGCGCGGGCAAGTCGACGCTGTTCAACCTCGCGAGCGGGCGCTTTCCGGTGTCCGAGGGCCGGATCCTGCTGAACGGCGAAGACGTCACCCGCCTCGCGCCGCACCAGATCAACCGGCGCGGCCTCGCGCGCAGCTTCCAGGTCACCAACATCTTCCCCAACCTTTCGGTGTTCGAGAACCTGCGCTGCGCGGTGCTGTGGTCGCTCGGCTATCGCTACGCGTTCTGGCGGGCGCTCGCGGGGCTTGCGGATGCGCGCGAGCGAGCCGAGGACGTGATCGAGCGGATCGGTCTCGCGCGCCGGCGCGGCACGCTCGCCGGCGTGCTCTCGTACGCCGAGCAGCGCGCCCTCGAGATCGGCATCACGATCGCCGGCGGCGCGAGCGTGATCCTGCTCGACGAGCCGACCGCCGGCATGAACCGCTCGGAGGCGGCCGCCGCGGTCGCGCTGATCCGCAAGGTGACCGAGGGCAGGACGCTGGTCATGGTCGAGCACGACATGGGGGTCGTGTTCGACCTCGCCGATCGGGTGAGCGTGCTCGTGTACGGGGAGGTGATCGCGAGCGATGCGCCCGCCGCGATCCGCGCCAACCCGAAGGTGCAGGATGCCTACCTCGGAGCCGCCCATGCTTGAGGTCGCCAACCTCCATGCGTGGTACGGCAAGAGCCACATCCTGCAGGGCGTGCACCTGCAGGTCGGCGCCGGGGAGTGCGTGAGCCTCGTCGGCCGCAACGGCGTCGGCCGCTCCACCACGATCAAGGCGATCATGGGCATGGTGGACGCGCAGGGCTCGGTACGCTTCAAGAGCGCGGACCTCATCGGCCTGAAGAGCTACCAGATCGCGCACAAGGGCCTCGGCTACGTGCCGGAGAACCGGGACATCTTCCCGACCCTTACCGTGCGGCAGAACCTCGAGCTCGGGATGAAGGCGAAGGGCACGACCGGGCGCTGGTCCGTGGCGGACGTCTTCGCGCTCTTCCCGCGCCTCGCGGAGCGCGCGGACACCCCGGGCGGGGTGCTGTCGGGCGGCGAGCAGCAGATGCTCACCCTCGCGCGAACGCTCATGGGGGATCCCGACCTGGTGATGATCGACGAGCCGACCGAGGGGCTCGCGCCGAAGGTCGTCGAGCTCGTCGCCGAGCTCTTTCGCGAGATCAAACGCCGCGGCATCGCGATCCTCCTGGTCGAGCAGAAGCTCGCGATCGCGCTCGACCTCTCCGAGCGGCTGTACGTGATGGGACACGGGCAGATCGTCTTCGAGGGGACGCCGGCGGAGCTGAAGGGCAACGCGCTCGTGCGGCGAGAATGGCTGGAGGTGTAGCGCGATGGACGCTCCGTTCAAGGTCGCAGTCGTCACCGGCGCCGCGCGCGGCATCGGGCTCGCCATCGCGCGCCGCTTCCTCGCCGACGGCTACGCCGTCGCCCTGCTCGACATCGACGCGCCGACGCTCGCCGAGACGGAGAAGGGACTCGCGCCGGCCGAACGCGTGCTCGCGATCGCGTGCGACGTGGCCGAGCCTGCGCAGGTGCACGCCGCGATCGACCGCGTCGTCGCACGCTTCGGCCGCATCGACGCGCTGGTCAACAACGCCGGCATCGCGGTGTTCAAGCCGATGCTCGAGACGACCTTCGACGAGTGGGCGCGCGTGCTCGCAGTGAATCTCTCAGGCCCGTTCCTCTGCACGCAGGCCTGCGCGCCGGTCATGCTGAAGCACGGCGGGGGCGCTGTGGTCAACATCGGCTCGATATCGGGGCTGCGCGCGAGCACGCTGCGCGTCGCGTACGGCACGAGCAAGGCCGGCCTCGCGCATCTCACGAAGCAGCAGGCGGCCGAGCTCGGCGAGCTCGGGATCCGCGTGAACGCGGTCGCCCCGGGCCCGGTCGACACCGCGATGGCGAAGCAGGTCCACACCCCGGACATCCGCGCCGACTACCACGACGCGATCCCGCTCAACCGCTACGGCACCGAGGAGGAGATTGCCGCGGCGGTCGCGTTCCTGTGCAGCGACGCGGCGAGCTACGTGAACGGCCAGACCCTCGCCGTCGACGGCGGGTTCGACGCCGCCGGCATCGGGCTGCCGAGCCTGCGAGGCAAGCGCTAGAATCGCGGGGCCTGCCCGCGCGTCGCGGGCGCATCCCCCCGCTCCCGCATGGCCTGGACCTACCTTTTCGTCGCCGGCGTCCTCGAGATCGTCTGGGCCGTCGGCCTGAAGTACACGGAGGGCTTCACGAAGCCCCTCCCCAGCCTGATCACCGGCGCGGCCATCGTCGCCAGCATGGTGTTCCTCGCGCTGGCGCTGCGCACGATCCCGGTCGGTACCGGCTACGCGGTCTGGACCGGGATCGGCGCCGTCGGGACCGCGATCCTAGGCATCGTCCTGTTCGCCGAGCCCGCCACCGCGGCGCGCCTCGGCTGCATCGGCCTCATCATCGCGGGGATCGTGGGCCTGAAGCTCGTCACTCCCGCCTGAACCCTGATGGAGCAAGCATGAACGCAGCCGAATACGGCGTGCACGGCGAGGTCGCCGTGATCACGATGAACAATCCGCCGGTCAACGGCCTCGGGCATCCCCTGCGCAAGGGCATCCTCGAAGGCCTGGACCGCGCCCTCGCCGACGCGAGCGTCAAGGCGATCGTGCTGATCGGCGGCGGCAGCGCCTTCTCCGGCGGCGCGGACATCCGCGAGTTCAACACCCCGGCGGCGAGCGCCGAGCCGCACCTGCGCCAGGTCATCGCGAAGATCGAGAACGTGTCGAAGCCGGTGGTCGCGGCGGTCCACAAGGTGGCGATGGGCGGCGGTCTCGAGCTCGCGCTCGGCTGCCACTACCGCGTCGCCGCGCCCGGCGCCCAGATCGCGCTGCCCGAGGTCAAGCTCGGCATCCTGCCCGGCGCCGGCGGCACGCAACGCCTGCCCCGCGCGATCGACGCGAAGGCCGCGCTCGACATGATGGTGGCGGGCAACCCGGTGCTGTCCGAGAAGATGCCGCCCGGCCTGTTCGACGATATCGTCCAGGGTGATCTCCTTCAGGGTGCGCTCGCCTTCGCGCGCAAGGTCGTCGCCGAGAAGCGGCCGCTGCGCAAGCTGCGCGACGAGAAGGTGAAGCTCGAGGGCGATGCCGCCGCGTTCCTCGCCGAAGCCGGCAAGAAGGTCGCGAAGGAGTCGCGCGGCTTCCCTGCCCCGCCGAAGATCGTCGCCTGCCTGGAGGCGGCGACCAGGCTGCCGTTCGACCAGGGCCTCGAGTTCGAGCGCGCGCGCTTCGAGGAGCTGGTCGTCACAACCGAGTCCAAGGCGCTGCGGCACGCGTTCTTCGGCGAGCGCACCGCCTCCAAGATCCCGGACGTCCCCGACTCGACGCCGACGATCGAGGTGAAGAAGGTCGCGATCGTCGGCGCGGGCACGATGGGCGGCGGCATCGGCATGGCGTTCGCAAACGCCGGCTTTCCGGTGACGCTCCTCGAGGTCAAGCAGGAGGCGCTCGACCGCGGCCTGGACACGATCCGCAGGAACTACGCCGCGACGGTCGCGAAGGGCCGGCTCGCGCAAGGCGAGATGGACAAGCGCATGGGCCGCTTCGCCACCGCGCTCTCGTACGATGCGATCAAGGACGCCGACCTCGTGATCGAGGCGGTGTTCGAGGACATGAGTGTCAAGGAGCAGGTTTTTCGCCAGCTCGACGCGATCATGAAGCCCGGCGCGATCCTCGCGACCAACACCTCGACCCTCGACGTGAACCGGATCGCGTCCTTCACCAGGCGGCCCGAGTCGGTCATCGGGATGCATTTCTTCAGTCCGGCGAACGTGATGCGGCTGCTGGAGATCGTGCGCGGGGCGAAGACCTCGAAGGCAGTGCTCGCGACGGTGATGAAGCTGTCGAAGGCGATCAGGAAGGTCGGCGTCGTCTCGGGCGTCTGCGACGGCTTCATCGGCAACCGCATGCTCGAGGAGTACCTGCGCCAGGCATATTTCCTCGTCGAGGAAGGCGCGCTCCCGCAGCAGGTGGACAAGGCGCTGCAGGACTGGGGCATGGCGATGGGTCCCTTCGCCATGATGGACATGGCGGGCCAGGACATCGGCTGGCACATCCGCAAGCGCCGCCGTGCGGAGGATCCGGCTGGCCAGATCTACCCGGCGTGGCTCGACCAGGTGTGCGAGCTCGGTCGCTTCGGGCAGAAAACCGGCAAGGGCGTGTACAAGTACGAGGCCGGCTCGCGCGCCCCGGTCCCCGATCCGGAGATCGAGAGCCTCATCCTCGCCCACTCGAAGGAACAGGGCATCGCGCGGCGCCAGGTGTCCGAACAGGAGATCGTGGAGCGCTGCATGTACGCGCTCGCAAACGAGGGCGCAAGGATCCTCGAGGAAGGCATCGCGCTGCGCGCGAGCGACATCGACATGGTCTACCTGACCGGCTACGGGTTCCCGCTGTACCGCGGCGGGCCGATGTTCTACGCCGACACGGTCGGCCTCGCAAACGTCGTCGCGGCGATGGCGAAGTACGCCAAGGGCCGCAACGGCCAGTACTGGAAGCCCGCGGCGCTGCTCGCGCAGCGCGCCGCCGAAGGCAAGACTTTCAACTAGACCGGGAGCCGAACATGACCGACGCAGTGATCATCAGCACCGCGCGCACCCCGCTCTGCAAGAGCTGGAAGGGCGCCCTCAACATGACCCACGGCGCGAAGATGGGCGGCCACGTTGCGAAGCACGCGCTCGCCCGCGCGAAGGTCGAGCCGGCGGAAGTCGAGGACGTCATCATGGGCTGCGCCAATCCGGAGGGCGCGACCGGCTGGAACATCGCGCGCCAGATCGCGCACCGCGCCGGCTGCCCGGACTCCGTGCCGGGCATGACGGTGAACCGCTTCTGCTCCTCCGGACTGCAGACCATCGCGCTCGCCGCGCAGCGGATCATGACCGGCGAAGGCTCGATCTACGTCGCCGGCGGCGTGGAATCGATCTCGCTGGTGCAGAACGAGATGAACAAGTTCCACTTCCAGGACGAGTGGCTGCACCGCCACCGCCCCGAGGTGTACTGGCCGATGCTGCAGACCGCCGAGTACGTCGCCCGGACCTACAGCATCGGACGCGAAGCGCAGGACCGGTATGGCGTGCAAAGCCAGCAGCGCGCTGCGGCGGCACGTGCCGCCGGCAAGTTCAAGGACGAGATCGCCCCGATCGAGGTCCACATGAAGGTCGTGGACAAGAACACCGGCCAGGAGACGATGAGGGACGCGATCGCGGCTGAGGACGAGGGAATCCGCGCCGACACGACGTACGAGGGCGTCTCGCAGATCAAGCCCGCGGTCGAGGGCGGCACGATCGCCGCCGGCAACGCCAGCCAATTCTCCGACGGCGCCTCGGCATGCGTCGTGATGGACGCGAAGCTGGCGCAGAAACGCGGCCTCGCGCCGCTCGGCATCTTCCGCGGGTTCGCGGTCGCCGGGTGCGATCCGAAGGAGATGGGGATCGGCCCGGTGTTCGCGATCCCGAAGCTGCTCGAGAAGGCCGGCAAGAAGATGAGCGACATCGATCTGTGGGAGCTGAACGAGGCGTTCGCGGTGCAGGTGATCTACTGCCGCGACAAGCTCGGCATTCCCAACGACCGCCTCAACGTGAACGGCGGCTCGATCGCGGTCGGGCACCCGTACGGCATGACCGGCAGCCGCCTGGTCGGCCACGCGCTGATCGAGGGCAAGCGCCGCGGCGCGAAGCACGTCGTGGTCACGATGTGCGTCGGCGGCGGGATGGGCGCGGCCGGCCTTTTTGAAGTGGCCTGACCGATGAAGATCGCGGTCGTCGGCTGCGGGGCAATGGGCTCGGTGTACGCGGGGCTGCTCGCTTCCGCCGGGCACGAAATCTGGGCGGTGGACGCCTGGCGCGAGCACGTCGAAGCGATCCGCGCGAAGGGCCTGCGCGTCGAAGGGGCGTCGGGCGATCGCACGGTGAAGGTGAACGCGACGACCCAAGCCGCCGACGCGGGCCAATGCGACCTGGTCATCGTCGCCACCAAGTTTCGCGACGTGGAGACGGCGGCGCGCGCGGCCCAGGCCATCGTGGGGCCGCAGACCGTCGTGCTCTCGATCCAGAACGGCCTGGGCGGGCCGGACATCACGGCACGCGTGCTCGGGCGCGAGCGGGTCGTGGTCGGCGTGGTCGGCGGCTTCGGTGCGTCGATGCGCGGCCCCGGCCACGCGCACCACAACGGCATGGAGCTCGTTCGCCTCGGCGAGTTGACCGGCCCCGTCAGCCCACGCCTCGAGGCGGTCGCGGAGGCCTGGCGCTCGGGCGGGTTCAAGGTGAAGACCTTCGACGACATCGATCAGCTCGTGTGGGAGAAGCTGATCTGCAACGTGTGTTTCTCCGGCACGTGCGCGGTCACCGAGCGGACGATCAGCGAGGTGATGAACGACCCGGACGCCTGGCAGGTCGCCTCCGGCTGCGCGACGGAAGCCTTCCAGGTCGCGCGCAAGCGCGGCATCAGGCTCGGCTTCGACGACCCGGTCGCCTACGTGCGCGACTTCGGCTCGAAGATCCCGAACGCGCGCCCGTCGATGCTGCTCGACCTCATGGCGAAGCGCCGATCGGAGGTCGACGCGATCAACGGCGCGATTCCACCCGCCGCGATCGCGCTCGGCCTCAAGGCGCCGTACAACGAGGTCGTCGCGGGATTGGTGCGCGCGAAGGAGCGGCGGCTGGGGTGCACCTGACCGCGTGCGCCAAGCTCCGCGTCAACCCCCGGCGTAGCACCCCCGCGCGATCTCCTCGATCAGCGTGCGCCCGCTGGGCGACCAGCCCAGTTCGCGCCGGGCGCGCACCGCGCGCACGCGGCTGTTGGAGCCGAAGCTGAACTGCGCCCCGCTTTCGCCCAGCTCGGCGACGGCTTCGTCGATCGGCATCGGCCGCGTGCGCTCGCCCATGCCGAGCATCCGGCCGATCGCCTCGGCGAGCTCGCGGTAGGAGTTCTCGCCGTTCTCCGCGTAGTAGAACGCGCCCGCCGGCGCCTTCTCCAGGGCGAGCAGGTAGAGCCGCACCAGGTCGTCGATGTGCACGTTGGACCAGACGTTCTCGCCGGCCCCGACGTGGCGCGGCACGCCGTACTTCCTGGCGAGCGCGATCAGGCGCGGCACCTGGATGCTCTCCGGATGCGCACCGCGACCGCGGCCGTAGATCATGGTCGGGCAGATGACCACCGCGCGCACGCCGTCCTTCGCTGCGCCGAGGACCAGGGTGTCGATCGCGACGCGCGCCGCTTTTCCGGGCAGGGGCTGCACCGGCGTCTCGTCCTCGTACACCTTCTCGCCGCGCTCGCCCGCCGCCATGTCGCCGACGATGCTCGAGCCGCTGGTGTGGATGAAGCACTTGCCGCTGCCCGAAAGCGCGGGCAGCATCGCTTCGACCGCGCCGCGGTCGTCCGAGTTGGCCGCGTTGATCACCGCGTCGGCCTGGCGTGCGGCCTGCGCGAGCAGCGCGGCGTCGGCGAGCGACCCGAGCACCGGCTCGATGCCGAGCGCGCGCGCCTGCGCTGCGCGCTCGCCCGAGCGCACCAGCCCCAGCACCGAATGGCCGGCCGCGAGCAGTCCCGCCGCCACCGATCCCCCGATGTACCCGGACGCTCCGGTCACGAACACTTTCATCTTCACCCTCCCGCGCCTGCGACCGGCGCGTCAGCGCACCACGTAGAAATCGAGGATCACCCGGTCGCGCGTGCGCACGGCGGCGCAGACCATGATCGTGCGGTTGAGCCACGCGAGCTCCGGCGCCGCGGTCTCGAACATCGGCGCGGCACGAAAGTAGTAGCTCGCGGGATCGACTTCCTCGCCGCGCGCGATGCGCATCAGCAGGTCGGGCGGGCCGTGCCGGTAACCGAAGTTGCGCACGTAGACGAGCGACCGGTCCTCGGCCTCGATCGTGTAGCGCGCCTCGAGCACCGCGGTGCCGTCGTCGCGGATGATCTGCCAGTCGGCGCCGCCGGGCAGGATGCGGCCGGAGAGCCGCGGCCCGGTCACCTCGCCGCCGACGATGTCCACGATGCGCCGCTCGCCGAGCGGCGTGCGCCCGAGCGAGCGCGGCGCGCCCACCGCGACGCGCGCGCGGAACGCGGGTTCGAGCTGCGGCTTGGGGGGGTCGAAGGCCACGACGCGCCTCCCCGCGCGACGTACGGGAGCGCAGCTTAGCGCGGTGAGCCGCGTGCGACAATCGCCGCAAGGGGAGCCAAGCGGCACGGCGCTTGCTTCGGCGCTGACTCAATCGTCGCAATGGTGCACGCGCAGGTCGACAATCATCGCCTCGCCCTGCTATAAAGCCTGGCATGTGGCACCTCGCCAGCGCTTCCAGTCGATGACCGCGCAATCGGTCTCGCGCGTCCGGATTCCGTTCGTCGAGCATCTCGGCATCCGGCTCACCGAGCAGTCGAAGGAACGCGCTTCGATCGTGCTCGACAGGCGCCCGGAGCTCCTCAACAGCTGGGGCGCCGCGCACGGCGGCGTGGTGATGACGATGCTCGACTACGTGATGAGCGCCGCGGTGCGCGGCCACTACGGCGTCGACGGCGGCGTCCTGACCGTCGACATGAGCGTCGGGTTCATGAACGCGGGCACCTCGACGCACATCCTCGCCGAGGGCCGCGTGCTGCACGGCGGCCAGTCCACCGCGTTCTGCGAGGCCGAGGCGCGCGACGAGGGCGGGAAGCTCCTCGCGAAGGCGATCGGCACCTTCAAGTTGCTGGGCGAGAAGAAGTAGCCCGGCTCACTCCGGCAACGGCGGCCCCAATCGCAGCTCGCCGCCGCCGACGAGGAGGCGGTTCCACGTCGGGGTGATCACGATCTCGTTCAGGCAGACGTGCGGCGGCATCTCCGCGACGAAGCGGATCGTGCGCCCGAGGTCCTCCGCCTTGAGCATGCGATCGAGGTCCTGCTGCGACGGCGGCACCGGCCGGGTCTTCAGGATCGGGGTGGCCACCTCGCCCGGGTAGATCACGCAGCCGCGGATGCCGTTGATGCCCTCCTCCAGGTTGAGGTGGTGCGTCATCGTCGCCATCGCGTGCTTGCTCGCGCCGTACGCGGCGCCGCCCAGGTAGCCGACCCAGCGACCGAGCCACGAGGCGATGTTTATGACCAGCCCGCTCTTCTGCGCGCGCATCGCGGGCAGCACCGCGCTCATGCAGTACAACGCGCCGTTCAGGTTGATGCCGATGACCTTGTCCCAGTCCTCCGGCACGAGGTCCCTGAGGTAGCGTTTCGGGACGTTCAGGCCCGCGCTGTTCACCAGGATGTCGCAGCGCCCGTGGCGCTCGAGCAGCGCCTTCGCCGCGTGCGCGACCTGCTTCCGGTCGGCGACGTCGAGCGCGAGCTTCTCGACCTCGCCGCCGGCCTCGGTCACCAGCCGGCGCGTCTCCTCGAGCATCTCCGTGCGCCGGCCGGACACGACGACGCGCGCCCCGGACTGCGCGAGCGCGAGCGCCCCGGCCTGCCCGATTCCGCTGCCTGCGCCGGTGAGCCAGGCGACCTTGCCGCTGAGCATTGCCATGCGTCGACCTCCTCGAATCTCGTCGCCGAACCTCGTCGTTCCGGGCGCAGCCGCGCCCGCCGGGGTCAGCGCCGCTGGTACTGCGTCGCCCCGAACATTACCTCGCGCTGCTCGGGCGTGAGCGGCGTCGTGCGGCGACGCTCCGCGAGGACCTGGAGCCCGCGCTGCACCGCCGGTCGCGCGTTGAGCTTGTCGAACCAGCGCTTCACGTTCGGGTAGTCGTCCATCCGCACGCCCTGCCGCTCGTACGAGCGCAGCCACGGCATGATCGACATGTCGGCGATCGTGTACTCGTCGCACGCGACGTAGGGGCTCGCGGCGAGCCGCTTGTCGAGCACGCCGTAGAGGCGGTTCGCCTCGTTGCGGTAGCGGTTCATCGCGTACTCGATGCGCTCCGGCGCGTAGCCGAGGAAGTGGTGGGCCTGGCCGAGCATCGGCCCGATGTGCCCCATCTGGAACATCACCCACTGCATCACCGACCAGCGCAGCCGGATGTCCTCGGGCAGGAACTTCCCGGTCTTGGATGCGAGGTAGAAGAGGATCGCGCCCGACTCGAACATCGCCAACGGCTTGCCGCCCGGCCCGTCCTGGTCGACGATCGCCGGGATCTTGTTGTTCGGGCTGATCGCGAGGAACTCGGGCTTGAACTGGTCGCCGGCCTGGATGTCGATCGCGTGCACCCGGTAGGGGAGAGCGGTCTCCTCCAGCATGATGTGGACCTTGTGGCCGTTCGGCGTGGGCCAGGTGTAGACGTCGATCAAGGGCGCGCTCCTTTGCGGGACGGGACGGCGGAGCGCGGATTATAGGTGCCGCGCGCGGCGGTGCAGGCGAAGGGCCAGAAAAGAAAACGCCCCCGCGCGGGGGGCGTTTCGAACGTGCGCCGGAAGCGCTATTTCTTCGCGGTGCGCGTCGCCGCCGGGCCGCCCTCGGGCGGCAGCGTCGGAGCCCACTCCTTCGGCTCGGTGCTGCGCACGCGGAAGCGCCCGTCGTGGCGGAAGAGGAACGTCTCGAGGAAGCGCACCGACTGCTGTCCCCCGCGCACCGTCTCGGAGGGCGCCGGGAAGCGGCCGGCCTTGCGCACGCTCTCGAGCGCGGTCTTTTCGAGGTCCGGGTAGCCGTTCGAGCGCCACAGCTTGACGGCGGCGACGTTGCCCTCATGGTCGATCGTCACGTCGAGCACGATGACTCCCTTCAGGATCACCGGGAGCGAGTCGGCGAGGCGGTCGGTCTTGTCCTGGATCTGCTGGGCGAACTCGCGCTTGTAGGCATCGACCGAAGTCGAGGTCGAGACCGCGAACGCGGCCGCGGGCCGCGAGCTCATCGTGGCGGCGGCGTTGGCGAGCGCCTCGGCGCCGGGTTTGGCGTCGTCGGCACGCGCGAGCAGCGACGAGCCGGCGAAGAGCACCGCGCCGAGCGCGGCGGAGACTAGGACATCGGAGCGACGCATGGTGCCTCCGTTCAATTGTTCGATGGCGACCTCGGGACGCGCAGGCTAGCACCGCGCGCGCGGCAAGGCCTATGCCAACGTCATCGTTCGTGAAGGATTGCGCGGCGCTGTCGGGGGGTGGACACCCTTAGGACAGCGCGACGAGCTGCTTGCCGAAATTCTCGCCCCGCAACATGCCAAGAAATGCACGCGGGGCGTTCTCGAGCCCCTGGACGACCGATTCGCGGTACCTGATCCGCCCCGCCGCGACGTGGTCGCGGAGCTCGGCGAGCGCCCGCGGCCACAGCGCCATCCGGTCGGAGACGATGAAGCCCTCCATGCGGATGCGGTGCACGAGGATCGAGCGGACGTTCCTCAGGCCGTAGGCCTCGGTCGCGCTGTACTGCGAGACGAGGCCGCAGATCGTGATGCGCGCGAAATCCCGCATGTGGCGGAGCGCCGTGTCGAGCGTCTCGCCGCCGACGTTGTCGAAGTACACGTCCGCGCCGTCCGGGACCGCCGCCTTCAGGTCCTCGTGGAGCGCACCGCGCCGATAGTCGACGCACGCGTCGAAGCCGAGCTCGCGCACGACGTGGTCGCACTTCGCCGCGCCGCCGGCGATCCCGACGGCGCGGCAGCCGGCGATCTTCGCGAGCTGCCCCACGACGCTGCCCACCGCGCCGGCGGCTGCCGAGACGAGCACCGTCTCGCCCGACTTCGGTCGGGCGATGTCGAGGAGGCCCATCCACGCGGTGATGCCGGGCATGCCGAGGACGCCGAGCGCGTAGGAGAGCGGCGCGCCCTTCGGATCGACCTTGGCGATGCCTGCGCCATCGGAGAGCGCGTACTCCTGCCAGCCGAGCCGGCCGGTGACGAACTCGCCCGCCGCGAACTGCGGGTGGCGCGACGAGACGATCTCCCCCACCGTTCCGCCGACCATGACTTCGCCGATCTCGACGTACTTCGCGTAGCTCTTCACCGCGTCCATGCGGCCGCGCATGTACGGGTCGAGGGAAAGCCAGCGATTGCGCACCAGGAACTGGCCTTCGCCCGGGGCCGGGATCGGCGCCTCGACGAGCCGGAAGTTCGCCTCGGTCGGAAACCCGGTGGGGCGGCTCGCGAGCAGGATCTGGCGGTTCGACGGCACGGCCGCGCGCCTCGGGTTCTTCTGGGGGAGCGGGAGTGTACTCCCGGCGCGCGCCTTTGCGCAGGCGCTTCAGCGGGCCCGGACGGTGCGGAAGCCGACGAACGGGTCGCGGCGGTCGGGGGTGTAGAAGTTGCGGTAGGTCGGGCGCGCGAGCGCCCGGGACGTGACCCAGCTGCCCGCGCCGCGCAGCTCCGCGTGCCCGGTGAACCAGGGCACCGAGTAGTCGGCGTACGGGTCGGCACTGAACTCGGGATACGGTCCGAACGCCGTGGCGGTCCACTCCCAGCAGCGGCCGAGCGCGAACGTCGGGTGGCTCGCCGCGCGCACCCATTCGGCCGCGGTCGGCAGCCGGCGGCCGCGCCAGGCGGCGAACGCTTCCGCCTCGTGACGCGAGACGTGGATCACCGGCTCGCGCTCGGGCGAGATCCAGCGGTCGAAGCGGCGCAGCTGCCAGCCGCGCCGCTCGCGCCGCCAGTACACCGGGTGCTTCGCCGCGGTCGCCGCGAGCCACTCGCGGCCCGCGCTCGACCACAGGTCGGGCCGGACGTATCCGCCGGCGTCGACGAACTCCGCGAACTCCCGGTTGGTCACCGGGCGCCGGTCGACCTCGAACGCGTCGTGCGCCACCGCGTGCGCCCATTTCTCGTTGTCGAACACGAAGCCGGCGTTGCGCGGGGAGCCGAGGGTGACGATCCCGGCGTCGAACGCGAGCGTGCCGGCGTCGTCGAAAGTCGGCAGCTCGGGCGTCGATGGCGGCGCGAACGCGCGGCTCTGCCACATCATCCACCACGCCTCGATGTGCATGCGCTCGTGATGCAGCGCGAGCTCGGCGAAGTAGCGCTCGTCGGGCGTCGGGCCGTTCGCGAGCCGCTCGCCGACCGCCGCGAGCACCTCGGCGCCGTACGCGCGCGTCTCCTCGATCGGCGGGAGCGGCGCGCGCCAGCGCGCGGCGTGCGGAATGCGCGAGGAGTCGAACAGCCAGTCGGACCAGCGCATGCGCGAGTCGGCGAGCGGCGCGAGGAGCGGCGAGGCGCGCCAGTCCACGCCCGGCTTCAGGCGCAGACACCAGTGCTCCTGGAACCACACGATGTGGCCGTACTCCCAGAGCGGTGGATTCAGCGTCGGCGCGTACGGGCCAATCCAGTCGTCGGCGCGCAGCCGGCCGGCGAGCGCGTTGAGGTCCCGCCGCGCCGCCTCGAGCGCGGCAGCCAGCTCCGCAGGGTCGAGGCGGCTCGCCGGGCGCGTCATCGCGCGGCAGGTGCAAAGACGAGGAAGTACTGGTCGGGCAGGAACCCGTGCTCGGCGACGAGCGCGTAGCCGGCACGGCCGAGTTCCTCCTTGACCCGTTCGGGCGCGATGCGTGCGGCACGCGGCGGCCCGCGCGGGGAGTCGAGTCGGAAGTCGACGATCGCCAGCCGCCCGTCTGGCCGCAGACTGCCGCGGAGGCCCTCGAAGTACTGAACGCGCGCCGGGACGTGATGGTAGACGTCGACGAGGAGCGCGAGATCGACCGGCTCGGGGAGTTTGGGATCGCGTTCGCCCGCCTGGACCGGCACGAGGTTCGCGAGCCCCTCGCGCTGCGCGCGGCCGCGGAGGTATCCCACCATGTCCGGCTCGGCGTCGACCGCATAGACGCGCCCGCCCGGCACCGCGCGGGCGAGCCGCGACGAGAAGTAGCCGGTTCCCGCGCCGATGTCCGCAACCTTCGCGTCGGACGCCAGGCCGAGCGCCTTGATCACCTCGTCGGGCTTCTGCCACGTTGCGCGCGCCGGGTCGTCGAAGACGCGCGCCCAGCGCTCGGCGTCCTTGAAGCGGTGCTGATGCGCGTCGTGCTGCGCCCACGCGATCGCCGCGACAAGCGTGGCCACAATCGCGGCAAGTGCGCCGCGCGCTCGCGGCATGAAGCCGCGCGACATCAGGCCGCGGCCGCGGCGAAGCGTTCCGTGTGCCAGTCGCTGTCGCCGAGCCAGAAGTCCATCATGGTGAGGCGCTTCGCGTAGTGCGCCGCCGGCAGGTCGAGCGTGACGCCCATGCCGCCGTGCAGTTGCGTCGCCTCCTTCGCGACCGCGCGCCCCGAGCGGCCGACGAGCGACTTCGCCGCGGACACCGCGCGCACGCGCTCGCGCGCGTCCGTCGACTGCGCCGCGGAGGCCGCGAGGCAGGCGATCGACTTCACCTGCTCCGCGTGCACCAGCATGTCGACCGCGCGGTGCTGCAGCGCCTGGAACCGCCCGATCGGCTGCCCGAACTGCTGGCGCGTCCGGAGGTAGTCGAGCGTCAGCGCGTTCAGCTGCTCGATCACGCCGACCGCTTCGGCGCAAAGCGCCGCCGCCCCGAGATCCACTGCGCGTTCGAGAGGCGCGAGGCCGCCGTCCACGGCGCCCAGGACGGCATCGACGCCGATGCGCACGCCGTCGAGCACGAGGTCCGCCGCGCGCAGGCCGTCGATCGTCCGGTAGTCGGTCAGCGATACTCCTTTGGCGCCGCGCTCGACGAGGAACAGCGTCACGCCCTTTGCATCCCGCTGCGCGCCCGCGGTGCGCGCGGATACGACGAGCGTGTCCGCCGTCGCGCCGTTGAGTACCGCGACCTTCTTCCCGCTCAGCACGTAGCCCGAACCGTCGCGGCGCGCCGTCGTCTGCACGTCGTGCAGGTCGTGGCGAGATCCGGGCTCACCGTATGCGAGCGCGAGCTGGCGCTCGCCCGCCACAACGCCGGGGAGCAGCGTCTGGCGCTGTGCGGTGCTGCCGGCCGCAGTGATCGCGCCACCGCCGAGCACGACCGTCGCGACGTACGGCTCGACCACGATGCCGCGGCCGAGCTCCTGCATGACCACCATCAGGTCGACGCTCGACCCGCCGAGGCCGCCGTCGGCCTCCGCGAACGGCACGCCGAGCACGCCCATCTCGGCGAGCTTCGCCCAGACCTCGGCGCTCCAGCCCTGCGCCGAGGCGACGATCTTCTTGCGCGCGTCGAACGCGTACTCGTTCTGGACGAACTTCGCGACCGCGTCGCGGAAAAGCTGCTGTTCCTCGCTCAGGGTGAAGTCCATCTAAAGCCCCAGCACTTGCTGCGCGATTATGTCCCGTTGTATCTCGACCCGGTCGGCCGCGCCGGCTGCTCCGCACCCGCGCCGGCGCTGGTAAAGCGTCGCTTTCATAAACCGAGTACCTGTTGCGCGATGATGTTCCGTTGTATCTCGTTCGAGCCGCCGTAGATCGAGGTCTTGCGCCAGTTGAAGTAGCGCGCGGCGAGCGGCGCCGCGTAGTCGGGCGCGAGCGGCGCCGCGGTACCGCCCTCATCGATCGCCTGGCGGGAGAACGGCAACGCCAGCGGCCCGAGCGCGTCCATCATCAGCTCGGTGAGCGCCTGCTGCACTTCGGTGCCCTTGATCTTCAGGATCGAGGCCTCGGGGCCGGGCTTCGTCCGGCTGGAGAGCACCCGCAGGAGCGTCATCTCTAGCGCGAGGAGGTCGATTTCGACCTGCGCGAGCCGCTGCCGGAAGATTGGGTCGGCGGCGAGCGGCTTGCCGTCCTTCGTCTGCTGCGCGACGATCTCATTGAGCAGCGCGAGCTCGCGCTTCGACGCACCGACGCCGGTGATCCCGGTGCGCTCGTGGCCGAGGAGGTACTTCGCGTAGGTCCAGCCCTTGCCTTCGCTGCCCACGAGGTTCTCGACCGGAACCTTCACGTCGTCGAAGAACACCTCGTTGACCTCGTGCTCCTCGTCGTAGAGGTAGAGCGGGCGCACCGTCACGCCCGGCGAGTGCATGTCGATGAGGAGGAAGCTGATTCCTTCCTGCGGCTTCACCGACGAGTCGGTGCGCACCAGGCAGAAGATCATGTCCGCGTACTGCGCGAGCGTGGTCCAGGTCTTCTGCCCGTTCACGACGTAGTGGTCGCCCTGGCGCACCGCGCGGGTCTTGAGCGACGCGAGGTCCGACCCCGAGCCGGGCTCCGAGTAGCCCTGGCACCACCAGTCCTCCGAGGAGAGGATGCGCGGCAGGTAGCGGCGCTTCTGCCACTCGCTCCCGAACTGCATGATCACCGGCGCCACCATGTTCAGGCCGAAGGGAATGAGCCGCGGCGCGCCGGCGGCGGCGCACTCCTCGTCGAAGATGTGCTGCTGCACGGCGCTCCACCCGGTGCCGCCGTGCTCGACCGGCCAGCCCGCGGCGATCCAGCCCCGCTCGTGCAGGATCTTCTGCCAGCGGACGTAGTCCTCCTTCACCACGCGGCGGTGGTTGAGCACCTTCGCGCTGATGTCGCGCGGGAGCCGGGCGCGCACGAACGCGCGCACCTCCTCGCGGAACGCCTGCTCTTCCCGGGTGTAGTGGAGGTCCATCGAAGCGGTCCTGCTGGGGGAGACGCGATCTTACCGCGCGGCGGGTTTGCGGTATAAGTCGCCTCGAAACGACACTTCCCGGGAACGACGATGCGCAACGACCTCCGCAGGCGGGTGCTGGTGACCGGCGGCGCCGGATTCCTCGGCTCGCACCTCTGCGAGCGGCTTCTCGCCGACGGGCACGACGTCCTGTGCGTCGACAACTTCTTCACCGGCACGAAGGACAACATCGCGCACCTCCTCGGCCACCCGCACTTCGAGGTGATGCGCCACGACGTGACCTTCCCGCTGTACGTCGAGGTCGACGACATCTACAACCTCGCCTGCCCGGCCTCGCCGATCCACTACCAGCACGATCCGGTGCAGACGACCAAGACGAGCGTGCACGGCGCGATCAACATGCTCGGCCTCGCGAAGCGGTTGCGCGCGCGCATCCTGCAGGCGTCGACCAGCGAGGTGTACGGCGACCCCGAGGTGCACCCGCAGCGCGAGGACTACTGGGGGCGCGTGAACCCGATCGGGCCGCGCGCCTGCTACGACGAGGGCAAGCGCTGCGCCGAGACGCTGTTCTTCGACTACTGGCGGCAGCACCGGCTGCGGATCAAGGTCGCGCGCATCTTCAACACCTACGGCCCGCGGATGCACCCGAACGACGGCCGCGTGGTCTCGAACTTCATCGTGCAGGCGCTCGAAGGCCAGCCGATCACGATCTACGGCGACGGCCGCCAGACGCGCTCGTTCTGCTACGTGGACGACCTCATTGAGAGCTTCGTGCGGCTCATGGAGACGCCGGACGACTTCACCGGGCCGGTGAACCTCGGCAATCCCGCGGAGATGACGATCCGAGAGCTGGCCGAGAAGGTGATCGCGCTCACCGGCTCGCGCTCGAAGATCGAGGCGCACCCGCTGCCGCAGGACGACCCGATCCAGCGCCAGCCGGACATCGCGCTCGCGCGCGCGCAACTCGGCGGCTGGGCGCCGCGCGTCGGGCTCGAGGACGGGCTGCGGAAGACGATCGGCTACTTCGAGGAGTTGCTGCGCCGCCCCGCCGCCGGTTGACCCGTACGGCCGCGGCTAGCGCACTGCGACCGCCTTGTGCTCCAGCCTTGAAATCAGCCTGACGACCGGCCACAGCAGCACCAGGTACATCAGCGCCGCGAGCACGATCGGCGTCGGGTTGTAGGTGAGCGCCTGCGCATTGCGCGCGGCATTGAGGAGCTCCGGGATCGCCACCACGCTCGCGAGGGTGGTGAGCTTCACCACTTCGAGCGTGTTGCTGATCAGGTCGGGCAGCACGTTCCGCGTCGCCTGCGGGACGATGACGTTCGCCATCGTTCGCCACCACGACAGACCGGTCGACCGCGCCGCCTCCCACTGCCCGCGCGGCACGCTTTCGATGCCGGCGCGGAAGATCTCGCCGTAGTAGCTCGACGTGTTGAGCAGAAACCCGATCGCGACCGCGACGAGCGCCGGCACCTCGATGCCCACGAACGGGAATCCGAAGTAGATGAAGAGCAGCAGCACCAGGGGCGGAAACGCGCGGAAGAAGTCGACGTAGACGATCAGCACCCCGCGCAGCCAGCGCCTTTGCAGCGACCAGAGCGCCGCCACCGCAAGCCCGGCGGCGAGCCCGAGCGGCACCACCATCAGCGACAGCAGCGCCGTGGTCCCGAGGCCTTTCAGCAGGTAGAGCCAGACTTTCGCGACGATCTCGAGGTTGAAGAACTGCTGGAGGACCGGTTCCATCGCTAGCGCTTCCACGCGAAGCGGGTCTCCACCCACCGCCCGAAGAGCACGAACGGGATGAAGAGCGCGAGGTAGGCGATCGCGCCGAGCGTGAGCGGCGTCGGGTTGCCGGCGAGGCTCGACGCCGAGTGCGCCGAGCCGAGGATCTCGGCAAGCGCGACCACCGAGCCGAGCGCGGTGCCCTTGGTGATCGCGATCGTGCGGTTGGTGAGCGGCGGGATGGTGAGCCGCACCGCCTGCGGCAGGATCACGTTCACCAGGGTCTGCCAGGCGCTCATCCCGGTCGAGCGCGCCGCCTCGAACTGCCCCTTCGGGATCGAGATGATTCCGGCCCAGAAGATCTCCTCGGAGAACGCCGCCAGCACGAGTGTGAGCGAGAGCCAGGTCGCGGTGAACGCGCTCATCGGCAGCCCGGCGTACGGGAAGGCAAAGAAGAAGATGATGATCACCATCAGCGGAGGGAGCGCCCGAAGGGCGTCCGCGAAGAGAACGATCATCCAGTTGAGGATGCGCACCTGGAACGAGCGCGCCAGCGCGAGCGCGAGCCCGAGCGCGAGCCCGGCCGCGATCGTCGCGAGACCGAGCTGCAGCGTGACGACGAACCCCTTCGCAATGTCGGGCCAGTACTCCCGCGCGATCTCGGGGTTGAAGAACGTGAACGCGAGGCGCTCGAGTTCCACTGCTTAGGCGGCGGCAGGCGGCGCGACGTTGACTCCGCGCACGCCGTGGCGCGCGATCGCCTGCGCCACCAGGCCCGAGGACTTGATCTCCTCGACGAACGCGCCCAGGTAGCGCGCCGCCGCCGCGCGCGCGACCGGCGTGCCGATCCCCTGCTGGATCGCGGTGAAGCGGCCGTCGAGGATGCGCGCGCCGGGCAGGCGCTCGACGTCCATCAGCAGTCGCGGCTTGAGGCCCGAGAGCGCATCGAGCTTCTGCGCCACGAAGAGGTCGTACGAGCCGGGGATGCCCTCCGCGCGCACCAGCTCGGCGTGCTTGAGCGTGCGGCTGAGGTAGAGGTCGTAGGCGGCCTTGTTCGCGACCGCGATGCGCACGCCGGGGCGATCGACCGCGTCGATGGTGCGGATCGGCGAACCGGGCGGCACCAGGTAGCCCGCCTCGATCTCGAGGTAGGCGGCGGTAAAGGCGATCACGTTGGCGCGTGCGGGCTCTGCCGCGAGGAACGCGACGTCCCATGCGCCGCTCGTGACGGCGTCGGCCATCTTCCCGGCCTGGTCGTAGCGGACGAACTCCACCGGCACGCCGACCCGACGCCCGAGCTCGCGCGCAAGGTCGGGCGCGATGCCCCGCGGCGCACCGGCAGCGTCGTCCTCGAGCACGAGGAGGAAGTTCCCGTAGTTGAGCCCGACGCGCAGCCGCCCGCTCGGGGCCAGCTCCGCGCGCAGCGCCGCCGTCATCCCGCTCATCGCACGCATCCTTCGGGCTTGTAGACGCGCTCGGTCGACGCGGGGTATTTCGCGAGCTTTGCCGCGGGGCGGATCGGCCGGCGCACCAGCTCGCCGCCGCAGTTCGGGCAGATGCCCTGCAGCACCGTCTCCGCACAGGCCGCGCAGAAGGTGCACTCGAACGAGCACATCATCGCCTCGCGCGCATCCGGCGGCAAGTCGCGGTTGCAGCACTCGCAGTTCGGCTTCAGCTTGAGCATGGAAGTCCCTCTTTAGTGGTGTCCGGTGATTGTCGCGACGAAGTCGCGCACCCGCTGCGACTCCGCGGCGCCGAAGATCTGCTCCGGCGCACCCTGCTCCACGATCTGGCCGTGGTCCATGAACACGACGCGGTCGGCCGCCGCGCGGGCGAACGAGAGCTCGTGGCTCACCACCACCATGGTCATGCCCGACTCGCGCAGCTCGCGCATCACCTGTAGGACGCCGCCCACGAGCTCCGGGTCGAGCGCGCTGGTCGGTTCGTCGAAGAGCAGGATGTGCGGCTCGAGCGCGAGCGCGCGCGCGATAGCGACCCGCTGCTGCTGCCCGCCGGAGAGCTCCGCCGGGTAGCTCGCCGCCTTCTCGGCGAGGCCGACCTGGCGCAACGCCGCCATCCCGCGCTCGTCTGCGGCGGCGCGCGTGAGCCCCTGCACCTTGCGCAGCGCGAGCGTGACGTTGCCGAGCGCGGTCATGTGCGGGTAGAGGTTGAACGACTGGAACACGAAGCCGATGCGCTGCCGCACGCGGTTGATGTCGACCCCCGGCGCGCAGATGTTCTCGCCCTCGACGCGCACCTCGCCGCCGGTGGGCTCCTCGAGGCGATTGCAGCAGCGCAGCAGCGTCGACTTGCCCGAGCCCGACGGGCCGATGACGAACACGAGCTCGCGCGGCGCGACGGCGAGGTCGATCCCGCGCAGTACTTCGGTGTGCCCGAAGGCCTTGCGCAGGCCTATCGTCTCCAGGACCGGCGTTCCGGGCGAGCCCATTCGGGTCGATTCAGACGGGTACCCCAAAGAAAACCGCCGCGTCAAGCGACACGTCTTCGTGTCGCTTCACCGCGGCGAGATATGACGGCACCTCGGGTGCCGTCATCTCAGCATTTCGGGGGGAACGGCCCCGCGTCGTATCCCGGCAGCTCCGGCACGCCATGACCGGGCGCGATCTTCACCGCCCACGAGTCGGGCCCCGGTTTCTCGCCGAACCACTTCTCGTAGAGGCGCGCGACCGTGCCGTCCCTCTTCAGGCACTTGATGACGTTGTTGATCTCGGCGCGTCCGGCCTGGTCGTCGATGCGGAAGGCGATCGCCCAGACGAGGCCGGTCTTGTAGGTGTAGGTCGGCACGACTTGCGGGTTCTGCTTTGCCGCCCACATCACGACCGTATGTCCGGCGAGGTTCGCGTCGGCGCGCTTCGAGAGCACCGCCTGTACCGCGTCGGCATTGGTGCCGTAGACATCGAACTTGAAACCGTACTTCTCCGCGTTCTGCCGCGCCCAGGTCTCGTAGGCCGAGCCCTTGTTGATGCTGAGCGTCTTGCCCTTGAGGTCGTCGAGCCCGGTGATCGGCTTGTCGCCCTTGCGCTGCAGGAACCGGTAGTCGGTCTCCATGTAGCCCTCGCTGAAGAGCATCTGCTTCGCGCGCTCCGGCGTAGCGGTGGTCGGCGCGAGCACGAAGTCGTATTTCTTCGCGTTCATGCCCGGGATCAGCGCCGAGAACTCCGTGCCGTCGATCTCGACGACGCGGTCCAGGCGCCGGCCGATCTCGCGGCCGAGCTCGACGTTGAACCCCTCGAGCCCGCCGCCGAGGCGCGGCATCGCGTGCGGCGCGAAGGTGGCGTCCACGCCGGTGCGGATCGGGGGTTTCTGCGCCCAGGCGGCGCCGGCGGCGCACAGGGTGGCGAGAGCGAGTGCTGCGAGGCGGGTGTTCATCGGGGTTCTCCCAGGTGTTGGCTCCGAGTGCTTCGGCATTCTGCCCCAAAGGCTACGGCAGCGGATCGCCGGCACCCACGCGCTCCACGATCAGCTTGTAGTGCTCCGGCCGCCGGTGCGCGGCGAAGTTGAACATCGTCTTCTTCAGGTTGGCGGCGAGGTCGATGTCGCAATTGAAGACGACGACCTCGTCCTCCTCGGTGGACGACTTCGCCGCGATCTCGCCCGACGGCGCGACGATGAGCGAATGGCCGAACATGCGGAAGCCGTCCTCGAAGCCGCACTTCGCCGTCTCAACGAGCCAGGTCGCGTTCTGGAACGCCATCGCCTGCGCCATGATCAGATGGTGGTGCACCCGCAGCGCGGGCGGCTCGGGATAGTGCAGGTTCTCGGTCGGGGTGTTGAAACCGAGTGCGACGATCTCCGCGCCCTGCAGCGCGAGCACGCGGAACGCCTCGGGCCAGCGGCGGTCGTTGCAGATCAGCATCCCGGTGACCGTGTCCATGAACCGGAACGCGCGGAATCCGAGGTTGCCGACCTCGAAGTACTTCTTCTCGAGGTGCTGGAACGCGGCCTGCGGCTTGTGGTCGGCGTGCCCCGGCAGGTGGATCTTGCGGTACTTGCCGGCGATTCGGCCGTCCGGCCCGACCAGGATCGCGGTGTTGAAGCGCCGCGTGCGGCCGTCCTCCTGCGCGAGCTCGGCATAGCCGAGATAGAAGCCCACGCCGTGCTCGCGCGCGAGGTCGAAGAGCGGCTGCACCGTCGGGTTCGGCATCGCGGACTCGAAGAACCTGCCGTCGACCTCGGCCGAGTCCTCCATCCAATAGCGCGGAAAGAAGGTGGTGAGTGCGAGCTCCGGGAAGACGACGAACTTCGCGCCCATGCCGATCGCATCGCGGAAGAGGGCGACGAGGCGCTTCGCGGCCGCCTCGCGCGTGTCCGAAAGGTGCAGCGGTCCGAGCTGGGCCGCCGCGATCTTCATCTGCCGTGCCATCGTTCCCTGCCTCCTACTCCGAGTCCCGGTAGGCCCGCAGCGCGCACTGCGGCCCGTGCCGTTCGAGGTCCGGCGGCGTCTCGCGGTGGCCGGGCTCGACGCGCCACACGTCGATGCGGCACCGGTATGGATCCTCGGCCACGTACACCGCGAGGTATCGCCCGCCGGCCTCCGGCCTGAAGGTCACCGCCCGCGCGCAGCCATAACCGTACCACCCGTCGAGCAGTCCCTGCGCCTGGACGAGCAGCGTGAACGGCCGGTTCACCGCGACCTGCACGTCCGCCGACGGTGCGGGCGCAAGCGATCCATCGGCGCGGTAGATCGCACGCACGTCCGCCGGCTGGCGCTCCTCGAGGCGGGCGAGCAGCCGCGCGGCGCCACCCTCGCAACCGGGCTCGTCGCGCGCGACGGCGACCGTCGTGCCGCCGAGCGTAAAGGCCACGATCCGGAGCGCCGCGTGCGGTCCGTCCGCCGGCGGCGCGTAAGGCGCGAGCGGGGTGCAGCCGGCGAGCGCGAGCGCGGCTGCCGCCCGCTTCACCCCGCGCGCCGGAAGAAAGTCCGCTCGCGGGAGGCGAGCAGCGGCACCGCGTTCGCGAGGTAGTGCTTGAACGCCGCCGTCTGCTGGTGCGACTCGAACGCCGCGTCGTCCACGTAGATCTCGTAGAGCATCACCCTGGTCGGGTCGTTCTTGTCCACCAGCACGTCGAACTGCTTGCAGCCCGCCTCGGTGCGCGCGGCGCGCGCGTTCGCGAGGATCTCGGGCATGAACTTCTCGACGTTCTCCGGCTTGATCCGGATGTTCACCACCAGCACCAGCTCGCTCATCTGCGTCCTCCGAGTAATCCTCGCAACAGGCCCGTGCCGTCGCCCGGGGCCCGCGCGGTCGCGACCGGCCCGGGCACGCCGCGCGGGATGAACTCGCCCGAGCCACGCGCGACCTTCAGCTCACCGTCCTCGACTGCGACGCGCCCGCGGCTGATCACCGTAGTCGGCCAGCCGGTCACCGTCATGCCTTCGTACGGCGTATAGCCGACGTTGTCCTTCATCATCGCCGCCGTGAGCGTCACCCGCTTCTCCGGCTCCCAGATCGCGAGGTCGGCGTCCGCGCCGACCGCGATCGTCCCCTTGCGCGGCGCGAGGCCGTACAGGCGCGCGTGGTTCGTGGCGGTCAGCGCGACGAACTCGTTGAGCGTGATGCGCCCCTTCCCGACGCCCTCGGAGAAGAGCAGCGGCAGCCGCACCTGCAGGCCCGGGACGCCGTTCGCCATGTCCTTGAACGTGGTCTCGTCGCCCTTGGGCAGCTTGCCCGTCTCGTCGAACCGGTACGGCGCGTGGTCGGACGAGAACACCTGGAACGTCCCGTCGGCGAGCCCGCGCCAGACCGCTTCCTGCGAGGCCTCGTCCCGCGGCGGGGGACTGCAGCACCACTTCGCACCCTCGAGGCCCGGCCGGTCGGCATCGCTCGCTTTCAGGAAGAGGTACTGCGGGCAGGTCTCGGCGAAGATCCGGGCGCCGAGCGTCTGCGCGGCGCGGATCGTCTGCACCGCCTCGATTCCCGACACGTGCACGATCAGCACCGGCACGTCGAGCAGGCGCGACAGCGCGATCACCCGGTTCGTCGCCTCGGCCTCCGCCAGCGGGTGGTGGCTCGTCATGTGGAACCTCGGCGCCGTATCGCCGCGCTCGAGCAGCCGCTTCGCGATCCACTTGATGATCTCGTGGTTCTCGGCGTGCACCATGACGAGCGCGCGCTCGCGGTCGGCGGTCGCGAGCACGTCGAGCAGCTGGTCGTCGGTCAGGCGCAGCAGGTCGTAGGTCATGTAGACCTTGAACGACGTGATGCCGCGCCGGATCATTGCCGGCAGCTCCTCGCCCAGCGCGCGCTCGTCCGGGTCGGAGACGATCAGGTGGAAGCCGTAGTCGATCACCGCCTTCTCGGCGGCGCGCCGGGCGTAATCGTCCACGACCGCGACGATCGAGTTTCCGCGGTGCTGCGCGGCGAACGGAATGATCGTCGTCGTTCCGCCGAACGCGGCCGCGACGGTGGCGCTGTAGAAATCGTCCGCGCACATCTTGCCGGTCGAGGAGAGCTGCTCGACGTGGCAGTGGCTGTCGACTCCGCCCGGCAGCACGAGCCGGCCGCGCGCGTCGAGGTCGTGCTTGCCGGGCGCGAGATCCTTTCCGATCGCGGCGATCCGCCCGCCGGTGACGCCAATGTCGGCGGCGAAGGTGTCGGTCGCGGTCGCGACGGTGCCGTTGCGGACGGTGAGGTCGTACATGGGGAGGTGGTCGAACATAGTCCCGCCCGGCGCGCGTCGTCAAGCTCGGGGACAATCTGCGCCATGCTCGCGCACCGCCTCTGCACCGCGCCGATGATGGACTGGTCGGACCGGCACTGCCGGTTCTATTTCCGGAGCCTCGCGCCGCGCGCGGTCGTCTACACCGAGATGATCACCACCGGGGCCCTGATCCACGGCGACGTGCCGCGCCACCTCGACTTCGACCCGGCGGAGCACCCGGTGGCCCTGCAGCTCGGCGGAAGCGAGCCCGAGGATCTCGCCGCCTGCGCGAAGCTCGCCGAGCGCTGGGGCTACGACGAGATCAATCTCAACTGCGGCTGCCCCTCCGAGAGGGTACAGCGCGGGGCGTTCGGCGCGTGCCTCATGGCCGAGCCGGCGCTCGTCGCCGACTGCATGAAGGCGATGCAGGACGCGGTGTCGATCCCGGTCTCGGTCAAGCATCGCCTCGGCATCGATCGCGTGGAGGACTACGATTTCGCGCGCAGGTTCGTCGCGACGCTCGCGCACCGTGCGGGATGCCGGACGTTCATCGTCCACGCGCGCAACGCCGTGCTCAAGGGTCTCTCGCCGAAGGACAACCGCGAGATCCCGCGGCTGCGACACGACGAAGTGCACCGCCTCAAGCGCGAGTTCCCGGAACTGGAGATCGTGGCGAATGGCGGCATCGCGACGCCGGAGGCGGCCGAGGCCGCGCTCGCCCACGTGGATGGGGTCATGCTCGGACGCGCCGCATATCACGACAGCTATATCCTCGCCACGATCGACGCGCGGCTCTTTGGCGCGATCGCGCCGACGCGCGCCGAGGTCGTTGCACGCGTGCACCGCTACGCCGTAGCGGAGGTCGCCCGCGGCACGCCGTTGCGGGCGATCGCGCGGCACGTGCTCGGGCTCTACCTGGGCCGACCCGGGGCGCGTGCCTGGCGCCGCATGCTGTCGGATGCTGCGGCGCTCTCGCGCAACGACCCGGACTTATTCCTCGCCGCCGCGGCGCGCGTGGAAGGGCCGGTCGCCGCAGCGGCCTGAAACTTCTTGCATAATCCGGCGCCATGGCCGGGGCGATCGTCGTCATCAACCCCAATTCGACTGCGGCGGTCACGCGCGGCATCGACCGCGCGTGCGAGCCGCTGCGGATGCCCGGCGCCCCGCCGATCGAGTGCGTGACGCTCGCCGAAGGCCCGCCCGGCATCCAGACCCAGCGCGACGTCGACGGCGTCGTCGCGCCGCTCCTGCGGCTGGTCACCGAGCTGGACGCCCGCGCCGCGGCGTTCGTCATCGCGTGCTTCAGCGACCCGGGTCTGCACTCGGCGCGCGAAGCGACCCGCAAGCCCGTGCTCGGGATCATGGAGTGCGGGATCCTCACCGCGCTCACGCTCGGTCAGCGCTTCGGCGTGATCGCGATCCTCTCCGGCTCGATTCCGCGCCACCTGCGCGCGATCAGCGCGATGGGCGTCGCGGGCCGGCTCGCGAACGAGCGCGCGGTCGGCCTGCCGGTGGTCGAACTCGCCGACGAGGCGAAGACCGCCCACCGCATGACCGAGGTCGGCAAGGCGCTCGCCGCCGACGGCGCGAATGCGATCGTCATGGGCTGTGCGGGCATGGCGCAGTATCGCGACCGCGTGGAGCAAGCCGCCGGCGTGCCGGTCGTGGAGCCCACGCAGGCGGCGGTGGCCATGGCGATCGGCCGGGTGCGGCTCGGATGGTGACGCACGCCCTGCCGCAGGCCGGCGCGCAGGACGCGCCGCGCGAGGTCACGGTCCGCGCCGAGGAGCCGAACGACGCGCGCGCAGTCCGGCGCGTGATCGTCGCCGCGTTCAAGGGACAGCTCGAGGCCGACCTGGTGGACACACTGCGCCGGCACGGCAAGGTCTCCGCATCGCTGGTGGCGACGCTCGGGCACGCGATCGTCGGCCACGTGCTGCTGAGCGACGTGGCGCTGCACGGACCGGGCCTCTCGCCGCGGGGCGCGGGACTCGCGCCGCTCGCGGTCCGGCCCGCCCTGCAGCGGCGCGGCATCGGCGCGGCGCTGATGAGCGCCGCGATCGCCGGCGCGCGCGAGGCGGGATACGGGTTCGTGGTGCTGCTCGGCGATCCGGCGTACTACCGGCGCTTCGGGTTCCGCACCGCCGCGACCCTGGGACTCGCCTGCGAGTTCGAGGCGCCGGAGGAGGCGTTCATGGCGCTCGAGCTCACTCCGGGCGCCCTCGCCGGCGCTGGCGGCCTGGTGCGCTACGAGCCGGAGTTCGACGCCGCGCTGTGAAGGTTCAGCGCGGCACGCGCTTGCAGTTATCGTAGACCCGCTTGCCGTCCTCCTCGAGTTGCGCGTCGTCGCCCTGCGTGCGCAGGTCGGTGCGGCCGTTCGAGAAGTTGACGCCGGACGCTGTGCGAATCGCGTCGAGCCGGAACTCGCGCTCCGGGAACATCACCATCGCCGCCTTGCCGCCGTCGAGATAACGCACGACGAGCGTCCGGTTTCCGTCGCACTTGTAGACGGTGGCGTCCGCCGGGTACCACGGCCGGTCGGGCGCCGACGAGCCGCCGAACGGCCACCAGCTCGAGCAGCCGGCGATCAGCGCGCCCACTATCACCACCAACAGGCTTCCTGCCTTCACTTGCTCCTCCCCTTCCTGAATCAGCACTCCGGCTCGCCCGGCGCGGGCGCCGGGGCCGGATCGAAGCGGAACCGCGCGGGCACCTCCGCCGCCTTGATCGCGCTGAGCGGAACGCGCTGGCGTCCCAGGTGGAGCGTCATGTCGGGGAGCGCGCCGGCCGTGAGCGCGGCGAGCGACTCCTCGCCCGCCGGCCCGGTCGCGGTCTCGATGTGATCGAGGAGCCGCGGCAGGTCGCGGTCGAGCAGGACGCCCGGTCCCAGCTCGCTCTCCAGCACGAGCATTCCGGCGTCGTCGATCCACGCTGCGCGCAGCTCGCCGGCGGCGTGGCCGGTGTGCGTCTCGAGCGACTCGCCGTCGCCGCGCAGGCGGTACACGTACGGCGTGTACTCGAGCGCGACGAACACGCGCTGCGGCCCGTTCTGGAAGTACCAGCGCCCGGCGCCGTCGTGCGCGTAGTTGCGGCCGATGAACTCCACCACCGCCTCGTTCGCGATGCGCTCGAACAACGGCTGCGCGTCGCGCGCCTGACGCGCCTTCACGAGCCAGTTGCCGCGCCGGTCGAGGCGCAGCCAGCCGAACACGTTCGGCACGTTCGGCCACTTCTGCATTGCGCGGATGACGATTTCGTCCATCGTGTCGGGCTGCGCGCGAGGCGCGACTAGAATGCCACAGAAATGCGCCCGCCCCCCCGACCGGCACCGTGACGGCCGCCGCGCTCGCGCTCGTACTCGCCGCCGCGCTCGCCCACGCGACCTGGAACTACTTTCTCAAGCGCGCGCGCGGCGGCGCCGGCTTCATGACGCTCGTCGCCGCCACTGCCGCGGTGATCTGGGCGCCGCTCGCGGCCGGGCAGTGGCTCCATCTCGGCTACGAGTTCCGCCTCGTCCACCTGTGGCCGATCGTCGCCAGCGCGGCGATCCACACCGCGTACTTCCTGCTGCTCGATCGCGGCTACCGGCACGGCGATCTCTCGGTCGTGTACCCGCTTGCGCGCGCGACCGGACCGGTCCTCACCATCGTCGCCGCGATCGCCGTCCTCGGCGAGCGCCCCGGGCCGCTCGCGCTCGCCGGCGCCGCGCTGGTGGTCGTGGGCGCCTACCTGCTGACCGGGAATCCGCTGCGCCTCTTCTCGCGCGACCGTCCCAAGGGCGCGGGCTTCGCGCTCCTCACCGGCTGCGCGATCGCCCTGTACACCGTGGTCGACAAGGTTGCGGTCGCCCACTACCGCATTCCGCCGATCGTGTTCGACTGGGCGTGCCTCGCGCTGCGCTTCTTCATGCTCTGGCCGCTCGCCGCATGGGGCGCGCCCGGCGCGCTCGGCGACTCGTGGCGCATCGACCGGCGCTGGATCGTGCTGGTCGCGATCCTCTCGCCGCTTGCCTACATCCTGGTGCTGACCGCGATGGTCTTCACGCCGGTGAGCTACGTCGCGCCGGCGCGCGAGCTGAGCATCCTCTTCGCCGCGCTGATGGGGACGCACTTCCTGAAGGAGGCCGATGCGAGGCGGCGCCTGGTTGCGGCGGGGCTGATCGTCGCCGGGATCGTCGGCCTCGCGCTGGGTTGAGTCGGGTGCTAGAGTGAAGCGTCCGCAACCGCACGGAGGTCTGCAATGATCACGGAGATCGTCCTCTTCAAGCTCCCCACCGGCATGACGCGCGAGCAGTACGCCGCCAAGGCGCGGGAATCGGCAGCAGCGTGGGGCGCGAATCCCGACCTCATCCGCAAGAACTACCTCTACGACGCCGAGCGCGGCTACGGCGGCGGCGCCTATACGTGGAAGTCGGTCGCCGACGCGCAGAAGTGGCACGGCGAGGCGTTCCAGAAGCGGATCAAGGAGCTCTACGGCAGCGAGGCGACCTTCACCTACTACGACACGCCGATCCTCGTCGACAACGAGGCGCGGCACATCCGCGACGCGGCCTGATCAGCCGCCCAGCGCGGCGGCGAACTTCGGATACGTCTCGGCGATCTCGTCGCGGATCCTGCCGCGGATGAGCGCGAGCATCTGAGGGTCGGGCTCGGGCGTCGTCAGCACCTGTGCGGGGCGGTCGAACTCGAAGCCGGTGTTCTCGACGATCTCCTCGACGCTGTGGCCCGGGTGCACGCTCTCGAGCGCGAAGTGCTTGCGCCCCTTGTCGAACGAGAAGAGCCCCAGCCCGGTGAGCAGCTTCCAAGGCCCGCCCGGTCGGTAGACGCCGGGCGGGCTCGTTCCCGGCGCGCTCACGAAATCGACCTTCTTCACGAACACGCGCGGCGTGTGCTCCTCGCGGAACAGGATCACGCGCGGCACGAGGAAGTAGAGGTAGGCCGAGCCAAACGAGCCCGGCCAGCGCACGTCGACGCGCGGGTACTCGCCCGCGCCCACCAGGTTGATGTTCGCCTCGCCGTCGATCTGCCCGCCGCCGAGAAAGAACACGTCGACGCGTCCCTGCGCAGCGCGGTCGAACGTCTCGACCCCGCCGTTGGTGAAGTCGGTGTGCTTGCGCGATCCGAGGATCGTCACGCGCAGCGCGCCGCCGGAGAGCTCGCGCGCGACGAGCGCGGCGGAGCCGGGGATTGGCGACTGGTTTCCGATCACGACGCTGCGGCTGCCCTCGAGCAGGCGCGCGATCGTGGCGATCAGGATCTCGGTCCGGGTCGCGCTCATGCGGTGGCGGACGCGGGCGCGGCCGCGAGCCACGCCGCGAGCCACGTGGCGAACCCTTCACGCGTGCGCGCCGCCTGCGCATAGCGGCCGAGCGCGGCGTCATCCGGCGCGTAGCGGCCCGGCAGGCCGAGCGGCCACGCGCCGCGCGGCGCGAGCGCGATCCGGTCGACGTAGAGCGCGGGGATCACGGCGCCCGCGCGGTCCAGATCCTGGAGCAGGTCGTCCTCGACGCGTTCCTCGACGGTGACGAAGGTCACGCGCGACGCCTGCGCCATGTTCACGAGGTCCCGCGAGCGCCCGATGAAGATGTTGCCGTGCTTGTCGGCGCACGGCGCGTGGAAGAGCGCGATGTCGGGGCGGATCGCGGGCAGGACGACCACCGGATCCCCGGGCGCGAAGGGATTGTCGATCACCTTCCAGTCCGGCCTGTTCGCGACGAGGTCGCTGCCGAGGAGGCCGCGCAGCGGGACAAACGGCAGGCCCTTCATCCCGGCCTGGATCCCGGCGTGGATCGCCGGGCAGGTCGCGTCGAGGATCCGCACGCTGCCGTCGCGCGCGGCGGCCGCAAAGCGCGGCCCGGTGCCGTACTCGCCGATCGATACCGCCGAGGTCTCGATCGCGGCGACACAGTCCGCGCCGATCAGCGCGTCGGCCTGGATGCTGCTCGTCGGCACGCAGACGAGGCGCAGCCCCTTCGTGCGCCGGCGGACCAGCTCGCGCGTCACAGCCATCGCCACGCCGAACGGCGCGCTCGGGACCGCGACCGTCGCACCGTCGGGAATCGCGGCGGCGAGCGTCGCGAGGTCGCAGAACGGATCCATGGGCACGGAAGTATGCGCCACATTCGCGGCAATCGGCATCGCTATACTGCGCGCCTCGCCCCAGGAACGATCCATGGCCCGCCTGCCCTACCCGGACGTCGACCGCCCCGAGCTCGCCGCGCTCGTCGAGCGCATCAAACGCGAGCGCGGCGGCCGGATGCTCAACCTCTACCGCATGCTCCTGCACAGCCCGCCGATGGCCGAGGGCTGGCTCGCGTTCTTCACTTCGGTGCGGCAGAAAGGCGCGCTGTCGGGCCGCTATCGCGAGCTCGCGATCATGCGCATCGCGGTGATCAACGGCGCACGGTACGAATTCGAGGCCCACGTGCCCTTCGCCCTGAAGGAAGGCCTTACGCAGGCGCAGCTCGATGCGCTGGGGGCCGATCGCACGCCCGAGGGCCTGACCGCGGCCGACGGCGCGGTGCTCGCTTACACCGATGCGATGACGCGCGCGGTGCGCGTGCCCGACGACGTCTTCGCGCGCGTACGCGGCCACTTCGCCGAACGGGAGCTGGTCGAGCTCACGGTCACGATCGCGGGCTACAACTGCGTCTCGCGCTTCCTCGAAGCGATCCAGGTGGACCACGAGTAGCCACGGCGATGCTGCGCGAGCACTTCACCTTCGTCCACCGCCTGCGCGTGCGCTGGGCGGAAGTCGACCGCCAGGACGTGGTCTTCAACGGCAACTACTTCCTCTACTTCGACGTCGCCATGGCCGAGTACTGGCGCGCCATCGGGTTCGACTACCCGAGGGAGATCGTGTCGCTGGGCATGGACATCTACGCGATCAAGGCGACCGCGGAGTACCACGGGTCGGCCGGCTACGACGAGCTCCTGGACGTGGGCTGCCGGGCCGCGCGCATCGGGCGCACTTCGATGGTGCTCCTCTTCGGCATCTGGCGCGGCGAGGACCACCTCACGAGCGGCGAGCTCATCTACGTGAACGCCGATCTGAAGACGAGGCAGTCCACGCCGTGGCCCGCGTTTCTGCGCGACCGGATCCTCGCCTACGAGCGCACGCCGCCGGAGGTCGTCGGCCCGCGCAGTTCCTAGGGCGTGCGCGGCGACGCGAGACGGTCGACCATCGCCTTCACCGCGGCGATCTGCGGCCCGGTCTTGGTCGCGTAATTCGGCCCGGTGTAGCCCCACCAGTCCCAGCAGCCGCGCGGATTGAACACGAAGGTCCAGCGCAGGCCCGCGCCGCTCCAGCCGCTGCGGCTGATCGTCTGCGGATAGAGCACGACGAGCCGGTTGGTGTCGGCCCAGCGGTTGAACCCGGCCTCGCGCACGAAGCGCTCGCCGATCGCCTCGGCGCTCTGGCGGCAGCCATGGAACGCGACGTGCACGCGGCACGGCGCCGTCGCGCAGGCGGCGGGCATGTACGCGAATCCGGTGTCGGCGAGGCTGTTCGCGTGCGCGTCGCCCGCGGCGTAGCGCTTCTGGTCGAAGGCCACGATGCGCCCGGACGCGGCGGCCGTGGGCGGCTCGAGCGGGCCGAGCAGGTGCGCGAGCAGCGCGCCGGCGGCGTCGAAGTCGCAGTCGTTGATGAACGGCGCCGCGGTGACCGCGCAAGCGCTCCCTGCGCTCTCGGTGATCATCGCGTGCCCGGCCGGCTTGTCGCGCACGAACGCGATGCGCTCCGGCGCGACGCCGGCGCGGAGGTAGAAGGCGCGCAGTGCTTCGACGACCGACGCGTCCACCGTCCGGTCCTGCGTCCCCGAGAACAGCCAGACGCGCGCGGGCGCGAGGTGACCCAGCGGATCGATTCCGCCCGCGTGCGCCAGCAGCTCGGCCTGGGCCTTGAGGGTTTCGATCGCGGGGAGCGGCGTCCACGCACCCGGGGTCATGCAGTTGAAGAGCGCCGTGAACACCGACCCTTGTGCGCAGTGGTACGGACCCGCCGCGAGCACGCCGACGCCGCTCACCGCGCTGGAGTGCGCGACGTGGAACTGCACTGCCATGTAGCCGCCGGAAGAGATTCCCGACACCGTCAGGGCCCGCGGATCGGCGCCGAGCGCGGGCAGCGGATCGGCGGCCTGCACGGGCGGGGCGCAGACGGCGAGCGCCAGGAGGAAGGCTCGGGCGAGGTGCACGCGTCCGTATAATAGAGGCCCTTCCGCCCTCCTTCCGACGAGGCTCCCGATGCAGCTCCGCGACAAGCTCTACATCAACGGCGCGTGGACCGCGCCGCACGGCAAAGGCGCGATCGACGTCCACTCCGCCTCGACCGAAGAGGTGATCGCGAGGATCCCCGAGGGCGACGAGCACGACGCGGCCGCTGCGATCGCGGCCGCGCGCGCGGCGTTCGAGAGCTGGGCCGCGACGCCGCCGGCCGATCGCGCCGCGTTCCTCGCCAAGATCCAGGAGGGCATGAAGGCCCGCTCCGACGAGATCGGCAGGACGATCGCGCAGGAGGTCGGCATGCCGGTGAAGCTCGCCACGCGCATCCAGGCGGGCTCGCCGACATTCACGTTCGGCATGTACGCGAAGCTCGGCGCGGGCTTCCAGTGGGAGGAGAAGGTCGGCGCGTCGATCGTCGTGCGCGAGCCCGTGGGGGTGGTCGCATGCATCACGCCGTGGAACTATCCGCTGCACCAGATCGCCGCGAAGGTCGCGCCCGCGCTCGCGGCCGGGTGCACCGTCGTGCTCAAGCCCTCCGAGGTCGCGCCGCTCAACACCTTCATCCTCGCCGAGATCATCGACTCGGTCGGGTTGCCGAAGGGCGTGTTCAACCTCGTCACCGGCTACGGACCGGTCGTCGGCGAGGCCCTCGCGAAGCATCCCGATGTCGACATGGTGTCGTTCACCGGGTCCACGCGCGCCGGAAAGCGCGTGTCGGAGGTTGCCGCGGCGACGGTCAAGCGCGTCGCGCTCGAGCTCGGCGGGAAGAGCGCCTCGGTCGTCCTCGAGGACGCCGACCTCGCCGCGGCGGTGAAGGGCACGGTGTCCGCGTGCTTCCTCAACTCCGGCCAGACGTGCAGCGCGCACACGCGCATGCTGGTTCCGGAATCGAAGTACGCGGAGGCGGCGAAGCTCGCCGCCGAGGAGGCGCAGAAGTACACCCTCGGCGACCCGCTCGACGAGAAGACGAGGCTCGGGCCGCTCACCTCCGACGCCCAGCGCGAGCGCGTGCGCGGCTACATCCGCAAGGGGATCGAAGAGGGAGCGGCGCTCCTCGCCGGCGGGCCCGACGCCCCCGAGGGGCTCGGGAAGGGCTACTACGTGAGGCCCACGGTGTTCGGCAAGGTGAGCCCCAAGTCGACCATCGCCCAGGAGGAGATCTTCGGACCGGTGCTGTCGATCATCACCTACAAGGACGAGGACGAGGCGATCCGCATCGCCAACGACACCCCGTACGGGCTCGGCGGCGGCGTCTGGTCGGCGAGCGAGGAGCACGCGCTGAAGGTCGCACGGCGGCTGCGCACCGGCCAGGTGGACATCAACGGCGCGCCGTTCAACATGTTCGCGCCGTTCGGCGGCTTCAAGCAGTCGGGGCACGGCCGCGAGCTCGGAAAGTTCGGGCTCGAGGAGTTCCTCGAGCTGAAGTCCCTGCAGCTCAAGCCGGAAGAGAAGCCGCGAGCCTGACCGCGCGCCGATGCCGTCCGAGCGCCGCTTCGTCCTCGGCGTCGACCTGGACGGCGTCTGCGCGGACTTCTACGGCGGGCTCAAGCCGGTCGCGGCCGAGTGGCTCGGCGTGGACGTCGCGAGCCTGCCCGACCGCGTCTCGTGGACGCTGCCCGAATGGGGCGTCGACCGCGCGCCGGGCGGCTACGACGCCCTGCATCGCTTCGCGGTGACCCAGCGCGAGCTGTTCCGGCGGCTGCCCCCGATGCCGGGCGCGCCGCAGGCGCTGCGCGAGCTCTCGGCGCACGACGTGCGCATCCGCATCATCACCCACCGGCTCTTCATCAAGTACTTCCACCAGGTCGCGGTGCGCCAGACGATCGAGTGGCTCGACTACCACGACATCCCGTACTGGGACCTCTGCTTCATGCGCGAGAAGGCGGCGGTGGGCGCCGACCTCTACGTGGAGGACTCGCCGGAGAACGTCGCGCGGCTGCGCGCGCAGGGGCTCAAGACGATCGTCTTCTCCAACTCGACCAACGAGCGCCTCGCCGGGCCGCGCGCGCACGGCTGGGAGGAGGTCGTTGACCTCGTTCTCGCGGAGAAGGCGGCGTGGGAGGCGCGCGGATAGGCGCGCTGCGCTAAGCGCGCGGAGCGCGCGGGAACAGTCCCGCCACGAAGTCCACGAACGCACGCACCTTCGCCGACAGGTGCCGGCCCTGCGGGTACACGACCGAGATCGGGTAGGGCTCGGCGTGCTGCCAGTCCTTGAGGATCGGCCGCAGCGCCCCGGAGGCCACCCAGCGGCTCGCGAAGAGATCGAGCGTCTGGACGATCCCGGCCCCGCTCACTGCAGCGTCGACCATCGCCTCGCCGTTGCTGACGGAGAGCCGGCTGCCGGGCGTGCGCACGACCCGTTTCCCGTCCTTCTCGAACGTCCAGTTGAACACCTCCCCGCGCGACACCGCGTAGAGCCCCAGGCAGTTGTGGGCGCCGAGATCGTCCGGAACGGCGGGCTCGCCGTGCAGCGCCAGGTAGTCGGGGGACGCGTAGGTCCCCCACTGCGCCGCGTACAGCCGCCGCGCGACGAGCGAGGAGTCGCTCAGCGGACCGACGCGGACGGCGGCGTCGACACCTTCCTCGACGAGATTGGTGCGACGGTCCTCCAGCAGCGCGAGCACCTGGAGCTCGGGGTACTGCGCCGCGAAGCGCGGCAGGGCGGGAACGATGTACTGCCGCCCGAGCGGCACTGGCATCTCCACGCGCAGGACGCCCCGGGGCACGCGCTTTCCGGCCCCGAGCATCGTCTCCGTTTCCTGGACGTCGGCGAGGACCCGCCGGACGTGCTCCAGATAGGCCGCGCCGTCGTCGGTGAGGCTCAGCCGCCGGGTCGTACGGTTGAGCAGCTTCACGCCGAGCCGGCTCTCGAGGGCTGCTATGTGAGCGGTCACACTCGCCTTGGACAAGTCCAGGCGGTCCGCTGCACGAGAGAAGCCGCCCAGTTCGACCACCCAATGGAACACCTCCATGCTCGTCAAGCGGTCCATTTAGGCGGTCCTTTTGTTCTGATCTACCGAACAGTTATTTCGATGCTACCCCGTTTTTTCGGTCCTGACGAACATCCAGAATGCGCCCCATCGAGATCGCGGCGCTTCGGCGACTGGGGCCTCGAAAGGCAAAACGTGAACCGTCAACCGACACTGGAAAGGAAACGAATCATGAAACGCAACCTGATCGCAGTCGCCGCCATCGGCCTGGCGCTGGGCGCGAACGTCGCCCTCGCCGACAACAACTGGGCATTCGACGACGCCTACTGGAAGCAGGGCCAGTCGGCCCCGTCCGTCCAGGCCACCGGTTCGGCCGAGGCCCAGGGCAAGTACGAGCAAGTCGACCGCTACAACCCGTAACGCTTCAACCCACCCAAGGAGACCACCATGATCCGCAACACCCTCGTCGCCGCCGCGCTCGCGCTCGGCACCACCGCCGCGTTCGCCGACAACAACTACGCGTTCGACGACGCCTACTGGAAGCAGGCGCACGTCACCCAGTCGGTCCAGACCGTGCAGTCGGTCCCGGCCCAGGGCAGCTACGACTTCGTGAACCAGTACAACTACTAACCGCAGCACCTCAACCTCAAGGAAGACACCATGATCCGCAACACCCTCGTCGCCGCCGCGCTCGCGCTCGGCACCACCGCCGCGTTCGCCGACAACAACTACGCGTTCGACGACGCCTACTGGAAGCAGGGCCAGTCGATCCAGTCCGTCCAGACCGACCGGTCGGACGAGACGCGCGGCCGGTACGACCAGGTCGACCGCTACAACCCGTAATGTCCGAAGCCGGGGTGCCGGGACGCGAGTCCCGGCCGCCCGAGCCTCGGCAAGGAGGCTTCAATGAAATCGATTCAATTCCGACTCTCCGGCATTGCGGTGCTTGCCGCTGCGGCCGTCGCCCTGCTGGTCGCGCCGATCCATGCGCGCGCCGAGCCCGGCGTCTCCGACCGCCACGAGATTCCGGCCTTCGTCCTCGATCGCATCGAGCTCGCCACCGACGTGCACGGACGCGTAGGCTGAACGGCGGACCGAAAATGTGCGACCCTATCCGTCCGGCCCCTGTCGCGGCCCTCTAGAGCGGCGCACGGAACCCCGGTCGAGGGAGATGCCGAAATGCTCGTGGTCAGCGGAGGATCGGGCCGCGTCGCGCATGCCGTCACTGCGGCGCTCGCGTCGGCCCCGGGCGGCAAGCGGCTCGGGCTGCTGAAGCCGGGGGCGGCTGCCGGATTCCCGGCGGCGTTCGCGCTCCAGTCTGCCCCGCTCAACTCGCCCCAGGAACGCGCGCGCCTGATGGCGGGCGCCACCAACCTCGTGCTAGTCCCGAGCTTCGACCAGCGCGTGACCGAGCAGCAGATGGGGCTCGCGGCCATGGCGCGGGATGCAGGCATCCAGCGCATTCACGTCCTGTCCGCCGCCGGGGCGGACCCGCGCTCGCCGGTGACGCTCCTGCGCTGGCTCGGCCTGCTGGAGCGCGAAGTGCTCGCTTCGGGCCTGCCCCACACGATCCTGCGCTGCATGCCGTACATGCAGTCGATCCCCCTCTTCATTCGCCGCGAGACAAGCGGCTGGAAGGTGGTCGGGCCGTTCCGTGACGCGGCCTTCGCCTGGCTCGACGCCTACGACGCCGGCAGCATCATCGCGAACCGCCTCGGCTTCACTGCCGGCGGCAGCCTCGCCTGCGACCTATCCGGGCCCCAGGAGTGGACGTTCGAGGCCGTCGCGGACCAGCTTGCCACCGCACTTGGCGAGCCGGTGCGCTACATCGACATCGGCCGACCCGAGGCGGCCGGCATGCTCGAGGCGACCGGCGTCGCGCCGGGGCGCATCCGGGCGATCACCGAGTACTGGGACTACCTCGCGAGCGGGGTCCTGCGCTGCGGCTGCTGCAACGGGGCCGACGCCCTGCTCGGCCGGCCCCGCCGCACCCTCGCCGAGTATCTGCGCGACTACGCGGCCGAGCTCCTGCAGGCCGCCTGAGCCGGCACTCACCGCGGCACGTGTCGAGCCTCGAGGACATCGCCGGGTCGCCGCTCTTTCTCGTCGGGCTCGCGTTCGGGCTGGTCGGCCTGCTCCAGATGGCCGCCGGCTTCGTCGTGCTCTTCCGGCGCGAACCGGTGGGCTTCGCGGTGCGGCTCCTGATCGGTCTCGCGGTGACCGCGCTCGGGCTGCTCGCCACCGTCGTCTCGGTCGGCATGCGGGGCTACCAGGCGCTCACGCGCGAGGAGGTCGCCGCGCGCATCACGGTGAAGCCGAGCGCGCCGCAGCGCTTCGACGCGCAGGTGAAGTTCCCCGACGGCCGCACCGCAGGCTACGTCATCGCGGGCGACGAGCTCTACGTCGACGCCCACATCCTCAAGTGGAAGCCGATTGCGAACGTGCTCGGCCTGCACACCGCGTACGAGCTCGACCGCATCGCCGGACGCTACCGGTCGGTCGAGCAGGAGCGCACCGCCCTGCGCACCGTGTACCCGCTCGGCGCGCCGCGCGCGCTGGATCTCATCGACCTCCGGAAACGGAGCGCCTGGCTCGCGCCGCTCTACGACACCGAGTACGGTTCGGCGAGCTTCGTGCCGGTAGACCGGCCGCTGGAGCTCGAGGTGCGCGTGTCGACCACCGGCCTGCTCGTGCGGGAGGCGAAGCCGTAGGCACGCCCGGATGTCCGGACGCCGCTGCTCAGCCGCGCCCGGGCTCTGCGAGCGCGAGCTCGAACTTCTCGAGACCGACCTGGATCACGTCGCCGGCCGCGAGCGGCTGCCAGTCGTCGGCGATCGGCTTGCCGTTCACGCGCGGCGGCTTCCCCCCAACGCGTGCGATGAAATAGCCCTGCGGCCGGCGGAAGATCGCGGCGTACTCGTCGCCGCGCCGCCCCAGCGCGACCAGCGCACGGTCGAGCGCGACCACGCGTCCGCTCTCCTGGCCGGGGACGCGGAGCACGCCCTCGGGGAGCTTCAGGTCGAGCGCGCGCGCCTCCGCGCCGGGTGAACGCCCCGCCGGCGCCGCGGCCCGCGCCGCGTCCGAGGCGTGGAAGATCGTAGTGCGCTCGCCCTCCTGTCCCACCACGCTCTTGTGATCGACGTAGCGGAGCTGAAAGTCGAGGATCTCGACCACGTCGCCGTGGCGCAGGAGATGGCGCGTGACCCGGGTCCCGTTCACGCACGTGCCGTTCGCGCTGCCGAGATCGTGGAGGATGTGGTCGTTGCCGACCAGCTCGATTGCGGCGTGCTGCTTGCTCACCGCCTGGTCCTCGAGGCGGATGCCCGCGCCCTCGGCGCGGCCGATCACCACCCGGTCGCGCTCGATGAACCAGGACCCGAGGGCTGCGCCGGCGCGGCTCGCGACGAGTTTCGCCATGGTCGTCCCGTCACGCCCCGAGCTTGGTGCGCAGCCAGCCGAAGAACCCCTGCGGCTCCGGCTCGGGCGCCCGCTTCGGTTCGCGCTTGCGGTCGACGCGAACGACCACCACCGAGATGTTGTCGCGCCCCCCGCGATCGTTCGCCATGGCCACGAGCGTGGCGGCCGCGAGCTCGAGGTTGGGCGCGAGGACCTCGAGCGCGGCGGCGATGTCGCCGTCCTCGACCAGGTCGTGCAGGCCGTCGGTGCAGAGCAGGTAAACGTCCCCTGCCAGCACCTCGTGCTCGCCCAGATCCGGCGCCATCTGCTCCTCGACCCCAAGCACCCGGGTCACGAGCTGGCGGCTGCGCGAGACGCGCGCCTCCTCGCTCGTCATCTGGCCCGCGGCGAGCTGGCTCTGCACGAACGAGTGGTCGGTCGTCAGCCGCTCGAGCCGGCCCGATCGCCAGCGATACACGCGCGAGTCGCCGACGTGTGCGATCGACACCCGGTCGCCCTGGAACCAGGCGAGCGCGAGCGTGGTCCCCATGCCCTTGAGCGCGGGTTCGGCGCGCGCGCGCTCCAGGATCGCCCGGTTGGCCGCCGCGAACGCGGCGTGGGTCGCGGCCCGCGGCGCGAGGTTCTGTCCCGCGAGCAGCGATTGCACGAGCGTGGCGGTCGCGAGCTTGGACGCCACCTCCGCGCCCTTGTGCTCCGCCATGCCGTCGGCGACGGCCACGACGCCACGGTCCGCGTCGGTGACATAGCTGTCCTCGTTGAAGCTCCGGACCCGTCCCAGGTCGGAGCGGGCAGCGACGTCGAGCGCGATCCGGCTCATCGAACCGCCCCGCTGCGCGGCGCGCTCGGCCGTTCACCCTCGGCGCGACCGCGCGCACCCCCTGCGCAGGCCGGCGCGCCGCCGCACCGCCGCTGATATGACATTGACATAGCCTGGAATTCTCGCCCGGGCGGCGGGAAAGCGCCAGCCGCATGCCGGGATTTTGCCCGGATGTTAGGCCGGCCAGCCCCCGCCACAAAAAGAAATAGTTTGGATTCCGGCGCTTATGCCCGGCCGATGAAGGGGATTTCTTGCGACAATCGGTCCCATGCAAGAGGCGAGCCAGGCAATCGTCACCGGCCGGCTGGGCCGCTACGAGCTGCTCGGGGAGCTCGGTCGCGGCGCGATGGGCGTCGTTTTCCGCGCGCGTGACCCGATCATCGACCGCGTGGTCGCGCTCAAGACGATCGACCCCGGCCGGTCGGGCGAGGCAAAACCGCGCTTTGCGGAACGTTTCTTTCAGGAGGCGCGCTCCGCGGGGCGGCTCAACCACCCCAACATCGTCACGATTTACGACGCGGGCGAGGCGGGCGGCGAGGCGTACATCGCCATGGAGTATCTGGAGGGGACCAGCCTGCGCCAGATGCTCGACGAGCAGGCGCCGCTGCCGGCGCAGCGGGCGGTGGAGATCGCCGGCCAGGTCGCGCGCGGCCTCGCCTACGCGCACGAGCACGGCGTCGTCCATCGCGACATCAAGCCGGCGAACATCATCATCCAGCGCAACCGCCGGCCGAAGATCACCGATTTCGGCATCGCCCGTCTCGGCGAGGCCGACGTGCTGGCGGGCAGCCGGGCCGGCTCGCCGAAGTACATGTCGCCGGAGCAGATCCGCGGCGACGGCGCGCTCGACGGCCGCAGCGATCTCTTTTCGCTCGGGGCCGTGCTGTACGAGATGCTCACCGGGCGCCAGCCGTTCGCCGGCGTCGAGGTGATCGACATCATGCGCGCGGTGCTCGAGAGCACGCCCGCGCCGCCGAGCGCGCACAACGCAGCCGTCCCGCCGGAGCTCGACGCGCTCGTGATGCGCATGCTCGCGAAGCGGCCCGACGAGCGACACCCGAGCGCCCGGTGGCTGTACCGCGAACTCCGCCAGCTCGAGGAGCGGCTCGAGAAAACGCCGCCCGCACCCCCGCCCCGCGCCGAGGCGCGCAAGGTCTCGGTCGACGATCCGACGCTGGTCATTGGCGTCCCGGAGCCCTCCCGCGCCGCGGCGCCGGCGCGGGCGAGTCGCTTCGTCGGCTGGGTCGCCGCCAGCGCGGCGCTCGTCGCACTGGTCGTCGCCGCGATCGCTCTCGTGCCCGGCGATGCGCCTCCCCCCGTGGCCCAAACTCCGGCGCCGATCGTGGCAGCGGCGCCGGTAGCCGAACCGCCGGCACCGCCACCCCCGCCACCCGAGGTGGCGGTGGAGACACCGCCGGAGCCGGCACCGCGGCCCAAGGCGCCGCTGCGCGCCGCGAAGAAGCCGCCGCCCCCGCCGCCGCCGGCGCCGGTCGTCGAACCGTCGCAGCCACTCCCGGTCGTCGAGGTCGCTCCGCTGCCGCGACCGGCGCCTCCGCCACCGCAGACCGGCCGGGTCGTCCTCGCGGTGTCCCCTTGGGGGGAGGTCTACGTGAACGGCAAGCTGCGCGGCACCACGCCGCCGCTCGCAGAGGTGGAGCTTCCGCCGGGTCGACACCGCATCGAGATCCGCAACTCGGCGCAGCTTCCCTATCACACGTTCGTCGAGCTGCACGCGGGCGAGACGCAGCCGATCCGGCACGCCTTCTCGAACTAGCCCGCCGCCCCGCGCTCGCGCGGCGCGCCGACTGCTAGAGTCCGCGCATGGACACGCTGACCCATGCGCTGAGCGGCGCGCTCGCGGCCCGCGCCACGGCGCCCCGCAACGCGCGGATCTCGGTCACCGCGCGAGTGACGGCGGGCTTTCTCGCCGCCGCGTTCCCCGACATCGATTGGCTGCTCGTGTACATCTCGCCGGTGGCCTACCTCACCGGCCATCGCGGCGTGACCCACTCGGTGCTGCTCCTCCCGCTCTGGGCCGGACTGCTCGCGTGGGTCTGCGCCAGGCTCGGCCCGCGCGGCGCGTCGTGGCGCGACTACTTCGGCGTCTGCGCCATCGCGATCGGCATACACATTCTCGGCGACCTGATCACCTCCTTCGGGACGATCGTCTTCGCCCCAGCGTCGGACCGGCGCGTCGCGTGGAGCACGACTTTCATCATCGATCTGTGGTTCACGGGAATCATCGTCGCGGGGCTCGTCGCGGCCTGGATCTGGCGGCGCTCGCGCGTCCCGGCGGTGCTCGGTCTCGCGCTGCTGACCGGCTACGTGGGGCTGCAGGCGCTTGCGCACGGGCGCGCCGTCGACGTCGGCGTGCAGTACGCGCAACGCCAGGGCTTCGGCGACGCGCGCATCTCCGCGGTCCCGCGCCCGGTGTCGCCGTTCAACTGGATGGTCGTGGTGGCCGAGCAGGACCGCTATCACTATGCGAACGTCAACCTCGTGCGCGGTCGCACCCCTCCGCCGCCGGGGCCCGGCACCGGGTTCATCGCGCGCCTGGACGCGGCCTACACGCCGGTCGCGCAGGCGCGCTGGACCACCGTCGCGAAGTTCGGCGACGCCCCGGCAGCGCAGCCGCTCGCGGCGGCGGCGTGGGACGCGCCCGCGCTCGCGTTCTTCCGCTGGTTCGCCGACTACCCGGCGCTCTACCGTATCGACGCCGGCAATCCCGCGCGCTGCGTGTGGTTCGAGGACCTGCGCTTCAACACCCCCGGCCGCGACGTGAATCCGTTCCGATTCGGTGCGTGCCAGCGCGAAGGGACGGATGCCTGGGAGGCGTTCCGCCTGCGCGACGACGGCACGCGCGAGCCGGCGCGCTGATCGGGCTCATGCGCCCGTGGCGGCGCGCAGGAAGCCGAAGTCGCAGCCGCGCTCGGCCTGGAGCACGTTCTCCGCGTAGAGCCGCGCGTAGCCGCGCGCCGGCTTCGCAGGGGCGCGCCATGCGGCCCGGCGGCGCGTGAGCTCCTCCTCGCTCACCAGAAGGTCGATGCGCTTCCGCGTCACGGAGAGCCGGATGCGGTCGCCATTGCGGACGAGCGCGAGCGGTCCACCGATCGCCGACTCGGGCGACACGTGCAGTACGACGGTCCCGTACGCCGTGCCGCTCATGCGCGCATCCGAGATGCGAATCATGTCCTTCACGCCGCGCCTGGCGAGCCGACCGGGGATCGGCAGATAGCCCGCCTCGGGCATGCCGGCGCCGATCGGACCGGCGTTCTGCAGCACGAGCATGTCGTCGGGCTCGACGTCCAGACCCGGGTCGTCGATGCGGCGCGCGAGGTCCTCGAGGTCGGAAAAGACGATCGCGCGGCCCTGGTGCTCGAACAGCCTGGTGTCGGCAGCGGCCTGCTTGAGGATCGCGCCGTTCGGTGCGAGGTTGCCGAACAGCGCCACCAGCCCACCCTGCGGCGCGAACGGCTCGGCGCGGCTGCGCACGACCGCCCGGTCGACCCACGGATCGTCCGCGGCAAGCCGTTCGCCAAGGGTCTGCCCGGCGACCGTGCGACAGTCAAGGTGCAGGAGATCCCGGATCTCGCGCAGCACGGCGCCGACGCCGCCCGCCGCCGCGAGGTCCTCCATGTAACCCTGCCCGACCGGTTTGAGGTCGACGAGCGTCGGCGTCGTCTCCGCGAGCGCGTTGAGCCGCGTGAGGTCCACGGTCACGCCGGCGCGCCCGGCGATCGCAGTGAGATGGATGATCGCGTTGGTGGAGCCGCCGATCGCAAGCAACACGCGCAGCGCGTTTTCGACCGACTGCGCAGTAACGATGTCGGCGGGGCGGAGCTTCTCGCGCGCAAGTTCGACGGCTCGCGCGCCGCTCGCCTCGGCCATGCGCAGCCGGTCGGCGTGGACCGCGGGAATCGCCGCGCAGCCCGGCAGGCTCATGCCGAGCGCCTCGGTGAGACTCGCCATCGTGCTCGCAGTGCCCATCACCGCGCACGTCCCCGCGGTGGTGGCGAGGTTGCCCTCGATCGCGCCGATGCGCTGCGCGTCGATCTCGCCGCGCCGGTACGCGCCCCAAAAGCGCCGGCAGTCGGTGCAGGCGCCGAGGCGTTCGCCCTGGAAGCGGCCGGTCATCATCGGGCCGATCGTGAGGTAGATCGCGGGCACATTCGCGCTCAGGGCACCCATGAGCTGCGCCGGGGTGGTCTTGTCGCAGCCGCCGACGAGCACCACCGCGTCCATCGGCTGGGCGCGGATCATCTCCTCGACGTCGATCGACATCAGGTTGCGGAAGACGAGGCTGGTGGGGTTGAGAAACACCTCGCCGAGCGAGATGGTGGGGAACTCGAGCGGCAGGCCCCCCGCCGCGATCACGCCGCGCTTGACCGCCTCGACGAGCTCCGGAGTGGTGCGATGGCAGTTGTTGAAGCCGCTCGCCGCGCTCGCGATGCCCACGACCGGCCGGTCGAGCATGGCGGTGGAGTAGCCCATCGAGCGCGCGAAGGAGCGGCGGAGGTAGCGCGCGAAGTCGCGGTCGCCGTAGTTGGTGAGACCGCGGTCGAGGCCGATGGGTTCGGTCATGGGTGCGCATCCAGGGTGGAACGACGCCGGATCATACCGCCCGTGCGCGCCGCCATTCGAGTTCGGGGATAATCCCGGCCGTTGCGGCCTTCGGGCCGCGTCTTTTTTCCGACCCGTGTTCAAGTATTACTTCGAGGACTTTCACCCCGGATGGACCTTCGAGCTGGGCGCGCGCACGCTCACCACGGAGGACATCAAGGCATTCGCGCGCGAGTGGGATCCGCAGCGCTACCACACCGACGAGGAGCAGGCACGCGCCTCGCCGTACGGCGGGCTGATCGCGAGCGGCTGGCAGACCGCCTGCGTGGGCATGCGCCTGATGTGCGACGGCTACCTCAATCAGAGCGCCTGCGTCGGCTCGCCCGGCATCGAGGAGATCCAGTTCCTCAAGCCGGTGCGTCCCGGCGACACGCTGCGGTTCAGGTCGACCGCGACGGAGGTGAGGCCGTCGAAGACCAAGCCGAACCGCGGCACGGTGACGTTCACCTGGGAAGTGATCAACCAGGCCGACGAGGTTGTGCTGTCGATGATCGGCACGCAGCTCTTCCTGCGCCGCCCCGCCCCGGACGGCACCGGCACGTGACGAAGAAGTACCACTTCGAGGACTTCGCGCCCGGCCGGACGTGGGAGATCGACGGCCCGACCGTGAGCCGCGACGAGATCGTCGAGTTCGCGCGCCGGTTCGACCCGCAGTACTTTCACGTGGACGAGCATGCGGCCGAGGGCTCGCCCTACGGCGGGCTGATCGCGAGCGGCTGGCAGACGGTCGGGATCTGCATGCGCCTCATCTGCGACGCCTATCTCCTCGACTCGGCCAGCCTCGGCTCGCCCGGGGTGAACGAGCTGCGCTGGACCAAGCCGGTGCGGCCGGGCGACCGCCTGCGCATGAAGATGATCGTGCTCGAGGCGAAGCTCTCGCGCTCCAAGCCCGATCGCGGCACCGTGCTGCACCGCTGGGAGATGTACAACCAGCACGGCGACCTGGTGATGCACATGGAAGGCTACGGGATGTACGGGCGGCGCCCGGAGTGATGGCGGTGGCGGTCCAGCTCGCGCACAAGGTGCACGTCCTCGGCCGCAAGGAGGACCTCGACACCGTGCGCGCCCCCGGCAAGGTCGCGATCGTGCTCGACGTGCTGTTCGCGACCTCCACGATCGTCACCGCGGTCGCGCACGGCGCCGCGGCGGTGATTCCGGCGCTCGACGAGGCGGCCGCGCGCGACGAGGGCGGGCGCCACGCACCCGGCTCGTTCGTGCTCGCGGGCGAGCTCTACGCCGAGACCCTGCCCGGCTTCGCGCCACCGACGCCTCTCGCGCTCCTCGAGCATGGCGTGACCGAGAAGACGGTCATCTACTCGACCACGAACGGCACGGTCGCGCTGAAGGGGACCGCAGGCGCGGATGACGTTTACGCGGCAGCCCTGCTCAACGGGCAGGCCGTCGTCGAGCACGTTCTCCGAGCGCACCGCGACCGCACGATCCTGATCGTGTGCTCCGGGTCGATGGGGAACTTCAACCTCGAGGACTACTACGGGGCGGGCTATCTCGTCGACCTGATCGCCGAGCGGCTCGGCGAGCGGACGGACTTCTCCGACGCGGCGCGCGTCGCGCGCGCGCTGTACCGTTCCGGCGAACCCTTTGCGACCCTGCGGGACTGCCGCGTCGGCCGCATGATGGCCGCGCGCGGCCTCGAGCACGAGATCGAGTTCGCCGCGCAACGCTCGACGCTGGACGTGGTGCCGCGGCTCGACGGCGACCGGCTCGTGGCGACGCGCTAGCGCCGGAGGCGGCCGGCGCGCCGCGCGGGCTATCACACGTCGCCGAAGTGCTTGGAGGCGTAGCCGAACCAGCCGATGAGCAGTCGCGCCACGCCGTAGGCAATCCAGATCCGCACGCGCATCCAGAGCGGCTTCCTGCGCCACCGGGGCCGCGACACCGGCACTGCCCCCCCGGTGATGCGCTCTATCAGGCGCTCGCGCAGCGCCTGCGCGAAGCGCCGGTCGTCGACCACGAGATTGGCCTCGCGCGACAGGAGCAGGCTGAGCGGGTCGATGTTCGACGAGCCGACAGTCGCCCAGCGCCCGTCCACCACCGCCACCTTCGCGTGCAGGAAGCTCGTCTCGTACTCGTGGAGCTGCACGCCGCCGTCGAGGAGCTGGCCGTACAGCGCGCGCGACGCGTAGTGCAGCAGGACGTACTCGACGCGCTTCTGCAGGAGGATCACCACGCGCACGCCGCGGCGCGCGGCCGCGATGAGCGCGCGCCGGAACGCGACGCCCGGAAAGAAGTACGCGCTCGCGAGGACGATCTCCTCGTTGGCACCCTCGATCGCGTCGAGGTAGGCGTCCTCGATGTCCGAGCGGTGGCGAAAGTTGTCGCGCACGAGGAAACCCGCGCGCTGGAACCCGGCCGGCTCGGGCGCGACCGGCGGCGGCGGCGCGTCCCACCACTGGCGGAAGTTGGACAGCGCGACGAGGCGCCACAGCCGGTCGGCCTCCGCCCGGATCTCGGCCACGAGGGGCCCCTCGACCCGCACCGCGAAGTCGTAGCGCGGGGGCTTGTGGCCGGGCGTGTGCATGTCGTCGATGACGTTGATGCCGCCCACGAACGCCACGCGCCCGTCGACGACCGCGAGCTTGCGGTGCAGCCGGCGCAGGCGCGTGCGGCGGAAGTTCCAGGGCGAGATGTCGGGGCGGTAGACGCCGAGCGAGACGTTGGCGGCGAGGAGGCGCTCCAGGATCGCGCCGCTGTAGCGCTTGACGGTCATCCCGTCGACCAGCACGTGCGCGCGAACGCCCTGGGCGGCCGCCTCCGCAAGCACGCGCGCGATGCGCCGGCCGATGGTGTCGTCGGCAAAGATGTAGGACTCGAGGTAGACCTCGTGGCGCGCCGCGGCGATCGCGGCCTCGAGGGCGGGAAAGTAGGCGGCGCCAGTCTCGAGCAGCGTCAGGCGGTTGCCGTCGCGGAGCTCCATCGCACGCCCGCGCCTCCGGGCGCGGTCAGTCGAGCGCGAGGCGCGCGGTCAGCATCGCGTGGTCGGAGATGCGCGACCACGCGTGACCGTGATGGACCTCGGCGTGGTGGACGGAGAAACCGCGCACGTAGATGCGGTCGAGGCGGAACAGCGGCAGCCGGCTCGGAAAGCTGCGCGCCGGCCGCCCGCGATGGTCGCGGAACACTTCCACCAGCCCGAGCTCGGCGGCGAGGCGGTGCCCGACGCGGTTGCGCCAGTCGTTGAAGTCCCCGGCCACGATGAGCGGCGCGTCGTCGGGAACGAGCTCGACGATCCGGTCGATCAGCGCCTTCACCTGCTGGCGCCGCCCGTGCTCCATCAGCGCGAAGTGCACGCACAGGCAGTGAAGGCTGATGGCCGAACGCGGGACGCGCACCTCGCAGTGCAGGACGCCGCGGCTCTCGAACGGGTGCGACGACACGTCCTGGTTCTCGGCCGAGACGATCGGGAACCGCGACAGGATCGCGTTGCCGTGATGCCCGTGGTCGTAGACCGCGTTGCGGCCGTACGCGAACTCCCCCCAGACCGCGTCGGCGAGGAACTCGTACTGCGGCTCGTCGGGCCACTCGTGGAACCGGTTCGCGTGGCGCTCGTGGTGGCCCACCACCTCCTGGAGGAAGATGATGTCCGCGCCCAGCCCGCGCAGCCGGTCGCGCAGCTCGTGGATCACCATGCGACGGTTGAAGACCGAGAACCCCTTGTGGATGTTGTAGGTGGCGACGTGGAGGTCCATCTTGTGCAGCGTGCTTTCCGGCCTGGATTGTAGTGTCCTCGTGACCCGGCTCAGGACGCACTCGCGGCCGCCAGGCGCTCGGGGAGCGACAGGATCGCGTCGCGGTTCGACCAGGAGAAGCAGCGCTCGGCGGCCGCCTTCCAGGGCAGCCAGAGATAGCGGGAATGCTCCCTCGGGGCAAGTTGCACCGGCAGCGGCGCCGGCACGCCGAGCCCGAACACGTGCTCGACGTTGTGCGTCACCCCCGGCGCATAGCGCGATCGCCATTGGCGATAGATCTCGTAGGTGTTCTCGATCCCCCAGTCCGCGAGCGCGTACCGTGTCGCATCGAGGCCGGTCTCCTCGGCCACCTCGCGTACCGCGGTGTCGCGCAGGGGCTCGTCGGCGCTCGCCACGCTGCCGGTGACCGATTGCCAGTAGCCCGGCCACGGCGCGCGCTCGAGCAGGAGCACGAGCAGGTCCGGCGTGTGGATGACGACGAGAACGGAACGGGGAATCTTGTATTGCACGGAAGGCGGGTCGCGCCGACCGGGCGCTAGTCGCTGTTCTCCCCCAGCACCGGCAGGTCGAAAGCCGCCGGGTCGATGCCGTCGACGAAGACCCAGAACGGGATGTCCTCGTCGTAGCAGCCCTCGGCAACGTTGTCGAGCACCTCGAGTGCGGTCTCGAGACTCTCCGGGTCGGCTTGCGCGAGCTCGCCGCAGTGCGCGAGCGTCAGCACGACGCCGCCCGCCTGCTCCCACGCCATCTCGCCGAGCACGTCGTTCAGCGCGTCCCAGTTGCCGCCGAACCACTCCGGGAACTCGAGCCGGCGCGCGAGCGCGGCGAGCAGTTCGTCCTTGGTCTTCACGCCGGCAAGGTCGACCGTCCAGCGCGTGAGCCCGGCGCGCTCCGCGGCCGCATCCAGCGCGGCGCCGTCCGCCGGGCGCGCGAAGATGCCCGCCTCGCCCGGGTCGCTGAGCACCTGCTCGTAGTCCATCGCGAAGCTATTCCCGGATCCGGCGGAACGTGCGGTAGTGATCGTCGGTGTAATAGTACTCGCCCGACGTGCGTGCGTCCCTGCCCGCCCCCGCCCCCGCCACGATGCGGCGTGCACCGCGATCGCGCGCGCCCGGCGTGGGCACGGTGTACTCGCGGTAGTAGCCGCGCGCGCGCTGCGGCAGGCGCCGCTCGAAGTTTCCGAACGTGGCGCCGTCCTTGCGGTACGGAAACGGCCCGCCCCGCTTGATCAGCACGAGGGTGTCGCGCGCTTCCCCGGGCAGGTCGGCGATCGCGACGTCGGGCGTCTGCGCTGCCTCGCGCGCGAGCACGCCCGGCGCCACCGCACCGAGCGCCAGCGCGAGCGCGGCGAGCAGGCTGCGTACGCGCCCCATCGCGGTCGCCGCGTCAGGACTTCGCTTCGGACCGCAGCCGGATGTGCAGGTCGCGCAGCTGCCGCTCGTCGACCGGCGCCGGCGCGTGCGTGAGCAGGCACTGGCCCTTCTGGGTCTTCGGGAACGCGATCACGTCGCGGATCGACTCCGCGCCCGCCATCATCGTGACGATGCGGTCGAGCCCGAACGCGATGCCGCCGTGCGGCGGCGCGCCGTACTGCAGCGCCTCGAGCAGGAAGCCGAACTTGCGGCTCGCCTCCTCGGGGCCGATCGCGAGCGCGCGGAACACCTGCGACTGAACCTCGGCGCGGTGGATCCGCACCGAGCCGCCGCCGATCTCCCAGCCGTTCAGCACGACGTCGTAGGCCTTGGCGAGCGCGCGCGCCGGGTCCGATTCGAGGTACGCCTCGTGCCCGTCCTTCGGGCTGGTGAACGGGTGGTGCATCGCGACCCAGCGCTTGTCCGCGTCGTCGTACTCGAACATCGGGAAATCGACCACCCACAGCGGCCGCCAGCCGCCCTCGGCATGCCCCTTCTCGTGGCCAATCCGCTGCCGCAGCGCACCGAGCGCGTCGTTGACCACCTTGGCGGGACCCGCGCCGAAGAACATCAGGTCCCCGTCGCGCGCCCCCGAGCGCTCCACGATCGAGGCGAGCGCCGCGTCGGTCAGGTTCTTGACGATCGGCGACTGCATCCCGTCGCGCCCTTTTGCGACGTCGTTGAACTTGATGTACGCGAGCCCCTTCGCGCCGTAGATCGCCACGAACTCGCCGTAGGCGTCGATCTCGCCGCGCGTCAGCTCGCCGCCGCGCGGGACGAGCAGGCCGGCGACGCGTCCGCCCGGCGTGCTCGCCGGGCCGGCGAACACCTTGAACTCCACGCCGCGCATGACGTCGGTGAGCTCGGTCAGCTTGAGCGGCACGCGCAGGTCGGGCTTGTCCGATCCGTAGTCGCGCATCGCATCGGCGTACTTCATCGCCGGGAACGGAGACGGCAGCTCGACGTCCAGGCACTCCTTGAAGACCGCCCGCACCATGCCCTCCATGATCGAGCGGATCTCCTCCTCGGTCAGGAACGAGGTCTCGACGTCGATCTGGGTGAACTCGGGCTGACGGTCGGCGCGCAGGTCCTCGTCGCGGAAGCACTTGGTGATCTGGTAGTAGCGGTCGAAGCCGGCCACCATCAGGAGCTGCTTGAAGAGCTGGGGGGACTGCGGCAGCGCGTAGAACTCGCCGGGGTTCAGGCGCGAGGGCACGAGGTAGTCGCGCGCGCCCTCGGGCGTCGAGCGGGTGAGCATCGGCGTCTCGATGTCCACGAACCCGTGCGCGTCGAAGTAGCGGCGCACCGCCATCGCGACGCGGTACCGCAGCAGGAGGTTGCGCTGCATCTCGCGCCGCCGCAGGTCGATCACGCGGTTCGCGAGCCGCACGCTCTCGCTCAGATTCGTGTCGTCGAGCTGGAACGGCGGCGGCGCCGAGGCGTTGAGCACCTCCAGCGTCTCCGCGACGACCTCGATCTCGCCGGTCGCGAGCTTCGGATTGACCAGGCCGGGCTCGCGCCGGATCACGCGCCCGGTGACGGCGAGGACGTACTCGCTGCGCACGCGCTCGGCGGCCGCGAACGCCGCGGTGCGGCTCGGGTTGCACACGACCTGCACGATGCCTTCGCGGTCGCGCAGGTCGATGAAGATCACCCCGCCATGGTCGCGCCGGGTGTTCACCCAGCCGAAGAGCCGGACGGTCTGGTCGAGTTGGGCCGCTGTCACGTGGCCGCAGTAGTGGGTGCGCATGTTCGGGAGCGGGGATGGAATGGGGTTGAGGGCGGCGCGGCGCGCCGCCGTCCTTAGAGCGGCGGTGTCTTCAGCGCGGCGGGCGAAGGACGCGACGGCACGCGCAGCGGGACGGCGACGCCCATCGAGATAATGTACTTGAGCGCCTCGTCGACGCTCATGTCGAGCTCCACGACGTCCTTGCGCGGCAGCATCACGAAATAGCCGCCGGTCGGGTTGGGCGTCGTCGGGACGTAGACGCTCACGTAGCCCGCGTCGAGATGGTTCGCGACGTCACCCCCGGGAACACCGGTCAGGAAGGCGATCGTCCAGCTCCCTTCCTGCGGCCACTGCACCAGGACCGCCTTGCGGAACGCCTGTCCGCCCGGCCGGAACAGCGTGTCGCTGATCTGCTTCACGCCGCCGTAGAGGGAGTTCACGACCGGGATGCGGCGCAGGACCGCCTCCCAGATCCGCAGCAGGCGCTGGCCGATGATGTTCGATGCCGCGACCCCGGTGACGAAGACGACCAGCACCGTGAGGAGCAGTCCGAGGCCCGGAATCTGGTGGCCGAAGAGCGCGGTCGGCTGGAGCGCCGGCGGCAGCAGCGTCAGCACCTGGTCCATCGACGACACGATCAGGTGGAGCACCCAGATCGTGATGGCGAGCGGAATCCAGATCAGCAGCCCGGTGATGAGGTACTTTTTCATCGGCGTGGCGCGCGCGGGCGCGCGTGCCGCGCGCCCGGCCACGCGTGCCCGGACGCTCAGGAGCAGGCGGGACAGGCCCCCGCGCCGCAGGCGGGCGCAGCGGCCTTGGACTCGCCCTTGTCGCCCTTGTCGTCGCTCTTCGCCGCACCGTCGGGCTTCGCGTCGGCGGGCTTCGCCTCGGCGGGCTTCGCGCCGGCGCCCTTGAAGTCGGTGGCGTACCAGCCCGAACCCTTCAGCTGGAATCCTGCCGCGGTGAGCAGCTTCTTGAAGGTCTCCTTGCCGCACTCCGGGCAGACGGTGAGCAGCGGCTCGGAGACCTTCTGGAGGTACTCGTTCTGGAAGCCGCAGGCGGCGCAGCGATACTCGTAGATCGGCATACCCAACCCCGAAAACTCGTCGAGGACGCGGAGTATACCGGAACGCCCCGGATTTCCTGAGTGAAAACGGGACGTTGCGCACCACTCGCGCGGGCGTCGCCGGAGGCCGACAGGGACCGTGCGACGTCGACTTTGCGACAGCCAGCGACCGTTCGTCGGCGCGCGCCGTCCGCGCGCTTGACGCCCTGCCGCGCCTGCGGCTAAATGCCGTCGTCATAAATGACGATGGCATAGCCGGGCGCGACGCCGACTCCGACACCGGCGGTCGCGCAAACACGGAACGCCACGAGAGGGAAGCCCGCGGGCGGGGGGCGGCCCGAGGGACGGAACGATGCCACGCTGCACGAGGAGCCAGCCGCCCGCACGCGGGGACGGTGCTTGCCGCAAGGGCGCGCCGCGACCGGCATTCGCGCTGCTTCGCATCGCCCGCCCGTTCACCACGCCGGCACCACGCCGCGCAATTCCGAGCAAAAGGAGTCCCGCATGAAAAGGTCCCTCTGCGCGCCGTTCCCGGCGCCTGGCGCGCATGCAATCGCAGTCGCGCTCACGCTGACGCTGGCCGGCTGCCTCGGCGGTGGTGGTGGCGGCGGCGGTGGCGATCCACCCCCGGCGAGCAGCGGCACGACGACGAGCGGAACCACGACCGGCGGCACGACGACGACGCCCGCGCCCGCACCGGGCGCGTCGCCGCCCGCGCCCGCGCCTGCCCCCACCCCCGGGACGATGCCCACCGCGCAGCCGACCACTTCGGGCGACGCGGTCCGCTTCCTCGAGCAGGCGACCTTCGGCCCCACCGAGGCGACGGTCCAGGAAGTGATGCAGAAGGGCCCGTCGCTCGCGCTCGAGGAGCAGTTCGCGAAGCCGATGAGCGGCTACGGCACGTTCACCGACATCAGCCCGGACCCGCGCCTGGGCTGCCCGGACACCGCCCAGCCGACCCCGGAGATCTGCTACCGCGAGAACTACACCGTCCACCCGCTGCAACGCCGGTTCTTCGCGAACGCGCTCGGCGCGCAGGACCAGCTGCGCCAGCGCGTCGCGTTCGCGCTCTCGCAGATCCTGGTGATCTCGGGTGCCGAGCTCGAGACCATGCACGGCATCGGCTACTACCAGCAGTTGCTGATGAACTTCGCGTTCGGGAACTTCCGCGACGTCCTGACCGAGATCACCCTCAGCCCGGCCATGGGCGAGTACCTCGACATGGTCAACAACCCGAAGCCCGACCCGGCGCGCAACATCGAGCCGAACGAGAACTACGCGCGCGAGCTGCTCCAGCTCTTCTCGGTGGGCGAGTTCGAGCTGAACGCCGACGGCTCACGTCGCCTGGACGCAGGCGGCCAGCCGATCCCGGCCTACGACCAGGACACGGTCGAGAACCTCGCGCGCGCGTTCACCGGGTGGACGTATCCGCCGCGGCCGGGCGTGGCCACTCGGTTCCCCAATCCGCCCAACTACCTGGGCCGGATGGTGCCCTTCGCCGCGCAGCACGACACCGCGCAGAAGACGCTCTTTGGCCGCACGCTCGCCGCGGGGCAGACGCCGGAGCGCGACCTCAACGACGCGCTCGACGCCATCTTCAACAACCCGAACGTCGGGCCGTTCATCGGCCGCCAGCTGATCCAGCACCTGGTGACGTCGAACCCGAGCCCGGCGTACGTTGCGCGGGTCACCGCGGCCTTCAACAACAACGGCTCCGGCGTCCGCGGCGACATGCGTGCGGTGCTGCGCGCCATCCTGCTCGACGCGGAGGCGCGCGGCGACGTAAAGACCGCCACCGACTACGGGAAGCTGCGCGAACCGGTGCTGCAGCTCACCGGTGTGATGCGCGCGCTGAACGGCACCTCCGACGGGGTGTACCTGCTCGGCCAGTCCTCGGCGATGGGACAGAACGTGTTCCAGCCGCCGTCGGTGTTCAACTTCTACCCGCCGAACTTCCCGGCACCCGGCACGACGCTCGACGGGCCGCCGTTCAAGATCATGCTCACCGGCACGATCCTCAACCGCGCGAACTTCGTCGACCGCGTGGTGTTCGGCGCGAACATCAATCCGGACACCACGGTCGCCGGCGCAACCGGGACGCGCATCAACCTGCAACCGTTCCAGGCGCTCGCCGCCAACCCGGACCAGCTGCTCGACCGGTTCAACCTGATCTTCATGCACAACACGCTGTCGACGCAGGCGCGCCAGGCGATCCTGACCGCGGTGAACGCGTATCCCGCGACCGACACGCTCGGCCGCGTGCGCCAGGCCGCCTACCTGATCGCGACCGCGCCGCAATACCAAGTGGAGCAGTGACCATGAGCTTCCAGATCCTCCGCAGGAACTTCCTCAAGGGCCTCGGCGCCATCACCGCGGCGAACACCCTGCCCGGACTCTCGCTGATGAACGCGTACGCGCAGACGGCGAACGACTACAAGGCCCTGGTGTGCGTGTTCCTCTATGGCGGGAACGACGCCAACAACATGGTCGTTCCGGTGCAGGGCACCGAGTACGGCGTGTACGCCACCGGGCGCGGTTCGCTCGCGCTGCCGCAGGCGAGCCTCGTGCCGCTCGCCCAGGCGACCGGCACGCGCTTCGGGCTGCACGCGAACCTCGCCCCGCTGCAGCAGGTCTGGGCGAACGGCGACATGGCCCTGATGCTCAACACCGGGCCGCTCGTGCAGCCGATCACGCGAACGCAGTACCAGGCGAACCGCTCCACGCGCCCGCAGAACCTCTTCTCGCACGACGACCAGCAGGAGCAGAACCAGTCGGCGATCCCGAACAACCAGGCCACCGTCGGCTGGGGCGGCCGCCTCGCCGATCGCGTGCAGGTCATGAACGCGGGCGCCGCAGTGCCGATGAACATCTCTGTCGGCGGCAACGACATCTTCCTCCGGGGCCAGACCGTCTCGGCCTATTCCGTGCCGACCGGCGGGAACTTCGGCTTGACGACGACCGGCGGCAGCGCGGCGCAGCAGCAGGCGCGCCGGACCGCGCTGCAGGCCCTTTTTGCGCTCGACCGGCAGAACCAACAGGTGCGTGCGGCGAGCGACGTGATCTCGAGCGCGGTCAATGCGAGTGCCGCGCTCAACACGGTCATCAACAACACGACCTCCGCGGCGGCACCCGCCTTCCAGGGCCTGAACACCGGCCTCTCGCGCCAGCTCTTCGCCGTCGCCAAGATGATCGAAGGCCGCGCCACACTCGGCCTGAACCGCCAGATCTTCTTCGCGCAGACCGGGGGCTACGACAACCACCAGAACCAGCTCGCCGACCAGGGCAACCGCTTCACCGAGCTCGGCCCGGCGCTGCGGGCCTTCTACAACGCGCTGGTCGCACTCGGCATGCAGAACCAGGTGACGCTCTTCACGCTCTCCGATTTCGGGCGCACGCTGCGCGTGAACGACGGCGGCTCGGACCACGCGTGGGGCAACCACCACATCGTGATCGGCGGCGCGGTACGCGGCGGCCAGGCCTACGGGACGTTCCCGAACCTCGCGCTGGGCGGTCCGGACGACACCGACCGCGACGGCCGCTGGATCCCGACCACCGCGGTCGACCAGTACGCGGCGACGCTTGCGAAGTGGTTCGGCGTTCCGGACGCGGACATCCCGGCGGTCGTGCCGAACATCGCGCGCTTCCCGACGCGCGACCTCGGCTTCATGGCCTGAACGATCGAGGAGGCGGCGATGCGGCAACGCGGTTTCACGCTCATCGAGGTCATGGTGGTGGTCGTCATCCTCGGCCTGCTGGCAGCGATCATCGTGCCGAAGGTGATGAGCCGCCCGGACGAGGCGCGCGCGGTCGCTGCGCGCGCCGACATCGCGGCGATTACCCAGGCTCTGAAGCTCTACCGCCTGGACAACACCAGCTATCCGACGACCGAGCAGGGGCTCGCCGCGCTGGTGCAGCGGCCGACGACGCAGCCGCAGCCGGTCAACTGGAAGCAGGGCGGCTATCTCGATCGCGTGCCGAAGGACCCGTGGGGGCGCGAGTACCGCTACCTCAACCCCGGCCTGCGCAGCGAGATCGACGTGTTCAGCCTCGGCGCCGACGGGGAAGCAGGCGGCGACGGCACCAACACGGATATCTACTATTGACCGACGCGACCGGCATGCGCGCCACGACCTCCGCCCTCCGGCCGGCCCCGGGCTTCACGCTGCTCGAGGTGCTGGTGGTCGTGGTCATCCTGGCGGTGCTCGCTTCGCTCGTGGCGGTCCGCATCGCGCCCGATCGGCGCCAGAGCCTGCGCGAGGAGGCGACGCGCCTCGCGGCGGTGCTCGGGCACGCGCACGACGAGGCGATCGTCACCGGCGCCGCCTTCGCCTGGCAGCCCGATGCGAACGGATACCGCTTCGTGCGCCGCGACCCGGACCGCGTGTGGCGCGCGGTGGACAACGACGCGGCGCTCCGCGCGCGCGCCTTCGCGGCGGGCGTCGAGCTCGCGGCGATCGAGACCCCCGAGCGCACCACCAACTCTGCGCCCGCGATCGTGATCCAGCCGACCGGCGCGAGCGGGCCGTTCCGCATCACGCTCGCGCTGGAAGACCACCGCGTGCGCGTCAGCTCCGACGGCCGCGGTCGGCCGGTCGTCGAGGACGATCGCTAGGGACACGGCCATGCGCTCGCCACGCGGATTCACGCTCATCGAGGTGTTGGTCGCGCTCGCGATCCTCGCCGTCGCGCTCGCCGCGGCATTGCGCTCGGCGACCCTCGCCGCCGACGGTACGCTCGAGCTGAAGGAGCGCCTGCTCGCCACCTGGGTGGCGCAGAACCGCGTCGCCGAGTACACCACGCGCCCGCTCTGGCCCGAGATCGGCACCCGCGCGGGCAACGCCGAGCAGGGCGGCGTCGCGTTCGCTTGGCGCGAAACGGTCTCCGCCACGCCGAACCCGCGGTTCCGGCGCATCGAGGTCACGGTGTACGGCCCGCGCGCGCCCGAGCGGGCGGTGGCGACGCTGGTCGGGTTCGCCGCGAGGATCGACTGACGTGAACCGGCGCGCCCGCGGCTTCACGCTCATCGAGCAATCGAACAAGGGGGCTAGGCCCCCTTGTAGATCCCCCAAGTCAGGGCGTGAAGCCTTGGGCTTCACGCTCATCGAGCTGCTCGTCGCGCTCGCCGTCTTCGCCGTCCTCTCCGGCCTCGCCTATCGCTCGCTTGCGGTGGTGCTCGACAGCCGCGGCCACATCGACCGCGAGAACCGCAAGTGGCGCGAGGTCGCGCTCTTCCTCGCGCGGCTCGAGCAGGACGTCGCGACCGCCCTGCCCCGGCCGGTGCGCGACGCCGGCGACACGGTGGCGCCGGCGTTCGCCGGGACGCCGGTCCCGGCGCGCGCCCACGAAGGCCTGCTCGTCCTGACGCGCACCGCGTTCGCCGCCGACCCGGGCGCCGTCGAGCCGCCGCGCCGGCTCGGCTACCGGATGCGCGGCGGCACCGTGGAGCTTCTCGCCTGGACCGTCCTCGACCAGGGCCCGCGCACCGAGCCCGCGGTGGTCGCGGCCCTGCGCGATGTCAGGTCGATGGAGGTGCGGTTCCTCGACCGCCGCGGGCAGTGGCACGCGCACTGGCCGCCAGCCGGCGCGACGTCGGCGCAGAAGGCCGTTCCGGCCGGGATCGAGGTGGCGCTCACCCTCACCTCCGGCGAGCGCGTCGTGCGCCTCCTGCCGACCGCGACGAGGCAGCCGCAACTGTGACGAGCGCGCCCCGCCAGCGTGGCGTCGCGGTGGTGCTCGCGATGCTCGTGGTCGCGCTCGCCGCGAGCACTGCGACGTACCTGCTGTGGGCCGAGTCGCTCTGGCTGCGGCAGGTCGAGAACCTCGTCGCGCGCGCGCAGGCCGACTCGGTCGCGCGCGCGGCGACCCAGTGGGCGGCGGCGATCCTCGCCGCGGACGATCCATCGGTCGATCACCTGGACGAGACCTGGGCGCACCGCCTGCCGGCGATTCCGGCCGAAGGCGCCACGCTCACGGGCGCGATCGCGGACGAGCAGGCGAAGATCAACGTCAACAACCTCGTGCGCGGGGCCGCGCCGAGCCCCGCCGATGTCGCGCTGCTCCAGCGCCTGCTCGAGCAGCTCGGACTGCCGGGCACGCTCGCCGACGCGATCGTCGACTGGATCGACCCCGACGACGCGGTCACGCAACCGGCGGGGGCCGAAGACCTCGACTATCTCGGGCGCGAACCGGCCTATCGCGCGCCGAACCGCGCGCTCGCGGACATCGGCGAGCTCGCGCGCGTCAAGGGCATGACGCCGGAGGCGCTCGCCCGGCTCGCGCCGCATCTGACCGCGCTGCCCGAGGAGACCCCGGTCAACGTGAACACGGCTTCGGCGACGGTGCTCGCGGCGCTCGTGCCCGCCCTGTCGCCCGCCGACGCGGCGCGACTGATCGAGACCCGCGCGCGCACGCCGTTCCGGGCGTCCGAGGACTTCCAGCGCGCGCTTCCGGGCGCCGCTTCGGCCGCGGGCGCGGGCGGACCGATCGACGTCAAGAGCCGCTTCTTCAGTGCCGAGGCGACGGTGCGCGTCGGGCGCGTCGCCGCCGGCTACCGCGCGCTCATCGAGCGCGGCGAGCGCGGGCAGTCGGTCATCGTCGCCCTCACCCAGATCGTGCCCTGACCGCCGATGGCCAAGCGCAACGCCGAGAGCTACCTGCAGATCCACCTCCCGGAGGGCTGGCCCGACGACGAGGGCGTGCGCTGGTCGCGGCGCAAGGGCGCGCGCGTGGAGGACGGCGTGTGCGCCGCGCGGGAGCTGCCGGCCGCCGACGAGATCGCAGTCGTGCTGCCCGCCGCACGCGTCGCCTTCGCGCGCGCGAGCCTGCCGCGCGGGCCGCTCGCGAAGCTCGCGCGGCTCGCGCCGTTCGCGATCGAGGACGCGATCGCGCCGTCGCCGGAGAGCGTGCGCACCGCGCTCGTCCGTGACGTCGGCGACGGCGAGTGGCTGATTGCGGTGCTCGATCGCACCTGGCTGGACGACGCGCTCGCCGCGCTCGACGCCGAAGGCGCGGAACCCGACCGCGTCATCGCGGAGAGCGCGCTCGTGCCGTGCGAGCCGGGCGCCTGGAGCGTCGTCTGGCACGGGACGGGCGGTTTCGTCGTCCTCGACGGCGCCGAGTCGATTGCGCTCGACGCGCCGGCCGACGGCCGCGCGCCGCTCGCGCTCAAGCTCGCCGCCGACGAGCGGCGCGGACGGGACGACGCGCCCCGCAGCGTGCGCGTCTTCACCGCGCGCGGCGCCGAGATGCCCGCTCTCGCGCGCTGGAGCGAGGCGCTCCACGTCCCGGTGGCGGCAGGGGGTGCGTGGCAGCCCGAGTCGATCGACGCGCGGCGGGTCGCGGCCGTCGACCTCCTCGCCGACGGCGCCGCGCCGATGCTCGGCGAAGGCGGCTGGCTCGCGCGATTGCGCCCCGCGGCGCTCGTCGCCGGCATCGTGCTCGGCGTGCACGGGCTCCTCACGGTGGGCGACTGGCTGCGCCTCCGGGTCGAGGCGTCCGGGCTGCGGTCTGCGGCCGAGTCGCACTACCGCAGGGCGTTCCCCGACGCGCGCGCCGTCGTCGATCCCGTGCTGCAGATGGGCCGCGGCGTCGCCGGCCTGCGCCGCGCTGCGGGCGAACCCGACCCGACCGACGCGCTCCCGATGCTCGCGCGCCTCGCGCCCGCGCTGCGGGCCGCGAACGTGCGCCCGCAGTCGCTCAAGTACGAGCGCGGGCAGATGGAACTCGAGCTCGCGCTGCCCGCCGGCGACTCGCGCGCGGCGCTCGCCGCGCGGCTGCAGGCGGCCGGCCTGGCGGTGCGCATCGAGCGGGTCGCGAGCGGCGCCGGCGGCGCGGTCGCCACCGTGCGGATCGCCGTCGAGGGAGGCTGAAATGGAAGCAGTGCGCGAACTGTGGCGCGCGCGCGAGCCGCGCGAACGGCTGGTGATCGCGATCGGGCTCGGCGCGCTCCTCGTTGCGGCCCTCTGGGCGTACGTCTGGGACCCGATCGTGCGCGACCGCGCGCGCCTCGTGACCGCGCTGCCCCAGCTCCGCGCGCAGGCGCGCGAGGTCGCGGCCCAGGGCGCCGAGGTCGAACGGCTGCGCAACGCGGCCCGCTCGCGCGGGACGCCTGCGGCCCCCGAAGCGGCGATCGGCGCGGCCGCGGCCGCGCTCGGGCTGGGCGAGGCGATCGGGACGGTGACCGCGCTGGGCGAAGGTCGCGTGCAGGTTGCGGTCAAGCCAGTGGCGTTCGACGCGCTCGTCCGCCTGCTCGGCGAGCTCGGGACGCAGCACGGCTACGCGGTCGAGTCCCTCGTCGTGCGCGCGACGCCGGAGCGCGGGCGCGTGCACGTCGAGACACTGATGCTGCGCACGGGAGCCACCGGATGACCGCGAAGGCACTGCTGCAGGGAGTTCGAGACCCGCGAGTCGCGGCGCTGCTCCAACGCACGCTGCCCGCCGCGTCGCTCGTGGCGGCGCTCGCGCTCGGCGCGTGGCTCGGGGCCGGCTGGTTCGTGTACTTCACCACGCCGCCGGTCGTGCCGGGCTCGCCGCAACGCGATCGCGTCACGATTGCCGCGGCCACCGAGACGGTCGCCGGCGCACACGTCTTCGGCGATGCGGCGGTCGCAGGGGGAGGCATGGCGGTCAGCACGCTCAACGTCAAGCTGCGCGGCGTCTTTGCCGGCACCGGCGGGGCGCCCGGCTATGCGATCGTGAACACCGGCGGCCGCGACCAGGCGGCAAGCGCCGGCGCCGAGATCTCGCCGGGCGTCGCGCTCGAGTCGGTGCACGCGCGCCACATCGTCCTCAAGCGCAACGGCGTGTTCGAGCGCGTCAATCTCGAGGAGCGCCCGGTTCTCGCCCAGGCCTCGCCGCGCCCGGCACCCCCGCCGGCCGGGGCCGCGCCGGCGCCACCGCCCCCGGCGGCCGCACCGGGCGCCGCACCCACGCCGCAGCAGCCGCGCACCGGCCCCGGCGCGCGCTTCCAGCGGCCCGAGCCGTACGCACCGGTCGGCGACGTGCCGACCGAGCCGCCGCCCGCGACGCCCGCGCCGCCGAAACCGCCCGCCCCGCAGGGCAGCGCCCAGGGCCTCGTGGTGTCGTCCGTCCCCGCGGGCAGCCTGCTCGAGCGCATCGGCCTGCAGCCCGGGGACGTCGTGAAGTCCGTGAACGGCCAGCCGGTCGCGAACGAGGCGGACGTCGTGCGCGTGCTGAAGGACCGCAGCGTGCTCGCTCCGGTGAACGCCGAGATCGTCCGCGGCGGCGCCGTCGTCCCCATCGCGGTGAGCGCGGCGACCGCGCTCCGACCCTGATCGATCCGACTGCCGAATCAACCGCGAGCAATGGAGCACGCCATGACAACTACAAACCGCATCGCGCGCGGCCTCTGCGCCGCGCTCGCCCTCGGCGTCGCGGCCGCCGGCGGCGTGGCCCTTGGCCAGGCGCCGGCGCCGCCGGTCGCGGCGGCGCCGCAGCCGGGCGACGACACCGTCACGCTCAACTTCGTGAGCGCCGACGTCCACGCGGTGATCAAGGCGGTGGCCGAGATGACCGGCCGCAATTTCCTCGTCGATCCGCGCGTGCAGGGCACGGTGAGCATCGTCGCGCCGCGCCCGGTGCCGCGGAACATGGTGTTCCCGATCCTGCTCTCGGCGCTGCGCGTGCAGGGCTTCGCCGCGGTCGGCGGCGACCTCGGCGTCATCCACGTCGTGCCGGAGGCGGAGGCGAAGTTCTACGGCTCCGCGCGCGACCCGCGGCGCGCGCGCGGCGACCAGATCGTCACCGAGGTGTTCCAGCTCCAGCACGAGTCGGCGGCGCAGATGGTGCCGGTGCTGCGCCCGCTGGTGGCGCCGAACAACGTGATCAACGCGTTCCCGGGCTCGAACATGCTGGTCGTGACCGACTACGCGTCGAACCTCGAGCGCATCCGGAAGGTCATCGGCACGGTCGATCAGCCGGGGGCCTCCGAGCTGACGACGGTGAAGCTGCGCTTTGCCGCGGCGGTCGACGTCGGCCAGGCGGTGCAGCGGCTCGTCCCCGAAGTCTCCCAGGCCGCCGGCCCGGGCGCGGCGCCGCGCGTCGCCGTGTCGGTCGACCCGCGCACCAACAGCCTGCTCGTGCGCGCGGACAACCCGACGCTCGCGAAGCGCATCCGCGAGCTCGCCGCGGGGATGGACGTGCCGAGCGCCTCGGGCGGCAACATCCACGTCGTCTACCTCAAGAACGCGGAAGCCACGCGGCTCGCCGAGTCGCTGCGCGCGATGATCTCCGGGCAGCCGGCCGCCCAGCGCACCTCCACGCCGCTCGGCCCGGCGACGCCGGGCGGGCTCGGCGGGACGACCGGGCTGGGCGCGCCGGTGCAGGTGGCGCAGGCGCCTCCTCCGCCCGCCGCTGTCGCGTCGACCGGTTCCGCGGGCGCCGCGACCGCCGCGGGCGCGCTGACGACCGCCTCGATCCAGGCGCACCAGGAGACCAACTCGCTCATCATCATCGCGCCCGACGCGGTCTACAACTCGCTGCGCGGCGTGATCGAAAAGCTCGACGCGCGGCGCGCGCAGGTATTCGTCGAGGCGCTGATCGTCGAGATCGCCGCGAGCAAGGCGGGCGAGTTCGGCATCCAGTGGCAGTCGCTGCCGAACGGCAACACCGGCGCCACCCAGGGCTTCGGCGTGCAGAACTTCAACCTCACGCCCGGCTCGAACATCGGGCAGATCGCGCAGAACCCGCTTTCGATCGGACAGGGGCTGAGCCTCGGCCTGATCCGCGGCCGCATCACCTTCGGCGGCGCCGAGATCCTGAACCTCGCGGCGCTCGTGCGCGCGCTCGACAAGGACACGACCGCCAACATCCTCTCTACGCCGCAGCTGCTCACCCTCGACAACGAGGAGGCGCGCATCCAGGTCGGGCAGAACATCCCGATCGTCACCGGGAGCTTCACGCTCGCCGGCGCGGGCGGCGGCGTGGTGAACCCGTTCCAGACCGTCGACCGGCGCGACATCGGCGTCGCGCTGCGCATCCGCCCGCAGATCGCCGAGGGCGGCACGGTGCGGATGCAGATCTACCAGGAGGTCTCGAGCATCTTCAACGCGCAGAGCGCGCAGGGGATCATCCTCAACAAGCGCTCGATCGAGTCGAACGTGGTGGTGGACGACGGACAGATCATCGTCCTCGGCGGCCTGATCTCGGACGACGTGCAGACGGGCAAGGAGGCGGTTCCGGTCCTCGGCGACATCCCGGTGCTCGGGACGCTGTTCCGCTACGACACGCGCCGGCGCGAGAAGATCAACCTGATGGTGTTCCTGCGCCCGGTGGTGCTGCGCGACGAGACGATGACCGCGACGCTGACCGGCAACCGCTACGACTACATCCGCGGCGTCCAGAGCGCGCTGCAGCCGCCCGACCGCATTCCGCTGCCCAGCATGCGCGACAACCAGCTGCCCGAGAGCCTGCCGCCGCGCCTGCCGGGCCAGCCGGCGGTGCCGCCGCGGCCTGCGGAGGCGCTCCCCCAGCGGCCGATCGAGCCGCCTCCCCCGCAATGAGCGCGAGGTCGAGGCAATGAGCGCGCCGGGCCGCCCCAAGCGCTCATGTCCGAGCGCACTTCGCGCGAGGGCCAGCCAATGAGCTCGCGCGCGCCCGTCTCCGTGCCCGACGCGAAGGGCCCGTCGACCGTCTTCGCGGCCCAGCTCGACGCCGGCTTCGTCAAGCAGCTGCCGTACCACTTCGCGCGCGCGAAGGGCGTGATCGCGGCGCGCCGCGTCGGCGACGCGGTCGAGCTGTGGGTGCGTCCCGGCGTCACCGCGTCGGCGCTGAGCGAGGCGCGGCGCGTGCTCGGGCTCCCGGTGCGCACGCTGATGCTCGCGCCGGAGCTCTTCGAGCGCCGTCTTGCCCAGCTCTACACCAAGGACGCGAGCGGCGCCGAGGCGCTGATGGACGACATCAGCGACGCGGCCGACCTGCAGAGCCTCGCCGAGGGCCTGCCGCAGGTCACCGACCTCCTCGAGGCCGAGGACGACGCGCCGGTCATCCGCTTCATCAACGCGCTCCTCACCCAGGCGCTGCGCGAGCGCGCTTCCGACATCCACTTCGAGGCGTTCGAGACCCGCTCGCTCGTGCGCTTCCGCATCGACGGCACGCTGCGCGACGTGCTCGAGCCGCCGCGCGCGCTGCACGCGGCGCTCGTATCGCGCGTGAAGGTCATGGCGAGCCTCGACATCGCCGAGAAGCGCCTGCCGCAGGACGGCCGCATCACCCTGCGCATCGCCGGTCGCCCGGTCGACGTCCGCGTGTCGACGCTGCCGACCGGCCACGGCGAGCGCGTGGTGCTGCGCCTGCTCGACAAGCAGCAGGGGCGCCTCGAGCTCGGCAACCTCGGCATGGACGAGCCGACGCGCGACAGGGTCGACCACCTGATCCGCCAGGCGCACGGCATCGTGCTCGTCACCGGGCCGACCGGGTCGGGCAAGACCACGACGCTGTACGCCGCGCTCACGCGCCTAGACGCCGGCAAGCTCAACATCATGACCGTCGAGGACCCGATCGAGTACGACCTGGACGGCGTCGGCCAGACCCAGGTCAACCCGCAGATCGACATGACGTTCGCGCGCGCGCTGCGCGCGATCCTGCGTCAGGACCCCGACGTCGTGATGATCGGCGAGATCCGCGACCTCGAGACCGCGCGCATCGCGGTGCAGGCGAGCCTGACCGGCCACCTCGTGCTCGCGACGCTGCACACCAACGACTCGGCCGGGGCGGTGACGCGGCTGATCGACATGGGCGTCGAGCCGTTCCTGCTCGCCTCGACGCTGCTCGGCGTGCTCGCCCAGCGCCTCGTGCGCCGCCTGTGCCCGGACTGCCGCAAGCCGGGAACGCTGACGGCGAGCGAGCGCGACCAGCTTCCGCCCGCACTGCGCGAGCGGCCGGTCTACGCCGCGGTCGGGTGTCCGAAGTGCAAGTGGACCGGCTACCTCGGCCGCACCGGCATCTACGAGCTCCTGGTGGTGGACGAGGAGATGCGACGGCTCGTCCACGACGGCGCGGCGGAGAGCGCGATCCGGGCGCACGGCCAGGCGCGCGGCATGACGATGCTGCGCGACGACGGCCTGCGCTGGGTCGGCGCGGGCGATACGACCGTCGAGGAAGTGCTGCGCGTCACGCGCGCGGCCGAAGTGGAATAGGCGGGGCGGGCCCCGGATGTCCGGATACAAGTACGAGGCGCTGGCTCCCGACGGCAGGGTGCGCCGCGGCGTGCTCGAGTCCGACAGCCCGCGTCAGGCGCGCGCGCGGCTGCGCGAGCAGGGCTGGCTGCCGGTCGAGATCGAGGCGATCGCGCCCCGCGAAGTGGAAGGCCGGACCACGGTCCGGGTGCGACGTCGGCGGCTCGGCGCGACGGCGCTCGCCCTCCTCACCCGTCAGCTCGCCACGCTGCTCGGCGCAGGGCTCACCATCGAGCAGGCGCTGACCGCGCTGATCGACCAGTCGGAGCGCGACGCGGAGCGCCAGATCCTCGCCGCGGTGCGCGGCGACGTCCTCGCGGGCCAGCCGCTCGCGCGCGCGCTCGGACGGCATCCCGTCGCCTTCCCGGACGTCTACGTCACGCTCGTCGACGCCGGCGAGCGCTCCGGCCGGCTGCCCGACGTGCTCGCGCGGCTCGCCGACTACACCGAGGAGCGCGAGCAGCTCCGCAGCAAGGTCGCGCTCGCGTTCGTCTACCCCCTGCTCGTGACCGTCGTCGCGGTCGCGGTGGTGACCGGCCTCCTCGTGTACGTCGTGCCCCAGGTGGTGCAGGTGTTCCAGAACACCAACCAGCAGCTTCCATTCCTCACCCGCGCGCTGATCGGCCTCGCGCACTTCCTGCGCGTCTACGGCGGGTTCGTAGTGATCGCGCTCGCACTCGCCGTCGTGGCCGCCCGCGCTGCGCTCGCCGTTCCCCGACTGCGCGAGCGCTGGCACGCGCGGCTGCTGCGCCTCCCGGTCGTCGGCGCCCTCGTCCGGGGGCTCAATACCGCGCGGCTCGCTGCAACGCTCGCCATCCTGGTCGGCAGCCGCGTGCCGCTGCTCGCGAGCCTGCACGCCGGCGCAGGCGTGGTCGCCAACCTGCCGATGAAGCACGCGCTCCAGGCGGCCGCCGCGCGGGTGCAGGAAGGCGCGAGCCTCGCCCGCTCGCTCGGCGCCTCGCGCCTCTTCCCGCCGCTCATGGTGCACATGATCGCGAGCGGCGAGTCGAGCGGGCGGCTGGCCGAGATGCTCGAGCGCACCGCGACGCAGTCGACGCGCGAACTCGAACGCCGCATCGCCGCGTTCGTGGCGCTGCTCGAGCCGCTGCTCATCCTCGCGATGGGCGGGATCGTGCTCGCGATCGTGCTGGCGATCCTGCTGCCGGTCTTCGAGCTCAACCAGATCGTGCGCTGAAGGAGAGAACGATGCGCGACACCGACAGCGGGCTCATCGCGGCGATCGTCGGCACGGCGCTGGCCGTCACGCTCCTCCTCGCGGCGTTCAGCGTGATCGTGTAGGCGCTTGCGGGCGCGCCCGCGCCCGCGGCGTGCCAAACTTCGTGGACGCCTGCCGGCACCGCGGGTAGGCTGCCCGCATGCCGTTCCGCCTCCCCCGCTGGCTCAAGGTCGCCCTCGTTGCCGTCGCCGGGCTCCTCGTCGCTGCGGTGGCGGGACTCGTCGTCCTCGTCCACACGATCGACCTCGCGAAGTACGCCCGCCTCGCCACCGACGAGGTGAAGGCGGCAACCGGCCGGGAGCTGCGCATCGGCGGGAAGCTGGATCTCGAGGTCTTTCCGCGCCTCGCGCTCGTGGCCGAGGACGTGAGCTTCGCGAATGCCCCGTGGGGCTCCCGACCGGCGATGGCGCGCGTCAAGCGCCTGGAGGCGAGCGTCGCGCTGCTGCCCCTGCTGCGCAAGGAGGTCGCGATCACGCGCCTCGCACTGGTCGAGCCGGACGTGCTGCTCGAGACCGACGCGAAGGGCGTCGGCAACTGGGTGTTCAAGCCGGCCGCGCCGCGCAGCCCGGGCGCGGGCACCGACGGCGGCAGCGGGGGGGTCGACGTTCAGGGCGCGCGGATCGACCGCGGCCAGCTCGTCTGGCGCGACGGCGCGAAGAGGACCTCGCAACGGCTCGCGATCGAGCGGCTGCGGCTCGCGCGCAAGACGCTCGGCGACGAGCTCGACGTCGATCTCGCGGCCGCGTTTCGCGAGCAGCCGTTCACCCTCAAGGGCTCGATCGGCCTCGTCCGCCGCCTGCTCGACAAGGATCCGAGCTGGCCCGTCGACGTCGCTTTCGCGACCGCGGGCGCCACCGCCAGCCTGAGCGGCACGGTCGATCTGCGCGCGAAGGTCCCGCTGCTCGCCGGCGACCTGAAGGCCGAAGTGAAGGACACCGCAGGGCTCGCGCGGCTGGCGGGCGGCCCGCTCGCGCTGCCGGTGCCGCTCACGCTCGTCGCCAAGGGGCGCGCGGCGCGCGACGAATACGTCGTCGAGCCGCTGGCGGCGACCCTCGGCAAGAGCAGGATCGAAGGGCGCCTAGCCGCGAAGACCGGCGGCGCGCGACCGTACGTGACCGCGACGCTGAGCGCGCCGCTGGTCGATCTCGCGGCCGGCGCGCCGCGCGGCGGCGGCAAGGCGGGCGCGGCCGGGGGCGCGAGCGCTCGGGTGTTCAGCGACGCGCCGCTCCCGCTCGCGCTCCTGCGCAGCTTCGACGGCGCGGCGGACGCGACGATCGAGCGCCTCGTCCTCGCCAACGGCGTCCCGCTCGAGAAGGTCCGGGTCAAGGCGACGCTGAAGGACGGCCGGCTCGACGCGCAGCCGCTCCAGGCGCTGGTCGGCGGGGGCGCCGTGACGGGGCGGGCGACTCTGGAGGCGCGGCCGACCGCCCCGACCCTCGCGCTCAACGTCCAGGGCAAGGCCATCAGCGGCGAGAAGGTCGCCGCGGCGATGGGTCACGGCGGGTCGGTCAGCGGCGGCAACGTCGACCTCGCACTCAACCTCGCCGGTCCGGGGGATTCGATCGCGCGGTTCATGGGCGGCGCGAACGGCGAAATTCTCGCGACGATGGGCCCGGCGCGGACCTCGGGCGCCGCGCTCGACTTCGGCGGCGACGTGCTCACCCGAGTCGCCGACCTCGCGAACCCTTCCCGGCGCACCGACAAGTACACCGAGATCCGGTGTGCGGTCGTCCGGCTCCCGGTGCGCGACGGCATCGCGTCCGCCCAGCGCACGATCGCGGTCGAGACCGCCCGCGTGGACATCGTCGCGGCAGGCACGATCAACCTGCGCAGCGAGGCGCTCGACCTCGCCCTGCGGCCGAACGTCAAGGAAGGCCTGGGCATCGGCGCGGCGAGCCTCGCCGAGCTGGTGCGCGTCACCGGCACGCTCGCCGATCCGAGCGTCGGCATCGATACCCTCGGGTCCGCGCGCACTGCGCTCTCGATCGGCGGCGCGATCGCCACCGGCGGCCTGTCGCTCCTCGGCGAGGCCGCCCTGAAGAAGGGCGCCGCGGACCCGCACCCGTGCCAGACCGCGCTCGCGGGCGGCACGCCGCCGAAGGGCGCCCGGCAGGAGGCCACGCCGGCGCAGCAGGGCGAAGGCGGGGTCCTCGACTCGATCCGGCGGCTCTTCAAGTAAAACGCCCCGCCGCCCCGGCCGCCTGCGTTTCTAGGGCCCGCCCTCTATTTCGGGTGAGCCCTCTAGCGTTGTTGGCTACCCTCGTAGCGGGATTCGAATCGGTCTCGCTCTTCAACTCCAACAGAGGGAATGGTCATGAACGCAAGAACCGCCAACGCGTACGAGCGGCAGCTCACGCAAGTCTTCGGGAAAGTCAAAGGTGCGTCGCGTGGCGCGTGGCTGGCCGGCCTCGGCGCCGTCGCCCGCGTGCAGTCGCGGGCGCCGCGCTACGTGTCCGGGCTGGTCAAGGACGGCGAGCGCTTCGAGGGTCGCGCCCTGAAGTCGGCGGGCGAGATCATCGCGACGATCAAGGATTCGCGCGGCTACGACGTCGTGCAGAAGGCCGCCAAGCCCTACCTCGGCAAGCTGCAGAAGGCCTACGGCGAGACGGCGACCGCCGTGCGCACGCGCCTGAAAGGCAACGGGGCGAGGAAGGCCGTCGCGCAGGCCCAGCGCAGGGTCAAGCGCACCGCGAAGACGGTGGCGCGCCGCACCAAGCGGGTCCGCATCGCTTAAGCGACCGCAGCTCGCAAAGAAAAACGGCGCGCGCCTCGCGGCGCGCGCCGTTTTTCTTTCGACCGCCCCGTCAGAACGGGATGTCGTCGTCCATGTCGGCGAGGCTCGTCGCGGGCTTCTTCGCCGCGGACTTTCCCCCGGCCCCGGCCGCGGCCGGCTCGGCGGCCTCGCGCGGCGGCGCGTCGCCCATGCCCTCGCGCTTGCCGAGGAGCTGCATCGCGTCGGCGACGATCTCGGTCGAGTAGCGGTCCTGCCCTTCCTTGTCCTGCCACTTGCGGGTGCGGATCCGGCCCTCGACGTACACCTGCGAGCCCTTCTTCAGGTACTGGCCCGCGATCTCCGCCAGCCGCCCGAAGAACGCCACGCGGTGCCACTCGGTGGCCTCCTTCATCTCGCCGCTCGCCTTGTCCTTCCAGCGGTCGGTGGTGGCGATGCGGATGTTGGTGATCGCGTCGCCGCTCGGCATGTAGCGCGTCTCCGGGTCGGCGCCCAGGTTGCCCACGAGAATCACTTTGTTCACTGACGCCATCACGCCCTCCGTTTGACTGGTTTCATCAGGCCCGCTTCGTCCCGGGACTGCGCTCTTCCGCACCGGCCGCCGCCGGCACCGCGACCGTGCGCAGGCGCAGCGGCGGCGGCACCTTCATCCCGGCCGCGACCGCGGCCCACACGGCCATCAGCGCCGCGCAGGACACGAACACGCCACCCGCGCCGAAGTGCTTCGCCAGCACGCCGCCGAGCGCCCCGCCCGCGAAGAGCCCGAACGCCTGGGTCGTATTGTAGACCCCCAGCGCAGTGCCCTTCGCGCGCGCCGGCGCCACGCGCGTCACGAGCGACGGGATCGCCGCCTCGAGCAGGTTGAACGCGACGAAGAACGCGAGCAGCCCGAGCGCAATGCTACCGACGCCAGTGGCCCACCCGGTGAGCCACACCTGCGCCGCGCCAAGCAGCGCGATCGACCCCAGGAAGAGCCGCCGGGAACGGCCGTGGCGCTCCGCAGCGAGGAGCGGCGGGATCATCAGGACGAACGAGGCGGCGATGACCGGCAGGTACACCTTCCAGTGGTCGGCCACCGCCAGCGCGCCGCGCTCGACGAGCAGGGTCGGCACGACCACGAACATCGCCATCTGCGCGACGTGCAGCGCGAAGATGCCGAAGTTGAGCCGCAGGATCTCCGCGTCGCGCAGGACGCCGCCGAGCGTCGCCGATGCGAGATCGGCCGCCGCCGCTTCCGCGTGCGCCGCGGGCTCGTGCGGCACGATCCGCAGCGTCACGACAACGCCGAGGAGCGCGAGCACGCCGGTGAGCGCAAAGATCCCGGCCATCCCGATGCCGCGGTACAGCGCCGGGGCGGCCACCAGCGAGAGCGCGAACATGAGGCCGATCGACGCGCCGATGATGGCCATCGTCTTGGTCCGGTGCTCCTCGCGGGTGAGGTCGGCGGCGAGCGCCATCACCGCTGCGCTGATCGCGCCGGCGCCCTGGATCGCGCGACCGAGGATCGTCACGTAGATGTCCGTCGCCGCAGCCGCGACGAAGCTGCCCACGGCGAAGATCAGGAGCCCGATCACGATCATCCGCTTGCGCCCGTAGCGGTCCGCGGCCATCCCGTACGGGATCTGCAGAATCGCCTGCGTGAGGCCGTAGGCGCCGAGCGCGATGCCGACGAGCGTCAGGTTGTCCCCGCCGGCAAGCTGCGGGGCGTGCACCGCGAACACCGGCAGGATGAGGAAGAGACCGAGCATCCGCAGCGCGAACAGCGACCCCAGCGAGACGCCGGCGCGGAGTTCGACCGGCGACATGCGGCCGGCGGGGGAAGGATGCTGCATGGAGGCGGGACGAGCGTGCGGAGTTTAGCGGATTCGGATGCCCGGGGACGCGCCCGCCACGTCCCGAGCGACGCGAGGGTAGCGCCGGACCGTTCGACTCCCGTACACTAGCGGATTGCCCATTCCCCATCGCCCCGACGGCAGCATGGAAGAAATCCGCATCCGCGGCGCACGCACGCACAACCTCAAGAACCTCAGCCTCGACCTCCCGCGCAACCAGCTCGTGGTGATCACCGGCCTATCCGGGTCGGGCAAGTCCTCGCTCGCGTTCGACACGCTCTACGCCGAGGGCCAGCGGCGCTACGTCGAGTCGCTGTCGGCCTACGCGCGCCAGTTCCTGCAGCTCATGGAGAAGCCCGACGTCGACCTGATCGAAGGGCTGTCGCCGGCGATCTCGATCGAGCAGAAGGCGACCTCCCACAACCCGCGTTCCACCGTCGGCACGGTCACCGAAATCCACGACTACCTGCGCCTGCTCTACGCGCGCGTCGGCACGCCGTACTGCCCCGACCACGGGCTCGCCCTCGAAGCGCAGTCGGTCGCGCAGATGGTCGACCACGTCCTCGCGCTGCCCGAGGACACGAAGCTCGTGATCCTCGCCCCGGTGATCGCCGGGCGCAAGGGCGAGCAGGCGGACCTCTTCGACGAGCTGCGCGCGCAGGGGTTCGTGCGCCTGCGGATCGACGGCCAGATCCACGACATCGACGCGCTGCCGAAGCTCGCGCGCAACGCGAAGCACACGATCGAGGTGGTGGTCGACCGCCTCAAGGCGCGCGCGGAGGCCAAGCAGCGCCTCGCCGAGTCCTTCGAGACGGCGCTGCGCCACGCCGACGGGCGCGCGATCGCGTTCGAGCCCGACAGCGGCCGGGAGCACCTCTTCTCGGCGAAGTTCGCCTGCCCGACGTGCAGCTACTCGCTGAGCGAGCTCGAGCCGCGGCTGTTCTCCTTCAACAACCCGATGGGCGCGTGCCCGAAGTGCGACGGGCTCGGCTCGATCGAGTTCTTCGACCCGCGGCGCGTCGTCGCGCACCCCGAGCTCTCGCTCGCCTCGGGCGCGATCAAGGGCTGGGACCGGCGCAACCAGTTCTACTTCCAGATGCTGACCAGCCTCGCCGCGCACTTCCGTTTCGACGTCGACCGCGCGTTCGAGAAGCTCGCACCCGAGGTGCAGCACGTGGTGCTGTACGGAGCCAGGGAGACCATCCCGTTCTCCTATCTCAACGAGCGCGGCAAGACGATCGTGCGCGAGCACGACTTCGAGGGCGTGATCCCCAACCTCGAGCGGCGCTACAAGGAGACCGACTCGATCGTGGTGCGCGAGGAACTCGCGAAGTACATCAACCGCAAGCCGTGCCCGGAGTGCGAGGGCACGCGGCTCAGGCGCGAGGCGCGCCACGTCAAGGTGGGCCCCGACGGCGACCAGCGGGCGATCTTCGAGACGAGCGCCCTGCCGCTGCGCGACGCGCTCGCGTTCTTCCGCACGCTCGCGCTGCCGGGACAGAAGGGGCCGGTGGCCGAGAAGATCGTGCACGAGATCGCCGCGCGACTCGCCTTCCTCGTGAACGTCGGGCTCGAGTACCTCTCGCTCGACCGCTCGGCGGAGACGCTCTCCGGCGGCGAGGCGCAGCGCATCCGGCTCGCCTCGCAGATCGGGTCCGGGCTCACCGGGGTCATGTACGTGCTCGACGAGCCGTCGATCGGCCTGCACCAGCGCGACAACGGCCGCCTCCTCGCGACGCTGAAGAGCCTGCGCGACCTCGGCAACTCGGTGCTCGTGGTCGAGCACGACGAGGAGGCGATCCGCGCCGCGGACCACGTCGTCGACATGGGACCGGGCGCGGGCGTGCACGGCGGCGAGATCGTCGCGCAGGGCGCGCCGCGCGAGATCGAGCGGACCGAGGCGTCCCTCACCGGGCAGTACCTCGCCGGCAAGCGGGCGATCGCGGTCCCGCGGCGGCGCAACCGGCCGGATCCGGACCCGGCGAAGACGCTGAGCCTCCGCGGCGCACGCGGCAACAACCTGAAGTCCGTGGACCTGGCGCTCCCGATCGGATTGTTCGTGTGCGTCACCGGCGTGTCGGGCTCGGGCAAGTCGACGCTCATCAACGACACGCTGTACAGCGCGGTGGCGCGCGAGCTGCACGGCGCGGGCGCGGAGCCCGCGGCGCACGACGCGATCGAGGGGCTAGAGCGCTTCGACAAGGTGATCAGCGTCGACCAGAGCCCGATCGGCCGCACGCCGCGGTCGAACCCCGCGACCTACACCGGGCTCTTCACGCCGATCCGCGATCTCTTCGCCGGCACGCCGGAGGCGCGCACCCGCGGGTACGGGCCCGGTCGCTTCTCCTTCAACGTGAAGGGCGGGCGCTGCGAGGCCTGCCAGGGCGACGGCGTCATCAAGGTGGAGATGCACTTCCTGCCCGACATCTACGTGCCGTGCGACGTGTGCCACGGCCGGCGCTACAACCGCGAGACCCTGGAGATCCGCTACAAGGGCCGCGGCATCCACGACGTGCTCGAGATGACCGTCGAGCAGGCGCACGAGTTCTTCGACGCGGTGCCGGCGGTGCGCCAGAAGCTTGCGACCCTGCTCGAGGTCGGCCTGGGCTACATCCGGCTCGGCCAGCCGGCCACGACGCTCTCCGGCGGCGAGGCGCAGCGCGTGAAGCTCGCACTCGAGCTCTCCAAGCGCGACACCGGCCGCACCCTCTACATCCTGGACGAGCCCACCACCGGGCTCCACTTCCACGACATCGACCTCCTGCTGCGCGTCCTGCATCGCCTCCGCGACCACGGCAACACGGTGGTGGTGATCGAGCACAACCTCGACGTGATCAAGACCGCGGACTGGGTGATCGACCTCGGACCCGAGGGCGGCGACGGCGGCGGGCGCATCATCGCGCAGGGCACGCCGGAGGAGGTTGCGGCGGCCGAAGGGAGCTACACCGGTCAGTACCTGCGCGCGGCGCTGGCGAAGAAGCCGGCCGCGCCGGCGAAGCGGGCGGTGCCCGCCTAGGGTCCGGTTCGACCGCTCAGGCGGTCGCTTTGCGCTTGATCGCCGAGCCGGCGAGCAGGTTGCCGAACGCCTCGGCCGGCATCGGCTTGCTGAAGAGGAAGCCCTGCGCCTCGTCGCAGCCGCGGCTCGCGAGGAAGTCGCGCTGCGCCTGCGTCTCGACGCCTTCGGCCACCACCGCGAGCCCCAGGCAGTGGGACAGCGCGATGACCGCGATCACGATCGCGGCATCGTCCGGGTTGGAGTCGACGTCGGTCACGAACGAGCGGTCGATCTTCAGCTCGTCGATCGGGAAGCGCTTGAGGTAGCTCAGCGACGAATAGCCGGTGCCGAAGTCGTCGATCGAGAGCGTGATGCCGAGCGTCTTGAGCTCGTGCAGCATGCGCACGTTGCGTTCCGCGTGGTCCATGATCGCGCCCTCGGTGATCTCCAGGCCGAGGTGCGACGGGCTGACGCCGGTCGCCTTGAGCGCCCCGACCACCGACTGCGTGACCGTGCGCGCCTTGAACTGCTTGCTCGACACGTTCACCGAGATGCGCGGCACGCGCATGCCGGCGCCCTGCCAGGCCTTGATCTGCTTGCATGCCGCGTGCAGCACCCACTCGCCGAGCGGCACCACCAGGCCCGACTCCTCCGCGACCGGAATGAACTCGCCGGGCGGGACCAGGCCGCGCGACGGATGCTTCCAGCGCACCAGCGCCTCGGCGCCGGTCCCGCGGCCGTTCTGCACCCGCACCTTCGGCTGGTAGTACAGGCACAGCTCGTCGTTCTCGATCGCGCGCCGCAGCTCGCTCTCGATGCTGAGCCGCGCGATCGACCCGGCGTTGAGGTTGCGCGCGTAGAAGCAGACGCCCTTGCCGCCCTCCTGCTTCGCATGGCGCATCGCCACGCCGGCGTTCGAGATGAGCGCGCTCGTCTCCATCCCGTCGTCGGGGAAGACGGCGATCCCGATGCTCGAGGGCAGGAGCACGTCCTGGCCGCCGGCGCGGAACGGGGGCTGCATCGCGGCCTGGATGCGCTGCGCGATCGGCGCGGCGAGGTCGCCGCTCGCCATGTCGGTGAGCAGGAGCCCGAACTCCTCGCCGTCGAGCTTCGCGACGCTCGGGCGGATGCCGGGCTTGCCGTCGCGCGCGATCGACTCGGCGCCGCGCAGGGCGAGGTCGAGCCGCAGCGCGACCGCTTTCATGAGCGAATCGGTGACGCCGATCCCGAGCGCCTCGTTCACTTCCTTCAGCCGGTCGAAGCCGAGGAGCAGCACCGCGCCGGTATTCCCGGCGCGCGCGGACTGGCGCAGCGCCCGCTCGATGCGGTCGGCGAAGAGCCGCCGGTTGGGGAGACCCGTGACCGGGTCGTAGTTCGCGAGGCGGTCGCGGTAGGCCTTGGCCGACAGCGTGTTGCGCAGCCGCAGCGCGAGCTCGCTCGAGTCGACCGGCTTCGCGAGGAAGTCGGTGGCGCCGAGCTCGAGCGCCTTCAGCTTGGTCTCGGAGTCGGTGGCCGAGGTGAGCACGATCACCGGGACGTGGCGCAGGCCGTCGTCGGCGCGCATGCGCTCGAGGATCTCGAAGCCGCTCATCTCCGGCATCACGAGGTCGAGCAGCACGACATCGGGGCGGCGCTCCGACATCAGTCCGATCGCCTCGCGCGGCGCCGAAGTCGGCACGAACTCGCGGTAGCCGGCCTCCTCGAGGAACGTCTGCAGGACCTCGATGTTGAGCGGCTCGTCGTCGATCATCATGATGACCGGATCGCTGGCGGGCTCGCTCTCCCACTCGGCGCCGCCCTGCGCGCGCGCCTCGGGCACGAACCGCGCAACGCGGTTGGCGAGCGCCGGCTGGCCCGGCAGCCGCAGCTCGGAGGAGGCGCTCTCGAAGGTGATCGCGGTCATGATTGCTCCGTCATCCTAGGCTTCGTTGCTGGGGTGCTCGCGCAATTCGTGCCGGGTTCGTGACCGGACCCCGGGTGGGGCGTGAACCACTGCGCATCCAGGGGCAGGAAAACCTAGGCCGCGCCGCCTCCGTTCCGCTCTACGCAGGCGCACGCCGCAGCGTCGGCGGCAGGCGGCGATCGGCTGACCGTCGATCCCCGTCGTCCCGACGGGGCCTAGGGCGGGAAGGGAAGGGTCCCGACCCTTCCCTAGGGCCGGGTGCCTCACGCCGCCGCCTCCTCTTCGGGGACGACCATCCGCTTGGCGAGCCCGTGCAGCTCGTCCAGGGCCGCCCTCGCCCCGGCGCCATCCGAGGCTTTCGCGCAGGTCTCGAGCGTCCGCGCCGGCACGGTGAATGCGTCGTAGCCGACCGTTCCTCCGGCGCCCTTCAGCCAGTGGGCGAGCGCCGCGAGCTCCGCGAACTTGCCCGCTCGCTGCTCGAGCTCCATCGCCGCGAGCTGCTCGTCGAGGCGCGTCGCGAACTTGCGTGCCGCGGAGCGCAGCCGCGGGTGGTTCGCCAGCCGGGACACGATCGGCCCGGTGTCGCTTGCGGCCGGGGCCGCGGCAGCCGCCACCGGCTGCTCCTCGACCGGCGCACGCGCCGGCGCCGCGCCCTGCACCCGGCGTCCGCCGAGCTTCTCGGCGAGCGCCCCGAGCAGCACGTCGATGTCGATCGGCTTGGTGACGTACCCCGTGCAGCCCGCCGCAAGGATCTCCTGCTCGAAGCCCTTCATCGCGTGCGCGGTGAGGGCGAAGATCGGCACCTTCGACCCGCGGCCGCGCAGGAGCTTGGTCGCGGTGTAGCCGTCCATCACCGGCATCGACATGTCCATGAGGATCGCGTCGTACGCGGTGCGCGAGGCCATGTCCACGGCCACCTGCCCGTTCTCCGCCTCCTCGACCGTGAGCCCCGCCTCCGCGAGCACGAGCGAGACGAGCTCGCGGTTCTCCGGACCGTCGTCCACGACCAGGATCTTCCGGGGCGGGAACTCCCAGCGCGTGGTCGCGTCGGCCGCGGCCTCCTCCTCGACGTGCGCCGCCTCCGCCGGATCCAGCATCCGCACGCCGGCGAGCGGCCCCGCATCCAGCGTGGCGGTGAAGGTGCTGCCCTGCCCGGCGACGCTGGTGACGGTGATGTCGCCGCCGAGCGCGCGCGCGAAGTTCCGGCTCAGCACCAGGCCGAGGCCGGTGCCGCCGAACTTGCGCGTGACCGAGGTGTCGGCCTGCACGAACGCCTGGAAGAGCTTGCCGATCTTGTCCTCGGGAATGCCGACACCGGTGTCGATCACGTCGATCGCGAACTGCGGCGCGGTCCGCGTCCCGGCCATGCGCGCGACGACGCGCACGCCGCCGCGCTCGGTGAACTTGAGCGCGTTGCCGGCGAGGTTGGTGACGATCTGGCGCAGGCGCCCCGGGTCGGACTGGATCTTCGCCGGGAGCGGCGTCGCGGCCTCGAAGGCGAGCGTGACGCCCTTCTCGCGCGCCCGCGCCTGCAGCACCTTCACCACCTCGCGGATCACCTTGTGCGGCTCGCAGTCGATGCGCTCGACCTCCATGCGGCCGGCCTCGACCTTCGACAGGTCGAGGATGTCGTTGATCAGCTCGATCAGGTGCTTGCCGCTCGAGTGGATGGTGTCGAGGTGCCTGCGCGCCTCGCGCTCGCTCCTGCCCCAGCCGCGCTTGAGCACCTCGGTGAAGCCGAGGATCGCGTTCATCGGCGTGCGGATCTCGTGGCTCATGTTGGCGAGGAACTCGCTCTTCGCGCGGTTCGCCGCCTCGGCCTCGTCCTTCGCCTTGCGCAGCTCGACCTTGTTCTCCTCGAGCTGGGTCACGTCGTCGAAGCTGACGAGCACGCCGCCCGGCTTGCCGTCCCCGCCCGCGACCGGCGAGCAGTTCACCTTGAAGGTGTGCAGCTTCGACCCGGCGTCGAGGAGGTGCAGCATGCAGTCGCGCTGCACGACGTTCTCGCGCAGCGCCGCGGTCCACGGCGCGGCGTCCTTCGCAAGCGCGGAGCCGTCGGGCGCGAGCCAGCCGAACTCGCCCGCCTGCCGGCCGAGCAGGCTCTCCGGCGGGGCGCCGATCAGCGAGGCAAAAGCCTGGTTGGCGAGCACGATGGACTGCTTCTTGTCGATCACCAGCAGGCCCTCGGCGAGCGTGTCGAGGGCGGCGCGCACGCGCCCCGGCACCGCCTGCGACGGATCGAGGTGGCGCAGCATGCGGCCGAGGTAGAAGTAGAACGAGGTGAAGCAGGCGAACAGCATGAACCCGGCGAGGTAGAGCCACGGCATCTCCATGCCGAGCACCTTCGGCACGCCGGTCGGCTGGAACGCCATCTCGAGCTGGCCCCAGCGCGCCTTGTTCGCGAAGATCGGCACCTGGATCTGCTCCTCGGTCGAGCGGTCGTTCGCGAGCGGCTTCCAGACCTGCGCGTGGTCGCCGGCGGCCACCACGAGCGTTCCGTCAGTGCGGCGCACCCCGGCCGAGCGCAGGTCCCTGTTGCGCTCGAGCATGAAGGTCAGCATCGCCTGGACGCGCGGTGCGGCGTCGGGATTGACCACCGCGGTGGTGGAAGCCGCGGCAAGCTCGGCGAGCACGGTGCGGCCCTCGCGCAGCGCGCCCACGCGGTCGGGCACGAGCCCGAAGAACGCGGCGGCAAGCACGATGCTCGCGACCAGGAACGAGAGCCCGATCGAAAGATAGGTGCGAGTGGTCAGTCCCTTCATGTGGCTCTCCTCCTGAACGCCTGCGCGATGCGCGCGAAGCCGCGCGGCGCGTCATTCCCGCCGGCCGCATCGCGGTCCGGCCGGTTCTCCACCATCTCCTCGAGCGACTCGTCGTCCTCGTCGTCGTGTCCGCCGACGCGCCCGAGCACCGGAAGCGGATCGACGAGCCGCCAGGCCGGGATCGACGAGAGCAGGCTCGCGATCAGCACGCCGCCGCGCAGCAGCCAGAGCACGTAGCCGACCGAGAGGCCGGTGCTCACGGCGAACACCGACGCGGCGACGCGCGTTTCGACGACCGCCTCCTGCTGAACCTCTTCGCGCAGCTTGTTCAGCTCCTGCTGGAACGCCTCTTCGCGCACTGCGGCGATCTCCGGCAGCGCGGCCTTGATCTCGTTCTCGATCACGTCGCCGCGCGCCTGGAGCGACTCGATGTCGCCGGCCGCGCGCGGGTCGGTCTGCAGGCCGCCTGCCGACGCGGTCACGCCGCCGCTCCCGCCGCCGAGCACGGCGGCAGGCGACACCGCGACTGCCGCCGCGACGGTCTGCGCCGCCGCACCCTCGGCCGCGGGCGCGGTCTCCGAGAACGTCGCCGCGGTCGGTGCGGCGCCGGCACCGCCGCCTCCGACGTGCGTGCCGCCGGTCAAACCGGGCTCGGTGCCGGCGCCCGGCTCCGGGGTCGGCGCAGGGGCGGGCGCCGGGGCGGGCGCCGGTGCCGGCGCAGGCGGCGGCGTCGTGTCGACCGGCGGCGGCGCGGGCGGCGCGGGCGTCGCCGGCGGCAGGATGAAGCCGATCGTCATCGTGTTCGAGGCGCCGGCGTAGACGGTGCCGTCGTGGACGACGAAGCCGAAGGTGTCCGCCGCGCTCGTGCCGGTCGGCGCGAGGTACTGGAGGCTGCCGCTCGCGATCTCGGCCGCCGTGACGATCTGGTCCAGCGCGACCGCAGCGCCCCCGACCGTCAAGGCGCCGAGGGTCGGCAGGGCGGTGACCCGGACGTGATCGAGCGCGTCGCCGTCGACGTCGCCGTACCCGAAGTCGGCCAGCGTGAAGGCGTAGGCGACCGCGGGCGCCGACAGCACGCTGCCGTTCGCCGCGGTGGGCGCGTCGTTGACCGGCGTCACGCTGATCGTCACCGTCGCGTCGGCGGAGACCGCCGCTCCGTCGCTCACGCGGTAGGTGAAGCTGTCGACGCCGGCGAAGTTCGCGTTGGGCGTGTACACGAAGCTGCCGTCGGCGTTGAAGGCGACCGCGCCGTTCGCCGGCCCCGCGACGAGCGCGGCGGTGATCGGGTTGCCGTCCTCGTCGCCGTCGTTTGCGAGCGTCCCCGCGGGCGCCGCGATCGAGAGCGCGTTGTCCTCGACCACCACGTAGGCGTCGCCGGTCACGAACGGCGCGTCGTTGGCGTCGGTCACCGTGATCGCGAACGCCTGGGTGGCAAGACCGCCGGCGCCGTCGTCGACGCGTACCACCACGTCGTAGACGTTGTTCGCGCCGCCGTCCGCCGGCGCCTCGAAGTTAGGCGCCGGGTTGAACGTCAGCACCCCGGTCGCGGCGCCGATCGCGAAGCGCGCAGCGTCAGTCCCGCTGACCGAGAAGGCGAGCGGCTGGCCGTCGATGTCCGTCGCCGTGACCGTCGTGACGCCGGCGGTGTTCTCCGCGACGGTGAGGGCCACGGCGGCGAGCCCGCCGTGGGAGGTGACGACCGGCAGGTCGTTCACCGGCGCGACGTCGATCGTCATGGTGTCCGGGGCCAGGTCGAACAGCGGCCCGGGCGGCACGCCGGTGTCCTTCACGCTGAACGTGAAGCTCGCGTACCCGGCGCCGTTGGCGTCGGGCGGGGGCGTGAACACCAGGGTCCCGACGTTCGCGACCGGAATCACCGTCCCCGCAACGAGCGGCACGCCTCCGAGAGTCAGGGTCGAGCCGCCAGGCAGCGAGATCGAGTCGATCCGCACCTCGGTCATCGCATCGCCGAAGTCCACGTCGTTGAAGCCGAAGCTGGCGGCGGTGAACGTGTACGCCGAATCCTCGTTGACCGTGACCGTCGTGTCGGCGCCGTCCGGCGCGTCGTTCACCGGCAGGACGTCGATCGTGGCGAGGTCGGTGTCGGAGAGCGCCCCGCCCGCCGCCAGATCGTTCGTGGTCATCGTGATGAACGCCAGGCCGTTGTAGTTCAGGTTCGGCGCGAACACGAGCCCGTCCAGCGCAGCGTTGATCGCGGCGACCGTCCCGGTGAAGCTCATGTTCGCATCGGCGGTGCCGTCGCCGGCGGAGAAGAGGAGCCCGGCCGTGCTGCCGAGCGTCACCACGCCGTTCGACCCGGCGAGGCTCACCTGGACCGTCGACCCGCCGGCGTCGACGTCGGTGATCGAGATCTGGTTCCCGCCCGCGGCGCTGTAGACGAACGGCGTGTCCTCGAGCGTGGTCGCGCCGCCCGGCAGCGTGTTCACCGGCGCGTCGTTGACAGCATCGATGAAGATCGTCACCGCGGCGGACGCGGTAAGCGGATCGATCGGATGGTTGTCGTTGATCGACACCGTGAGCGTGTCGGTGGCGGGCGGCGCGTCGGAGCCGACGAAGTAGTCGACCATGCCGCCCGCCAGCAGCGCGTTGATGTCCGCGACGGCGCCCGACAACGTGACCAGCGGCGTGCCGGAGCCGGCGACGGTGACCGTCGGGAGTCCGCTGACGACGAGCATCCCGGCGTTTACCGAGAGCGTGACTGTGGCGCTCGGACCGGCGTCGGCGTCCGCGACCGAGAGTCCGGTGCCGGCGAGGGCGAGGAAGCTCCCCTCAGTGACCGTGTAGTTCGGTTGCGCGATCGTGACGGCCGGCGGGACGTTCGCCTCTAGATTGGTCACCGACACGTCCGCCGGATCGAGGCCGCCATAGGCGGGGTCGGCGCTCGTCGCCGGATCCAGGACGATCGCGTAGGGGACGCTCCCGTCCGCGAGCGCGTCTGCTACCCCGGTCACCGTCACCGTCTGAGCGACGTTCCAGTTCGCGCTGGTGAACGTGAGCGCGAGCGGCGCGACCGTGCCCTCGGTCGCATCGCCCGACGAGAGGTTGATGACGACGTCGGCGAGCGGCTGGGTGTCGAGCACGACCGAGAAGGTGGCGGTGCCTCCCGCCTCGGTCGTCACCAGGCCGGCGGTCGGCGTCACGGTGATGCCTGGCGTGCCGAGGGGCGTCACGTTTATCGTCAGGGTGCTCGGCACGGCGGCGAAGGCGGGCCCGTTCGTGTCCTGAACGCTGAAGGTGAAGCTCGCGTACCCGGCCCCAGCCATGCCGGCCGCCGGGGCGAACACGAGCGTGCCGAGCTGCGCGCCAGCGATCACCTGGCCGGGCGCCACGTTCGACCCGGCGAGCTGCAGTGTCGCGCCCGGCGGCAGCGACAGGCTGTCGATCCGGACCGCGCTTAGCGCGTCGCCCGCGTCGATGTCGCTGAAGCCGAAGTCGGCGGCGCTGAAGACGAGCGTGGTGTCCTGCGGCATCGAGACGGTGTTGTTTGCCCCGGTCGGCAGATCGTTCGCCGGCGTAGTCGTGATCGTGATCAGGTCGGGTCCGTCCGAGAGCGGACCGCCCAATCCACTGTTCCCGAGGTCGTTCACGATGAGCGAGAGGAACCCGGTGCCGCTGAAGTTCGCCGGCGGCACGAAGACAAGGCCGTCGAGCGCGGCGTTGATCGCCGCGACCGTGCCTTGGAACGCCATGCTGGCGTCGGCAGTGCCGTCGCCGGTGGAGAAGACCAGGCCGGCGGTACCCACGAGGCTGACCACCCCGTTCGTCGCGTTGAGGGTGAGCTCCACCGGCGCGCCGGCGGCGTCGACGTCGGTGATCGAGATCTGGTTGCCGGCGGCTGAGCTGAACACGAGCGGCGTGTCCTCCGGCGTCGACACGGCGCCCGGCGTGGTAATCAGCGGCGCGTCGTTCACCGCGGTCAGGTTGACGGTGGCCGAATCCCATCCCCACTGCGCGCCGCCGGTGCCGGTCGCGCCCATGTCATTGATCGCGAGCGAGAGCGTGTCGGTCGGCGCGGGCGAATCGGAGCCGACGCTGTAGGTCAAGGTCCCGGCGGTGCCGTCGAGGACGGCGTTGATCTGCGCGAGCGTCCCCGTGAGCGTCAGCCACGGCGAGCCGTTCCCCGCGATCCCGGTTCCGTTGGACGCCGTCGCGCCGAGCAGGCCTGATACGGCGTCGAGATGGACTTCGACGATCGAGGTCGGGAGCGCATCGATGTCGGACACCGACATGCCGGTGGCATGCAGCGCGAGCGTCGCGTTCTCGGTCGCCGCATAGCTCGCCGCGGTGATCGTGGCGACCGGCGCGTCGTTCACTGCGACGACCGTGACCGTCGTGGTGCCGACGTTGCTCGCGCTCGCCCCGTCGCTTGCGACGAAGGTGATCACCCGCGCGGTCGTGGTCGGCGCCTCCGCGGTGTTCTCGTACCGGACGGTGCGCAGGACCTGCTGGTAGTGCGCGACGGTGTCCGCACCGTTCAGCGACAGCACTCCGGTCGCGGAGTTGTAGGTCGCCGTGATCAGCGTTCCGGTCGTATCGGCGCTGAGCGATTCGGCCGCCCCGTCGAGCAGGTTGGTGATCGTGACGGTGAGCGAGGCGAGGTTCGCGCTGTCGGTGTCGGCGAGCACCGCGTCGGCGTCGGCGATGAGGCGCCCGCCGCCGTTCTCGGTGAACGTCCGGACGTAGTCGGCGCCCGGCGCGCCGGAGCTGTCGTTCGCGTCGAGGTCGAGGGTCGGCGCGTCGTCGACCGCGACCACGGTGATGTTCACCAAGTCGCCATCGGAGAGCGGGCCGCCGGCGCCGGTTGCGCCGAGATCGTTCGTCGCGATGGTCACGCTCGCCGCGCCGGTGTAGTCGAGCGGCGGCAGGAAGGTCAGGCCGTCAAGCGCGGCGCTGATCTCGGCGATCGTGCCGGTAAACGTCATCAGCGCGTCGGCGGTGCCGGTGCCGACCGTGAACGTCAGGCCGGTCGTGCCGGCGAGCGTGAGGACGCCGTTCGTCGCGGTGAGCGTGACCTCGAGCGGGTTCGCGCCGGCGTCGGGATCGCTTACGCCGATGCGGTTGCCGTTGCCGGTCGAGAAGACGAGCGCGACGTCCTCGGCCGAGAGCTGCGCGCCGGGGACGATGTTGACGGGCGGGTCGTTGGCGACGTTGGCGACATTGACGTTGACCGTCGCCGTCGACGTCTCGCCGTCCGCGTCCCGGATCGTGTAGGTGAACGTGTCGGTGCCGCTGAACGCGGGCGCCGGGGTATAGACGAAGGTGTTGCCCGCGCCTGCAACGACGGTGCCGGCCTGGACACTCATCGCGTCGAAGGCGAGGATCGTCGCCGGCGGGTCGCCGAGCACGTCGTTGGCGAGCACGTCGCCGGTCGTGACGGGGGTGTTCTCGCTCGTCGCCGCCGCGTCGTCGGCCGCCAGCGGGACGTCGTTCACCGGCGCGACGTCGATCGCGAGGGTACTCGGCGCGACGGCGTACGTCCCGGTCGAATCCCGGACGCTGAACTCGAACGACGCGTAACCCGCGCCGTTCGCATTGGCGGGCGGCGTGAACGCCAGGCTCGGAAGCTGGGCGACGGCGATGACGTCCCCGACGATCACGTCCACGCCGCCGAGCCGGAGCGTGGCGCCGGCCGGAAGCGAGACTGCGTCGATCCGCACTGCCGCGAAGGCGTCGCTGTCGGCGTCGCTGAAGCCGAAATCGACGGCGGCGAAGGCACGGCTCGTGTCCTCGTTGACGGTCACGGTGCCGTTGGTGCCGGTCGGCGCGTCGGCGACCGCGGCGACGTTGATCGTGACTGTCGCGGCGCTCGTGTCGCCGTCCGCGTCGGTGACGAGGTACTGGAAGCTCGCCGACCCGTTGAAGTCGGCCGCAGGCGTGAACGTGAAGCTGCCGTCGTTCGCGAGCGCAACCGTGCCGCCGGATGCGGTGAGGACGCTCAGCGCGATCGGCGCATCGCCCAGTCCGGTGTCGTTCGCGAGCACGCCGGCCGCGGCCGGCACCACGAGCGGGGTGTCCTCGGTGGCGGCATACAGGTCCGCGGACGCGGCGGGCAGGTCGTCGGTCCCGGCGACGTCGATGACGACGCTGGCGTTGTCGACGTCGCCGTCGGCATCGCGGACCTCGTAGGCAAACGAGGCCGCGCCGGAGAAGTTCGCGGCGGGCGTGAAGACGAAGCTGCCGTCGTTCGCCAGCGCCACGCTGCCGCCGGTGACCGCGCCGACCACGGTCAGCGTGATGCCTCCGTCGCCGAGCCCGGTCGCGTTCGCAAGCACGCCCGTGGCGGCCGGAACCGAGAGCACCGTGTCCTCGGTCGTCGCGTAGAGATCGTCCGGGTCCGCCGGGACGTCGTCTACCGGCGCTACGTTGATCGTTACGAGGGCGGTCGCCGTGTCGCCGTCGGCGTCGCGTACCTCGTAGGTGAAGGACGCTGCGCCGTTGAAGTCGGCGCTCGGCGTGAAGGTGAAGCTGCCGTCGCCGTTGAGCAGGACCGCGCCGCCAGTCGCGGCCCCCACCACCGAGACAGCGAGCGGGGTCTCGCCGAGGCCGGTGTCGTTCGCGAGCACGCCGCTCGCGACCGACACTGCGAGCGGCGTATCTTCGGTCGCCGCGTAGGCGTCCGAATTGGCGACTGGCGCGTCGTCCACCGGCACGACGGTCACGTCGCGCGTCACCGGCGCCGAGCTCGCTGTGCCGTCGTGCACGACGTACTCGATCGTGCGCGCGCCGGCGACGGGCGCTTCGCTCGTGTTCAGGTAGGCGACCGACCGCAGCACCGTCTGCCAATCGGCAAGCGCGGCCGGGCCGGTCAGCGTCAGGGTACCGGCCCCGGCGTTCCAGGCGCCGGTGATGCCGCCGGCCGCGGTGAAGCTCAGCACGTCCTCGCTCGCCGCAAGTCCGCCAACGATCCGCACGGTCGCACCCGCGAGCGTCGTATTGTCGATGTCGGTCACGGTGAGCGCCGGATCGATCGCCGTCGCCGGGTCGTTCTCGGTATAGGTCACTGCCCCGACCGAGGTACCGACGATCGGCGCGTCGTTGACGTTCGCCACCGGGCCCGCCGCGGCGCTCGTCAGGGTCTCGAGCGTGCCACCGCCGTCGGTGTACGACGCGATCACGCGGAGGTGCGTCCCGACGTCGGCATCGCCGAGCAGAAGGCTTGCACCGGTCGCTCCGATGACCGGCGCCCAGCTGAACCCGCCGTCGGTCGAGCGCTCCCACTGGTAGGCGAACGGTCCGAGGCCGTCGGGGTCGGCGATCCCGGACGTATTGGCGGTCAGGCTCTGGTCTTCCACCGCGGAGCCGCCGACCGTGACGTTTCCTGTGGCCGCCTCGTTGACGTTGGTCAGGTTGACGCTAACCGTCCCGGTGCCCGCCATTCCGCCGGCGTCCACGGCCTGCACGGTGAGCGTGAAGGTCGGCGTGGCCTCGTAGTTGAGCGCCGCGGTGTTCGCCACGGTGATCGCGCCGGTAAGCGAGTTGATCGCGAACGCGCCGCCGGTGTTGCCGCCCACGATCGAGTAGGTGAGGCCTTGGACGGCCGGCCCGAGCGCGATCCCCGAGGGATCGGAGAACAGGCCGGTGGTGAGCACCGTCGTCGTGCCGGTGCCGTCCAGGTTCGCCCTGCGGATGCGGTCGTTGTCGTCCTCCGTCCAGTAGATCTTGCCGCGCGCCGTGTCGATCGCGAGCTCGTTGACGCCGCCGCTCACCGCGATGAAGCTCGGCTGCGCCGCCGTCCCGTCCAGGTTCGCCCGGCCGATCCGGCCGGTGCCCGGGTCGGCCCAGTAGAGCTTGTTGTTCGCGACGTCGAGCGCGATGCTGCCCGGCTGGCTCAAGCCGGTCACGAGCGTCTGGATGCCCGTTCCGTCCAGGTTCGCGCGCTGCACCCGGTTCGTGCCGTCGTCGACCCAGTACATCTTCCCGCCGGCGAGGTCGAGGTCGATGCCGGTCGGGACCGACAGCCCGTTCGCCGAGCTGAGCAGCGTGACACGCCCGGTCCCGTCGAGATTCACCCGCTGGATCGTGCTGTTGCCGGCGTCGGTCCAGTAGAGCCTGCCGTTGGTCGCGTCGACTTCGAGCGCCGTCGGCGACACGAGGCCGGTGTTGATGAAGACCTGCGCGCTCGTCCCATCGAGGTTCGAGCGCCAGATCTGGTTGGTCGCCGGGTTGGTCCAGTAGAGCTTGGCGCCAAGATAGTCCACCGTGATCGCGACCGGATCCCCGCTCAGCCCGGTGACCAGCGCTTCCCAGCCCGAGCCGTCGAGATTGGCGCGGACGATGTGGTTGTCGAAGTAGTCGGTGAAGTAGATCTTGGAGAAACTGTCAGCGGGATCGGGATCGGTCGCGGTCGCCGTGCCCACCGCGACGCCGTTCGCGCTGTTCTCCGCGATCACGAAGGTCGCTGGCGCGACCACCGGCAGCGCGTTGTTCGGGTTGACGGTCAGGTCGAACGTCGTGACCGTCGTGTCCGTGCCGTCGAACACGCTGATCGTGATCGTGGCCGAGCCGTACTGGCCGGCCGCTGGCGCGAGTGCGACGGTGCGGTTCGCGCCGGTGCCGCCGAGCACGATGTTTCCGACCGGTAACAGCGTCGGGTTGCTCGAGGTGGCCGTCACCACCAGCGAGCCGGCGGCGGACTCGATGTCGCCGATCGTGAACGACAGGGGCGCGAGGGAGGTGTCCTGGTTGATGGTCTGGTCTGCGATCGACGTGATCGTCGGGGCGTCGTTGACCGGCGCGACGGTGATCGTCGCGCTGGCCGGCGTGGCGTCGGAAAGGCCGCCGGCGTCGGTGGCGGTGAACTGGAATCCGGTGGCGCCGTTCCAGTTCGTCGCCGGAACGAAATAGAGCGTCAGCGTGCCGCCGGCGTCTGCCGCGTAATTGGTCGCGGAAGCCGCGAGCGTCGTGAGGCCCACGTCGGTGTAGAGCGCGCCATTCGCCGGCAGCGGCCCGTCGATGCGGTAGCTTGCGACCGGGCCTTCGGGGTCCGCCGCGGTCAGGGTGATCGCGATTGACGGGTCGTCCTCGCTGCCGTTGACGGCGACGTCGTTCGCCGTCGGCGCGCTATTCGGCAACGTCGTTGCGATCTGCGCGCTGAACTCCGACGTGTCGCCGTTCGCGAGGTCGGTCGCGGTGGCGGTGATCCGCTCGCCCAGGGCGACCGTCGCGGTGAGCGCGGGCGAGGTGAAGGTCGCGTTTCCGGCGCTATCGGTGGACACGGTCATGGCGCCGAGATAACGCTCGCCCTCGCCGTAACCGCTCGCGTCGCCCGGCGCCGGGCTCGCGAAGAACTCGATGCGGAAGGTGCTCGAAGGCGTGCTGTGCAGCGTGCCGCTGATCGTGATCGTCCCGGCCGTGGTCGCCGCGGCGGTGAGCGTGGGGAAGTTCTGGTGCCCGTCGCCGTCGGGCGCGTCGTTGACAGTCACGCCGTCGCCGTCGAGATCGATCCCGAGCCCGCTGTTGGCGTAGATCGAGTTGCCCAGAATCGAATGGCCACTGCCCGAGTCGACCGTTACACCGGCGTAGCCCGGACCGATGGTGCCGTTGTTCGCGATCACATTGCCCGCGCCGGGCGCCGTGCCGCCGACCGTGACGTCGACGCCGTCGTAGATGCGCACGCCCTCCTCGGCGTTGCCGAGCGCCGCGCCGCCGGCGTTGAGGCCGATCCAGTTCCCCTGGATGACGTGGTCGGCGCCCAGGTTCGACGCCGCGACGCCGGCCCAGCCGTTCGCCGCGATGACGTTGCGTTCGGCGGCGCTCGTCCCGCCGACCGTGTTGCCGGAACCCCCGTACAGCCAGACACCGTCCTCGCCGTTGCCGATCGCGAACGTGCCGGTCGCGTCGGTCCCGATGTAGTTGCCGGCGACGATGTTGCTGCTGCCCCTCAGCACCACGCCGTCGATCGCGTTGCCCGAGACCACGTTCCGGTCGGCCGCGGTCGTGCCGCCGATGAGGTTGCTCGACGACTCGGCCCAGACGCCGTACTGGTTGCCGACGCCCGTGTCGCCGGCGAGGTTCGTGCCGAGGTAGTTGCCGGCGATCGTGTTCCCGCCGCCCCCCGACAGATAAATTGCGCGGTCGAAGCCGTTGATCGCGAACCCGCGCACCGTGCTGCCGCCGCCGGTGATCGCCAGCCCGTCGAAGTTGTTGGCCGGCCCGGAGAGCTGGATGCGCGGCGCGCCGGCCGCGAAAGCGCCCTCCTGCGTCGTGGCGTCGAGGATCACCGCCTGGGAGGTCGTCGGCAACGCGGCGCCGCTCACGTTGATCGTCGCGGGCCCGCCGCCGCCGGCATAGTTGATCGAGAAGTTCGCGGTCTGCGTCCCGGCGAGCGCGTTCGCGTTCAGGATGAACTGGCGCAGCGTCCCCTGCTGCCGGCGCGCGTCCGACGTGTCGTCGTCCGCGTTGTCCCCGCGGTTGTTGACGATCGCGTTGAAACTGAAGCCGTAGTTGACGTTCCCGACGCTGCCGCCTGCCAACGCCACCCTGACGACGTGCTCGGCGGTGTTGATCGAGCCCAGGGCATTGTCGGAGAGCGCGACGTTCCGCCCGCCGTAGAGTGCGCCGGTCGTGCCGGTAAAGCCGGCGCCGAGGGCCGAGCCCGAGGTGCCGTAGGTCTGCTCGGCCCAGACGTCGGTCAGTCCGAAGCCGCCGTTGTACGTGGGCGCGCCGAGCGCGCGCGAGTTCACGACGATGTAGTAGGTACCCGTCGCCAGCCCGCCGAAGCTGTACCCGCCGGACGCGTTGGTGCTCACCGCGGAGACGAACGAGTCGCCCGAGTCGATGACCAGGTCGCCGTCGTCGAGGTACAGGGCGACCGCGTTCGCGGCGTTCGCGAACACCGCGCCGGCGCCGTCGTCCGCGATGTTCGCGTTGCCGTTGACGTCGTGGAAGAGCGTGCCGGCGATCTCGAACCCGGCGCTCGCAATCACCGCCGCAGAAAGCTCCGAGGTGCTGCCGGTCGCGAGGTTGGTGGCCGTCGCAGTGATGGTTTCGCCGGCCGAAACGCTCGTGGTCATGCCGTGCGCGAAGGTCGCGCTGCCCGCCGCGCCCATGAAGAGGGTGGTCGCGCCGAGATAGCGCGGCCCGCCGACGCCGTCGGCGAAGAACTCGATCCGGTAGTTCGTGCCGGACGCGCCCTCGAGCGTGCCGCTGACCGTGACGGTCGGGCCGCTGACCGCTGCGCCGTAGAGCACCGGGAAATTCTGCCGCTCGTTCGGCCCGGCGTCGCCGTCGCCCGCGTCGTTCGCGGTGATGCCGTCGTCCTCGATGTCGATCGCCTGCTCGGCGTTCGCGTAGATCACGTTCCCGAGCACGGTGTGCCCGGTCCCGGTCATGATCGCGACGCCGTCCCAGCCGTTGTAGGCGATCCGGTTGCCCTCGTCCGCGCCGGTCCCGCCGACGGTCGTCGGCCCGGTGGTCGAGAGGTAGACGCCGGCCTCGGCATTGCCGATCGGACCGTTGCCGGCCGCGTTGGTGCCGATGTAGTTGCCCTGGATGCGGTTGCCCGACCCGGTGCCCCAGAGCGTGACGCCGGTCCACAGGTTCCCCGCGATGAGGTTTCCTTCGCCCGGGGTGCTCCCGCCGATGGTGTTGTCCGAGCTGTCCTCGAGGTAGATGCCGTCTTCCGCGTTGGCGATCGCGAACGCGCCGGTCGCGTCGGTGCCGATGAAGTTGCCCTGGATAAGGTTGTCGTTCGTGCCGAAGCCGGTGATCCCGTCCTGCAGGTTGCCGGAGAGCACGTTCCCCGCGCCGCCGGCGCCGCCGATGGTGTTGCCCGACGCGCCGATCAGCATGACGCCGGAGATGCCGTTCGCGAGCGCCGCGTTTCCGGCGGCATTCACCCCGAAGTAGTTTCCCTGCACCATGTTGCCGGTGGCGGTGCCGCGGAGGTCCACGCCGTGCCATAGGTTGCCGGAGAGCAGATTGCCGGCGCCTCCGGCGCCGCCAATCTGGTTGTTCGCGCCGTCGAGGACGTAGATCCCGTCTTCGAGGTTCGCCACCGCGAAGCTGCCGGTCCAGTCGGTGCCGATGTAGTTGCTCAGCACGACGTTGCCGTTCGCGGACACGAAGGAGATGCCGTCCCAGACGTTGCCGGATATGACGTTGCCGGCGCCGGCGGCGGCGCCGCCGATGGTGTTGCCGTCGGCACCGGTGACTGCGATGCCGGAGCGCGCGTTCCCGATCGCGCTGTCGCCGGTGGCGCTGAGCCCGATATAGTTGCCGAGGACGACGTTACCGGTCGTGCCGGCGTCGTCGATCTCGACGCCGTTGTGCAGGTTCCCCGAGATCACGTTGCTGACGGGGACCCCGACCGCGCCGATAGTGTTTTTCGACGCGCCGGCGTCGATGTCGACGCCGGCCTCGCCGTTCGCGATCGGGGCGTCGCCGGCGGCGTTGAGGCCGATGAGGTTCCCGGCGACCACGTTGTCAGTCGACCCGGGGCCGCTGATGGAGACGCCGTCGAGCGCGTTGCCCGAGATCAGGTTGCCCTGCGCGGGCGTCGCCCCGCCGATGGTGTTGCCCGCCGAGTTGTCGACGAAGACGCCGCTCAGGCCGTTGCCGCGGTCGAGCATCCCGGTGACGTCGGTGCCGATGTAGTTGTTGGCGATCGTGTTGCCACCGCCGCCGGCGATCGCGATGCCATGCCCCTCGAAGTCGCGGATCACGAAGCCGCGGACGGTCGAGCCGCCGCCGGCAATCGTGAGGCCGTTCGCGCCGGCGCCCGCCCCCACGCCGTTCAGCTCGACGAGCGGCGAACCGTTGTACCCGGCGGGACCCTGGGTCCAGGCGTCGAGGACGACGGCATCGGTGATCGTCGGCAGCGGGGCGCCATTGACATTGATCGTCTGCAGCGAGCCGGGCGCGCCGATCTGGAAGTTCGCGCGCTGCACGCCGACGAGCGCGTTCGAGTTCTGGATGAACTGGCGGAGCGACCCCTGAACGGTGCGCGCGTCCGCGGTGTCGTCGCCGTCGCGCGCGCTGGTCACGGTGCTGAAGCTGAAGCCGAAGTCGACGCCGAGCGCGTCCGCGCCGACGACCGACCGCCTGATCACGTGCTCGGCGCTGCCGAGCGACGACGCGTCGTCCGAGGTCCCGGCCCCGAGGCGCTCGCGGCCGCCGTACAGGGCGCCGCCGGCGGTGAAGCCGGCGCCGCTCGCCGCTTCGAACGCGCCGTAGGTCTGTTCTGCCCAGAGCGCCGGCCCGGAAAGGGTCGTCGAGTCGACGACCACGTAGTAGGTGCTGCTCCCGAGGCCGGTGAACGCATAAGCGCCGCCTGCGTCGGTGAAGGTCGTTCCGACGAACAGGTCGCCGACGTCGATCGCGCCGTCGCCGTCGTCGAGGTACAGGTCGACGCGCGCGTTGCTGAACGTGCCCTCCGCGCCGGAGACGAGAGCATCGGCGTTCACGTCGTTGTAGACCGTGCCCGAGAGCGTGCCGCTCGCAGCCATTACCGCGTTCGAGAACTCGGACGTGTTGTTGGCGGCGTCGGTGGCGGTGACGGCGATGTACTCGCCCGCCGCGACCGCGAACGGCAGCGTGAGGTTGGTCACGGTGGCGTTGCCGGATCCATCCGTGCTCACCGTCGCGAACCCGAGGTACCGCTGGCCCTCGCCGTAGCCGCTCGCGTCGGGCGCGGCGCTGGCGAAGAACTCGACCCGGAACGTGCTGTTGGCGGCGCCCGCGAACCCGAAGTGGACGGTGAGGTTGCCGCCGTTGATTCCTGCCGAGTAGAGCTGCAGGGTGTTCTGCAGCCCGTTGGCGCCGGTGTCGAAGTCTCCCGGCCCGTCGTTCGCGGTCGGTCCGTTCGTGCCCTCGAGGTCGATGCCAAGGCCGTTGCTCGAGTGGATCGAATTGCCGAGGACCGCGTTGCCGACCGTCGTCGCGCCGTTCACAGCGACGCCATCGCCGTTGTTGCCGGAGATGAGGTTCCCCGCACCCGGCGTGGTGCCGCCGACGGTGTTGCCGCTCGCGCCGCTCGCGATGCGCACCCCGTCGGTGATGTTGCCGAAGTCGGCCGTGCCCGTGACGTCGGTGCCGATCGAGTTCCCCTCGAGCCGGTTGCCGGTCGCGCCGGAGCCACTGAGCAGGACGCCGGCGAAATTGCCCGAGATCAGGTTGCCGGCGATCGTGTTCGCGCCGCCCTGCACGTCGATCCCGTATCCACCGTTGCCCTGGACGGCGGTGCCGGCCGCATTGGTGCCGATGTGGTTGGCGAGAATGCTGTTGCCGTTCGATCCCTGGGCGATGACGATGCCGCTGCCGCTGAAGCGATTGATCGCCAGGGCGCGGATCGTGCTGCCGCCACTGCCGTTCTGCAGCGTGAGCCCCGAGCTCGAGCTCGCCGCGCCGTTCAGCTCGATGAGCGGCAACCCGGCGTAGACGTCCTGCGTGCCGCCGTCGATGACCACCGCCTCGGTGATGCCCGGGAGCGCCGCAGCGAGGTCGATCGTCTGCAGCCCGCCCCCGCCGATCGAGAAGTTCGCCGACTGGACACCGGCGGTGACGTTCGCGTTCTGGATGAACTGGCGGAGCGAGCCCTGCACCGATCGCTCCGGGCTGGGATCGTCGTCGGCGTCGCGGCTGGTCGTCACCGCGTTGAAGCTGAAGCCGAAGTTCACGTTTCCGGCGCCGCCCGCGCCGGCGAGGACGACCTTGATGACGTGCTCCGAGCTGGCGAGCGCGGCGGCGTTGTCGGACGCGAGCGCATCGCGCCCGCCGAAGACTGCGCCGTCCAGGAGCGTGAACGTGCCGCCGCGCGCCGAACCTGCGACCCCGTAGGTCTGCTCGGCCCAGACGTTCGCGGCGCCCAGCGTGCGCGAGTCGACCACCACGTAGTAGGTGTCGAGGGCCGATGCGGTGAACGCGTAGGCGCCCGTGGGGCCGGTGACCGTCGAGGCGAGGAGCGCGTCGCTCGCGTCGATCACCCCGTCGCCGTCATCGCGATAGAGCCGGACGGTCGCCCCCGCGAACGTCGAGGCGCCGGCGAGGTTCCCGTCGCCGTCCACGTCGTGGAAGATCGTCCCGGAGATCGTTCCGGTTGGCGCGGCGAAGCGCCGCCAATACACACCGTCCGCGTCGGTGGCCCCCTCGCCGCTCCACGCGACGACGTAGCTGCCACCGGCGTCCAGCGCGACCGCGGGGGTCTTCTGGTCGTTGGTGACGTAGGTGTTGACGCGAAACTCGCCGCCGTCGGCGCTCCCGCCGGCGGCGTACTCCTGCGCGTAGATCCCGAGGCTGCTGCCGTCCTGGTTCTTGCTCTCCCAGGCGACGACGACCCGGCCGCCCGCGCTCATCGCCACCGCAGCGCCCGTCTGGTCGTCCGTCCCGGTGCCATTCACCCGGAACTCTCCGCCTTGGGCGTTGCCCGCGGCATCGTAGCGCCGGGCGTAGATGCCCTTCTGGTCGCTCGCCCCCTCGCCTTCCCACGCGACCACGAAGTTCCCGCCGCCGTCCATCGCGACGTCCGGGTTCTCCTGCTCGTTCGAAGTGGTCGTGTTGACCTGGAAGATGCCGCCTTGGGCCACGCCGGCGCTGTCGAAGCGGCGGGCGAAGACGCCGAAGTTGTTCGCGTCGTCGCTCTGCCAGGCGACGACGAAGTCGCCGTCATCGTCCATCGCGATGCGCGGGTCGAGGTCGCTGCTGCCGCCGGCCGTCGACACCAGGACCGCGCCGCCGATCGCGGTGCCGCCCGCGGCGTAGCGCTGGAGCCAGATCTCGGTGGTGCTCGTCTCGTCGCTTTGCCACACGACCGCGAAGTCCCCGTTCACCTCCATCGCGACGTCCGGACTGGACTGCGTATTGAGGACCGCGCCGTTCACGCGGAACTCGGTCGCGTCGAGCGGGTTACCCGCGGCGTCGAAGCGGCGCGCGAACACGCCCGCGCCGTCGCCCGTCCCGCTACCGCTCCACACCACGACGAAATTCCCCGCGCCGTCCATCGCCACCGCGGGCGCAGACTGGTTGTTGGAGATCGTGGTGTTGACGAGGATCTCGCCGGTCTGCGGCGCGCCGTTAGCGGCGAACAGGCGCACGAACACGCCGCTCGTGTCGCCCGATCCGTTCCCGCTCCAGGCGAGCGCATAGCGGCCGTCCGGCGCGGTCGCGACCGCCGGCACGTCCTGCGACGACCCGGTGGTGACGTTAGCCTGGACTTCCGGCCCGACCGCAGTCGCGCCGAGCACGTGCGCCCACGCCGCGCGCGCCTCTTCCGCAATCGCCACGCGCGTCTCGATCGCGCCGACGGCCGCCTCGAGCTCCCAGTCCCCGCCCTGCGCCGCGGCGCCGGTCGGGTCGTCGCTCGCCGCGACGTCGCCGCGCGTGAGCTCCGCGATCCACCCCATGAGCGCGCGCCCGCTCGCGCTCGAGGCGAGGTCGCAGCCGTAGAAGAGGAGGTCGGCGTCCTGCTTGAGCGAATCGCCCCAGCTCGCGACCGCGTCGGCGTTCGCCGCGAGCGCCTTCGCGTCCAGCCACGTGCCGCCGAGCTGCACCGCGCCCTCGGTGCCGTGGGTGATGAAGTGCACCGCGTCGATCTGGATCCGACCGCGCAGCGCCTCGGTCACCTGGGCGATGCCGTCGCGGCGCGGGTCGAGCTCGATCACCTCGAACCGTCGGGCGTCGGACTGCGCGGTGAGGCCGGCGAGGAGCTGCGCGCGGTCGGGCACGCGCGGGTCGACGAAGACGATCTCCGTGATCGCCTGGACGGCGCTGACTGCGTTCCGCGTGACCGCGCTGCCGTCGTCGGCCAGCGCGCGGAACTCCGCGCCCTGGAGGGCCGGCGCGGCGAGGAGCGTCTCGTTCGTCAGCGGATTGAGGTCCGCGGACATGAGGAGCCGCGACTCGAGCTCCTCGAACACCGCGCGCCGCGCGAACGGCGCGGCGGGCCTGGGACGGGCCGTGGCCGCGCGTGGACGCGGCGGCGCAACGGGCTTGCGCACGGGCGCCGCGCGCCGCGGGGCGGTACGCGCGCGCGACGACGACGACGGCACAGCTGCCGTCTTCGCCGATCGTTCGGCCTTCGCACCCACTGTTCTCTGGTGCGCCGTGGCGGCGCCCCCCCGTTTGCGCGTAACGGATGCCAGTCAGCAAGATGCAAGCCGACCTAGCGCGCGAGGTTATCCGGCTAATTAACTGAGACATAAGGACAAGTTCCCGGGGCAGGTGGGCAAATGCCACACCGTGGCGCAGCTCGTTGGGCGAGTGCAGCGGATGTCCGCGCCGGTGGTGCCGGCGTCCCGACGGCCGGCCTCGCGCTCACCGGGACGGCGTGAGATTTGTCACTACGACCGCGCCGGCGTGCGCGGCGCCACGGACGCGCGCCGACCCGCACGGGTCACAACCTGACGTAACGCGGCGCCGTCGACCTCACGACACGCCAGCGGGCCCGAGGCAGTTCGGCGCGCAGCGCGCGCCAACGCGCGCGCGTGCGCCCGCCGCGCATTTCCCGCAATCCCTCCGCGCACGCCCGGCGTGAACTGCTGCACGCGTGCGCGCGCGTCATCGCCACTGGCGCGCGCCTTGCTCCGGTGGCGTCGCTACGCGACCAAGCCGACAGGGGAAGGCAGCGCCATGGCGACGAACTCGGACGACGTACTGCTCGGGACCGGCGGTCCCGACCGGCTCGAGGGCCTGGAGGGTAACGACTCACTCTATGGCCTCGCGGGTGACGATTACCTCGACGGCGGGCCGGGTGCCGACCAGATGTACGGCGGGCTCGGCGACGACACGTTCGTGGTCGACGATCTCGGCGACAGCGTGTTCGAGAACGGCGGCGAAGGCACCGACACGGTGCTGAGCTCGGCGCCGTACTTCGTCCTTCCGGAGGGCGTGGAGATCCTGCGGCTCGTCGGCGACGCCAACATTGCGGGCTACGGCAACGACGGCCCCAACCAGCTCTTCGGCAACGCCGGCAACAACACGCTCCTCGGCCTGGACTCGAGCGACTTCCTCTCCGGCGGCGACGGCAACGACTATCTGGACAGCGACGGCGGCGACGACACGCTCGACGGGGGCGCCGGCGCCGACAACCTGAACGGCGGCGACGGGGACGACACGTATCGGTTCGGCGTCGGCTACGGCACGGACACGGCGCGCGACACGGACGGCAACGACAGCGTGCTCCTCACCGGCGGGCTGCGCGTGAGCGAGGTGAGCCTCGCGCGCATCGGCAGCGACCTCGAGATCTCGATCAACGGCACCGCCGACCGCCTGCTGCTCGTCGACTGGTTCTCAGGCGGCACGACGCAGATCGAGTCGATCCTGTTCGAGGACGAGACGGTCCTCGACGCCACGGCGATCGCCCAGGCGGTCGCCAACCAGGCGCCGACCGCCGGCGACGATGGCGCCGCGGTGACCGTCGGCGACGCGACCGTCGCGACCGGGAGCGTGCTTGCGAACGACAGCGACCCGAACGGCGACGCCCTTGCCGTCGCGAACCCGGGCACGTACGCGGGCGCGTACGGCACGCTCGCCTTGGCGGAAGACGGCTCCTACACGTACACGCTCGACTCGGGCTCGTCCGTCCTGCAGGCGCTCCCCGGCGGGGCCACGGTGACCGATGCGTTCGGCTACTCGGTGACCGACGGCGTGGCCTTCGCGACAGGCACCGCGGCGGCGACCCTCACCGTAACGGTGACGGGCACGAACGACGCGCCGCAGCTCGTCGCGCCGCTCGCGGACCAGGACGCGACTGCCGGCCAGGCGTTCGAGTTCGCGCTCCCTGCGGGCGCGTTCGCCGACGTCGACGCGAACGACTCGCTCACGTTCATGGCGACCCTCGCGAACGAGAATCCGCTCCCGGATTGGCTCGCGTTCGACCCTGCGACCGGCCGCTTCACCGGCACGCCGCCGGACGCCGCGGCGGGGACGACGCTCCAGATCCGCGTCTACGCCAGCGACCTCTTTGGCGTGGCCGCCTCCGACGTGTTCGCGCTCGACGTCGCCGCCGACCCGAACGGCGGTACGCCGGGCGGCCAGGGTAGCGACATCGTCGGCACGCCCTGCGACGACCGGCTCGTCGGGACGCCGTTCGACGACCGCATCGACGGCCGCCAGGGCTACGACGTGATGCTGGGCGGAAAGGGCAACGACACCTACTTCGTCGACGCGAGGCGCGGACGCCACGGACATGGGCACCACGGGCACCACCATGGGAGTCGCGTCGACCAAGTGGTCGAGAACCCGAACGAGGGCCACGACGTCGTCTACAGCAAGGCGAGCTATGCGCTGCCCGCGAACGTCGAGGATCTGCATCTCCTCGGCGGCGGGAACCTCGACGGCACCGGCAACGGGCAGGCGAACTGGATCGAGGGCAACGGCGGGCGCAACACCCTGAAGGGCGGCGCCGGCGATGACCTGCTCCAGGGCGGCAATGGCAAGGACACGCTCTACGGGGATTGCGGCGTGGACGTGCTCCAGGGCGGTCGCGGCGACGACAAGCTCGTGGACCGCGAAGGCGCCACCGTGTTCGACGGCGGCTCGGGCAACGATTCGATGACCGGCGGCGCAGCCGCGGACTTCTTCGCCGGCGGGCGCGGGGACGACGTGCTGCGGCTCGGCGGCGGCAACGACGTGATCGCATACCGCAAAGGCGACGGCAGCGACCGCATCGAGGGCGGCCGGCAGGACGGCGTGCTCGTGCTCGGCGGCGTGCGTTACCAGGACCTGCTCTTCCGCAAGGACGGCGCGGACCTCGTCCTCGACCTCGGCGGCCACGACCGCCTCGTGTTCGACGACTGGTACCGGGGCAAGCAGTCGGTCGCGACGCTCGAGATCGTCGGCGCGCCGTCGGCCGGCCCCGACGTGGAGACGTTCGATTTCCGCGCGCTGGTGGCCGCGTTCGACGAGGCGCGCGCGGGGACGCGCAGGATGAAGAGCTGGGCGCTCATGAACGAGCTCCTCGACGCGCACCTCGCGTCGAGCGAAGACATGGCGATCGGCGGCGACCTCGCCTACCAGTACGCGCTCAACGGCACGCTCGCCGGCATGGGGTGGAACGCGGCGCGCGAGTCGGTTGCCGCGCCGGATTTCGGCAAGGCCATGCAGCCGCTGCACTCGGCGGCGCAGCTCGGGGCCGACCCGGTCAAGCTCGGCGCGTAGCGCCCCGCGCCCCGAAAGCGCTTCTTCCGCCCGCCGCCGGGCGGTATCCTCCCCGCGCCGCGAACGGGAGGCGCGACGCATGGCGGAAGCTCGAACCATCGAATGCGACGTGCTCGTCGCCGGCTCCGGCGCGGGCGGAATGGCCGCGGCGGTCACGGCGCGCAGGCACGGCCTGGACGTCGTCGTCGCCGAGAAGGAGCCTTGGTTCGGAGGAACGACCGCGCTCTCGGGCGGCTGGCTGTGGGTCCCGGGGAATCGGCACGGCGCGGCGCTGGGCGCGCAGACGGGTGCCGCCGAGCCGCCGGGCGCAGCGCGCGCGTACCTCCAGGACCAGTGCGGCCCGTGGTTCGACGGCGCGCGCGTGGACGCGTTTCTCGCCGCCGGCCCCCGCATGGTCGACTTCCTCGAGCGCGAGACCGCGGTGCGGTTCGAGTGTCCGGTGATGTTCCCCGACTATCACCCCGACGTGCCGGGCGGCGCTGCGGGCGGCCGCTCGATCGTCGCGGCGCCGTTCGACGGCCGCGCGCTCGGGCGCTCGCTCGCGAAGCTGCGGCCGCCGCTGCCCGAGCTCACGCTCTTCGGGATGATGCTCGGCTCGGGCAAGGAGATCGTGCACTTCTTCAACGCCACGCGCTCGCTCGAGTCGGCGTGGGTGGTGGCGAAGCGGCTCGCATCGCACGCGCGCGACCTCGCGCTCTACCGCCGCGGCATCCGGCTGACCAACGGCAACGCGCTCGCCGGCCGGCTGCTGAAGAGCGCGGAGGACGCCGGCGTGCACCTCCTCGCGTCCGCGCCGGTGCGGGAGCTCCTGCGATCGGACGGCGCGGTGCGCGGTGCGCGGCTCGACACCGCCGACGGCCCTGCGCGCGTGCACGCGCGGCGCGGCGTGGTGCTCGCCTGCGGCGGGTTTCCGCAGGACGTCGAGCGCCGGCGGCGCCTTTTCCCGCACGCGCCCACCGGCGCCGAGCACTGGTCGCCTGCCCCGCCCGGCAACACGGGCGACGGCCTGCGGCTCGCGGAGGCGGCCGGTGCGGGGATCGAGCAGGACCTGCCGCACGCCGCGGCATGGGTGCCGGTGTCGCGCGTCGCGCGGCGCGACGGGACGACCGGGCTCTTCCCGCACTTCATCGACCGCGCGAAGCCGGGCGTGATCGCGGTGACGCGCAAGGGCCGGCGCTTCGTGAACGAGGCGAACTCGTACCACGACTTCGTCCAGGGGCTGGTGGCCGCGGTCGGGCGCGACGAGCCGACCGCGTTCCTGCTCGCCGACCACCGCGCGATTCGCCGCTATGGGCTCGGCTTCGCGAAGGCGTTCCCGCTCCCGCTCGGGCCGTACCTGCGCTCCGGCTACCTGCTGCGCGGCGACACGCTCGCGGCGCTCGCGGCGCGGGCGGGCATCGACGCCGCGGCGCTCCAGGTCACGCTCGACGCGTACAACCGTCACGCGCGCGAAGGCCGCGATCCGGAGTTCCACAAGGGGAGCACCGCCTACAACCGCTTTCTCGGCGACGCGACGGTGGGGCCGAACCCGTGCCTCGCGCCGCTCGAGGTCGCACCGTTCTACGCGGTGCAGGTGGTGATCGGCGACCTCGGCACCTACGCGGGCATCCGGACCGACGGCCGCGCGCGCGTGCTCGGGGCACGCGGCGAACCGATCACCGGCCTGTACGCGGCCGGCAACGACATGGCGAGCATCATGGGCGGGAACTACCCGGCCGGCGGCATCACGCTCGGACCGGCGATGACTTTCGGCTACATCGCCGGGTGCGACCTCGCCGGCGTGGCGCCTTAGCTGACGCCGCGCGACGCGAGCTCGACCACTCGCGCCACGGCGCCCAGCACGAAGCCGAGCACGACCAGGCCGAAGGTGAGGAACAGCACGACTCCGACGAGCCCGCGGCGGCTCGCCCCGATCTGCACGACCACCGTGCCGGCAACGAGGTCGTGGAGCGCCTGCCTGCGCGCGGTGAAGGGCTGCATCAGGTAGCCGAGGAACAGCGGCAGGAGCGAGAGATAGCGCCCGGCCCAGCGCCCGGTGGCGCGCAGGAACGAGATGCGTTCCTCGCCCTCGGCGGTGACCACCTGCAGCCGCAGCGCGCGCTTGCCCGGGGTCGCGCGTCGCGGGCCCGACTCGGTCAGCGCGAAATAGATCCAGCCGATCGCGAGGCCGGCGATCCCGCCCAGAAAGGAGACCCAGCCCTCGCCGAAGCCGGCGAGCCCGCCGACGAAGCCCAGCGCGAAGCCGGCGAGTCCGCCGATCAGCGCGACCGCGAGCCCGTCGAGCATCGCCGCGGCGAAACGCGCCCAGAAGCCCGCGTACGCGGTCGGCGCGCTCAGCCGCTCGGTGACGTCGGCTACGCGCGCGCCGGGCGGGGCATACGGCGAGTCCGCCGGATTGGCCGGCGGGCGGATGTTCGCGAGGGCGAGCTCCTGCGAGGAGGTCAGGATGGTCTTGCGCATCTGGTCGAACGTCTCCTCGACCGTCGCGCCCTCGCGCAGGCCTTCCGCCCACAGCACGTCGGAGCCGCGCAGCGCGCCGCTCTCGTACCCGCGCAGGATTTCGTCCTCGGCAAACGGGCCGATCCGCTCGCCATCGCGGACCACCCAGATTTCCTCCATCCGGCCTCCCTCGTTCCCTGCACTCTAACAGCCGACGCGAGGGCCGGGCAGTCACCCAAATGGGCTACCATCGAGCCACGCTTTCAGCCGGAGCAACCCGCATGTCCCGCAATGCCAAGGCCGTGCTCTGCCGCGAGCTCGACAAGCCCGTCGTGGTGGAGGAAATCGAGGTCGCCGCCCCGCGTCGCGGCGAAGTGACGGTCAGGATCGGCGCGTGCGGCGTGTGCCACAGCGACCTCTCGGCGACGAACGGCACGATCCAGATGCAGCTCCCGCTCGTGCTCGGCCACGAGGCTGCCGGCGTGGTCACCGACGTCGGCGAGGGCGTGACCGAGCTCGCGCCGGGCGACCACGTGGTGAGCTCGTTCGTGCACATGTGCGGCAAGTGCCGCTGGTGCGCGACCGGGCGGCCGCACCTCTGCGACAGCGCGGCGAAGACGCTCTTCACGCTGCCGGACGGCTCGACGCCGGTGCGCGACCGCGCGGGGAACCCGGTCTACGTCTTCTCGGCGTGCGGCGTCATGGCCGAGTACGCAACGCTGTCGGTCGACAACCTGGTCAAGGTCGACAAGAGCGTGCCGCTCGATCGCGCCGCGCTCGTGTCCTGCGGCGTGATGACCGGCGTGGGCGCGGTGTTCAACACCGCGCGCGTCGAGCCGGGCGCCGCGGTGATGGTGATCGGCGCGGGCGGCGTCGGCCTCAACGTCATCCAGGGCGCGGCGATCGCGGGTGCGAACCCGATCGTCGCAGTGGACGTGAGCGAGGCCAAGCTCGACCTCGCGCGGTCGTTCGGCGCGACCCACACGATCAACGCCGCCACGGAAGAGAACGTCGTCAAGGCGGCGAAGAAGCTCACCGGCGGCGGACCGGACTACTGCTTCGAGTGCATCGGGCTGGGCAAGACGGTGGAGCAGGCCTTCCGCTCGCTGCGCAAGGGCGGCAGCGCGGTCGTGGTCGGCGTGACGCGCGGCGACGACACGGTGGCGGTGCGGCCGCCCGCGCTCACCTTCGAGGAGAAGACGCTGACCGGCAGCTACTTCGGCTCGGCGCGCCCGCGCGAGGATTTTCCGCGGCTCCTCGCGCTCTACCGGGCCGGAAGGCTCAAGCTCGACGAGCTGATCACCCACCGCTACGCGATCGACGAGGCGCCGCAGGCCTTCGCCGACCTCGCGGCCGGGAAGAACGCCCGCGGCGTGATCGTCTTCTGAGTCCCGGACGATGCTCGGCGTCCTCGGCGGGATGGGGCCGCTCGCCACGGCGGACTTCTACGAGAAGCTGATCGCGCAGACGCCTGCGGCGCGCGACCAGGAGCACGTCCCGGTCGTGATCTACGCGGTGCCGCAGGTTCCCGACCGCACCGCGGCGCTCCTGGAGGGCGGCGCCTCGCCGCTGCCGGCGCTGCATGCGGGCGTCCGGACCCTGGTCGGTGCCGGTGCGCAGACGATCGCAATCCCCTGCCACACCGCGCACGCGTGGTACGACGAGCTCGCTGTCGAGAGCCCGATCCCGATCGTTCACATCGCCGACGCGGCCGCCGCCGCGGCAATCCGGATCGCCGGCCAGGGCGCGCGGCTCGGGCTGATCGCGACTGCGGGAACGCTCGCCGCCGGCTTCTACCCGCGCCGCCTCGCGGCGCGCGGATTCGAGTGCACCCCGCCGACGGACGCCGAGATGCGCGCGCTCGTGACGCCCGGAATCGGGAAGGTAAAGGGCGGCGCCGTCGAGGAAGGCGGGCGGATGGTCGAACGGGTCGTGGCAGCGCTCCTGGAGCGTGGCGCCAGCGCGGTCGTGCTCGCCTGCACCGAGACGCCGGTCGCGCTGGACCGGATCGGCTCGCCCCTGCGTGCCCGATGCGTGGACGCGACGGCGGCGCTCGCCGCGGCCTGCGTCGAGTGGTGGCGGCGGACGGCGCCGGCGGCGCGCTTGGACAAGCCGTCCGGGACTGCCTAGAATCGCGCCTCACCTCGGTCTCCCCGGGGCAGATCCGGCCGCCGGCACCCATCGGCGCCTCACCACAGGAAAAGGACAGGTATGCGCACACTCGCCCTCCCCGTCGCGGCCGCGGCTGCACTCGCGCTCGCGCAGCCGCTCGCGGCCCAGGAGCTCACCGGCACCCTGAAGAAGATCAAGGACTCGGGCACGATCACGCTCGGGCACCGCGACACGTCGATCCCGTTCTCGTACTACGACGACAAGCAGCAGGTCGTCGGCTACGCGATGGATCTGTGCATGAAGATCGTCGACGCGGTCAAGCGCGAGCTGAAGATGCCCAAGGTCGACGTCAAGCTGAACCCGGTCACCTCGGCCACGCGCATCCCGCTGATGGCGAACGGCACGATCGACCTCGAGTGCGGGTCGACCACCAACAACCTGGAGCGCCAGAAGCAGGTCGCGTTCACCATCACGCACTTCGTGACCGCGAACCGCTACGTGGCGAAGAAGGCCTCCAACATCGGCAAGCTCGAGGACCTCAAGGGCAAGACCGTCGTCTCGACCTCCGGCACCACCAACATCAAGTGGGCCACCGAGGCGAACGCGCAGCGCAACCTCGGCATGAACATCGTCGCGGCCAAGGACCACGCCGAGTCGTTCCTGATGGTCGACACCGGCCGCGCCGCGGCGTTCTTCATGGACGACATCCTGCTCTACTCGCTGGTCGCGAACGCGAAGAACCCGGGCGACTGGGTGATCGGGTCGGAGGCCTACACCGTCGAGCCCTACGGCATCATGCTGCGGCGCGAGGACCCGGCGTTCAAGAAGGTGGTCGACGCCGAGATGACGCGCATCATGAAGAGCGGCGAGATCAACGCGATCTACGAGAAGTGGTTCCTGAAGCCGGTGCCGCCCAAGGGCATCAACCTGAACGTGCCGATGAGCGCGCAGTTCAAGAACGTGGTGGCGGGCCCGACAGACTCCGGCGATCCGGCGGTGTACAAGTAGCCGTCCGCCGCGCAGCCTGAAGACGGGGGCCTGCGGGCCCCCGTTCCTTTTGTGGTAGCTTCACCGCGCGGCGCCGGGGGGAGGAGCCAGCGTGCAGTACAACTGGAACTGGGGCATCTTCTGGCAGCCCGCGCCCGACGGCGTCGGGACCTACATGTCCTGGCTGATCGCGGGCCTCGGCTGGACGCTCGCGACCGCGCTTGCCGCCTGGGTGATCGCGCTCGCGGTCGGCTCGGTGCTCGGCGTCATCCGCACCACGCCGGTCAGGTGGGCGGTGCGTCTCGGCAACGCGTACGTCGAGCTCTTCCGCAACATCCCGCTGCTGGTCCAGATGTTCCTGTGGTTCTTCGTGCTGCCGGAGCTCGTGCCGGCGGCGCTCGGCACCGCGATCAAGCAGATGCCGCCGCCCTGGGCCGCCTACGTGCCCGCGGTGCTGTGCCTCGGGTTCTACACCGCGGCGCGCGTCGCCGAGCAGGTGCGCGCCGGCATCCAGTCCCTGCCGCGCGGGCAGAACATGGCCGGCACCGCGCTCGGCCTGACGATACCGCAGGCGTACCGCTACGTGCTGCTCCCGCAGGCCTACCGCATCGTCATGCCGCCGCTCACCTCCGAGTTCCTGAACATCATCAAGAACTCGTCGGTCGCGCTGACGATCGGCCTGATGGAGCTGACCGCCCGCGCGCGCGCGATGCAGGAGTTCAGCTTCCAGGTGTTCGAGGCGTTCACCGCGGCGACGATCATCTACATCCTGGTCAACATCGTGGTGGTCTTCTTCATGCGCTGGCTCGAGCGCCGGATCGCGGTGCCGGGCCTCATCGCCGCGGGCGGCGCGCCGCAGGCCGGGCACTAGGGCGCAAGCGCGATGTTCGCCGGGTTCGACTGGGACGTCATCCAGCGCTCCGCCGGGTACCTCTTCCGCGAGGGCATGACCTTCACCGTCACCCTGACGGTGCTGGCGATGACCGGCGGGATCATCCTCGGCACGCTGCTCGCGATGATGCGGCTCTCGAGCATCAAGTGGGTCGCGATGCTCGCCGGCGGCTACGTGAACCTGATGCGCTCGGTGCCGCTGCTGCTGGTGATCTTCTGGTTCTACTTCCTGGTGCCGTACATCGGCGCCTGGATCATCGGCGCCAAGCAGCCGGTGCAGGTGGGCGCGATCCTGTCGTCGGTGATCACCTTCACGCTGTTCGAGGCGGCGTACTACTGCGAGATCATGCGCGCCGGCATCCAGTCGATCCCCCGCGGCCAGGTGTGGGCGGGCTACGCGCTCGGGCTGAACTACTGGCAGACGATGGGCACGATCGTGCTGCCGCAGGCGTTCCGCAACATGCTGCCCGTCCTGCTCACCCAGACGATCATCCTGTTCCAGGACACCTCGCTCGTGTACGTGCTGTCGATCACCGACTTCCTCGGCGCCGCGGCCAAGGTCGCGCAGCGCGACGGGCGCCTGGTGGAGATGTACCTGTTCGTCGCCGTGGTGTACTTCGTCATCAGCTATTTCCTCTCCTACCAGGTCAAGCGGCTGCAGGCGAAGCTCGCCGTGCCCGGCCGGATGTAAGCGGAGCCTCCCGATGGCAATGATCGAGATGAAGGACGTCTCCAAGTGGTACGGAACGTTCCAGGTGCTGAAGGACTGCACCACGAACGTGGACAAGGGCGAGGTGGTGGTCGTGTGCGGCCCGTCGGGATCCGGGAAGTCGACGCTCATCAAGTGCGTGAACGCGCTCGAACCGTTCCAGAAGGGCGACGTGATCGTCGACGGCATCTCGGTCGCCGACCCCAGGACCGACCTGCCGAAGCTGCGCGCGCGCGTCGGCATGGTGTTCCAGCACTTCGAGCTCTTTCCGCACATGAGCGTGACCGACAACCTCGCGCTCGCGCAGGTGAAGGTGCTCGGGCGCCCGCGCGACGAGGCGGTCGCGCGCGGAATGAAGTACCTCGAGCGCGTCGGCCTCGCGGAGCACGCGCACAAGTACCCCGGCCAGCTCTCCGGCGGCCAGCAGCAGCGCGTCGCGATCGCGCGCGCGCTGTCGATGGACCCGATCGCGATGCTCTTCGACGAGCCGACCTCGGCGCTCGACCCGGAGATGATCAACGAGGTGCTCGACGTCATGGTCGGGCTCGCCCAGGAGGGCATGACCATGATGGTGGTCACGCACGAGATGGGCTTCGCGCGCAAGGTCGCGCACCGGGTCATCTTCATGGACCGGGGCGAGATCGTCGAGGACGCGAAGACCGACGACTTCTTCGGCAAGCCGCGCTCCGAGCGCGCGGTGCAGTTCCTGTCGAAGATCCTGCATCACTGAAAAGCCGCGGCCGATGCCGCTCGCATGTACCACGGCGCGCCTCTGAACGATCTGACGCGCACGGCGAAGAGCCTGCTGGCTCGTTCGTTGGTGTGCAGCCTCCTCGTGGCAGGAGTGACGGCGGCCGGCGTAGCCAACGCCCAGAAGGCCACAATCCTGCCGCTCCCGAAGCAACCTCCGACACTCAGCCCCCTCGAAATCACGGCACAGCACGTCGCTGCGGGCGACGCGGAGGTGCATGTGGTCTTCGCACATGAGGACGGAAGCGGCGGGGTCATACGGTCGCTCGTAGAAGTGGTGCCCGGCATGGCACCAATACCTTCGACCAAGATCGAGGTCACAGTCACCGGCAAGCCGATCTTGCTGGTCCTTGGCGCACAGAGCTCGGTGTTCTGGGACATCCGCGTCGCCTCTGGTGTGCGTCTGGTGAAAGTGATCGCACAAGGTCACTATCAACAGTTCCTTTCCGAACTCCCGCAGAGCACGCGCGCGATCGTCTATCGCGAAGATCCCGCCGTGGGCGTAGGGTCTCTGCACCTGAGCGATGCTCGAGCGTTCCACGACGCTTTCCACGCGTTGAAGCGATTGACCGGCAAGCGTCCGACGACGGTCCAGGCGGTGCGCCGCGGCGGCGAGATCACGGTGGACGGCACGTCGACCATCACTCCGCCACCGACCGACACACTCATCGCCGACACTGATCGCGTGGGGTTTGCATTGCTCGCCGGGGGGACCAGTCTCGATGGCCTGTCGATAAGCAACTGCCCGCGTGCCGTGACGTATCGAACTTTCAAGGCGAACCGAGCCTTCGCGAATGGCAAGCTATATGCTGAACTCGAACTGAAGACCTTTGGAGCGGATCCATCGGCAGGAGACGAAACGAACGTCGGCGTCATGTCGCTCGCGCCATCACCAATCGGCCGCCTCCTTGCTCCCGCGAGCCACTTGACGGGCGCGGGAATCCCAGTATTGGACGCCAATACACGACGGAACCTGCGCAACGGTTCGGTCGTGTCGCTAGCCGTCGACCTCGATGCCGGCCGTCTGTACTACGGCATAGATGGTCGATGGTTGGGCGGCGCGCCAGACGGTGGACACGGCATTCCTCTGGTCCGAGGCGCAGAGTACGTCCTCGCAGCGTCGCTCCGGCCTGCCGAGACGTGTCCGGGCGAACAATGGGTGGCGAACTTCGGAACCAAGCCGTTTCGCTTCCCCCTTCCTGCGGGGTTCGTTGCCTATGCCCGAGGGGCGGAGCCGCTCAGCGCGTACCCGCTGCACGCCGACCTTTCGCGCATCACGAGGTGGACCTTCAGTTCCGAGCGGGGATGGCATGAACGCTTTGCTGGACTGCCTGTAGCGGCAGCCCGAGGCGGTGCCACCACGCAACCCCCGTCACGTCAGGTGGAAGCACAGACGCCGCCGGCTTCACCCTGCGGCGACACCGCGGGATACGAGGTTCATGCGGTGGGTGTCTACGAAGGCGAAGGGGGGCGGCAGGGCCCCGCGCGAGCGCCGGGGCGCGTTCGGATCGAAATCAAGTACGAGAAGACGCCAGTGTGCCTCGTGCTAATGGCCTACGAACCGGTGGAATGGCTCGTGGTGCGGTCGCCTGGGGTGAAACTCGTCCACGTTCTCGCTATGGGGTACTACCAGCAGAGCGTCGTCGGTCTGCCGGATCCGTCGATGATCACGCTCTGGCCGGGGCCAAAGGGATCCGACCCCAGGGCCTTCTACCAATACCGCGATGCGCGAGGCGATCCTGCATTCGCAGAGCGCATGCGCCGTGCGACGGGAAAAGAGGCGCGGACTTTCCAGAACGCGTACCGAGCAGCGAGCTTTATCGTCGACGGAGTTGCGAGCGGCGCGCGCGCCGATGCGCAGCGCAAAGAAAGAACAATAATGTGCGGACGCACGACGATCGTATGCGACCCGTCTGACACCGTCATCTGTGGAGGGAGGCGCATCCCGTGCGAATGACGGGTAACTCGCGCACCTGCCTGCTCCGTTCTCCTGCGCGTGAGTCGCTATCGTTGCGCCCAACGCAGCTTCGGATCGACTACCTGTGACCTCCTCTCTCGAGCGCCTCGGGAAGTACGAGATCACCGACGTGCTCGGCCGCGGCGCCATGGGCGTCGTGTACAAGGGCTTCGACCCGATGATCCGGCGGACGGTCGCGATCAAGACGATCCGGCGCGAGCTGATCGAGGGCGAGCGGTCGGCGGCGGCGATGCTGGCGCGGTTCCGCAACGAGGCGCGCGCCGCAGGGCAGCTCCAGCATCCCGGTATCGTCGCGGTGTACGACTACGGCGAGGACGCCGAGGTCGCCTACATCGCGATGGAGTACGTCGAGGGCAACTCGCTGCGCGAGTACTTCGACCGCGGCACGCGCTTCGCCGAGCGCGACGTGGTCAGCATTATGTCGCAGCTCCTCGAAGCGCTCGAGCACGCGCACGCGCGCCGCGTGTGGCATCGCGACATCAAGCCGGCGAACCTCATCGTGATGATGGACGGGCGCGTCAAGGTCGCTGACTTCGGCATCGCCCGCATCGAGTCCTCCGACCTCACCCAGACCGGAGCGGTGATGGGCTCGCCGGGCTACATGGCGCCGGAGCAGTACGCGGCGGCGGCGATCGACCACCGCGCCGACATCTTCGCCGCGGGCGTGGTGTTCTATCAGCTCCTCACCGCCAAGCGGCCGTTCGTCGGCAGCCCGGAGCAGGTCGCGTACGCGATCTGCCACACGGAAGTGCCGCGCCCCTCGCTGGTGGATCCGAGCCGCAGCCTCGAGCAGTACGACGCGATCGTCGCCAAGGCCCTCTCCAAGCGGCCGGAGGATCGCTACCGCAGCGCGGCGGAGTTCCGCGCCGCCATCCTCGAGGCGCACGCGGCGCCCCCCGCGCCGACGATCGCGAGCGGCACGATCATCACCGAGGTGCTGCGGCCCGCCGCGGCGGTGGATGCGAGCGGCCCGCCGCGTCCGGTCCCGACCGGCGCGCCGCCCGCCGCCGGCCGGAATCGCAGCGGCGCGCTGGTGACGATCGGGAGCGTCGCGGTGCTCGCCGTCGCCGCGGGCGCGTGGTATGCCCTGACGCGCGGGGAACCTCCGCCCGCACCGCCTCCGGCGCCTGTCGCCGTGGCGCCGAGCCCGCCGGCGGCCGCGACAACGCCGTCGCGCGCGCAGTCGGAGCAGGAGACCGTGTTCTGGGAGTCGGTGCGGAACAGCAGCAATCCCGCGGAACTCGAGGCGTATCTCGCGCGCTATCCCGACGGCGCGTTCGCGCCGCTCGCCCGCGCCCGGCTCGCCGCGCTCGCAGCGGCCGCCGCGAAGCCCGCCCCCGCACCCAAGGTCGCTGCCGCGCCGCCGCCTGAGCGCAAGCCGGCGCCGGTCGAGTCGCGACCCGCTGCGAAAGCCGAGGCGAATCAGGAAGCGCTCTTCTGGGAGTCGGTGCGCTCCAGCAGCAATCCGGCCGAGCTGAAGGCATACCTGGACAAGTACCCCGAGGGCACGTTCGCGCCGCTCGCGCGCGCGCGGCTCGACACCCTTTCCGTCGCCGCGGCGAAGGCGCCCGCGGAGCCGAAGCTGAACATCCCGCCCCGTGCAGGGAGCGAGCAGGCCACGCTGCGCGTGCCGCCGCGCGTCGACGCCAACCGCTACGACGGTCGCTGGACTGCGCACCTCGCGTGCGACGCGTTCATGGAGCAGAAGGCCTTCCGTCGCGACTATCCGATCGAGTTCCGCGGCGGAGAGACGCAGATCGCCTCGGGTACGCCGGGGCAGCCGGGCTCGTGGCTCATGCGCGGGCGGGTCGGGGACGACGACCGGCTCAGGCTCGTCGGATCGGGCCATGCCGTCTCCGCCGCCTACCGGGGGCAGCCCTTCGACGCACGCTTCGACGGCCGGTTCGGCCCGTCGGGCTTCGAAGGTGCCGGGGCCTTCGGCAAGCGCCGCTGCACGCTCGCGATGACGCGCGCCGGCGGCTGATTCCGGGCGCCGGACGATCTGCATCAAGCACTGCGCGTTCGGCCGCGCAGTAGAATGCCCCGGCGTCGACGCGACCCGACGGTCGGCGCCCTTGTCATGGCCGAGACCGCGACCGGAACGCCGACGCAGGAGGAGCCCCGCGGGAGCTACAAGCTCCAGGCCCTGCGCGTGCTGTCCGAGGTCACCACGAGCCTCGCGGGCGAGCACGACATCGAGGCCCTGCTCGGACGGTTCCTGGGCACGATGATGCGGCTCGCCGGCGCGACCGCCGGCGCGGTGCGGGTGGCCACCTCCGACGGCGCGCACCTGCGCCTGCTCGCCGCGGTCGGGCTGCCGGCGGACGTGGCCGAGCGCGAGCGGCTCGTCGACCTCGACTGCGGCGCGTGCGGGATCGCGATGCGCGAGGGCGAGGCGCGCGAGATCCGCGGGCTGGAGCCGTGCTTCGCGCGCACCGGCCTGCCCTACTTCCGCGAGTGCCGCAGCATGGTGGTCGTGCCGCTGCGCTACCAGGGCCGCATCCTCGGCACCTACAACCTGTTCCTCGCCGAGGAACGCGCGATCCCCGAGGAGGTGGCGCTCCTCTTCGGCTCGATCGGCGAGCACCTCGGCATGGCGCTCGAGAACGCGCGGCTGGAGCGCGAGAACCTCCGCATGACGCTCACCCGCGAGCGCCAGCTGATGGCGAACGAGGTGCACGACTCGCTCGCCCAGACGCTCGCCTACATCAAGATGCGGCTCGCGGTGGCGCAGGAGTCGCTCGATGCGGGCGAGCGCGACCGCACCGGCAAGTACCTTGGCGACATCCGCCAGGCGCTCGACACCGCGTACGGCGACCTGCGCGAGCTGCTCGGTCAGTTCCGCAGCCGCATGGATCCGCTCGGACTCGTGCCCGCGCTCGAGCGGCTGCCGGAGACCTTCGCCGAGCGCACCGGCATCGCGCTCGAGTTCGCGAACGAGGTGCCCGACCTCGCGCTCACCGCCGACCAGGAGGTGCAGGTCTACCACATCGTGCAGGAGGCGCTCGCCAACGTGACGCGCCATTCGGGCGCCAAGCGCGCGCGGCTCGCGCTGCGCGACCGCGACGGCGAGCTCGAGGTCACGGTCGAGGACGACGGGCTCGGGTTCTTCGCGCTCGGCAGCCCCGCCGGCCACTTCGACGAGCACCCGAACCTGCGCCACCACCTCGGCATCGGGATCATGCGCGAGCGCGCCCAGCGGCTCGGCGGCCGGATGGAGATCGCCAATCTCCCGCAGGGAGGCGCGCGGGTGCGCCTCGTCTTTCCAATGCGCGCGGCGAGCGCGACCGCATGACCGCCTCGATCCGGGTCGTTCTCGTCGACGACCACACGCTGTTCCGCAAGGGCCTCGCGGAGCTGATCCACGGCCGCGAGGGCATCGAGCTCGTCGGCGCCGCGGGCAGCGTCGACGAGGCGGTGGCGCTCGTGCGCGCGCGCACGCCCGACGTCGTGATCGCGGACCTGAACATGCCGCCGCACGGGGGCCTGAGCCTCCTGCGCCGCCTGCAGGAAGAAGGCTGGCGGGGCGTCGCGCTCGTGCTGACGGTGAGCGATTCCGAGGAGGACCTCGCCGGCGCGCTCGCGGCGGGCGCGCGCGGCTACCTGCTGAAGGACATGGAGCCGGAGGACGTCGTCGACGCGATCCACCGCGCCGCGCGCGGCGAGACGGTGGTCGCGCCGGCGATGACGCTGAAGCTGGTGAACCTGCTGCAGCCGCGGCGCGAATCGGCCGCGCGCGAGAACCTGCTCGGGCAGCTGACCGCGCGCGAGCGCGAGATCCTCGAGCACCTGTCGAGCGGGCTCTCCAACAAGGCGATCGCGCGTGCGCTCGACATCAGCCACGACACGGTGAAGCTGCACGTGCGCCACATCCTCGCCAAGCTCAACCTCACCTCGCGCGTCGAGGCCGCGGTGTTCGCCGTCAAGCACCGCAGCGCGCCGCCGCGCGCCGCGCCGAAGTGACCGCCCCCGCGACGCGCTGCGGCACGCGCGTCCCGGACGCGCTGGTCAAGGCGGTCCAGCGCAACTGCGACATCGCCGACGCGCGGCACGGCCGCGACGCGGCGCTCTGCTCGTACCTCCTCGAGATGCGCGAGTATTTCTGCTGGGAGCACGGCCTGCCGCTCGAGGCCGCGCCGAACGCGCAGTCGCTCGGGCGCTGGGTGGGCGAGCGCGAGGCGCTGTGGGCCACGCTGGAGGAGACCGATTTCGCGCCGCTGCCGGTGGCCGGTGCGCAGGTCGACCCGTTCGACAGCGTGGCGGTGAACCGCGCGCTCGGCGACGCAGGGCTCGTGTACAGCGGCGGCGTCGGGCGCTTCCATCGACCGCACTTCTTCCTTGCCGAGCGCGCGCGCGCCGAACGGCGCGACGGCCTGGAGGTGCTCGTGAGCGGATGCGAGCTCGCGCGCGACCTCGCCGGCGGCCTGGGCGCGCTGCAGGGGTCGACGATTCACGTACGTGCGGACGCGGTGCGGCGCTGGCTGTGGCAGCGCATCGAGCTGTGGACCGCACGCCCGCTCGAGGGCCCGCTGCGCGCCGCGCTCGACGGCTTCGGGTATCGGCCGGGGGACACGGCGGCGTTCGAGCGCGTGAATGCGGCGCAGGTCGAGGCGGTCATCCTCCACGAGCTCGGCGAGGCGCGCGCCGGCGCGGCGCTCGGGGCCGAGTGGGAGTCGATGCTCGCGTCCTTCGAGCGCGCGCCGGCGGAGCTCCTCGCGCGGGCGGTCCGCGACAATCTCGCGGACTGCCTCTCCACCGTGCGTGCGCTCGTCGAGCGCTGCGACACCCCCGCCATCCACCTGTGGTTCGCGAGCTTCGAGGGGCTGCGGCGCGAGCTCTTTCCCCGCCTCGTCGCCGGTTACGAGGCGTGGCGACGCGAAGGCGAGCGCGCCGCGCTGCGCAACGCGGCGGCCGCGGGCGCGGCGCATTGGGATGCGGTCGCACGGCGGCTGCTCGCGCTCGGGGGCGACGAGCGCGCGATCGAGGCGCTGTACCGCGACCGGCACAGCGCGGCGCTGTGACTACGCCGGACGCATCGCCGTCCCGATGAGCGCGCCAACCGCGGCCGAGCTCGGGCGCGTGCCGATGTTTGCCGGACTCGCGGCGGCGGATCTGGACGAACTGGCGCGGCGCTTCGTCGTCCACCTCTATCCGCAGGGCGCCACCCTCGCCAACGCCGGCGATCGGCTCGATTTCTTCAACGTCATCCTGTCCGGCCGCATCGAGTGGTTCTGGCGCGACGACGCCGACCGCCTGCTCAAGCGCTCCACCGAAGGCCCCGGGGGTCACTTCGCCGACGCCACGCTCGGCGGCGAGGCGATCCTCATGTCCATTGTGGCGCTCGAGGACCTGCGCGTCGCGTCGATCCCGACGATCGAGCTGAAAGCGCTGCTGCTGCGTCACCCGCAGGTTGCAGTGGGCCTGCTGATGGACGTGGTGACTCGTCTCCGCCGTCTCCTCGAGGCCACGCGGAGCTTCACCATGGAGGACGTCTACGCCCGGGTGGTGAAGGTGCTTCTGGCGAGCGCGGTGGAAAAGGACGGCAAGCGGGTCGCCGAGCTCACGCATGCGGAAATCGGCCACCGCGTCGGCGCCACCCGCGAGATGGTCGGCCGGCTGCTGCGCGATCTGGCGCGGGGTGGATACGTCAAGTCCGAGCGGGGAAAGATCACCATCCTGCGCAAGCCGCCCCAGCGTTGGTAGCCCGCGGGCTGGGGGCTGGGGAAATTGTTCCGTTGCGCCCGCCCTCTGCCCCTCGTAAGGTCGAGCGCGCAGCTGGACGCGAGGAGGAGATGCCCGTGGGCCCGTCGATCCTGAAGTCCCTTCCGGCGCGAGTTCTCGTCGCGCTTGCCGTCGCTTTTGCCGCCGCCGCGCACGCGCAGGAGACCCCCGTCCGGATCCTGGTGGGCTTTGGCCCGGGCAGCACGTCCGACACCGTCGCGCGGCTGATCGCGGACCGGATGAGGACCTCGCTCGGCACGCCGGTGATCGTCGACAACCGGCCGGGCGCCAACGGGTTCATCGCGGCGGAGGCGCTGAAGAACGCCCGGCCCGACGGGCGCACGCTGATGATCGCGCCGATCGCGGTGACGGTCTTCGCGCCCCTCACCCACTCGAACCTCCGCTTCGACCCGGGGAAGGACTTCGCGCCGGTGTCGCTCGTCGCGAACTTCCAGTTCGCGCTCGCGGTCCCGTCGAGCGCGCCGGCGAAGACCCTGCCCGAGCACGTCGCGTGGCTCCGCGCCAATCCGTCCAAGGCGGCCTACGGCCTTCCCCTGACCGGCGGTCCCGGGCACTTCCTGGCCGTGATGGTCGGCCGCGCGACCGGCGTCGACCTGGTGTTCGTCCCCTACAAGGGGGGCGGCCCGCTCGTCGCGGACCTCGTCGCCGGGCAGGTGCCGGCCGGGATCGGGCTCGTCTCCGAGATGGTCCCGCAGCATCGCTCCGGCAGGCTGCGGATGCTCGCGGTGTTCGGCCCGCAGCGCTCCTCGGCGGCTCCGGAGGTGCCGACGTTCGACGAGCTCGGCTTCGCGGGCATGGAGGGCGGCATGGGCTGGCACGCGATTCACACCACCGCGGGTACGCCGCGCGCCACGATCGACCGACTGTCGGCGGCAATCGGCGCAGCGATCCGGGCGCCCGAGGTCAACGAGCGGCTGCTCGCGCTCGGCCTCGAGCCGGTGGGCAGCACGCCGGAGGAGCTCGCGCGTCGTGTCGCCGAGGATGCTGCGCGATGGGGGCCGGCGATAAGGGCATCCGGGTTCCGCGCGGAGGAATAGATTGACTGTAGGCGGCCGCCTGCGCGGCGACGAGCGCGCTACCCTCCCGACTCGCCGCGAGGCGTTCGCTCAAGGGCTTGGTGCGGCCACGTCCCGCCGCAAGGCGTCCCGCTGTACGCCGTCGGCGAGCGGATCGCCCTCCAGCCAGTCGCTCACCCGGAACTCCGGCCACAGCAGCCGCACCTCGTCGAGGTGCCACTGCGCGGTCGCGCGATCGCCGGTGCGCGCCGCGATCGCCGCCAGGTACAGGTGCGCGCTCGAGTACGTGCTCGAAAGGGCCTGCGGCGACGAGCCACGGTTCCGGCGCTGGCGCCGGGGGGCGCGCCGGCGCTCTGACGCCCGAAGGCCGGTCAAGGCTTCCAGATCCTGACCGCGCGGCTGCGCCGGATTGCCGCGTCGCGGGTCGCGAGCCGCATTGCGTGCGCCCGTGCCGTAGCGACAATGATCCGGTCGGCAGGGTCGCCGTGGAAGGTTCGCGGAAGGTGCGTAAGCGCGACGATCGCCGCGACGTCCAGCGGCAGAACCGAGATCATTCTCGAGTCGGTCGCCTGGTTGAGCCAATCCGAGAAGTCCACCGGCAGCTCCAGACGCCCCTTCGCTTGGAGCATCTGCGCTTCCCAGAGGCTTATCGAGGAAAGGTGCAGCTCGCGTCGCTCCGCCAGCTCGTCGAGACGGCGGCGTTCGCGGGGCACGAGGGGCGAAGCGGGCGTGAGCCACCACACCCAGACGTGCGTGTCGAGCAGGACGCTCAACGGAGCGCCTCGAACTCCTCGTCCTTGAGCACCGATTCGCCTGGCGCCGCGAGCAGCCGACCGCCGAGCGAGCGCAACTGTTCCCACGGCTTGACACCCCGGCCTTGCGCCGCCGGACCAGGGGGCTGCAGGCGCGCGACGACCTTGCCGCGGCGGGTGATTGCCACCGGCCTGCCGGACCGCTCGACGCGCCGGATGATCTCGAGGCAATGCTGCTTGAACAACGTTACAGAAATGTCCATTTTCGAACTGTATATGACCATTTTAGCGGGAGCAAGCCCGGGGCGGGGTCGGGTCTCGCCGCGGGTTCACTGCGCCGGCGCGAAGATCCCGCGCTCGAAGATGTCCCGCCCCGAGCGGTCGAGCGCCGCGGCGTAGGGGTCGACCGCCGCCTCGAGTTCCTCGCACCACGAGGGGTGGCTGTAGTTCATGTCCTTGAAGAACCACAGGCCGCGCTCCGAGTGGCACGCCGCCGCCAGCAGGTGGATCTGCTCGCCCGCCTCCGGCCCGACGATGCAGCCCCCGAGGAGCTGACCGGTCTCAGCGTCGTGCACGACGTCGATGAACCCCTCGACGTCGTGGTGCGCGCGCGCCTTGCCCGAGCCGCGCAGGCTCGAGCGCGCGACGTCCGGCTCGAACCCCGCCTCCTCCGCCGCGTCCTCGTCGAGCCCCACCGCGGCGATCTCCAGCGCCGAGTTGATCACCACCGGCACGCGCAGGTAGTTCGCACGCAGCCGGTTGCCCCGGACCGCGTTCGCGGCGGCGATCTTCGCGTCGTGCAGCGCCGCGTTCGCGGTCATGGGGCCCGCTTTCACGTCGCCCGCCGCGTAGACGCCCGCGACGGTCGTCTCGAGGTATTCCGACGTGCGGATGAAGCCGTCCGGCGTCAGGGCGATCCCCGCTTCCTCGAGCCCCAGCCCGGCGGTGCACGGCTCGCGGCCCACCGCGACGACCACCGCGTCGTAGTCGGCCCGCGTGCCGTCGGAGAACTCGACCGTGACGTCCCCCTCGCGCGCGAGCGCCGACTGCGCGGCGACGCCGAGCCGCAGCGCGACGCCGCAGCGCTCGAGCTTGCGCGCGAGATGCCACACCGCGCGCTCCGGAATCCGCAGCCGCGGGAGCAGCCGCTCGCCCGCCTCGGCGATCGTGACCTGCGCGCCGAACTGGCGCGCGACCCACCCGAACTCGACCCCGATCGGCCCGCCGCCGACGAAGAGCACGCGCCCGGGGAGCGCCTCGAGCCCGTTGAGGAAGCCGCGCGAATCGAGGATGCGCCGCCCGTCGACCGCGAAGCCGGCGAGGCGCTTCGGCCGGGCGCCGGTGGCGAGGATGAGCTTGCGCGCGTGGACCGGCGTCGCCGCGCCGCCCTCTACGGCCCGCACTTCCAGGACGATCTCGGGCACGGTGGCAGCGATCCGCGCCGAGCCGGCGACCACCGTCACGCCGAGCCGCTTCAGCCAGAACGAGAAGTTCGCGCCGATCCCCGCGACGACCTCGTCCTTGTGCCCGAGCGCGGCGCGGAAATCGCCTTGCACCGCGCCGGCGAGCCCGCGCCCGCTGAGCGCCGCCACGTCCTCGAGCAGCGAGGCGAGACGGACGAGCGCCTTCTTCGGGATGCAGCCCTCGTTGAGGCAGGTGCCGCCCGGCACGCCGCGCTCGACGAGCGCCACGCGCGCACCGAGGTGCGCCGCTGCGATCGCCGCGCGGTACCCCGCGGGACCGCTGCCGACGATCGCGACGTCGAAGCTCACCCGGAAGCCTCCGCGGGCGCCTCGGGGTGCCGGAAGACGAACTGGAACTCTCCGGGCGCGACCTCGATGAAGTCGAGCGTCGCACCGGCGAGGAGCGCCTGCGACGGCGGCGCGACGAGCACCGTGACGCCCTCGCTCTCGGCGGTCGCGTCGTTCTCGCGCGGCTCGTCGTAGCCCATGCCGTACACGAGCCCGCCGCCCGCGCCGTGCTTCGCGGCCACGCGGAACGCGAGCCCGGCCTTGTCGCCCTGCGCCGCGCGGCGGATCTGCGCGGCCGCGGCGGGCGTCAGCGTGAACGGATACGGTCCCTTCATGCCGCCTGCGCCCGGCTTGCCGCGCCGCGCACGAACGCGGTGAAACGCCCGACCCAGTCGCACGCGCCGGTGGTGCGGAGGTGCGAATAGGAGGCAAGGAGGTTTCCGCGCACGAGGCCGTCGTGCGCGCCGTCGGTGCCGTGGCCGCGCTCGACGCGATAGGCGAAGGCGGTGCCCGGCGCGAGGTTCTCGAGGCTCGAGTAGTGGAACTCGTGGCAGGCGACCGGCGCGCCGCCCGGCCACGGGTGCGCGGCGGTCTCGGCGAGCCGCACGTAACCGCGGCCCACCGGGCGCGCGTGCATCACCGCGTCGCCCGGGATCGCGCCCACCATCTCGCGCCGCTCGCCGCGCCACGACAGCGAGCGCGCGAGATACATCAGTCCCCCGCACTCCGCATAGGTCGGGAGCCCCGCCTCGATCGCGCGCCGCAGCGCCGTGCGGAGCGATGCGTTCGCCTCGAGCTCCGCCATGAAGCACTCGGGGAATCCGCCACCGAGGAAGAGGCCGTCCACGTCCGGCAGGCGGGCGTCGCGCAGCGTGTCGAACGGGACGAGCGTCGCGCCCGCGCGCGCGAAGGCTTCGAGGTCGTCCGCGTAGTAGAACCCGAAGGCGCGATCGCGGGCGATGCCGATGCGCACGCGCGCACCGCCCCGCGCCGGAAGCGCTGCCGGCGGCTCGAGCGGTGCGGTCGCCCGCGTCGCGGCGAGCAGCCGGTCGAGGTCCACCTGGGCCTCGATCGCGACCGCGATCCCGGCGATGCGCGCCTGCGCCGCCGCGGCCTCGTTCGCCGGCATCAGCCCGAGGTGGCGCTCGGCGATCGCGAGCCGCGGGTCCTCGTGCACCGCGCCGAGCACCGGCACGTCGGTGTAGTGCTCGATGACCGCCCGCAGCTTCGCCTCGTGACGCGAGCCCCCGAGCCGGTTGAGGACGACGCCGGCGATTGCGATCGCGCGGTCGAACGCCTGATAGCCGAGGATGAGCGGCGCGATCCCGCGGGTCATTCCGCGCGCGTCGAGCACCAGCACCACCGGCAGGCCGAGGAGCCGGGCGAGCGCGGCGTTGCTGTTCGTGCCCTGGAGGTCGAGCCCGTCGTAGAGCCCCTTGTTCCCCTCGACCAGGCACACGTCGGCGCCCGCCCCGTGGCGCGCGAACTCGCGCACGAGCTCCTCGCGCGACATCACGTGGAAATCGAGGTTGCGGCAGGCGCGGCCGCTCGCGGCCCCGAGCCACAGCGGATCGATGTAATCGGGGCCCTTCTTGAACGGTTGCACCGCGCGCCCGCGGCGGGCGAGCGCCGCGGCGAGCCCGAGGGCGACGGTGGTCTTGCCCGAAGACTTGTGGGCGGCCGAGACGAGCAGTCGATGGGAACTGGACGTCATCGTCAGGCCGACTCGGCGTGCCGGTCGCTCAAGCGTTCGGGCAGGAAAGCGACGAGCTTCACCGCCAGCGCGATCAGGATCCCGGCGACCGCGATACCGCCGACGCCCAGCGCCAGCTCGGGCGCAGTCGGAACGTAGCGGTGCGCCTCGCCGTCGAAGAACGTGCTCGACTCGGCGAAGCCGGGGAAGAGCTCCAGCGGGAACGCCTGACCGCCGACGATCGTCACGTACATCTGCGCGAGCCCGCCGAGCACGACGAGCGACGCCGCGACGGCGATCGCGCCGCGGGTCGCGCCGAGACGCGGATGGGCGAGGAGCGCCATCGGGACGAGGCTGCCGAGGAGCACCTGCCCGCCCCAGAAGGCGAGCGGATACGCGCCGCCGTCGACCAGGATGAAGCGCACGTACGCGGTCTGCTTGGCAAGGTACAGGTTGGTGAGGTGATAGACCGCGACGAAGTACAGTGCCGCGGCGATGAAGACGACGAGGAGGTTCTTGAGCCGCGCCAGCACCGCCGGCGCCAGCTCGCGCCCCGTCCCGCCGTACGCCGCGAGCAGCACGAGCAGGAACGCCGCCAGTCCGTAGGAAAACGACAGCGCGATGAACATCGGCGCGAGGAGCGCCGAGTCGTAGGCGGCGCGCGCGACGAGAAAGCCGAAGATCGAGCCGGTGCCGGTGGTGAGGACGAGGCGCCAGACGAATGCGGCGAATCCCGCCGCGGACGAGAAGCGGTTCATGCGCCGCTCGAGCATCGCCCAGAGGTAGACCGCGACGATCGCGAAGAAGCCGGTGTAGAGGAAGATGTTCCAGGCGAAGATCGACTTGAAGTTGAAGTGCGTCATCGCCACGACCAGCCGGTCGGCGCGGCCGAGGTCGAGGACCAGCACCATGAGGCCGCCGGCAAGCAGCGCCACCGCGACGAGGCCCGAGAGCGGCGCGAGCGGCTTGTAGAAGCTCCTCCCGAAGACCGACGCAATCGAGGCCACGTTCAGCGCGCCGGAGGCCGCGACGATCAGGAACACCGCGAAGACGTGCGGCATGCCCCAGACGATCTGGTTGTTCATCCCGGTGACGACGTGGCCGTGGTGCTCCATGGTCCAGGCGCCCGCGAGGCCGATCGCCGTCAGCGCGCCGAGCGCGCCGAGGAGGCCCCAGTAGCCGGGGCTGCGGCCTTCGATTGCGTTCAGGGCGATCTTCACCGCCGCTAGATCCCCTGGTAGCGCACGCCGGGGTCGAGGCCAAGTTCGGCGCGCACCCGGGTGCTCGGATAGGCGGCGAGGCGCCGCGCGATCTCGCTCGACGGGTCGTTGAGATCGCCGAAGAGCATCGCGCCGTGGCCCGCCGCCGCGCAGGCGGCGACGCACGCCGGCGTCTCGCCGCGATCGACGCGATGCACGCAGAGGGTGCACGACTCGACCGTGCCCTTGCCGCGCGGCACGTCCGGGTTCTGGCCGGTGACCGGCTCGTGCACGAGCGAGCGCGCCTTGTACGGGCAGGCCATCATGCAGTAGCGGCAGCCGATGCAGATGTGCTTGTCCACGAGCACGATCCCGTCGGCGCGCTTGAACGACGCGCCGGTCGGGCAGACGTCCACGCACGGCGGCTGCGCGCAGTGCTGGCACATCATCGGGAGCGAGGCCTGGCGCCCGGTACGGAGATCCTTGAGCTCGACCTTGCGGATCCACTGCGCGTCGGTCGGCCGCGTGCCGCCGGGGAGACCGTTCTCGCGGTTGCACGCCGCGACGCAGTCGGTGCAGCCGCTTGCGCACTTCGTGGTGTCGATCAGCAGGCCCCACCGCACCTTGCCCGTCACCGGTTGGTCGGGCGCGCGGCCGTGCGCGGGCGTGAGGAGCAGGACCCCGGGGGCGAGCGTGAGCGTGGCGACCGCGCCGCCGGCAAGCGCGAGGAACTGGCGCCGCGCCTGGTCGACCGGCGTCACGGCTTGCGCGCTCCGGCGAGCGAGCGCCGCGGCCGCGTCGCGTGGCACTCGAAGCAGTCGATGCTCACCGCCGCGTACGCGTGGCAGCTCTGGCAGAAGTCGTCCTTGCCCCCGACGACCGTGCCGGTGTTTGCGCCGGCGTGGCACTCGACGCATCCCTTCAGGCTGTGCTGCGGCGTGCGGATGCCCTCGTGCATGGTGCGGTCGCGGTGGTGCAGCAGGACCTTCATGTGGTTCCTGCGCATGAAGTCGACCGGCTCGACGCACCTGTCGCCCTGCCCCTGGGCGATCACCGGCTTCGGCACGCGTCCGGCGGCCGCGCCGCGCTCCTGCGAAAGCGCCCAGCCGGCGCCGAGCGCGAGGGCGAGCGCGATCGCGGCGAGGACGGCGCTACGCGCCAAGGCTCACTCCCCGAGCCCCATCTGGATGTACCCGGTCGGGCACACGTCGCGGCAGATGTGGCAGCCGATGCACTTCGTGTAGTCCGTGTCGACGTAGCGCCCGGTGGTGGCCTGCGCCTTCTTCACGCGGAACACCGCGGTCTGCGGACAGTACACGACGCAGTTGTCGCACTCGAAGCACAGCCCGCAGCTCATGCAGCGCTTGCCCTCGGCCACCGCGTCCTTCTCGGCGAGCGCCTGCAGCCGCTCCGCGAAGTTGCCGAGCGCCTGCTCGGCGGTGAGCGTGGTGACCGCACGGACGTTGCGCGGCGTGTGCTGGAAGTGGCCGAGGAAGAGCTCCTTGTGCGGGATGACGTAGCGCCCCGAGCGGTCCTCGTAGTTGTGGATCGCGAAGTTCGCCTCGGCGGTGCCGCGCACCTCCTCCTGCGGCGCGTCCTTCGGCGCGACCCCGCGCTCGACCATCTTGCGCATGAGGTCGAAGGCGTGCACGTCGATCTTCGGCCGCTTCTCCGGGTCTTCTCCGGCGAGGTGCCGGTCGATGCCCTCGGCCGCGATCCAGCCCTGCCCGATCGCCGTCGTCAGCAGATGCGGCCGCAGCACGTCGCCACCCGCGAACACGCCCTTCTTCCCGACCACCTGGTAGTTCTTGTCGGCGGCGACCAGGCCCTTGCCGCTGTCGAACGCCTCCAGGCCGGTAAAGTCCACCGCCTGGCCGATCGCGGAGACGATGAGGTCCGCCGGCACGACCTGCTCGGTGCCGGCCTCGACCTTGATCTCGAGCTTCGGCCCCACGAACTTCGCCTCGCATTTCGCGATCTTCAGCCCGGTCGCGCGGCCGTCCGCGTCGCGCACCACCTCGACCGGCGCCCAGCCGTCGCGGATCGTGATGCCCTCGGCGAGCGCGTGCTCGATCTCGTGGCGGTTCGCCTGCATCTTCTCGATCGAGAACACCGAGGTGAGCGTGACCTCCGCGCCGTGGCGCGCGGAGACGTCGGCCACGTCCTGGGCCGCCTTGCCGACGATCACCATCTCGGGGTGGTCGGTCGCGTGCGGGTGTTCGATGTGCCCGAGCCGGCGCGCCACGGTCGCGACGTCGATCGACGTGTCGCCGCCGCCGACCACCACCACGCGCTTGCCGACGTGCTTGAGCCGGCCGTCGTTGAACGCGCGCAGGAAGGCGGTGGCGGTCACGACGTTCGGCGCCTCGGCGCCGGCCGCCGGCAGTGCACGGCCGCCCTGTGCGCCCAGGCCCAGGAAGACCGCGTCGTACTCCTTGTTGATCGCGTCCATCGTCACGTCGGTGCCGACGCGCGTCTTGAGCCGGGCCGTCACGCCAAGGTCGAGGATGCGCTGGATCTCGGCGTCGAGGACGTCGCGCGGCGTGCGGAACCCCGGGATGCCGTAGCGCATCATGCCGCCGAGCGCCTCGTGCTCGTCGAAGATCGTCACCGCGTGGCCCTTGAGCGCGAGCTGGTAGGCGCACGAGAGGCCCGCCGGCCCGCCGCCGATGACCGCGACCTTCCTGCCGGTGGACCGCTCCGGCTTGACGAACCTGAGCCCCTTCTCGATCGCGTACTGGCCGAGGAAGTGCTCGACCGAGTTGATGCCGACGAAGTCCTCGACCTCGTTGCGGTTGCAGCCCGACTCGCACGGCGCGGGGCAGACGCGCCCCATCACCGCCGGGAAGGGATTCGCCTCGGTGAGGCGCCGCCACGCGTACTCCTGCCACGGCACGCCCGCCGGCGGCTTCTCGGTGCCGCGCACGATTGCGAGGTAGCCGCGGATGTCCTCGCCCGAGGGGCAGCTCGCCTGGCACGGCGGCGTCGACTTCTGGTAGGTCGGGCACTTGTGCGTGTGGCTCGCCTGGAAGATGTAGTCGCCCCAGCGCTTCCAGTCCTTGTCGCCTTCCCTGTAGCGGCGGAATGTGAGCTTCTCGCCCGCGGGCTTCGTCTCGGTGGTGGCGGACATCGCCTCTCTCCTCGTCCTGCTCAGTCGTTGCGCCCGAGCCGGATCGCGTCGCCCACCAGCTGGTGGACGCCGCCGACCATGCCCATGTCGAATTTGTAGTACGGCAGCACCTTCGCGAACTGCGCCTTGCAGATCGCGCAGATCGTCGCCATGAAGTTGACGCCGTGCTCGTCCACGACCGCCTTCAGGGCTTCCATGCGCGGCAGCGCGCCCTTCACCCGCAGCTCGAGCAGCTCGTCGGTGAGGAGTCCTCCTCCGCCGCCGCAGCAGAAGGTGTTCTCGTGGATCGTCTCCGGCGCCATGTCGTGGAACCGGTTGCAGGCGGCGCGGATGATCGCGCGCGGGAGGACGAACTGGCCGCGCGGAATACCGCCCATGCCGGCGCCGCGCGCGACGTTGCACGAGTCGTGGAACGTGACGACGCGGTGGTCGTTCTTCTCCCGGTCGAGCGTGATCGCGCCGCGCTTTACGAGGTCGTAGGTCAGCTCGCAGATGTGCTGCGGCACCGGATAGCGCGAATCGAGAAAGTCGAACGGCCCGATCAGCGTGTTCCAGAAGCTGTAGGCGACGCGCCAGGCGTGGCCGCACTCGCCCACGACGATGCGCTTCACGCCGAGTTGCAGCGCCGCCTCGCGCACGCGCATGGCGATCTTGCGGGTCTGGTCGTAGTTGCCGATGAAGAGCCCGAAGTTGCCCGCCTCGGAGGCGTGCGAGGACATGGTCCAGCGGATCCCGGCCGCGTGGAACACCTTCGCGTAGCCGATCAGGCTGAACACGTGCGGCTCGGCGAAGAAGTCCGCCGAGGGCGTGACCACCAGCACCTCCGCGCCCGCCTCGTCGAGCGGGAAGCGCACGTCGAGGCCGGTCTCTTCCTTGACCTCCTCCTCGAGCGTCTGCAGCGTGTCGCGGAGCGCCGGCCCGGGCAGGCCGAGGTTGTTGCCGATCTTGTGGACTTTGCCGATGATCTCGTTCGTGTACTTCTGCCCCATGCCGATCGAGTCCATGACCTCCTTCGCGGCCATGGTGATCTCGGCGGTGTCGATGCCGTAGGGGCAGTACACCGAGCAGCGGCGGCACTCCGAGCACTGGTTGAAGTACTTGTACCAGTCCTCGAGCACCGATTCGGTCAGATCCTCGGCGCCCACGAGTTTCGGGAAGTACTTGCCGGCGACGGTGAAGTAGCGGCGGTAGACCTTGCGCACCAGCTCCTGGCGCGCGACCGGCATGTTCTTCGGGTCGCCGGTGCCGAGGAAGTAGTGGCACTTGTCGGTGCACGCCCCGCAGTGCACGCAGGCGTCGAGGAAGACGCGCAGCGACCGGTACTTGTCGCGCAGCTCGCCGAGCTTCGCGACCGCCTTCTCCTGCCACCCGTCGACGAGCTTGCCGGGAAAGCCGATCGCCTCGTTCAGCTTCTCCGCGGCGACGTACGGCTTGCTCGCGGCCATCGCATCCGCCTGGAGGATCGGAATGACCGGGTATTCCTTGAGCGGCGGGGTCTGGAAGTCGGGCGCGCCCATCGCCTACCTCTTCCCGGCCTCGGCGGCCCACGGCGCGACGTGGCGCCGCTCGCGCGAGTCGTCGGCCTGGTTGCGCGTCGGGCTGAAGAACACGCCCGGCGCGTGCAGGAGCTTGCTCGCGGGGAAGATCGCCATCAGCGCGGCGACCAGGAAGAGGTGCACGAGCAGCGGCCCGTCGGCGGGCAGCGGCTGCAGGTCGAAGCGCATCAGCCCGAGCACGAACGCCTTCACCGCGACGATGTCGGTGTGCGCCACGTACTTCATCATCAGTCCGGACACGCCGATCATCACCAGCAGCGCGAGCATGAGGTGGTCGGAGTACGTGGAGATGTAGCGGATGCGCTCGACGAGGAAGCGGCGCGCCCAGAGCCCGGCCAGCCCCGCGAGCATCGCGAAGCCGGCGTAGATCCCGAACGGCTGGGCGATCGCGACGATCGTCCAGACCGGCTCGGTGAAGTAGCGCAGGTGCCGCACCAGCACCACCGCGAGCGCGACGTGGAAGAGCCAGCCGAAGAGCCAGATCCACTTGTTCGCGCGGAAGAGGCTCTCGAACAGGAGCACCTCGCGGGCCATCCGGCCGGCGACGCCTGCCCGGGTGCGCGGCGCCGGCGTGGTCGGAATTCGCAGCGGCGCGGGCGTGCGCGCGTAGCCGGCGATCTTCGCCGCCAGGCCGACGACGAGGATCGCCGTCGCGGCATAGAAGAGGCCGGCGTAGACGAGCGTGAGCGCGCTCATTTCCGGCTCAGCGCAGCGCGCAGGCTACGGCCTCAAACGCAGCCCGTGGGTTTGGGAAGCCCCGCGATCTTGCATGCCTGCTTCGCCGGGCCGTAGGGGAAGAGCTCGTAGAGGTACTTGCTGTTGCCCTTGTCGGGTCCGAGCTTCTTGCCGATCGCTTTGGTGAGCACGCGGACCGCGGGGGCGATCTGGTACTCGTTGTAGTAGTCGCGCAGGAAGTTGACGACTTCCCAGTGGTTCTCGGACATCTCGACGTTCTCGGTCTTCGCGATCACGTTCGCGACGTCCTCGGTCCAGTCGGACAGGTTGACGAGATAGCCCTCCTCGTCGGTTTCCAGCGTCTTGCCGCCCACTTCGATGCTCATGCCTGCGGTCTCCTTCGTTGCGTACTCGGTCAGAGCCAGGACTGGCTCGTCTTGTGCTCCGCGACCAGGTCGACGAAGCCCGCGTAGTCCACGAGCTTCACGCCTTCGATCACCCTGTCCTTCATGCCGCGCGCCTCGAGATCGGGCGCGAGCGCGTAGACGGCGGCCCGGCCGATCGCGCCCTTGACCGCGCTTTCCGCGGCGTTGCCCTTCGTGGCGCCGTACACCCCGTCCTCGATCAGCAGCACCGCGGCGCCCTGGCCGGCGTGCGCGAGGCAGCTCGCGAGCGTGGTCTTCTCGAACGGCGACTTGTTGACGATATGGAGCACCTCGACTCTCCCCTAGAACGCGATCACCACGTCCTGCTCTTCCATGCGGCGCACGAGCTCGTCGCGGCCCATGACCTCGACCGGCACGATCAGCTGGTCCTCGGTGAGGCCGCGCGCCTCGAGCGCCTCGCGCTCGACGTAGAGCTTCTCGATGTCGTAGCCCTCGAGCGCGCGATAGGTGGGCGAGAAATTCTTGACGTCGATGCCCTTGGTCTGCTGGCCCTTGACGAGCTGGTACACGCCGTCGTCGAGGAAGGCGAGGCTCACGTCCTGGTCGAACGCCGCGCTGATCAGCACCACCTCGAGCCCCTCGAGCGCGTAGATCGTCCCGTACGGCGCCTTGCGGTTGACGTACATGAACTTCTTGACGACGCCGGAGGCGCCCTCGTCCAGATCCATCGCCGCTTCGGTCATCTCAGTCCCCAAACACCACCAGGCGGTCGGCCTGGATGCCCGCTTCCACCAGCTGCCCCAGCCCCGAGATGCGGAAGCCCGGCGCGAGGTTGTCCTCCACCAGCCCGCGGCGCAGCCCCGCCGCCACGCACACCACGAGGTCGAGCCCGTGTTCCTGGGCGAGCTTCGACCAGCGGTTCACGATGTGGCGGTCGTCCTGCGGCGGTTCGGTGAGCTTGGTCGCGTTGTTGACCCCGTCGTTGTAGAAGAACACGCGGTAGATCTGGTGGCCCTTCGCGAGCGCCGCCTTCACGAACTGGTAGGCGGTGTCCGAGGCCTGGTGGTTGTACGGCCCCTCGTTGACCATCACGCCGATCTTCATCACGCGCGCCCTAGAACCGGATGTGCGCCGACGCGTTCAGCGTGCGCCGCGATCCGCGCCAGTCGTCGATGTGGTACTTGGTGAACGGCAGGCCGGTGCGCTCGAAGAAGCGCGGCCAGCCGATGCGCTCGATCCAGTCCACCATGCGCTCCCAGGGGCGCGCATCGGCCTTGTAGGCGGCGAGGATCTTCTTCACCACCGCCGCCACTTCCGGCCAGCGCGGCGCGTTGTTCGGCAGCCCCGAGGCGACCAGCTTGTGGAAGGTCGGGCGCCCGCGCGCGTTCGAGTTCTTGCCGCCCACCCAGATCGCGATCTTGGAGTGCTCCGGGTCGTTGATCTGCATCGGCGGGCACGGCGGGTAGCACGCGCCGCAGCAGACGCACTTCTTCTCGTCCACCTCGAGCGAGGGCTTGCCGTTCACCAGCGCCGGGCGGATCGCCGCCACCGGGCAGCGCGCCACCACCGCTGGGCGCTCGCACACGTTCGCCACCAGGTCGTGGTTGATCTTCGGCGGCTTCGTGTGCTGCACGATGATCGCGATGTCGGCCTGCCCGCCGCAGTTGATCTCGCAGCACGAGGTCGAGAGCTTCACGCGGTTCGGCATCTCGCAGTTCACGAACTCGTCGTGCAGCTCGTCCATCAGTGCCTTCACGACGCCCGAGGCGTCGGTGCCGGGGATGTCGCAGTGCAGCCACCCCTGCGTGTGCGCGATCATCGACACCGAGTTCGCGGTGCCGCCGATCGGGAAGCCGGCCGCGGCGAGCGCCTGCTTCAGCGGCTCGACCTTCTTCCGGTCGGCCACCATGTACTCGATGTTCGAGCGCGTGGTGAAGCGCACGTGCCCGTCGGCGTACTTGTCGGCGATGTCGCACAGCGTGCGGATCGCGTACACGTCCATCTGCCGCTGGGTGCCGGCCTTCACCGTCCAGATCTCGTCCCCGTTGCGCGCCTTGTGCATCAGCACGCCGGGTCCGGGGTGGTCGTGGTAGATCCACTGCCCGTAGTTCTTGCGCATCAGCGGGTGCATCAGCGGCATCGGGTCGGGCGCGCCGCTCTCGATCGGTGCGCGGTGCTCAGCTGCCATGGCTACTCCTTCCGGATCGGTACGGGGTCGCCGCGCGTCAGGCGGCGGCCTCCTTCTGCTCTTCCCACTTCGCGACCTGCTCGTCCCAGTCGTCGGTGCGGACGTAGGGGTTGGCGCGCGGCTCGACCACCATGTTCGGGTCGATCGGGAGCCCCACGCCCTCGAGGAAGTTGGTGAGCCCGATGCGGTCGATCGTCTCGCCGATGCGCTCGTGCTCGAGCGCGTTCTCGGCGAAGAAGTCGAGCACGTTGCGCGCGAGCTCCTTCAGCTTCTCGTAGTCCTCGTCGGTCTCGAGCTGCATGAAGGGCACGACCATCGTGCCCATCGTGGCGCCGATCTTGAGCACGCCCTTGCCGCCCACGAGGATCGAGACGCCGCGCTGCTTGCCGGGGAGCAGCCCGCCGCGCACGACGTTCAGGCAGTGCGTGCAGCGCACGCAGTCGCGGTTGTCGATCACCAGGCGCAGCTCGTCGTCCAGCTCCGCCACCGAGTGGTGCGGGCCGGCCTTGAGGTCGCCCTTCTTCACGAGCTGGATCGCCCGGGTCGGGCACATCGCGACCACGTCGTTCACGACGTCTTTCGCGTGCTCCCTGTAGTAGGCGCGCGCGTACTCGTTGTTCACCTGGATGTTGTCGCGCCAGGTGCCGATCGTGGCGAAGTCGGAGCGCTGGATCGCGTTCACGCAGTCGTTCGGGCAGCCGGAGAACTTGAACTTGAACTTGTACGGCAGCGCCGGGCGGTGCATGTCGTCGAGGTTCGCGTTGATCACCTCGCGCAGCGCGCGCGCCTCGTCGTAGCAGGACAGCTCGCAGCGCGCCGCGCCGACGCACGACATCGACGTGCGCAGCGCCGGGCCGGCGCCGCCGAGGTCGAACCCCGCCTCGTTCAGCTCGTCGAAGGCGGCCTGCACCTTTTCGGTCCGGATGCCCTGGAACATGATGTCCCCGGACTGGCCGTGGAAGGCGATCAGCCCCGAGCCGTGCTTCTCCCAGACGTCGCACAGCATCCGCAGCGTCTTGGTGTCGTAGTGCATGCCCGCCGGGGGCTGCACGCGCAGGGTGTGGAACTCCGCCGCGTCGGGAAAGAGCGGCTTGTCGTGCTCGTCCTTGAGCTCGGTGAAGCGCGGGATCACGCCCCCGCCGTAGCCGTACACGCCGACGGTGCCGCCTTTCCAGTAGCCCTTGCGATTGCGGTACGACGCCTCGAGCTGGCCGAGGAGATCGACCATCATGTCGTTGTCCTTCGCGAGCCGCTTGAGGCCGGTCACGAAGCTCGGCCACGGCCCCGACTCGAGCTGGTCGAGGTTCGGGGTCTCGTGCATCTTCTTCGCCATGATGCGATGCTCCTTCGGTTGGATCGTCGCCTGGGGTCCGCGCCGGCCGGCGTCCGTTCTGCGGGGCGCTCGGGCTGCCGTCGTCGGTTCGAATCCGCGCGACTCTAGCGATCGCTCCCCCGCGCGGAAATCTCCCGGCGTGGGTATGCGGCAATACCCGGACGGGTAGCGCCGGACCTACCCGAAAGGGGTATGCGCGCGCTCGCCCACCGGGGAATCGACGCGCGCGGGGCGGATGGCTTCAATGCCGGATCGCGCTTCGTCCCGGACCATGGCCGAGCTTTCCGCCCCGCTGGACCGCTTCACCGTGCCGCTCGGCGGCCAGGAGATCGCGCTCCAGCAGATCGACCACGCGGCGGGCGGGCTGAGCCTGCTGCGGGTGCGTATCCGGGAGGGCAAGCGCTTCACCGTGTTCGACATCGACCCGGAGAGCGCCCGGCGCTGGGCCGAGGCGATGGCCCAGTGGGCCGCCGCGCAGGCCGCGGCGTCGCCGCCGCCCGGTTGAGCAGAGCGCGCCGGTGACCCCGCCGTCCGTCGCGCTGCGGACCGTCGTCGATCTCGCCTTCGAGCTCGGCGGCGAAAGCGTTGCGCGCGACCACTCGGCCGCGCTCCTGCGCGCGCTCGAGCGGGCGCTGCCCTGGCTTGGCGAGGACGAGGAGACCGCCGTGTATCCGATCCGCGCCGCCCGCCTCACCGGCGGCCGGCTGGCGTTGAACCGCCGCAGCCGGCTGATGCTCCGGCTGCCGCAGGCGCGCGTGGCCGCGGCGCTCGCGCTGTGCGGCACGCGCCTCGACCTGGACGGCGACGCGATCGCGCCCGGGCGCGCGCTGACGCGTTCGCTCATCGCCCACCCGACGATCTACGCGCAGCGGGTGGTCACCGGCGACGACGACGAGCTTGCGTTCATGGCGGGCGCCGCGCGCGAGCTCGCGGCGCTCGCCGTGCGCGGGGACTTCATCTGCGGGAGCCGCAGCACGATGCACGGTCCCGGGGGGGAGCTCGTCGGCTTCAGCGTGATGCTGACCGGCCTGCGCCAGGAGGAATCGCTGCGCGTGCAGACGGCCGGCCTCGGCCGCCACCGCAAGCTCGGCTGCGGCATCTTCGTGCCGCACCGGGCCACGGCCGCAGTCGGCAGCGACGCCGCCGAGGACGTGCGCCGCGCGTTCCGCTGAGATCCGCACCGGGAGGGAGAAGGACGCAATGGGGTACGTGATCGAGGGCGTCGAGCGCGAGACCGACGCGGACGGCTATCTCCTCGAGCCGGACTTCGGGGCCGAGGCGGTCGAGGTCATCGCCGCGGCCGAGGGCATCGCGCTCACCGACGAGCACCGCGCGGTGATCGAGTTCATGCGCGAGAAGTACCGCGCGGACGGTCACACGCCGAACTTCCGCGCGCTGCTGAAGGGCTTCGCGGACGAGGTGCGCCCCGGCACCGACAGCAAGTATCTCTACGCGCTCTTCCCGGCCGGCCCGGCGAAGCAGGCGGCGAAGATCGCCGGCCTGCCGCAGCCCTACGGGAAGGGCGGCTACTAGGAGACGGGCAATGGACGTGACCACGAAACCCGATGTGACGCTCGATCTCTCCGGCCTGTCCTGCCCCGCGCCGCTCCTCGGCGCGAAGCGCGTGATGGACGATCTCGCGACCGGACAGGTGCTCGCGCTCGTCTCGGACTGCCCCGGCGCCCCGGACGACCTCTCGGCCTGGGTGCGTCACACCGACCACGAGCTCCTCGGCACCGAGAAGCGCGAAGGCAAGCGCACCGTCTTCTTCCTGCGCAAGGGCAAGACCGCTGCGCCGGCCGCCAACGCGGTGCTCGACATCCGCGGCGTGTCGTGTCCCGGACCGATCGTCGAGGCGAAGAAGCTGATCGACGCGATGCAGCCGGGCGAGGTGCTGCATCTCATCGCGAGCTGCCCGGGCACCCCGGCGGACGTCAACGCGTGGGTGAAAACGACGAAGCTCGAGCTCGTGGCGATGCGCGAGACCGGCCGCAGCACCTACGAGTTCTACATCCGCAAGCACTGAGGCCGACGCGGATGGCGCTGCGGGTCAAGACCGTCTGGTTCCGGAAGGAGGCGGGCGCCCGGCCACCGGCCGAGGTCGCGACCGTGCTCGCCTCGACCATCTGGCGGCTCGCCGACAATGCGGTCAGCGCCCTCTCCAAGGCGGACTACGACATCGTCACGGCCGAGCGCGGCGTGCAGGTCATCGGCGAGATGATCGCGTTCCTCGTGCACATGGCCGACCGCATGGTGCACGGTCGGATCCCGGAGGCCGAGCGCGCGGCGCTCCTGCAGGCGACCGGGATGCGGCTCGGCGAGCTCGTCGCGGAGAACGTGCGCGCGCTCACCGGCGACGACGGCTTCGACTACCGCGCGAACTTCATCGACTTCCTCAACCGCCGCGGCGCCGACTACGCCACCTTCGAGTTCGATCCCGCGCGGCCGAGCTTCGCGGTGATGCGCTACCTCGGGCTGGCGATCCGCGAGCGGATGACGGCGGCCGACCAGCACTGGGTCGCCGACCAGGTCATGGAGTTCGCGGCGCCGGAAGCGCTCGGCACGCTCAAGAAGACGGTGGACGGGTTCTACCCGGCGGTGAGGGCGAAGACGTGATTCCGTTCGCAAGCCCCTTCCACCCCGACAACGAGTCCGCCTACCGCGCGTGGCGGGCGCGCAAGCTCGACGGCTACCCGGCGCGCGCGGAGGACCTCGTCGTCGAAGTGGACGACCCCCGCGCACTCGCCCCCGCCGAGCACGCCGCGCTCCTCGCGCGGCTGCGCGCGGCGAACATGGCGATCTACGCCGGACGGCGCGGCGGGTCGGGAAAGGACGTGCCGCGCCTGCTCGGCGCGCAGTTCGGGCTCGTGCGCCTGGACCGCAACTTCCTCGCCGACGACGACGGCATCTCGAGCCTCGCCGTCGCGGACGGCCCCGCCAAGGGCGAGTTCATCCCCTACACCGACCGGCCGATCAAGTGGCACACCGACGGCTACTACAACCCGCCGGCGCGGAGCATCCGCGCGCTCGTCCTGCACTGCGCCGAGCGCGCCGAGAAAGGCGGCGCGAACGCGCTCCTCGACCACGAAATCGCCTACCTCCTGCTGCGCGACGCGAACCCCGACCTCGTCCGCGCGCTCGCGGCGCCCGACGCGATGACGATCCCCGCGCGCGAGGACGAGTCGGGCGTCGCGCGCGCCGCCGAGACCGGGCCGGTGTTCTCCGTCGATCCCGCCACCGGGACGCTGCACCTGCGCTACACCGCGCGCACCCGCAGCATCGCGTGGAAGGACGACGCGGCGACCGCCGCGGCGGTCGCGCGGCTCGCGGAGCTCCTGGCGGCGTCCTCGCCTTTCGTCTTCCGCATCCGGCTCGAGCCCGGCATGGGGCTCGTGTGCAACAACGTGCTCCACGACCGCTCGGGTTTCCGCGACAGTGCGACGCGCAAGCGCCTGGTCTACCGCGCCCGCTACTACGACCGGATCGCGGGCTGCGCGCTCGCCGCCGCCGCATGAAGCCCTTTCCGCCCTTCCTCGAGCCGGCGGCGCGCGGCGACGGCCGCGGCAGCGTCGCGCTCGTCGGCGCCGGCCCGGGCGACCCGGAGCTGCTCACGCTGCGCGCCCTGCGGCTCATGCAGCAGGCGGAGGTCGTGCTGCACGACCACCTCGTCTCCGATGCCGTGCTGGCGTACGTCAATCCGCGCGCCGAGCGCATCTACGTGGGCAAGGAGGATTCGCGCCACACGCTGCCGCAGGAGGCGATGAACGAGCGGCTGGTCGCGCTCGCGCGCGCTGGCAAGCGCGTGCTGCGCCTGAAGGGCGGCGACCCGTTCACCTTCGGGCGCGGCGGCGAGGAGGCGGCGGCGCTCGCGGCCGCGGGCGTCGACTACGAGGTGGTGCCGGGGATCACCTCGGCCGCCGGCGCGTCGAGCTACGCCGACATCCCGCTCACCCACCGCGACTGCGCGCAGTCGTGCGTGTTCGTCACCGGCCACCGCCGCGAGGGCGGCGGCGAGCCCGACTGGGCGGCGCTCGCGCGCCCCGGCCAGACGGTGGTGATCTACATGGGGATCGGCGCGCTCGCGCGCATCGCGCAGGCCCTCGTCGAGCACGGACGCGGCGCCGACACGCCGGCCGCGGTGATCGAGCGCGCCACCACACCCGAGCAGCGCGTCGTCGTCGGCACGCTCGCCACCCTGCCCGGGCTCGCGCGCGAGGCGGGCGTGAAACCGCCGGCGCTCATCATCGTCGGCGAGGTGGTGGCGCTGCGCGAGCGGCTCGTGCCGCGCGCCGCCGCGGTCAGTCCTGCTTGATGTCGTTGTCCTTGACGACCTTGCCCCAGCGCGCCATCTCGCCGAGCAGGAACTTCTGAGTCGCGTCCGGGCTCGCCGCCCGGATGTCCATGCCGAGCGTCTCGGTGAGCGTCTTGCGCACGTCGGGCAGGTTGATCGCCTTCACGAGCTCGGCGTGGAGCTTGTCGATGACTGGCTGCGGCGTGCCCGCGGGCGCGAAGATCCCCCACCAGGCGAGGGCCGAGAAGCCCGGCAGCCCCTGCTCGGCGAGCGTCGCGACATCGGGCATCGCGACCGAGCGCTTGTCGCCGGTGACCGCGACGGCGCGGAGCTTGCCGCCCTTCACGTGCGAGGCGAGGACCGCGACCGAGCCGACCGCGAGCTCGACCTGGCCGCCGAGCGCGTCCTGCGTCATCGGCCCGCCGCCCTTGTAGGGCACGTGCACGAGCTTCACGCCCGCGGCCTGCTGCACGAGCGTCATGCTGAGGTGGCCGAGGCTGCCGTTGCCGATCGTCCCGAACGTGACGGTGTCGGGCCTCGCCTTCGCCGCGCTCACCACGTCGGCCCAGGTCCTGTAGGGCTTCGCCGCGCCGGTCGCGATCGCCATCGGCGCGGTGCCGACCAGCATCACCGGGGCGAGGTCCTTCACCGTGTCGAACGGCATCTTCGGGATGAGGAAGGGGTTCACCGCGTGCGTGTCGAACACGAACACGAACGTGTAGCCGTCGGGCGGCGACTTCGCGGTGAACGCGGTGCCGATCGAGCCCGACGCGCCCGGCTTGTTCTCGACGATGAACTGCTGTCCGAGCGACTCGGAGAGCTTGGTGCCGAGGAGCCGCGCGAGCGGGTCGACCGAGCCGCCGGGCGGGAACGGCACGACGAATTTCACCGGCTTCGTGGGCCACGCTTGGGCACCGGCGACCCCGGCGCACAGCGCGAGCGCGAACGCGGTCGCGAGTGGGACGATCCTCTTCATTGGCTCCTCCTTACTTCTTCTGCGCCCGCGCGCGCTGACTTTTCGTCCGCAGGTCGTCGAGCGTGGTCTGGGTCGTGATCGCCTGCGGATCGAGGCGGATCTCGATGAGCGACGGCTTCCCGGCGGCGAGGCAGCGCTCGAGCGCCGGCGCGAACTGCGCGGTCTCCTCGACCGTCTCGCCGTACGCGCCGAACGCGCGCGCGTAGGCGGCGAAGTCCGGGTTGCGAAGGTCGGTGCCGTGCACCCGCGCCGGGTATTCGCGCTCCTGGTGCATGCGGATCGTCCCGTACATGCCGTTGTTGACCACGATGAAGATCACCGCCGCGTCGTACTGCACGGCGGTCGCGAGCTCCTGCCCGTTCATCAGGAAATCGCCGTCGCCGTTGATCGAGACGACGACGCGTCCGGGCGCCGCGATCTTCGCCGCGACGCCGGCGGGCACGCCGTAGCCCATCGCGCCGGACGTGGGGCCGAGCTGGGTGCGGAAGCGGCCGTGCCGGTAGAAGCGGTGGAACCAGCCGGAGAAGTTGCCCGCGCCGTTCGCGAGGATCGCGTCCTCCGGCAGGCGGCGCTGCAGGCCATCGACGACGTCCCACATCTGCACGCGGCCGGGGTTCTCGCGGCGCGCGGTCCACTCGCGGTAGTCGGCGTTGGCGGTCTGGGTGGCGGCGCGCCACGCGGAGGCGTCGACCGGCTTCATCGCCGCCAGCGCCGCCGCGATCTGCGGCATGCCCGAGTTGATCAGCAGCTCGCCCTGGTAGACGCGGCCGAGCTCCTCGGCGCCGGCGTGCACATGAATCAGCTTCTGCGCCGGGCGCGGCGGCGCGAGCAGCGTGTAGCCGCCGGTGGTCATCTCGCCGAGACGCGGCCCGATCGCGAGAACGAGGTCGGCGTCCTTGATGCGCGCGGCGAGCTTCGGGTTGATGCCGATGCCGACGTCGCCGGCGTAGTTGGCGTGCCGGTTGTCGAACAGGTCCTGGAAGCGGAAGGCGCAGCCCACCGGCAGCGCGTTCGCTTCCGCGAAGCGCCGCAGATCGGCGCACGCGGCCTCGGTCCACCCGCTGCCGCCGGCGATGACGAACGGCCGCTGCGCGGCGGCGAGCAGCGCGCGCAGCCGGTCGACGTCGGCCGCGGCCGGGCTCGCCTGCACCTCGCGGTAGGGATCGGTGTCCGGGATCGACGCGGATTCGACCAGCACGTCCTCGGGCAGCGCGAGCACCACCGGCCCCTTGCGCCCGGACATCGCGCAGTGGAACGCGTGGCTCACGTACTCGGGCACGCGGTCGGCGCGGTCGATCGAGGCGACCCACTTCGCCATCTGCCCGAACATGCGCCGGTAGTCGATCTCCTGGAACGCCTCGCGCTCGACGAAGTCGGTGCCGACCTGGCCGATGAAGAGGATCATCGGCGTCGAGTCCTGCTGCGCGGTGTGCACCGCGATCGACGCGTTGGTCGCCCCCGGGCCGCGGGTGACGAAGCAGATGCCCGGCTTGCCGGTGAGCTTGCCGTAGGCCTCGGCCATGTAGCCCGCGCCGCCGTCCTGGCGCGCGACGATCAGCCTGATCGCGTCTTTTGCGTCGTAGAGCGCGTCGAGGACGGCGAGGTAGCTCTCGCCCGGCACGCAGAACGCGGTGTCGACGCCGTGGACCTTGAGCGCGTCGACGAGGATCTGCGCGGCGGTGCGCGGTTTCACTTCGCGCTGCACCGGCTCAGCCCGCCAGGACGTAGGCGGTCTTCACCGTGGTGTAGAACTCGACCGCGTAGCGGCCCTGCTCGCGCGGCCCGTAGCTCGATTCCTTGCGGCCGCCGAACGGCACGTGATAGTCGACGCCCGCGGTCGGCAGGTTGACCATCACCATCCCGGCCGCGGAGTTGCGCTTGAAGTGCGCGGCGTGCTTGAGCGAGGTCGTGGCGATGCCGGACGAGAGCCCGAACGGCGTGTCGTTGGCGACCGCGAGCGCCTCGTCGTAGTCCTTCACGCGGATGACCGAGGCCACCGGCCCGAAGATCTCCTCGCGGTTGATGCGCATCGACGGGCTCGTCTCGGTGAAGAGCGCCGGCTGGAGGTAGAAGCCGTCGGTGGCGCGCTTCAGCCGCTCGCCGCCGACCACGAGCTTCGCGCCCTCGCGCTTGCCGAGGTCGATGTACTCGAGGTCCTGCTCGAGCTGCTTCTGATCGACCACCGGGCCGATGTCGGTGCCGTCCTTCAGGGCGTCGTCCACCTTGAGCGTCTTGATCTTGTCGGCGAGCGCCGCGACGAAGCGGTCGTGGATGCCCTGCGTGACGATCAGGCGGCTCGCCGCGGTGCAGCGCTGGCCGGTCGAGTAGAACGCGCTCTGCACCGCGCAGTTCACCGCGACGTCGAGGTCGGCGTCGTCGAGCACCACCTGCGGGTTCTTGCCGCCCATCTCGAGCTGGACCTTCGCCAGCCGCTTTGCGCACGCCTGGGCGACGCCCTTGCCCACCGCCTGCGAGCCGGTGAACGACACGGCCGCGACGCGCGGGTCGTTGATGAGCCGCTCGCCCACCACGGAGCCGCGGCCCATGACGAGGTTGAAGACGCCCTTCGGGATCCCGCTGCGCGAGATGATCTCGGCGAGCGCCCACGCGCACCCGGGGACGAGGTCCGCCGGCTTCAGCACCACGCAGTTGCCGTAGGCGAGCGCCGGCGCGACTTTCCACGCCGGGATCGCGATCGGGAAGTTCCAGGGCGTGATGATGCCGACGATGCCCACCGGCTCGCGCGTGATCTCGACGCCGATGCCCGGCCGTACCGAGGGGACGACCTCGCCGGCGAGGCGCAGGCACTCGCCCGCGAAGAACTTGAAGATGTAGCCGGCGCGCGCCGCCTCGCCGATGCCCTCGGGCTTGGTCTTGCCTTCCTCGCGCGAGAGCAGCGTGCCGAGCTCCTCCCTACGCGCGAGGATCTCGGTGCCGATCTTGTCGAGCGCGTCGGCGCGCGCCTGCACGTTGCCGCGCGACCAGGCCGGGAACGCCGCTGCCGCCGCCGCGATCGCCGCGTCGACGTGCGCCGTGCCGGCGTGCGCGTACTCGCCGACGACGTCGGCGAGGTTGGAGGGATTGACGTCCGGCGCGGCGCGCTCGCCCGCCACCCATGCGCCGTCGATGAAGTTCTCGCGGGTGCCCATTTCGATGTCCTCTCGGTTCAGGTGGCTTTCGACGCCTTGATCATCGCCTGGAGCTGCGCGGCGAAGAACGGCGTCGGGTTGAGGATGCGCGACTCCTGGTGCACGATCAGCGGCGTCACCTTCCTGACGTACGCCTGCCAGCCGGGGTCGGCCATCATCTTCGCGCGGTACTCGGACCGCTGCTTCAGGTCCTCGTAGGCCCACATGTGCACCACCAGGTTGAGCGTGCCGATCTCGCTCGTGTAGTAGCCCACGAGCGCCGGGAGGATGCGCGTCTGGATCGCCATGCCCTCCTCCTGGTAGAGCTTGAGATATTCCGGGATCTTGCCGGGGTGCAGCGTGTACATCCGCTCTTCGACGAACATGCTCGGGCTCCTGGCGGGAAGGGCGACGATTGTAGCGCCCCGGGGGCCCAGGTCGATTCCGCTAGAATCGTCCGCACCCCCGGCCCACCCGCTCCCATGACCGACGACATCCCCGGTCTGCGCCGCATCCTCGCGACCAACAAGGTCATCGCGGTGGTCGGCCTGTCCGCCGACTGGTTTCGCCCGAGCTACTTCGCGGCAAAGTACATGCTCGAGCACGGCTACACGGTGATCCCGGTGAACCCGCGCTACGAGTCGATCCTCGGGCAGAAGTGCTACAAGTCGCTGCGGGACATCCCCGGGAAGGTCGACATCGTCGACGTCTTCCGCAAGAGCGCCGACGTCGGGCCGATCGCCGACGACGCGATCGCGATCGGCGCGAAAGTGCTGTGGCAGCAACTCGGCGTCACGAACGCCGAGGCCGCGCGCAAGGCCGAAGCCGCAGGGCTCGAGACGGTGATGGACCGCTGCGTGAAGATCGAGCATGCGCGGCTCTTCGGCGGGCTCAACTGGGCGGGCGTGAACACGAAGGTCATTTCGGCGAAGCGGCCGAAGTACATCGCGAACTGACGAAATGTCGAAGCGAATTCCAATTGGCGAAGCCAAGAGCCGATTCCTACGCATCATCCGAGATGTTGAGGCGGGCGGGACGATCACTCTCACGCGTCACGGAGAGCCCGTCGCCGTAGTCCTCTCCAAAGCGGAGTACGACCGACTCCGACGCCGCAAACCGCGAGTCCAGTGGGGTGCAGCTACCATCGACACCCGTCACTTCAAGTTCGACCGGGAGGAGGCCAATGCGCGCTAGGGTTTCCCTCGAATCGCGCTTCGCACGGTAGGCAACCTGATGCCCGACCGCAAATTCGGCTTCGAAACGCTCGCCCTGCACGCCGGCCAGATCCCGGACCCGGCCACCGGCGCGCGCGCCGCGCCGATCTACCAGACGACCTCGTTCGTGTTCGACTCGGCCGAGCACGCCGCGAGCCTCTTCAACCTGCAGACCTTCGGCAACGTCTACGCGCGCATCTCCAACCCGACGGTCGCGGTGTTCGAGGAGCGCATGGCCGCGCTCGAGGGCGGGCGCGCGGCGCTCGCCACCGCGACGGGGCAGTCCGCCGAGGCGGTGGCAATCATGACGCTCGTCGAGGCGGGCGACCACATCGTGTCCGCCGCCACGCTGTACGGCGGCACCCATACGCTGCTCGGCGTGAACCTGAAAAAGTTCGGCGTCGAGACCACGTTCGTCGACGCCGACGACCCGGAGAACTTCCGCCGCGCGCTCAAGCCGAACACGAAGCTCGTCTATGCCGAGACGCTCGGCAACCCGTCGATCAACGTCGTCGATATCGAGCGCGTCGGCGCGATCGCGAAAGACGCGGGCGTCCCGTTCGTGGTCGACAACACCGTGCCCTCGCCGTACCTCTGCCGCCCGCTCGATCACGGCGCCGACATCGTGGTGCACTCGGCGACCAAGTACATCGGCGGGCACGGGACCACGATGGGCGGTGTCATCGTCGAGTCGGGCAAGTTCCCGTGGGGCAACGGCAAGTTCCCCGGCATGACCACGCCCTCGCTTGGCTACCACGGCGTCATCTTCCACGAGACCTTCGGCGACTTCGGCTACACGATGCGCTGCCGGATGGAGACGATGCGCACGTTCGGGCCGGCACTCGCGCCGTTCAACGCCTGGATGCTGCTGCAGGGGCTCGAGACGCTGCCGGTGCGCATGGACCGGCACTGCGCGAACGCGCGCGCGGTCGCCGAGTTCCTGTCGTCGCACCCGCAGGTGGCCTGGGTGAATTACCCCGGCCTGCCCGGCAACAAGTACTACGAGCTCGCGTGCAAGTACCTGCCGAAGGGCGCGAGCTCGCTGCTCTCGTTCGGCATCAAGGGCGGCACGGCGGCGGGCGAGAAGTTCATCGACGCCGCCACCTTCATGAGCCACCTCGCGAACATCGGCGATGCGAAGACGCTCGTCATCCACCCCGCTTCGACGACGCACCGCCAGATGAGCGAGGAGGACCAGGTCAAAGCGGGCGTCCTGCCCGAGATGATCCGCGTGTCGGTGGGCATCGAGACGCTCGACGATATCCTCTGGGACCTCGACCAGGCGCTGCACGCCGCCGCAAAGGGAAAAGCATGATCAGCTACGACGTCATCGAGCACGGCAGGCCGCTCCAGCGAGTGGTAAAGGACACCCCGAAGCCGCAGGGCACTGAAGTGCTGGTGCGCGTCACGCGCTCCGGCGTGTGCCACTCCGATCTCCACATCTGGGACGGCTACTTCGACCTCGGCGGCGGCAAGAAATTCTTCGTGAAGGACCGCGGCTGCGTCCCGCCCTTCACGCTCGGCCACGAGCCCTTCGGCGTGGTCGAGGCGCTCGGGCCCGACGCGAAGGGCGCGGCGGTCGGCCAGAAGAAGCTCGTCTACCCGTGGATCGGCTGCGGGACCTGCGCGATGTGCAAGGCGGAGCAGGACAACTATTGCCTGCAGCAGCGCTTCCTCGGCGTCTTCCGGCCCGGCTCCTACGCGACGCACGTCGTCGTGCCGGAGGCGAAGTACCTTGTCGACGCCGACGGCGTCGAGGAAGGCTTCGCCGCGACGCTCGCCTGCTCCGGCCTCACCGTGTACAGCGCGATCCGCAAGCTGCCGGCGCTCACCGCGCGCGACTGGGTGGTCGTGCTCGGCTGCGGCGGGCTCGGCCTGATCGCGCTCTCGACGCTGCGCGCGCTCGGGATCGAGCGCGTCATCGCGTGCGACGTCGACGAGTCCAAGTTCGCGGCGGCAAAAGCCGCGGGCGCGCGCGAGACGGTGAACTCGCACGACCTGCCGACCGCGCTCGGGCACATCCACCGGATTTCGGGCGCGGCAGTGGCCGGCGCGCTCGACTTCGTCGGCGCACCTCCGACCTTCAACCTGGGTACCGCCGCGCTCGCGAAGGGCGGCCGTTACGTGCTCGTGGGGCTCTTCGGCGGCGAGGTCACCTTCTCGCTGCCACCGATCGCCCAGCGCGCGATCGCCATCATGGGGTCCTACGTCGGCACGCTCGCGGAGCTGCGCGAGGTGGTCGCGCTCGCGCGCTCGGGCAAGCTCAAGGCGACGCCGGTCGAGACCCGGCCCGCCACCGACGTGAACCGCTCGCTCGAGGAGCTCAAGGCCGGGAAGGTCGTCGGCCGCATCGCCCTGGACTTCGAACGCGCATGAACGATCTCGCCAAACCCGCGGACGCGCCGGCCATCCAGCTCGGCGACCTCACGAGCCGCTACCCGACCGCGCGCCGCCCGACCCTCGCGGCCAACGTCGTCTCGACCTCGCAGCCGCTCGCGGCGCAGGCGGGCCTCCAGGCGCTCCACGCCGGCGGCAACGCGATGGACGCCGCGCTCGCCACCGCGATCACGCTCACGGTCGTCGAGCCGATCTCGAACGGCATCGGGTCGGACCTCTTCACGATCGTCTGGGACGGCAAACAGTTGCACGGGCTCAACGCCTCCGGCCGTTCGCCGGCCGCGTGGGCGCCGGAGTACTTTGCCGGGCAGAAGGCGGTGCCGATGCGCGGCTGGAACTCGGTCTCCGTGCCCGGCTGCGTGTCGGCGTGGGTCGAGCTCTCGGAGCGCTTCGGTCGGTTGTCGTTCGAGCGCCTCTTCGACGCGGCGATCCGCTACGCCTTCGACGGCTACCTCGTGTCGCCCTTCGTGTCGGCGCGCTGGGCGCTGCAGGTGCCCGAGCTCAAGGTGCAGCCCGGCTTCGCGGAGGCGTTCATGCCCGGCGGCCGCGCGCCGCGCCCGGGCGAGCGGTTCCGGTTCCGGGAGGCCGCCGCCACGCTCGAGCTGATCGCGGAGACGCGCGGCAAGGCGTTCTACCTGGGCGAGCTTGCGGAGAAGATGGCCGCGCACGCCGCCGCGTGCGGCGCCGCGATGACGGTCGCCGATCTCGCGGCGCACACCAACGACTGGGTCGGCACGATCACCCAGGACTACCGCGGCTTCACCGTGCACGAGATTCCGCCGAACGGGCAGGGAATCATCTGCCTGATCGCGCTCGGCATCCTGCAGCACTTCGACGTGGCGAGCCTGCCGGTCGACGGACCGGACAGCGTGCACCTGCAGATCGAGGCGGTGAAGCTCGCGCTCGCCGACGCGCGCCGCTACGTCGCCGACCCGCAGACGATGGACGTGAAGGCCGCCGCGCTGCTCGACCGCGACTACCTCGCCGCGCGCGCGAAGCTGATCGACATGAAGCGCGCGCAGGACTTCGGCCACGGCTCGCCGCCGCGCGGCGGCACGATCTACCTCACCGCGGCCGACGCCGAGGGGATGATGGTGTCGCTCATCCAGTCGAACTTCGCCGGCTTCGGCTCGGGCGTCGTGGTGCCGGGGACCGGCATCAGCCTGCAGAACCGCGGCTCGGGGTTCGTGCTGGACGCGGGGCATCCGAACCGCGTCGGCCCGCGCAAGCGCCCGTACCACACCATCATCCCCGGCTTCGTCACGCGCAACGGCGCGCCGGTGATGAGCTTCGGCCTGATGGGCGGGACGATGCAGGCGCAGGGCCACACCCAGCTCATGGTGCGCATGGCCGACTACGGCCAGCACCCGCAGAGCGCGATCGACGGGCCGCGCTTCCGCGTCATCGCCGGGCTCGACGTCAACATCGAGCGCGAGTTCCCGGCGGCGACGCTCGCGGCGCTGGCGAGCCGCGGCCACAACCTGGTGAAGCTGCCGGAGGGGTACATGGACTTCGGCTGCTCGCAGATCGCGCTGAAGATCGACGGCGGCTACGTGTGCGCGTCCGACGCGCGGCGCGACTCGCTCGCGGTCGGCTTCTGAGGCGATGAGCGCCGAGCTCTGCTTCCTCTCCGCGACGGAGCTCGTCGCCCGCTACGCAGCGAAGACGCTCTCCCCGGTGGAGGTGGCGCGCGCGGTGCTGGCGCGCATCGACGCGCTCAACCCGAAGCTCAACGCGTATTGCCTGGTGGACCACGACGGCGCGCTCGCCGCGGCGCGCGCGTCGGAGGCGAGGTGGGCGAAGGGCGCGCCGGTCGGCCCGGTCGACGGCGTGCCGGCGTCGATCAAGGACCTCGTGCTCGCGCAGGGCTGGCCGACGCTGCGCGGGTCGAGGACGGTCGATCCGGCGGGGCCCTGGAAGGACGACGCGCCGGCGACGGCGCGGCTGCGCGAGTCGGGCGCGGTGCTGCTCGGCAAGACGTGCACGCCCGAGTTCGGCTGGAAGGGCGTGACCGACGGCGCGCTCACCGGCATCACGCGCAACCCGTGGAACCTGCAACGCACGCCCGGCGGCTCGAGCGGCGGCGCCTCCGCGCAGGTTGCGGCGGGTCTCGGTCAGCTCGCGGTCGGCACCGACGGCGGCGGGTCGATCCGCATCCCGTGCGGCTTCGCCGGGATCTCCGGCATCAAGGCGAACTTCGGACGCGTGCCGGCGTGGCCGCTCTCGCCGATGGGCACGGTGGCGCACGTGGGCCCGATGGCGCGCACGATCGCCGACTGCGCGCTGATGCTGAACGTGCTCGCGCGGCCCGACCCGCGCGACTGGTACGCACTGCCGTACGACGGCACGGACTGGACGCGCGGGCTGGATGCGGGCGTCAAGGGATTGCGGATCGCGTACAGCCCACGGCTCGGCTACGCGAAGGGAGTGCACCCGGATGTCGAGGCGCGGGTCGCGGATGCAGTGAAGCAGCTCGCCGCGCTCGGCGCGACCGTGGACCAGGTCGACCCCGGTTTCGCCGACTGCAGCGGGACGTTCCACGTGCTCTGGACGAGCGGCGCGTACAACGCGCTGCGTCGCCTGCCGAAGGAAAAGCTCGCGCTCGTCGAGCCGGCGCTCGTGCGCTGGTTCGAGGCGGGCTCGAAGTGGACGCTCGAGCAGTCCCTGGAGGCGGTCGCCGCACGCCAGACGCTCGGCGAGCACATGCGCCGCTTCCACGAGAAGTGGGATCTCCTCGCGACGCCGGCGCTCGCGGTGCCGGCGTTCGAGGTCGGACGCATCACCCCGCCCGACTGGCCGCACGGCGACCCCGACGACTGGACGACTTGGACGCCGTTCAGCTACCCGTTCAACCTCACCCAGCAGCCCGCGCTGTCGGTGCCGTGCGGGTTCACCGCCGACGGGCTGCCGGTCGGGCTGCACCTCGTCGCGGCGCAGTACCGCGAGGATCTCGCCTTGCGCGCCGCGCACGCCTTCCAGCGGGCGACCGACCACCTGAAGCGCCCGCCGCTTTGAGCACGCGGCTCGTCGCGCTCGACTGGGGCACGAGCTCGCTGCGGGCGTGGCTCCTCGGCGACGGTGGCGCGGTGCTCGCGGAGAAGTCGGCGCCGCTCGGGATCCTCAAGGTGCCCGACGGCGACTTCGCCGCCGCGTTCCGCGACTCGTGCGGGGAGTGGCTTGCGCGCGACGTGCCGGCGATCGCGAGCGGCATGATCGGGAGCCGCCAGGGCTGGGTCGAGGCGCCGTACGTCACCTGTCCGGCTGGATTCGATGCGCTGGCGCAGGGCCTCGCCCGGACCGACTCGGGGCTCGCAATCGTCCCGGGCGTGAGCTGCGACGATGCGAGCGGCGTGCCCGACGTGATGCGCGGCGAGGAGACGCAGGTGTTCGGCGCGCACGACGGGTCGGAGGGCGTCTACGTCCTCCCCGGCACGCACAGCAAGTGGGTGACGGTGGTCGACGGGCGGATCGCCTCGTTCGCCACGTACATGACCGGCGAGCTCTTCGCGGTGCTGCGCGGCCACTCGATCCTCGGCCGCACGATGGCCGCGGACGCGCCGCACGCGCCGGAGGCGTTCCGGCGCGGGTGGACGGCGGGCCTCGCCGGCGTCGACGCGCTCCTGCACAAGCTGTTCGGCGCCCGGACGCTCGCCCTGTTCGACGCGCTCGCGCCCGAGGAGGCGCCGAGCTACCTGTCGGGCCTGCTGATCGGCGACGAGGTGCGCGCGGCGGCGCGCGGGATCGGTGCGGCGTCCGTCACGCTGGTCGGCGATGCGAACCTGTGCGAGCGTTACCGCGAAGTGATCGCCGGCGCAGGCGCTACTTCCCATACCGCCCGGACAGACGCTGCCCGGCTGGGTCTGTGGCGGATCGCGGTCAAAGCGGGAATCGTCTCCGTCGGCTGAAGTCCAGGTTGCCGGGATCGACGTAACGCGTTACGCTCTCGCCATGTCACGCCATACCCGCACCGCCGAGTCCGCACGCGCCCCGCGTACCGCCGCCGAGCGCATGCGACGCTATCGCGCGCGGCGGCGCGCCGCCGGGCTGCGGCTCGAGCGGAGATGGGTGCCTGCCGGTACCCGCGCAGGCACCACCGCTGTCCGTTCGTATTCGGACCATCGCATCCTCGAGGCGCGGAGCCTCGCTCTGCATTGCCTGATCGTCCGCAAGATCGAGCGCGATCCGCTGCTGCTGAGAATCGCACGCCGGAACCTCGCGCGCTGGCTGGGCCGCGACGGCCGCGCGCCGCGCGCGCTCCTGGAATGGCGCGCGATTCTCGAACGGCCGTGGCCCGCGATTGCGGCGATCCTCACCGACCCCGGAGAGGAGGCCGCACGCCTGCGCCAGTCCACGCCGTTCGCGGGCGTGCTGACCGCGGCCGAGCGCCGGAGGGTGTACGAAGCGTTCCGAGCTTGAGCACCTGATCCGAGCTGCAGGGGCGATCGCGGGCGACGGCCAGATCGTCGTGATCGGCAGCCAGTCGGTGCTCGGCCAGTTTCCGGACGCACCCGCATCGCTGCGCGCGTCGATGGAAGCGGATGTGTATCCGCTCAATCTCCCGGAGCGTGCGGATCTCGTCGACGGCTCGATTGGCGAGGGTTCGTTCTTCCACGAGCAATACGGTTATTTCGCGCAGGGGGTCGGCGATTCGACCGCCGTGCTGCCCGAGGACTGGAGAAAGCGCCTCGTGCGCGTCAAGAACGCGAACACGGGCGGGATCGAGGGACTCTGCCTCGAGGTGCACGATCTTGCGATTTCCAAGTACGTCGCTGGCCGGGAGAAGGACCTCGAGTTCACGCGCGAGCTGGCGCGACATGGGATGACCCGGCGGCGCACGCTACTCGCCCGCGCTGCGACGACTGCGCTCGAGCCGGAAGCCCGGCGCCTGGTCGAGGGACGGATTACGCGCGACTTCGCGCCGGCGCGCCGGCGCAAAAGGTGAGAAAGTTGCGATCAGAATGACGACACCGAGGAGGGGACGCAAATGCTGAAGATCTGGGGCCGGGTCAACTCGATCAACGTGCAGAAGGTGATGTGGACGGTCGCGGAGCTGAACATCCCGCACACCCGCGTCGACGCCGGCATGGCGTTCGGCGTCGTCAACACGCCCGAGTACCGCGCGCTGAACCCGAACGGCCGCGTGCCGACGATCGACTACGACGGCTTCGTCCTGTGGGAGTCGAACACCATCGTGCGCTACCTGTACGCGAAGCACGGCCCGATGCGCACCCTCGAGGAGGGCTACGGGGCCGAGAAGTGGATGGACTGGACGCTCTCGACGCTCGCCGCGCCGATCACGACGATGTTCTGGCAGCTCATCCGCACGCCGGCCGAGAAGCGCGACGCCGCCGCGGTGGAGGCGGCGGTCAAGCAGGCAGGGGAGGCGTTCAAGATCGCCGACGACGCGCTCGCGTCGCAGCCGTACCTCTCGGGGAAGTCGCTGTCGATGGGCGACATCCCGTTCGGCTGCTTCGTGAACCGCTGGATGAACCTGCCGATCGAGCGGCCGGCGCACGCCAACCTCGCCCGCTACTACGACCGGCTGAAGGCGCGCGCGGCGTTCCAGAGCCACGTGATGATCCCGCTGACCTGACCGGAGCCTCCCGATGACCGAACCCACCCGCGGCCTGCGCATCCACTTCACCGACGGGAGCGCGCTCGCGGTGAGCTTCCCGCAGCAGCGCGACAACGAGCACGCCGCCGAGCTGATGCTCGAAGCGGTGCTGAAGGAGCGCCTGCTCACGATCGAGGCGGATGGCTGCCTCCATTTCGTGCCGTTCGAGAACGTCAAGTACATGAGCGTCTTCCCGGCGCCGGAGAAGCCGGGCAAGACGGTCATCCGCGGCGCGCGCATCGAGGGCTGAGCGCGCGGACCCCCGGCGGTGGCGAGCCCCGCGCCGGCGGCCGACCCCGCCCCGCCGATCCCGGCGCGGCTGGTCGCGCTCGTCTTCCTGCCATTCGTCACCGGCTACTTCCTCTCGTACTTCCTCCGCAACGTCAACGCGGTCATCGCCAAGGACCTCGCGGCCGAGTTCGCGCTCTCCGCCGCGGACCTCGGGCTGCTCACGAGCGCGTACTTCGTCACCTTCGGCCTGTTCCAGCTCCCGCTCGGCGTGCTCCTCGACCGGTTCGGGCCGCGGCGCGTAGTTGCGGCGCTGCTGTGCGTCGCCGCGCTCGGCGCGATGCTCTTCGGGCATGCCGAGGGCTTCGTCGGGCTCGCGACCGGCCGCGCGCTCATCGGGCTCGGCGTCTCCGCCTGCCTGATGGGGTCGATCAAGGCGTTCACGCTCTGGTTCCCGCTCGCGCGCCTCGCGACGGTGAGCGGCTGGTTCATCCTGGTCGGCGCGATGGGCGGCCTCGCCGCCACCACGCCGGTCGAGGCGGCGCTCGGCGTCGCCGGCTGGCGCGCGCTCTTCTACGGGCTCGCCGGCGCGGCGCTCGCGAGCGCCGCGCTGATCGCCTTCTGCGTGCCCGAGAAGCCGCTGCCCGGCGCGGGCGCGACCTGGGGCGAGCAGTTCCGCGGCCTCGGGCGGATCTTCCGCACGCCGCTGGTCTGGCGCGTCGCCCTGCCGTACATCGTCACCCACGCAACCTACCAGGCGCTGCAGGGGCTGTGGCTCGGGCCGTGGCTCGCCGACGTCGGCGGCTTCACGCGCGCGGACACCGCGCGCCTGCTGCTCGTTAGCGCGGCCGCCTACGCCGTCGGCTCGGTCGCCTTCGGCAGCCTCGCCGACCGCCTGTCCGGGCACGGCATCGCGCGCCTGACGACCTACAAGTGGGCCATGGCGGTGTCGATCGCCGCGTACTTCTGCATCGCGCTCGACCTCGCGCTGCCGCGCGCAGCAGTGCTCGCGCTGTACGGGTTCACCGTGATCTCGGGGCTGATCGCGCTCGCGCTCTTCACCCCGCTCGTCGCGCCGGAGATGGCAGGCCGCGCCAACACCGCGGTGAACTTCGCCCACTTCGGCGCGTCGTTCGTCCTCCAGTGGGGCATCGGCGCGGTGCTGCGCGCCTACCCGGTGACCGACGGCCGCTTCGCCGCGGAAGGCTACGCGGTCGCGCTGATCGCGATCGGCGCCCTGCAGGTGACAGCGCTCGCGTGGCTGCTGCCTTTGCGCGCCGCGCAGCTCGACAAGGCTAGCGCGGGCGCTCCGGCTCCGGGCCGTTCGGAGCGCCCGGCCGCGGAAAGAGCGGCAGGTCCGCGGTGAGCTGCAGGTAGAGCAGCGCCTCGACCTGCCCCTCGATCTGGAAGAAGCGCGCGGCGGTGCGCGCCGAGGTGGCCTGCGCGAAACGCGGAAAGTAGCGCTCCTTCAGCGCCACGCGCTCGCGGTCGAGCGCGAAGGCGCGCTGCATGAGCTCGGCCGCCTTCTCGTCGGTCATCGCCCGGTAGCTCTCGGCGAACTCCCGCAGCAGCGCGAACCGGCCGTCGCCGACGCGCGTCACGTCGGCCTCGTAGTCGCGGTAGACGCGCCAGAACGGGGACTCCTCGCTCGGCGAGAGCTCCATCCCGGCGGCGACGACGTTTGCCTTCTCGCGCCGCAGGTCGGCGCGCAGCAGCTCGAGGTAGTTCGACGCAGTGCTGCCTTCGCGCGGCGCCTGCGCGAGCGCCGCGCCGGCGATCACGAGCAGCGCAAGCAGGAGCGCGGTCCGCTTCACCGCTTCACCGCTTCACCAGTCCCGCGTCGACCACCGCGGCGGCGGCCGCCGTCTCGCGCACCAGGGCCGCGAGCGCGGCCTCGCGCGCGCGCGCATCGAGCCCGGCGAGCCGGCGCACCTCGGCGTAGAACCGGCCCATGTCGCCGCCCTCGCGCGCGAGCAGCGCGCGGAACGCGGGCACCAGCTCCTCGTACGTCGCCACCGAGGCGAGCTGGGCGTTGTTCACGCCCCTCTCGAACCACCGGTCGTAGCCGCCCCACCCGCCCCAGCGCTCCGCCTTGAGCGCGCGATAGTCGGCTTCCATCCGTGCGAGCAGGCGGGCCTTGCCGGCGCGCTTCGCGTCCTCCGGCAGCGGCTCGCGGTAGAACGCCTCGAGCCGCGCGCGGTAGTCGAGCACGAGCCGCACGAACTCGGCCCGGCGCGCGCGCATCGCCGCGTAGGCGGCGCGGCTCTCCGCGGTGCCGTGCCGCTCGAGCCACCGCCGCACGCCCTCCTCCTCGACCGCCACCGCGAACGACTCGTTGAACATCGTGTCGCCCTTCACGTACACGAGCTGGTGCGCGAGCTCGTGGAAGACCAGCCGCGCGAGCTCCGCGTCGGGATAGCGCACGAAGGTGTTGAGCACCGGGTCGTCGAACCACCCGAGCGTCGAGTACGCCGGCACGCCGTAGACGAACACGTCGTAGCCCTCGGCGCCGAGGCCCGCCGCAAAGGCGTCGGCGTCGGCCTGCGCGTAGTAGCCCCGGTAGCTCACGCAGCCGACGACCGGAAAGCAGCTCTGGCGCGGCTCGACCGAGAACTCGGGCGCGGCGAACACGTTCCACACGACGTACGGCCGCCCGAGGTCGGCGTAGGCGCGGTAGCTGCCGTTGTCGGGCAGCCCGAGCTCGCGCGTCGCGAACTCGCGGATCTCCAGGGCCCGCGCGAGCTGCGCGCGCAGCTCCGGGGGCGTCGCCGGGTCGGCGAGCCGCGCTTCGATCGACTGCGAGCGGCTGACCACGTCGAGGTGGCCGACCACCGCCTGGCCGTAGTACGAGAGCGTCGTGCAGCCGCCGGCCGCCGCCGCGACTGCGGCGGCCCCGGCGAGGAGGAGCGCAGTGCGGCGTCTCATCGCGCGAACCGGCCGCGCGCCAGGAACGCCGCCGCCTGCGCGGCGACCGCGCGCGACACGAGCATCTCGCTGTGGGCCACCGGCATGACGAGGTGGTCCGCGAGGCCCGGGTGGCGCGTCTCCTCGACCCGCACGATCCCGTCGTTCGGCCCGGGGAGGCGCACGACGAGGCTCGCCAGCCCGAGCCGCCGCGTGCCGGCGATCGCGCCCGCCTCCACGCCCGGCGGGACGTCGAGCTCGGGCATGTCGGACCACAGGGTGCGCGTCGTGCCGAGCAGCGGCGCGAGGAGGCGCATGCGCGCGATCGCGCGGCCGCACTGGCACTCGGCGATCGGGGCGCCGAGCAGGACGATCCGGCGCACGCGCGCGTCCGGCCGCCGCGCGAGCGCGCGCAGCGCGACCAGGCCGCCGAGGCTGTGGGCGACGATGCCGAGGCGCTCGCCGGGGCATTCGGCGATCGCGCGCGCGACCCGGCCCGCGTTGTGCTCGAACTCGTCGAGCGCCGAGAAGTAACCGACCGGGTGCGGGCGGAAGCCGTGACCGGCGAGCGCGCGCGCGAGGTAGAGCATGATCGCGCGGTTGGTCCACAGGCCGTGGACGAGCAGCACCTCGCCGGCGCTTTCGTGCGCGGGCGCGGGCGGAACGTCGGCGCTACGGCGCTGCTGCATCGGACGGGGCTGCGGCGAGGACACGCGACTCGGATTCTAGCGGGGCGTCACGCGGATGCGGCGCGCGGGACGGCGAGGCGCAGCGAGATCGCGAGCGGCACCAGGGCAAAGAACGCGAACGCCCACGCGTAGCTGCCGGTGCCCGACACGATCGCGGTGAAGACCGGCGGACCGGCCATCGCGCCCCCGAAGGTGAAGAACTGGGTCCCGCCGGTCGCGGTGCCGACCTGGCCGGCCGGCGCGGTGCGCGCAACCTCGGCGAGGAAGACCCCGTTCCACCCGACCGCGGTCGCCCCGTACGCGATCGCGACCGCCGCGACCCCCCACAGCGGCCAGCCGGCGGAGAAGAGCGCGGTGAGCCCGGCGCACGCGGCGGAGACCAGGCCGAGCGCCGCGAGCGTGGCGCGGGGCGAGAGCCAGCGGTCGGCGACCGCGCCCCAGGCGATGCGGCCGACGATGCCCGCGCCGTGCCCGAAGGCGTAGATCGCGCCGGCGGTCACCAGGGCGAGACCGAGCTGCAGCGTGAGCTGGGAGACGAAGTACGCGATGAAGACGAGCTGCGCGGACGCGTAGCCGACCGACACCGCCGCGAGCTCGCGCAGGCGCGGATCCCCGGCGACGAGGCGGATCGGACCGAGCATCCCGTCGCGCGCGCGCCGCCAGCGGAACCCGAGCAGCGCGCGCGCCGGGACGCCCTCCCGCGTCGGCGGCGGATCGGCGATCGTCGCGCGCGCGGGCAGGAGCGCCCCAGCCGCCACGACGCAGGCGGCGCCGAGCGCCGGCAGCGCGTTCGGCCAGCCGAGCGCGAGGAGGAGCGTCGGCACCACCGCGCCCGCGATCGCGCCGCCGATCGGCACGCCGGTCTGCTTGATCGAGAACACGAGCGCCATCGCGCCGGGCGGCGTGTGGCGCGCGAGGATGTGCGAGCTCGCCGGGTTCACGACGCCGTAGGCCACGCCGATCAGCAGGCCGGCGAACGGCACGGCCGCGAGCGTCGCGAGCTTCCCCAGCGCGAGCCCCGCGCCGGCGAGCACCACGGCGGCCTGGCACACGGCGAACGCGCCGAAACGGGCGACGAGCGCGGCGGTCGCCAGCCCCGAGAGCATCGCCGCGAGATACGTGAACGAGACAAAGAGGCCGATCGCCTGCGGCGCGACGCCGAGATCGCTCGCCGCGGCCGGCGCGATCACGGACGGCGTGATCAGCGCCGTCGCCGTCAGGACCTGGACGGTGAGGGTGAAGGCGAGCGCGACGACGACCGGCCGCATTCCCGCCGCTACTCGACCTCGACGGTGCCGTTGGCGACCACGTTCACCTGGCTGGTGCCGGCCTCGAACGCCGGCGGGGCGACCTCGGCGGCCGCCGGAGCCATCGCGCTCCGCGCGAGCGGGCGCGGCCCGGGCGCGAATCCGCCGGTGTCGAGGCCGATGCGGCGGATCTTGTAGCCGCGGCCGCCGAGCGCCTTCGCCGCGATGTCGGCGCGCGCGCGGAACGCGGCCACGCCCTCGGTGATCAGCTCGTTCTCGACCTGGCGCCGCAGCTCCGGCGAGACGGAGAACGAGACGCCGCCGAGCTGCAGCGCGGACTGGAGCCTGCCGATCAGCGCCGCCATCGCCTGCGTGTCCTTCGACTCGAGGCGGATCTCGGTGCGGCCGCGCCAGCCGGTGAGCTTGTTCTGGCGGTCGTAGACGGGGTAGGTCTGCGTGAAGCCGGAGCGGGCCTTCACGCTCTTGAACTCGCCGGCCGTCCTCAGCGCGTCGGCCGCGAGGCGGTTCAGCTGGTCTGCGACCTTCGGCGCGGACGGGTCGGAGACCTCGGCGTAGAGGCTCGCGTTCATCAGGTCGTTCGGCACCTCGCGCGACACCTCGGCCTGCAGGTCGACCTGGTTGAAGCGGACGGGGTCGAGCGGCGCCTGCGCGGCGGCGGCGCCGGCGCCGAGCAGGGCGGCGAGCGCGACGAGGGTGGTGCGGATCATTTCGGCTCCTGGGTAAGGGAAATAACGTCTGGGGAATCACATCGGGGGGACCACGACGGATTCAAACGCGGCCCGCGGCGATCCGGGGTTACGCGCGCTATGCTCGGCGGGCGTGACTTTACTCAACTGGCTGCGTCGCTGCTGGTCGTGCCTCGCGCCGCTCGGTCCGCGCGAGCGGCGCTGCCCGCGCTGCGGCGCGGGCCAGCCGCGCGAACCCTGACGCTCAGGCGAGGTTGCGCAGCTCGCGCAGCGCCACCGACAGCATCGGCAGGTCGGGCGACGGCACGCCGCGCAGCTCGCCGACGATGCGCGTCGCGCGGTCGATCGCGCCGCGCTGGCGCGCCTCCCACGCGGCGACCGGATCGCCCTCGCCCGCCGCCGCGGCGGCGAGCGCGTTGGCGGCGAGCGCGCGCTGCAGGCCCGCGAGGTCGTCGCGCATCGCGCTCTTCGCGAGCGCCTGCCAGTGGCCGTCGCCGGGCAGCGCGCCGATCCGGTCGCGGAGCCACGCCAGCCCGAGCTTCGAGGTCACGCCGAAGTACGCCGCGGCGACGGCCTCGGTGGCCCGCCCGGTGGCCGCGGCGACCTCGGCGATGTCGAGCGCGGCGTACAGCGTGTCGAGCGCGGCGACGCGGCGCGCCGTCTCGGCCGGCACGCCCGCCTGCACCCATCCCGCCGCGAGCGCGTCGATCTGGGCCGCCGCGGGGGCGTCGACGAGCTCCGCCAGGCGGCCGTGGATCGACTCGATCCCCGGCCGGAAGTGCTCGATCGTCGGCTCCATCGGTGCCGCGAGCCGGCTCGAGCGCAGGAACCAGTTGGTCGCGCGCACGATGAGCCGCCCGGCCTCGATCAGCATCTCGGCCTGCACGGCGTCGGCCACGCTGCCGTCGAGCGCCTCGATCGCCTGCCACAGCGGCACGAAGCCGAACACTTCGCGCGTGAGGAGGTAGGCGCGCACGATCTCCGCCGCGCGCGCCCCGGTCGATTCCATGAGCCGGTGCACGAAGGTCGAACCGACCCGGTTGACCATGCTGTTCACGACGTGCGTGGCGATGATCTCGCGCCGCAGCGGGTGGCGCGGCATCACGCCGGCGTAGACCTCGCGCAGCGTCTGCGGGAAGTAGCGCCCGAGCGCCCCGGCGACCCACTCGTCCTCGGGCAGGTCCGAGGCGAGGAACTCGTCGCAGAGCCACATCTTCGAGTACGCGAGCAGGACCGCGCGCTCCGGTGCGGCGAGGCCGGCCTTCGCCGCGCGCCGCGCGGCGATCTCCTCCTCGTCGGGGAGGAACTCGAGCGCGCGGTTGAGCCGCCCCGATTTCTCCAGGAACTGCATGAAGCGCGCCTGCGCGTCGAGGAGCGGCGCCTGCAGGCGTCCGCTCACCGAGAGCGACTGGGTCTGGAAGTAGTTGTCGCGCAGCACGAGCGCGGCGACCTGGTCGGTCATCTGCGCGAGCAGCGTGTTCCTCTGCTTCTCGGTCAGCTCGCCGTCGGCGACCACCAGGCCGAGCAGGATCTTGATGTTCACCTCGTGGTCGGAGGTGTCCACGCCGGCCGAGTTGTCGATCGCGTCGGTGAAGATCCGGCCGCCCTTGCGCGCGTACTCGATGCGGCCGCGCTGCGTGAACCCGAGGTTCCCGCCCTCGGCGACCACCTTGCAGCGCAGGTCCGCGCCGTCCACGCGCAGGGCGTCGTTCGCACGGTCGCCGACCTCGGCGTGCGTCTCGTCGGCCGCCTTCACGTAGGTCCCGATGCCGCCGTTGTAGAGGAGGTCGACCGGCGCCTTCAGGATGGCGGAGATGAGCTCGGTGGGCGCGAGGGCCTCCGCCGCGATGCCGAGCGCCGCGCGCGCCTCGGGGCCGAGGGGGATCGACTTCGCGCTGCGCGGCCAGACGCCGCCGCCCGCCGAGATCAGCATCGCGTTGTAGTCGGCCCAGGAGGAGCGCGGGAGCTCGAACAGGCGCTTGCGCTCGGCGTAGCTCGCGCCCGGATCCGGATCCGGGTCGATGAAGACGTGGCGGTGGTCGAACGCGGCGACGAGCCGGACGTGCTTCGAGAGCAGCATGCCGTTCCCGAACACGTCGCCCGACATGTCGCCGATGCCGACCGCGGTGAACGCCTCGGCCTGCGTGTCCACGCCGAGCTCGCGGAAGTGGCGCTTCACCGACTCCCACGCGCCGCGCGCCGTGATGCCCATCGCCTTGTGGTCGTAGCCTGCCGAGCCGCCGGAGGCGAACGCGTCGCCGAGCCAGAATCCGTACTCGGCCGCGATCCCGTTCGCGTAGTCGGAGAACGTGGCGGTGCCCTTGTCGGCGGCCACGACCAGGTAGGGATCGTCGGGGTCGTGGCGGCGCACGTCGCGCGGCGGCGCCACCTTTCCGCCGACGAGGTTGTCGGTGAGGTCGAGCAGCCCGCGCAGGTAGTCCTGGTAGCAGGCGACGCCCTCCCGCATGAACGCCTCGCGGTCGGCCGCCGGCGGCGCCTTCTTCAGGACGAATCCGCCCTTCGAGCCCACCGGCACGATCACCGCGTTCTTCACCATCTGCGCCTTCACCAGCCCGAGGACCTCGGTGCGGAAGTCCTCCGGCCGGTCCGACCAGCGCAGCCCCCCGCGCGCGACCCTGCCGCCGCGCAGGTGCACGCCCTCGAAGCGCGTCGAGTACACGAAGATCTCGAACATCGGCTTCGGCTCGGGCAACCCCGGCACCTTCGCCGGGTCGAGCTTGAAGGAGAGGAACGGCCGGCGGCGGCCTTGCGCGTCGCGGCGCCAGAAGTTCGTGCGCGTGGTCGCGAGGACGAGGGCCAGGACCTGGCGCAGGACGCGGTCCTCGTTGAGGTTCTCGACCGCGTCGAGCGAGCGCTCGACCGCCTTTGCCTGCGCCTCCGCGCCGGCGTCGGCGACGCCGGCGGTCCCCGGCGCGAGCGGCTCGAAGCGGCTGCGGAAGAGCGACACGAGCCCGCGTGCAATCGCGGGGTGAGCGGCGAGCGTCTGCTCGATGAACGCCTGCGACAGCGGGAAGCCGATCTGGCGCAGGTACTTCGCGTACGCGCGCAGCACCACGATCTCGTCGGCGGCGAGCCGCGCGGCGAGCACGAGGCGGTTGAAGTCGTCGCTCTCGACCTCGCCCGCGAGCACGCGGCCGAACGCGTCCGCGAAGAGCGTTCCGACCGCGTCGACGTCGACCTCGGCGTCCTGCGCGGTCGCCAGCCCGAAGTCGTGCAGCCAGACCGGCGGCCCGCCGGCGACGACGATGCGATAGGGCCGCTCCTCGAGCACGCGCAGCCCCATGCGCTCGAGCATCGGCAGGCTGTCGGACAGCGGGATGGGGCCGCCCGCGTGGAAGAGCTTGAAGCGCAGCGTCCCGGGCGCCGCCTCGAGCGGCCGGTACAGGTTCATCGCGAGCTGGCCGGTCGCGGCGACGCGCTCGGCCATCTCCATGTCCGGCACGGCGTGGCGCGCGGGCACGTCCTCGCGGTAGGCGGCGGGAAATGCGCCGGCGAAGCGGCGCGCGAGCTCGGTGCCGCGCGCCTCGCCGAGGCGTTCGAGCGCCGCCGCGCGCACGTCGTCCTCCCAGCGCCGGGCCGCCTGCGCGAGCCGCCGCTCGAGGTCGTCGACGTCCACCACCGGGATCTGCCCCGGCGCCGTGCGCACCACGATGTGGATGCGCGCGAGCATCGACTGCGACAGGAACGCGTCGAACTCGGAAGCCGTGCCGCCGAACGCCGCGATCAGCATCGCCTGCCACTTGCGCCGCAGCTCGGTGGTGTAGGTCTCGCGCGGCGCGTAGATGAGGCAGGACACGAAGCGCTCGAACGGGTCGGTGCGCACGAAGAGCCGGAAGCGCTGGCGCTCGCCCAGGTGCAGGATGCCGGTCGCCACCTCGTAGAGCGGCTCCTCCCCGACCTGGAACAGCTCGTCGCGCGGGTAGGTGTCGAGGATGTTCTCGAGCCGCTTGGCCGCATGCCCGCCCGGCGGATAGCCGGCGCGCTTCAGCACCCCGGCGACCTTGCGCCGCAGGAGCGGGATGTCCGCCGGCCGCGAGTGGTACGCGGTGTGGGTGTAGAGGCCGAGGAAGCGGTGCTCGCCGCCGACCTCGCCGCGGTCGTCGTAGCGCTTGAGCCCGATGTAGTCGAGGTAGCCCGGCCGGTGCACGGTCGAGCGCGAGTTGGCCTTGGTGACGATCAGCAGGTCCTTCTCGCGCGCGTAGGCCCGCGCGCGCGGCGGGAGCTGCGAGAAGCTGGTGGAGAGGCTCTCGCCCGGCTTGATGCGCAGGATGCCGAGCCCCGAGTCCGGGACGACCGCGAGCGCGTCGTCGCCGTCCTTCATCACGAGGTCGTGCGCGCGGTAGCCGAGGAAGGTGAAGTGCCCGTCGGCAAGCCATTCGAGGAAGGCGCGCGTCTCGGCGAGCTCGGCCTGCCCGACCGGCGGCGGCCGGCGCTCGAGGTCGGCGAGGATCTCGCGCACCTTCGCGACCATCTTCTTCCAGTCGTCCACCGCGGCGCGCACGTCGGCGAGCACGCGCGCGAGGTCGGCCGCGAGCGCCTCGAGGCGCGCGGGCTCGCTCACGCGGTCGACCTCGACGTGGATGAACGACTCGCGCAGGCCCGCGGGCGAGTCGTCGGGGAGGATCCCCATCAGCGTCTGCTCGGGGCCGGCGGCGCCTTGCGGCTGGCCCGGGCCCGCGCCCACCGGGCCGCCCCGGTTGACCCGCAGGATCGGGTGCACGGTGAGGTGCAGCGTGAGGCCGTGCCGGTTCACCTCCATCGTCACCGAGTCGACCAGGAACGGCATGTCGTCGTTCACGATCTCGATCACGGTGTGGCTGGACTGCCAGCCGTGCTCGGCGACGCTCGGGTTGAGCACGCGCACCTTGGCCACGCCGGGCTCGCGGCGGCGCGCGAAGTTCCACTGCGAGAGCGCCGCGCCGTAGAGGTCGGCCGCCTCGCGCTCGGCGAGGTCGCCGGGGTCGACCTGGCGGTAGTACGCGCGGACGAACGCCTCGACCGGCCCGCGCGCCTCGGGCGCCACCTTCTCCCGCACCAGGGCGAGCACCTGATCGAGCCGCTCCGAGCTGCCGGGTCCGGTGCGTGACGCCATGGTCTCCTCCGCGCGCCTGTTGGGGGGTGGCAGGGCAACGCGCGCCCCGCCCGGACGCTGAAGGGAAGTCTAGCAGCGGCCCGTGGCCGGCCCTCCCGCGCCGGCCGGACGGGAGCGCGGCGCCGACGAACGGGACCGCTCGCGCCGTCGCGTCCGCGGCGGCCGGCGGGCCGCCGCGACGATCGTGCGCCAGCCCGCGTCGCCGGCAAACACCTCGGCGGCGAAGTCGACGAACGCGCGGATCTTGGCGGAGAGGTGGCGGTGGTGCGGATACGCGACGTAGAGCGGCGGTCCTGCCGCGGCCCAATCGACGAGCACCGGCACGAGGCGGCCGGCGGCGATCGCGCCCTGCGCGAGCGACGAGAGCACCTGCGCGACCCCGAGCCCGGCCGCCGCGGCCTCCACCGCCGCCTCCATCGAGTTGAACGCGAGCCGGCCCCCGGGCGCACGCGTCGTGTCGACGCCGCCGCGCGCGAAGCGCCAGTCCACCGGGCGGCCGCTGGCGAGGTCGAGGAACGCGATGCACTCGTGTCGCGCCAGGTCCTCCGGCGCGCCGGGCAGGCCGCGCCGCGCGAGGTAGGCGGGCGCGGCGCAGGTCGCGAGCCGCGTCTCGGCGATGCGCCGGGCGACGAGGTGCGGCTCCGCGGGCGGCCCGAGGCGGATCGCGCAGTCGAGCCCCTCCTCCACCAGGTCGACGACGCGGTTCGCGAGCCGGAGCTCGAGCGCGAGCTCGGGATGGCGCGCCATGAAGCGCGGCAGCGCGGGGATCAGGAAGTGGCGCGTCAGGGCGACCGGCGCCTGCACGCGCAGGCGCCCGCTCGGGCGCGTGCGGCCGCGCCCGAGCGCCTCCTCGGTCTCGTCGATGTCGGCGAGGATGCGCACGCAGCGCTCGTGGTACGCGCGGCCGTCGTCGGTGAGCGCGACGCGGCGCGTCGTGCGGTGGAGGAGCCGCACGCCGAGGCGCGCCTCGAGCTGCGCGATCCGGGTCGTCACCATCGCGCGCGACAGGTCGAGCGCGTCGGCGGCGCGGGCGAAGCTTCCGAGCTCGGCGACCCGCGCGAACACCCGCATGGCGCTCAGCTGATCCATCGTTTGCTTTCCTTGAACTGACCAGTTGTTTCAAGCCAGTTTATTTGATCCGGAACCGCAAATAAAGTGGGCCGCTCGTTCCGCCGAGAGGAGGCGCTCCCATGACGATGGCCGACCGCGACGGCCTGATCTGGTACGACGGCATGCTCGTGCCCTGGCGCGAGGCGACCACGCACGTGCTCACCCACTCGCTGCACTACGGGCTCGCGGTCTTCGAGGGCGTGCGCGCCTACAAGACCGCCTCCGGCACCGCCATCTTCCGTCTCAAGGAGCACACCGAGCGGCTGTTCAACTCCGCGCACATCTACATGATGAAGATCCCCTACACGCGCGAGGCGCTGATCGAGGCGCAGCGCGAGGTGGTGCGGGCCAACGCCCTGGAGTCCTGCTATCTGCGCCCGATCGCCTTCTACGGCTCGGAGAAGATGGGGGTGAGCCCGAAGGGGGCGAAGGTGCACGTGGCGATCGCCGCCTGGCCCTGGGGCGCCTACCTCGGGCCGGAGGCGCACGCGCGCGGGATCCGCGTGCGCACCGCCTCCTTCGCCCGGCACCACGTGAACGTCACGCTGCCGCGCGCAAAGATCGCTTCCACCTACGCGAACTCGATCCTCGCGAGCGTCGAGGCGAGCGAGGACGGCTACGACGAGGCGCTGCTCCTCGACACCGACGGCTTCGTCGCCGAGGGCGCGGGCGAGAACCTCTTCATCGTCAAGGGGGGCGCGCTGCACGAACCGGAGCTCGCCTCCGCGCTCGCCGGCATCACGCGCGACACGGTGGCGACGCTCGCGCGCGAGCTCGGCTACGCGGTCGCGACGCGGCGCCTCACGCGCGACGACGTCTACGTCGCCGACGAGGCGTTCTTCACCGGCACCGCCGCCGAGGTCACGCCGATCGTCGAGCTCGACCGGCGGCGCATCGGCGACGGCGGACCGGGCCCGGTGACGCGCGCGCTCCAGCGCGCGTTCGCGGCGGCGGTGCAGGGCCGCGACGAGCGCCACCTCGACTGGCTGACGCCGGTCGCCGTCCCCGAGCGCGTGACCTAGAGCGCGCCTTCAGGCGCGGTGCCGGCTCTCGCCGGTCGCGATCCCGCCGGCGACGAGGTGGGCGGTGCGCAGCGGCTCGGGCAGCTTGCCCGAGAGCGCCGTCCTGCGCAGCACGCGCGCCGCGTCCCCGGCGGAGATCCCCGCGCGCTGGACGAAGAGCCCGGCGACCGGCTCCATCGGCCCGGCGCGCTCGACGAGGCGCCACTTGCGCGTCCCGCCGGGCACGTGCCCGAGCAGCGCCGCCCGTATGCGCGCGAGGTTCGGGGCCTTGCGCGCGACCGCCATCACCGGGATCCCGAGCGCGGCGTGCAGCGCGTGCAGATCGACCACGTTGAAGCCCGCGAACGCGATGCCCTGGAGCAGCACGAGCTGCAGGTGCGCGCGGAAGCGCGACCGGTGCACGAGGTCGGCGACGGCCCGCGTCGCGTTCGCGCCGTCGCGGCGCACCCTGCCCGCGAGCACGCCCTCGAGCCGCGCGCCGGCGTAGACCGCGCCGACCACGAGCACGTCGCCGCGATGTGCGCGATCGAACGGCGCGTCGTCGAACCCGACGACGTGGGAGAAGCGGGCGGACACGCCCGGATTACAGCACGCCCGCCTAGCGCCGGGCGACCACGAGCGGCACGAGCATCTCGTCCGCGGTCGTCCCGCCGTGGACGCCGATCTGCGGATGGCGGCGCTCGCCGGGCAGCACGTCGCGGATCGCGTAGCCGTCCTTCATCACCAGGATGTAGTCGCCGATGCGGTCGGCGAGGCGGGGATGGGTCTCGCCGGGACCGAACCAGCCGTCGGCGAGCAGGCGCGCGCTCGCGGCGAGCGTGGCGCAGTGCCCGAGCCGCGACTCGACGTAACGCTCGAAGTGCGCGCCCGCGCCCGGGCGCACGTAGCAGTAGGCGACGCGCGGCTCGCCGCAGAGCGGCAGCGCGAGCGTCGCGGCGAGCTCGGGGTGGTCGTCGAGCTCGGTCACCGTGTCGGGCCGTGTGTCGACGAAGCCGTGGTCGGCCGTGGCGATCACCAGCGTGTCGGTGCCCGCGATCTCGGCGAGGAAGCGCGCGAACGCCGCGTCGATGCGCGCGAGCTCCGCGTCCACCGCCGGCGAGGCGACGCCGTACTGGTGCGCGGCCGCATCGATCTCCGAGTAGTACGCGTAGACGTACTTGCGCTCGGCGCCGGTCGAGACAATCTCGCGCACGGCGGTGAACATCTCGTCGATGCGGGTGTAGCCGATGCGGCGCGCGCGACCGGAAACCGCGCGGTTGAAATCGGACTCGACGATCGCCGCCGGGGAGACGACGAAGGTCGCCGCATCGAGCAGGTCGCCGAGGGGCGCGTGCCCGAGGAGCTCGCCGGGCGTGACCCCGCCGCTCGCGACGAGCGACGGGCCGCCGTGACGCGGGCGGAACGGCAGCACGGCGAGCACCGCGCCGATCTCGCGGAAATACATGTGCCACCCGGTGAGCCCGTGCGCCTGCGGCGCGAGCCCGGTCATGAAGGTGGTGATCGCCGCGGCGGTGGTCGACGGAAAGGTCGAGGTGAGGCTCGCGCGGAGGTTGCCGCGCAGCGCGCCGCCCTCGAGCGCACGCGCGAGGTGGTTGTAGCCGAGACCATCGAGCACGAGCAGCACGACGTTGCGCGCGGCGCGGATCTCGTCGGGAGGGAGGTCGCGCGCGAGCGCGTATTCGCTGCGCCCGCCGAACCCCGTCACGACCGAGGCCATCAGATTGACGATGCTGCCGCCCTGGTAGTCCGGCCTCATAGCCGATTGTTTTGACTTGTCACTCCGCGAGGAAGTTAGCATAGGGGCGCGACGCCGGGCCACCGCTGTGACAAAAGATGACGCTCCCGCGCCGCGGCTCTCGGCGGGTGTCGTCGTCGTGCGACAGACGCGCGCGGGCGCCGCGCGACGAGCGCCTACTGCAAGCGGGGTCTTGCCGACGCGCGATCGCGCGCGCTAGAACTTCAGGATGCCGCGCAGAATGCGCGTGCCTTCCTCGACCGGTGAGGCGGGCGCCGGCGTCTCGCCCTGCTGCGGCTGCGCCTGCGGGCCGGGGCCCTGCGGCTCGGCGCGGCCGCGCCGCGGCGCGCGTGCCTCGTCGCCCATGCCTTCGGCGAGCAGCGCCGAGGCGGTCGACTTGAGGCGCACCTTCACCGCCCACTGCTGCTCCCACGTCTGCTTGGGGTCGCTCGGGCGCGGCGGGTGCACGAGGTTCAACTCGTCGCCGTACGCGATGAAATTGAAGAACGGCGCCTGCGCCGCCTTGATGACCTCGGCGGGAACCGCGCACTCGGTGGTCTGCGGCGCCATGACCACCTTCTCGCGGATGAGCCGCGCGACCTCCGCCGGCGGCACGTAGTCCATCAGCGCGCCGCCCATCTCCTGCACCTCGCTCGACGACCAGAACACCACCTCCTCCCGGTCGTTCCCGCCCATCGCGGTCGCAAAGTAGCCGGTCGCGTTCGGCACCGCGCGCCACTGCACCTTCATCGCGCCGGCCGGCGTCGGCTGCGCCGGCGCGAGCTCGACCTGCGCCATGAAGTCGTGCCGCTCGCCGATCGCGAAGCGGATCTCGGGCGAGTAGTTGCCCTTCACGGCGTGGTCCCCGCGCAGCGAGCCCGCCGCGGGCACCGCGCGCGAGTCCTCGCGGTTCGGCCAGTCGCCGTAGGTGCGGTTGCGGCCGGGCGCGGGCGGCGAGCCCGCGGCGACGCGGCGCGAGGTGAAACCGCTGGGCATCTGGCCCGCCGCGAGTTTCGCGAAGTCGATGATCACGGGCTGCCCCGGCCGTGCAGTCTCGCCGCACCCCCAGAAGATCAGCATCCGTCCCCGCGGCCGCTCCATGCCCTCGGGCAGGTCGCGCGGCTCGCGCTCGGGGCGCGCCGCCTGCGGCGTGAGGAGCGGGAGCATCGGCCCCATGCCGAGGGCCTGCGGGACGTCGTGCTGCGCGCGCGGCTCCCCGGACGCGGCCTGCGACGAGCCGAGCTGGAGCAGCATGCGCTTGCCGCTCTCCATGCCGGGGGCGCCCATCATGCGCCCCATCATCCCGCCCATCCCGCCCATCCCCGCCATGCCGGCGGCGGTCTCGACGCTCATCCAGTAGTGCGCGATCGGCGGGCGGACGTTCTGCTGCGCGGCCGCGGGCGCGGCGACAATGGCGAGCGCGAGCGTTGCGGAGAGCTTGCGGTGCATCGGGATCCTCGGTGGCGGGAATGAAAATCGCCGCCGAGTATAGCGAGCGGAACCGCGGCGCAATGTGACCGATGTCAGGCGCGCGCGCCGCGCGGCCTAGCGCTCCCAGTCGTCTTCCTTGTCGTCCTCGAAGTCCTCGTCGGCCTCGCCGACGTCGCGCTCGACGGCCTCGTCGTACTCTTCCTGCGACAGTTCGTCGGCCTCCTCGAGGATCGTCGCGACCTCCTCGCGGAACGCCGGGTCGTCGAAATCGGTGTCCGCGCCGGTCAGCTCGACCACGCGCTGAAAGAGCTCGAGGTTGTTGACGGTGGTGAGGGAGTTGCCCTCCGTGCCGACGACGTAGAAGCTCTCGGGGAAGACGAGCTCGAGCAGCGATTCCTCGTCCGGACCGACGGTCTGGTCCTCGAGCACTACGAGGTCGTCGAGGTCGATAGCCAAGGGGCGCGGCTCCTCCGGGCGGGCGAGCCGATTCTAGAGCCGATCCGGGAACCCCGCGTAGTGCCCCCCGCGGGGGGTGCGGTCCCGGAGAAAGGGCTTGACCGGACCCGCCCGGAGCGCTATAAGCCGGCCCACAGGATTCTCAGGTGAGCGAAGCTGCTCTGGTCAGTCGTTGCCGCGCCGTCCGCGCGCGGCGTCCCCCGGCCCAACGTCTCTTCCCTTGAATTTCTGCCGCGCAGGCCGGATCGCCTGCTTCGACCATCATCCATCGAGGAAAGCAAGACATGGCCACAGGCATCGTGAAATGGTTCAACGACGCGAAGGGCTTCGGCTTCATCAAGCCCGACGACGGCGGCGAGGACCTCTTCGCGCACTTCTCGCAGATCCAGGGCTCGGGCTTCAAGACGCTGAAGGAGAACCAGCGCGTCTCGTTCGAGGTCACGCAGGGCCCGAAGGGCAAGCAGGCCTCGGGCATCAAGCCCCTGTAACGCGGAGGCCCGCAGAACGCGGGCCTCGGACTTCGGGCGGCCTGCGCGGCCGCCCGTCACCTCCGCCGGTCCTTCCTCAGTGGATCGGCAGCGACTTCACTGCGCTCGTCGCCTTCTTGGGCAGCGTGAGCTCGAGCGTGCCGTCGGTGAGCTTCGCCTCGGCCGCGGACTCGTCGATGTCGTGCCCGAGCGAGAAGCTGCGCTGGAGGGCGCCGTGGTACCGCTCGCTGCGGACCACTTTGCCTTTCTCCTTCACTTCCTTCTCTTCGCGGGCTTCGGCACTGATGGTCACGACGTCGCCGTCGATCTCGACCTTGATGTCGTCCTTCTTGACGCCGGGCAGGTCGGCCTTGACGGTGTAGGCCTTCTCGCCTTCCTGGACGTCGATCCGGATGTCTTTCGGCAGCCCCTCGAACTCGAACCGCACCGGCTTGAACATCCGCCGGAACATGTCCTCGAAAGGCTCGGTGAACAGGGGTTCGAACCGGGTGAGTTCTCTCATGACGCACCTCCATTCGCCTACCGTTCCGGAGCATTTCGCTCCACTCTCAGGTTAGCCCAGCCGCACGCGCGCGTTTTGAGTGCGGTCAAGAATCCGCCGGCGCGAAGTGAGCAGCCGCTCGCGGGCTCGGCCGGAGGCCGCTCTAGCCGCGACCCAGCAGCGCGCGCGAGAGCCTGGGATGGGCGTCGACGAGGGCCGCGAAGTCGCTCTCCCGGCGTCCGCCCTTCGCCCGCACGATGCGCGCCAGCGCGCGCCGGTCCGCAGCCGGCCAGCGGGAGACCCCCGGCAGGGCGAGCACGAACGGGCTCCAGCGGCGCCAGGCCGCGCGCTCGTCGGGCGTGAAGCCGGCGAGCGAGCGCAGTCCGGTCAGGCGCGCGAGCGCTTGGCCCGCGCGATCGAGTGCCGCGTCGCGGTCCGCCGCGCCGAGCCGGGCGAGAGCGGCCGCCACGCGCGCCCCGTGCGCGGCGGTGGGCGGCAGGCCGAGCGGGCGGGACGGATCGAGGTCAAGAAACACGTGCCACTCCGCGAGGCGGCGCAACGTGGCGGCCGACGAGCGGTGGCTTGCGTTCGCGCGCATCCGCGCGACCTCCCGGCTGACGATCCTCCGCGCTTCCGCCGCGCGCGGCCGGAACCCGAGCTTGTAGTAGAACCACCACGCGCCGGACTCGATCCCCTCCTTGTTGCCCACGCCGAGCTGGTAGGGCTCGATGCTGAATGACGTGGCGCCGAACAGGTGGCGCGAGAGCGCGAGGAGCCGCGCGAACGCGTACGCGGCCTCGCCGCCGCGGAAGGTCGGGAAGGTGTTGAACGACACCGCCGCGGTGCCGGCGATCACGTCGAGCTGCGAGTAGCCGACCGGTACGCCGTTCTGCAGCGTGAGCGCGCCGTAGACCGCGGCGAGCAGCGTGCGGCGTTCGGGCAGGACGCCGACGAGCGCGAATGCGAGCCCGTCGCCGTCGTCCACGATGCGGACGTCGCGGGCATCCCCGTAGGCGAAGGCGTCGAGGTCGCGGCTGCGCGTGACCATCGCGCTGCGGGCGAGCGCAACGACGCGCTCGCCCTCCTCTCGACTGACGATGCGGACCGCGCGCGGCGGACGCAGGATTTCGGCGCGCAGGTCGGGCCGCGCACGCCGGAGCGGCGTCGCGCGGAAGGTCGCCGGCGCCGGCGCGTGGCGATCGAGCGTCCGCGACGGGGTGTCGCGCCCGGGAACCAGCGCGCAGCTCGGGTCGAGGCCGTCGTAAAAGGCCTCGCGGGTGAAGGTGTCGCCGGGCATCGCCTCGACGCCGCGCACGAGCCAGGCGGCGTCGGTCGCGCGCCCGCGCAGCGCGTCGAGGGCGTCGTAGCCCTCCGGCTCCCGCTCGCGGAGCCACTCGGCCTCCGGCGGCGTGACGAGTTGCGGCAGGGCGCCGGCGATGTTGTCCCCGGCCGCGAGGTCGTTGCGGTCGAGGCGCAACTGTGCGGGCCAGCGGTGCGCGAGCCAGCGCGCGGTCGGCCAGAAGAAGCGGTAGCGGATCGTCGTGCCGGCGATGCCGCTGTCGGCGAGCGCGGCGCGGTGCCGGGCGAGGTCGGCGCGGCGCGCGAACTCGCGCAGCATCCGCTCGACCCGGGCCGCGACGCGCGCGTCGTCGGGGTACGCGCGCAGGAAGCAGAGCGCCTCGTGCAGGCGCGACACCTGGCCCGCGGTGCGCAGTCGCGCGCGCGCGAGCTCGCCGAGAAGCGCGCGCTTGCGCGCGCCGCTTCCGGCGCGGTAGTCGTCCCTGATCCGCTCGAGCGTCGCGAGGGCGCGGGCGGCCCGCGTCACGACTTCTTCCGCTCGGCGAAGCGGGCCCGGGCGGCGCGCCCCTCGGCGCTCGCCACCAGCAGGGCGAACTGGTCGGCCTCCATGTGCGCGCCGAGGTGCAGGAGCGCGTTCGCGGCGGCGTTCGCGGTCTCCTTGGCGAGGCGGGCCGCGGCCGGCGGCATCGCCGCTGCGGTGCGCGCGAGCTCGATTGCGCGGGCCTCGGCGGTGCCGGCCGGCACCACCTCGTCGAGGAGGCCGGCCGCGCGGGCGTCCGGCGCGCTCACACGCTCGCAGAGGATCGCGAGGCGCTTCGCCTGCGCGGGGCCGGCGAGCTGCACGAGGCGATGGATCGTGCCCCAGGTGAGCGGCATGCCGAGGCTCACCTCGGGGAAGCTGACGAACGCGTTCTGCGCGGCGATCCGGAAGTCGCAGGCGAGCGCGAGCGCGATGCCGCCGCCGATCGCGTAGCCCTCGATCGCGGCGAGCGTGACCTGCGGGGTCGCCTCCCAGGCCGCGCACATGCGGTAGCCGGCGTTCGCGATGCGGCGCTGCTCGGCGAGCGGCTTCGCGGCGAGCTCCCAGCGATCGGGATCCTTGAGGTCGGCGCCGGCGCAGAAGTGGTCCGGCCCGCCGGCGAGGACGATCGCGCGCATCTCGTCGCGCGACTCGCACTCGTGGGCGAGCTCGGTGAGCTCGCGCATCAGCGCGAGCGAGAGCGCGTTGCGCTCACGTGGGCGGTTCAGGCGCACGACGAGGACGCCGTCGCGCGCTTCCAGCATGAGGTGCCTGTACACGATGCGTCCCCCGGATGGCGGCGCGCGATTATGGAGCGAAAGCGCGCGCGGCGCGCGCGGCGGGCGCGCTCGGTGCGTGCCGCGGTGCCGCGACGAATTCACACAGCTTTACTTTCGCACGCGGGCGACTCGCCTAGACTGGTGGTGCCATGTCGCACTTCACGCTGTTCGTCGCGCTGTGGTTGATGACTTTGCTCGCGAGCGAACACTTGCTCGCGGCCCGCGGCATCGCGCTCGGCGACGGGCTGCCCGATGCGCCGGCGATGTTCATTCGGATTGCGTTCGTCTGCGGGACCGCGGGCATGGCGTTCCTGTTGCTGCGGCTCGCCGCAAACGGGGGCCTCGCGCCATAGCACGGCGGCGGCGCAAGCGAAAACGCCCGCTCGCGCGGGCGTTTTCGCTTTGAGTGATCCGGCTGCTAAACGACGCGGCGGCGCAGCGCGAGGCTCGCGAGGGCGAGGCCGAGGAGCGCGAGGGTGCCGGGCTCGGGTACGCGAAGGAACCCGCGGATCTCCCCGCCCGGCGCGAAACTCGTGTGGACGTTCACGTACGCTCGCCCGGCCGTCATCCCCGCGACGAGCGCGGCTTCCGCGCCCGCAGCCGTCCCGCCGCCGAAGTTCGTGAGGAACGCCGCCGTGTAGCTGGCGGGGTCGTCGAGGAACCACGAGCCGGAATAGGCGCCGCTCGTGACGCCTACGGGGAAGCCTGGAAAGGTCCCCGGAAAGGTCGCCACGCCGACCACGCCCGGGGCATCCACGCAGCAGTGGATATGGGCGACGGTCGTCGTGCCGACGAGGTCCTGGAAAGCCACCTCTACGCTGAGCCGGTGCGTGAGGTCGTCGTAGGTGACCACCGCGGATCCGGTGCCCGGCGAGGCCACGGGCGGATTCTCACTGGGTCCGTCGAGATTCGCGATGAAGACCACCGCGGCATTGGCGAGCCCGGCGAAGAGCGAAAGCAGTGCAGCGAGAAGTAGGCGCGTCATCGAAGTCTCCCGGTGCGATTGTGGTTATGGAGGACGACCTCGGCCCGTCGCAAGAATCGCGCCGCTGCGCGTAACGCATTCAGTTTTCGATCGAATGCGGCGAACCGCGGCGCGTGGCGCGGCGCGGTGTAATGCAGCGCGACACTTTTTCGCGAATGCGGCGCGAACGCAGCCGACACCCGAGGCCCGCGCGGAGGTTCGCACCCGAAAACGCGCCTGCGGCGCGCCGATGACGCCGCGCGGTCACCGCAACGCGCGCGGCGCTGTAAAGAGTTCCGTCACTCGGGAATAGGCGCCGCCGCCGGCGCGTTTGCATCGTTTACACGCGCCGCCGATCCGCGCGCCGGACGCTCAATCTGAACGCGGCAAGGAGCCCCACGGCGAGGATCGCGATCCCGCACTCGAACGCGTAGGCGGCGGCCGCGTGCGCGTGATGGTCCTTGAAGTACGCGACGAGCTGGGGCCCGACGATCCCCGCCGCCGACCAGGCGGTGAGGAGTGCGCCGTAGACGACCGGCATCCGCGCCGTCCCGAACGCGTCCGCGACGAGCGAGGGTGCGGTGCCGAACCCGCCGCCGTAGCAGGCGAGCACGTAACAGACGAGCGCGCCGAAGAGCCAGGGATCGCGCACGTGCAGCAGGAGCCCGAACGCGAGGATCTGCGTGGCGAGGATCAGGCAGAACGCGTTCGCGCGCCCGATCCGGTCCGAGAGCCCGCCCCAGACGAGCCTTCCGAGCCCGTTGCAGACCGCGCTCGCGCCGATCAGCAGCGCGCCGGCGGCGGCGAGCGCGGCGATGCCCGTACCCGGGCGTGCCGCGGCCAGCCGTTCCTCGAGTAGCGGCGCCTGGAACGCGATCAGCATGATCCCGGCGGCGACGTTGCAGAAGAGCACGATCCACATCAGTGCGAACCCGCCCGCGCGCACGGGCGCGGCGACCGCACCGTGCGCGGCGGGCGGCGGCACGTTGCCCGGCGGCACGAAGCCCGCCGGCGGGTTGCGCAGGAGCGCCGCCGCGCACGCCCCGACGACGCCGAGCACCAGCCCGGCCGTCAGGAAGACGCGCGGCAGGGCCTCGCGATAGGCGCTCGCGACGTCGGCCTCGGCGATCTCCGCCGGCATGAACACCCCGAGCAGCCATTCGCCGAGAAGCTTCGACATGAGCAGCGCCCCGAGGCCGAAGCCCATCACGACCATGCCGGTGGCGAGTCCGCGCCGGTCGGGAAACCAGCGCACCACCGTCGCCACCGGCGTCACGTAGCCGAGGCCGAGGCCGGCCCCGCCGACGACGCCGTAACCGAGGAGGAAGAGCGCGACGCTGTTCGTCGCGAGCCCCGCCGCTCCGAGGGCGTGTCCCAGTCCGTAGGCGACCGCCCCGGTGAGCGCGAGGCGCCGCGGGCCGGCACGCGGCAGCAGCAGGCCGCCGGCCGCCGCTGCGAGCCCGAGGGTGAAGATGGCGATGCTGAAGGCCGCCGCGGTGAGGCTGTTGCTCCAGCCGTACGCGAGAACGATCTTCGACTGGAAGAAGCTCCACGCGTAGACGGTGCCGAGGCAGAGCTGCAGCGCCACCCCCGCGCCCGCCACGATCCAGCGGTCGGTCGGCGCGCCGGTCGCGCGCGCGATGGCCGGGACGGCGCCGATCGCGAGCCGCGCGTGCAAGGTGTTCGGATAGGCGTCCATCGTTTTCCTCGGCGCGATGTTCATGCGCAGGAGCGTACGGACCGCCTACCGATTCCCCCATCCGGCGGCCGAGCTAGGCGCCCTGCAAAGACGGGTGAGCACGCAACCCGGACGGATTAGCCCGGCGCGGCCGTGACTTTCTACCGTCGCGGCCGCCGCCCGGGCGGCCGGCGAAGAACGATTCCCTCGCCCCCGCCCACCGCCGCGGCGACACTTCGCGCATGAACTACGACGTCATCGGCGACGTCCACGGACAGCACGACCGGCTCGTCGCCTTGCTTCGCACGCTCGGCTACCAGGAGACGATGCGCGCCTGGCGCCACCCCGACCGCACCGCGATCTTCGTCGGCGACTTCATCGACCGCGGGCCGCAGCAGGTCGCGACCGTCAAGCTCGTGCGCGCGATGGTCGACACCGGCGCCGCGAAGGCGATCATGGGCAACCACGAGTTCAACGCGATCGCGTGGGCGACGCGCGACCCGGACCACCCGGAGAAGAAGCTGCGCCGGCACGACCAGGCCGGGAACCGGCGCCAGCACGCGGCGTTCCTGGCGGAGGTCGAGGGCTCGCCGCTCCACGCCGAGATCGTCGCGTGGTTCAGGACCCTGCCGCTGTGGCTCGACCTGGGCGACCTGCGCGTCGTGCACGCGTGCTGGAGCGACGCGGCGATCGAGCGGCTGCAGTCGCACCTCGGCTACGGCGGCGCGCTCACCGACGAGCTCGTCGTCGGCGCGAACCGCAAGGGACACTGGGCGCACGACGCGGTCGAGACGCTCTGCAAGGGACCCGAGGCGGACCTGCCGGCCGGAAAGTCCTTCGTCGACGCGGACGGCAAGAAGCGCACGAAGGCGCGCGTGCGCTGGTGGGAACAGGCGCCCGCGCCCGCCGCGCCGGTCTTCTTCGGCCACTACAACCTGAAGGCGCGGCCGGCCCCCGCGGGTCCGCGGCACGCGTGCGTCGACTACAGCGCGGGCGAAGGCGGCACGCTCGTCGCCTACCGGTGGGAAGGCGAGCCGGCCCTGCGCAAGACGCACTTCCTCTGGGTGTGACCGCCGGCGCCTACGGCGCCGACTCCTCGTCCTCGACGAGGTGGTGCGCGAGCAGGCCGAAGAAGCGGGTGTAGAAGTCCTCCGCGGCGATCGTCTCGCTCGCGACCTTCACCAGCGCGTCGTCGCTCGAGCCGATCGGGAGCGACACCGTGCCGAACGCGCCGACCCCGACGCTCGCGTTGGTCGGGCTCTTCTTCAGCGCATAGCGGTCCTGCAGGGCGCTCACGAACGCGACCGTTCCCCCGCCGACGTTGTTGCGCGCGCAGACGACGTGGAACTCGATCTCGAGGTGGGTGGCCGGGTCGTACTGGAACTTCTTGCGCCCCTCGACCGCGTCGGACCTCGACACCGTCAGGTAGCCCTGGCTGAGCAGCGCCCGCCGCGCCGCGTCGCAGGTGGCCGCGGGCGACGCCGGAAAGAGCCGCGAGTAGGCGCTCTCGGTCTCGAAGCGCTCCTGCACGTGGATGGGGGGAACCGGGGTCTGGCACGCCGCGAGCGCGGCGAGCGCGGGAAGGACGAGCGCGAGACGCATGGGACGGGGGCCGCTCCTGGGCTGTCGCTGCGCGACGACGGCCTTTCGACCGCCGCGCGGGGAGATGGTTGCACCTCGGACCGCCGGGAACAAGGGGCCGGCGCGGGGTCGCGGCGGAAAAGGTCCTGGCCGCGCGCGTCGCGCGGCGCTCGCGCGGCGATTGCTAGTCGGGGAGTCCGGCGGCGCGCAGGCCGCCGACGTAGCGCTTGAGGTCGTCGGGCCGGCGCAGCGGGTAGCGCGCGGCGAACGAGGAGATGCGGAACTTCGGGTCGAGGGCGAGCAGGTTGCGCGCGGCCGCCTTCGCCTCGGACCGGCGCCCCGCCTGCCAGAGCGCAGTCGTCAGGGTGCGGTGGCTCGCGACGAAGCACGGGTTCTGCCCCAGCGCCTTGCGCAGCCAGGCGACCGCGTCGTCGTAGCGCCCGCCGAGGCACTCCGCGAGCCCCGCCGCGCTCCACGAATAGAAGCTGAACGGGTCGAGCGGGCTGAGGCGCTCGGCGGTACGCAGTCGCGCGAGCGCCTCGTCGGACTCGCCGAGGTAGCAGCAGGTCGCGGCGCTCAACCCCCAGGCGAAGGCGGAGTTTCCGTTGAGCTGCAGCGACCGCTCGAACATGTCAGCGGCGACCTCGGGCTGCCCGTGCAGCAGCGCCTCAACGTGCGCCGCGACCGCGACGACGAAGGCATCCCTCGGATCGAGCGCCATCGCGCGCCGCGCGGCATCGCGCGCGAGCGCGGTGTCGCGCGCCGGGTCCTGCGAGCGCTCCTCGCAGATGGAAAGAATGCACCACCACGCCTTGTACGCGTACGCGCGGACGCAGTTCGGGTCGAGCTCGATCGCGCGGTCGAGGTCCCGGCCGGCGCGGGCGAGGTCGTGCTCGTCGAACGTGTAAAGCAGCGAGGAGGCGCGCAGCACGAAGTCGTGCGCGTCGAAGCGGTCCGCCGGTTTCGCGGCGAGGCGAGCGACCTCCGCATCGAGAACGTGCGGCTCGATAGTGGCCACGATGCCCGACCCGACGCGGTCCTGGAACGCAAGACGCTCCTCGAGGGCACCCTCGTATCGCTCCGACCAGATTGTCCGGACCTGTTCGGCATCGACGAGGTGGACGGACAGCCGCAGCGCGGCCCCGTGCCGTCGCAATGCGCCGTCGAGGACGTAGCCGACGCCGAGCTCCGCGGCGAGGCGCCGCGGATCCACGTTTCCGGCGGCGCCGCGCAGTGCGGCAGGCCGTCCCAGGACCGACAGCGACCGATTGCGCGCGAAGCCTTCGACGACGTCCTCGGCGACGCCCTCGGCGAAGGCGTCGTCGTCGGGATCACTGCTCAGATTACGGAACGGCAGGACCGCGATGGTCGGCCGGCTCCCGCTGCGTGGCAGGGTGGGTGCGGCGCGGACGGTCGCGGACGCCGGTACGCGAGCCTCCGGCTGCGGCGCGGCGCGGGGGAACCCGGAGCGTTCGCCGTTCGGGACGACGTTGAGCGCCACCGCCCGCAAACCGATGTCGCCGATCAGGCGGTAGCCGCGCCCGTGGACGGTCTCGATGAAACGCGGGGCCTTGGGGTCGTCGTGCAGGATGCGCCGCAACTCGGCGACGAACTGCTTGACCTGGCCTTCTTCGACGCAGGCGTCGGGCCAGGCAGCCCCGAGCAGGGCCTCCTTGGTCACCATCTGGTCGCGGTGCTCGACGAGGTAGCGCAGGATCGCGTACGCCTTCGGCGTCAGCGCAATGCGCTGCGCGCCCCACCACAGGCACTCGTTCCCCACGTCGAGATGCAGCGCCGCAATGCTGGGCGCGCGCCCCCAGACCACCCTATCCATGTCAGCACCACCCCCCGGTGGACGCCTCCCCTTGCGGCCCAAAGTACCACAGAAAGACCACCAAGAAACCACTACTAATCCACCGCGCCGATGCTCGAATCGCGTGGAGCCGATGGCTCGGCGGTCCCGGGCGGGCCCGGGGGATGAATAGAACAATTTCAGGAGGTAATCATGGTGATGAATCGAAAGGATCTGGGGGGTTCGGCGCAGCTCAAGAATGGCGAGCGTGAAAAATCCGTCGTTCTCGCATCCGATGTGCACACCGCTGACGCCCGGAAAGTCCACGTAGGCGGGCTGGTCAACAGACGCCCGGTGACCCTGCCGAACGCGGCGACTCGCGATGCCGGCAAGGTCCAGGTCGGTGGCCTCATCCGGAAGCAGCCGGTCACACGCCCCAATGCAGCCACCCGCGACGCTGGGAAGGTGCAGGTCGGCGGACTCGTCCGGAAGCAGCCTGTGACACTCCCCAACGCAGCCACCCGCGACGCCGGGAAGGTGCAGGTCGGCGGACTCATCAAGAAGCAACCAGTGCGGCTTCCCGGTGCGGCGACCCGCGACGCCGGCAAGGTCCGCGTCGGCGGGCTGATCAAGAAGACGCCGGTGAAATGACGCGGGGCAGGTCGACCCCCATCAGGCCGATCGCGTGCGCGCGGCATTCCGCCGCGCGCACTGCCGCTCGCCCCGGCACTGCGCTCAGGTGAGGCCATGACCACCGAAACCCTGTACCGCCCGGTCGAATCGAACGCCGCCCGGGAAATCCCGATCGTCACCTTCCGCCGGGTGATCCCGCAGTGCCGGCCGGTGATGCGCGCCGATCGCTCGGCGATGGGCACGCTCCCAACGCGCGCCTTCCGCTACTGCGAGGCGGTCACGACCGCCTCCGCCTTCGGCTGGTACCTCTTCCCGCCGCTCGAGTTCACCGTGCAGTGGGACGGGACCGACGTCATCTGGACCTACGAGGGTGCAGAAGCCTGGTACCCGCTCACCTCGGCGCAGTTTCCCGGCTTCGCCGGCTACTTCGACGGGCTCGCCCCGCCCGAGATGCAGGGCTTCTCGCCGCCGTTCCTGAGCGCGCTCCCCGAGCCCGGTGTGCTGCAGGTCTGGACCGGCCACATCGCCACCACGCGTCCGGGCTGGAGCCTGCTCGTGCGCCCGCCCGCGAACCTCCCGCGCAGCCAGTGCTACGAGCTCTTCGAAGGCATCGTCGAGACCGACCGCTGGTTCGGGCCGCTCTTCATCAACGTGCGCCTCACGCGCACCGAGTTCCCGATCCGCTTCGGCCCGGAGATGCCGCTCGTGCAGGTCCAGCCGGTCCCGCGCAGCGTCTACGCGGAGGAGACGCTCGGGAAGTTCGGCTACGTCGACGACCTCGCCGGCCTCACGCCCGACGACTGGGAGCGCTACCGCGCGACGGTGGTGAAGCCCAATCTCGATCCGCATCGCCGCCCCGGCCAGTACGCGGTGGCGGCACGCAAGCGCCAGAGCCGCGGCGAGGGCGCGCCGCCGGAGGGTGACCCCGGCGCATGACCGCCCTCGCCCGCGCCGCCGCTCGCGCGCTGCCGGGACCGCTCGCGGCCCCGGATGCCCGCGCCCGCCTGCACGGCCTGTGCTGCGCGGCGGTGATGATGCTGATCTGGGCGGCCTATCCGGTCGTGACCCGGCTCGCGGTCACGCAGACGCTCGCGCCGCAGGACCTCTTCGCGCTGCGCTTCGGCATCAGCGGCCTCGTCCTCGCCCCGTACCTCGCGCGGCTCGCGCCGGCGCTGCCCCGCGGCGCGTGGGTGCAGGGGCTCGGGCTCGCGCTCTGCCAGGGGCTCGTCGCCGCGCTCCTGATCGGCGGCCTCGCGCTCGCGCCGGCGAGCCACGCCGCGGCGCTCGTGCAGGGCGCGATGCCGGCGTGGGTGCTCGTCGTCGGCGCGCTCTGCCTCGGCCGCCGCCCGCCGCGGCTCGCCGCACGCGCGATCGGGCTCATCGCCGCGGGCGTCGTCGCGCTCGTCGCGGGTGCGGCGCTCGACGCGCGCGTGCTGCGCGGCGACGGCCTGTTCCTCCTCGCCTCGCTGCTCGCAGGCGGCTACGTCCTGCAGGCGCGCCGCTACCGCCTGCCGCCCACCGCCGCTGCGGCCTTCGTCGCGGTGTACACCGCGGTGGGCTTCCTGCCCGGGTACCTCCTGTCGGGGACCGCGGGCCTCGCCGGCGTCCCCGCCGGCGAGCTCGCCTTCCAGGCGCTCTACCAGGGGGTGCTGGTGGGCGTCGTGTCGTTCATCGCGCTGAACCGCGCGATCGCGCTCCTCGGCGGCACAACGGCGAGCGCCTTCGTCGCCGCGGTGCCGGTGCTCACCGCGCTGATCGCGGCGCCGGCGCTTGGCGAGTGGCCGTCGTTCCTCGACTGCGGCGCGCTCCTGCTGATCGCGCTCGGCGTCGGCTGCGCCGCGCGCGCGTCGCGCGAGGACCGCGTCGCGCCCCGCCCGGAGCAGGCGTGATCCAGGCGACCGCCATCGCGATCGGGGAGAGCGCCGAGCGCGCCGCGGGCCACGCCGCGCCCGCGGGCGGCCGCGCGCGCCGGCGCGACCTCATCCGCCAGATCGAGGCCGCGCGCAAGTCGCGCGTGGTCACCTACGTCTGCAGCGACCGCCCCGGGCTCGCCGCGCAGGTGGCCGAGGACGCGGTGCGGCCGCTCTACGACGTGGTGCGGCAGATCGGGCGCGTCGAGCACATCGACCTCTTCCTCTACAGCCGCGGCGGCGCGGTCGAGGTGCCGTGGCGCATCGTGAGCATGCTGCGCGAGCACTGCCGCCGCCTCGGCGCGATCGTGCCGTTCCGCGCCTACAGCGCCGCCACGTTGATCACGCTCGGCTGCGACGAGATCGTGATGGGCCCGAAGGCCGAGCTCGGCCCGATCGACCCCGCGGTGCGCCGGCGCGCGACGCAGGAGGACGGCGCGGTGAGCGACGAGGAGATCCACGTCGAGGACGTGATGACCTTCGTCGCGTTCCTGAAGGAGCAGAGCGCGGTCTTCGGCGAGGCGACGCTCGCCGACCAGCTGCGCCTGCTCACCGAGCGGCTCTCGCCGTGGACACTCGGCAAGATCTGGCGCACGCACAACCACATCCGTGTCGTGGCGCAGAAGCTGCTCGCCGCGCGCGCCGATCCGCCGGGCGAGCCGCAAGCGCACCGCATCGTGGAGGCGCTGATCGAGCGCACCGGCTCCCACGACCACGCGATCACGCGGCGCGAGGCGCTGGACATGGGCCTCCCGGTGCGCGCCGCCGACCCGGTGCTCGAGGCCGCCGCCTGGACCCTCCTCGAGGAGTACGAGCGGCTGCTCGAGACGCTGCGGCCGGTGGACGCCAACGAGCTGCTCGGCCGGGCGGCCGACGACGCCGAGCTGCCGCAGACGGTCGCGATCATCGACTCGACGCAGGCGACCTGGGCTTGCCGCGGCCTGCTCAAGCTCCAGCGCGTGCGGCAGCCGCCGCAGCAGATCAACCTCAACATCAACCTCGGGCTCACGCTGCCCGAGCGCGTGACCGAGCAGTCGCTCCCGCGCGGGTTCGTCGAGCGGCTCGCGAGCCAGCTGCGCGGCGAGCTGCCCGCGCTCGTTCGCGACCAGCTGCGCGAACAGTGCCCCGCAGTGCGCGTGGACGCGCGGCTCCAGGCGACTCAGTGGCGCGACGTCACCGCGGAGGCCGCATAGGCCGGCGCGCGATGGACCGGGCGAGCGTCCTCCTCGAGCAGCGCCTCGACGCGGTCGAGGCCGATGCGCTCGCCGAGTCGGTCCTGCGCGGCCGCATGGGCGCGCGCGACGAGCGCGCGGCGCTCGCCGAGCTCGCCTGCCGCGTGCTCGTCGACGAGGCCGACGCCGCCGGGCGCCCCGCGCCGCGGCGCGCCGTGCGGCTCGCGCTCGCCGCGCTGAAGTGGGGCCTCCCGCTCGCCTTCGCGCTGCGCATCGCGGCGATGATCGGCGCGTTCAACTAGGGCGCGCTCCTCCCGAGCGGGGCAAGCCCCGATCCGCGACCGGGCGTGCGACGCGCCGGCGGCGCCTTTGCGACAATGCGCCATGCAGCTCGTGGCCACGATGATCGGCGCGACCGGGGTGTACACCTACTCGGGGGTGGTGCTGCGCGACCCGGACGGACACTTCCGCGCCGAGGCGCGCGTCTTCGACCATCCCGACCCCTCGGTCTCGCTCCCCTCCGGCACCACGCCGCGCCACCTGGTGACCGCCGAGGGCGCAAGCCTGACCGACGCCAAGCTCGCGCTCGAGCAGGCCCTGGCGGCGAAGCTCGGCGCGCTCGACTGGGTGCGCTGGCGCGACGGCGACCCGCGCCGCGCGCGGCGCTGAGGCGCGGGCGGCGGCACCGGCGGTGGCCAGGCGCTATTCCCTCTGCAAGAGCAACCGGGCGGGGCGCAGGCGGACTATCTCGAGGCGATCGATCCGGGGACTTCGGCCAGCTCGCGCAGAACCTCACGCATGACTTTCGGACGCTTCGAGGCGACCGCAAGAAGTGAGCGCGCCGCGCCCGTCGGTTGGCGGCGGCCCTGCTCCCAGTCCTGAAGCGTCCGAACCGAGACGCCGAGCAGGCGCGCGAACTCCGCTTGGGAGACGCCGACCTTGTGGCGTGCTTCGACTGCGGTCGGCACCGGTAAGGTGATGCGCTTCCCCTTGCCTGCCTTGATGTCCCGAACCGCCTGGAGCACTTCCGCGCCAATGTCCCGCCGGGCGTCGCGGCGGCGCAGTTGCCTGTCAGTCCGCTTCATCGACGAACTCCTCTTTCAAGACTCTCAACACGTGCCCCGGAATGTTGTCCCGGGCACTCTTCGAGTAAATCGTGAGCAGCCAGATCTCGCCGCGTCGAGTCCGGGCGAAGTAGATCACCCGCACGCCACCGCTCTTGCCGGCCCCGCGCCGTGACCAGCGGACCTTCCGCACGCCGCCGGAGGCCTTGACGAGCCGGCCCGCATCCGGGTTCGCCGCAAGGTACACCTGCAGTGCGCCGTACTCGTCGTCGTCGAGGTAGTCATAGACCAGGCTCGAAAAGAGCGGCGACTCGATGAACGTGAGCATCGTGACTATACGGCAATGCCGTACTCCGCTCAAGTGCGGCAGAGAACGAGGACGTGACCGATTGTGTGCCGGCGAGTGGCTCAAGCCGTAAGCCCGAAGCGCAGCAGCGGCCCAACCACGCCGGCGCCGCGCCGTCCGTGCTCAGCTCGCGCCGGGCGCCCCGCTCGCGGGCTCCGGGCATCGCCCGTAGCGGATGAAATGAAGCGCGGCCGCCAGGCTCGCCTCCGCCGGGTCGCCGAGCTCGTGCGCAAAGTCATCCTCGGCCGGGCAGGTCGGGCTCAGTCCGTCGAAGTAGTCCCCCTCGCCGCGCGCGTTGAGGACCCGGAACGTGATGACCCAGTAGGTCCAGTCGCCGTACTCGACCACGGTCATGCCGACCGGTTTCCCGCACGTCGCCGCGCCCACCGTCACGACGGTCATGTGAGGCGCCAGTCCGCTGATCAGCGCCTCGCTCGCCGAGCACGACTCTTCCGAGGTGATCACGAAGAGCCGCGGCAGCGACAGGGCGCCCTCCTTGGTTGAACGGAATGGGATGTCGTGATCGCTGTCCCGATAGCGCTCGTTGTGCACGATCCGCAGGAAGGTCTTCCCGTCCACACGGCGCCCTCCGATCGCGCTCGCGACGTCGCGCGCGACGCTGACGCTGCCCCCGGGGTTCATCCGCAGGTCGAGCACCAGCTCGTCGATGCCCTGCGCGCGCAGGCGCGCCGCGGCGACCGCGAACTCGACCCCGGCCGACCGATCGAAGTCGTGGAGGACGAGGTAGCCGACCCGGCGCCCGGCGACGTCCAGCACTTTCGCGACGCTCACGGCGGATCTCGAATACCCGGCCCAGGCGATCGTCAGCTCGCGGCCCGCGTGACCCGGTGACGCGAGCTCGAGCCGCGTCGAGCCGGCAGACCGCGGCACGCCCGCCGCGACACCGGTGCGCAGTGCATCGACGGGGATCCCGTTGATCGCGCGGACGACGTCGCCGCGACGCACCCCCGCGAGCGCCGCAGCCGATCCCGGATAGACGTAGGACACCGCAATCCCGTCCGCGCCCTCCGGCCCGGTCACCAGGCCGACGCCCGTGACCGTGCGTTCCTCGCGGGCACGCGCGGCTGCGACCAGGTCGGCGCCGCTCCAGCGATCGCGCTCGGTGCGCATCTGCCGGACGAGGCGCCCGGGGGACGCTGCCGCGACGCGCTTCGCCTGCGCCGGCTCGTCGCGCCAGAGATACTGGTCGGCAAGCAGGACCTCGGAGAAGGTGAAGTCCGACACCCTGTAGAGCCGCATGTCCCCGATCAGCGCCAGCAGCATCGGCCCGGTGGGGTTCAACGCCGCCGCCAGGTAGAGGAGCGCATGCGAGAGATAGACCGCCGCGAACGCCAGGTAGAGCACGGCCGAGAGCGCCGACCGTCCCCATTCGATCGGCTGCGCGCGCGCCCACGTGATGAGCGGCAGGCCCTCCCGGTGATAGAACCACCACCAGATCCCCATGCCGGTTGCGGCCGCGAGACCGCCGATGACCGGGACACCCATTGAGAGCGACGCAACGGTCGCGATGAACAGGGCCGCGAGCAAGCCGTCGAGCCGTCCCGTCCTGGCGAGCGTCGATGCGCACCACGCATGCAGCGCGAAAAGCGACGTCAATCCACCCGCGACTGCAGCGATCGCGGCGGCGCTGGCGAACGGGACGCCGCTATCGTCGAGGAGCGCAAGGAGGGCCGCCCCGACCAGCACCGACAGGCCGAGCGCGGTCCCGTGCAGGCCGCGACGTCGTGCGAACGCCGCGCCAAGCCACGCGAGGACGAGCGAGGCGCCGAGGCCGGCGAGTCGAGCGGTAGCGTGGTCCTGCGCGGCGCCCGATGCCATCGGCCCGAAGTACGGTGCGACGTGAGCCAACCCCGCGGGTGCAACGGCGAGCAACACCAGCGCATAGCTCGCTTCTCCCGGCGCGCTCGCCGCGAAACGAAGCGCGCGACGCGCGTGACCGGCGACGAGGAGGACGAGCCCGAGCGTCAGCCCGGCCAGCGCGTCGTCGATCCCCAGCGGGTGCCAGTCGAACCAGTCGGCCACGTAGACGCAGAGGAGCATCGCGGTATGAACCGCGGCGGACTCCAGCGACAGGCGGTCCGCGACGTGCGTCGCGGGCAGCGCTAGAAGACCGAGGACGAAGACGCCGGTCGCGATCCACGCGCCGAGCATCACGGCGAGGCGATAGTCCCACCCGTGCGTCAGCGCGACGAGCGTCGGGCCGATGATCGCAACGGCTGCCGCGGCCACCACGAGCACGGCGGCAGCCTGCGACTGGGCCGGATCACCAGGCCGCGGGTGTACCGCCGATTCGCATTCGAGGATCGCGGTGTGCATGCGCCCAGTATGCGGACGCAGTGGCTCACCGGACGAGCCACTCCCGGCGCGACGGCGCGCGAACTGCAAACATGTGTGTGAGGACTGCAAACATCTGTGAAGGACCTGCGGCGCGTTCGAGATGACGGCCGGCCGCCGGGCTCGGCGGACCCTCAATAGGCGTATCGCAGCGCGTAGCCGACCAGCGCCAGGCCGATCGGCACGACGACCGCCGTCATCAAGGCGATGATCGTCATCACGATCGCGTTCTCGCAGACGAAGCGCAGCATGGGCTTGCCTCCGGAAGCGCCCGCTCCACGCGGCGGGCCAGCTCATTCTGCTGGCCATGCTGGCTCATGGAATGAGCCTGCAGTCGCACCGAGACGTCGAGCCGCGGCACGACCGCGCCCTGCGTGCCGCGATCGAACGTCGCGTCGGGAAGGCTCAGGGTCTAGCGGCGTCCGTCGGAGGCGCGGGCGAGGGTCAGCTGCGGCTTGCCGTTGCCGAGGACGCTCGCCCGCAGCCGGACGAGCCGCCCGCGCAGCTCGGCGAGCCGCGCGAGGAGCGCCTCGCGCTGGCCGTCGGGCGCGAGCTCGAGCAGGTTGAGCACGACCCGGCTCTGGAGCTCGAGCTGCGCGAGGAGATCGCGCGTGAGCCGGTCGATCCGTGCGACGGTGGCTGCGTCGGAGAGGTCGGTCATCGGATTGATCGGCTCGAGCGGCGAAGCGGCCTTCGCGATGCGGGAGAGTGTGCGCGCAGAGCGGGCTCGTCAGGTGGGCCTCGTCACAATCTTTGACGCTAGAAGTGAAAACTTTTGTGACGGCGCCGGCGCGACCGCGTCCGGCACGAGCGGCCTATCCGCCACGCTTGCGACGTCCCGCCTTTCTTCGTACCTTGAACTGGGTCACGAGCTCGTCCTCGGTCAAGCGCGCGCCCGCCAGGGAGACGCTGCGGCGCATTGCGGCTACGCTGGAGCTGCTGGAATGAACAAGCGCGACATCGGATAGGAGATCCTCGCCGGTCTGGATGAGTTCGCGGCCTGGAGGCGGTGCGAGCGAACGCTGAAGACCACCCGCGTCGAGCTGCCGAAAGCCGCCGACGTGCCGGCGATCCGGGCGCGACTCGGGCTGTCGCAGGAGACGTTTGCTACCTGCATGGGCGTCAGCGTCGGGACGCTTCGCAACTGGGAGCAAGGCCGCTGCGAACCGCAGGGACCGGCTCGCGCCTGCTCCTCATCGCAGACCGCAAGCCGCGCGCATTCCTCGAGGCGGTCCAGCTCGCGCGCCGGGCACGGCGGGCGGCGTCGAGCACGTCCAGGTCGTCCAGCGTGGCGTAGCGCCGCGCGCCCGGCGCCCGCTCGGCGGCGAGCGTGCTCTTGCCCGACTGCCGCGCGCCGGTCACCACGACCGCAGGCGTCACGCGCAGCCGCGCGGCCAGCGCGCGTTCGACCAAGCGGGGTAAGGTCGTCATGGCGTGGATGATGTCCATTCATGACGTGGATGGTCAGCCGCTCAGCGTCTTGAGCAAAGCAGCCAGAACCTGCATTCTTCGCGCGCATCCATCCCCTGCGCGAATCGCGCTTGAGCCCCGCGCCAATCCACCGGACACTCGCAGTATCGTGGGTCCATCCGCCCGCCGCCCAGGAGCACCGATGTCCGCACCGCCCGACCCCCGCCCGACCGCCCTCCTCGCCGCCGACGCGGCCCCGCGCAAGCAGCCGTCGAACTACCCCGCGCCGTTCGCCGCGCGCGTCGCCGGCCGGCTCAAACGCCCGCTCGGCGATCCGTTCGGCCTGACGAACTTCGGCGTGAACCTCACGCGCCTCGCGCCGGGCGCGATGTCGGCGCTGCGCCACGCGCACACGAAGCAGGACGAGTTCGTCTACGTGCTCGAAGGCGAGCCGACGCTCGTCACCGACGAAGGCGAGACCGCCCTTCGCCCCGGCATGTGCGCGGGCTTCAAGGCCGGCACCGGCAACGGCCATCACCTCATCAATCGCACCGATCGCGACGTCGTGTATCTCGAGGTCGGTGACCGGACGGCGGGCGACAGCGGCACCTATCCCGACGACGACCTCGCGGCGGCGCTCGGCCCCGACGGGCGCTGGCGCTTCACGCACAAGGACGGAACGCCGTACGGCGCCTGACCGGACGCGGCGCGCTCACCCCGCCGGAACCGGTGCGGCGTCGGGCAGCAACCCGGCGCGCTTGAGGTCGCGCCAGAACGCGCCGGGGATCGGCGCGCGCAGGAGCTCCAGGTTCGTCTCGAGCTCGTCCGGCGAGCGCATTCCCGCGACGACGCTCGCGACCGCGGGGTGCGCGAGCGGAAACTGCAGCGCCGCCGCCGCGAGTGCCACGCCGTGGCGCGCGCACACGCCCTCGATCGCGCGGACGCGCGCGAGGACCTCCGGCGGCGCGTCCCGGTAGTTGTAGCGCCCGCCGCCGCCCGCGCCGGTCGCGAGGATGCCCGAGTCGAACGGGGCGGCGACGAGCACGCCGACGCCCCGCCGGCGGCAGAGCGGCAGCAGCCCGGCGAGCGCACCTTGATCGAGCAGGGTGTAGCGGCCCGGCAGCATCACCGCGTCGAGCTCGCCCTCGCGCACGAAGCGCTCGCAGATGTCCACTTCGTTCAGGGCGACGCCGATCGCGCGCACAACGCCCGCGCGGCGGAGCTCGGCGAGCGCGGGGTAGGCGCCGGCGATCGCCTCGCGGTAGCGCTCGTGCACGCGCTCGCCGTGGTACTTGCGGTTGACGTCGTGGATCAGCAGGAGGTCGACGCGGTCGAGCCCCAGGCGCTGCAGGCTCTCCTCGACGGAGCGCAGCACGCCTGCGCGCGAATAGTCGAACTCGACGTCGAAGGGCAGCGCGCCGGCGAAGAGCCCGCCGGCGTCGCCGCCCTCGCGCCGCGGGCGCAGCAGCTTCCCGACCTTGGTCGAGAGCACGAAACGATCGCGCTCGAGCGCGCGCAGCGCCTGCCCCACGCGCCGCTCGGCGAGCCCGTGGCCGTACTGCGGCGCGGTGTCGATGTAGCGCAGCCCTGCGGCCGCCGCGGCGGCGAGAGTCGCCTGAGCGGCCGCATCCGACGTCGCCTCGAACAACCCGCCGATCGCAGTCGTGCCGACGCCGAGGGTCGACAGCGCGAGGTTCGATCGCGGCAGAGGTCGAAGTGCGGTGGGGTCCCAGCCCATGGCGCTTTCGTGTGCGGACGGCATGGTCCCACACGCCGACGCCTCTAGTCGCGCATTGCTTAGGCGTTCGTCTGCTTACGCGTAGCGACGACAAGTCAGGCGGTCACGACCGCATGCAGGCTCACCGCTTGAGCCACAGGGGCGCGCAGACTCGGCGGGGCCATGGTCCCGCGCACGCGCCAGAATTCGTCGATCGACAAGGCGGCACCGCCCATCGAGTCGCTCATTCTTCTCCTTCGCGACCAGCGCGTGATTATCGACACCGACCTTGCCGCGCTCTACGGCGTATCGACTAAGCGGCTGAACGAGCAGGTGAGCCGCAACGCCCAGCGCTTCCCCGGGGACTTCTGTTTCCGGCTCTCCGCAGCGGGAAAGGCCGAGGTGGTCGCGCATTGCGACCACCTCGCCCGCTTGCGGTTCTTGTCGAGCCTCCCGAAGCGCAGGATCGGCTTCGTGTGAGGCGCGGCATCGGGCGCGCGGGATTCGTGAAGGACCACCGGCCGTGCTCGCCACGCTCGCCCGCCTCCGCCGCCGCTACGCCCTTCCCGATCCGGAAGCGCTCGCGCGCATCGCGCAGGAGCGCCGCGAGTGCCCGACCCGCGCCGAGCGCGCGCTCACGGCGTTTCTCAGCGAGGTGAACGGACACGCGCTCGAGGGCCGCTTCGTGCGCGAGTGGGTGTGCGGTGACCGATGGATCGTGGACTTCTACTTCCCCGAAGTACGGCTCGCCATCGAGGTCGACGGTGGCTACCACCGCTCGACCTTCCAGATCGGCTGGGATCTCTTCAAGGCGGCCGAGCTCGAGGCCGCGGGGCTCACGCTCGTGCGCCTGACCAATCAGGAGGTCCTTGGCGATCGCGAGCGGTTAATCGCCAAGCTTCGGCAGGCGTGGGGAGCGGCGCGGGATCTCCGAGCCACCCTGCAGACGAAAGAGGTGGTCACAGGCGGTGACCACCTCTTCCGAATGACCCGGTGTGCCGGTGTGCCAGCCGGCGCGCCGCCCGTCCGGGCTATAGCGCCGCGCCCTTCGCCTTCAGCGCCCGCCACACCTTCTCGGGCGTGATCGGGATGTCGATGTGCGTCACGCCGAGGTGGCGCAGCGCGTCCACCACCGCGTTCGCGATCGCCGGCGGCGCGCCGACGGTCGCCGATTCGCCGACGCCCTTCGCGCCGAGCGGGTGGTGCGGCGAGGGCGTGATCGTCTTGTCGGTCTCCCACTTCGGCGACTCGAGCGAGGTCGGCACGTAGTAGTCGATGAAGCTGCCGCCGGTGATGTTGCCGTCGTCGTCGTAGGTGATCTCCTCGTACAGCGCCGGCGCGAGGCCCTGGTTGAGGCCGCCGTGGATCTGGCCGTCGACGATCATCGGGTTGATGATGTTGCCGCAGTCGTCCACCGCGACGAAGCGCCGCACGCTCACCACGCCGGTGCCGCGGTCGATGTCCACGACGCAGATGTAGCTCCCGAACGGGAAGGTGAGGTTGGGCGGATCGTAGTAGTGCGTCGCCTCCATCCCCGCCTCCATCCCCTGCGGGTGGTTGGTGTAGGCGGCGAAGGCGCACTCCTGGATCGTCTTCGACTTCTGCGGCGCGCCCTTCACGAAGAACTTGCCCGGCTCCCAGTCGAGGTCGCTCTCGCTCACCTCGAGCAGGTGCGCGGCGATCTTGCGCGCCTTGTCGCGGATCTTGCGCGCCGCCAGCGCGCCGGCCGCGCCCGCGGTCGGCGTCGAGCGGCTCGCATAGGTGCCGAGCCCGTAGGGCGCAGTGTCGGTGTCGCCCTCCTCGACCTGGATGTCGGAGGCCGGGATGCCGAGCTCCTCGGCGACGATCTGCGCGTAGGTCGTCTCGTGCCCCTGGCCCTGGCTCTTCGTGCCGAAGCGCGCGATCGCCTTGCCGGTCGGGTGCACGCGGATCTCCGCGGAGTCGAACATCTTGATGCCGAGGATGTCGAAGTCCTTCGACGGCCCGGCGCCCACGATCTCGGTGAAGCTGGAGATGCCGATGCCCATCAGCTCGCCGCGCTTGCGCTTCTCCGCCTGCTCCTGGCGCAGCGCGTCGTAGCCGATGAGGTCCATCGCCTTCTTCAGCGCCGCCGGGTAGTTGCCGCTGTCGTACTCCCAGCCGAGCACCGACTTGTACGGGAAGGCCTCCGGCGGGATGAAGTTCTTCATCCGCAGCGCGGCCGGGTCCATGTCGAGCTTCTGCGCGAGCGCGTCGGTGATGCGCTCGATCGCGTGCGCCGCCTCGGTGACGCGGAACGAGCAGCGGTAGGCCACCCCGCCGGGCGGCTTGTGGGTGTACACCGCGTCGACCTCGCAGAACGCATGCTTGAGGTCGTAGGAGCCGGTGCAGATCGAGAAGAGGCCCGCGGGGTACTTCGACGGGTTGGCCGAGGCGTTCGAGTACCCGTGGTCGGCCACCGTCTTGATGCGCAGCGCCGTCATCGTGCCGTCCTTCTTCGCGCCGAGCTCCACCTTCATGTGGTAGTCGCGCGCGAAGGAGTCGGCCTGCAGGTTCTCCATTCGGTCCTCGATCCACTTGACCGGCTTGCCGATCACCACCGAGGCCGCCACCGCGATGACGTAGCCCGGGTACACCGGCACCTTGCCGCCGAAACCGCCGCCGATGTCGGGCGAGATGATGCGGATGCGCTCCTCCGAGAGCCCGACGTGGCCGGCCACCAGCGCGAACACGGTGCGGATCGCGTGCGGCGCCTGCGTGGTCATGTAGACGGTCAACTTGCCCTGCGCGGCGTCGAAGTCCGCGATGCACCCGCAGGTCTCCATCGAGGCGACATGGATGCGCGGCAGGTAGATATTCTCGCTCACCACCACGTCGGACGCGGCGAGCGCGCGGTCGCAGTCGGCGCGGTCGCCCGCCTCCCAGTGGAACGCCACGTTGTCCTTCTGGTCCTTCTTGTCCTTGCGCAGCACCGGGGCGCCCGGCGCGAGCGACTTGAACGGGTCGACCATCGGCGCGAGCGGCTCGTACTCGACTTCCACCGCGTCGGCGCCGTCGGCGGCGATGTAGCGCTCGGTCGCGATCACCGCGCACACCTCCTGCGACTGGTACATCACCTCGTCGGTCGGCAGCACCATCTGGGTGTCCGACGAGATCGTCGGCATCCAGTGCAGGTTGTACTTGGCGAGAGTCGGCCCGTCGATCACCGCGAGGACGCCCGGAATCTTCAGCGCCGACTCGGTGTTGATCTTCTTGATCTTCGCGTGCGCGTAGGGGCTGCGCACGATGTCCATGTACAGCATGCCCGGCAGCACGATATCGTCCACGTAGCGGCCCTGGCCGCGGATGAAGCGCGGGTCCTCCTTGCGCCGCATGGAGTGGCCCATGCCGCAGATCTTCGCGTCGGTTTTCGGAGTGGCCATGTCGTCGTCTCCTCGGAACCTGCGTCTCGCGCAGGTTCCCTGACTTGGGGGATCTGCAAGGGGGCGTCGCCCCCTTGTTGCAGCGCGCCTCAGCGCATCTTCTCGGCCGCGTGCTGCACGGCCTTGACGATATTCACGTAGCCGGTGCAGCGGCACAGGTTGCCCGCGATCGCCTCCCGGATCTCCTGCTCGCTCGGGCTCTTGCTGCGCTCGAGCAGCGCCACGCTCGTCATCATCATGCCGGGCGTGCAGTAGCCGCACTGCAGGCCGTGCTTCTCGGTGAAGCCCTCCTGCACCGGGTGGAGCTTGCCGCCCTGCTCGAGCCCCTCGACGGTGCGGATCGCCGCGCCGTCGGCCTGCACCGCGAGCACGGTGCACGACTTCACCGGGGCGCCGTCGAGGATCACCGTGCAGGCGCCGCAGTGCGAGGTGTCGCAGCCGATGTGGGTGCCGGTGAGCCGCAGCTGCTCGCGGATGAAGTGCACGAGGAGCAGGCGCGACTCGACCTCCGCCTGGTGCGTCGCGCCGTTCACCGTGACGCTGATCTGGTGCTTCGCCATGGCTACTTCCCTCCCGCGCGCTCGAGCGCCTTGAGCACGGCGCGCCCGGTGAGGACGCGCGCCATCTCGCGCTTGTACTCGGCCGAGCCGCGATGGTCGCCGCTCGGGTTCGCCTTGGCCGCGGCGAGGCGCCCGGCCTCCGCGGCCGCCTTCTCGTCGGGCACCTTGCCGACGAGCGACTGCGCGGCGTCGGTGGCCTCGAGCGGGACCGGCCCCGCGTTGGTGAGCACGATCGCCGCCTTCGCGACCGCGCCCTTCGCGTCCACGGTGAGCTGCACCGCCGCGGCCGCGGCGGCGAAGTCGCCGGTCTTGCGCTTGAGCTTGAAGTAGGCGCCGCCGCTGCGCGCCGGCGGCACCGGGATGCGGATCTCGACCAGGATCTCGTCGCGCGCGAGCGCGGTGGTGTAGACGTCCTGGTAGAAGCGGTTCGCGGCGATCGTGCGCTCGCCCTTCGGCCCGCGCGCGACGAGCGCCGCGCCGAGCGCGATCATGATCGCCGGCTCGTCGTTCGCCGGGTCGCCGTTGGCGACGTTGCCGCCGATCGTGCCGCGGTTGCGCACCAGCGGATCGGCGATCAGCGGCACCGCGTCGGCGAGGATCGGGAGCTTCGACCGGACGAGGTCGGAGCGCTCGAGCGCCGCCTGGCGCGTCATCGCGCCGATGCGCAGCTCGCCGCCCTCCTCCCGGATGGCGTCGAGGCCGGGAATGCGGCCGATGTCGACGAGGTGCCCGAACGCGCCGAGCCGGAGCTTCATCGAGGGCAGCAGGCTCATGCCGCCGGAGAGCACCTTGGCCTGGTCGCCGTGGCGCTGGAGCAGCGCGACGGCCTCGTCGAGCGACCTCGGCCGGTGATAGTCGAATGCAGCGGGAATCATCGGTCCTCCTTTCCGCGCGGGGCGCGGCTCCTGGTGAGGAAATCGCAGACCGGCAGTGCAGGAAGCGGACGGCGCGCCGGACACGTATCGCGCCGCGTCCCGCGCTGCGGTGCCGCAACTGCGGGCCGCGCCGAGCGGGGACTTTTTGTGTCGAGCGACGATACCTCAGCGCACGAGGCGCAGCAAGGCTTCGAGCGCCTCGAGGTTGTGCGCCGGGCCGAAGTGGTCGACGTACGGCAGCGCCGCGCGCATGCCGTCGGTTTCCGGACGGTAGCGCGGGTCGCCGGCGAGCGGATTGAGCCAGATGACGCGTCCCACCCGCTCCCGCAGCGCACGCATCGCGCGCCCGAGCGCTGCAGCATCGCCGTGGTCGAGGCCGTCGCTCAGGATCACGACGGTGGTGCGCCGGCCCGCCATCCGGTCCAGATGATGTGCATTGAACGCCTCGAGGCACGCGCCGATGCGCGTGCCGCCCGACCAGTCGGGGACGCTCGCCGCGAGCCGCGCCAGCGTCCGGTCCTCCTCGGCCGGCTCGACCAGGCGCGTGACCGGCACGAGCGCGGTGTTGAAGGCGAAGAGCTCGACCTTCCTTATGGCGCGGCGCAGCGCGAATCCGAGCGCGAGCAGCAGGCGCGTGTGCGCGTCCATCGAGCCGCTCGTGTCGTAGAGCACGACGAGGCTCGGCGTCTCGATCGGGCGGTCGCGCCGCGCGAGGCGCACGAGATCGCCCTCGCTGCGCAGCGCGTGGCGGAGGCTGCGGCGCAGGTCGACGTGCCCGCGCGTGCGCACCGGCACGAGCCGGCGCGTGCGGCGCGCGGCGAGCCGCGGCGCGAGGCGCCGCAGCATCCGCTCGAGCGTCGCGATCTCGGCCGCCGAGCAGCGGTCGAACGGCTTGCGGCGCAGCATCGGCTCGTCGCTGTAGCCGGGCGTGGCGCCGTCGGGCGCCTCGTCCTCGTCGGCGAGGGCGAGGCGCACGCGCTCGCCGTCCCAGCGCCACTGCGCGGGGCCGCGATGGTCGCGCGGCAGGTCGAGTCGCGGCGGGTCGCGCGGCGGGGCGCCGTCCCAGATCGCCTCGAAGAGCGCGTCGAAGAGCGCCCACGCGTCGCGCGGAATCTTGAGCGCGATGCGCAGCGCGCGGTGCACTTCGGCGCGGTCGAGGAGGTCGACGAGCGCGAGGGCGGCGGCCCCGTCGAGCTCGTCGCCGAGGCCGACGCGCACCCCCCGCGCGCGCAGCGCGGCGGCGAACTGCGCGAGCCGCGCGGCGAGGTCGCGGTCGCTGCCGCCGTCCACGGCTCAGGCCGGCTCGGCCGAGCGCGCGAGGAGCTCCCCGATCGCCGCGGCGCCGGTCGCGCGGAGGTCGTGCTCGTCCTTCAGCAGGCAGCCGAGGGTCGCGCCGACGATCTCCGCGTCGAGCCGGTCCTGGCGCAGTCGCACGAGCGCCTGCGCCCAGTCGATCGTCTCCGCGACGCCCGGGCGCTTGCGCAGGTCGCGCCCGCGCAGGTCCTGGACGAAGCGCGTCACCGCACGCGCGAGCCGCTCGTCGAGGCCGGGCACGCGGCCGCGCAGGATGCGCAGCTCCTTCTCCAGGCCGGGATGCTCGACGTAGAGGTAGAGGCAGCGCCGGCGCAGCGCGTCGCTCAGCTCGCGCGAGCGGTTCGAGGTGAGCAGCACGAACGGCACGTGCTCGGCGCGGATCGTGCCGAGCTCGGGGATGGTGATCTGGAAGTCCGACAGCACCTCGAGCAGGAACGCCTCGAAGGCCTCGTCGGCGCGGTCGACCTCGTCGATCAGCAGCACCGCCGGGCCCTCGCGGCGCGTGATCGCGCGCAGGAGCGGCCGCTCGAGCAGGTACTCGCGCGCGAAGATCAGGTCCTCGAGCGCGTGCGGGTCGTGCTCGCCGCCATCGCGCGCGGCGATCTTCAGCCGCAGGAGCTGGCGCTGGTAGTTCCACTCGTACAGCGCGGTGTGGGTGTCGAGCCCCTCGTAGCACTGCAGCCGCACGAGCTCGGTGCCGAGCATGCGCGCGAGCACCTTCGCGACCTCGGTCTTGCCGACGCCGGCCTCGCCCTCGACGAGCAGCGGCCGGCGCATCTCGCGCGCGAGGAACACGCCGGTGGCGATCGCCGGCTCGGCGACGTAGCCGCAGCGCTCCATCGCCGCCTGGACGGCGCGGATCTCCTCGTTCATCGCGCGGGCAGCGGGCCGCGCAGCCCGACGTAGGCGCGGTAGATCGCGACGCTGACCACCATGCCCCAGACCATGCCGCCGATCATGCCCCCGAGCATCGCCGGCACGCCGGCGCCGCCGAGCCACGCGGCGAGGCGGTAGTAGAGGACCACGCCCGCGACCATGCCGACGATCATCCAGCCGGAGCACGCAACGTTCTGCGCGAGGCGCGCGCAGAACTGCCGCCGGCACCCGGGGCGCACGCGGCGCAGCCAGACGAGCGCGCCGAGCCCGCCGGCGACCATCCCGACGTGCATGAGCGGGAGCCACTCGAGGTGCAGCCGCGCCACCGCGAGGAAGTCGGGCGCGCTCGCGGTGCAGAGCGCTGCGACCGCGGCCAGTCCGGCCCGCTGCACGTCGAGGGCAAGGCCGGCGAGCATGCCGACGGTGCCGAGCAGCATCATCGCCTGCGGCGCGGTGATCCCGACGCGCGTGGGCCGGAGCCAGCCGAGCGCGACGAAACCGGTGAGGACGGAGAAGCCGGTGACCGCCAGCCAGACGAGCTCGCGCGCCTCCTCGAGCGCGGCGAGCTGCCACCACCAGGCGAGCCCGAGCACCGCGACCGCGCACGCGGCCATCGCGTGGCGCCGCATCGCGCCGGCGAGCCCGGAGGCGAGCGCGGTCATCGGGCGACGCGCGGCGGAACGACCGCCGGAAGCCGTGGGGCGTCCATTCCCGGCGTTGTAGCAGAAACGGGGGGCCGTTCAAAGCCGGCGCGCGCCGGCTCGCGCGACCGGGCGACGCGGCCCCCCTTGTGCGCTGCAGTCGCGCCGGCGCCACGCGGCGGGCGCCGCGGTGCGCCGCTCAGGTCGTCGCGCGATGGGGTTGGGCGTCGTGCGCCCGGCCGGGCGCGAAGCCGGAGGCGTCTCCCGGCACGGGCTCGGCCACCGGCGCGACGTTCGGATTGAGCAGCCGGCTGAGCTCCTCGGAGAGGGCGCCGAGGTGGTCGATCTCGCGCGATAGCTGCTGGTAGTGCTCGTCCAGCTCCTTCGCCCGGCCGTCGAGCTCGATGGTCGCGTCGCGCAGCCGCATGGTGATCAGAAGACGCTTGCGCAGCCGGGTCCGCCGCTCCGTGAGCTGGCGCTCCAGCGGCGCAACGACGGCCTGCAGCCAGCGCGTAACGTCGACGTCCGCATTCGTGCAGATGTCCCCGACCTGCTTGACCAGCGTCTTGAAGAACCGGAGCGTCAGGTGCGACTTCTCGGTCGTGAGCAGGTTCGACAGCGTGTCGAACTGCTGCTTGAAGAGGCCCTCGACGCGCTCCAGGTCCCGCGTGCGCTCCTTCAGCGATAGGCGGGGCATGCCGTGATTCGGGAGCCCCGGCGCGGGGCAGTGCTTTGCGTACATGACCTTGAGCAGGCCCTGCGTCTCTTCGATCGTCCTCGACGCGGCATTCATCGTGGCGCGGAGATCCTCGAAGTAGTCGCGCATCGCGCGGCGCAGCCCGGCGGTGAAGGTGGAGCCGATCATCGACAGCAGCGCGCGCTTGGAGCGGCCTTCCAGCGCCGACGGGTCGAGCAGCGTGAACAGCTCGTTGGACCGCTCGGCGAAGACGCGCCTGAAGCGCTGGAACTCGATGAACTCGCGCTCGAAGTCGGCCTTTTCCTGACGCGCGCGCGTCACCATCATGTCGCTCGCCGCGCTGCGGCTCTTGTACAGGGCCCGCAGCTCCGTTATCTGCTCCTCGGCGTACGCGACGCGTTGCGCCAGCGCGCGCTGCGCGCTGCCGAGCATCGAGGCGACCTCGTTGCGCACGAGATCCCGGACGATCGTGCGCCGCGACGGCAGCAGGCGTTGCCCGAGCGCGTCTTCGATCGCGACGATGTTGCTCGCGGCGAGGCGGCGCACGTCGCCGGTCACCTTGCCGACGACCGCGTCCTTGGCCGAGACCGGCAGCACGCGCTCGCGGTCCACGCCGAGGACGCGGCTCACGTTCGCGACCTGCCGCTCGACGTCGCCGGCGACATCGTCCTGGCTGCGCAACCCGTCGCGGAGGGAGTCAACCTTGTTGATGAGCACGAGGCTGGTCTCGCGCCGGCGTCCCGCGGACGCGACGTATTGGCGCCACATCTGGATGTCCGACCGCGTCACGCCGGTGGCGACGTCCAGCACGAACAGGAGCACGTCCGCGTTCGGGAGGACGTCGAGCGTCATCTCCGGCTCGCTGCCGAGCGCGTTCAGCCCGGGCGTGTCGAGGAGAGTGAGACCGAGCTCGAGCAGCGGGTGGGGAAGGTTGACCTCCGCGTGCCGCCAGCGCGGAATCTCGACCGGCTGGCCGGCCGCGAACTCCGCGTGGCGCGGGTCGGCCTCGGTCGGGGCGAGACCCAGCCGCCGGAGGTCCTCGGGCGCGGCCCGGGTGGTCAGCGCGGAGAGCTTCAGCACGTCGGCCAAGTCGTTCGGGCTGCGGGGATCGATCGAAACGACCTGCCACGCGTCCGGGCGCTGCTTCAGCTCGTGCAGCGTCGCGTCGGTGCCGCGCGTCTCGATCGGGAGCAGGGAGATCGACGGCGGCCGCGTGGCATCCCAGGCGAACTCGGTCGGGCACAGCGTCCCCCGGCCCGGCAGGGCGGGGAGCAGCCGGGTGCCGCCGCGGGTGGCGAAGAGCGCGTTGACGAGCTCGGACTTCCCGCGCGAGAACTCGCCGACCACCGCGATGGTCAGCCGGTCCTCCCCGAGCCGCGCGAGCAGGCCCTCGCAGCGCGAGCGCGTCAGGCCGTCGAGCAGCTCGTTTCTGTCCAGCCAGCTCTGGAAGGCGTGGACGCGGTCGGCGACCGCGTTACGCCAGGCGCCGTACTCCCTAATCTGGTCAACAAAGCCGTTCGACACGGGGCCCCTGCAAGGCGTTCGCGGTCGGCCGGCGGCCGCACGGGATCATCCCGGCGTCGCCTGGCGCACCTGGACTCTCAGTGCAGCCCGGATCCGGCGCCGTGAAAATCTTCCTCCCCGGGCCTCGCTTTGACAGCTTGTTGCAGAGCGCCGCGGCGACCGCGAGCTCCACTGCCATCGGTTTGATCGTTTCGTACCCGGCCGTGTGTCGCGTTCTCGGCGTCCGGGCGCGTGCTCGACCGGACCGCCGCGGCCCCCGTGCGCGTGGCGCCGGCGCGCGCCGGACCCGGCTAGAGCGGCATCTCGATCGTCACACGCGTGCCTTCCCCGGGACGGCTCGCGATGTCGAGTCGCGCGCCGATCAGCTCGGCCTGCTCGCGCATGCCGCGCAGGCCGTAGTGGCCCGGTCGCGGCGCGTCGACTTCGAAGCCCCCGCCGTCGTCCGCGATCGTGACGACCAGCACGTCGGCGCCCTCCGGACCGGCCGTCGGGCGTCGCACGATGCGCGCCGCACCGTCGACGCGCGTCGCGCCCGCGTGCCGGTCGACGTTGTGCAGGGCCTCCTCGACGATGCGGTAGAGCGCCTCGGCGCGCGAGTCGGCGAGCGCGTCGGCGTCCGCGTCGCGCTCGAACGCGACCGTGACACCCTTGCGCGCCTCGAAGCGCGCGAGGAGCTGCGCGAGCGAGGCGCCGAGCCCGCTGTCGCGCACGGCGTTGTAGCGCAGGGCGGCGATCGCCGCGCGCGCCTCGTGCAGCCCCTCCTGGGCGGCCTTCTCGGCGTTCGCCAGCTCCTCGCGCAGCGCGCCCGGGTTCGCTTCGGCGAGCTTGCGCACCAGCCGGATCTCGGTGAGCAGCGCCATCAGCGAGTGCGCGAGGGTGTCGTGCAGGTCGCGGGCCATACGCAGCCGCTCGCGCACGACCGCGGCGTACTTGTTCTCCTCGCTCATCCGCTCGACCTCGCGCGTCCGCGCCGCCACACGCGCGTCGAGCTCCGCGTTGAGGGCCTGGAGCGACGCCTGCTCGCGCTGCAGCCCATCGACCAGCATGCGCAGCGAGTCGCCGATCCGGGCCGCCTCGTCGGCGCCCGGCGGCACGGCGAGCGCGGTGGCCCGGCCGAGGCGGATCGCGTCGGCGGAACGGGCGATCGCCGCGAGCCCGCGCATGCGTCGGGCGCTCGCCGCGATCCCGATGGCGGCGCCGACCAGACCGAGCGCGAGCAGCCCGGCGAAGATCTGGTGCTCGAGCGCGCGCGCCGCGGCGAACGCGGTGGCCGTGGGCTCGCGCACCCAGACCGTCCAGCCGAGCCCGGGGAAGCTCCCGGCCCCGTCGCTCACCGCGTACCCCGACACGTATTCCGTGCCGTCCGCCCAGCGGTGGACGAGCCGGCCGACGGCGCCGGGCGTGCGGGCCCCAGGCAGATCGACCGTCTTCCCCGCCAGCGCGGGCGGGCCGATGACCACGCGTCCCGCGCGGTCGACCACGAGCGACTCGACGGCGCGGCCGGGCTTCAGCGCGTCGGTCAGCCCCTCCTCGAGCGCGGCGACCCAGGCCCACGACAGCCGGGCGTCGACCACGCCGATCAGGCCCCGCTCGCGGTCGTGCACCGGCGCGGCGAGCTCGATGAAGCCGTCCGCGCCGCCATCGGGCGCAGACGGGCGTTCGTCGGCGGCCGGCCGGGCGGCGCGCAGATCGCCGATCCAGGGCGCTTTCGTGCCTTCGGTGAAAAACGGGCTCCGGTCGACGCGCTCGCCTTCGCCGCGCCCGCCGGTGGCCGCGATCACTTTGCCGTCGGCGTCGGCGAAGGCGACCCAGCCGAGCTCCGGCAGCGAGGACTGCCAGCGCTCGAGCAGCGCCCGCTGCCGCGCCGGGCCCTCGTGCCCGACGACGCGCGTGGCGAACACGTCGGCCATCGCCCGCAGCAGCTGCAGCCGGTCGTACAGGCTGCTGTCGAGCGCATTCGAGACCTGGAGCGCGTATTGCTGGTAGAGCGCGCCGGTCTGGTCCTCGAGCCGCTTGCGCGCGAGATTCCCGACCCAGACGCTTGCCAGGTAGGCGCCGGCGAAGAAGAGCACCGCGAGCGTCCAGCCGATCGCCGCGGCGAGCGAGCGGCGCGGGCTGATGCGGTCTAGCAGGCGGTTCACCACGGTCGGGCCCTCGGGCGGCGTGACCAGGGTCATGCGATGAAAGTGACGCGCGGCCCTCTCGGGGCGCGCATCCGCTTTCTATCATGAAGCCCGTGTTCGCCTACACTAGCCCGACGATGCCCGCACCGGTCCCCCAGGCGCAGTCGCGGCCGCGCATCCGGCTGCTCGTGGTCGACGACCAGCCGCTCATCCGGCGCGGCCTCGCGGTGATGCTCGCGACCGAGCCGGATATCGACGTGGTCGGCCAGGCCGGCGACGGGGCGGAGGCGATCGAGGCCGCGCGCCGCGACCGGCCCGACGTGGTGCTCATGGACCTGCAGATGCCGCGCGTCGGCGGCGTCGCGGCCACCCGCACGATCGTCGGGGAGCGGCCCGAAACCCAGGTCGTGGTGCTCACCACGTTCGACGCCGACGAGCTCGTGTTCGACGCCATCCGCGCCGGGGCCCAGGCCTACCTGCTGAAGGATGCGCCCGAAGCGGACGTGCTCGACACGATCCGCGCCGTGCACCGCGGGGAGTCGCGCCTGTCGCCGAACATCGCCCGCAAGGTGATGGAGCAGTTCCGCCTGCTGCCGGCGCGCGCCGGCGCGGCGGACCCGGCGCCGGCGAAGGACGACGAGCCGGCGAGCCTCGACGCGCTCACGGCGCGCGAGGAGCGGATCCTCGCCCTGATCGCCGAGGGCAAGAGCAACAAGGAGATCGCGCGCACGGTGTTCCTCGCCGAGGGCACGGTGAAGAACTACGTCAGCCGGATCATGGAGAAGCTGCACGCCCGCACGCGTACGGAGCTCGCCGTCAAGGCGCTGCGGACGAAGTAGCCGCCCCCGGCACACGCCGGCCGCGACGCGAAAGTGACGATCGGCACTCCCCCCTCGCCGGGCCGCCCCCTAGGCTCGCCGGTGGAGGGAGCTTCGGATGCTCCCGCAACAGGAGCCCCGCGCCATGTTCCGACCGCTCTTCGCCCTTGCCCTGCTCGTCCCGTGGCTCGCCGCCCATGCGCAGTCGGGGACCGCCGAGCCGCCGATCGAGACCGCCGGCCCGCTGGCGATCTGGATCTTTGCGCTGCTGTTTCTCGGCGCGATCGCCGCCTACGTGTACTTCACGTGGCGCGGCGAGCGCAAGCCGAAGGACGCGTCCGGTTCGAAGCGCGCCTGAGCGCGCGCGCTCTAGCACCAGGGGCCGAGCAGGTACTCCGCGCTCCGCGCGAGAAACGCGACGCCCGCGAACGTCGCGGCCTGCTGGAGCCACCACGGCGCCTCCGACCGCGGCGGCGCGGGCCGCTCGGCCGGCCGTGCGCCAACCGGCACGGCGCGCGGCGCCGCCTCGCCCGCGCGGGCGACGCAGAGCGCGTTCTCGAGCTGGAGCACGCGCTGCACGAGGAGGTATGCCGCGTCCGGCTGGCGCTCCAGCATCCGGAGGATCGCCTCCTCGGCGCGGGAATCCTTGTCGGTCACGCGAACATGCGTCAGCTCCGCGAGAAAGAGCCTCAGCTGAACCCGGTCGACGACGTTCATCGGGTGCACCTCCGGGACGGCGCGGCGCGCGAACGCGCGCCGCCAGAAAAGGGATGCGCAGGAGCGCACGGCGGCCGCTCCCGCGCGCGGCTCAGTCGTTGTACTGCGGGAAGCCCTGCGCTTCGAGGCGGTGCTTCTCGGCTTCGTTCTGCGCGACGATGCTGGCGCCGGAATACATGCCGTAGGCCGACATCGTGTCGGGCGACGCGGTCGCGGGCGCTGCGATCGCGACCGCCGTGCCTGCTGCGAGCGCGAGAAACAGGATGAGCTGGGTGGGTTTCATGATCGCTCTCCTTTCCGGAGATCCGCTCCACATGGAGCAGCGCCAAGGTATCCGTGCGCGGGTTCGCGCGGGAGTGCCGAAGGTCATGGATTCCGCGAGCCGCCCGGCGGGGCGCGGAACTCGCGCGCGCCGGGCGACTCGAAGTGCGAAACGCGCGCCGCGCCGGACGGCGCGCGCCTACTTGGCGCGCCGGCCCTGGGTGCCGAGAAGCAGGTAGGCGGTGAGGGTGCAGACGACCACGGTGATCGCGACGCACGCGCTCACCGCCGAAGCCGCGGCCGGAATGACGAAGACCGACGACTCGGCCGCGAGCGCCTCGGCCGGCAGGATGCCGGCGAACGAGAAGACGGCGATCAGGCTCCAGCGCCGCACGTAGGGCAGGAGCATCCAGCGCATCGCGCGGTTGTACGCGAGCGCGCTCTCGCGCATCCACACCGGGCCGCAGGCGGCGTCCTTGAAGAGCGCGAACGGGTTCAGGTACAGGATGAGCTGCCGCCACAGCGGCAGGCGCGCCCGCGCGTCGACCGCAAGCAGCCGCTCGACGTCCTTTTCGCTCACTTTGACGCGCATCGGAATCCCGAATCCGCCGGATCGCTGTCTGCAGGCATTCTGCCGGCGATGCGCGCGGCGTGCAGCCGGACCCGTCTCCGGACGTGAAATCCGTGGCGGGCGCAGCGTGGACTTATGCCGCGGGCCGGGTCCAGGACTCCGACCAGGCGAGGCAGCAGCTCGACGAGGGCTTGCCGAAGCGGTCCTGCAGGAAGACTTTCGCGGTCGCGGCCTCGCCGTTGACCGCGAGCTGCGCCCCGCGCGCCGGCAGGAAGGTGCTGTAGACGCCGAGCGGCCGGCCCATCGCGCCGGGCGGCATGGTGAGGATGAAGGGCTTCATCAGGTCCCACCACGTCAGGATGATCTCGCCGTCGTCGGAGACGACGCGCTCCTCCACCGTGCTCAGCGAGTCGCCGCCGCGGTCGAACGCCGCGTCGATCACCGGCAGCGTCTCGTCGGCGAACGGCGGGTGCAGCAGCGCCTCGATCGTGCGCTGCAGGTAGCGCGCGAGGCCGATGTTGTCGGCGTACACGAGCGGCCCCTCGCCGCTCAGGCCGCTCTCGATGAAGAGCGCGTGGCCCTGCCCCGCCGGGGACCAGAGCACGCGCCAGTGGCTCGCGCGGTCGGCGATCGTCTTGCCGCCGTCGTTCGAGAGGCGGATGAACGAGTTCTCCCCGGTCATCACGACGTCGTGGGGATCGACCATCTGGGGTTCGGCCATGTCGGGCTCCTGCGCGGTTACGCCGGCGAGAGAATGTGGATCACGCGGCTCGCGATGAGGTCCTTCGTCTGCGCGCCGTAGGCCTTCATGTGCGGCGCGGCGGCGTGGGCCTCGAGCGCCGCCATGCTCTCCCACTTCTCCACGACCACGAACGTGTCGGGGCCGTAGCGAGTCTGGAAGGGGAGCGCGTTCTCGGCGTCGATCGCGGCCCCGTACTCGATGCAGCCCGCCTCCGCGAGCACGTTGGGCACGTTGGCGCGGAAGGCCGCGAGGACGGCGGCGCGCTGCCCGGGCCTGGCGGTGACGACAGCAAGGACGTGGATCATGCGGTGGGCTCCCTCGCGCGGCGGGATCAGGCGACGCCTTCGACCACCCGCATGTCGCGGTCGGCCGCGTCGCCGAGCACGCGCAGCGCCTCCTGGTAGCCGGGGCTGTCGTGCGCGGCGATCGCCTTGTCGAAGCTGTCGAACTCGACGACCACGGTGCGCTGGTTGAGGCCGCCCTCGTAGGTCTTCGACGGGGTGCCGCGCACGAGGAAGCGTCCGCCCGCCGCCTGGACCGCGGGCCCGGCGATCTTCGCGTATGCGGCGAGCGCGTCGGGGTTCCTGATCGCGCGGTAGCAGACCACCCAGTAGGCCTTGGCCATCGCATCCTCCTCGTGAGTCGACGTGGCGGGTGCCGAAGGATACGGCGTTCGCGCGCCGGCGTCGAACGGCGGGCGGCCGGACGCGCACGGCGTGGGCCCCGAGAGACCGGCGGGAGGTCGCCGCCGGCGCTGGTCCGGAGCGGCCTAGTTGGTTGGGGGAATCTCCCGGATGGTCAACTCGCGGTAGATCCCGCCTGCCTCGACGCTCCCGACGGCCAGTCCCTGCCGCATGCGGGCAACGCAGACGTTGCGGTCCTCCGGGGGCAGAACGTTGCACCGGAGCAGCGCGTTCCGCTCGTACTGCCCCGCCTGACCATCCTCGAGCCCGCGCTGCCGCGCCTGCTCGTAGGCGGCGCCTGCCTCCCTGAGGCAGGTCGTCCGGTCCTGGTGCGACTGCCCGCTCTCGCAAAGCGCGCGCTCGTGGAGATAACGTGACCGTGCGTCGGCGCCGGTCGCTCGATCCGCGGCGAGCGCGGCGCACGGCCCCAGGCAGGCACTCAATGCGAGATGCGCGAGGACACGGACGCGGGCTTGTGTCGGACGATTGTGCATGCTCTCACTCCTGCAAAGGTTGAAGGGACCTGGTTGCGAGCCGGGCAAGCGGCAGGCAATGACGCGCCTCTCGTCGGGGTCGCCCAGGGCAGCGCTAGCAAAGCGTGTTCCCGTGGCGACTCGAGCCGCCGAATGCCGAGGCGAATCAGCCGGTTCGAGCGCGTGCCGATCGGCGACTCGTTCTGGCGCGTCGCCGGGGCACGACGGTCGGAAGGGTGCGAGGGGGACGATGGCGGTGGAGTCGTCGCGCGCGACGAGCGTCGGCGCGCGCGTCGCCGCCGGGCGACGTGCGGTGCACGGACGGCCCTACACCCGGCGCGACAGGTCGAAGCGCTGCCCCGCCCGCGCGCGGGCGCGCACGACCGCCTTGCGCCCCTCCTCCAGCACGACCATCGCCACCGCCAGCGGGGCAATGAAGACCCACGCCGCGGCCGGCAGTGGCGCGGTGCCGAACAGCGTCTGTCCGAGCGGCGTGTAGACGATCGCGAGAATCAGCGCGGCCTCGACCGCGACGCCCCAGACGAGCAGCGGGTTCGCCGCCAGGCCGCGTGCGAACGCGCTGCGGCGGTCGTCGCGGCACAGGTAAACGTTGACCATCTGCATGACGACGATCGCCGCAAGGCAGGCCGTGGTCGCCTGCAGGTAGAGGGGATCGGCCGCCGCGAGCGTCTCGCCGTAGGTCCATCCGCCCCCCTTCAGCACGAAGAAGAACGCCGCCATCGCGGCGGCCGCCTCGAGCACGCCGAGCCAGAGGTAGGCGCGCGCAATCAGTCCCCAGGTCAGCAGCCGCTCGCTGCGCGGCCGGGGCGGCTGCGCCATCGTGTCCTTCGCCGGCGCCTCGGCGCCGAGCGCGAGCGCGGGCACGAGGTCGGTGCCGAGGTCCACCGCGAGGATCTGGACGACGGTGAGCGGCAGCGGGATGCGGAACAGCGCGAACGCGAGGTACGGGACGAGCTCCGGGATGTTCGAGGTGAGGATGTAGGCGAGGAACTTGCGGATGTTCTGGAACACTGCGCGCCCCTCCTCGATCGCGGCGACGATCGAGGCGAAGTTGTCGTCGAGCAGGACCATGTCGGCGGCCTCGCGCGCGACGTCGGTGCCGGCGACCCCCATCGCGATGCCGATGTCGGCGCGCTTGAGCGCCGGCGCGTCGTTGACGCCGTCGCCGGTCGCCGCGACGACGTGACCCTTGCGCTTCAGCGCGTCGACGACTCGCATCTTCTGGTCCGCGGTCACGCGCGCGAACAGGATCTCTTCCGCGCCGGGCGCTGCGCCCGCCGGCCGGTCGAGCGCGAGCTGGAGCTGCGCGTCGGACAGGCGCGCGAGGTCCACGCCGGTCACGACTCGCGGCGACCGGGCGAGGCCGATCTCGCGCGCGATCGCCTGCGCGGTGTGCGGATGGTCGCCGGTCACCATGATCACGCGGATCCCTGCGCTGAAGCAGCGCGCGATCGCGCCGGGCACCTCCGGGCGCGGCGGGTCGGCGAGCCCGACCAGGCCCGCGAGCACGAGGGCGCTCTCGAGACGCTCGCGCGCCGTGCCCTCGGGGACCTTGCGCCATGCGAGCGCGAGGACGCGCAGGCCCGCCTCGGCCATCTCGTCCTGCGCGGCGAGAAGGCGCTCCTGCACCTCTCCGGTCAGCGGCACCGTCACGCCTGCAGGCCCGAGTGCGTGCGTGCAGAGCGGCAGCACGCTCTCGACCGCGCCCTTGCAATAGAGCACCAGGCCCGCGAGCGAGGCGTGCAGCGTGGCCATGCGCCGGCGGTCGGCGTCGAAAGGAAGCTCGTCGACGCGGGCGATCGGGACCTCGGGAAGGGCGCGCTCCGCCATCTCGAGGAGCGCCACCTCCATCGGGTCGCCGAGGAACCGGGCGCGCCCGTTCTCGGCCACCTGGTGCAGGTTGTGGCAATTACGCGCGCAGTCGAAGAACGGCGCGAATCCCGCCGCCTCGTTCGGGGCCAGCCGCGCGAGTTCGCGCATGCCGTCGGCGAAGAACGCGCGCACGGCGCTCATCCGGCTCTCGGTAAGCGTGCCCGTCTTGTCGGTCACGATGACCGTCGCGGCGCCCAGCGCTTCGGCGGCCGGCAGGCGGCGGATGAGCGCGTTGCGTTTCGCCATGCGCTGCGTCGCCATCGCGAGCGCGAGCGTCACCGTCGGCAGCAGGCCCTCGGGCACGTTCGCGACGATGATGCCGATCCCGAAGAGAAAGCTCGGCCAGAACCCGAGCCCGACCGTCTGCCCGATGGCGAAGAACGCGACGCCGAGCACGGCCGCAGCCGCGGCGACGAGCCGCGACAGGCGGGCGATCTCGAGCTGGAGCGGCGAAGGGACCTCGTCCGTGGTCTGCGTGAGGTGCACGATCCGGCCGAACTCGGTGCGCATGCCGGTGGCGAACACGAGCGCCTTGCCTTCGCCCGAGACGACGGAGGTGCCGGCGAGCAGGAGGCAGCGCGCGGCCAGCGGATCGTCGTCCTCGCTCGGCGCCGGCGTGCGGGCCTTCGGCAACGACTCGCCGGTGATCGTCGCCACGTTCACGCGCAGCGCGGTCGCCTCGATCACGCGGCAGTCGGCGGGCACGTCGTCGCCCTCCTGCACCAGGACGACGTCGCCCGGCACGAGCACCTCGATCGGCAGCCGCTGCGCGGCGCCGTCGCGAAGCACCGTCGCCTGCCGCGGCAGGATCGCCTTCAAAGCCGCGACCGCCTCCTCCGCGCGGCGCTCCTGCCAGAACGAGAACGCGCCGTTGACGACGATGACGCCGACGATCGCGGCGCCGAGCGTCGCCATGCCGCTCGCCGGGTCGTGGAGCGCCCCCCAAAAGGCGAGCGCGGCCGCGACCCACAGGACGATCGCGAAGAAGTGCGTGAACTGGCGCGCCGCGCGAAGCCAGAGCGGCGTGCGCCGGACTTCCTCGAGCCGGTTCGGGCCGAACTCGGCATGACGCCGCGCGGCCTCGTCCGAGGCAAGGCCGGTGGGCGCGCTGCGCAGACTGGCGAGCGCGGCCTCGGGCGTCAGGCGGTGGATGCGCACGCCTCCAGCGTGCGCCGGGGCGGACGGGCGGTGCTGACCTTCGTCAAGCGGGCGGCGCGCGCCGTCCGTGAAATCCGTGGCGCTCGCGGCGTGGCCTTAGGCCGCGGCGTCCAGACGATCCCCCGCCGTAGGAGCCGGGCGTCGGCCGGCGGGGGAACGGGCTACCGCGGACGCTTCACGAAGAAGCCGTAGGGAGGAAACCAGCGCCGCGTCAACCGCTGACACTCCATGTCCAGCCGTTCGAGTTCCATCGCAAGACGTTGCGATCGCTCGGAAAGCTGCTCCTCGCCGACGGGTGCGGCCTCACCGGCAGGTGGAACCTCCCCCTGGTCGAGCGTCGAGAGCTCCCGGGCTTGGATCAGGCGAGGGTCCAGGTACGCGCGCCATTCCGCGCCCTCCTCGTCCTGTTGCGATCGGAACGACCCGGACGTCGGGCGAGGTGATCGGCCGGGCTTGCTGTTCGAGAAGGACACGTGTTGCTCCCCCTTCGGCTCGCCGCTTCGAGCGCCGGAGCTCGGCTCGACCCGCAGAGCCCCGCGCGCAGATCCGGTCGGATTCTTGTGGTACGCACTTAGGCGACGCAGCTGTCACCCGTCCAGCAGACGGGACGGTCGCGACTGCCGGCAGCGCCCAGTCCCTCCACCCCCTGGCCACCGCCCCCTGAGTATGCTGGGAGCATATGTCAGTGTCAATGTGGCGGCCACGGGAACGAGCGCGAGGAGAGAAGGCAACAGATTGCAAACTGCCGGGACTTGTGACCATGACCGCGCGCAGCAGCCCGCCATAATCGTCTCGGCCCAACACGGGCTCATGGTGCTTTCTTGCTAGGACTTTGACGAGGGTATGCAAGTCGTAGGGACGATGATTGGCGCAGCTGGGAGCTACACGATCTCGGCCGTCGTCGAGCGCGCGAGCGACGGGCGTTATCACTCCACGGCGCGCGCGTTCGACCATCCCGACCCCGCAAAGACGCTGCCCTCGGGCACCGCGGCAAGGCACGTCGTGACCCGGGATGGCGCTTCATTGCAGGAGGCGACCCTGCGCCTCGAGGAAGCGATCGCCTCGTTGCTGGGACCGCTAGATTGGGTGCGCTGGCGCTATCCGGACGACCGAAAGGACGTCGGGAAATGACCGGTCGATCGCGTCGCGAGCGGGCCGCGCGCCCTGCACGTCAAATCATTGCTTTCAACACCGTCGGGAGGGTAACGCCGTGGCATCGGACAAACGACGTGGCGGTATCGATGGATTCCAGCAGTTCCGCAGATCGTTCCAGCGCGGCGAGGCCTTACCCGGCCGGATTCCGTGGGCCGAGCAGCTAGTGGTCGGCGCGGCGAAACGAGCAACTCCTTCTGTGGGCGTAGCGTCGCCGCAATCCGGCGCGCCCGCGGATGAGCCTGCGGCCGGGCAGTTGGGGTATCTCGACTTCGCGTGGGAAGCGGCCGGCCTCGACGAGTGCGACGTCGTCGATGAGCGCGGCCTCCTCTTGACCAGCGACTGAGGACCGTCCGCGTGCAAAGGGGATGACCTGCCCCGAGGGCTCGGTCCAGTGACTTCGGGACCGAGATTGCCGACCCGGATCACTCCGGCGATGGCGCCAGTCGCGCCGCTTGGCGAGAGAACTCAGGATCCTCTTGACCTAGGCACCCGCACGATCCGCGCGCAGGCCGCTCCGGCGCGGAAGCGATTGCACCAGACACACCAGCGCACGACTCCCTCTGCGGCGATCACGGCCCACGCCGCCGCGGGCGTCAGTGCCTGGTCGCACGTCGGTGGACCCGCCGGCGTGCGGAACTGTCGCGACGAATAGCGGGCGGCCACGCCCAGCGGCTGGGCTCCGGTCGCTGTGTGCGACGCGATGGCAGTCGCGGATGATGGTCGGACCCCGGCAAGCGGCGTTGGTCTCGATTTCGCAGCGTTCAATCTTTTTGTCACACACCTAGCCGAAAGTTGTCCGGACGCGCCGCTTTCTGATCGGGGGGCCCGCGCCGCGTCCGAAGAACAGCCCCCTCCGACGACTTGGGCCTACCGCCAGCGGCAGGCGCCCGTCATTGCGTTCCCGCCCGGGTTGTCAGGGAGGAGAACCTCGCGAGTGCCGTCATCGCGCCCCATTCACCTCTGCTCTGCCGCCGGCAGCGTGTCGCGGAACGAGCTTTGGCTCCGGCGAGATTTCGAGCGATCGGCGGAGAGCTCGTCTCGCACTCTCGCGCGCGCCTCCTCCAGAAGCGCGCGAACGCCCTTGACCAGCACCGCACTTCGTCTCGAGCGGTGGATCGCGGCGAAGCGCAGTAGCGCGAGCTCGAGCCGAACGAGGTCGGCAACACCGCGCAGCGGCGCAATCGGCAGCTCAGCGAGGGTGGGCGAGCTGCTCCGAAGCGCCGCAAGCTGCGCTTCGACGTCCAGAGCGACTTCCAGTTCTGCAGGCATACCCATGCCGGATTCCCCCTATCGACGCTTGAGCCCCGCAAATCGGTACTCCCATACCAGGTCCGCTGCCGCATCCATCAATGCGGCCGGCGCGCCAAAACTCGCGCGGACCCTGCAGAGCCGGTACCGCAGCAGCTTGTCCTCGAGCTCACGGCCGTGGAGCCGCGCTCTGCCGCTCGACAGCGCGCGCGCGATCTGCTCCGCCTCGGCGAGCACCTGATGCCGCGTGACCCACGTGAGCACCTGGAAGCTCACGACCAGGACCGCTGTCATCGCAAACCCCAGGGCGGCCAGTTCAGCCGCTTCGTTCATGACTCATTCCTTCTCATCCCCGCAGTACCTCAGGTAGATGGTCTTCAGGGTCTCGAACTCCGAGAGTGGCGCGCGCGCAATACGATCGACCATTGCCGTGCGCACTTCAGCGACGGTTCGTTGCTTCTTGAGCGTCTTGACCGCTTCCTCAAGTCGATCAAGCGGTATCTGCCTCAGGAGATCCACGGCAGCGATGTCTTCTTCGAGTCTTGTCGCATCATCACGACTGCCCGTAGCGCGTTCATCTCTTTCCTTTCGCCATCTGGTACTTCGATCTGTCGCGAGATTCGAGCTCTCCCCTCAGCAGATTCCGGGCCAGCCGCCTGCGCAGCACTGCGGGCGTGAACAAGATCACGCGGTCCGGCTCTGCGGTTGCGGGTAGCCGTGCATTTTTCACGCCATGTCGCAACCAGCGCCGAAGCCGGCGAAATGCTCTCCGTGAGGTTCGTGTCACCGGACGCGCGCCGACTGACGGGATGACGTCGTCATCCGGCACATGCAGGAGGGATTCTTGTGGGTCGGCGAATCGAATCGATTCCCAGTCGCGGCCTACGTCGCCTGAGTGAAGCCAGTCGCGCGCTCCTGCACTCGAACGCGAATTCGAGATTTCGTCGCGGTCAGGAAACGAAGTGCGGCATACAGCCCCCGCCGGCCATCTGGGAACTCCGCGCTGTGCCGCGTCCGCCGTGCGGCAGGCAGGGTGCTTGAGAGCGGCGCATGATCCGCGAGGGTTTACGAGCTGCCGCTTGCGGCAGCTCTGGGCGGCATTACCGTTTCCGGTCCCGATGCCGAGCGGGCGACCCGCAGGGGCGCGCCTCCCGGCTCCCGCTACCGGTCACCGCTCCGAGGAGAGCAAGGCGCTAGTCGAGACACCCAGCTCATCTGGGGCTGCTCTTGCTGGTGATCACCCTGATCAGACTGGCGACCTGCTCGGGCTCCAGTTCGTCGAACTTGATCAGCCGCGCAAGCTCGTCGGTCCGCAGTTCCTGGATCGTGTATCCCTCGAGCGAGGGGGTATCGGGCAACCCGCTTGCGGCCGCGGGGGCCGGAGCCGACGTGCTCGGCAAACGTGCGTTCGCTCGACTTCTTGGTCGCTCAAAGAACATCGCCGTGGCGTCACCGTGCTTCCGCAATCGCGTTGCGCAGAATCTGCCACGCGAGTGCTGCGTGAGTCACGATTTCGCCCTCTGTTGACAATAGTTGACAGTCCGATGGGTCGAGCGCGTACGGCAGTCCCATGAGCGTTCACCATCCACCTGTGGAGGAGGCCTGCGCGCGCTGCGTTCCGGGAACACGCGCCTGCGTTTCCGCAGATCCGCTCCAAAGGCGTTCCGCGCGCGGCCTCAGTTGCAGAGCCCGAGAATCCGCTCCTCCGGCGAGCAGACCCGCGCCGGCTTGGGCCGCACCTTCGGCTTGCCGGCCGTGCAGTTGCGGATCTCGCGCGCGGTGACCGGGTAGTAGGTCCAGCCGGGGCTGAGCTCCGGCAGGGCGAGGCTCACCTCGCGCCACTTGGGGTGCCCTTCGGCCTGCAGCTTCGAGAAGTTCTCGCACAGTGACCGCCCGAACCGGCTGAACGCGTCGGTCGTGTGCTTCAGGTTGTAGTCGTAGGTGACGAGGAACGCCCCCACCGCGATCGTCGTGAAGTCCTCGGTCAGCAGGTTCGGATAGCTCTTGGCGCGGACGGTCGAGTAGGCGTAGGTCTGGAGCGCGGGCTTGCTGAGCGGATGGTTCGGGTCGAACTTCAGCAGCTTGATGAACTTCTGCGCCTCCGGTTTCATGTTCGCGATCAGCGGCGCGGGCTGCCCCGCCGCGACCACGACCACGTCCACCGACTTGTCGCCGATCAGCTTGACGAGCGCCTCCTCGTTGGAGAGGTACGACGCGTTCGCCTCCGGGATCGGGCCGTTGAACATCAGGCGATACAGCGTGTGGGTGATCAGCGCGGCGCCGCTGCCGAGCAGGCCGCCGTTGATCTTCGCGTTCCTGATGTCGTGCAGGTAGTTGAGCTCCGAGTCCGCCCGCACGACGTAGTGGATCTCGGTGTTGTAGAGCGGGAGGATGACGCGCAGCGGGCGGATCATCCCCGCGGCCTCCGCGTTGCCGGTCGCGGCGCGGTCGATGTAGGCCTGGTAGACGTCGGCCTGGACGATCGCGAACTTCACGCCCGGCTCGTAGCGCAGCAGCTTGACGTTCTCGGCCGAGCCCGCCGTCGGCAGCACCTCGAGGTCGATGTCGGCGTTCGGCGCCACGAACTTGGCGAGGTCGTTGCCGATCGCGAAGTAGGTGCCCCGCTCCGAGGCGGTCACGATCTTGTACTGGATCGATGCGGCGTGGGTCGTTCCGACGCCGACGCACAGTGCCGCGACGAGCGCGCAAGTGGTTTTCCACAGCATGTCATTCCCTCCGCTGAGTGGGTTCCGGGTTGCACAGTCCGAGCGTCGCCAATGCCTCGGTACAGGGGCCGATGCGGGCCGGTGGCGGCCGCTCGATCCCGGTACCGCCCTCGCCCGTGCGCGGCGGGGCGCTCACCCCGGCGGCGGGCGCGACCGCGGGGGCGCGATCCTCGCGCTGGGCGGTCGTCGCGCCAGGTTGCAGCGCCGCCCCTTCGCGGGGCACCGCTGCCGTTGCGGCGGCGGGCGCGGCGCTCTTCGCGACGCCGTGGGTCACGCGCGGGAGCGATTCTCCGGCCGGCGCGGCCGGAGTGAGCCGCGACTCGCGCACGGCGGCGGGCGGATCGGGCCGTGGCGCCGCTCGCTGGGAGGGCCCGGGGTCGGCTGGCGCTGCGGCGGTGGGCGCGGCGCTCTTGGCGACGCCGTGCGTCACGCGCGGAATCGGAGCGGCAACCGGCGGGAAATCGGTCGTGTCCGGAATCACCGGTCGGTTGCGCGCCGCGGAATCCCGTTTGCCCGTCAACGCTCCGGCCGCGAACGGTGGCTCCGAGGCGTCCGCCCGTTCACGATGATCGAAGGCGAAAAAAGCGGCGACGCCCGCAGCGGCGAGCGCGGCAGCGCCAAACACCACCGTTGCGGGGCGCATGCGCCCGGCCCGAGGACCAGGTCGTCCGGACCGGTCGGCGATGTCCGTCGTGGGGTAGAACGTCGAGGGGTCGGTAAGGGCGGTGGCCCTCACCTCCGGCCGAAGCTCGTCCGCGGGCGCAGGGACGTGGCCCCGGTATTCGGCGGGACCCTCTGCGTATTCCGCACCGATCATGGGCAGACGCTCGCGTAGCGCCTGAAGCGCGGCGTCGAACTCGGTGTCGACAATCCGCGCGTTGGTTTCGATTGACGACACTGCGACAGTCCGGGTTTCCCCTTCGGGCAACGCCGCCTGGCATTGACGACAGGTCGTTGCACCGACTTCATTCCCCGCGCCGCAGCTCGGACAGGCGAGCCGCTGCAGTTGGGCGCCGCAGGCGTTGCAGAACTTCGCGCCCGGCGGGTTCTCGCGCTCGCAGTTCGTGCAATGGGTGGGGGACATGGGACCGCTCGACGCTCGGTGACGGCAGCGCCCGCCGCGGCGCTGATTGCCAACCGATGGTAGTGGATACCGGAACCGCCTCGAGCGGGCGGCGGCCCCGGGGGATCGTCAAATTCTGTCAGGCGCAGTGAATTCGCACGCAGGGGCGCGAATGCGCCGCGCGGCGGCGCGAAGCCGCGGCTCCGTCCGGATGGGGGTGCCGCCGGCGCGACCGGGGAAAGCCGGGGGCGGGCCGGCTCCCCCGAGGCGCTTTGCTATTCGATCTTCACGTTCGCGGTCTTGACCGCATCGCGCCACTTCGCCATCTCGCTCTGGATGAATGCGCCGAACTCCTTGGCGTTCATCGGGGTGACGAGGGTCCCCATGTCGGCGAGGCGCTTGCGGACTTCGGGCTGGGCGAGAGTTTCGGCGAGCGTCTTCTCGAGCTTGCCGATCACCGCGGGCGGGGTGCCGGCCGGCGCCATGAGGCCGAACCAGTACGCGGCGTCCACCGGGTAGCCGGCCTCCGCGGTGGTGGGCACGTTGGGAAGGGGCTCGAGGCGCTGGTTCCACGCCACCGCGATCGGCGTGAGCCGGCCGGCGTCGATGTGCCCTTTGCTGATCACGAGCGAGGTCATCATGATGTTCAGGTGCCCGCCGACCAGGTCGTTGAGGGCGGGTGCGCCGCCCTTGTAGGGCACGTGGGTCATGGTGACGCCGGCGGCGCGCGCGAAGAGCGCAGTGCTGAGATGCGGCAGGCTGCCGGGCCCGACCGAGCCGTAGGTGAGGGCGCCGTTCTTCGCCTTCGCCAGCTCCACGAGGTCCTTGACCGACTTCAGGCCCAGCCCGGGGTAGGCGTTGATCACCAGCGGCGTGCTGCCGACGAACCCGATCGGCGCGAAATCCCTGACGCTGTCGTACGGCACCTCCTTGAGGATGTAGGGATTGAGCGCGTGGTTGTCGTTGATCATCATCAGCGTGTAGCCGTCGGGCGCCGACTTGGCGAGCGCGCTCGTGGCGAGCAGGCCGCCCGCGCCGGGACGCGCGTCCACGATGAACGGCTGGCCGAGCGCCGCCCCCATCCGCTCGCCGACGATGCGCGAGACGGTGTCGAGCAGCCCGCCCGGCGGGAAGCCGATGAGCAGCTTGACGGGCTTCGCCGGGTAGCTGTCCTGCGCGCGGCCGTCGGCGGCCGCGCCGAGGGCGAGCGTAAACGCCGCACAGGCGGCGAAGATCGATCGTGTTTTCATTTGTGCCTCCTCCTGGCGTGTGGGCGGGGCACAGTGTTGCCCAGGAGCGCGCGGACGATCAAGCGGCTCGCAAGAGCCGGTGGGGCGCGTCCCATCGGGAAGCCGGCAAGCGATGCAGCGGCGGCGCGCGGCCTACCGACGTGATCGGACGAGGGGGCCGCCCGGATTCGAACCAGGGACCCGTCGATCGCGAGCCTGCCGCCGTGGCCCGATCGTTTGACTCGCGGTCAGCCCCAATTACAGGCCGGAAACGACCCGGCAACGCGAAGCAGGGCCGCGGACATCGGCCCGATACGGTGTGCGTCCAGCATGCCGGCATGCAAACCACACACACCTCGGCGCGCGCGAGCGCGTGGCTTCTCGTGGCGGCGGCCGTGCTGCTGCTCGCCATCACCATGGGCTCGCGCACCGTGTTCGGCCTGTTCATCTCGCCGCTCAACTCGGCCACGGGCCTGGACGTCGCCACGATCAGCTTCGCCGTCGCAGTGAGCCAGCTCACCTGGGGCGCGGCGCAGCCCTTCGCCGGCATGCTCGCCGAGCGCTACGGCGCGGCGCGCGTCATCGTCGTGGGAAGCCTGCTCGCTGCCGCCGCAGCTGCGCTCGTGCCCTTCGCCGACAGCGCCGCGCTGCTCGTCGCCGTGCTCGCGGTGAGCGGGATCGCGGCGACGGTCGGCAGCCCGTCGCTGCTCGTGGGTACCGTCAGCCAGCGCGTGTCCGCGCAGCAGCGCGGTCTGGTGGCCGGCATCGTGGGCGCGGGCGGCCCGCTGGGCCAGCTCGTGCTCGCACCCGCGACGGCAGCGGTGATCTCGCTTGCCGGCTGGACGACCGCGGCATTCGCGCTCGCCGGCCTGGCGCTCATGTCCATTCCGCTCGCGCTTGCGTTCCGGCGGCGTCCCGCGACGGCCGCCCCGGCGGCGCAGACGGCGACGCCGGGCGGGGCCACGCTGCGCGAGGCGCTCGCGAGCCGCGGCTTCTGGCTGGTCAACGCCACTTTCTTCGTTTGCGGGTTGCACGTGTTCTTCCTGGTCACTCACCTGCCCGGGGTCATCGAGGTCTGCGGCCTGCCGCCGAGCGTCTCCGGCGCCGCGCTCGCGGTGCTCGGCCTGTTCAACATCGCCGGGAGCATCGGCGCGGGCTGGGTGATCCAGCGCTACTCGATGAAGTGGACCCTCTCCTGGCTGTTCGCGGCGCGCGCCGCGGGAATCGCGCTGTTCCTCGCCGCGCCGAAGACGGAGCTCACGGTGCTCGCTTTCGCGGTGTGGATGGGACTGACCTACATGGCGGTGCTGCCGCCGACGGCGGGCCTCATCGGCAAGCTCTACGGCACGCAGCGCCTCCCGACGCTGCTCGGCATCACCTTCATGCTGCACCAGGTGGGGGCGTTTCTCGGCTCGTGGCTCGGCGGCGTGTTCGTGGAGGCGACGGGCAGCTACGACGGGATGTGGGCGCTCGACCTCGGGCTCGCGGTGGCGGCCGCGGCGCTGGCGCTGACGATCCGCGAGGGCGCGGTGGCGGCAAAGACGGCACCGGCCGCCGCGGCGCGACCCGCGCTCGCGCGCGCGACCTGAGCCGGCGCCCGCACCCAGTGAAGCTGATGAGTGGGCCCGCCTGGATTCGAACCGGGGACCCAGCGATTACGAGCCGGATCGCTTAACGCAACTCTCTGATATTTGGCCCGCCCTGACCCGCCAAAACGCGTGGAAACCCGCCGAAATTCCCACGATCTCCCCACGTTCGCTAATCGGAGCGAAGTCCGTGGCCATCGCGATCCCGCTTGTCCCAGCTAGTAAGAGTAAGCGCGCTCGATCACGCAATACGCCTGCATTACCGGGAAGGAGATGATCTCGCGCTGGACCATCACCCGTAGCGCCGCCACCCGTAGATCCGGGTGACGAGCCCCCAGATCAGGCCCAACCCGACCAAGCCCACGCCCCAGGCCGGGTTCGCCACCACCCAGCTGCCGATCCCGAGGAGCATCAGAATGGCCGCAATAGCGAGGTTCGCTTTCGCGGCCTTGCTCCTCTGCGGCGTGGCGGCGACCGGCCGCTCGCCCTCCGAGAGGACGGGCGCGCCGCACTTCCAGCACGTCCAGGCCTTGTCGGCGACCTGACTACCGCACTCTGAGCACTTCAGCAGCGCCATACCCCTCTCCCTCCTCGTCGTCAGTGCCCCGGCCGCAGCCGCTGCAAGAGTTGGCATGCATGACACGGCGTGGCGGCTGGAGCAGCCGGTGCAGCTATTCCACGGGCGCCCACGGGGGTGCGCCCTCCGTCTGGGCGCTGCTTGCCGCCACCGGTGCACTGCCCACCATGCGGGCGATGTCCTGCCGCACGAGCTCCTGAATGGCGGGCGATTCGAGGATTGCCGTCCTCGCCGCGGCCCGCAGCCGATCGACTGCTTCGCCCGGCAGAACGAGCGAAGTAGGCAGCCGGTTCAGATACTCGCGCTCGGCCGCATCCTTCAGCACGTCGAATGACACGTCGATCACGTGGATGTTGATGTCCGGTGCGCGCAGGATGAGATCGAGCTTCGGATCTCCCTCCCCTATCGGCTTCATACCCGTGCGGACGACCCGCAACACCTCCCAGGCCGCCTGCGCGTCCTTCAGCGTCTCGACCGTGTCATACGAGTAGCGCTCGATCGGGGCGCTGGCGGCTTTGATGAGCAGGTCGAGGATCCCCGGAGGTTCTTCGTGCAAGCTCCAGTCGTTGGGCTGGGTTGCCCGCGCGTTGACCACGAACACGAAAACCTCGCGCAGGCGATCGAACGGCGTCGGCATGCCCAATGCGTGGAGCGACGCGAACGTCAACAGGACATCCAAGACACCCCGGGCGCCGATATTGTCGGAGATGCCGCCGTCGACAAGATGGAGGTATGGGCGCCGCGACCGATCGGCGTAGGCTTGCAGTTCCTGCAGATGCTTGATCGAGCGCACCGCGGGTCGTGGGGGATCGGGGATGTCCAGCAATGCCTTCGCCCACGCCGGCAAGCGGTAATCGCAGCCCCCGCCGTAGTTGTCGATCGTGATGGCCGACAGGATCACCGGAACGGCGGACGAAGCTGCCGCGGCGCGGGCGAGGCGAAAGCCGCTCAGTTCCGTGCACATCACGTCGAACGTCGGCTTGTTGAAGTCGATGCGCGTGCCTTCGGACAGGTCCGTGGCGCTGACGAAGATCTGCGGCCCGTCAGGCTTCAGGTCGGCGTAGGTCGCGCCGTTGAACAGGACCTCGTCGTACAGATCTGCGGCAAGCTCGGATCGACCCCACCCCGTCGAAGCAAGCGCGCCCCAATTGAGCGGATTGAGCACGCGGGCGATCAGCGCGCCCTGCACGTCTCGCTTGAGAAACTTCCCCTCGTAGCCTTCGAAGAGCTGGTCGCCGTATAGCCCGTAGGCGAGAGCGGTAAAGCTTCCGCCCGATACCGCGGTGATGACATCGACTTCGTCGAGCGCCCGGACCTTGCGGCCGCCCGGGGTGGTGATCTCCATGTCGCGCAGGGTTTCGAGCACGCCGTACGAGAACGCGGCCGCGCGCATGCCTCCGCCCGAAAACGCGAGCAGGACGAGATGGCGGCGATCCCCGGGGCCGTCCGAAGGCCGCTGGAACGTGTACGTCGTCGCCGCGTCGAAGCGCTCGATCCGATGATTGACCGGACGCGTCGCGCAGCCCGCGAGGGCGAAGGCAGTGAGCAGCGTCGCGAGCACGAATAAGGAGCCCAACGCGGGGCGATGCGCGAGCGGTTCTTCGAGCGTGAGCGAAACCGCGTCGACCAGGAGCCTGGGGCATTCGCTGTGGAGCTCGCGGTAGAGCGCCTGGCGCACCTTGATCTCCGCGTGCATGATTCGTCTACTGCGTTTCGTACCGCGCCGTCGGCGCCGGCGGCTCGCCGTAGTGCCGGCTCCCGCCGCCAAGCGCGGCGTACAGCGCGACCCGGCTCGACAGCAGCGCACGGCGCTGCTGGACGAGCTGCTGCTGGGCCGCGAGCAGATCGCGCTGCGCATCGAGGACTTCCAGGGACGACGCGAGGCCGCGGTCGAAGCGCCGGGTCGCGAGCCGCGCGCGTTCGGTCTGTTCGGCGACTGCGCGCCGCTGGATCGCAACCTGCTCGCCGAGCCAGTGCTGCGCGGAGAGCGCGTCGGCGACTTCGCGGAACGCGGCCTGGATCGCGCGCTCGTACTCGGCCACCGCGGCGTCACGGCGCACCTCCGCGAGGTCGAGGTTGGCCTGCCTGCGGCCGGCGTCGAAGATCGGCATGACGAGCTGCGGCGCGAACAGCCAGGCCCTCGTACCGGAATCGAACAGGCTCGAGAGTTCGAGGCTCGCGGTGCCGGCGAATCCGGTCAAGGTGATGGTGGGGAAGAAGGCCGCGCGCGCGGCGCCGATGTTCGCGTTCGCCGCCTTCAGCCGATGCTCGGCGGCGACGATGTCGGGCCGCTGCTGGAGGAGATCCGAGGGCAACCCGACCGGCGGATCGCGCACCAGCGCCGCGTCGTTCAGGCTCTCCCGGTCCGCAATCCGCGCCGGCTGGCCTCCGACCAGGAACGCGAGCGCGTGCGCCTGGGCCGCGCGCGCCTGCTCGAGCTGCGCGCCGAGCGTCTGCGCCTGCGTGAGCAGCGTCTCGACCTGCGCCACGTCGAGCCGCGTGGCCGTGCCCACCTCGAAGCGGCGCCGGATGATGCGCAGCGACTCCTCGCGCGTGCGGATGGTGTCGCGCGTGATCCGGATGCGCTCGTCGAGCTCGCGCAGCGTGAGGTAGCCGTCGGCCACCTGCGCGACGAGGCTGACGGTTACCGCGCGCCGCGCCGAGTCGGTGGCGAGGAACTGCTCGAGCGCGCCTTCCTTGAGGTTGCGCACGCGGCCCCAGAAGTCGAGCTCCCATCCGAAGACGCTCGCACCGACGGCGTAGATCGGCACGGTGTTCGCGCTCCCCGTCGGGCTCACGCTCTCGGGAATTCCGAGCCGCACCTCCCCGGCGTTCACGTTGACGGTCGGGAACTGGTCGGCGCGTCGGATCTGGAAGGCGGCGCGCGCCTCGAGCACCCGCAGCGCCGCCACGCGGAGATCGCGGTTGTGCTCGAGCGCCTGCGCGATCATCGCCTGCAGCTCGGCGTCGGCGAAGTACTCGCGCCAGGCGATCTCCGCGGCTGCACGTTGATCGGGTGTCGGATCCGGCTTGGCGCCCGGCGGCACCGGGGCGTCGACTGGATACTCGTTCGCCACCGGAAGCGCCGGGCGCACGTACTCCGGCGCAAGCGAGCATCCAAAGGTCAGCGCGGCGAGCGCCGCCGTGCAGGCCCGGGACAAAGTCCGCAGGTTCATCGGTCACCTCCGGTCGTCGCGGCGTCGGCGCCGGTGGACAGCTCGGCGGCGATCGCGTCGAGCAGCTCGCGCCCCGACGCGAACTCGAGCTGCTTGCCGGTCACCAGATTTTCGAGGCGGCCGACCAGCGCCTCGGGGCCGGCGTCGATGCGCATCTTCAGCACGTACGCGCGGCGGCTCGGGTACTTGGACCGGACGTCGAGGGTCACGTCGGCGCTCCCACCGGCTCCGCGTGCCCGTCGGGCGCCGCCGCCGCCGGACCCGGCGCGGGGACGCGGCGGACTCGGAACCACGCGGCATACAGCGCCGGCACGAAGAAGATCGTCAGCACCGTGCCCGAGGCGAGCCCGCCCATCATCGCGATCGCCATCGGCCCCCAGAAGATGCTGTGCGTGAGCGGAATCATCGCGAGCCCGGTGGCGGTTGCGGTCAGCACCACCGGCCGGGTCCGCTTGACCGCCGCCTCGAGCACGGCGTTCCACGGATCGCGACCCGCCTCCATCTCGGCTCGGATCTGGTCGACCAGGATCACCGAGTTGCGCATGATCATCCCGGACAGCGCGACGATGCCGAGAATCGCGACGAATCCGAGCGGCGCGCGGGACAGCAGCAACCCGGCGACGACGCCGACCAGACCGAGCGGCGCGGTCAGCAGGACCATGAACATCAGCGAGAAGCTCTGCAGCTGCAGCATCAGGATCGCGAGGATCGTCACGAGCATCACCGGCGCCACTGCCGCCAGCGCGCGGTTGGCCTTTTCGCTTTCCTCGACCGCACCACCGACGTCGATGCGATAGCCGAACGGCAGCTTCGCTTCGATGCTCTTCAGCTGCGGCCGGATTTCCTGCGTCACCGACACGCCCTGCTCGCCGTCCTTCACGTCCGCGCGCACGGTGATCGCCATGTCGCGGTTGCGGCGCCAGAGCACCGGCTCCTCGAGCTCGTAGCTCACGCGAGCCACCTGCGACAGCGGCACCACGGTGCCCCGGCGGGTGAACAGGTTGACGTCCTTGAGCGTGTCGAGATCGAGCCGTTCGGACGGCACCGCGCGCGCGACGATGTCGACCAGGTCTTCGCGCTCGCGCAGCTGCGACAGCGTCGCGCCGTTCATCACGGTCTGGGTGACGAGCGCCACGTCGGCCGGTGCCAGGCCGAGCGCGCGCGCCTTGTCCTGGTCGAGCTCGGCCCTCAGTACGCGCACCGGGTCGTTCCAGTCGAGCTGGACGTCGCGCACCTTCGGGCTCGAGGCCACTAGGGCTTCGACCTCGCGCGCGATCTCGCGTACCTTCTGGGTGTCCGGACCGACGACGCGGAACTGCACCGGGAAGCCGACCGGCGGACCCAGCTCGAGGCGCGTGATGCGGACCCACGCTTCCGGAAACGCCTCGCCGACGCTCGCCATCAGGCGCGCGCGCACCCGTTCACGGGCTTCCGTGTCCTTCGTCATCACCACGAAGACGGCGTAGCCGGGGTTTGGCAGCTCGGGGTTGAGCGCAAGGTAAAAGCGCGGCTGGCCGGCGCCCGTATATGCGGTGAAGAAGCGGACGTCGTCGTCCTTCGCCAGCGCGGACTCCATCTTCCTGACCTGCTCGGTGGTCGCGGCGAACGAGGCGCCTTCCTTCAGACGCAGCTCGACGACGAGCTCGGGGCGGGCGCTGTTGGGGAAGAACTGCTGCGGCACGAACCGGCTGCCCGCGATCGCGGCGGCGAGCGCGGCCACGGTGACGCCGATGACCCACCAGCGCCGCTCGATCGCCAGGTCGATCCAGCGCCGCAGTCTGCGGTAGAACGGCGTGTCGTAGGGATCGGCGTGCGCGCCGCCGTGGCCGTGCTTGGCGAAATCCGGCAGCATCTTCACCGCGAGGTAGGGCGTGATCAGGCCCGACACCACCCAGGAGAAGAGCACCGCGATGCCGACGATCCAGAAGATGCCCCCCGCATATTCGCCGGTGGTCGACTTGGCGAAGCCGATCGGCATGAAGGCGGCGGCGGTGATCAGCGCGCCCGTCAGGCGCGGCATCGCGGTGGCGGCGTAGGAATAGGCGGCCGCCTTCAGGCGGTCCCAGCCCTCCTCCATCTTCACGACCATCATCTCGACCGCGATGATGCCGTCGTCCACCAGCAGGCCGAGCGCGATGATCAGCGACCCGAGCGAGACCCGCTCGAGATTCCAGCCCATCGCCAGCATCACCAGCGCGACGACGCCGAGCACGATCGGCACCGCCAGGCCGACCACGATGCCGGTGCGCCAGCCGAGGCTGACCAGGCTGACGATGAGCACGATCGCGACCGCCTCGAGCAGCGAGCGCTCGAACTCCCAGATCGATTCGCTCACCACGGTCGGCTGATCGGCCACGCGCTCGAGCTCGACGCCGTAGGGCAGCTCGGCCTGGATCTTGGCCACCGCCTGCGCGATCGCGCGTCCGAGATCGACGATGTTGCCGTCGTCGGTCATCACGACGCCGAGCATCAGGACCTGCTGGCCGTTGTGGCGCACCGTGTACAGCGGCGGATCTTCGTAGCCGCGGGTGATCGTCGTGAAGTCGCCGAGCTTGATGGTGCGGCCGCCCGACGTGACCGGCACGTTGCGGATATCGTCTTCGGCCGCGAACTGGCCGGTCACGCGCACCAGCACGCGGTCACCCTTCGTGTCGATCGAGCCGGCGGCCAGCACGCTGTTCTGGTTGCGCAGGCTCTCCGCGATCATCACCGGCGTGATCCCGAGCGCGGCGAGCCGCTGGTGCGAGAACTCGACGTAGACCTTCTTCGCCTGCTTGCCGTAGATGTCGACCTTCTTGACCATCGGCACCTTCAGCAGGCGCCGCTTGATGTCCTCGGCCAGGTCGGAGAGCTCGCCGAGTCCGATCCCGTCGCCCTTGACGGCGTAGAGCAGCCCGGTCACGTCGCCGTACTCGTCGTTGAAGATCGGGCCGATGACGCCCTCGGGCAGGTCGATCTTGATGTCGCTGAACTTCTTGCGCGTCTGGTACCACGCTTCGCGCTGGTCCTCCTTGGGCGTGCCACCCGCGACGGTGATCGTCATGCCGCCGTAGCCTTGCCGGGCGTAGGTCACGACCTTTTCGAAGTGGTCGAGCTGCTCGAACTTCTTCTCCATGCGGTTGAGCACCTGGTCCTGGACCTGCTGCGCCGTCGCGCCCGGCCAGATCACCAGCGCCGTCATCGACGGCACGGAGAAGTTCGGGTCTTCGAGCTGGCCGAGCTTCGTGAAGGCCAGCGTGCCGCCGACGCCGATCACCAGGATCAGGAACAGCACGATGGCGCGGTGGTTGAGCGCCCACTCGGTGAGGTTGAACGACTTCATCGGGCGGCCTGCTTGGCTGCTTCGCCGCCCGCTGCGCCGGGCAGCGCCACGCGCAGCCCGGGCGCCATCTTCTGCACGCCTGCGGTGACGACGCGCGTACCGGCCGGGAGCCCCGAAACGAGCACCTCGTCGTTGCGATACCCGTGCACCGTCACGCCGGCCAGGTGGACGGTCGCGACCGGCTCGGCGCCCTCACGACGAACGACCCAGAGCGCCGGCTGCCCGTTCGCCTGGGTGATCGCGCTGGCCGGGATTGCCGCGACCGGCGCTTCCGCCGCCGAGTGCCGGGCGACCAGGGTGGCGGTCGCGCCGAGCGGCAGGAGCCGTGGCGTCACGGGCTTCAGTCGCGCCCGGTACGTCCGCGTCTGCGCGGCTGCCTGCGGCGCGAGCTCGCGCAGGGCGACGGGGAAGGTCTGGTCCGGCGCGGCATTGAGCGACGCCTCGTACCGCGCCATCTTGAATGCCGCGACCTGGTCTTCCGGCACGTCGACGACGATTTCGGGCTCGCCCGGGTTCGCGATCGAGATCACCGGCTGCCCCTCGGCGACCACCTGCCCGCTCTCGGCCCGCACCGCCGTGACGACGCCGCTCCGCGACGCGCGCAGCACCGTGTACTGCACCCGGTTGCGCGCGAGCTCGAGCTGCCGCGCCGCAGCGTCCGCCGCGGCCTGCGTCGTGCGCGCCCGGCTCTGGGTGTGCTCGTCCTCCGAAGCGCTCACCGCGCCGTCGCTGATCAGCTCCTGGTTCCGCCGCCGATCCGACTCGGCCTGTCGCGCCGCGGCCGTGGCGGCGACGAGCTGCTGGCGCGCCGCGTCCTCGGCGAGGCGATAGTCGGTGTCGTCGAGCACCGCCAGAACGTCGCCCTCGCGCACCGTCTGACCGACGTCCACCTTGCGCGACATGATCTTGCCGCCGACGCGGAACGCCTGGTCCACTTCGTGGCGCGACTGCACCGTGCCGGTGTAGCGGTTCGTCTCTTGGGCCCTGTCGTAGCGGATCTCGGCGGTGCGGACGGGGCGCAGCGGCGCGGGCGGCGTCTCGGCGGAGCACGCGGCGAGCAGCGTGGCGGCTGCGACGGAGAGAAGGGCGGTGGCGAGAGTGGTGTTCACGATGGTTGCTCGGTCCGGGACCAGCGTATCTGGACGGGCACTTCGAGTGGTAAGCAAAGGGTCTGCGCTTGGTCGGAATGGCTCACGCGGGCGGCCACTCGCCGAGGTCCGGGAAGGATTTCTTCAGCCGCTCGATGACGTAGTCCTCGATCGCCTCGGTCTTCGCCTGCCCCAGCGCCGCGAGCGACTTTTCGCGCAAAGCGAGGTGCACCTTGAGCAGCTCGTGCAGCTTCGCGAAGGCCACGGGATTGTCCGTTCCGCACACCGACGCGTCTTCCCGCAGCACCCGCAGCATGACGCGGGGATCGAGGATCCTCACCTGGCACACCAGCGCCAGCCGGGCAATCTCCCGGTCGAGCTCGTCGAGGTTCTCCGCCCACAAGGCCGGAGGGAAGTCTTGGTGCTCGGTCATGGGTTCATGTCCTTCGTCGTCGACCACCGCTGCTCGGTCGTCGGGAGAAACGCCGGTGCGGCCTGTCTCCGGATTCGCTGCGAGTCCAGCATAGGCGCCGAGCGCTGCCGAGTCGTCAGCGAAAGGTTCCCCTTCGGTCGGAATCCGATCTTCGAAGCGGGGCGGGATCCCGGGTCCACTCCCGCCACATCTCGCCGCAGAGGGCGAGCACGACGGGGCCCATGAAAACGCCAATCAAGCCGAGAACCTGGAAGCCGCCGATGCTGCCGACGAGGACCCAGAACAAATTGAGCTTCACCGCGCCGCCGACGAGGAGCGGGCGGAGGAACTTGTCGCCGGCGAAGATCACGACGCTCCCCGCCAGACCTGCCACGATCGCGATCCACCCGGCACCATGCGCGGCAAGCCCCGTGCAGACGCCGGCCACGACGGCATAGCCGAAGAAGGGAAGCATGGCCAATATCCCCGTCACGGCGCCCCACACCGCCGGGCGCGGCACTCCGGCCGCCGCGTAAATGAGGCCGGTCGCGACACCGCCGAACAGTGCCAGCACGACCATGCCACCGACCGTTGCGCGGATTGCACGCACGGCAAGGGTCAGGTAGCGGGGCGCGCGCGAATCGAGTCGCTCCGCCAACACCCCGCCGAGCACGTCGGCGAGAGTTTCCCCGTCGCGGTAGGCGAAGAAGAGCGCGAAGACCATGAAGAACCCGATGAAGAGGTGGCGCTCCATGAAGCGTCCGAGCGCCTGCGCCCAGACGAGCAGCGCCGAGCTTTCGGCCTGCTTCAGCCAGGCCGAAACGGCGCCCGGCGAGCCGAGGACCGCCCCCCAGCGCTCCCTTACCGTGTCGCCGACGAGGGGCAGTGCCTCGAGCCACCGCGGGATGGCAACGCCGGTGTGGTCGAGCGTCTGGAGCCAGGCGACCAGCCGCCCTGCCTCGGCGAACAGCGCGCCGAACGCGAACACCATCGGCGCGAACACGAACACGGCGACGAGGGCGGTGAACGCCAGCGCCGCCAGCCCCGACGAAGTCGTCGCCCCGATGCGCCGGGCGAACAAACGGTATAGCGGCCACGTGACGATCGCGACGATCACCGCCCACGCGATCGGCTCGATGAAGTGCCGCAGGATCCAGAGCGCGAGCAGCGCGAAGGGCAGCGCCCAGAGCCACCCGTAACGCGCCCGAGACGGCGCCCGGCGCCTGAGCGGCCACGGCGCCTCCGACCGGCGGACGAAGCGCGCGACCGCCGCGCGCGGCACGGAGCCTGGCCAGCGACGCACGGGGCCTCTCCCGGGGAGGCCGAGTCCACTAGTTTGCATATCGTCAGGCTAGCGGCCGGCGAGGCCGGCGTCGTCAGCAGATCGTCGGGTTACGGTCCGACTTGGATGTCCGCGTCGCGGTCGAGGGCCAGCGTCACCATCACGACGCCGTCCTTTTCCCGCTCGGTCGCGGGCAGTCCACCGTGACGCAGCACGCTGAGCATCGGCCCGTTCCCGGCGAGCACGTGCGCTTCGAACCGTGCAATGCCGTTCGCCCGCGCAAGGACGATGAGCCGCTGCAGGAGCAGGGTCGCGATCCCGCGGCCCTGATAGTCCTCTTCGACCGTGAACTCGAGCTCAGCGCATTCCCTGTCGCCGGCGTAGCGGCCGAGTCCGACGATCCTCTCCGCGTTTCCGGTCGGAACCGTCGCCACCAGGACCGCTTCGCGCGCCACGTCGGGTTCGGTGAGCAGGCGGAGCTCCGCGGTGCTCAGTTCCTTCTTGTGGAAGAAGAAGCGCAGGTAGATCGATCGGGGGTCCAGGCCGTGAAAAGCCTCGTCGAGCAGCGCCTTGTCCTCGGCCCGGATCGGCCGGATGGTTACGTCGCTGCCCAGTTCGGGACTCATCCTCCCGCCACCGCCGCTTTGCTCCGAGCCGCGGCCGCGCCGCGCTGGGCGCGGCCGGCGCCCGTTGCGCCGAGCACCTGCCGGATGCGCGCGAGCATCACCGCCTGCTCCGGCGAGGGCCGGATGCGCTGCACCCGCTCGTCGGCGAGCACGCGCTCGAGCAGCGTGAGCAGGCGATCGCGGTCGGCCCGATCGGGCAGCAGCGCCGGCAACGTCTCAACCGCCTGTTCCGGTTCGTAGCGCGCGATGATTTCCTGCTCGCCGCCGATGCGTCGCACCTCGTCGAGCGCCAGGTCGGGCAGCAGGTCGCGGTAGTCGTCGAGGAGCTCCTGCGCGAGCTGCACCCGGGCAAGCGGAAGCGGCCTGTCCTCGTGCGCGAGCAGGAAGGCGACCCGCGCGAGCGCCGCCGGGTAGCCCCCCCGCTCGATCGCAGCGAGCGCTTTCTTGACGAACGGAAGGTCGCGCGGGTCCACCACCGGCCGCGCCCGCGCTTCGGCCGGGCGCTCGTCGCCGAGGTAGAACGCGAACAGGTTGCCGTAGATGTGGAAGAACGCGGCTTCGCACATCGTGTCGCGCAGGCCGCGGTAGAAGTCGAGCGACGCGCTCGTCAGCTCCGACAGCGTCGACTCGACCCTGCGCGCCGGATCGTCGGCCCCGAGCGCCTGGCGCTCGGCCTTCACCGCCTGCGCGGCCGGCGCCAGCCACCACAGCCAGGGATTGAGGTCGGAGAGCGCCCAGCGCTGCAGCCGCAGCGGGTGGAACGCGCGCGCCAGCCGCGCGACGTACTCGTTGGTCAGCGCCTGCGCCAGCGGCCGCCCGAACAGCTCGTACACGCGCTGGTTCAGCTCCGCGACCACGCTCACGGCTTCGAACGGCTTCTCGTCGGCGCGCTCGAAGCGATTGAGGCGCGCGACGATGTCCTCCAGGCGCAGTTCGACGAAGCTCACCTCGTACGCCGGCTTGCCGCCGCTGCTCTCCTGCTCCGCGATCTCCATCCCGTACAGGCCCGGCGGCAGCGCCTCGATCGACTCGAGCACCGATACGATCTCGGTGTATTCCTTCTTCGCCACCTTGCCGGAGACGAAGATGCCGAGGTGGCCAACGTCTTCGTGCATCAGGCCCACGATCACCTGTCCGCAGGCCTTGATCTCCTCGGTGCTGCCGTACACGTCGGCGACCCAGTTGAACGCCTGCTGCGGCGGGGTGATGTTGTCGCCCGCCGAGGCGAACAGCACGATCGGGACCTTGATGTTGCGCAGGTCGAAGACCTCGCTCCGACCGGCCTTCACCGTGCCCGACCACAGCTTGTTGCCGATGAAGAGGTTCTGCGTGATCCACTCGATCTCCTCGCGGTTCAGGAGGTAGTAGCCGCCCCACCAGCGCTCGAACTCGAGGAAGCGCTGCGCCTCGGCGTCGATGTTGGCGAACACCTGGTAGTACTTGCCCCAGAACGTGTTGGCGGGGTTCAGGTACTCGAAGTTCTGCACCAGCCAGGCGCCGTCGAACTTGCCCGCGCCGAGATCGGAGGTGAGCGAGGCGAGCCACGTGCCGCCGAGCAGGCCCCCGGCATAGCGCATCGGATTGTCGCCCTCGCCCTCGCGCCAGGCGCCGCCCCAGTACGACATCGGCGCGCCGACGATCACGAGCGGGCCGGTATCGTCGGGACTCGCGGCGGCGAGCATCATCACCGACCAGCCGCCCTGGCAGTTGCCGATGATTGCGGGCTTCGGCGCCTCGGGGTGCAGTTCGCGCACGCGGTGCACGAACTCGCGCTCGGCGTTGCAGACATCGAGCAGCGTCTGTCCCGGTTCGGGATTCGGGAAGAAGATGACGAAGTACACCGGATGGCCGCCGCGCAGCGCGACCCCGACCTGGGAATCGTCCTTGAAGCCGCCGATACCCGGGCCGTGGCCGCCGCGCGGGTCGATGATCACGTACGGCCGGCGCCTCGCATCCACCGTCACGCCCTGCGGCGGAACGATGCGCAGCAGCGCGTAGTTGACCGGACGCTCGAGCGAGCGACCGTCCATGACCATCTCGTGGTCGAAGTGCAGGACCGGCGGCAACCCCTGCCGTTCGTGCTCGATGAAGTTGTTGCCGCGCTGGCGCAGCGTGTCCCACAGGAGGATCGAGCGCTGCGCGAAGTCCACGGCGTACCGCGCGCCGCTCGCCCAAAGCTCCCACGGGAGGGCGGTCGGCTTTGCCGTCAGCCCGGCGGCCTGCCCCTCTGCCGCCTGCTGCACGCGCTCGCTGAACCGCTCCAGCGCCACTTTCGTGCGGGTCTGCAGGATCTGCGCGACCTTCGCCGACACGTCGTGGCTCTGGGAAAGCTGTCTGGCCGGATTGCTCATGGGATCACTCTTTCCTTGCGAAGACCGGTGACGCATTGAACGACCACTGCATCCATCCACCGCGCTTCACCGCGTTCGATGCTCAGTTGCGACTTGCTCATGCGCTCGCCTCGGCAGGTGCACGGGGAGCCGGCGCCGGGACGATCAGCGGCTGCGCCGCCCGCCGCGCAACGACGAGCGCGACCGCGCAGGATGCGATGCGGGCCTCGCGCGTGTCGGCACGGCTGGTGAGCACGATCGGCACGCGCGCGCCGAGCACGATGCCGGCGCTCGCCGCGCCTCCGAGGTACTCGAGCTGCTTCGCGAGCATGTTGCCCGCCTCGAGGTCGGGGACGACCAGGATGTCGGCGGCACCCGCCACCGGGGAGACGATGCCCTTGGTGCGCGCGGCGGCGGCCGATACGGCATTGTCGAACGCGAGCGGCCCGTCGAGGACGGCGCCGGCGATCTGACCGCGGTCGGCCATCTTGCACAGCGCCGCCGCGTCGACCGTCGCCGGCATGTTCGGGTTGATGGTTTCGACGGCGGCGAGGATCGCCACGCGCGGCCGCGCGATGCCGAAGGCGTGCGCGAGGTCGACGGCGTTGCGGACGATGTCGGCCTTGTCCTGCAGCGTCGGCGCGATGTTGATCGCCGCGTCGGTGATGATGAACGGGCGCGGGTAGGCCGGCGTCTGCATGATGAAGCAATGGCTCATGCGCCGCCCGGTGCGCAGCGCGCTCTTGACGACTGCGGCCATCAGCTCGTCGGTGTGGAGGCGGCCCTTCATGAGCGCTTCCACCTCGCCTCTCAGGGCGAGCTCCACTGCGCGCGCCGCGGCCGCTTCGCTGTGCGGCACATCCTCGATCTGGAGCCCACCCAGCTTCAAGCCGGACTGGTCCGCGACGGCCTGCAGCCGTGCGCGCGGACCGATCAGCACCGGCTCGATCAGCCCGGCGGTCTGGGCGTCGCGCGCGGCGGACAGGCTGACTTCATCGCACGGATGGACAACGCCGACCCTGATGCGCCCCAGCGGCTTCACGTACTGGAGCACTCGCACCAGCTCGTCACCGTGCTGCAACGACACGCGCACCTGCGGCAGCGTGCCGCGCGGGCGCTCGATGCGCTCGCTCGGCGCGATCACCGTCGCCTCGCCGCTGATCACGGTCTTGCCGTCCTGGTTGGTGCAATTGCACTCGAGGACCAGGCGATGCTTCTCCTCGTCCCGGGACTTGACGGCGACCGAAACCGTGAGCGTGTCACCGACTCGCACCGGTTGATGAAACTTCAGCGTCTGGCCGGCATAGATCGTGCCCGGCCCCGGCAGGCGCGTGCCGAGCACGGCCGAGATGAGCGCCGCGCCCCACATGCCGTGCGCGATGACGCCCTGGAAGCGGGTCGACGCGGCGAACTCCGCGTCGATGTGCTGCGGGTTGATGTCGCCGGACATCGCGGCGAAGAGCTGGATGTCCGCGGCGGTCAGGGTGCGCTCGATGCTCGCCCGGTCGCCGACAGCGATCTCGTCGAAGGTGCGGTTGCGCAGGACCTCCAGGTCCTCGGCGCCGAATGTGCTGGCCATAATCCCCTCACGCCATGTTGTGCAGGCCGGCGTCGACGTAGACCACGTCGCCGGTCATCGCCGAGGACGCGGGCATCGCGAGGAAGGCGACCACGCGGCCGACCTCCGCGATGTCCACCAGACGATGGCCCGGGGAACGCTTGACCGCCATGTCGATCAGCTCGTCGAACTGGGCGATGCCGCTCGAGGCGCGCGTGCGCAGCGGCCCCGGCGACACGGCGAAGACGCGGATGTTCCGCGGGGCCAGCTCGTTCGCCGCGTAGCGCACCGACGCCTCGAGCGCGGCCTTCACCGGGCCCATCAGGTTGTAGTTGCTCACCACCTTGTCCGCGCCGTAGTAGCTCATCGTGATGAGCGTGCCGCCCTGCGTCATGAGCGGCTCGGCGAGGCGCGCCATCTCGAGGAACGAATGGCAGGACACCTGCATCGCCTGCAGGAAGCCGGCCTGCGAGCAGTCGATGACGCGGCCGTGCAGGTCCTCGCGCGGCGCGAACGCGATCGAGTGGACGACGAAATCGAGTCTTCCCCAGTCGGCGCGGATGCGGTCGAACACCGCCTGCATCTGCCCGGGCTTGGTGACGTCGAGCGGGAGGAGCAGCGAAGCGTCGATCTTCTCCGCGAGCGGTGCGACGTACTGCTTCGCCTTGTCGTTGAGGTAGGTCAGCGCGATGTCCGCACCGAAGGCGCGCATCTTGACTGCGCAACCGTAGGCGATGCTGTCGGCGTTCGCGACTCCGATCACGAGGCCGCGCTTGCCCTTCAGCATCTCGCCGACGCGTGTATTCGGGTCCCAGACGATCGGCAGCGGATCGACCGCTTTGTGTGAGGAGGTCAGTATCGGGGTATCGGTCATGACACTCATTTCTCCAGTACGTAGAGGCCCGGCGCGTCGTCGAGCGCGCGCGCTCCGGGCAGGCCCATGCGCGGCGGCTGGACCGGGGCGCCCGAGCGCTCGCGCAGCCACTCGTGCCACGCGGGCCACCAGGAGCCCTTGTTGTCGGGCGCCGTCGCGAGCCAGCGATCCGGGTCGAGGCGCCGCTCGCCCGCCGCGCTCTTCATGATCTGGTAATGCCGGCGCGGATTGCCCGGCGGGTTCACGATGCCGGCGTTGTGCCCGCCGCTCGTGAGCGCGAAGGTGACCTCGGCGCCCGTCAGGTAGTGCAGCTTGTAGACGGAGCGCCAGGGCGCGACGTGGTCGGTCACCGTCCCGAGCAGGAACACCGGGATCTTGAGGTCGGCGAGCGACACCGGCCGCCCGTCGACGCGAAAGCGGTTCTGCGCAAGATCGTCGTGCAGGAAGAGGTGGCGCAGGTAGTCGGAATGCATGCGCGCCGGCAGCCGAGTCGCATCGGCGTTCCACGCCATCAGGTCGTTCACCTCCGCGGGCTCGCCCAGCAGGTAGTGGTTGACGACCCGCGACCACAGCAGGTCGTTGGAGCGAAGCAGCTGGAAGGCGCCCGCCATCTGGCCCGAAGTGAGATAGCCGGTCTGCGCCATCTGCGCCTCGAGCAGGCTCACCTGGGACTCGTCGATGAAGAGCCCCAGCTCGCCGGGCTCGGTGAAGTCGGTCTGCGCCGCGAGCAGCGTCAGCGAGGCGAGCCGATCGTCGCCGTCGCGCGCCATGGCCGTGGCGCCGATCGTGGCCATGGTGCCGCCCAGGCAATAGCCGAGCACGTGCACCTTCCGCTGGGGGACGATCGCGCTCACGGCGTCGAGCGCGGCGCGCAGGCCGAGATTCACGTAGTCGTCCATCGTGACGTCGCGCTCCTCCACCGTCGGGTTCTTCCACGAGATGCAGAACACGGTGTGGCCCTGGTCGACGAGGTACTTCACGAGCGAGTTGCTCGGCGAGAGGTCGAGGATGTAGTACTTCATGATCCAGGCCGGCACGAGCAGCACCGGTTCCGGGCAGACCTCCGCCGTCGCCGGCGAGTACTGGATCAGCTCCATCAGCCGGTTTCTGAGCACCACCTTGCCCGGGGTGACGGCGACGTTGCGGCCGACGACGAACGCCTCCGCCCCCGGCGGCGGCAATCCGGCCGCGAGCCGCTGCAGGTCGGTGAGGAAGTTCTGCCCGCCGCGCACCAGGTTCATCCCGCCTTCGGCGAGGGTCCTCTTCATCGCCACCGGGTTGGTGAGGAGGTTGTTGCCGGGCGAAGCGAGGTCGAGCCACTGCCGGGCGGCGAAGGAGACCAGGGCCTCGTGCTTGCGGTCGACCCCGAGTACGCCGCACGTCGCGGCGTCCCACCATCGCTCGTAGAGCAGGAACGACTGGTGCAGCACGTTGTACGGCCAGTGCAGCCATGCGTCGTCCTCGAAGCGGCGGTCGCGCGCCGGCGGCTCGACGTGCCGGCGAGTCGCCGCCGTGGGCCCGGCGAGCAGGCACTCGATGTCGTAGCGCGCCACCTGCTGCGCGTATTCGAGCGCGAGCAATCCGAGCTCGTACTGCTTGCCCGGCGACACGAGCAGATTGATCGCCCAGTCTCCGGCGGCGAGCAGCGCCGAGCCGGCGGAGAGGCTGCCGGTCGCGCGGCCGAGCGTGGCGCGGATCCTGCGGTCGATCTCGTTGCCTTCGGCGGCGGGCGCGGGTGGTGCGGAGACAGGTGGATGCGAGAGGTCCATTGCTTGCCTCAGGGGTAGGTGCAGGGGCCGCGGCGGAACTTGCGAATGCCGATCGTCTGCGCAATTGCCATGCGAGCAGATTAACTTCCGGGGCTCGCCAGGTCGTCAGCGAACGGTCGGCCTTTCGTCGGGATTAGAGGCCTGCGCCCGCGGCCGATCGGCATACGGCCAGGATTCGGTGGAGAACGGTATCGGCGGCTTGAATGCACTCGCCGATCGGGCCCGCTCAGCGCGACGATTCGAGGAAGTCGAGCAGGCGCTCGAGCTCGGCTGGGTCCGCTACGCCGACGGGCATGATGCTGCCTGCAATCTCGCCTCGCGGCACCGACAGAAAACGGCGCAGCGATTCGCGGGTCCAGACCACCCGGGAGTCGATCGCGCCCAGCGAGTGAATGCCGGACGCCTGCGTCCCGGCCTTCTTGCCGACGATGCCGGAGAGGTCCGGGCCGATCGGCGAATCCGCCGGTCCGGTGCCGCCATGGCAGGTCCGGCAGCGGCGGTCGAAGATCTGGCGCCCCGATTCCGCGGACTCGACCGCCGGGGCCGCCGCGACCGCGCCGGCCAGAACAAGCGCCACGCACGCGGACTTGGGGAAGTACCTCATGCGTGCCATGGTAGGGCCGGCGCCGCTCCGAGTCGTCAGCGAAACGTCGCCATTCGGTCTGCGTTTCCGCGATGTCCCGGCGCGCGGCCGGATGCGGCCGCAAGTCGCGCAGGGATGCGTGCAGTTCAGGCGGTTCTGGTCCGATCGAGCAGGGTTCGCGCCTTCGTGACAGCGGTCGTGCTGGCCGCTTCCGGCAGCTGATCGACGAGCGCAGCCAGCGCGCGTCGATCCTCGGTTGTTGCAGCTTCGTGCTCGCAGAGATCGAGCAGCGCGATCAACTCGAGCCACGGGGCCTCGCGCGCTCTCGCCTCTTCCACTGCGCGCCGAACGGCGTCGCGCGCGACAGCGGACTGGCCACGTCCGCGCGCGATGGCGGCCTCCAGCAGGAGCATCTGCGGCAGATACACGCGCTCTCCGAGCGTGTCGGCAAGCTGACGTACAGCCTCGAGCTCGTGCTGGGCGGCATCCCAGTCGCCGGCGAGCACGAGAGCCTCCACGGCATATGCCCTCGTCTCGCTCGCTCCCGCAAGCATCCCGAGCCGCGCATTCTCTTCACAGGCGTCCCGGATGCGGCGATGCGCCGCGCGCGACTCTCCCGTTCGGGCGTCCGCCCAGCCCCCAAACCAGCGAGACGCGGTTCGGCCCTGCACGAGCGCAAACTTGTCAACGAGAGCATGCATCTCGTCGGCAAGTGCTGCGACGCGTCCGGCATCGCCGAGTCGCACCTCGAACAAGGCGTTGAACCAGAGCGCGGCCAACTGCGTCAACGGTCTCCCCATCCGGCGCGCGCGGTCGCGCGCCTCCCGCATGTGCGCGCGAGCGGTTTCGACGAGACCGAGTTCGAGCACTTGCACGGCGAGCAATCCCAGGAGCGTAATCTGCGGATCCACCGAAAGACTGTGCTCCGGTGCTGCATCCAGCGCCGCGATCGCAGCGAGACCGCGCTCGGCCCAGGCGCGGGCGGCGCGCGGCCTGCCCTTCAGCGTGTGGACCTCCGCTTGCACGGTGCACACGCACGGCATGAGGCCCGGGTCGTCCGTGGCCCCTGCAAGCGACTCGGCTCCTCCCGCCAGGTCCAGCGCTTCGTCGTATTCGGCGCGCATGCAAAGCGAGAAGCCGAGATCGTGCAGAACGAGCCCCCGCATGGGATGTCGGGGTACTTCGGCGAGCCGCGAGTACGCACGCTGAAAGGCGCTCTTCGCTTCGATTGATGCGACGCCGAAGAGATAGCCAGCCGATGCGCCCTTTAGCTCGGCAAGCGTGATCTCGAGCGCGTGGCGCTCGATCCCCGCCGGCGCCTGATCGAGAAGGCTCAAGCCGCGCTCGCTGAGCGTCATGCACTCGGCCGGGCTCAATTGCAGCAGCGCCCCTTGGGCTGCTTCGGCGTAATAGCGCAATGCGGTCATCGGCTCGTGGCCGCGCTCGAAGTGCGTGGCGAGCTCGGCAGGGCTGACCGGGACGCCTGCCGCGCGCTCCCGCTCCAGTGCGCGTCCGACCTTGAGGTGCAGCTCCGCACGAGCCAGGGGACCGATTCGCTCATACAGGACCTGCCGGACGAGTGCGTGCCTGAAGGCGTACGGCAGGTCGGTCGCATCGCCTCCGCCCTCCGCGCGCGGGGCGACGAGCCACAGCTGATCGTGCGCAAGCTGACCACAGTTCTCGTCGACGCCGGCCGCGTCGCGATCGAGGGTATAGGCGACGGTTCGCGCCCGGAACTCGACGCCGCAAACCGCGGCCGCGGAGAGCAACGCATGCTGCACGAGCCCGAGCCTGTCGATATAGCGGTCGATGACAGCTGCCAGATTCTCCGGCATCGCCATGTTTCCGAGCAGCACCGATGCAGGAGAATCCGCACTGCCTTGCGCAATGCGCGCGGCGATCTCGTTCATCACGTACGCCACGAACAGCGGGAGTCCGTCGGTACGCTCGTGCAGCGCGCGCACGAACGCCTCGTCTCCGGCGACCGACGGCGCCCGTTGCGCGACGTAGTCCGCGAGCTCCTGCTCGGAAAACTCATCGAGCACGACCTCCTCGCACAGCCCGTGCAGGCGCAGCTCGCTCCGCAGCGCCTTGAGCGGATGGTCGCCCGCGACGATCTCCGCGAGACGATAGCTCCCTATCCACATCAGGCGCGCGCCGCCCCGCCGCCGCGCGACGTGGTTGATCAGCTGGATGGTCGCCTGGTCGCTCCAGTGGAGATCCTCGGTCACCAGCAACAGCGGCCGATGCTCGGTGTAGCGGTCGAAGAACTCCCCCATCTCGCGCAGCATGCGATCGGGGTGCACGCCTGCGAGCTCGACATGCAGGGCGCTGCGCTCCTCGGCGGTGCTGAGCCACGGCAGCTGCACCAGCCACGCCGGCGCAACCGCTCTCAGAAGGACGGCGGCACTGCTGTCGCTGCGGCACAGCTCCGCGAGGGCGTCGAGGACGGGAAGGTAGGGTTCGCCCGTCCCGTACTGCTCCACGCACTGCCCCCTAGCGCAAGCGACGTCGCCGAGCTCCGCAATGAAACGCTCGATGAGCGTCGTCTTGCCGATACCGGCTTCGCCGGCCACCCAGACGACGGTGCGCTTGCCGCTGCACGCACCCTTCCACGCCCGGCGAAGCCGCGAGAGCGCGTCGCTGCGACCGACAAAGGACGGCACGTGCAGCGCGACGCCTTCGGTTTCGCTTTCACCCGCTGTAGATCCGGCCGACACCCCGGTCGTCGCGGCAATGAAGCGGTAGCCCCGCCGGGACACGGTTTCGATGAACCGTGGGTGCCGAGCATCGTCGCCAAGGACCGTCCGGAGCTCGCTGATCACGGTCTTCAGGACCGATTCGCTCACGAACTGGTGGCCCCAGACTTCGTCGAGCAGCGCATTCTTAGTGAGCAGCGAACCCGGCTTCCGGACGAGCGCGCACAGCACGGAGAATGGCGTGGGCGCAAGCGCGACAGGCGTGTCGTCGCACATCAGGGATGCATTCGCCTCGTCCAGCCTGAACCGGTCGAAGCGCACGCGCAGCGGTTCGGAGGGACCCGTCGACTTGGGATGGGCGCTACGCGGCAACATCTCGGTTCGGCGTCCTCCTGGCGATACGCGCGAGCAGGTAGCCTTGCGCGAGCGACGCACCCCCGGCCCGCGCCGGCTCCTTCCTTATGGTGCTGCACGCATGGTACCGCCGTTGTCGCGCCGACGAACCGCCGGGGTCCGGCGGCGCATGGCACACGATCATCCATTCCAGTCCGAACCCCGGGTTGACGAGCGTCAAGAACCTGACCGAGCAGGGCGCTCACCGAGGCATTCCTCAGCGACTTCGTGCATGAGGCCGACCTCGCTCTCATCCACCAGATCAGCCGCCAAGTCGGCGTGTCCTTTTGGGCACTCCGCTAATGCGTCGGTCTTTCTTCGTTTTCTCGAGACGTTGCAGAAAGATGTCAATTCATTCGATACGGCGGAGCCCGCCGAGCATCTCGGGTTAGGAAACGCCGGCCGCCGGGATCGAACCAGAACGATCTATGTCGGCACAGTGCGTTCCGGGAACACCAGCTCGAAGGTCCGCAGATCCTCTCGAGAGGCGCTGCACGCTTCGAGGACCATTCGGCCCTGATGTCTGAACGGGTCCCACGCGAATGCTGCCGACCATCTTTGCCCCTTGGTCACTGCGGCGACGAATGCCGCAGGGTCAGCCGCGTCGAGAGCGCCTTGAGGGGCAGGACGTAGTCCTCGCGGTACACCGCGAACTGGGAAGCTGGAAGTCCCGTTCGATGGCCGACCCCTACGCGGATGAGTCTGGAATCGTAGTCTAGCCAGCTGGTTCTTGGCCCCGCCGCCCTCCCCGGATCGCGCCAACACACACCACCGGATCTACGGTTCCTCCCCGGGTGAGGCTCGACTTCCATGAGGCGCCCTTCAGTCCAGCCGGACGGACGTGTCGAAGTGCCAGGCTCGGCGGATCTCGACCACGTCGTACTCGCGCGCCAGCGCAGGCGGAAACGCTGCGTGGGGCTTCAAGCCCTCCACGATCCGTCGTATCGCGTCATCGACCTCCGCCACGCCGCTGGAGACCTCGAAAGTCACCGACTCCACGGAACCGTCGCTTCGAACGGCGACCGTGACCAGCGGGGCCCGGTGAGGCCGGTTCGCCACCTCGCGGACCGTTTCGACCCCGGTGTTGAGTTGAATCCTTCGGGCCCACGCCTCCGCGTACTGGATGAGATCGACGTTGGGGTGGCCTCGTCCGAACAGCTTGATTCGACGCGCGGTGCTCAACGACAGGGGCAGCTGGTTGGGCTGGCGATCGGCAGTCGATACGGCTGCACGCCGCGCGGCTTCTTCATCGAGTTGACGTCCGATGGCCCGAAGCCTCTCTTCCCGTCTCGCCTCGTATTGTTCGGCCTCGACACGCGCGGCCTCTTGGCTTGCTGTTGCCTGTCGTGCGGCCTCCTGTCGCGCAGCTTCCTGTCGTGCAGCTTCCTGTCGTGCAGCTTCCTCTCGCGCGGCCTCCTGTCGTGCGGCCTCCTGTCGTGCAGCCTCCTGTCGTGCAGCCTCCTGTCGCGCCGCTTCCTGTCGCGCCGCTTCTTGTCGCGCGGCCTCCTGTCGTGCGGCCTCCTGTCGTGCAGCTTCCTCTCGCGCGGCTTCCTCTCGCGCGGCCTCCTGTCGTGCAGCTTCCTGTCGTGCAGCTTCCTCGCGCGCGGCTTCGATGCGAGCCGCCTCCTGACGAGCCGCTTCTTGCCGCTGCGCCTCCAGCTCGGCTGCCGCCTGCGCCGCCTCCTGACGCTCGGCCTCGCGCGTGGCTTCGATGCGAGCCGCCTCCTGACGAACCGCTTCCTGCCGCTCCAATTCCCGCTCGACTGCTGCCTGTCGCGCGGCCTCCTGACGCTCGGCCTCGCGCGCGGCTGTGATGCTAGCCGCCTCCTCGCGAGCAGCCTCTTGCCGCGCCGCCTCTTGCGCCGCAGCCGCTTGCTCAACGGCTCGCTCCTGCGCGTCCGTGACGATTCGCTCCTGCTCTGCCGCACCGGCATCGCGAGGCGCGGGCACGACGGGCTCTGCGCTGGATACGCTTGGCGCTGCGGTGACGTCAGACGTCGGCGCCGATGGAGCCGGGGGCACGACCAACTCGGCCTCGTTGGAGGGTCCCCGGTCGATGACGGGTGGTTCAGGAATCCGAGCAGGCGCTGCATCGGCGGGCCCCTCGGCGCGCACGGGCGCTTTCGGAGTGCCAGCGTCGGCCGCGGCGTTTTGCTCTGGCTTGGCTTCTGCCGTGGGCCTGGCAACAGGAACGCTCGCTAGTCCGCGCGGCGCCGGTGGCGCGGAAGGCGTCGGAACCGGTCGACTGGTCGCGGGCTGCTCGACCGGTGCCTGCTGCAAGGGATCTGCCACTGACGGGATCGCCGGCTTCGCGGGTGCGACCCGTGGCGAAACGAGCGCGACGCTCAAACGCGGCGCCTCGATCCGTCGATCTAGCCAGGGGAAGCCGAAGCCCGGAAGCCCAAGCCCCTCTCCGCCGAAAGTCAGGCTCAACAGCAGCGCATGAATCAGCAGCGAGAGCAGCAGCGCAAACGCGAGTCGCCTGCGTTCAGTCAAGCGTGCTCTTCGGACGAGCTCTCGACGCGCATGGATGCGGCGAACTGTGTGCGCGAATGCGACCGTGTGCAACCCGAACTCGTCCTGCAGTGCCGGCTGTCGGGAACAAGTGCCTCAAAGAAGAGTGGGCCCGCCTGGATTCGAAGCAGGGACCAAGGGATTATGAGCTGGATCGATTAACGCAACTACTTGATATTTGGCCCGCCCTCACTCGCCAAAGCACGCCGAAACGCGCCGAAGTCCCCACGATTTCCCCACGTTCGAGTTTCACGCTGACGGCATGCGCCGCAGCTTGGTCTCCCGAGTGCGGAGTGCCCCGCGCTGTAGCCCCGCCTGTCCGCAAAGACACCTCGAGATACGCGGCGGGAGTTCGTCGGCAACTCACGACCCAGCGACCTGCGAGCTGCCAGAAACCAGACGCTTACATCGCCCGTGCCAGGGCCTTGAGGTTCCCGGGAAGGAATGATGTTCGACTCCAACCGCGAGAATCAGAGTCCGCCGCCCCACCGGTACTGCCACACGATGCCGATGAGGTCGAAGCTGTTGCCGGTGCGGGACGGCCCGGCCCCCGGAAGTTCAGGCCCGCGGTTCGATGCTTTGCGCGTGCGCAACCGAGGCGCTTGCCGCGAGCACGCACGCGGCACGCAACAGCAGCGGACACGCCGTCGGCTTCAAGGACGACGGTACCGCGCTACTTCCCCGGCGCGCCGCCGAACTCGCGCAAGAACGCCTGGAAGTCCTGCGATTGGCGCAACAGCTGGCCCGCTGCCGCGCGCAGCCGGTCGACGTCTTCGGGCGGAAGCACGAAGCTCGTGGGGAGGTTCTGGAGGTATTCCCGCTCTTTCGGATCGGCAAGATTTTCGAAGCTGACGTCCAGCGTGTGCGTGGTGATCTTCGGCAGCGGAACGCCGGCCTCGGCCTGCGCCTCGCTCGCCCCCGCCAACCGCGCACGCGCAACCAGCAGCTCGCGCCGCCAGGCGTAGATCTCCTGGCGGTCCTTCATGAGCTCGATGGTCTCGAACGAGTACCGGTCGATCGGCACGCTGGAAGCCTGCAGCAGCTGCATGGCGAAGCCGGGGGGCGTCTCGCTGCGATCCCAGTCGGTCTTGGGCGCCGAGCGGGCGTTCACGACGATCACCACGATCCTGCGGATGCCGCCGGCACCCACCTCGCCACGGAACGCGATGCTCACCGCCAGCTCCTCGAGGGTCTCCATGACGGCGCGCACCCCGAGGTTGTCCGCGACGCCGCCGTCGACGAGGTGGATGTACGGGCGGTCCTTGCTGTTCTGGAAGTCCTGCATCTCGCGGTAGCGCTGCACCGCGCGCCCCGCCGGCCGCGGACGGCCCTCGGGCTTGGCGACGTCCTGGACCCAGGCCGGGTACTGGTAGCCGCAAGTGCCGCCATAGTTGTTGAACGTCACCGCCGAGAGCACGACCGGGACCGCAGAGGAGGTGGCCGCCGCGCGCGAGAGGCGCACCTTGTTCAGGTCCGAGCAGAGCAGATCGAAGTCCTGCTGGTAGAACGCGAGCCGCGATCCGGTCGAGATGTCGGTCCCGGTGGCCACGGCGACCGGGGTCTGCTTGTCGAGCAGGTCGCCGAAGGTCGCCCCCTCGAACAGGATCTCGTCGTAGTACTCGGCGGCGAGCTCCGAGCGCCCCGCGGTGCCGCCGACGAACTTCCACCAGTTGAACGGGTTCAGGCCCCTTTTCAGCAGCGCGCCCTGCACGTCGCGCTTGAGGAACCGGTCCTCGTACTCGGCGAACAGGCGCTCGCCGTAGAGGGCGTACGCGAGCGCCGTGAAGCTCCCCCCCGATACGCCGGTCGTGACATCGACCTCGTCGATCAGCCGGCGCGGCTTGCCGTCGACGACGACCTCGGTGCGCCGGAGCTCCTCCAGCACGCCGTACGAGAACGCCGCGGCGCGCGTGCCGCCGCCGGAGAAGGACACGACGAACAGCGTGCTCGGGTCGTTGTTCTGGCGCTTCGGGATCAGGAGGTAGGGACGGTAGCCGGACTTGGGGTCGAACCGGGTGATCGGCTCGTTGATCGGTCGGCTGGCGCAGCCTCCCAGCGCAATGACGGCCAGCAGGCCGATGAAAAAGCCATTCGCTCGCATGGTCCACACCCTCCGAAAGCAGCAGATTTGCGGCGTCAGACGCTACGGCGTCCGACCATGACAGAGCCTAAGGGCGAGGCGCAGCGATGGATTTGCTCCCCGTCAAAGCCCTGCACGGCTCGCTGCCGCCCTCCGGAACGTCTTACTTGACCGTGTAGCCGCGGCCCTCGAGGCATGCGGCGCGCGCCCTCGAGAATGCCGCCTGTTGCTGCTGGGTCGCCGCCTGCTGTTGCTGCTGCGCCTGCTGCCCCGCGGCCGCGTTCTGACGGCGGCTCTGTCCGCGTGCGGCCACGGCGCCCGCAGCAGCACCGGCTCCGGCGTCGCCACTTACGATCTCCCCGACGACTGCGCCGCGGGCGGCCCCCCGGACCCCTGCACCGGGTGTCGTGCCCGTTGCCGTCGTCGGCGGCTTTGCCGCCTGCTGAGGCGGCGGCGGCTTCGCGGGATCGAAGCCCGACTGCTGGACGGCCCACGAATAGCAGGCCGCCTCGTCGCTCTTCTGCTGCTGCGGCGACTGCCCCTTCGCCGGGTAGACGAACTGCTGCGCGCTCACCCCGCTTGCGAAGACCACGGTCGTCGCGAGCATCCATGCCGCATGTCGATTCAACTTCTTAACCTCCGTTGCAAGTCGTTGATATCCGGTCACGTCCTCACCCCTTTTCCCGCAAGATCGCCCTACTTCTCGCCCTTCAGCCGCCGCATGCCTTCGATCATCGGGTGCCACCCGTACACGAGCGTGACCATGAACGCGTCCATGCGAAGGTCGCCGGGAGCGCTGTCGTTGACGGTCGACTTGTAGCCGACGGTCAGGTTGAGGTTGTCGTTGATCGTGTACCCGAGGGTGAGCCCGACGCCGATGTTGTTCAGCTTCTCGCCCTGCACGCCGTTGATGGTCGCCCGCCCGCCGTTGTACCAGACTGCGTCCAGCGAGCCCCAGAAGCGCTCGGTGAAGTCGCGCGTCAGGTGTGCGTCGAGCTGGAACAGCGGATCGGTCTTCAGCGTCTGCCCGACGTAGTTGTCGTTGGTGCCGAAGAACCACACGGCCGGGAGGAACTCGAGCGTCGTGCGCCGTCCCGGCACCCAGTCGCCGAGCTGCCAGACGATCGGCGCGCCGAGGCGCCCGTACCAGCGGTTCTGCCCGAGATTCAGGGGCTGGCTGCTGTCGTATTCCCCGATCGGCACCGCCAGGTCGGCAAGCAGATCGACGGAGAATCCCGGCTGGTAGCGCAGCATGTCGGGGATGTTCTTCTGCGCCGGCGGACCGAGGACGTTGATCGTGAACTCGAGCGTCGGGTCGCCGAACCCGCTCGTCGACTGGCTGAACGTCCTGCCGGCCACGGTGACGTCGCCGGAGATCCGCCCCATGGGCAGCAGGATCGCCGCCATGGCGGCGCGATCGAACATCGCGAACGTGCGCGCATAGCCCGCGAGCGCGACCGTCGCGTCGATGCTCGACCCGGGCGCGACGATGTGGGCGGGGTCGAACGGGTTCGAGTTGCCGCTCACCGAGTTGACGATCACCGGCACCGCATTCGCGTCCGACAGGCTCTTCCAGTAGAAGCGCGCCGGCACCTGGGCCAGGACCTGCGGCGGGCAGAGTGCGCCCGCGGCGAAGATCGCTGCGGCGACCAACCGAAACCAGGCAACCATTCTCATTGGGTCTCCCGTTCTGTTCATGTCGTCCTCTTCCTTCCTGATTGATTTCCAGAGCGTTCCAGAGCGGCAACGCTCAGGGCTTGGGATCCGCCAGCATGTCCTTGGGCGGCACGAACTGCTGCTGGTAGATCAGCGGCGGGAAGCCCGGATGGACCGTAACCCGTTGCGGCATGTCCTTTTCCAGGGTGTCGTACGGCCCGCGGCTCGGCAGGATCACGTTGTTGGCCTTGACGTAGCTTTCCCAGGCCGCGAGCATGGCCTTCACCTTGTCGGGATTCTGTGCGGCGAGATCGTTGCGCTCGGCGGGATCCTTGGCGAGGTTGAACAGCTCCCAGTCGCCCTTGCCGTACGGCTTGAACTGCCAGCGCAGTTTCCAGTCGCCCTGCCGCACCGCGCGGTTGCCGAAGACTTCCCACGCAAGGTAGTCCTGGTCGGTCCGCACCGAGTCCGCCTTGCCGGCGAGCATCGGGCCCCACGACTTGCCGAACAGCGGCGGCAGGTCAGGCTGGCTGGCCTTGGGATAGCTGGTGCCGGCGACTTCAAGCAGCGTCGGCATCAGATCGGCCACATGCATCAGCCCGTGGTTGATGCTGCCGGCGGGCCGCTTCACGCCCGGTCCGCTGACGATCAGCGCGTTGCGGATGCCGCCCTCGGCCAGCCAGCCCTTGTACTGGCTGAACGGGGTCATGGACACCTGTGCCCACATCGGCCCATAGCCCACCCAGGAACCCGGGTCGCCCCACGCATTGGGATGGGTCTGCGACCAGGTGATCGCCGCGAAGAGGTTGTCGCGCGATCCCGGGGACCCCGCGATCATCCCGAAAAGGTCGGTGCCCTCGGCGCCGTTGTCGCCGAAGAAGATGAAGATGGTGTTCTCGTATTCGCCGATCTTCTTCAGGTGTTCGATGAGGCGGCCGATGTGGAAATCCATGTTCTCCACCATGCCGGCGTAGAGTTCCATCTTCTTGCCGAGTATGTAGCGGCTTGCGGGGGCAAGCACGATCGGATCGGGCACAAACCACATCCGTTCAGCAAGCTCGGTGCCGGCCGGCATGATGCCCATCTCGATCTGCCGCTTCAGCCGTGCCTCGCGCACCGCATCCCAGCCCTTGTCGTATCCGCCGAGATGCCGGTTGCGCCAGTCCTTCGGCAGGTGGTACGGGTCGTGCGGTGCCTGGTGCGCCACGTAGGCGAAGAAGGGCTTGCCGCTGCCCCGGTTGGCGTCGATGAAGCCGATCAGCTTGTCGGTGTAGGTCTCGGTCGCGTAGTAGTCGTCGGGCAGCTTGGTCAGGTAGCGCCCGTCCTCGGTGAAGACCGACTTGGGCGAGGCACCGGTGAAGTTCGTCATGTCCCAGTAACTGCCCGCGCCGTCGAGCAGCGAGAAGTCGCGCTCGAAGCCGCGCGCGCGCGGTATCTGGTCGGGCTGTTTGCCCAGGTGCCACTTGCCGACCATGTAGGTGTGGTACCCGGCGCCCTGGAGCAGCTGCGGCAGCGTGACGACACGGTTGTTGAGGTAGCCCTCGTAGCCGACGGCGCCGCGCTGGTTGGGCGCAATCCACTCGTTCATGTTGCCCAGGCCGTTGAGGTGCGTGTCGACGCCGCTGAGCAGCATCGAGCGCGTGGGCGAGCAACTGGCGTGGGTGTAGAAGTTCGTGAATCGGACGCCGTTCTTCGCCAGCGCGTCGAGGTTCGGCGTCCGGATCTCGCTCCCGAACGAACCCATGTCGGCGAAGCCCATGTCGTCGGCGAGGATGAGGACGATGTTCGGCCGGCGGGGCGCATCGGCGGCGGTGGCGATGGCCGGTGCGGCGAGCGCCGCGAGCACGCCGACGACGCCCAGCGTCTTCAGCGACCGGCCGAGATCGCCCCATGTCCTGGCGATGAGGCGCGTCGAGCGCTGCAACATGGTCTTCATTCCCCGTTTCCTTGCCTGTTGGCTCATCAGAACTCCACCTCGATGCCTCGCGCCTTTGCCACGCTGTAAACCGCATCAAAGGTCTTTGCGTGGTCCCAGGGTGCGTCCGCGGCCTCGCTGCGGAACTCCCGGTAGGCCCGCTCGACGTTCATGTACAGGCGCGCCGGGGCGCGCCACCCGCCGTACGGTCCGAGATCGATCGTCCTGGACGCCTCCAGGGCGCTCAGCCCCTGGCTGAAGCATCGGCTCGATTCCTCGCGCACGTACTCGAGGTAGGCCTTCATCTCCATCGCCCCCTCGATGCCGCACACCGGTCCGTGCCCGGGGACGATGACTTCCGGGTCGAGCCAGATGATGAGGTCGAGGATCCTCAGCCATTTCTCGTAGGACCCGTTCCAGCCCATGGGGGTGCACTCGCGGAAGATCACGTCGCCGGCGAACACGACCCTTTCCTTCGGCACGTGAACGATCGTGTCGCCGATCTGGTGGCACGGCCCCACGTAGAGGAGGTGGACTTCCGTGCCGTCGAGATCCAGCACGTGCCGTTCCTCGAACACCGTCGTGGGCAGGACCAGCCTGATGCCGTCGAAGTCGTAGTCCTGCTGCAGCTGCCTGGCGATTGCGAGCGCCCCGGGGTGCAGCGTCTTGAGCAGCATGCGCGTGAGGAAGCGATCGGCCCCTTTGAGCAGCTGTTGAGTCTCCTTCGGGTCGGCGACGTGCGGCATGAGCTCCCTGACCGTCCGGTGCGCGATGATCTCGGCACCCTCGAAGAGCTGGTTCCCCCACACGTGGTCGCCGTCCTCGTGCGTGTTGATCACCCGCTTCGGCATCCCCGGCCAGACCTTGCCGAACAGCTCGATCATCCGGCGCGCGTGGAACAGGTCCGACTGGGTGTCGATGACGACGCCGCCGCCCCGGTTGATCAATCCCGAGTTCGCGTCGCACACACGGTTCCTCTCGTTCAGCACCGCAAAGCAGCTCTCGCTCACCTGTTGCAGTTTCATCGCGATGCGCCGGGCCGGAGGTTCGTGGTTCGAGGGCAGTTCGGAGTCCGTGAATGCAACGGCGTTGCGCCCGTCCATTCGGCCGGACGGTTCGGCACCGCCGGTCCCGCAAGCGGCTGATACACTTTGCGTTGATCTCCGGAATCCCTGCTACGGCAGCTGCATGCAGGCCGGGTGCAGTCTCCAGCGAGACCACGGGGTCGTCTATCGGAATTCCGCAGAACGTCAAAACGATGGCCCTCCCCGTCGCCGCTGCCGAACATGCAGTCACGGTCGTCGAGATCAGCGACCCCACCGCCGCCGGCGCGGGCATCGAGCTGATCGATCAGGATGTGGTGCAGCTTCAGTCGATGCCGCTTCGAGCGCGACGAGTGATCGTGCGGCTCGAGTCGGCTGCGGTCGTGTTCCATTCGACCAACCTCCGCGTACGCACCCGTACGAGCGTCCGCAAGGGCCTGCTCGCCTACGTCACGTTCGGGCCGCAGGCGAAAGGGACGGTCAACGGGTTGCCGGTTCGTCCGGGTTTGATGCTTGTCGCGGAGCCCGAATCGGAAGCGCAGTTCGTGACCAACGACGGCTACGAGAGCATCACGTTCATGGTTGCGCCGCAGGACATCCGCGCTCATCTCGCTGCCCGCCAGCGCGAGGGCGAGTTCCGGATGCCGCACGGCGTAGAGATCCTGCAGGCGGACGCCGAGAACGTTCGCAGGCTTTTCAGCTGGGGGAAGCGGCTGGTGGAGATCGCCGCCCGGCAGCCTGCGCTATTCAACGAGCGGAAGACCGAGCGTGTCGCCGCCCACGTCGAACTGCTCGAAACTCTCTTGGCGACCCTCCGCGTGGCCAACGATTTCGCGCCCGACCGCAGCGACCGGACGCGGCAGTCCCACAGTCTCACCGTCAAGACCGCCGAAGACTATGCGCTATCGCATACCGACGATCCTCTCTACGTGAGCGACCTGTGCAGAGCCGCCGCGGTGAGCGAGCGGACGCTGGAGTACGCGTTCAAGGAGGTCATGGGATTGGCGCCCATGGCCTATCTCGTCCGGCTCAGGCTGCATCGGGTGCGCGAGGCGCTACTGGAGGGGAGTCAAGGATCGACCACGGTCTCGGCCGAGGCGCTCAACTGGGGCTTCTGGCACTTCGGCGAGTTCTCGCGCGCCTACAAGGAATGCTTCGGCGAGCTGCCGTCGGACACGCTGCGACGAAAGCCCGGCGAGCTGTAGCGGTAAGCCGAATGCCGTGTCGCACTGAAGCGGCGTGGCCTGGAGCGCTCGGCGACCCGCGTTGAAATGGGGCCGCCGCCGCGCTCATCCCGCCAGCGGCACAGCACTGACATCCGTCCGAGCCGTTCCCAGGTAGCCAATGGTCCGAGGATCCCTGGGCAGGTCAGGCTGGGTGATGGCGGAGCGCCCCGAGCACGGCCATCTGCGCGAGCCCCGCGAGACCGGGCGGCAGCGGCAACTCGCGCGTGCGGGAACGCTGCTGGACCGCCGGGCCGAGGCGTACGCGCGCACGCTTCGCCCGAAGCTCGTCGTGCGCCGTCTTCACGCGGACGATCCGCGCTGGTTCCATCGAGACGGCGGGCCAGGTCCGGGAGCGCTACCTTGGTCGACTTAACGACTGACGCGGGACGCCGACCCGGAGCGCCTCAATCGGGGAGGCGCGTTATGCGAGTCCGCCGCGGCTGAAGCACTACGAACGCTCTACGAAGCGCTGCGCCTTTCTGTTGCACCGCTTGCACGATGCGTGTCGCAAGGGCGGCCCGCGCTGGCGCCGGAAAGCGGATCAGGATTACGCCCGCGGACTCGCGGTTCGCGGCGAAGACGAGCTGCCCGAAGTCCTTGTCTTCGGTAAGCAGAACGCGGCCTTCCTGGACCGAAAGAGCGATCACTTCGTCGTCGGTCGCGCCGGGGCAGTGCTCGACAACGGCGAGGACATCGAAGCCCGCTGCACGCAACGCCCGTACCGCCGAAAAGTCACAGCTCTCGTCGGCGAGGAGCCGAACCGTCACCGGGCCACGCGGCGTTTTGGGTCAGTCCGTCTCTGCGGTTTCCTCGTGCGCCACGGTGTCCGCCGCAAACAGCATCGCTGCACGAAGATCTTCACGCGTGAGCGTGGGATACGCGTCCAGAAGCTCGGACTCGGTCGCGCCCTCACCGAGCTTCCGAAGAATGAGTTCGACCGGGATGCGGGTGCCGCGGATCACGGGCTTTCCCATCATGATCTTCGGATTGATCTCGATTCGTTCGTTGGTGGCCATCATGCCTCCAGATATGCAGCCGCGGGGCGAGACCCGTGCAGGAGCGTGGTAAGGATAGCACCGCCCGGCGGCCCACCTGTTCCCCACGTCGGCGATGCAGCACCTGCGGCGAATGACGCGCAAATCGCTGATTCGTAGAGTGGGCCCGCCTGGATTCGAACCAGGGACCAAGGGATTATGAGTTTGGGACCGTAGCTTAATCGTTTGATTCTTGGCCCGCCCTCACCCGCCGACGCGCGCTGATTCCCGCCTACGTCACTACGTTCTTCCTACAGACGGGACTGGAGCAAGATCTTGTACGTCCTCTCCGCACCATTCGGTTGATGCGACGCTAACCGCCACATTTTCGTTCCCAGTCGTCTCCGTGTATGGCCCTCAGGCGAGAGGCGATCAAGTCTGCAAAATGGTTAAGGCCGCGCTTTCTAAGCTCGCTGACAAAGACAGGCCAAGGGGGGATATTGCTGTAGTACGGTGTTGGCCCAGTGGACATACCACCGCCAGGCCCCGTTGATAGGCCCCCCCCTGGGCCGGTCGACAAGCCGCCTCCGGGACCGGTCGATAGGCCGCCCCCGGGCCCCGTTGATAAACCACCACCCGGCCCAGTCGAGAGTCCGCCGCCAGGACCTGTGGAGAGTCCTCCTCCCGGCCCCCTCGACATTCCGCCGCCGGGTCCAGTTGACGCGCCGCCATCAGGGCCCGCTGATAAGCCCCCACCTGGACCTGTTGAGAGGCCGCCGTTGGGTCCAGTGCTCTGGTTTCTTGGCCACTGAGCCATGCTCTTTCGCTCCAGTTAGGCGGTGGCGATCGGGGCAGTGTGGTGTCGGCGCACGATGGTGATAAATGGTTACGCAACAGCTTGAGCTGCTTGCTCCTGGAGCTTCTTCACGTGGGCGCGAGCTCGAGCCACGGCGTCGGCAAACGCGCCTTGTGGTTCAGCGCGAACTATGAACTTTTCGAAGTCGTTCATAGCCGAACTAACGTCCCCTTTTACATGCATGTTGATCAGCCCGAGACAGTAATAGACCTGAAACTTGTCTGGCTCTGAAGTTAGCAGCCACTCCATGAACTCCTCAACCTCGAAAGGCGTTGCGTGTCCACGAGATGCCCGGAACGCTACTAGGTACTCCGCCTCAGCCCGTCGGAGATCGCCTTGGTACGCGTGGAGAAACGCGAGGCTATATCGGGCGTCAACCGAGTTTAGTTTGAGGGTTTCGCAAGTCCGCACCTCTCGAATGGCGGAGGCGATGTCGCGATGTCTGACGAAGTGCCAAATCGCCAGCGCCAGATATGAAGCATCCGTCTTTGGGCGGAGACGTTTGAGCTTGATCGCATACTCCTTCATGCTGTCCAGAATGTCCTCGCGACGAGTAAGTCTCCATTCCAAGTGCATGCGGCGTGACTGGCAAAGATAGGCATCGGCGAGACGGTCGCTTAGCTTGTTCAGAAGCGCCTTGACTCCGGGGATTGCCTTCAGAGACTTAAGCTCCTTGCGCTTAGTCTGCAGATCCTCCAGAAGTCGTTCGGCCAGGTCGAAGTCGCGTGAAAGTAGCGCTGCGGTAGCGATTACGAACTTCGCCCCGTGACTGAACAACCGAGACGTGAGCTCGAACCCGTCGATATCTGACTCGCAGTCTATTCTTACTCTTTGGGGGAGGACTGCGTCCATCTCTCGCGAGAGGTCTTTGCTCGTCTGTTCGCGAACGACGGTGTGGACCACGACCCCACGAAGCTTGAGGACGTAGAAATCACGGTTTGCAATCTTGCGGGTTGACGCGGCCCCGAACACCAGGAAGTGCCCGCGGCACTTCCTCAGGCATCGGCGTGCGGAAGGTACGTCGATTATCTGGGCAGCGTAGTACGGCGGGATCTCGACGACCTGCAACGGTGCGATATCAGCTGTGGCTTCAAAGATCTCGCGGAGCGTGCCCAAGAAGTCAGTCGTTACGCGGAGACGTTCAACATCTCTTTCCGCTGATATCGCCACAAGAAAACCAATGCGATCACCGGGTGTCTTCGGGAGTCTGTGTGAAAGCCACCAGGCCGCGAGGCTGCTCAGGCCAGCCACGCCAGCGACCGAAAGTTGTCCCCATAACGGCAGATTCACTAGGTTGGCGAGTAGGAACCCACCCACCACGGCGAGCAGAGGTACTACGACCGGAGCCTGGCGGCCATCCCAACGCCGCTCAAGCCACTTCAGAATGCCGTCAAGGGCGTCCACTCGAGTGTCGACATGCTAGGTTTTTTCTGTAGGCCGGGCGATTGTAGCCGTGTCCTTCCCCTGATCGTAGGTAGATGAAATTGGCCCAAGACAAGGGATACGGAAAACTGCCCGCCGACCAACTTAGGCAATGGGCTGCCTTCCTGCATTCGCCGGGCGTCCGTGCATTGCCGCGCGGATTGGGCAGGCGGTGGCGATTGGGAATGAAACCTTCTTGAAGAAATTGAGTACGGCGTAAGTCGGCCGTACAAAGAACTTCTCAAGCCATTTGCGCAAGCTCGCTACGCGATCCAGAATGTGCACGAGGCTGGAGTGGTGACGCTCTCGGACGCACAGCCGATGAGTGGCCCCGCCTGGCTTCAAGCCAGGGATCAAGGGATTATGAGTTTGGAACCATAGCTTGATTGTTTGACTCTTGGCCCGCCCTCAGTCGCATAAGCGTGGCGAGCTCCGTGGAGCCTACAACGTCTAATCTACGTCTCCGTGGGGAACTCTAGCTGGCTCCGAGCTGCTTTCAGTTGCTCACGACGCCCACCGGAACGCATTCGGGGCCCGATCGGCGATACCCGCGAACACACTCCCAGTCATTACCGTAGATGTTCAGCTTGGCGTTTGCCGGAAGCTGCACGGCCACACATTCGTTGGCGCTGCGCCGGAATCCCCTTTGGCATTCCCAATCATTGCCATAGATGTTGAGCTTCGCGTTTGGCGGAAGCTGCACGGCGACACATTGGTTGGCGCTGCGCCGGAATCCCCTTTGGCAGTCCCAGTCATTGCCATAGATGTTGAGCTTCGCGTTTGGCGGAAGCTGTACGGCGAGACATTCGTTGGCGCTGCGCCGGAATCCCCTCTGGCATTCCCAGTCATTGCCATAGATGTTGAGCTTCGCGTTTGGCGGAAGCTGTACGGCGACACATTCGTTGGCGCTTCGCCGGTAGCCCCTTTGACACTCCCAATCGTTGCCATAGATGTTGAGCTTGGCGTTTGCCGGGAGGGACGGCGGGCTCGCATACTGCGGCGACTGCCGAGGTCTGGCTGACTTTGTATCGGACCGTGATTCCGTGCCTGGCGGGGCTCTCTGGATCGTGTCGTGAGTGGTGCCGCTCCTTGGGGTGATAGCACCGATCTTGATCAGCGCAGGGCGACTCCCCTCGAGCGAGAAAGCAAACCAGTGTTCGCCAGCGCCTTCTATGTTCAGCAACAAAGCGACTTTCTTCGCGGTAGTCATCCGGAGGAGGAACTCGTCGTACGAGAGCAGCCCCCCGTAAGTGGGTTGCTGAGAAGGTATGTATGCATCGGCGCTGTTTGAGAATCGCTCGAGGCGCATCTTGTCCGACGTGGGCCGGTTATCGAACTTAACTTCGACGTCGCTGCCGGTTGCGACTTTCAGGCCAGGACAATAGACGCCGGCGAGCCTGGTAGCGTTAAGGCGTTGCTCAACCTGGAGTCGGCATAGCCCATCGTCCGACAACACGCGGGCGACGCGTGGCACCTGTGCACCACTGGCCGGGTCGGCCTCTGTGGCAACCTCCCACTCTCTCTCTACGCTGGCACCGTTACGCTGTGACTTAGCGATTTTTTGTTGGACAGCTGCGTGCGCTCTGGCAATTCGCTCCTGTGTCTCCCGCTCAGCCTGGAGCCGCTTCTCGTCGTCCCTGTCGCTCTGGGCCTTGAAGTAGAGAAATGCGAGGGCAATGACGACGGCTGCAATTACTCCGAGGGGCAGGAATATGCGCCAGAAGATAACGACGAGGATGATGCAGATGATTGCGATCACCCAACCCATCTCGGAGTCTCCTAACTAGGGTTCGTCCACGTCGCTCGCCGCCGCGTCGCGGCTGCAGCCAGCGGTGCGACGAGAGAAAACCATCGGACTGATGTCTCGGGCCGTCCTATCGGTCGTTACCAAAAATTAGCCTAGCACCGTCGCGCGATGGTGCCTTCTTGCAGTTCTAGGTGAGAAGTTGCTTCGTTTCAGCGAGTCCGCCGGGTGAAATGGCGCTCCGCCAAACATTGAGCCGACGCAACAAGCTCGCGCGCGCGGCCAATCGGGGTCTACCACTATATGTAGCCTAATAATGAGCCAGTGGCTCATCTAGTGAGCCACTGTCGATATTTTGTCTTCAGATATAATCTATTGTTTAAGAAAGGTTTTTTAGAACGCTTGCGATATCGTGGGAGACGGAGTAAGAAGGCGGCTGGGTAGCGCGCTTCCGTATTTAGTGGTCTTGACTATCGGACTGCGACGCACCTGGAAGAAAGGCCCCGGGGGCGGCAACCCCCGGGGCCTGAGCGACCCGGAGAAAGGTCCGGGCGGCCACTGTAGGCGGCTGAGGGTAAGCCTAGGCTTACCGGTAGTCAACGGACGTGGATCTGGGTCGTGTCTTCCTTTCTTTGAGTACGCGTTTCATATAGGAGACATAACGATGATCTACGCTGTCAATTACGACCTAAAGAAGCCGGGCCACGACTACGAGGGTCTCTACGGTGCTATCAAGGGCTGTGGTGCCTGGTGGCACTATCTGGAGTCCACTTGGCTGATCCAGTCGGGGCTGAATGCCCATGAGATCTGGACGCGGCTGGCCAGTCACTGTGATCAGAATGATCGTGTCCTTGTAATCCGCGTAACCTCGGATTACAGCGGGTGGCTCCCAAAGGAGGCCTGGGAGTGGATCGATTCGCACATGCGGGTCGCGGCGTGAGCTAGTGCCTGGTGGCGCGAGGCGCTCGCCTCGCGCCGCTTTTCCTTGAGCGCGATAGCGCCGGCGACCCGAGCCGTAGATTCCTCGGTCTGAAGCGAGTGCGGACATGCTGGAGAAGCCGAGCATCCCGGTCGCCGTGAAGTTCATCGGCGGTCTGCTTCCGGAGGCCCACTGGCTCCTACGACACGCTGAGAAGGAGGCCGGATGGATCCGTTTTCCGCCTCGTTTCATCCAAGTGTTGGCGAATCTCCGGCTTGAGGGCTACGTCCAGCTCTACGAGGATGAGAGGCAAATGGCGGCATGCGTGCTCATAGGGATGTTCGGGGAAACGGAAGCGCGCGGCATCGTGGAACGCATAGCGCGGCAGAGTGGAAACGAGATCCTCCGCTCGATGGACGAGATCGCCGCGGAGTTCGGCAATACCGCGGCAGGGTGCCTAACGCTTCCTAAGAGCAAGCTCGAGATCGAGGCTGTACGCGCGGCATTCGACGCCCTTCCTGCGGTAGATAAGGAGCAAGTGATCCGCGATGCGCAGTTCTTCTACTCTGGTCTCCTAGCGTCGTTCTTCCAGACGATCTCGATCATGGTCCATGGCGAGAAACTCACCGCCCTCGTCGCGCAAGCGAAGGGGGGTAGTAGTGAGGCGTTCGGAAAAGCGGTTCAGATTGACAGGACGTTGGTGACTCAATTCCGGTGGTTTCGGGATCGCTATCAGCGTGCACACCTTGAGGGCGATGCGGGCTTCTTGGAGATGCTGTCGTATCGCCTGCGGAACCCCGTGTTCAAAGGGAAGATTAGGTATCGGGAGCTGTGGTTAGCACTAGCGATGCTGGACATGATGGGACTACTCGATGGTCCGTTGAAATTCCGCGAGCTGATCGACATGCTGCACGCAGCCGGCCTGGATTTGGCACGAAACGGCATCGAGGACGAAGGGTACTTCGGGAAGCGCCTCAAAGAATTTCGGAAGTTCCAAGCCAGAGGGGGATTGTCCATGCACTGAGAAAATCTCTTGGTGCGTTCAAAGTCTCTGGAGTGGTGCGTAGTTTCCGAATCCGTTGCGGGAAGCCGTTGTGGCAAGCCCGCCGCAACGGGAACGGAAAAGCATGTACTCGACTCCGCGCGTTCAGCAGGTCGCATCTGCAACCGAGGCCGAGCAGGACAGACTCGCCGGCGAGACCGCCGAGGGGGCGCAGCCCCCAGGCGGTCGCGGCGGCAAGGATGCGACGCCTAGTAACACAGCATCCAATAACGACAATGATGGGGAGGGGAGACTATTCGTTCCGCTCCGTTGGGGCGTCGACAGCCTGTACCTTTCTTACAAGGGCACGACTGATCCCAAGGTTGATCACGACATTAGAAAGCTCAAGGAAATTGCACAGTCTCCCGAAGCCCATCAGCAGGTCCTCGCCCAGTACCGAATCCTCGATCACATCTTCGAGGTGCGGGACAAGGGCGCGGGGCTGTTCCCGTACGTTCTAGTCGATAACGCTTTCCGGATTCAGGTCCCGAGGTCGATTAGCAAGGCTCTGCCCCTTGCTTACGTCCAGATCTCTAGCCAGTACCTCTCGGCGTTCGATCCAAAAGAGATCGAAAGTGAGCTGTACGAGATCGCGAACCGCCTGGGCGAGGTGAAAGAGATCGAGCCGGGCGTATCGCGAATCGACCTCTTTGTCGACTTCGTTTCGGACGTGGATATGGAGGGGTGGGATCGCACGGCATGGGTCACGCACGGCTCGTCCATCAATGCTTACTCCATGGATGGGCGCTTCTCGGGGTGGACGGTCGGGCTTGGGGGTGTGATCGCAGGTCGGCTCTACGACAAGACACTGGAAATCGAGTCAAGCCGAAAGGATTACTTGCGCGAGCTCTGGACCCAGTGTGGCTGGAACGGGGCGGACAGGGTCTGGCGGCTGGAATTCGAGCTGAAGCGAGAGCTGCTCTCCCAGCACGGCGTAGAGCGCTTCAACGCGGCTATGGAGCATCGGGGCAGTCTCTGGGAGTACGCCACGACCCAATGGCTGCGGCTGACGATCCCGAACCCTTCCGACAGCGCACGGAGCCGCTGGCTTACCCATCCCCTTTGGAGAGCGCTGTCCGCGGTGGACTGGGACACCCCTGGCGGTCCGTTGTCGCGTCGGTTTCAGCCCGACCGTGCCCCCGGCGATGACTGGGTCTTCAACCTGGGGCTCTCTGCCCTCACCTCTTACATGGCCCGGGAGGGGATCTTCGACTTCGAGCTGGGCTTGCGACGATTCGGGGAATCCCTGAGCGTGTTCCATGAGAACAAGGCGTACACGCTGGGTTTGCTCTTCCCGACTTACGTCCGCGAGAAGGTCATGGTGAAAGCACGGAAGTACAACACCGTATTCAACCTCGACGAGATCCCGGAAGAGGACACGCTCAAGGCGGGGCACGACGCGGCCATGGAGTATCTCCGCAAGACTGGCAAGGGTGGGTGAGATGGAGGAGCGTGGCCTGCCCTTGCCGCGCATCCGCTGTCTGACCAAAGAGCAGGCAGCGGACTATCTGGGGATCGGGGTCACGCTTCTCGCCGATCTTGACGTGCCGTGCGTCAAGTTCGGCCGGCGCTGCGTCTACGACGTGGTTGACCTGGATTCCTGGCTTGAGGAATATAAGCGCCGAGGGCGGGCCAGAAGGGAGACCTTATGGCCCGTGAAGCCGGGATCTACCGGCGACGAGACTCTCGTTACTGGTGGATCGACGTTGTCCTGCCTAACGGCAGGCACGTATGCGGAAGCGCTAAGACCGAGAACAGGGAAGAAGCCGAAGCCCTCGTCGCGAAGCTGAAGCACGATGCCTTTCGCGACTCGTTACTCGGAATCAAGCCCAAGCGTGCGTGGCAGGATGCAGTAGTTCGGTACCTCTCGGTAAAGCGACACCTTCGGGACGTCGAGAAGCAGCGCCGGTTGTGTCGGATGTTGGATCCCTATCTGGGGCGTCTGACGCTGAACGACATTACCGGGGATGTGATCTGGTCTATTTGCGAGGGCGAGCTGAAGAAGGGGCTTAAGCCCGCGACGATCAATCGTCGCTTGACGCTGCTTCGCAGCATCCTTCGGATGGCGCAGCTCGAATGGCAGTGGATCGATTCCATCCCCAAGGTGCGGCTCCTCGGCGGCGAGGTCGAGCGGGACCGGTGGTTGACGCGCGCGGAGTCGGGGCGGCTGATCGCTGCCTGCGCCCCGCACCTCGCGGCCATCGTCCGCTACGCCCTGGCAACCGGGTGTCGCGCCCGGGAGATTGCCGGCTTGGAATGGAACCGGGTGGATCTGGCTCGCCGGACCGCTTGGCTAAACCAGACCAAGAACGGAACGCCGCGAGGCGTGCCGCTGAATCGCGATGCGGTCGAAGTGCTGCGCGAGCAACTAGGGAAGCATCCGCAGTTCTGCTTCACCTATCGCGGGAAGCCGATCCGGTGGGAGATGACCAACACCGCTTGGCATACCGCGCTACGGAAGGCAGGGCTGAAGGACCTTCGGTTTCACGACCTGAGGCACACCTGGGCCTCCTGGCATCGGCAGAGCGGTACGACTGTCGATGAGCTGAAGGACCTTGGCGGATGGAAATCCCGCAGCATGGTGGACCGCTACGCGAAATTTGCGACGGAAAATCTTGCGGTTGCTGCGTCTCGGATCGAGACGGGCCGCTCGGGAAACGGTGGACGCGTTCTACGTTTTCCCTACGGTCGGAGAAAGGCAGCGTAGGCATCACGCCTAACTACCTGATCTGATGAGTGGGCCCGCCTGGATTCGAACCAGGGACCAAGGGATTATGAGTCCCCTGCTCTGACCGGCTGAGCTACAGGCCCGCGCGGGGAATTATACGGACGCCGATTAGGCGCCCCGGCCGTGCCCGGCGACGACGGTCTTGTCGCGCATTGTCACCAGCTCTTCCGCGGCGGTCGGGTGGATCCCGACGGTCGCGTCGAACTGCGCCTTCGTGAGGCCGGCCTTCACGGCAATCCCGACGCCCTGCACGATCTCGGGCGCATCCGCGCCCACGACGTGCACGCCCACCACCCGCTGGGACGAACGGTCGACGATGAGCTTCATCATCGTCCGCTCGTCGCGCCCCGATAGCGTGTGCTTGAGCGGGCGGAAGGTCGACTTGTAGATCTCGAGCTCATGGAAGCGCTCCTTCGCTTCCGCTTCGGTGAGACCGACGGTCCCAACCGGCGGCTGGCTGAAGACCGCGCTCGGCACGTCGTTGTGGTCGACCGGCGTCGGCTGGTTCCCGAAGAGCGTAAGCGCGACCGCGTGCCCCTCCTTGATCGCCACCGGCGTGAGCGCGATGCGGTCGGTGACGTCGCCCACCGCGTAGATGCTCGGCACCGAGCTCGCGGAGAACCGGTCGACGACGACCTCGCCGTTCTCGCCGAGCGCCACGCCCGCCTCGCGCAGCCCCAGATCGCGAGTGTTCGGCGCCCGCCCGGTTGCCGACAGCACCAGGTCGACCTCGATCGGCGCGTGGCCCTCCACGAAGCGGACCACGTACGCGCCGCGCACGTCGCGCTCGACGCCGGCGATCACGCTGTGCAGCAGGAAGCGCACGCCCTTCTTCGCCATCTCCTCCTGCACGTGCGCGCGCACGTCGCCGTCGAAGCCGCGCAGGATGCGATCGCCGCGATAGGACAGCGTCACCTCGCTGCCGAGGCCGCGGAAGATCCCGGCGAACTCCACCGCGATGTAGCCCCCGCCGACGACGAGCACGCGCCGCGGCTGCTCGGGGAGCTCGAACACCTCGTTGGAAGTGATGCAGTGCTCGACGCCCGGCACGTTCGGCTTGTAGGGCCAGCCGCCGGTGGCGACGAGGATGTAGCGCGCGGTGATGCGCCTGCCGTCCATCTCGACTGCGTTCGGGCCGACGACGCGCGCGGTGCCGCGCAGGAGCTTCGCGCCGGCCTTCTCGAGCAGGCCCTCGTAGACGCGCTCCAGGCGCGCGATCTCGGCGTTCTTGCTTGCGATGAGCGTTGGCCACGAGAACGACGGATCGCCCACCGTCCAGCCGTATCCGCGCGCGTCCTCGAAGTCCTCGCGGAAGTGCGAGGCGTACACGAGCAGCTTCTTCGGCACGCAGCCGCGGATCACGCATGTCCCGCCGGCCCGATGGTGCTCCGCGACGGCGACGCGCGCGCCGAGGCTCGCCGCGATCCGGCTCGCGCGCGTCCCGCCCGAGCCCGCGCCGATCACGAAGAGGTCGTAGTCGTAGGCGCTCACGTCGCTGGTCTCTCGTCCCGCTAGTCTCTCACCCTGCCGTCCAAATGGAAACGCCCCGCGAGCGGGGCGCTTCGGGGGACGCGCTGCGGATCAGCTCTGGTCGAGGAAGCTCTTCAGCCGCTCGGAGCGCGACGGATGGCGCAGCTTCCTGAGCGCCTTCGCCTCGATCTGGCGGATGCGCTCGCGCGTCACGTCGAACTGCTTGCCGACCTCTTCCAGCGTGTGGTCGGTGTTCATCTCGATGCCGAAGCGCATGCGCAGCACCTTCGCCTCGCGCGGGGTGAGCGAGTCGAGCACGTGCTTCGTCACCTCGCGGAGAGACGCGTACATTGCCGCGTCCGACGGCGCGAGCGTCGAGGTGTCCTCGATGAAGTCGCCGAGATGCGAGTCGTCGTCGTCGCCGATCGGCGTCTCCATCGAGATCGGCTCCTTGGAGATCTTGAGGATCTTGCGGATCTTGTCCTCGGGCATCTCCATCTTCAGCGCAAGCGTCGCCGGGTCCGGCTCCTGGCCCGTCTCCTGCAGGATCTGGCGGCTGATCCGGTTCATCTTGTTGATCGTCTCGATCATGTGCACCGGGATGCGGATGGTGCGCGCCTGGTCGGCGATCGAGCGGGTGATCGCCTGCCGGATCCACCACGTCGCGTAGGTGGAGAACTTGTACCCGCGGCGGTACTCGAACTTGTCCACCGCCTTCATCAGGCCGATGTTGCCCTCCTGGATGAGGTCGAGGAACTGCAGGCCGCGGTTGGTGTATTTCTTGGCGATCGAGATCACCAGGCGCAGGTTGGCCTCGGTCATCTCGCGCTTCGCGCGGCGCGCCTTCGCCTCGCCGGTGGACATCTGCTTGTTGATGTCCTTCAGGTCCTTGAGCGGGATGCCGATCCGCTTCTGGATGTCGCCGAGCTTCGAGATCTCCTCGAGGATGTCCGGCTCGTAGCGGGCGAGCTGCGTGCTGTAGCCGTGCTCGGCGGTGATCTCGTTCTTGATCCAGCGCTGGCTGGTCTCGCTGCCGGGGAAGACCTTGATGAAGTGCGGCCGCGGCATGCCGCCCTTCTCGACGCAGAAGTTCTGGATCTTGCGCTCGTGGCGGCGCACGGTGTCGACCATGCCGCGCACGTTGTCGCACAGGCGCTCGATGATGCGCGCGTTGAACCGGATCGCCATCAGCTCGGCGGAGATCTGCTCGCGGACCTTGACGTATTCCTTCGAGCGGTGGCCGAACTTGACCAGCGCGACCTTGAGCTTCTCGTTGAAGCGGTGGATCTTGGCGAAGCGGTCGAGCGCGTCCTCCTTGAGCTGCAGCAGGCTCGCGCTGAGCGCGGCGTTCTGCGCCTCCTCGTCCTGCTCTTCCTCTTCCTCGTCCTCGACCTCGGCCTCCTCGGCCATCTCCTGCGGCGGCTCTTCCTTCGCGTTCGGGTCGATGAGGCCGTCCACCACCTCGTCGATGCGCATCTCGTCGCGCTTCACCTTGTCGGCGAGGTCGAGGATCTCGACGATCGTGGTCGGCAGCGCCGAGATCGCCATGATCATCTGCTTGAGGCCGTCCTCGATGCGCTTGGCGATCTCGATCTCGCCCTCGCGGGTGAGGAGCTCCACCGAGCCCATTTCGCGCATGTACATCCGCACCGGGTCGGTGGTGCGCCCGAACTCGGGGTCGACGGTGGCGAGCGCGGCCTCGGCCTCCTCCTCGGCGTCCTCGTCCTGCACCGCCGCCGGCGTCGCCTCGCTCATGAGCAGCGTCTCGCTGTCCGGTGCCTCGTCGAACACCTGGATGCCCATGTCGTTGAACGTGGAGATCATCGACTCGATCTGCTCGGCGTCGACGACGTCGGGCAGGTGGTCGTTGATCTCGGCGTAGGTGAGGTAGCTGCGCTCCTTGCCGAGCTTGATCAGGTTCTTGAGGCGCATGCGCCGCGCCTCGGCGTCTTCCGGCCGCTGCGCGGCGCGCTCCATCAGCGCGCGCTCGGCCTCGCGCGCCTTCGCGCGGCTCACCTTGAGCTTGGGGATCGCCTCGCCCTTGACCGGCGAGAGGAGCTTGCCCTTCAGCGCTTCCTTGACCTTCGCGGGGACCACGGATTCCTTCGCGCCGGGCTTCACCTGCGGCGCGACGGCTTTCGCCGGCGCCGCCACCTTCGCCTTCGGTGCGGCCTTGGCCGGCTTGGCGGGAACCTTCGCCTTTGCGACGACTTTGGCCTTCGGCGCCGGTTTTCCCGCGGCTTTCCCTTTGTCCGCGGCCTTCGCACGCGCGACAGGCTTTGCCGCCGGCTTCCCCTTGACCGCCGCCTTCGCGCGGGCGGCGGGCTTCGTGCGCGCGGCGGCGCCCTTCGCGGCGGCCGCCTTGCGCTTCTTCAGCTCGTCCTTGGCGCGGGCTTTCGGCTTGGGTTTTCTGTGCTGGGCCATGAGGGTTCCCGGTGGGGGCGACGGTGCGCGAAAAAAGGTTGCGATTCTAGCACTTCAGATGGGGTTGCCCCGGCTTCAGGCAAGGTCCGGGGCGTTCGCGGGCCCCTCGCGCAGGCCGGCGGTCTCGCGCAGCCGCTCGGGGAGGCCCTGGCGCTCGTTCCGCGCGAGCATCTCGTTGATTTCTCGAGCTTTAGCTTCGCGCTCGAGATTCCGGACGGCACCCTCGAACTCGGCCCGGAAATCGCCCGGCTCGAGCTTGAACTCGAGCAGCGTGGCCTCCAGCCGGGCGAGCAGCGGATAGAAGGGCTCCGTCTCGAAGGCGGTGGAGAGGGGGCGCGGGATCGCGTCCGCGTGGACCGTGATCCAGTCCGCCACCTGCCGCAGGGCCGCGCCCTCCGCGGTGTCGGGCCGCACGAGCTCGAGGTTCAGGCCGAGCGCGAGCTCGGGGGACCCGAGCAGCGCCCGCAGGCACACCGCCTCGTTGCCGCGCATCGGCGCGCGATCCTGACGCGCCGGGGCCGGCTGTGCGAACGCCGGGCGCGCGGCGATTCCGTCCCGCACCTCGAGCAGCCGCGCGGCCTCGAGCGGCTCCATCCCGGCGGCGGCGGCGAGCGCCTTCACGAGCTGCACCCGCAACGCCGGCGCCGCGAGGCGCTTCACGAGCGGCTTCGCTTCCGCGATGAGCTTCGAGCGGCCCTCGAGCGTCGCGAGGTCGGCCCGCCCCTTGAGCTCGCGCAGGAGGTAGGCGGAGAGCGGCTCGGCCTCGTCCAGCTTGGCCGCGAACGCCGCGCGCCCGAACTCGCGCACGAAGCTGTCGGGATCGTGCTCGGCCGGAAGAAAGAGGAACCGCACGGCCTTGTGGTCGGCGAGCGTCTCGAGGCTGGTCTCGAGCGCGTGCCAGGCGGCGCGGCGCCCGGCGGCGTCGCCGTCGAAGCAGAAGACGATCTCGTCGGCCTGACGCAGGAGCTTCTGCACGTGCGCGGGGGTGGTCGCCGTGCCGAGCGTCGCGACCGCGTTCTGCACGCCGTGCTGCGCGAGCATCACGACGTCCATGTAGCCTTCGACCACTACCACGCGGTTCGCCGCGCGGATCGCGTCGCGCGCCTGGGGGAGGCCGTAGAGCTCCCGCCCCTTCTCGAACACCGGGGTCTCCGGCGAGTTCATGTACTTCGGGTTGTCTTCCGCCGCGATCACCCGCCCCCCGAAGCCGATCACGAGCCCGCGCTGGTTGAGGATCGGGAACATCACGCGGTCGCGGAAGCGGTCGTAGCGCTTCCCGTCGTTCTCGACGACGAGCCCGCACTCGACGAGCGCCTTGTCGTCGTCGCGCTCGAACGCCGCGGCGAGCCCCTGCCACTGCGCCGGCGCATAGCCGAGGTGATAGCGGGCCGCGGTCTGGCCGCTCAGGCCGCGGCCCTTGAGGTACTCGATCGCGCGCGGCGAAGCCTTGAGGCTCTCGTGGTAGAAGCGCGCGGCCCGCTGGAGCAGCTCGTACAGGTCGGGACCGGCGCGCTCGGAACGCGCCGGGCCGCCGCGCGGCTGGAAGTCGGGCAGCTTCATGCCCGCCGAGTCGGCCAGCTCCTTCACCGCCTCGACGTAGCCGAGCCCCGCGTACTCCATGAGGAAGCCGATCGCGTTGCCGTGCGCGCCGCACCCGAAGCAGTGGTAGAACTGCTTCGTCGGGCTCACGCTGAACGACGGGGTCTTCTCGCCGTGAAAGGGGCACAGGCCGACCCAGTTCGCCCCGGCCTTCTTGAGCGCGACCCGTGGCGAGATCACGTCGACGATGTCGACGCGATTGAGGAGGTCCTGCTTGAAGGAATCGGGAATCACTCGTCGTGCCGCTGGGGTTCGCTGTGCCGGTCGCTCGCTGCCTTGCAAGAACCGTTCCGGCTCTCCTCGAAAGAACCCGATACGCGGCGCCTTTGCGCCCGGCGATACGCGGCGCCTTCGCGCCCGGCGCACCGTGACGTTATAGGCGATTCCGCGGCCGGCGCAAAGCCGGGGCGCGCATCAGCCGGCCAGTTTCGCCTTGACCTGCGCGGAGACCTTGCCCATGTCGGCGCGCCCGGCCAGCTCGGCCTTCACCCGCGCCATCACCTTGCCCATGTCCGCGACACCCTTGGCGCCGGTCGCGGCGACGGCCGCCGCGACCACCGCGTCGATCTCCGCGTCGGTCGCCTGCTGCGGCAGGTAGGCCGAGAGGACGTCGATCTCGAACTGCTCCTGCGCCGCGAGGTCCGCCCGGCCGCCCTTCTCGTACTGCGCGATCGAGTCGCGGCGCTGCTTGATCATCTTCTCGATCACCCCGACCACCTGCGCATCGTCCAGGTCGATGCGCTCGTCGACCTCGCGCTGCTTGATCGCCGCGGTGAGGAGGCGGAGCGCCCCGAGCCGCTGGGCCTCGCGCGCCTTCATCGCGGTCTTGACGTCGTCGGTGATGCGGGTCTTGAGGCTCATCGGTCGGGTCCCCGGCGCGTCAGAAACGACCTGTCAGAAACGACCAGCGCCGCCGGGCGGGGCCGGGCGGCGCTGCGTGACGGCCGGCGGACGCAACGGGCCGGTCAATAGAGCTTCGGCGGCAGCTGCTGGCTGCGCAGGCGCTTGAAGTGCCGCTTGATCGCGGCGGCGAGCTTGCGCTTGCGGGCCTGGGTGGGTTTCTCGTAGTACTCGCGGGCGCGCAGCTCGGTGAGCAGGCCCGTTTTCTCCACGGTGCGCTTGAAGCGGCGCAGGGCCACCTCGAACGGCTCGTTTTCTTTGACACGGACAGTCGGCATCGAGTTGGGTTCTCCGGGATTCCAGGGGCGCGCCGCTGCCGGCAGGCACCCAAAAAGGCGCGGAAGTATAGCCGAGTCAGGGGGTTGCGGGCAAGGCAGGCCGGAAAGAAATGCGGCCCGGGGGACCGGGCCGCCAAAGACTCTCGACCAATTTGAGAGGAAGCGCTCGAAGGCTACTCCCATACCACTGACAAAACGCTGACGGTGCGTGCAAAGTTCGGCGCTCCCGGGTCCGGTGCGGCGCGCGAGCGCACGGACTGACCGGCGTCACGCGTCGCCACGCGGAAACCGCACGGTCAGTAGGGTGCCACGATCTTCGGCGGCCGCGCGGATCTCGATTGACGCGCCGTGCCGGTGCGCGATTTCACGGACGATCGCCAGCCCGAGGCCCGACCCCTCGCCCGCAGTGCCCTTCGCGCGGTAGAACCGCTCGAAGACCCGCTCGCGCTCGGCCGCGGGGATCCCCGGCCCGTCGTCCTCGACCTCGAGAAAAGGCACGCCCTCGCGCGTTCCGGTGCGCGCGGTCACCTGCCCGCCTGCAGGCGTGTAGGCAATCGCGTTGTCGATCAGATTGCCCGCGAGCTCGCGCAGCAGGAGCGCCTCGCCGCGCACCTGCGCGGGCTCGAGCTCGAAGCCGAGGTCGATCCCCTTCGCGTCGGCGCGCGTCACCCACTCCGCGACGGCCTCGTGGAGGACGGCGGCGAGATCGACACCGGTCGGCTCGAACGGCCGCTCGGTGGCGGGATCCACCGCGGCGAGGGTGAGGAGCTGGCGCGCGAGGTGCGCGGTGCGCCGCGTCGCGGCGAGGAGCTGGTCGAAGGTGGGCGCGAGCTCGGGCGGGACCGGTCCGCGCCGCGCCGCCTCGACCTGGGCCTGGAGCGCCGCGAGCGGCGTGCGCAGCTGGTGCGCCGCGTCGGCCACGAAGCGCTGCTGCGAGTCGATCGACTTCGCGAGGCGCCCGAGCAGGGCGTTCAACTCCTCGACCAGGGGCCGGACCTCCTCGGGGGCCTGCACCTCGGATACCGGCCGCAGGTCGCGGTGGGATCGCGCCGCGATCTCCATGCGCAGCTTCTCGAGCGGCGCGAGGCCGCGGGCCACGCCGAACCAGACCACCCCGAGCGCGGCGAGGAAGAAGGCGAACTCGGGCGCGGCGTTCGAGAGCAGCACCTGGCGCACGAGCCGGTCGCGCTTGACCCGCGTCTCGGCGACCTGGATCACCACCTCCCGCCCGGCGATTGGCGCGGCGACCGCGGCGACGCGCACGGCATCGTCGCCCAGCCGCGCGTCGTAGAACACCGGCGCTCCGTCCACCGGCGGGGCGGGCGGCGCCGGCAGGCCGCTCTGGCCGGCGAGCAGCCGGCCGCGGTCGCTCACCGCGAAGTAGACGCGATCGGCGGTGTCGACGCGCAGCGCCTCCAGCGCCACGCCCGGCAGCTCGAGGCGGATCGCATCCCCGTCCGCCTTCAGGCGCTGGGCAATCGCGAGCGCCGGGTCGAGCAGTTCGCGGTCATAGGCGCCCGAGGCGACGGCGACCGCACTGCGATAGGCGGCAATGGCGCTTGCGGCAAGCACCCCCGCGAGCGGCACGATCAGCCACGCCAGCAGCAGCCGGCGAAGGCTGCGGCTACCCGGCACGCGGCGAGTCCAGGACGTAGCCGAAGCCGCGCACCGTCCGGATGCGCACGCCGGCCGGCTCGAGCTTCGAGCGCAGGCGCGACACGTACACTTCCACCGCGTTCTGGCTGAGCTTCTCGTCCCAGCTCGAGAGCGACTGCACGATGCGCTCCTTCGAGAGCGCGACCCCCGGCTGCGTGACCAGCAGCTCGATGATCGCCCACTCGCGCGCCGTGAACTCGAGCGGCTGCCCGTGCACGCGCGCCTGGCGGCCGACCAGGTCGATCGCGAGCGGCCCCACCTCGATCTGCGGGGCGGTGGGCGTGTGCCCGCGCCGGATGAGCGCGCGCACGCGTGCCTCGAGCTCCTCGGTCGCAAAGGGCTTGACCAGGTAGTCGTCCGCGCCGAGGTCCAGGCCGCGCACGCGGTCGCTCACCGCGTCGCGCGCGGTCACGACGATCACCGGCACGTAGCGCTCGGCGCGCCGCAGCCGCTTCAACATCTCGAATCCGTCCACCCCCGGCAGGCCCACGTCCAGGATGACGAGGTCGAACGATTCGTGCTCGATGGCGAGCAGCGCGCGCTCGGCGCTGTCGACCCAGTCCACTGCATAGCCCGACTGGCTCAGGCTGCGCGCGAGCCCGTCGGCGAGCAGCGCGTCGTCTTCCACGATGAGCAGGCGCATGGCGCGTACATGTTAGCCAATTGGGCTACGCTCTGTCCCCATGCTCGTCCTCGGCATCGAAACCTCCTGCGATGAGACTGGCGTCGCGCTCTACGACAGCGCGCGCGGCCTGCTCGCGCACGAAGTCCACACGCAGGCCGCCATGCACGCCGAGTACGGCGGGGTGGTGCCGGAGCTCGCCTCGCGCGACCACATCCGCCGCACGCTGCCCCTGGTGCGCCGCGTGCTGGCGCGCGCGGGCGCGCGGCTCGAGGAACTCGACGCGGTCGCGTACACCGAGGGGCCCGGGCTCGCGGGCGCCCTGCTCGTCGGGGCGAGCATCGCCAGCGGCATCGCCTACGGCCTCGGCGTGCCGGCGCTCGGCGTGCATCACCTCGAGGGACACCTGCTCTCGCCGCTCATGTCGAAGACGCCGCCCGCGTTCCCGTTCGTGGCGCTGCTCGTCTCGGGCGGCCACACGCAGCTCATGGAAGTGGCGGGCGTCGGGCGCTACCGCCTCCTCGGCGAGACGCTCGACGACGCAGCCGGCGAGGCGTTCGACAAGACTGCCCAGCTGCTCGGCCTCGGGTATCCCGGGGGGCCGGCGCTCGCGCAGCTCGCCGACCGGGGCCGCCGCGGCCGCCACCGCCTGCCGCGCCCGATGATCGCGAGCGGCGATCTCGAGTTCAGCTTCAGCGGGCTCAAGACCGCCGTGCTGACGCTCGTGCGCAATACCGCGCTCGACGAGGCGGCGAAAGCCGACGTCGCGGCCGAGTTCCAGGAGGCGATCGTCGACGTGCTCGTCGCGAAATGCCAGGCCGCGCTCGCGTCGACGGGTAATCGGCGGCTGGTGATCGCGGGCGGCGTCGGCGCGAATCGCCGCCTGCGCGAGCGGCTGGACGCCGCGGCCAGGGCCGACGGGTTCGAGGTCCACTACCCCGAGCTCGAGCTCTGCACCGACAACGGCGCGATGATCGCGCTCGCCGGCGCGCTGCGCCTGCAGGCGGCCGCGCCGCGCGGCTACGCCTTCACGGTGCGCCCGCGCTGGGACCTCGCGGCGCTGCCGGCGGCGGGCTGACCGCCGGCGGCTTCTTCGCGCCGATGCGGCTCTCCTCCCCCGCGAGGAGCTTGCGGATGTTCTCGGCGTGGCGCCAGACGAGCAGCACGGCGATCGCCAGGACCGCCGCAGCGTAGACGTCGAACCCGAGCACGAGCGCGGTGAAGAACGGCGCGAACACCGCCGCGACGAGCGCGGCGAGCGACGAGTAGCGGAAGAAGAACGCGATGATCAGCCACGTGGCGAGCGTGCCGAGCCCGACCCGCCAGTCGAGCGCAAGCAGGATGCCCGCCGCCGTGGCCACGCCCTTGCCGCCCTGGAAGCGGAAGAACACGGGCCACAGGTGTCCGACGAAGACGGCGAGCGCGGCCGCGGCGATCCCGAGGTCACCGACGCCAAAGCGCCAGGCGAACGCCTGCGCCAGAAAAACCGCGAGCCAGCCTTTCGCGCCATCGCCGACGAGCGTCAGCACGGCGGCGAGCTTGTTTCCGGTGCGCAGCACGTTGGTGGCGCCGGGATTGCCCGAGCCGTACGTGTGCGGGTCGGGCAGGCCGAACGCCTTGCTAACGATCACCGCGAACGAGAGCGACCCGATGAGGTATGCGATTACAATGAACGCGATCGTCGCCATGCACGCACCGGCCTCGCCCTCGGTGAGGCGGCGAGTTTAGCGCGATCCCCCGGACGAGACCGCACCGCCCCGAATGGACCAGCTCTATCTCCGCGACGTCCGGCTCGAAGCGAAAGTCGGCATCTACAAGCGCGAGCGCAGCACCACGCAGCCGATCGCGCTCGACCTCGACATCGCGCTGCCGAGCCCGCGGGTGTTCGGGAGCGGCAAGGTCGCCGACACGATCGACTACGCGGTGCTCGTGGCGCGGATCCGCGCCGAGCTCGCCGAGCGGCGCTTCGGCCTGGTCGAGGAGCTGGCGGCGTTCGTCGCCGAGCTCGTGCTCGACGAGTTCCAGGCACCCTGGGTGCGCGTGGGGGTCGCGAAGCTCGGCATCCTCAAGGACGTGCGCCTCGTCGGCGTGACGATCGAGCGCAGCCGGACCTGATCCTCAGCCCGGCAATGCGGCGTCGACCGGCGTCACTTTAAGCACGCGAACGAGTGCCTGCGGGTCGATCCCGACGAGGAAGCCGCGCCGCCCGCCGTTGACGTAGATCTTCGCGAGCTCGAGGATCGAGCGCTCGACGTAGACGGGCATGCTCTTGCGCGTGCCGAACGGCGACGTCCCGCCGATCTGGTAGCCCGAGTGCCGCTGCGCCGCCTCCTGCTGGCAGGGCTCGATGCGCTTGACCCCCGCCTGGCGCGCGAGGTTCTTGGTCGAGACCTCGCGGTCGCCGTGCATCAGCACGATCAGCGGGCGCTTCGCCTCGTCTTCCATCACCAGCGTCTTCACCACGTGGTGCTCGTCCACGCCGAGCGCCTGCGCCGGGACGCGCGTGCCGCCGTGCTCGACGTACTCGTACACGTGCTCGGTGTACGCCACCCCGTGCTTCTTGAGGAAGGCCGTCGCCGGCGTCTCCGAGACGTGTCGCTCGCGCGCCATCGCGTCAGCCGCGGGGATGGTGCTTCGCGTGCAGCTGCTTGAGCCGCTCGCGCAGTACGCAGGAACAAGGGGGTTGAAGGAAGGGTTGGGACCCTTCCTTTCCCAACCTGGCCCCCTTGTAGATCCCCCATGTCGGCTCGCAGCTCATCCGCGGGGATGGTGCTTCGCGTGCAGCTGCTTGAGCCGCTCGCGCGCGACGTGCGTGTAGATCTGCGTGGTCGAGATGTCGGCGTGGCCGAGGAGGAGCTGCACCACGCGCAGGTCCGCGCCGTGGTTGAGGAGGTGCGTCGCGAAGGCGTGCCGCAGGGTGTGCGGCGAGAGGTGCTTGCCCGGGATCGCCCGCGCGCCGTGCCGCTTGACGAGATGCCAGAACGCCTGCCGCGTCATCGCGCCGCCGCGCGGCGTTACGAAGACCGCGTCGGAGGCGCCCCCCTTCACGAGCTTCGGCCGCGCCTCGCGCAGGTAGCGCTGCAGCCACGCGATCGCCTCCTCGCCCACCGGCACCATCCGCTCCTTCGCGCCCTTCCCGAGCACGCGCACGACGCCCATGTCCAGGCTCACCTGCGCATGCTTGAGCGCCACGAGCTCCGACACGCGCAGGCCGGCCGCGTAGAGCATCTCGAGCATGGCGCGATCGCGCAGGCCGGCAGGGGTCGACGCGTCGGGCGCGGCGAGCAGCGCCTCCACGTCGGCCTCGGTCAGCGATTTCGGGAAGCGCGGCGGGCGCTTCGGCGGATCGAGCCGCACCGTCGGATCGGCCGACGCCAGGTTCGCGGCGAGCGCGTAGCGATAGAAGCGCTTCAGGCTCGAGGCAAGGCGCGCCTGGGTGGCCGCGCGCATGCGCGAGGCGCCCTGCGAGTGCCGGAACGCGAGATAGCCGAGCACGTCGGCCTCGCCCGCGCTCCGCAGCGACCCCGCGCGCGTCGCGAGCCACCCGGCGAAGAGCCGCAGGTCGCGGCGGTACGCGTCGAGCGTGTTCTTCGCCAGCCCGTCCTCGAGCCACAGCCGGTCGCAGAACTCGTCGAGCAGCGCGAGGTCCGCGCTCGACGCCGCGGGACCGGGAGGCGACGGCGCCGCGGCGCTCAGAGCCGCACGCCCTCGTGCGCGAGCAGCCACCGCTTGATCGCGATGTGGAAGCCGTCGTCATTGCGTGCGAAGCCGCCGATGCCGGTGGACGACACCACGCGGTGGCACGGGATGGCGAGCGGGAAGAAGTTCGCGCCGCACGCCTGCCCCACCGGACGCGGGCCCGATCGCAGCGCCTTCGCCACCGCGCCGTAGCTGCGCACCTCGCCGGCGGGAATGGCCGCGATCTGGTCCCAGACGCGGCGCTGAAAGCGCGTGCCCACGGGCTTGAGCGGCAGCTCGAACGGCGCCGCGGGATCGCGGAGGTAGGCCTCGACCTGCGCAGCGGCCGAGGCGGCGAGGCGGTTCCTCGGCGCCACGGCAGGGCTGCCCGGCAGGAGGTACAGGATCTCGGCCACGCACTCGTCCTCGGTGCCGACGCCCTCGGTGCGGATGCCCACCGCGCCGAAGGGCGTGCGCACCACCGCGTCGAGCGCGCGCACCTCCGCCACGGTCAGGTGCCTGCCTTGCGTCGCGCGGTGCTCCATCTCTTTCGCGGTCGTCACGCGCGGAAATTCTACTTACTCGGCGCGGAGCACGCCGTCCACGCACGTCACCGCGCCGCCGCCGATCCAGATCCGTCCGGTCCCGGGGTCGATGCGAACGCTCACGTAGCCGTCGCGGCCGAGCTCTCGCCCCTGGCTTGCCACGTAGCGCTCCCCCAGCGGCGCGCCGGCACGTTGGAGCGCCGCGCCGACCGCGGCGTTGCCGCTGCCACAGACCGGGTCCTCCGGGATGCCGTCGCCCGGGGCAAAGCTCCTCACGACCACGCGGTGGTCGCGCGCGTCGGCCGGCGCGTACACCGTGATACCGGTCGCGCCGAGGGTGCGGCTGACCGCCGCCACTGCGGCCATGTCGGGCGCGAGGCGGCGCACCGCGCCCTCGTCGGCGAGCCGCAGCGTGAGCCAGCGCGGCCCGATCGCGACGAGCTGGCCTCCCCCCGCAAGGGGCACGCCGAGCGCCCGCTCGACTTCGCCGACCGCCTCCGCCGGCAGCGGCTCGAGCGTTGCGGGCGGCACTTCGACGGCGATCCGCCGGCCCGGCCCGGCTCCCTCGACGTCCAGCCGCAGCAGCCCGGCGGCGCACTCCTGCCGCATCTCGGCCTTGCCGGGGATCAGCCCGGCTTCCAGCACCGCATGGGCGGTCCCGATCGTGGGGTGCCCCGCGAAGGGCAGCTCGGAGCGCGGTGTGAAGATGCGCACCCGGTAGTCCGCCCCGGGCGCGGTCGGGCGGAGGACGAAGGTCGTTTCGGACAGGTTCGTCCAGGCGGCGATGCGCTGCATCGCGGACGCGTCGAGTCCGTCGCCGTCGAGCACCACCGCCACCGGATTGCCGAAGAACGGCCGGTCGGTGAAGACGTCGACCTGCTTGAACCGCAGCGCGGACATGCGTCGCTCCATGCGATTTACCTGCCTGCGGCCGAGGTTACCAGCCCGGCCGGCCCCGCGGCCGGCATGCCCGGCGCGGGCGGGTGCAATCGATTGCCGTGATCGAGATCACTGCTCCGGCCGCCTCCGGCACTACGATGCATCAGCCGGCGGTCGTCCCGGCAAGCGGGGAGGTCCGCACGTCATGGGACTCGACGGGCTGCTCGAGGGATGCGTCCCCTTCCCGCCCGAATTCGCGGCGCGCTACCGCGACAAGGGCTATTGGAAGGGGAGAACGCTCGGCGAATGCTTCGATGCGTGGACCGCCCGCTTCGGCGCGCGCACCGCGATCGTCGCAGGCACCGAGCGCATCAGCTACGCGGAGCTCGGCCGCAGGGTGGAGCGCGTCGCGGCCGCGCTCGCGGCGCTCGGCCTGCGCCCGCGCGACCGGGTGCTGATGCAGCTCCACAACGCGCCGGAGTTCCTCTACGTCACCTTCGCGCTCTTCAAGATCGGGGCGCTCCCGGTGATGGCGCTGCCGGCGCACCGCGAGACGGAGATCCGGCACCTGCTCGCGTTCTCGGAGGCGGTGGCGTACTGCGCGCCGGCCGAGCTGCGCGGCTTCGACTACGTCGCGATGATCCGCGTGCTCGCGCCGCACGCGCCGTGCCTGCGGCACGTGCTCGTGAGCGGCGCGGCGCCGCCGGGCACCGTCTCGATCGACGCCGTCATCCGCGGCGCCGCCGGGGACGCACACGGAAGCGGCCCCGCCGGCGGCATCGGCGCGCTGCGCCCCGCGGCCTCGGACGTGGCGCTGTTCATGGTGTCGGGCGGCACCACCGGGCTGCCCAAGCTGATCCCGCGCACCCACGACGATTACGCGTGCGTCGTGGAGCTCGCGGCGGAAGCGTCCGGGCTCGGACGCGAGTCGGTGTATCTCATCGCGCTGCCGATCTCGCACAACTTCTCCTTCGGCACGCCGGGGGCGCTCGGCGCGCTCTCGCGCGGCGCGACCGTGGTGCTCGCGCCCAGCCCCAACCCCGAGACCGCGTTTGCGCTGATCGAGCGCGAGCGCGTGACCAACACCGCGGCCGTGCCGGCGGTCCTCATCCAGTGGCTCGCCTCGCCGCTGCGCGAGAAGCACGACCTGCGCTCGCTCAGGGTGGTGCAGGTCGGCGGCTCGCGCCTGAACCCCGAGCTGGCGCAGCGGGTGAAACCGCTGCTCGGCGCGACCGTGCAGCAGGTGTACGGCATGGCGGAGGGCCTCAACAACTACACGCGGCTCGACGACCCCGAGGAGGTGCTCTTCAACACCCAGGGGCGGCCGCTGTCACCCGACGACGAGGTCCGGGTCGTCGGCGGCGACGGCCGGCCGGTCGCCCCGGGCGAGCGCGGCGAGCTCGTCACGCGCGGGCCATACACGATCCGCGGCTACTACAAGGCGCCGGAGCACAACGCCGCGTCTTTCACGCCCGAGGGCTTCTACCGGACGGGCGACCTGGTGCGGGTGACGCCGTCGGGCAACTTTTCGGTCGAGGGCCGCGTCAAGGACCTCATCAACCGCGGCGGCGAGAAGATCTCGGCCGAAGAGGTGGAGAACGCGGTGCTCGGGCACCCGGCGGTGCAGAACGTCGCGGTCGTCGCCATGCCCCACCCGGTGCTCGGCGAGGCGGTGTGCGCCTACGTGATCGCGCGTCCCGGCGCGCCGCTCACCCTCGAGGCGCTGCGCGCGTTCCTCGAACGCGCAGGCATCGCGCGCTTCAAGGTGCCGGAGCGGCTGGAGATCGTCGAGCGCTTCCCGCTCACCAGCGTGGGCAAGATCAGCAAGAAGGACCTGCGCGCGGAGATTGCCGCCCGGCTGCGCGCCGAAGGCGCGGCGGCGTAGCGGCGCATCCGCGCGAGGAACCCCGCCATGATCAAGGCCATCTACTTCTTCAAGCGCCGGCCGGGAATGTCGGTCGAGGTCTTCCAGGCGCACTGGCGCACGACGCACGCCGACATCATCGTCGCGCTGCCGGGGATCCGCAGGTACGTCCAGAACCACGTGCTCGCCTCCGCCTACCGCAAGGGCGAGCCCGCCTTCGACGGCGTGGCGGAGAGCTGGTTCGACGACACGGCGACGCTGAAGGCGCTCGCGGCTACGCCGCAGTACGCGGCGGTGCTCGCCGACGAACCGAAGTTCATCGACGGCGCCACGATGGGCTCGATCCTCACCGAGGAGCACGTGCTCAAGGACGGTCCTGCCCCCGCGGGCGGCATTAAGACGGTCGATCTCGTCACCCGCAAGCCCGACCTGCCCCTCGACGCCTTCTTCAAGTACTGGCGGGAGGATCACGGCGCGCTGGCGGCCGCCGCCCCCGCGGTCCGGCGCTACGTGCAGAGCCACACGCGGCGCTCGATCTACGCCGCCGGCCGGATCCCCGCCTTCGACGGCGCCGCGATGATGTGGTTCGACGGGATGGACGCGCTGCGCGCGGCCGCCGCAATGCCGGAGTTCGAGCGGCTGCGCGCCGACGTCGCGACCTTCGTCGCGCGCGAGAAGTCGCCCGGCCTGCTCACCTCCGAGCGGGTGGTGCTCGCGTAGGCCGGGGCCAGCCGTCAGCGATTCCGTGAAGGAGCGCACATGAGCGATGCATCCGTGACCAATGCGGCGGCGCAGCCCGCGATCTTCGATCTCAAGGCCTTGCAGGAATTCGCCGCCGCAAAGCGGGTGCGCAAGGCGCTGGTGAAGGATGGACAGATCGATGTCGAGATGGCCTGCTACGAGCCCGGCCAGTCCACCCCGATGCACTCCCATCCACGCCAGGACGAGATCTTCTACGTCCTCGAGGGACGCGCGAACATGTGCATCGGCGGCGTCGAGCGGGCGTACGAGGCGGGGTCGATGATTCGGTTTGGTCCCGGCATCCCGCACGACGTGCGCAATCTCGGCTCGATGCGCTGCTCGATCGTCTTCTTCAAGCTGGCGATCGGCGTGGTCGAGCAACTGCCTAAAGCTGCGCCCTGACCTCCTTGACGTCGATCACCAACGCGCCGCGCGCCCAGGCAAATCTTGCTTTCACTTTGTCGAAGAGCGCACCGGAACTGACGATCCTCGCCGTGCCCTCGATCACGTAGCCCTGCCCCGGGCTGCGCGTTCCCTGCACGCTCCTGGATGCGGCCATGAGCTGGATGCGGCTGTCCTTCTCGAGATTGCGTTCAGTCGTGTGATGGCGGCCGGCAGGGAGCACGATCCGGTCCTCCTCGACCCCCAGGGCGCGCAGGTAGTCGCCCCAGTTGCCGACCAGGTGCGGGCCGTCGTCTCCGGCCGTGACCATCGCAACGAATTCGGTCGCTTCGCAGACTGCGCGACAGTGGCCTTCAATCTTCATGCGGCGTTCTCCTCGGGAAATGGGGGGCGATCTCGCACCTGCTTCGGAGCCGGAATCGCTCGGCCGCAAGCGGCTCGCGCGCTCCGCAATCGTTGCGGGTGACGGAGGTCTACCCGCCGGCGCGCTCGCCCGGCACCGGCACGTCGACGGCGACCGTGTTCGACGGCGGACCGGCGCGGCCGCCGGCCGTGCGCGCACGGACGTGGTAGCGGTAGTGGCGTCCGGCGATCACCGTGCCGTCGGTCCAGTGGGTCACCTTCACCGCGTCGACCAGCCCGGCATTGCCGAAATCGTCCGCCCGCAGGACGTCGTAGTACCCGGCGCCGGTCGCCTTTGGCCACTTCAGGGCGACCCGCCCGTCCTCCACTTTCGCTTCGAGCGCCCCCGCGGCCCAGTCCAGTGGCGGCGACGCCGAGTCGTCGGCGGGCGCCTGCAGCGCACCCTGCGGCCAGAGCGCGCAGATCACCGGGCGGTGCGTGCCGTCGAGCGCCTTGCACACGTTGCAGTAGTCGCACTCGACGATGCGCTCGCGCGCGCCGCGCCGCACCTTGTTCGGCCAGTCCGGATCGGCGAGCAGTCCGCGCGCGATCGCCACCATGTCGGCCTTGCCCTCGGCGAGGACCCGCTCGGCGTCGCCGGGATCGGAGAGCTTGCCGGCGATCGCAACCGGCGTGCGGTGCCCGTTCGCGGCCAGGAACGCCTTGATCTCGGCGGCGAGCGGCACGTGCAGTGCACGCGGCAGCCAGTCGCCCGGCATCGCGCGGTCGCCGGAGTAGCCCGAGTACGGAAAGAGCACCTGGCCGGCCTCGTGCACCGCGTCCTCGAACTTGCCGCCGGCCGAGAGCGACAGGTAGGCCGCGCCCATCTCGGCGAGCCGCAGCGCGATCAGCCGCGACTCCTGCACCGTATACCCGTTCTTGATGAACTCCTCCCCGTTGAAGCGCACGCCGATCGGGAAGTCCGCGCCGGCCCGGCGGCGCGCGCTGTCCATTACACGGCGGATCAGGTGCAGCCGGCCTTCGAGCGTCTGGCCGCCGTACGCATCGGTGCGGGGGTTGGTGCGCGAGAGGAACGACGAGAGGGTGTACGCGTGCGCCGAGTGGAGCTCGGCGCCGTCGAAGCCGGCCGCGCGGGCGCGCGCGGCCGCCGCCCCGAACTCGTCCACAATCCGGTCGATGTCCTGGGGCGCGAGCAGGTCGACGGTCTGGCGCCAGCCCGTGCGCGCCACCTTGAGGAAGTGGATGATCTGCGGGACGACCTTCGCCTCGCCCGCGTCGTGCACGCGCCGCGCGAGCTCGCGCAGGCCCGGCACGAACGCGTCGTCGCTGATGCGCAGCAGCGGCCCCGACTTCACCTGGTGGACGGCCATCGCCTCGACCACGATCAGGCCGGCGCCGCCGCGGGCGTAGCGCACGTAGCGCTCGATCGTCTCTTCGGCGACGAGGCCGTCCTCGCGGCAGAGGTGCGTGACCATCGCCGGCACCATGATGCGGTTCGGGATCCGCATCCCGGGAATGTCGAGCGGTTCGAAGAGCTTCATCGTCCTTTCCTCTGCCTGGTCCCGATGCGGTCCGCGCCGCGCAGTCCCGCGATCGTCGGACCTCGAACTCTCGCGGATGGCGGGCCGGTAGCGTTTAGCAGGTATCACGCTTAGAGCCCCTCGGCCGGGCCAGGCCCGGTCCACCGGTAGTCGCTGCACAGGGAACCGGCGCGCGCTCCCTGCTATACTCGCGGCCCCTCGCAGTTCCCGGCCCCCGCCGCGTCATGCCCCGCCCGATCCGCAACGTCGCCATCATCGCCCACGTCGACCACGGCAAGACGACGCTCGTCGACCGCCTGCTGCAGCAGTCGGGCACCTTCGCCGCGCACGAGAAGCTGGTCGAGCGCGTGATGGACTCGAACGACCTCGAGCGCGAGCGCGGAATCACCATCTTCGCCAAGAACTGCGCGGTCGATTACGCGGGCGTGCACATCAACATCGTGGACACGCCGGGCCACGCGGATTTCGGCGGCGAGGTGGAGCGGGTGCTCGGCATGGTCGACGGCGTGCTGCTGCTCGTCGACGCGGTGGAAGGGCCGATGCCGCAAACGCGCTTCGTCACGAAGAAGGCGCTCGCGCTCGGCCTGCGGCCGATCGTCGTGGTGAACAAGGTCGACCGCCCCGGCGCGCGGCCCGACTGGGTCGTGAACCACACCTTCGAGCTCTTCGACAAGCTCGGCGCGACCGAGGAGCAGCTCGACTTCCCGGTCGTGTACGCCTCCGCGCTGCAGGGCTGGGCGTCGCTCGAGGCGGGCGCGCGCGGCGAGAGCATGCAGCCGCTCTTCGAGACGATCCTCGCCCGCGTGCCCGCGCCGGCCGAGGACGACGTCGACGGCGCGCTGCAGCTGCGCATCCACTCGCTCGACTACTCGAGCTACGTCGGGCGCATCGGGGTCGGCAAGGTGCGCCGCGGCCGCCTGCATCCCGGCGACTCGGTTGCGGTGATGCTCGGCGACGAACTCACCGGCAAGGCGAAGGTCAACCAGGTGCTCGGCTTCAAGGGACTGGAGCGGGTCCCGCAGGCCGAGGCGCTCGCCGGCGACATCGTGCTCGTGACCGGCATCGAGGCGCTCGCGATCGGCTCGACCATCGCCGATCCCGACCGGCCCGAGGGCCTGCCGCCGCTCAAGGTCGACGAGCCCACGCTGACGATGAACTTCCAGGTGAACACCTCGCCGTTCGCCGGCCAGGAAGGCAAGTACGTCACCAGCCGCCAGCTGCGCGAGCGGCTCAACCGGGAGCTCCTCACCAACATGGCGCTGCGCGTCGAGGAGACCGGCGACACCGACGTGTTCCTCGTCTCCGGGCGCGGCGAGCTGCACCTCACCATCCTGATCGAGAACATGCGCCGCGAGGGGTACGAAGTCGCGGTCGGCCGCCCGCGCGTGATCAACAAGACGATCGACGGCGTGGAGTGCGAGCCGTACGAGCTGCTCACGATGGACGTCGAGGAGACGCACCAGGGCGCCGCGATGGAGGCGCTCGGCTACCGCAAGGGCGAGCTGGTGGACATGGTGCCGGACGGCCACGGCCGCGTGCGGCTCGACTACCGCGTGCCGGCGCGCGGCCTGATCGGCTTCCAGGGCGAGTTCATGAACCTCACGCGCGGCAGCGGGCTCATGAGCCACGTGTTCGACGATTACGGGCCGCTCAAGGGCGAGATTCCCGGCCGCCGCAACGGCGTGCTCGTGTCGCAGGAGGACGGGACGGTAGTCGCGTTCGCGCTCTTCAACCTGCAGGAGCGCGGGCGGCTCTTCGTGAGCCCGGGCGATCGCGTCTACGAGGGCATGGTCGTCGGCATCCACTCGCGCGACAATGACCTGGTAGTGAACCCGATCAAGGAAAAGAAGCTCACCAACATCCGCGCCGCGGGCAAGGACGAGAACATCCTGCTCACGCCGCCGGTGAAGCTCACCCTCGAGTTCGCGGTCGAGTTCATCGACGACGACGAGCTCGCCGAGGTGACGCCGCAGACGATCCGCATCCGCAAGCGCTTCCTGAAGGAGCACGAGCGCAAGCGCGCTTCGCGCGCTTCGGGAAGTGCCAGTGGAGACTTACCTGCCGCTTCGACGGCAGGTTAGTCGGAACTTGCACTTTCCGCGCGCGGCGCGCGGGGCGGAGCAGTTGCCGGCCGCGTGATTTGGATGCCGGCGGATCGGCGCAGATTGTCAGAATTCTTTACAGCCCTCGGCCCGAGGGTCCCCAACAGATCCGCAATCGTCCCGTAACCCGCTGATATCTAGGCACTCCGGACTCGCCGGGTGCGGATCTTGCGTTCTTCACACGACCATCGTGCGACCCGGGAGGAGCGCGCAGATGAAGTCGACAACAAGAACACTCGCAGCAGTCTCGACGGCCGGCCTGATACTCCTAGGCGGCGCCCCTAGCGCTCGCGCTGTTCCCGTACTGCCGATCGTCTCCAACTCCACCGCAGCGGCGGTCTCGGCCGGGCTTGTCCCGCAGTTCATCATTGATTTCCCGGTCCCGGTAGACGTTCAGCCCACCACCGCCTCGGTGGCGACCACGCTGACCAATCCCGCCGGCGGCGCTGAGGCGGCGCAGGGGGCAGCGGCGGTCAACGTCGATACGACCGATATCAACGCAAGCATCGTGAGGGCCCGCAGCCAGGTCTCCACGGCGACGAGCTCGCCACCGGCGCCCGACACGACGCACGCGATGACCAATGGTTCCGTCGCCGGATTCAACGCGACGCTCTCGACGGCCGGCCTGTTGCCGGGAGGCACAGCGACCGTGGACATCGCGCTCACCGTCAGGGGGTCGTTGATCTACTCTGATCCGGGCGGCAGAGCGACGACCGTCGTCATCGAGGAATTCGCCGTCCCCGACATTTCCGCGAACGTGTCGGTCATCCTGGCGCTCGCCGATGTCTTCGCCGTGGTCGACCCGCTACCCCCCATCCCGGATCCGTTGCCGCTGCGTCCCCTGTTCAATGGGAGCGCGACGCTGCAATCGCCCGATCTACTGGGCGGGGCGCCCAATCTGGTGAGGGCGGGCGACTGGGCGGACCCGATCCGCGATGCCGACTTCGTGCCGTTTGGCGCCTGCACTGCGACGTCCTGCCAGTACGACGTGATGATGACCCTCAACTTCGTGAATGTTCAGTCTCTCGGTTTCGGCGAGACGTTCGACATCGGCCTGCTGCTTCAGACGAACGCCGAGGCGATCAGCGAGGAGGGGCGCGGGGCGGCATCGCTCTTCTTCGACTCCGCCAGCATCGTGGTGGCGCTGAGCGCCCCCGTCGCGGCGGTGCCCGAACCGGGCACGCTAATGCTGCTCGCAGTCGTGATCGCTGGGCTCGCGCGGCGCGGCGCAGTTGCCCGCCGCCTCAAGGGTTAGCGCAGCTTCGCCCGCCGCACCAGCGCGAGCAGCGCCGGCCCGCACGCCACGTTCTCCTCGTGCGCGAGCGAGCGGCGCCACTCCTCGGCGAGCAGCGCGCAGGTGTCGCGCACCAGCCCCGAGACATCGCCGCGCTCGGCGAGGATTTCGAGGTGACACTGGATCGAGACCGCGAGCCGCCGGCACACCTGCCCCTGGGACGCCGCCGTCGCATAGCGGGAAACGAGATAGAGGGCCGCGCTCAGGAGCAGGTCCGGCCGGGTCGCGTCGTGCTTGTCCATCCTGCCCTCCTTGGGCGCCACTGCAGATTGCGAATGATAACTATTCTCATCTAGGTGTCAAGCGAGTACTCCCCGAGGCCCAAGGGCGCTCGTCAGGCGGAGCGCTTGAAGGTCGCGAGCAGCGCCGCGGCGGCGACGAACAGCCCGCCGAACACGCGGTTCATGAGGCGGATCTGGGCAGGTGCGCGCATCAGGCGCAGGACCCGGGCCGCGAACAGCGTGTAACCGCTCATCACGAAGAGATCGACGACCGTCAGCGTCCCCACGACCGCCAGGTACTGCGGCAGGAGCGCCCGCGCGGGGTCGATGAAGGGCGGCAGAACGGCGAGGAAGAAGACGGTGGCCTTCGGGTTCGTCGCGTTGACGAGGAAGCCCTGCGCGAAAAGTGCGCCGGGCGTCGTGGCCGGCACGGCGGCGCGATCCACTTCGACCGGCACTGCCGGCGCGCGCCACGCACGCCATCCGAGGTATGCGAGGTAGAGCACGCCGAGCCACTTGAGCACAGTGAATGCCAGCGTGGAAGCGGCGAGCACCGCGCCCAGTCCCGCCCCGACGACCGCGAGCTGCAGCGCGATGCCGACCTGCATGCCGAAGATGTTCCAGATGCCGAGGCGATAGCCGTAGCGCATCCCGGTCGCCATGCAGGCGACTGCGCCGGCGCCCGGCGACACGCTGATCAGGATCGCCGCGACGAGAAAGGCCGCCCAGGTCTCGAACGTCACCGCCGGCCTACCGAGCGCCCTCGGGCCCCGCGCGCCGCCGCACGAGCTGGAGGATGAGCGCCATGAGCAGCAGCCCGAACCCGATCACGTCGACGAGCCCATGCGGGTAGACCATGAGAACGCCCCCCGCCAGCAGCAGCAGCCGCTCCGCGCCGTTCGTCCGGCCGAGCAGCCAGCCCTGGAAACCGGCCGCGAGACCCGCGATGCCGACGAGGGCAGTGACCGTCACCTCGGCCACCGCCACCCAGTTCGCCATCGCCAGGTTCTTGAAGGATCCGCCGAGCAGCAGCCCCTGCCCCGAGGGATCGAGGACGAACATGAAGGGCACCAGGAACGCCGGCATCGTGTACTTCCACGACTGCAGCGTCGTCTTGTACGGGTCGCCGCCGGTGATCGCCGCCGCCGCGAACGGCGAGAGCGCGGTGGGCGGCGAGACCTCGGACAGCACCGCGTAGTAGAAGATGAACATGTGCGCGGCGAAGTCGGGCACGCCGAGCTTGATCAGCGCGGGCGCCGCGATCACCGCGCAGATGATGTAGCTCGCCGTCACCGGGACCGCGAGCCCCACGACCCAGACGATGAGCGCGGTGTAGATCGCGGTGAGGAGCAGGTTTCCGGCCGCGTACGCGATGACGATCGAGCTGAACTTGAGCCCCAGCCCGGTGAGCGTCACGACGCCGACGATGATCCCGGCCGCGGCGCAGGTCGTGGCGACGTTCAGCACGCCGATCGAGCCGCCCTCGAGCGCCCGCCGCAGGCCGGAGTTCCACAGGTTCCGGACGAACCCGCCCGGCCCGGTAAAGACCTCGTACGGAATCAGCGTCGTGTCGCGCCGGATCAGGCTCGTGATTCCCGCGGCGATCGTCGCCCAGAACACCGACGCGACCGGCGAAAAACCGATCAGCATGAACGCGACGATCGCGACGAGCGACAGGAAGTGGAACCAGTAGCGCCGCGTCAGGACCCAGAGCGAATCGACCTGCTTGAAGCGCACGCCCGACATTCCGAAGCGCCGCGCGTCGAACTCGACCATCAGGAAGAGCGCGAGGTAGTAGAGGCAGGTGGGGATCACCGCCATCAGCAGGACGTCGAGGTACGAGATCTTCAGGAACTCGGCAATGAGAAACGCGGCCGCACCGAGCACGGGCGGCGAGATGATCGCGCCGAGCCCACCCGCCGCCAGCAGCCCGCCGGCGGCCTCCTTGCCGTAGCCCGCCTTGGCGAGCATCGGATAGGCGACCGATCCGAGCGTCACCGTCGTCGCGACGCCGCTGCCGGAGGGGCCGCCGAGCAGGAACGACGCGAGCACCACCGTGCGCCCGGCGCCGGACGATTTCCCGCCCATCGCGGAGAACGAGAAGTCAATGAAGAACTTGCCTGCACCCGAAAACTGCAGGAACGCGCCGTAGATCGTGAAGAGGATGATCAGCGACGACGACACGTCGACCGCGACGCCGAAGATTCCCTCGAGCGTCATGTACAGGTGCCCGACCAGACGCCCGAGCTCGTAGCCCCGATGCTCCCACGGCTGCGGCAGGCGATCGCCGAAGAGCGCGTAGGCGATGAACGCCGCGACCACCACGGTCAGGATCCAGCCGGAGGTGCGCCGCACCGCCTCGAGCAGGAGCACGATGAGCAGCACGCCGAACACGATGTCGGTCCGGTCCGGCAGGGTGTTGCGATCCATGAAATCGTCGCCGCCGTGAAGCATGTAAGCGATCGAGGCGACGGCGGCCGCCGCGGCGACCCAGTCCCACGGCATGACGCGATGGCGGAAGCGCCGCGCCGCCGGAAAGAGCAGGAACACCAGAAACAGGACCCATCCGACGTGGATCGGGCGAAGCTCCTGCGCCGGGACGATCGCGTAGGCGGTGTAGAGATGGAAAAGCGACATCGCGATCGCGACGACGCTCACGAACACCGCGAACTTTCCGGTGAACCGGTTGGTGGCCCCCTCCTCCGCCTCGACGTACTGCTCAGCCCTCTTCAGGCTCTCGTCGCTGACGGACGCGTCCGGCGGACCGTCAGCGGAGCCCTGCGGAACGCTCGGGTTCACCATGGCTTCCCCTCCCCCGCGCAATTATCCGGCATGCCCGCGGAAGCGACGAGGCCCCGCTCACGCGGGGCCTCTGGAGCGCGGGTGCGGCCGCCGGCGGCCGCCGACCGGCCGACGGCTACTGGAGCTTCACGCCCTTCTCGGTGAAGTACTTGACCGCGCCGGGATGGAAGGGAATCGGCGATGCGGCCGCCTTCTGGGTCTCCAGCTTGAAGTTGGCGGCCTCCTTGTGGACCGCGATCAGTTCGTCGCGCTTCTCGAAAATCGTCTTCACGATGTTGTAGGCCGCCTCGTTGCTGAGGTTCTCGTGCGCCACGAGGATGTTCCACACTGTGGCGTTCTTGTTGTCCGCGTCCATCCCGCGGTAGGTCTCCTTCGGGATGGCGTCCTCGATGTAGAGCTGGCCGTACTTCTTGTTCATTGCGGCGACCGTGTCGGCGTGGTCGACCATCTTGATCTTCACGCCGGGGGTGCTCGCGAGGTCGGTGACCGCGGCGGTCGGCAGCCCGCCGACCCAGAAGAACGCGTCGATCTTGCCGTCCTTGAGCGCGTTCACCGATTCCGCGACCCCGAGCCGCTCCCGCTTCATGTCGCGCTCGCGGTCCAGGCCGGCGGCCTCGATCACGCGGAACGCCATGACCTCGGTCGCGCTGCCCGGCGACCCGGTCGAGACGCGCTTGCCCTTGAGGTCGGCCATCTTGGCGATGCCCTTGCCCTCGATCGAGACCACGTGCATGCGATTGGGATACGCGACCATCAGCGTGCGCAGCGGAACCTTGTTACCCTGGAACTTCTGTTCGCCCCGGTACGCGTCCTGGCCGGCGTCGGCCATCGAGAGCGCGATATAGGGCTTGCCGCTCGCGATCAGCTTGAGGTTGTCCACCGAGCCGCCCGTGACCTCGGCGGTCGCCTGCATCCCGGGCACGTACTTCGACAGCACCGCGGCGATGCCGCCACCGAGCGGGTAGTACACCCCGCCGGTGCCGCCAGTGCCGATGGCGAGGTTGACCTTCTCCTGCGAGCCGGCGATCCCCGCCGCCGCCAGCGCGGCGACAAGCGCCGCGGTTCGGATCATGGACTTCATGCTTCCTGCTCCTCTCCTCAAATGGTGGAACATGCAACGGGCCGGATTGTACCGGCCCGCCCGCTGTTTCGACCGCGCTGCCGCGGGCAGGTTCACCCCTGGCCGAGCATGGCCTTCTTGAGGTCCCCGTCGACCGGCTTGTCGCCGAGCCAGATGCGCAGCAGCGCGCGATAGAACTCCTCGCCCGCGATCGGCTTGCCCTTCGGCGCGCCGTTCACCAGCACGTGCGTGCCGGTGGCCGGAACGAAGTCGAGCGCGATAACGTTGCCCTTCTTGGCCTCGCCAAGCCCGGTCATGATTCCGCTCAGCTCGTCGAGCGCTCCTTTCAGCTTCTCGACGTCCGCCGCGCTGTTGTTGGCGCGAAACCCGTCCACGAGCGCCTCGTTGAACTGCTGCGCACCGACGTCGCGCAGCATGGTGATGCCGACGCGCTTCGGCCCGCCGAGGGCGATCGCGTCCGCGGCGGCCCCCTTCTTCTCGGTGAGGTACAGCCCCGCCACGTAGACCTTGACCACGAACCGGGTGCGCACGCCCGCGCCGTTCAGCACGAGCTCCGGCCCGCCGGCATCGATCTTCGTGCGGTCGTCGAGCTTGACGCCCGCGACCTCCGCGGCAAGCGCGGCGAGCGGCAGCGCGGCCGCGAGTACCAGGGTTGCGAGGCGTGCCATCAGGATCTCTCTCTTCCTGGGGCCAAGTCTAGCGCAGCGGCCTGCGGGACACATTCGGGGCCGCGGCACTTTCGATCGGCACGTTGACGCACGCCGGCCGGCCGGCCGCGAACGCGCGTTCCAGCGCGGCCGGCAGGTCCTCGACGCGCTCGACGTGCTCGCCGTGCCCGCCGAACCCCGTAGCGACGAGGTCGTAGCGCGTCGGCAGGAGGGTGCATCCCACCGTCCGGTCCGCGCCGTAGGTCCGGAGCTGGATCTGGTATTCCGCGTTCCAGCGCGCGTCGTTCCCGACGACGGCCACGAACGGTGCGCCATGGCGCACCGCGGTGTCGAACTCGGCGGCATGAAAGCCGAACGTCCCGTCGCCGAGTAGCGCGACGACCGGCGCGCCGGGATACGCGAGCTTCGCCGCCGCGGCGAACGGCAGCGCGCTGCCGATCGATCCTGCCGGCCCGTTGATGAGGCGGTGCGGCGCGCTCAGGCACGCCTGCGCCCACTGCCCGAACTCGCCCCCGTCCGAGACGAACACCGCGTTCGCGCCCTCGAGATGCCTCTGCACCGCGCGGCAGACCGCTGCCGGGTGGAGCGCGCCTGCGCGCGACGGCGCCGACGCCCACTCGGCCGGACGATGCCGCAGCGCCTCCTGCACCTCGCGCAGCCAGTCCACGCGGCGCCGCCCGCCGGCGGCGAGCTGGGCGAGCTCCGCGGCGGCGGGCGAGACGTCCGCGACGGTGGACAGGACGAGCCGTTCGCCGACCGCACGCGAGGCGCGCTGGACGGCGTCGAGATCCGGCACGATCTGCACGAAGCGGCAGCCGGGGTCGAACGCCGGGGCGCGCCCGTACTTCAGCGTGAAGTCGAGCTGCTTCCCGAGGAGCAGCACGAGGTCGGCGCGCGCGAGGACCTCGGGGAGCGCACCGAGGCTCGGGTCGTCGACGCCGCGCGGGCTTTCCATGCCGATCACCGGCACGCCCGCGGCGCGCTCCAGCGTGCGCGCGGCAGTGGCCGCGCGTCCACGCATCGTCGCGGGCCCGATGAGAATCAGCGGTCGCTCGGCGCGCGCGAGCTCGGCCAGTGTCGCCTCGGCGGCGCTCGGTCCGAGCGGGGCCGCGGCGACGTCGAACGCGTCGCGGTGGGGCACGAGCCACTCGCCCGCGTCGGCGATCGCCTCGAGCGCGTCGGTCGGAAGGCTGAGATGCACCGGCCCGGGCCGTCCCTCCTTCGCGGTACGGAACGCGCGCGCCACCTCGTCGCCGATCGCCGCAGCGCTGGTGGCGGTGGTCGCCGCCTTGCACACCGGAGCGGCCATCTCCGCCTGGCTCAGCTCCTGGAACGCGCCGCGCCCGAGCTCGCCGAGCGGTGCATGGCCGCTCAGGAGCAGGACCGGCGACTCGGCCGCGAGGGCGGTGTAGAGCGCGCCGATCGCGTTCGCATGGCCGGGTCCGCCGGTCACGAGCGCCACGCCGACTTCGCCGGTGAGCCGCGCCCACGCGTCGGCCATGTGCACCGCCGCCGCCTCGTGGCGCACGTGGACGAGCTCGAGCTTCGCGTCGATCGCGGCGTCGAACACCGGCATCACGTGGTTGCCGGAGAGGGTGAACACGCGCCGCACCCCGCCGCGCGCGAGCGCGCGCGCGAGAATGTCGGCGCCACGCAGCCTCCCGATCATCGCGTCCGTGCTCCTCCTCGCGGCCCGCCGCGCATCGCTACGGCGCGGGCGTCTCCCGCTGCAGCAGCGTCTCGCCCGGACGCACGCGGGTGAATTCGACCGGCGCGAACTCGAGCGCGAGATCGCGCCCGCGCAGCCGCACGCGCGTGAAGCTCGAGCGCTCCAGGTCGCGGACCGCGGGGTGGTCCTCGCGAAAGTGCGCCCCGCGGGAATCCTCGCGCGCCAGGGCGGCGTGCGCGATGACTTTGCTCACGGTGACGAGGCTGTCGAGGTTGAGCCAGTCGTGCCAGGTCAGGTTGAACGCCGGATCCTGGTCCGGAAGCCCGGTGCGGTGCAACCGCTCGTGCAGGGCGTCGAGCGCGCCGGCCGCCCGCCCGAGCGCGGTCGCGTCGCGCAGGATCCCGACGTCGTGCCACATCAGGTCGTAGAGCGCCTCGCGAATCGCGGGGAGGTCGCCTGCCGGCTGCTCGAACGGGTGGAGCGTGCGCCGACGGGCGCGCTCGATCGCGTCCCGATCGGGCTCGGCGGGCGGGGGACCCTGCGCGAGCCACGCCGCGACCGCATCGCCGGCGATGCCGCCGTAGACGGTCGAGTTGGCCACGCCGTTCCCGCCCAGCCGGTTCGCGCCGTGCACGCCGCCGGTGTCCTCGCCCGCGGCGAAGAGCCCCGCGAGCGCGGTGGACGTGTCGACGGCGAACTCGACGCCGCCCATCATGTAGTGCGCGGTCGGCACCACCTCCACCCTGCCGCCGGCGAGGTCGAAGCCGCAGTCGGCGCAGCGCTCCACCATCCCCTTGAACTGCCGGCGCACGTTCTCCGGCCCGAGGTGCGCCATCGAGATCCACAGCCCGCCGTTCGGGGTCACGTGGCCCTTGCGCATCTCCGCAAACATCGCGCGCGAGACGATGTCGCGCGTCGCCCGCTCGCCGCGCGGGTCGACCGCCTGCATGAAGCGCTCGCCGCGGCCGTTCAGGAGGTAACCGCCGGAGCCGCGCAGCCCCTCCTCGAGCACCGTGCCGGTCATGCGCGTGTGCGTGCCGGCGAGGAGGCCGGTGGGGTGGAACTGCACCATCTCCATGTCGCGCAGCGGCAACCCCGCGCGCAGCGCCATCGCGAGGCCGTCGCACGCCTTGTCGCCGGAGGGCGTGTGGTACTTGTACATCGTCGGCCCGCCGCCGGTGGCGAGCACCACCGCACGCGCGCGCGCGAGCACGAACTCGCCGGTGCGCATGTCGACCAGCAGCGCGCCGGCGATGCGGCTCCCGTCGCGCGCGGCGACGAGCTCGACCGCGCGGTGCTCCTCGAGGCGCCGGATACCGCGCGCCCACACCTGCTCGGCGAGCCGGTTGATGATCTCGATGCCGGTCAGGTCGCCCTTGTGCACCGTGCGGTCGAAGGTCTGGCCGGCGAACGCCTTCTGGTGCAGCGTGCCGTCCGGATTGCGGTCGAAGAAGCAGCCGAGCTCGTTCTCGAGCTCGCGCACGCGCTCGACGGCGACGCTCACCAGCGTCCAGGCGAGCTCCTGGTGCGGGAGCCAGGCACCGCCCTCGATCGTGTCCATGAAGTGGCGCTCGACCGAATCCTCGGGTGCGAGCGCGACGTTGTAGCCGCCCTGGACCATGCGCGTGCACCCGCACTTGCCGAGCAGCCCCTTCACCGCGATCGTGATGTCGAGCCGCGGCGCGGCGGCGTGCGCGTGCAGCGCGGCGAACAGGCCCGCGCCGCCGGACCCGAGAATCAGGACGTCGGTCTGCAGCTCCCGCACGCGCCTAGCGGGCCCTGCCGGGAGCGCCCGGTTCGTGGCCGATCCCGAGGCTCGCGAGCACCTCCGCGCGCCGCCCGCGCGCCGCGGCGTCGACGTCGCGATACAGGCTCGCGCCGTGGCTGTCCATGCCGACGAGCAGCGGACCGAAGCCGCGGATGCGGAAACGCCAGAGGCTCTCCGGATTGAGATCGTCGAGGTCGACGTCCTCGATCGCCTCGATCCACGTCGTCTCGAGCGCCGCGGTGCCGCCGATGATCGCGAGGTACGCGCCGCCGTGCTCGCGGAAGGCGGCAAGCGAGCCTTCGCCCAGCCCGCCCTTGCCGACGATCAGCCGCACGCCGTGCTGCAGCATGAGCGGCTGCGTGAAGCGCTCCATGCGCGCGCTCGTAGTCGTGCCGACGCAGACGGGGGCATAGCCGGTGGGGTGCTCCGGCGAGGCCGGCACCTTCTTCACGTTCGGCGCAGTGTGGATGACCGCGTGCCCACGGAGGTCGAAGCGCGTCGCGCGGCCGCGGTCGAACATGTGGATCTGCGTGGCGTCGCGGATCCCGAACAGGGTGCCGTGGAGCGTGACGGTGTCGCCCACCGCGAGGTCGCGCACCTGCGCCTCGGTCACCGGCGTCGTGAGCTCGTGGTGCGCCATCAGTAGCCGTACTGCACGCCGCCCGGCGTGAACGTCGCGCGCGCGCGCCGCGCCGAGTGGCACTGCATGTTCACCGCGACCGGGTTCATCGTGATGTGCGTCGCGGCGGTCTCGACGTGGACCGCGAACGCGGTCGAGTCGCCGCCGAGCCCCTGCGGCCCCACGCCCAGCCGGTTCACCGCGGCCGTCAGCTCGGCCTCGAGCTTCGCGCCCTCCGGGTCCTCGCAGCGTGTGCCGAGCGGGCGGGTGGCCGCCACCTTGGCGAGATGGACGCACAGGTCCGCGGTGCCGCCGACACCGACCCCGACGATCGTGGGCGGGCAGGTCTTGCCGCCCGCGTCGAGGACGCAGTCGACGACGAAGGCCTTGATCGCTGCGACGCCCTCGGCCGGGATCGCCATCCGCAGCCAGGAGTTGTTCTCGGAGCCGGAGCCCTTGGGCACCATCTCGATCGCGAGCGTTTCCGGCTCGCCGGAGAAGTCGAAGTGAACGACCGGCACGCCGCGCCCGCAGGACGTGTGCTCGTTCGTGCGCGTCACCGGGTGCACCACCGAGGAGCGCAGGGGGTGCTCGCGCGTCGCGCGCTCGCAGCCGCGCCGGATCGCCTCCTTGAGCGCGACCCCGTCGACCTCGACACCCCGGCCGATGGTCACGTTGTAGATCGGGATGCCGGTGTCCTGGCAGAGCAGGTTGTCGGTCGCCTCGGCCACCGCGATGTTCCTGACCATCACCCCGAGGATGCCGCGCGCGGTCGGGTCGGTCTCGCCGCGCGCGAGCGCGTCCAACCCGCGCTTCACGTCGGGCGGGAGCAGCTTGAGGGCACGGATGTAGAGCTGCTTGGCCGCCTCCTCGACCTCGCGGACATCGACGCGCACCGGCGCGGCCTCCTACTTGACGCTGATCTTGCGCTCTTTGACGACGGTGGCCCAGCGCGCCCGCTCCGTGGTCATGGCGCGCGTGAAATCGTCGGGTGTGTTGCCGACCGTCTCCATGCCCTGGACGAAGAAGCGCGCGCGCATCTCCGAAGAGTCGAGCGCCTTCACCGTGTCCTTGTACACCTTGAAGACGATGTCCTTCGGCGTGCCGGCCGGCGCGACGATCCCGAACCAGCCGTAGTTCTCGAAGCCGGGAATGGACTCCGCCACCGTGGGCACGTTCGGCAGCTGCGGCGCGCGCTCCCTGCTCGTGACCGCGAGCGCGCGGAGCTTGCCGTTGTTGATGAATCCGATCGCGGCGGCGACGTTCGGCGTCGCAAACGTGGTCTGCCCGGCCACCAGGTCGGCGACCGCCGGGCCTTCGCCCTTGTACGGGATGTGCTGCACCTCGATGCGCGCGGCGTTGAGGAAGTTCTCGGCGGCGAGGTGGGTCTGGCTGCCGATGCCGGCGTGCCCGTAGTTGAGGCCGCCCGGCTTCGCCTTCGCCGAGGCGATGAGCTCCTTGAGCGTCTTGTACGGCGAGTTCGCGGGGACGACGATCACCTGGGCGCCGCGCACGACGTTGGTGACCGCGACGAAGTCCCGCGCCGGATTGAACGGCATGTTGGGGTAGATGTGCTCGTTTGCGGTGACCACCGATCCGGAGGTGAAGAACAGCGTGTACCCGTCGGGCGCGGCCTTCGCCGCCTCCGTGCCGCCGATGTTGCCGCCTGCGCCGCCCTTGTTGTCGATCACGACGGTCTGGCCCCACATCTCGCCGAGCTTCTGGCCGACGATGCGCGCCGCGATGTCGGTCGCGCCGCCTGGCGCGAATGGCACGACGAAGCGCACCGGCTTGGTGGGATAGCCCTGCGCGAGCGCGCCGAAAGGCAGGACGGCCAGCGCGGTGGCGAGCGCGACGGCGTAGCGACGGACGGGTCGGAAGTGCATGGTCAGCTCCTCGATCGGTGGTCTACGTTGGCGCCGCCGTGCATCGCGGCAGCGCCGTTCATTGCGGGACTCATTGTCGCAGCACTTGCCGTCTCCCGGCTACAGGGCGAGGGCGAGGGCCAGCCCGACGGCCAGCGTCACGCCCGCGGCCACCGCGAGCAGCGTCTTTTGCCAGTCGCGCCACGGCAGGCACTCGAGCGCGAGCAGGCGCAGCCCCCCGGCCGCGTGCGCGGCGAGCAGCACGACGATGCCCCACTCGGAGGCCTTGACCAGCGGCTGGTCGGTCCAGCGCAGAAAGGCCTCCAGCGCGGCCTCGCCTGCGAGCGCCTGCCCGAGCGCCCAGAAATGCAGCGGGAGGAAGAGCGCGAGCGCGATGCCCGACAGGCGATGCACGAGAAACGCCCACCAGGCCGGGTGATTGCGCGCGCGGGCGTCCGGCCTCATGCGAACACCGCCCAGACCGCGCGCAGTCCCAGGGCGAGCAGCAGGAATCCGAAGAGGTGCAGGCAGATCGCAGCCGAACGCCCGCGCCAGCCGAGCCACTCGGCGGCGACCGCACGCAGGCCGATCGGGGCGTGCACCGCGACCGCGAGGACGAAGAGCGCGTAGAACGCGGCCCAGCCGGCGCTGCCGCGCGTGCGCCCGAGGATCTCCGCCGCCGACAGCCCGCCGCGTACGGCGTACACCATCACGATGATGTGCACGAGCACGCACAGCGCCAGCACCGCCGCGCTCGCGCGCTGCGCGAGCCAGAGGCCGGCTTCGCCGCGCGGGCTCACAACTCCCCTTTCAGGAGCGCCAGCGCGGTCGCGCGCTTCAGCCCCGCGATCGACGCGGTGGGCGAGAGCTGCTTCGGGCAGCGCTCGGTGCAGCTCAGGTGGGTGTGGCAGGTGTGGCAGCCCGCGTCGCCCGAGACCGCGCGCAGCCGCTCGACCCGCCCCGCGTCGCGCACGTCGTTCACGAGCGTCCAGGCGCGGTTGAGCGCGGCGGGCCCGAGGTAGCCCGGGTTCCAGGCCACCACGTCGCACGAGGCGTAGCACACGCCGCAGCCGATGCACTCGATGCCGGCGCTCGCGGCCGCGCGCGCGCGCGAGTCGGGCGACACGCGCGCCGGTTCGTCGCGGCGGGTCGCGGTCGGCGCGAACTGGCCCTTCGCGCGCGCCCACTTGTCGAAGAACTCGCGCATGTCGGTGGCGAGGTCGCGGATCACCGGGAGGTTCGCGAGCGGGCCGATGGTGAGGCGGTCGGCGTGCGCGACGCGCGCCACGTGCGTGCGGCAGGTCCAGCGCGCCACGCCGTTCACCGTCATCGCGCAGGAGCCGCACATCCCGACGCGGCAGGCAAAGCGGTACGCGAGCGTCGGATCGAGGTGCCGCTGGATGTGGGTGACGACGTCGAGCACCGTCTGGCTCGCCGCGCGCGGCACCTCGAAGCGCTGGTAGCGCCCGTCCTCGCGGCCGCGCCACACGTCGACCTGGAGCACGACGCTCACCCGGCGAGCCCCTTCAGCTGGTCGACGAGCGACTGCGCGATCTCGACGCCCTCGGCGGCGGCCTTCTCCGCGAGCGCGGCGCGGCGCGCTCCCGGCAGGCGCACCTCCGGGTCGGCGAGCATCGTCCGCACGAGCGTCTCGATGCGCTCGTCGAACACCGCCCGGCCGGCGAGCGCCTCGGGATCGATCACTAGGAACGCCTGGCCGATCTTCGGCCGGTTGCCCTCGTCCTTGAAGAACGTGTCCGCCTCGAAACCCATGTGCGCGCCGGTCAGCGCGCAGCACAGGAGCTCGACCACGAGCGCGAGCATCGCGCCCTTGACGCCGCCCGCCGGCAGCATCATGCCCTCCAGCGCCTGCTTCGCGTCGGTCGTGGGATTGCCCTCGCGGTCGAGGGCCCAGCCGAGCGGGATCGGCTTGCCCTCGCGGGCAGCGACCATGACCTTGCCGCGCGCGACCTCGGAGAGCGACAGGTCGATCGCGAGCGGCGGTGCTCCGCGGCGGGGGAACGCCGCGGCAATCGGATTGGTGCCGAAGATCGCGCGTCGTCCGCCCCAGGCGGGCATCGCGGAGGGGGAATTCCCGAAGGCGAGCCCGACCATGCCTGCGTGCGCGACCGGCTCGAGGTGGTCGGCCGCCACACCGAAGTGATGACTGTTGGTGACCCCCGCAAACGCGACGCCGTGGCCGCGCGCGCGGGAGATCGCCTCCGCCACCGCCAGCGCGCACGCGGGAAAGGCGAGACCGTCGGCAGCGTCGACCAGCAGCGCGCCGCCCCTGGCGCGCAGCACGCGCGGTACTGCCGCCCCGTCGACGCGCCCGAGCCGCAGGTGCGCGCAATACTGCGGCACGCGCGAGAGTCCGTGCGAGGCGAGCCCCTGCGCCTCGGCCTTCACCAGGGCCCGCGCGGTCGCGTCCGCCATGGAAGCGCCTGCGCCCGCGCGCTGGAGCGCGCGCGTCGCCAGACCGGTCGACTCCTCGATGCTAAGGCGCGCCATTCCGGTTCCCGGTCAGGGCCTGCGCGACCTTCTCCGCGATCATGTTCGAGACGCGCGCATTCGATTCCCGCGTCACGCCCGCGACGTGCGGCGTGAGCACGAGATTCGTCGCGCCGGCGAGCGGCGACCCGGCGGGCAGCGGCTCGGTCTCGAACACGTCGAGGGCCGCCCCGGCGAGATGGCCGCTCGCGAGCGACTCGGCGAGCGCGGCCTCGTCGACGATGCCGCCGCGCGCGGTATTGATCAGCACCGCGCCGCGCTTCATCCGCGCGAGCCGTCCTGCCGTGATGAGGTGGCGCGTCTCCGGCGTGAGCGGCACGTGCAGCGTCACCGCGTCGGCTTCGGCGAGCAGGTCGTCGAGGCCGCGGTACGCGACGCCCGACTCGCGCCACACCCGCTCGCCGGCGGCGATCGCCGGATCGGTCGCGATCACCTTCATGCCGAGCCCCTGCGCGAGCTTTGCGGCGAGGCGCCCGATGCCGCCAAAGCCGACCACGCCGAGCGTCTTTCCGGCCGTCTCGCGCCCCTCGCCGAGCGCCGCGCGCGGCCATTTGCCGGCAGCGACCGCGGGCGTCGAGGCGTAGGCGCCGCGCAGCAGCAGCATGACCGTGCACACCACGTACTCGGCGACCGCGAGCGCATTGGCGCCGGTCGCCGGAATCACCTCGATCCCGCGCCTCGCGCAGGCCACGAGGTCGATGTTGTCGAGCCCGACGCCGAGTCGGCCGACGACGCGCAACCGCGGCCCGTGCCCGATCAACTCGGCGTCGACCTTCGTGCGGTTGCGGACGATCAGCGCGTCGGCCTCCGCAAGGGCGGCAGCGAGATCCGCGCGGCGCTCGACCAGCGTCGCGTCGTAGCGCACGTCGAAGCCCCGCGCGAGCGACGCGACGGCGGGCTCGTCCATGAACTCGCTGATCACGATCCTCATCGCACCGTCACCTGCACGCGGTGCACCGCGTTGTTGCCCATGCCGTTGGTGTTCCAATCGAAAGAAAGCGGCTGCGTCGCGCCGCGTGCATCGGTCGCCCGGCAGGCAAGCTCGTGCTCGCCCGGGCTCGCGTCCCAATCGTACCGCCACCCCTGCCACGCGAACCGCTCGCCCCGCGGTTCCACCACCGCCTCGCGCCAGTCGCCGTCCACCGCGACCTCCACGCGCGCGATCGCCGCTCCGGCGCCGGACCACGCGCGCCCGACGAGCCGGACGGTGCCGCGCTCGACGAGCCGCCGCCGCGTGTACCAGTCGGGGATTCCGGGCGGCGCGATGAGCGACTTCACCTTCGCGTGCGTGATCGGAATGCCGGGGTCGCCCGCGAACTTGCGGTAGTGGTACCCGATCGCCTGCTGGAAGCCGTCGAACGACCGGTCGAGCGCCTCGACGCGGACGAGCCACTTCACGCTCGCCATGCCGAACCACCCGGGCACGACCAGCCGCAGCGGGAAGCCGTGCTGCGGGGCGAGCGGCGCGCCGTTCATCGCATAAGCGAGCAGCACGTCCTCGCTCAGCGCGTCGGCGGGTGCGAGGCTGCGCCCGTAGTCGTGCTCCACCCCGCGGTCGAACCCGCGGTCCGCGCCGAGGAACGCGATGTCGGCGACGCCGGGCGCGAGCCCGGCCTGCTCCAGGACGTGGCGCAGCGGCGTGCCCGTCCACTCGGCCGTGCCGACGCCCTCGTGCAGCCACGGCATGCTCGGATAGCGCGGGCTCATCAGCCCACGCCCGTTGCCGGCGCACTCCATCGTCACGCGCAGCGTGCGTGCCGGCAGCCGGTGCAGGTCGTCGAGCGTCAACGCGAGCGGCCGCGCCACGCGCCCGCCCACCGCAAGGCGAAAGCTCGCCTCGTCGAGCCGCGGCACGTCGAAGTGGCTGAGAGTGTAGTGGAGGCCGAGCGGCGTGACGTCGTAGGCGAGCGCCTCGAGCGGCAGCGCGGAGTTGCGGTAGGCGAGCGCGAGCTCGTCGCGCGCGAAGTCGCCCTCGACGTGGGGCCGCGACTCGCGCTCGAAGAACGGATTGCCGACCATCGCGAGCTAGGGCCGCAGCACGATCTTGGCGGCCGCGGAGCGTCCGGCCGCGAGGTCACGGAACGCCGCTGCCCCTTGCGCGAGCGGCCGCTCCTCGACCCAGGCGAGGTCGCCGAACGCGCCGGCGTCGAGCGCGGCGACCGTGGCGCGCAGGTCCGCCGTCGTGTAGGTGTAGGTCCCGATCAGCGTGATCTCGGCAAGCGTGAGCTTGCGCATGTCGATCTCGCTCGCCCAGTCCTGCAGCCCGATGTGCATCACCACGCCGCCCGGCTTCACCGCGGCGAACGCCGCCGCGCGCGTGCCCTTCGCCCCGACCGCGTCGATCACGACATCGATTGTGCCGTCGGCCGGCGCGCTGTCCGCGCGAGGGTCGAAGGTCGTGCATCCCACGGCCCGTTCGACCGACGCGCGCCGCAGCGGGTTGGTCTCGGCGACGCTGAGCCGCTGCACGCCGTAGCTGCGGGCGAGCAGCGCGCTCAGCATCCCGACCGCACCGCCGCCGATCACGAGCACCGCACATTCGGGCAGGGGGCGCACGGACGCACGCATGACGAGGTTGAGCGCGTGCAGCGCGGTCGCTGCCGGCTCGACGAGCGCCACCTTCACCGGCGCCATGTCCTGCGGCACCTCGACGAGGCTCCTGGCCGGGATCGACATGAGCTCGGCGTAGGCCCCGGCGCGCGTCATGCCGACCATCGTCCGATTGGCGCAGAGATTGTTGCGGCCCTGCACGCAGAACTCGCACGTGCCGCAGGTAATGAGCGGATTGCCGGTGGTGCGCCGGCCGCGCCCTGGCCCCTCGACGATCGTCCCGCAGAACTCGTGGCCGAGGATCAGCGGCGGCACGCGGCGGGGATCGTGGCCATGGTAGGCGTGCATGTCCGAGCCGCAGATCCCGACCGCCTCGATGCGCAGGACGACCTCGCCGTCGGCCGCCGTGGGCGCGGGCTCGTCCCGGTAGGTCACCTCGTCGGGGGCGGTGTACACGAGCGCTTTCATGCGCGCATCCTCATCCGGCGGAAAAGCCGCCGTCCACGAAAATCGTCTGGCCGGTCACGTAGTCGGACGCGCGGCTCGCGAGGAACACCGCGGCCCCGCGCAGGTCCGCGAGCTCGCCGGTGCGCCCGATGAAGGTGCTGTCGGCCATCTTCTTCCAGCGCACCGGGTCGTTCACCACCGGGGCAGTGAGCGGGGTCGCGAAGAAGCCGGGCGCGATCGCGTTGGCGGTCACCCCGTGCTTCGACCACGCCTCGGCCTGCGCGCGCGTGAGCTGCATGATGCCGCCTTTCGAGGCGCCGTAGGGCCCGCTGTTGCCGAATGCCCGCACCGACTGCAGGGACGCGATGTTGATGATGCGGCCCCAGCCTTTCGCGATCATCGCCGGCGCGAGCCGCTGCGAGAGGAAGAAGGGCGCCGCGAGGTTGAGCGACATGGTCGCGTCCCAGTCGGCCTCGGTAATCTCGAGCATCGGCCGGCGGATGTTGATCCCCGCGGCGTTCACCACGATGTCGGGCGCGCCGAAGAAGGTCGCCGCCCGCGCGGCGCAGTCGAAGACCGCCCCGCGGTCGGACAGGTCGCAGGCGATGATCGCCGCCTTCCCGCCGTCGGCCGCGATCCGCCCGGCCGCAATCTCCAGTTCGGGCCTGCGGCGCGCCACCAGCACGACCGCCGCGCCGGCCTCCGCGAGCGCGCGCGCGATCTCGCCGCCGATGCCCGAGTTTGCGCCGGTGACGAGCGCGACGCGGCCATCGAGGTCGAAGAGGCCTGCAATCGAGGGCTGCATCGGACTAGGCCCGGACCGGCTCGCCGCGATCGAACGACTCGTCCGGGAAGTACTTGTGCAGACGGTCGTCGGCGGTGCGGGCGTGCGCCTCCATCCCCTCGAGGCGCGAGATCCGCGCGGTCACCTGGCCGAGCTTGCGCGCCGCCCCGCGCGTCATGCGCTGCCAGGTGAGCGTCTTCATGAACTTGTGTACCGAGAGCCCGCCCGAGTAACGCGCCGCGCCCTTGGTCGGCAGGATGTGGTTCGGCCCGGAGGTCTTGTCGCCGAACGCAACCGTGGTCTCCTCGCCGAGGAAGAGCGAGCCGTAGCAGGTCAGGTTCGCGAGCCACCAGTCGAGGTCGCGCGCGTGCACCTCGAGGTGCTCGGAGGCGTAGCGGTCGGAGACGCCGACGACCTCTGCGCGCGTGTCGCACAGGATCACCTCCCCGTAGTCGCGCCAGGCCGCGCCCGCGGCGTCGCGCGCGGTCGGCGGCAGGGCCTCGATGAGCCGCGGCACGAGGCGCATCACCACGTCGGCGAGCGCGCGCGAGGTCGTGAACAGCCACGCCGGCGACTCGTGCCCGTGCTCGGCCTGGCCGACGAGGTCGGAGGCGACGATCGCCGGGTCGGCAGCGTCGTCGGCGATCACCGCCACCTCGGAGGGGCCGGCGAAGACATCGATGCCGACCTGCCCGAAGAGCATCCGCTTCGCCTCGGCGACGAACTTGTTGCCCGGGCCGACGATGATATCGGCGGGCTTGCCGGTGAAGAGACCGTAGGCCATCGCGGCGACCGCCTGCACGCCGCCGAGCGTCATCACCACGTCCGCGCCGGCGACCTTCATCGCGTACAGGACGCAGGGATGGATGCCCTGCCCCTTGTAGGGCGTCGAGCAGGCGACCACGGTGGGCACGCCGGCGGCCTTCGCGGTCGCCACGCTCATGTAGGCGGAAGCGATGTGCGCGTAGCGGCCGGTCGGGACGTAGCAGCCGGCGACGTTCACCGGCAGCAGCCGCTGCCCCGCAGTCACGCCGGGATGCAGTTCGACCGAGAACTCGCGGATCGACTGCGCCTGCGCGAGGGCGAACCGGCGGACCTGCTCGGTCGCGAACTCGATGTCGCGCCGGACGCTCTCGGGCACTTCGCGCGCGCGGCGCTCGATCTCCTCGCGCGGCACGACGATCCCGCCCGTCCACTTGTCGAGCTTCTCGGCATAGGCGCGCACCGCGTCTTCGCCCTTCGCCCGGATTTCCGCGAGCATCTCCGCGACGACGGCTTGCGCGGTGCCGGTCTCCGACTCGGGCGTCTTGGCTGCCTTCTTGAGGTACGTGATTGCCATGGGGTCCCTTGCGTACGATACGCCCGGCGCTAGCGGCCGAGGCTGAAGAGCGAAATCGACGGCACGAAGCCGATGACGACCGATACGACGAGTAGCGCGATCACGAACGGCACTGCGTGGCGCGCAATCGCGGTGATCGGCGTGCGGGTCAGGCCGGCCATCACGAACAGGTTGAGGCCGAATGGCGGAGTGATGAACCCGAGGCCGAGCGTCGTGATCATGAGCACGCAGAAGTGGATCGGGTCCATACCGACCTTTTGCGCCAGCGGAAAGAGCAGCGGGCCGAGGACGACGATGTTCGGCGTCGTCTCCATGACCATTCCCGCGACGACCAGGATCGCGATCATCAGCAGGATGACCGCGGTCCGGCCGGCGCCGAACGACATCACCCACTCGACGAACCGCTGCGGCACGTCGAGGACGGTGAGCGCCTGCGCGAAGAGCAGCGCCACGGCGATGATCGGCAGGACGACGCCGCACACGCGCGCCGAGGTGCCGAGCATCGCCGGGAAGTCGGCGAGCCGGATGCGCCGCTGCAGCATGCCGATCAGGAGCGCCACCGCCGCAGCCACCGCCGCGGCCTCGGTCGGCGTGAACACGCCCGAGTAGATGCCGCCGAGGATGATGACCGGGATCGATAGCGCCCACTTCGCGTCGTTCAGCGCGGCGACCCAGCCGCCGAGCGAGAACCCGACGGTCGAGTGCTCGTAGCGGCGGACACGATTGACGATCGCGTTCGTGACGATCACCGCGAGGAGGACGATCACGCCCGGCACGAAGGCCGCCTGGAAGAGCGTCGCCGACGAGATGCCGAGCACCAGCCCGATGATGATGTAGGCGATCGACGGCGGGATCAGGATGCCGGTGCAGGCGCCCGAGGCGACGAGCGCGCACGCGTAGGCTTTCGGGTAGCCCTTCTCGACCAGCTTGTCCATCGTGATGCGGCCGATCGCCGCCGCGTCGGCGGCGTCCGACCCGGAGATGCAGGCGAACAGCCCGCAGCCCATCGCGGTCGAGGTGCCGAACCCCGAGCGCAGCGAGCCGAAGCTCGCCTCCGCGAAACCGAGGAGGCGATGGGCGAGGCCGCTCCGCACCATCACGTCGCCGGTCAGGATGAAGAGCGGGATGGCGATGAGCGCGAACGAGTCGACGCCCTCGAACAGCGCCTCGCCGACGAGGGTCAGCGGCAGCACGCCGGTGCCGGCGAGCATCGCGACCGTCCCGAGCCCGAGGCAGATCCAGAACGGCACGCCCACCGCGAGCAGGCCGGCGATGAGGAGCAGGCTCAGCGGGACCGCCACCGACTCACTCCTCGAAGAGGGCCTTGCCGGTGAACGCCGCGCGGCCGGCGCGCAGGTCGGCGAGGTCGCGGCGCATCGCCTGCAGCGTGCGCACGACCACCAGCGCGAACGCGAGCGGCACCGCGGCCTCGAACCAGGCCTTGTTGATGCGCAGCACGGGCGTGGTGCCCTCGAACTGGACGAGCTGGTGGATCGTGTGCATCGAATAGTAGAAGGCGATGCATGCGAAGACGAGCGTCGCGAGCTCGCCGAACAGGTAGATCCAGCCGTGCAGCCGCTTCGGCAGCGCGTTGAACAGGATGTCGAAGCGGATGTGCGCGCGCTCGCGCACCGCGTACGCGGCGCCGAGCCAGCCGAGGTAGATGAACGCGTAGCGCGCCGTCTCCTCGGCCCAGGCCGAGGAGTAGTTGAGGACGAAGCGGCGCACCACTTCCTGCACGATCACGAAGCAGCAGAAGGTGTAGAACACCAGCATCAGGTAGCGCTCGGCGTTCGCGTCGAGCGCGGCGAGGAGTCTGCGCATCGCGAAGGGGGCGCCCGCCGCCGGCCGGCGGGCGCGGGTGCTTTGCTAGCCGGTGAAGTCGCCGACGGTGATCGGGCCCTTCGTGTTCGCCGCCTCCTTTAGCCGCTCGAAGATCTCGAGCGACCCGGCGAGCTTTACCTTGAAGTCGTTCCACTCCTTGCGCTGCTCGCCGCAGGCCTCGACCCACTGCTTGTACTCCGCGGCGGTCGGCACCGCGATCTGCGCGCCGCCCTTCTTCAGGATCCCGATCGCGTTGGCGCGCGCCTTGGCGATCTGGGCGAAGCTCTCCGCCTGGGTCTTGGCGGCCGCGAGGTCGAACGCGCTCTTGAGGTCCGGATTGAGCTGGTTGTACCAGCCGGCGTTGGCGGCGAACATCTGCGCGTCGGGCACCGAGCGCAGCGCCAGGATGTTGGCGAGGATGTCCTGGAAGCCGAACACCGCGAGCGCCGAGATCGACGGGTCGAGGCCGTCGGCCACGCCCTGCTTGAGCGCGGTCGGGGTCTCGCCCCAGGGCACGACGGTCGGATTCGCGCCGGCCAGGCGGTAGAACTGCTGCAGGAGCTGCGACGGCGGCACGCGCATCTTCATGCCCTGCATGTCGGCCGGCGTGCGCACCGCCTTGTGGCCGCGCCGGGTGGCGACGGTGCGCGGGTCGACCGTGAAGTAGAAGATCGGCTTGAAGCCGCGGCCGATCACCCGCGGGGTGATCTCCTTGTCCCACGCGCGCGAGGTCACCAGGTTGGCGAAGCGCTGGTTCTCGCCGCACCAGAACGGGATGTTGATCAGGTCGACCGCCGGCGCATAGGGAGAGAAGTTAGAGAGCGACACCGCCCCGCCCTGCACCGTCCCGCCCTGGACCTTCTGCGCGAGCGCGGCGCCGACGCCGAGCTGGCCCGCCGGGTGCAGCTTCACGTAGATCTGGCCTTTCGACGCCGCCTCGAGGTTCTGCTTGAACTGCGCCTGCGGGACCGCGTAGACGGCCCAGTCCTCGATCTTGTACTCGGTGGCGAAGAGCATCGTGACCTTTGCCGCCTTCTGCTTTGCCGCCTCCTCGGCGGCGCTCTGGGCGAGAGCGCGGTCGCTCCACAGTGTGCCGCCGAACGCGGCGAGCACGGCGGTGGTGAAGCCGTACCGGCCGGAGACCGCCATGAAGCGGCGCCGTTCGAGGTCGATGCGGTTTGCGTGCGGGGGCTTGCTCATCTTGGTCTCCTCCTTTGTGTGAGTGCTGCCTTCTAGGGCTGCCGCCCGCGCGCGGGCGCGAGCAGGATCCCGGTCACGAAGAATGCGATCGATGCGAGCACGACGAGGAACTCGCCCACGTCGCCGAGCGGGAGCGGGTTCGGGGTGCCGGCGCTCACCGCGAGCCTGCCGGCGCCGACTGCGGCGACGTAGAGCGCCATCAGCAGCGCTGCGAGCGCGTAGCAGGCGCGGCTCGGCATGGCGCCTGCTCAGGCGCTCTCGTACAGTCGCGTCAGCACGAACTCGCGGTGCCCGAGCACCTCCGCCGCCGTCCAGCGGCCGTTGGCGGTGGCGAACATGCACTCGAGCAGCTTGTCGCCCGCCTGGTCCATGGTGAGCTCGCGCCGGAGCAGTCCCGACACGTCGACGTCGATGTGCTCGGCCATCGTGCGCACCGTCTTCGGGTTCGCGCCCAGCTTGATCACCGGCAGGATCGGATTCCCGATCACGTTCCCCTGACCGGTCGGGAAGAAGTGCACGACGAAGCCCGACGCGGCACAGAGCGTCACCATTTCGGCGGCCGCGGAGGAGGAATCCATGAACCAGAGGCCGGGGTGGGTAGGCACCTCCGCCTTGTCGATCACGCCGTCCACGGTGCACTTGCGGCCGATCTTCTGGATGTTCCCGAGCGCCTTCTCCTCGATCGTGGTGAGGCCGCCGGCGATGTTGCCCTTGGTCGGCTGGGAATCCGAGAGGTCGCTCGTCTTGTGCCGGTTGATGATCTCCTGGTAGCGGTTGAACATGAACATGAACCGCTCGCGGATCTCGGGCGTCTTGCAGCGCGCCGCGACCAGGTGCTCCCCGCCGGTGATCTCGGTGGTCTCGCCGAAGCAGAGCGTCACGCCGTGCGGATGCAGCTTGTCGAAGGCGTTGCCGACGGCCGGGTTGGCGCCGCAGCCCGAGGTCGTGTCCGACTCCCCGCACTTGGTCGAGACCCACAGGTCCTTGAGGGGCGCCTCGACGCGATGCAGGCCGGTCGCGTAGTGCACGAACTCCTTCGCCTTGCGCGAGGCGGCCATCACGGTCGCCGTGTCGCCGTTGTGCTCGATCGAGAAGCCCGCCACCGGCTTGCCGGTCTTGGCGATGCCCTCCACGATCTTCTGCGTCCAGGCGGGCTCGATGCCGATCACGACCACCGCCGCGACGTTCGGATTCGCGCCGGTGCCGATCAGCGTGCGGAAGTGGAGATCGAGGTCGGCGCCGAACTGCAGGCGGCCGTACGGATGAGGCAACGCCATCGTGCCCATCACGTTCCGCGCGACGCCCTCGGCCGCGGCGTTCGAGATGTCGTCGACCGGCAGGACGATGACGTGGTTGCGCACGCCGACGCGGCCGTTGTCGCGGCGGTAGCCCCAGAAGGTGGCGTTCTTGAGGTCCATTGCCATTTGGGTGCTCCTACCAGCGCTTGGTCTTGACGTTGTGGACGTGCAGGTACTCGCCCTGTTTGATCGGCGCGATCGTGCGGCCGATGTCGACGCCGTACTTGATCACCGTGTCGCCGTTCTTCAGGTCCTTGAGCGCGACCTTGTGGCCGATCGGGATGTCGTTCAGAACCTTCACGGTCACGGTCTTGTCCTGCTCCATGATCCAGCCGGTGAGCGTGTCGCCGGCCTTCACGTTCTCGACGACGACGGTGCCGACGGCGTCGCCGTCCTCGTGCACCACGAAGTGGATGGTCACGCTGCCTCCTCGTTGCGGGTGGGCCCTGCGGGGAAGCGGCACCCTACGCCCGGCGGAATGGATGAGTCAACTAGATGACTTGTATGACTGCCCCGCCCCGGGCTAGGATGCCCTCCCGCCCATGACCGCCCCGCTCGCCGCCGGCAGCCCGACCTCGCTCCCGCTCTACCGGGAGGTGAAGCGCCTGCTGACCGCGAGCCTGCAGGCGCACGAATGGGAGCCCGGCACGGCGCTACCGGCCGAGCCGCGGCTCGCGCAGCGCTTCAACGTGTCGATCGGCACGCTGCGCAAGGCGGTCGACGAGCTGGTCGCCGAGCAGGTGCTCGTGCGCCAGCAGGGCCGCGGCACGTTCGTCGCGACGCACGGCCCGTCGCGCCTCATGTTCCAGTTCTTCCGCATCGTGCGCGAGGACGGCGAGCGCCAGCTTCCCGAGCCCGAGCTGCTGGCGTTCGAGCGCGCCCGGGCCGAGGCGCACGAGGCGGCCGCACTGCGCATCCAGGCGGGTGACCGCGTGCTCCGGGTGAGGAACCTCCTGCGCCTCGGCGGCGCGCCGATCGTGCTCGACGACATCGTGCTCGCGCAAGCGCTCTTCCCCGACCTCGGGGAGCGCGCGTTCCGCGAGCGGGAGAGCACGATCTACAACCTCTACCAGACGCGCTACGGCATCAACGTCGTGCGCGCCTCGGAGCGGCTGCGCGCCACCACCGCGGACCGCGCGCTCGCGCGCATCCTCGCGATCGCGCCCGGGACGCCGCTGCTCGAGATCCACCGGCTCGCGATGACCTATCACGACGCGCCGGTCGAGCTGCGGCGGAGCCACGTCAATACCGCGCACCACGCCTACTCGAGCGAGCTGGGCAAGCCCTCGCTGCACCGGCCGTAGCCGGCGACGGATCGTCGACTGCGGGGTGCGGGGCACGCCGCCAAATTCGCCCGGGAGACTGCCCGTCAGTGCGGAATAGTTCACGCCCGCGCGTCCTCGAGTCCCCCTGCGGCGCCGGCCGCGCCGGTGGCACGGCGCTTGCACCGTCTCTGCAGCAAATGGGCCCCACGGCCAAATCGGGCATTTTTCCGCGCGCGCGCGGCTTCACCGTCATCGAGCTGATGCTCGGGGTCGCGATCATGGCCGTGCTCGCGGGGATCGCTTATCCCTCGTACCAGAACTACCAGGAGCGCGTGCGCGTCACGCAGGCGGTCGTCGACATCCAGGGGATCAGCGCGGCCGTCCAGGCGTTCCAGGCCGACAACCGCACCTATCCCGACAGCCTCGCCGACGTCGGCCGGGCCGCGATGCGCGACCCGTGGGGCAACGCGTACCAGTACACGAACCTCTGGGACGGCGCGAGCAAGGGCAGGGCGCGCAAGAACAAGAACCTCGTGCCGATCAACTCCGACTTCGACCTCTACAGCATGGGCAAGGACGGCGCGAGCAAGGGCCCGCTCACCGCAAAGGCGAGCCGCGACGACATCGTCCGCGCCAACGACGGCCGCTTCGTCGGCCTCGCGTCGGACTACGACCCGTGATGCGCCTGACCGCGGCGCTCGGCACGCGCGTCGCGCGGCGCGTGCTCGGTCTCTTCCTCGTCTGCGCGCTGCTGCCCGTGGCGCTGACGATCGCGGTGTCCTACCGCGAGATCCAGAGTGCGCTCGTCAACGAGCGCATCGCCCAGCTCGGGCAGGCGGCCGAAGGCTACGGCACGACGCTGCTCGAGCGCCTGCACCTCGCCGATCAGCTCGCCCGCTCGCTCGCCGCGGCACCCGACTCGGCGGCCGCATCGAACGCCAGCCTGAGCCAGCACTTCAGCGCCGCTACGCTCGTCGTCCCGGGCGAAGCCCACCGCCCGTTGCTCGGCGCAAGCGCGGTTCCTCCGGAGGTGCTCGCGGCGGCGTCCGACGCGCGCGTCGTGGCCGGCGAACCGACGCTGCGCACCCCCGCCCGCACCGACGGGACCCGCAGCGTCTGGCTCGTACGCGCGGTGGCGGCGGACGACCCCGCGCGCGGCGTCCTGGCCGCCGAGCTCGCGCCCGCGTTCCTCTGGGGCACCGCGGACGAGCTGCCGTACCTCACCGATCTGTGCGTCCTCGACGCGAGCCGCGCGCCCATGCACTGCACCGCGGCGCTTCCGGCCACGGCGCTGGAGGGCATCCGCGCGCAGCTCGCCGGCGGCCCCGCCGGGCACTATCGCTGGGAGGACGCGGCGGACCGGCACATCTCGAGCTACCGCGAGGTGTTCCTCGAGGCGAAGTTCCGCGCCGGCAGCTGGCCGATCGTCATGAGCCAGCCCGACGAGCTCGCGCTCGCGCCGACGCGCGCGGTGGCGCGGCTCGTGGTGCCGGTGGTCGTGCTCGGCCTGCTGCTGGCGGCCCTCCTCGGCCTCGTGCAGGTGCGCCGCACGATGGACCCGCTCCAGCGCCTGACGGACGCCACCAAGCGCATCGCCGGGCGCGACTTCGCCGCCCGCCTGCCGGCCGACCGCGACGACGAGTTCGGCGAGCTGGCGCGCGCGTTCAACAGCATGTCCGAGCGGCTCGGGCGCCAGTTCCACGCCCTGGGCGCGCTCGCGCAGATCGATTCGGTGATCCTCTCGAAGGTGGACATCGACCGCATCGTCGCGATCGCGCTCGCCCGGATGAAGGGCGTCGTGCGGGCCGACTGGCGGATCGTGCTCCTCTCCGACGGCGCCGACGACGGGTGCTTCCGGGTCCACGCCCCCGAAGGCCCGGCCGAGTGGAACGGAGCCGCGGAGGCGGTGCCGCCAGGGGACCTGGCGCGCCTCGCCGGCGCGGCGCAGGGTCTGGTGATTGCGGCCGACGCGGCACCGCAGTGGCTCGCGCCCCTGGTCGCCGCGGGCGCCAGGTCCGTCTTCCTGCTCCCGATCCGGCTCGAAGGGCGGCTCGCGGGCGCAATCGCGCTCGGCCATCGCGACGCCATCGTCCCGGACGACGACGAGCGGCGGCTCGTGCAGGATCTTGGCGATCGCGTCGCCGTCGCGCTCGCCACCGCGGCGCGCGACCGCGAGCTCTATCGCCGCGCCCACTACGATCCGCTGACGAAGCTGCCCAACCGGACCTTCTTCCTCGACGAGCTCACGCGCGAGCTCGCGCGCGCCGAGCGCCAGTCGAAGAAGCTCGCGGTGCTGTTCGTCGACCTAGACGGCTTCTCCGACGTGAACGACAGCCTCGGCCACGCCGCCGGCGACGAGCTCCTGGTGCGCGCGGGCGAGCGGCTGCGCGCGTGCGTGCGCAAGGCCGACCTCGTCGCGCGGCTCGGCGGCGACGAGTTCACCGCCGTGCTGCCGGACATGCGCGAGGCGTCCGACGCCGCGACCGTCGCCCAGCACCTGATCACCGCGCTCTCGCAGCCCTACGACATCGGCCACGGCGACACGTTCGTCGCTGCGAGTGTCGGCATCGCGATGTACCCGCAGGACGGAACGACGGCCCAGGAGCTGCTGCGGCACGCCGACATGGCGATGTACCGCGCGAAGGAGCGCGGCCGCGGGAGCTGCGCGTTCTTCGAGGACGCGATGCACCGCGAGGCGCAGCGCCGCCTCGCGCTCGACCGCGAGCTGCGCCAGGCGCTCGAAAACCGCGAGTTCGTCCTGTACTACCAGCCGCAGCTCGACCTGCGCGCGAACCGCATCGTCGGCGCCGAGGCGCTGATCCGCTGGCAGCACCCGACCCGCGGCATCGTCGCCCCGGGCCCGTTCATCAGCTTCGCCGAGGAGACCGGCCTGATCGAGCAGATCGGCGAGTGGGCGCTGAACGCGGCGTGCGAGCAGTTCATGGTCTGGAAGCGCGAGGGCGTGCCGCTCGACCACGTTTCGGTCAACGTGTCGCCGCGTCAGTTCCGGCGCAAGGACTTCGCCGACTCGGTGGCGCGCGCGCTGACGGCGGCCGGACTCGAGCCGGGCACCCTGCACCTCGAGATCACCGAGAGCGTGCTCGTGGACGAAAGCGGTGCGGCGAACGCGACCCTCGAGCGGCTGATCGAGCTCGGCACGCTGCTCGAGCTCGACGACTTCGGCACCGGCTACTCCTCGCTCGCCTACCTCCAGCGCCTACCGGTCGGCACGATCAAGCTCGACCGCTCGTTCATCAAGGGCATCCCGGCGAGCGACAACGCGCAGGCGATCGTGCGCGCCGCGATCGCGATGGTGCACGCGCTCAAGAAGGAGGTCGTCGCCGAGGGCGTCGAGACCGGCGAGCAGCTCGCGCTGCTGCGCGCCTGGGGCTGCGACGCGATCCAAGGCTTCCACCTGAGCAAACCGGTCCCCGCCGACGAGTTCGTGACGCTCCTGCGCGCGCCTGCGCCTGCCCGCGCCTGCGCCTGACCTCGAACCGGGCGCCACCGCCCCTCCCTAGCGGCACTTCAGGTTGGCCCCGGGCGCGGCGTTCGGCTGCGTGCAGTCCTGCTCGTTGACGGTCCGGGTCGCCGACATCCGCGGCGGCGCTCGCCAGGCGTCTTCCCAGAGCATGAGCGGCGACGAGCGGTACTGGACCGTTCCACCCTCTGTCGCGCTGTAGCCGTATGCGCACCCCGCGAGGGCCGTCGCCGCGACGCAGGCCAGCGCAGCGCGCATCGGCTATTCGCCCCGGGTCTCGGCGAGCTCGCGCAGCTCCTCCGGGGTCGCGCACTTGAGGTTGGCGGACCAGTTCTCGATCGGCTTCGAGCAGTCCTGCAGGTTGATGGTGCGGTCCTCGCGCATCTTCAGCGGCGGGCGGGGCGAGATGTCGTTGCCCGCGGCAAGGAAGCCGACGATGAAGATGCCCGACAGCACGTTTGCGGTCGTTGCCGACAGCGCGATCGTCGTCGAGACGAAGAGCCCGCCGTCGGCGACCACCTTGACGCTGCCCGGGGGCAGGATCGGCTGCGGCACGCCGCCGGGGTTGAACGAGGACGCCACGTTCGAGGCGCAGCCGGAAACCAGGGCGGCGGCGAGCAGGGCGACGAGGCGGGCGCGCGAGGACACGCCGCGATTCTATCCCCGGCCCCCTTGCTAGAATGGGCAATCCGTCCTGCAGCGGAGGCCCGCCATGCAGAAGCCGCTCGAGATCGTGCCCGCCGTAAAGGCGGAGTACGTGCGCTCCCGCACCGACAAGTACTTCACCAAGTCGCGCGAAGTGGTGGAGAAGTTCGGCGACAAGACCGTCACCTACGGCGTGTTCATGCGCCGGCGCGTGATCTGCGCGATCAACCCCGCGATCGAGTGCCTGCGCGAGTACTACCCCGCCGACGCGACACCGCTCAAGATCACCCGGGCCTACGAGGAAGGCGCGTTCGTCCCCGACCAGAAGCCGATGTTCACTTACACCGGCTCGTTCGCGAACCTGCTCGAGCTCGAGACGCTCATCCTGCAGCGCACCGGGGTCGCCTGCGTCTCGGCCTACAACGCCTACAAGATGGCGATGAACCTGCCGAAGACGCTGTTCATCGACATGCACGCGCGCCACGCGAGCGGCGACGACTTCACCCAGCTCGCCGCGTACGGGGCTTCGGTCGGCAGCCGCATGGCGAAGCTGCACGGGGCGAGCGGGTTCATCGGCACCTCCCAGGACCTCACCGCCCACTTCTACGGCATGGACCGCGGCCTGGGCACGATGCCGCACGCGCTGGTGGGCTACGCGGGCTCGACGCTGCGTGCCGCCCAGATGTTCGTCGAAGCGCACCCGAAGGACAACCTCACGGTGCTGATCGACTACTACGGCCGCGAGTTCACCGACGCGCTCGAGGTGTGCCGCTGGTGGTTCAACGACGTCCTGCCGCGCGATCCGAACGGCACGCGCACGCTGAGCCTGCGGCTGGACACCCACGGCGACCGCTTCGCCGAGGGTCTCACCTACGAGAAATCGGTGGACGTCGTCAGCAACTGGCTGCACGTCCTGAACGAGTACGAGGCGGTGCGCACGGTGATGGGCGAAGAGGCGTTCGACGCCGACACGCTGAACGTGGTCAAGGACCGGGTGCGCCGGGTGCTGTTCGGGACGGGCGTCTCGCTCGCGGCGGTGATCCAGCTGCGCCAGAAGCTCGACACCGCGGGATTCAACGCGGCGAAGGTGGTGGCCTCCTCCGGATTCAACCTCTTCAAGTGCAAGATGTTCGGCAACGCCCGCGCGCCCGTGGACGCGATCGGCACCGGCTCGTTCATCCCCGACAACTACGCCGATACGTTCGCCACCTCCGACGTGTTCATGTACGACGGCGAGTTCGGGATCAAGCTCGGGCGCGAGAAGCTGTTCCAGGGGCTGAAGCCGTGACGAAGACGAGCAACCTGTTCCCCACGACCCTGGTGGGCAGCTACCCGCAGCCCGAGTGGCTCATCGACCGCAAGAAGCTCGCGGGACGCTTTCCGCCGCGGGTGCGCGCCCGCGAGCTGTGGCGCGTCGCCGAGCCGTACCTCGCCGAGGCGCAGGACGACGCCACGATCATGGCGATCAAGGCGCAGGAGGAGGCGGGCCTGGACATCGTCACCGACGGCGAGATCCGGCGCGAGAGCTACTCCAACCGCTTCGCCACCGCGCTCGAGGGCGTGGACATCGACAACCCCGGCACCGCGCTCGACCGCTCCGGCCACCCGAACCCGGTGCCGCGCGTCGTCGGGAAGATCCGCCGCAGGCACCCGGTCGAAGTTGACGACCTGAGGTTCCTCAAGCGCCACACGACCCGCATGGTGAAGATCACCGTGCCGGGGCCGTTCACGATGTCGCAGCAGGCGCAGAACGACTTCTACCCGAGCGAGGAGGAGGCGGCGATGGACTACGCCGCCGCGGTGAACGAGGAGATCCGCGACCTCTTCGCCGCCGGGGCCGACGTCGTGCAGATCGACGAGCCGTACATGCAGGCGCGGCCGGACAAGGCGCGCAAGTACGGCCTCAAGGCGCTCAACCGCGCGCTCGACGGCGTCACCGGGACGACCGCGGTGCACATCTGCTTCGGCTACGCGGCGATCATCCACGCGCGGCCGTCGGGGTACTCCTTCCTCCCCGAGCTCGCCGACTGCTCGTGCAAGCAGGTGTCGATCGAGACCGCGCAGTCGAACCTCGACTGCGCGGTGCTCGCGAAGCTCTCGGGCAAGCGAATCATGGTCGGCTGCATCAACCTCGACGACCTGACGGTCGAGACGCCCGAGCTCGTCGTCGCGCGCATCAAGCGCGCCCTGCCCTACGTGCGCTATGAGGACGTGATTCTTGCGCCCGACTGCGGCATGAAGTACCTTCCGCGGGACGTCGCATTCGGCAAGATGAAGGCGATGGTCGAAGCTGCGAAGATCCTGCGAAGTGAATTCGGCTGAAAGGGGGAACGCAAATGGCAGCAAGGAAGAAGGCACGCCGCACCACCCACCGGTCGAGCGCCGGAAAGAAGCTCTACGCCGTGCGCGACGCAAAGGGACGCTTCAAGGACATCCAGACCTACGAGCGCGCGCACCGCGCCGACCTCGCCGCGCGCACCAAGGGCGAGAAGGCCGCCGCAAAGAAACGCGCGGCGAAGAAGCGCGCAGCCAAGAAAAAGCGCTGACGCGCGACGCCGCGCTCGGCACGAAGGGGGCTGCGGCCCCCTTCGTCGTCTTCGCCGCCCGGCGCCCGCTCAATCCACCTTGATATTCGCGTCCTTGACGATCTTCGCGTACTTCGCGACCTCGTTCTTCACGTAGGCGGCGAACGCCGCCGGCCCCGAGCCGTCGGGGATGAACCCCTGCGACGCGAGCTTGTCGCGCATTTCGGCCGATCTCGCCGCCTTCGCGGTCTCGGCCGCGAGCCGGTCGACCACGTCCTTCGGCATCCCCGGCGGCCCCCACAGCCCGTACCAGGACAGCATTTCGAAGCCGGGGAACCCCGACTCGGCCATCGTCGGTACGTCGGGCATGAACGCGATCCGCTCGCCGCTCGTGACCGCGAGCGCCTTGAGGCGCCCGCCCTTCACGTGGGGATACGACGAGGGAAGCGGGTCGGCGAGCGCGCTGACGTGCCCCGCGACGATGTCGGTCAGCGCGGGCCCCGCGCCCTTGTACGGCACGATGAGGATCGAGAGGCCGGCGTCGCGCTTGATCACCTCCTCGGTGAGGTGCCCGGCCGACCCGAGACCGGTGGTGGCGAAGGTGTAGCGGTCGGGGTTGGCACGCGCGAGCGCGACGAACTCGCGCAGGTTCGACGCCGGCACGCTCGGATGCGCGGTGACGAGCAGCGGCACCGAGCCGATGTTCGCCACCGCCGTGAAGTCGCGCTGCACGTCGTACGGCACGTTCTTCAGGAAGAGCGGGTTGATCACGAAGATCGACGCCTGGACGAGCAGCGTGTAGCCGTCGGGGGCGGCCTTCGACACGAAGTCGCTGCCGATCGTGCCGTTCGCGCCCGCGCGATTGTCGACGATGAACTGCTGGCCGGTTTGCGTGGTGAGCTGCTGGGCGAGGTTGCGCGCGACGACGTCCACCGTTCCGCCGGGCGGATACGGCACAACGATTCGGACCGGCTTCGCCGGGTATTGCGCGTGCGCCGCGCCGGCGAGCAGGAGCGCGGCAAGCGTCCAAAACAATCGCTTCATGAGTCGTCTCCCTCTCCTAGAAAACGCCGGGGTATCCCCCACCGTCGACGAGCAGGTTCTGCCCGGTGATGTAGCCCGCCCGGGCCGAGCAGAGGTACGCGCACGCCGCGCCCAGCTCCTCCGGGTCGCCGTAGCGCTGCGCCGGGTTTCCGCGCGCGCGCTCGGCCCAGATGTCGTCGAACGGGCGCCCGGTCATCTCGACCAGGCCCGCGACGTGGCGCCGCTGCGCGTCGCTCGCGAAGATCCCCGGCAGCAGGTTGTTGATCGTCACGTTGTGGCGCACGGTCTGCCGGGCGAGCCCGGCCACGAAGCCGACCAGCCCCGCCCGCGCGCCGTTCGACAGCGGCAGGTCGGCCTGCGGGCTCTTCACGCTGCGCGAGACGATGTTGACGATGCGCCCGAAGCGCCGTTCGATCATGCCATCGACGGTGCGCCGGATCATCTCGATCGGCCCGAGCATCATGTCGTCCACCGCGGCGAGCCAGTCTGCGCGCGAGCAGTCGCGGAAATCCCCGGGCGGGAAGCCCTCCGCATTCGTGACCAGGATGTCCGGCGCCGGACACGCCGCAGCCGCGGCTTCGCGCCCGGCCGCGGTGCGGAAGTCGGCGGCGACCGGCGTGACGCTCGCCCCGGTGGCGGCGCGGATTTCGCCTGCGGCGACGGCCACGCGCCCGGCATCGCGCGCCACGATCGCCACTGCGACGCCCTCGCGCGCAAGCGCGAGCGCGCAGGCGCGCCCGAGCCCGCGGCTCGCGCCCATCACCAGCGCCTGCCTTCCGGCGATGCCGAGGTCCATTCCGGCGCATTCTCATTTGCTAGACTGGCCGCGGTCAAATCATGCTCGAGCAACGCTTCCCGTCGCTGTCTCACTGGGGCGCCTTCACGGCGGTGGTCGCCGGCGACCGCATCGTGCGCTGCGAACCTTTCGCCCGCGACCCCGCGCCCTCGCCCATGCTCGCCGCGATCCCGGCGATGGTGCACTCGAGCCTCCGCGTCGCGCGCCCGGCGGTGCGCGAGGGATGGCTCAGGAATCCGGGCCGCAGCGACGGCTCGCGGCGCGGGCGCGAACCGTTCGTCGAGGTCGGCTGGGACGAAGCGCTGCGCCTGGTCGCAGGCGAGCTCGCGCGCGTGCGCGCCGGGCACGGTGCGACGGCGATCTTCGGCGGATCCTACGGCTGGGCCTCGGCCGGGCGCTTCCATCACGCGCGCACGCAGCTCCGGCGATTCCTCTTTGCCGGCGGCGGGTGCGTCGACCAGATCGGCAACTATTCGTGGGGCGCGGCGCAGACCCTGCTGCCGCACGTGATCGGCACGTTCGCGCCGGTGACCGGGCGCGTCACCGACTGGGCGAGCATCGTTTCCAACACCAGGCTGCTCGTCGCCTTCGGCGGGCTCGCGATCAAGAACGGACAGGTCACCGCCGGCGGCGCGGGCGAGCACACGATGACGAAGTGGCTGGGCGCGGCGAAGGACGCCGGCGTCGAGTTCGTCGTTGTCAGCCCGACGCGCGCAGATGCGCCGGACTTCCTCGGCGCGCAGTGGCTCGCCATCCGGCCGAACACCGACGCCGCGCTGATGCTCGGCATCGCTCACGCGCTGATCGCGGAGCGCCTGCACGACGAGGCGTTCCTCGCGCGGTACTGCGCCGGATTCGAGCGCCTGCGCGACTACGTGCTGGGGACGAGCGACGGCGTAGCGAAGACGCCGGAGTGGGCCGCCGCGGTCTGCGAGGTGCCGGCGGAGACGATCCGCGCACTCGCGCGCCGGCTCGCGGCGAACCGCAGCATGATCACCGTCGCCTGGTCGCTGCAGCGCGCGCAGCGGGGCGAGCAGCCCTACTGGATGGCGATCGCGCTGGCGGCGATGCTCGGCCAGGTCGGCCTGCCGGGCGGCGGGTTCGCGTTCGGCCACGGCTCGACGAACGGCGTCGGCAATCCGCGCATCGACCTGCCGGCGCCCGAGCTGCCGCTCAAGGTCAATCCGGCCGCGCGCGCGATTCCGGTCGCGCGGGTCGCCGACATGCTGCTCCGCCCGCGCGAGCCGTTCGAGTTCAACGGGCACACCGACTACTACCCCGACGTGCGGCTCGTGTACTGGGCGGGCGGCAACCCGTTCCACCACCACCAGGACCTGAACCGCTTCCGCCTCGCCTGGGCGAGGCCCGAAACCGTCGTCGTGCACGAGAGCTGGTGGACCGCCACCGCGCGCCACGCCGACATCGTGCTTCCGGCCACGACGGCGCTCGAGCGCAACGACGTGGGCGGCAGCTCGCGCGACCGCTTCGTGTTCGCGCTGCACCAGGCGATCAAGCCGGTCGCGGCGAGCCGCAACGACTTCGACATCTTCAACGAGCTCGCGGCGCGCCTCGGGTGCGAGGATGCGTTCAACGAGGGGCGCAGCGAAATGCAGTGGCTGCGCTGGATCTGGGACGGCGTGCGGGAGAACGCGGCAAAGCGCAGCGTTGACCTGCCGGAGTTCAACGCGTTCTGGGAGCGTGGGTACGTCGAGCTGCCGCCCCCGGCGAAGCCGTTCGTGCTGTTCGAGTCGTTCCGCGCGGACCCGGAAGCGAACCCGCTCAAGACACCGTCGGGCAGGATCGAGCTCTACTCCGAGCGCATCGCGTCGTTCGGCTACGACGACTGCCCGCCGCATCCGGCGTGGCTCGCGCCCGACGAATGGCTCGGTGCGCCGGCGGCGAGGAGGTTCCCGCTGCACCTGGTGACGATCCAGCCGGCGGACCGGCTGCACGGCCAGATGGATCCGGGCCCGGTGGCGCAGGCGAACAAGGTCGCGGGGCGCGAGCCGATCCGGCTCAACCCGGCCGACGCGGCGCAGCGGAAGATCAAGGCGGGGCAGGTCGTGCGCGTGTTCAACGGGCGCGGCGCGTGCCTCGCGGGCGCAGTGCTCGACGACGGCGTGCGGCCCGGCGTCGCGGTGATGGCGACCGGCGCGTGGTATGCGCCGGACGCGAAGGGGCTCGAGCTGGCCGGCAACCCGAACGTGCTCTCGCTCGACGTAGGCACGTCGCGGCTCGCGCAGGGCTGCGCGGCGCTGTCGGTGCTGGTCGAGGTGGAGCGCCATGCCGGCAAGGCGGCGCTGCCGCCGCGCACCGCGCCGGTGACGCCGCTCGCGCCGCGCGCTCCGCCCCCCGCGCGCAAGGTCGCGGCGCGCAAGCGGGCGACCCCGGCGCGCAAGACAGCGCGCCGCAGGGCGCTGTAAGCTCCGCGGGTCTCGCGCGACTACCGATCGCCGTGCCCCGGACGCCGCCGCGCGTCCACCCTTCCGTCGACCGAGGAAAGGACTGCGTCATGCGCGTCGCGCCCAAGCTCGCTCCCCTGCCCATCCGCGACGCCGTCGGGGCGCGCTACCACGAAGTGCGTGCGGACAGCGAGGCGCTCGCCGCGCCCCTCGCGGCCGAGGACTACGTCGTCCAGAGCATGCCCGACGCGAGCCCGGCAAAGTGGCACCTGGCCCACGTATCCTGGTTCTTCGAGAACTTCGTCGTCGCGCCGTACGCGCGCGGCTATGCGCCCTTCCATCCGCAGTTCGGCTACCTCTTCAACTCCTATTACGAGACCGTCGGGACGTTCTTCCCCCGGGCGCAGCGCGGCCTGCTGTCGCGCCCGACGGTCGAGGAGATCTACCGCTATCGCGCCCACGTCGATCGCGCGGTAGCCGAGGTGATCGACACGGTCGGCGACAGGGACTGGGGCGAGGTGTCGCGGCGCATCGAGCTCGGGCTCCATCACGAGCAGCAGCACCAGGAGCTGCTGCTCACCGACGTCAAGCACCTCTACGCCCTCAACCCGCTGCGTCCGGCGTACCGCGCCCCGCTGCCTGCATTCACGGCCGCGGCGCGCCCGCTCGGCTGGCGCGAGTTCCCGGGCGGCATCCGCGAGATCGGCTGGGCCGGGGAGGGATTCGCCTTCGACAACGAGACGCCGCGCCATCGCGTCTTCCTCGAACCGTTCCGCCTCGCCGACCGGCTCGTCACGAATGCGGAGTTCATGGCGTTCGTCGACGACCGCGGCTACGCACGCGCCGAGCTGTGGCTCTCCGACGGCTGGCGTGCGGTGAAGGAGCGCGGCTGGCTGGCGCCGTCCTACTGGGAACGGAGCGACGGCGCGTGGTGGCACATGACGCTCGCCGGAATGCGCGAAGTGGACCCGGCCGAGCCCGTCTGCCACGTGAGCTACTACGAGGCCGATGCTTACGCGCGCTGGGCCGGCAAGCGTCTGCCCACCGAGGCCGAGTGGGAAACGGCGGCGAGCGGCGCGCCCGGCGGCGGCAACTTCCGCGAGTCCGGCCGCCTCCATCCGGCGCCGGCGGGCGCGGGAACGCAGCTCTTCGGCGACGTGTGGGAGTGGACCTCGAGCAGCTACTCGCCCTACCCCGGCTTCAAGCCGCTCTCGGGCGCGCTCGGGGAATACAACGGCAAATTCATGGCCAACCAGCTGGTGCTGCGCGGCGGCTCGTGCGTGACGCCGGGCTCGCACATTCGCCCGACGTACCGCAACTTCTTCTACGGCCCCGACCGCTGGCAGTTCATGGGCATCCGGCTAGCGGAGTGAGCGGAATCGCGCCGCGGCGGTCGGTCGATCAGGCCGCCGGCTTGTACGTGTCGAGCTTGACGCGCTCGCGCTCGAGCGCCGCCGCCACGGGTGGGGCCTGCATGACGCGTTCGACGTAGGCGCGGTAGGTGGGCAGCGAACTCGGATCGATCCCCGCGAACCCGCCCCAGCGCAGCAGCGTGAACGCGTACGCGTCGTGAAACGACAGGCGAGCGCCGAACCAGTACGGCGCGGCGTTCGCGATCCAGCCCTGGACCCGCTCCAGGCAGGACCGGTAGCGCTCGGCCGCGTTGCGGCGCACCTCGGCGCGCGCCGCGTCGCCCTCGGCATAGCGCTCGGGCATGAAGGCCTGGTTGAAGGTCGGATGCGCGGTGTTGTTCATCCACGCGAGCTGCGACAGGGCCTGCGCGCGCGCCCAGATCTCCGTCGGGAGCAGGCCGGCCTGCGGGACGCGCCGGTCGAGGTAGTCGCAGATCGCGACGATCTGCGTGAGGACCTTCCCGTCGACGACCAGGACCGGCACCTGCCCGTTCGGGTTCATCGCGAGGTACTCGGGGCTGCGGTTCTCGCCCCGGTGCAGCTTGACGAGCTTCGGCTCGAAGTCCTCGCCCGTCGCCGCCTTAATGATCTCGAGTCCCGCGTGCGGCACGAAGGAACAGGCGCCGGGGGCGAAGTAAAGCTCGATCATGGGCAGGGCGCTCCTCGCGCGGGTCGGTTCAGGCGGCGCGAGCGTACCGGCGCACCGCGCGCGGTGCAACCCGCAGGGTGCGCGAGCGGACGGGGTCCGCTCGCGCGGGAGGGGATCAGGCGGTCCGCAGCTGCGGCGCGCGGCCGAGCAGGCTGGAGAGCGCGAACTTGCCGTCGCCGAGCAGCACCTGCGCAATCGCCGTCGCGGCGAGGAACGCGGGGTACTCCCAGCCGCCGCCCTTCGCGGTGAAGAGCCAGCCGTTGCCCGCGTGGGCCCAAAGCGATCCGAGCAGGATCGGCACGAGCGCCGCCGCGACCCAACGGGTGCCGACGCCGGCAAGGATCAGCGCGCCGCCGATCAGCTCGGCCCAGAAGACGACGTAGGCGAGCGGGCCGGGCAGACCCAGCGACTGGAAAAACTGGATGGTGCCGGGCAGCGTGAACACGGCGTACTTGAGCAGCGCGTGGGCGATGAACATGGTCCCGAGCGCGAGCCGCAGCACGAAGGCCGCGTAGGGGGCAGTACGAATGTCGGTCATGGTCGGTGACTCCGGGGTGAGGGTTGTGATGGAGTGGAGTCTGCCGATTGCTCCTCTAGGGATAAAGATGGTATTCTGAAAATCATTCTCCCTCTTATCGGGATAATCGGATGGACCGCTTCGTGGCCATGCAGGTCTTCACCCGGGTCGTCGAGCACGCCAGCTTCGCGAAGGCGGCAGAGCGGCTCGGGATTTCCACCTCGGCGTGCTCCCGGCACGTGGCGGATCTCGAAGCCCATCTCGACTCGCGCCTCCTCAACCGCACCACGCGCCGTCTCAGCCTGACCGAGAGCGGACAGGCGTTCTTCGAGCGCTGCGTGCAAGTGCTCACTGACCTCGAGGAGGCCGAGCAGGCGGCGACTGCGAGCGCTGCCCGCCCGCGCGGCACGCTGAAGCTGACCTGCTCGGTCAGCTTCGGCGTCCGCCACGTCGCGCCCCTCGTCGCCGCATTCGCCGCGCATCACCCCGAGATGCGCTTCGACGTCCAGCTCTCGGACCGCTTCGTCGACCTGGTCGAGGAAGGCTTCGATCTCGCGCTCCGGATCGGCGAGTCGCCGGCCCAGAACCTGATCGCCCGCAAGCTCGGGGAGACGTGCCTGGTGCCCTGCGCGGCCCCGAGCTACCTCCACGCGCACGGCGCGCCGGAGACGCCGGCGGAGCTCGCCGCCCATGCGTGCCTGACCTACGAATACCTGCCGCAGCGGAACACCTGGCGTTTTCGCGATCAGGCCGGCGGGGAGCACGCGGTCCGCGTCGCCGGGCCCATGCACGCCAACAACGGCGAGATGCTCGCCGCCGCCGCCGCCGAGGGAATCGGCATCGCGCTGGAGCCGGACTTCATCGTCGCCGCCGACCTCGCGGCCGGACGGCTGGCGCGGATCCTGAAGGACTATGCGCCAACGCCGACCGGGATCTACGCGGTGTACCCAAGCCGGCGGCACCTTTCGGCCAAGGTGCGGGTGTTCGTGGACTTCCTCGCCGAGCGGTTCGCCGCCCCGGGAGGGTGGCTGGCCGGCCGCGCCTGACAGCCTAGAACTGGTACTTGCGCAGCCCGCCGTCGACCGGGATCACTGCCCCGGTGACGTAGCGGGCGAGCGGGGAGCAGAGGAACGCCACGAGATAGGCGATGTCCTCCGGCTGGCCGTACTCGCCGACCGGAATCTCGTGCTCGGACTGCCACGCGCGGTGCTCGGGCGTGTAGTTGCGCAGGATCTGCTCGCTGAGGATGCGGCCTGGTGGGATGCAGTTGACCGTGATGCCGTGCTTTCCGACCTCGCGCGAGAGGCCCTTCGCCCACGCGTGCAGCGCGGCTTTTGCGGAGAACGCGCCGTTCACGCCCTCGGGCTCGGACTTGCCGGTGATGTTGACGATGCGCCCCCAGCGGCCCGAGATCATCTGCGCGAGCAGCCGGTCGGTGAGCTGGCGCTGGCGGGTGAAGTTGAGCGTCATCGCCTCGTGCCACTGCTCCTCGCCCGCCTGCAGCTTGAAGGCGCGGCTGCCGCCGGCGTTGTTCACCAGGATCTGCACCGAGCCGAGGCCGGCGAGCGCGCGCTCGGCGATTCGGTGCGGCGCGTCCTCGCTCATGAAATCCTGCTCGATCACCACCGGCCGGGGGCCGCCGCGCGCGACGATCGTGGCGGCGACTTCCTCGAGCCGCTCACGGCGGCGCGCGGTGATCGCGAGCCGCACGCCCTCGGCGCCGAGCGCGTAGGCGATTCCGCGGCCGATCCCGCTCGAGGCGCCGGTGACGAGCGCGGTCTTGCCCGCGAGCAGCAGCTCCACGGCCGCTACGCCACCTTGAGCGCCGGCGGAATCCTGAAGCCGTACTTCTGGTCGAGGCCCAGGTCGCGCACGATGCGCACGCCCTTTTCCAGCGCCTCGCCCTCGAGACCGCGCAGCGGCCGGCGCAGGTCGCCCGCGGGCAGGCCGACCGCCTTCATGAGCGACTTCACCGCGACCGGGTTGATCGCCGAGTAGGTGTAGTGCAGGAGCGGCAGGCAGCGGAGGTAGGTTTCCTTGAAGCCCTCCGCCTCCTTGTAGCTCGTCCACGGCGTGGAGATGGTCGCCAGCTCCGCCGGCGCGACGTTGCCGGTCATGTTCGCCGTGCCGTGTCCGCCGAGGGACATCGTGGGGATCACCAGGCCGAGATTCGGCGAATCGCAGCACATCACCGACACGTCGGGTTTCGCGGCGAGGACCTGCGCGACCTGGCCGACGCGCGTGGTCGACTCCTTGTGCACGACGTAGTTCGGGTGCTTGAAGATCCGCAGCAGGTGGTCCCAGTGGAGGTCGGTCTTCACCCGCGGCGGGTTGTTGTAGATGCCGAGCGGCAGGTCGGTCGCGTCCGCAACGTCGAGGAAGAACTGCTCGGCGTCGGCCTCGGACGCGCAGATGTACGCGGGCGCGGCGAGGATCGCGCCGTCCGCGCCGCTCGCCTTGGCGAACTTCACGTTCGCGATCGTGGCCTCGGTGTTGTTGCCGGTGCAGCCGTAGAAGAAGAGCATCTTGCCGCTCTTCAGCTTCGCGGTCTCGACGATGATCTGCTTCTTCTCCTCGGGCGAGAGCATCGAGGTCTCGCCGGTGGAGCCCATGATCAGCACCGCGCGCGTGCCGTGATCTTCCTGGAACCTCAGCAGCGTGCGGAACGCACCGAAGTCGACGGCCCCGTCCTTGTTGAACGGCGTGATCAGCGCGACGAAGGATCCTTCGATCTTGAGCTTGGACATAACGGGCTCCGCAACGGCAGGAAGAGCGCAATTCTAGCCCGGCGCGCGCGCCGCGCTTCGCACGAGCCGGGATCGGTCGTAGCCCAGCGCCGTCGCGCGCTCGAGCAGGCGCGCGTAGGTCGCATCGTCGAGACGGGGCGAGCGCGCGAGAATCCAGAGGTATTCGCGCATCGGCTCGCCGACGAGGGCGTACGAGTAGTCGGGGGCGAGCTCGACGACCCAGTAGTCGGCCCAGACGAGTGGCAGCCAGGCGAGCCAGTCCGGCGCGAACCGCACCTCCAACTTTGCCGGTGCGCGCGCGGCGTCCGGACGCCGCGCGACGCCCGCGGCGCGGATCGTCTCGCCGTCCGCCTTCCGGCAGGCGTTGAGGACGCCGACCAGGCCGTCGTCGCGCACCGTGTAGGTCGCCGTGACGTCCTCGACGCAATGGCGCTGGAACCAGTTGGGGTACCGGGCGATCTCGTGCCAGGTGCCGGCGTAGCGTGGGAGGTCGAGGGCGGGCACCGGCTGCAGCGGCTGCGCGACGACGGGTGTGGTCGCCGCGGCGAGCAGCCACGCCGCGAGGGTGATTACACGCATCATCACGCCCCTACAGACTGGCGCGCAACTGCCGGAATCCGGCTTCGAGGTCGGCGAGCAGGTCGTCGGGGTGCTCCAGCCCGGCGTGGATGCGGAAGCACGGGCCGGGATAGCCCCACTTCGTCGCCGTGCGGGTGTCGCCGGGGCTCATCGGCATGATGAGGCTCTCGTAGCCGCCCCAGGAGGCGCCGATCCCGAAGAGCTCGAGGCCGTCGATCAGCGCCGCGTAGGCCTTGCGCGCGACCGGCTTCAGCACGACCCCGAACAGGCCGCTCGCGCCCGTGAAGTCGCGCTTCCAGAGTGCGTGGCCGGGATCGCCCGGCAGCGCCGGATGCAGTACACGCTCGACCTGGGGCTGGCGCGCGATCCACTCGGCGAGACGGACGCCCGTCTCCCAGTGTCGCGCGAGGCGCACGGCCATCGTGCGCAGGCCCCGGCTCGCGAGGTTCGCGTCGTCGGGGCCGACGGTCTGGCCGAGCTCGTAGTGCGCCGCACGCAGCCGCGCGGCGGCGCACTCGTTGGCGGTGATCGTCCCGAGCATCGCGTCGGAGTGGCCGACGACGTACTTGGTCGCCGCCTGGATCGACAGGTCGACGCCGTGCGCGAGCGGCTTGAAGTAGAGCGGCGTCGCCCAGGTGTTGTCCATGAGGACGGTCGCGCCGCGCGCGTGCGCCGCCGCAGCGAGCGCGGGTACGTCCTGCACCTCGAAGCTGAGCGATCCGGGCGACTCGAGAAACACGGCGCGGGTGTTGTCGCGCATGAGCGCGCCGAGGCCCGCGTCGACGAGCGGGTCGAAGAACGTCGTCTCGACGCCGAAGCGGGCGAGGAAGCGCGTCGCGAACGTGCGGGTGGGCCCGTACACGTTGTCCGTGATCAGCACGTGGTCGCCGGCCTGCAGAGCGCTGAGCAGCCCCACCGCGCAGGCCGCGAGCCCCGACGGGACGAGCACCGTGGCCGCGCCGCCCTCGAGCTCCCGAATGGCCTCTTCGAGCGCCTGCGTGGTCGGGGTCCCGATGCGGCCGTAGTAGGTGCCGGGCACGCCGCGCGCCCGGTCCGCCTTCTTGCGCTCCCACTCCTCGAGCGAGCCGGAGAGGATCGTGGAGGCGTGGAACACGGGCGGGTTCACCGCGCCCTCGAAGCGCTCCGGGTGCCGCCCGGAGTGGACCGCTTTGGTGTCGTCGCGCACGCCGCCCGTCCGTTTGAGCATCCCGAGCCCGGATTCTAATTAGGTCCGCGCCTCCACAGCGGGAACTTGCGTGGACGCGATCGATCTCCACATGCGAGCCAAGATCCCGGAGAGACCCATGCAAACCAGACCCCAACCGATCCCCCGCGCCCCGGTCGTCGGACTGCCCGTCCGCGGCTGTCAGTACCACGGCGGAAGCCACGGCGAAGACGGCTTCCTGACCTTCTGCGGCCAGCCCGTCAAGGAGGGGTACAGCTACTGCCCGGAGCACCACAAGCGCATCTACCAGCGCACTCAGTCGATGCGCGAGCTGCGCGCCCTCGCCGCCGAGGCGGCGGCCGAGCCGGTGGAGGCGGTGCCGCTCCCCGAGCTCGAGCGCGAAGCGGCCTGATCGCCGCACACCCGAGTCAAGGGGCGCCCGCGCGGCGCCCCTTCTGTTTTTTCCGGTCCGGCACGCCGCGCGGCGGCGGTTTTGCCGAGGAGTTGGGGAATTGCGCGCGGCGGGTGTGGCCCCCGCCGCGGAGTTTCCCTAGACTCGCCCCATGCTTGGCTTCCTGCGCCCCGCCGTCGGCACCGACCTCCAGGACCTAAAGGCGCTTTCGCTCTTCGCCGACCTGTCGGTGCGCGAGCTTAAGATCGTTCAAGGACTTCTGCACGAACGCGAGTACCTCGCAGGCGAGGTGATCTTCGACGAGGGCGAGGAAGGCAACGCGCTCTACATCGTGCGCACGGGCCGGGTCGTGATCTGCCGGCAGGGACGCCCAGAGCACCCGATCGCGGAGATCGGCGCGGGCGGCTTCTTCGGCGAGCTGGCGTTGCTCGACCCCGCGCCGCGCTCGGCGCAAGCGCGCGCGCTCGAGCCGTGCAAGCTCGCGGTGTTCTTCGGCAGCGACTTCCTGTCGCTCCTCGAGACCGAGTCGCGGCTTTCCAGCCGCATCCTGTTCCAGTTCGCGCGCCATCTCGGCCGGCGGCTGCGGGGCACCGTCCTGTGACTACTGCCCGGGGCGCGGCGTCCTCCGTCGTGCACCGCGGCCCCGGCCCGGTCGCCTGGGCCGGCATCATCGGGGCGACCTGCCTCCTGCTCCTCGCGCTCAACCACATCCTGTGGCTCGTCGTGCCCGCGCTGATGGCGCTCGTGCTGTCCTACGTGCTCGATCCGCCGATGCGGCGGCTGATGTACGCGGGCTTCTCGCGGCAGGGCGCCGCGGCGCTGGTCACCTCCGCATTCCTGGTCGCGCTCGTGGTGGGGACGTTCGCGCTGATCGCGTGGGCCGGGGCGCGTGCCGAGGACTGGCAGGCCGGCGTGGAGCGCTACCTGCGCGCCGGCGCAGCGCTGCTCGAGCGCACGCTCGCGCTGCTCGAGGGCCGCTGGTCGCTGCTCGCGCGCGCCGGGCTCGCGGAAAGCGTCACCACCTGGCTGAACGAGTACTCCGACACCTTCATGAAGCGCCAGGTCCAGCCGCTCGCCGTTTCGATCCTCGCGTGGCTTCCGGCGCTGCTGCTCGGGCCGTTCTTCGCGTTCTTCCTCCTGCGCGACGGGCGGCGCTTCCACGGCTTCATCGCGCGCGCGGTGCCGAACGCCTACTTCGAGAAGACGCTCGACCTTCTGCACCAGATGCATCGCACCGGCCACTCGTACTTCACCGGGCTCATGAAGCTCACCGTGCTCGACACGCTCGCGCTCGGCCTGGGCCTGTGGGTGCTCGGTCTGCCGGGTGCGTGGCTCCTGGGGCTCGTCTGCGCGGTGCTCGCCTGGGTGCCGTACGTCGGATCGATCGCCGGCTGCCTGCTGGTCGTGCTGGTGGCGGCGACCGACTTTCCCGCCGATCCGAAGATGGCCTACTGGGCGATCATGCTCTTCATCTTCGTGCGCCTGCTCGACGACTTCTGGTTCCTGCCGGCGACGGTCGGCAAGAGCCTCAAGCTCCATCCTCTCGTGAGCGTGCTGATGCTGTTCGTCGGCGGCGCGGTCGCGGGCGTCCCGGGGCTCGCGCTCGTGCTCCCGCTCCTGGGCGTGGCGGCGGTCGTGGGCGCCGCATTGAGCGAGATCGTGACCGACCGCCGGCTGCGGGCGCGACACGCGTTCGCGCGGCGATTGCGCTCCGAGCAGGCGGCGGCGGACTTGCAGTAGTCGCCGCGACCGGCGCAAGCGGCAGACTGCGGCGTTTTTCCCGCCGGCGGCCCGTGCTGGTGAATTCCTCACACCCGTCCGGTCAAGAGTTCCGTCCCGCTGTCTCCGGCAGGACCTACCCTGCGTGCAACGCCGAATCGACCGGCGGGTGCACAAGGAGGAAGTCCCATGTCGAAGCTGCTGCCCAAGGGGCATGTGTCGTGCCTGTCGAGCGCGTTCCGGTACACGCCCGCCATGCAGACCGACGTCGCACACACTTTCGCGCGGATCAGGCGGGAGCTGGCCGAGCGCAGCGAGGCGCGCGCCGAGAAGCAGGCCGACTTCGCGCGCGGCCGCCGCTTCTCGGTCGACGCGGCCGAGGCGGCGCTGCGGTTCCTGCGCGCCGGCGGACTGCGCCCGATGCCGCGCCTGCTCGCCTCGAGCGAGCTCTCGGACGCGTGACGGGGATGACCGAGGCCGCGAGGCAGCGGCCGGTCTACGTCGTGTACCCGGCGGCGCTGTTCGACGGCTGGGAAGTCGTGAGAGAGGATTGCGACGACGAGCCCGCGGTCTTCGATACCCGGAATCTGGCGACCGTCTACGCGGAGTCGTGCGCTGCGACGAACGGCGGCGGGGTGATCAAGCTGGAGAACTGGTTCGGGGATACCGAAGGCGTCTGGGAAGTGCCGTCCCGCGGAGACTGCAGGCGATTCGGCACTTGACTCGACCTGGTGCCGGCTCCAGGAATCGAACCCGGGACCTACCGCTTACAAGGCGGTTGCTCTACCAACTGAGCTAAGCCGGCTGCGGGAGATTATACGCAGCGCGTTTCGAGGACCGGACGCGCCGCGGGGCGCGGGGATTACTTGATGACGCGCAGCGTCGGCTTGCCCCCGCCCGGCGCTGGCGGAGTCGGCTCCGGCGACGCGTCCTGCTGCGCGGCGGCCTGACCGCTCGCCTCCCAGGACGTCGTGCCGCGCTGGACCTCGAACGACATGCCATGCCCGTTCTCGCGCGCATAGAGTGCAGCGACCTGCGCGACCGGAATCGTAAGATCCTTGGCCACGCCGCCGAAGCGTGCCGAGAAGTCGATCGTCTCGTTGCCCATCTTCAGGCGGTTGGCCGCGAGCGGCCCGATGTTCAGGACGATCTCGCCATTGCGGACGTACTCGGGAGGCACGCGCGTCGCTGCGTCCACCACGACCGAGACGTACGGCGTGAAGCCGTTGTCCACGCACCACTCGTAGAGCGCGCGCAGCAGGTAGGGCTTGGTCGAGGTCTCGTTCACGGGCGGGCCGAGGGCGCGTGCCGGGCAGTGTACCGCGCTCCCCCACGCGGGGGTGGACAGCAGGGAACCGGGTGTGCCGAATTCCCCCGGCCCGGCTACTTCCGCATCACCTTCTCGGACGGGGTCAGCGCGTCGATGAACGCCGGCCGGCTGAACAGGCGCTCGGCGTACTTCATCAGCGGCGCGGCCGACTTGGGCAGGTTGATGCTGTAATAGTCGAGCCGCCACAGCAGCGGGCTGATCGCCACGTCGAGCATCGAGAACTCGTCGCCGAGCATGTACTTCTGCTTGGTGAAGACCGGCGCGAGCTCGGTCAGGCGGTCGGCGACGTGGCTGCGCGCCTTGTCCTGCTGCTTCGCGTTGCCCTGCTCGAGCGCATCGATGTGGCTGAACAGCTCCACCTCGAAGTTGAAGAGGAACAGCCGCGCGCGCGCGCGCATGACCGGGTCCGCGGGCATGAGCTGCGGGTGCGGGAAGCGCTCGTCGATGTACTCGTTGATGATGTTGGCCTCGTAGAGGATGAGATCACGCTCCACCAGCACCGGGAGCCGGCCATACGGGTTCATCACCGCGATGTCCTCCGGCTTGTTGTACATGTCGACGTCGATGATCTGGAAATCCATCCCCTTCTCGTAGAGCACGATGCGGCAGCGCTGCGAGAACGGGCAGGTCGTTCCGGAGTACAGGTTCATCATTGGGTAACCTTTGGCGCCGCACGCGGCGCCGGCAATGCGGGCCGGACACGGCCGCCGGCCGCGCCGTCCCTAAATGCGGGTCAGTGCACGTTCTTCCAGTACGACTTGTAGAGGAAGTACGTGAGGAACACCAGGATCGTGAGGACGTAGAGCACCCAGATCCCGAGCTGCTTTCTCGCCAGCTGGTGCGGCTCGCCCGCCCAGACGAGGAAGGCGACCAGGTCGCGCGCCATGCGGTCGTACTCGACCGCGCCCATGCTCCCCGGCGTGAGCGTCTCGAAGCGCGACACCTTCACCGTTCCGCCGTGGCCGTCGCTCACCGGCTTGCCGTCGCGCATGAGCTCCTCGGTCCTGAGCGCGCGTTCGCCCTGCAGGGACCAGAGCACGTGCGGCATCCCCACGTTGGGAAACACCGCGTTGTTCCAGCCGGTCGCGGTCGACGGGTCGCGGTAAAAGGTGCGCAGGTAGGTGTAGAGCCAGTCCGCCCCGCGCGAGCGCGCGATGACCGACAGGTCGGGCGGCGGGACGCCGAACCACTCCTTGCCCTCCCTGGCGTTCATCGCGGTGGCGATCGGCTGGCCGACCTTGTCCGCCGTGAACATCAGGTTGTCCTTGATCTGCTCCTCGGTGAGCCCGATGTTCCTTAGCGCGTTGTAGCGCATGAGCGCGAGGCCGTGGCATCCGAGACAGTAGTTCACGAACGTGCGCGCGCCGGCCTGGAGGCTGCCCTTGTCGGTGACGTCCACGTTGGCGCGGTCGAGCTTCCAGCCGGTTTCCGCGGCGCGCGCGGCGGACCCGGCCGCCAGCGCGAGCGCCGCGACGAGGACGATGCGGAAGATGCGCGTCATTTCGTCAACCTCGCCGGCTCGGGCTTGTAGGAATCGACCTTCGAGTACCAGGGCATCAGGATGAAGAACCCGAAATAGAGCAGCGTGCCGATCTGCGCGATGCGCGTGTACGTGGGCGTCGGCGCCTCGGTCCCGAGCCAGCCGAGAATGAGGAACGCCACCACGAAAATCGTCAGCGCCGTCTTGTAGAGCGGCCCCTTGTACCGGATCGACTTCACCGGGGCGCGATCGAGCCACGGCAGCAGAAAGAAGATCAGCACCGAGGCGCCCATCAGGACCACGCCCCAGACCTTCGCCTCGATGAAGTAGAAGCCGACCAGCACGATCGCCGCGAGCGCGAGCGTCAGCTTCCGCCACAACCCGCGCGGGATCTCGCGCCAGTAGAAGGCCACCAGCACCACCACGCCCACCGCGAGCACGTACAGGAGCTCGGTCGTCGTCGCCCGCAGGATCGAGTAGTAGGGCGTGAAGTACCAGACCGGCGCGATGTGCGCGGGGGTCTTGAGCGGGTCGGCGGGGATGAAGTTGTTGTACTCGAGGAAGTACCCGCCCATCTCCGGCGCGAAGAACATGATGATCGAGAACACCAGCAGGAACACCGTGACCCCGAACACGTCCTTCACCGAGTAGAGCGGATGGGCGTAGATCCCGTCGAGCGGGAGACCGGTCTTCGGGTCCTTCGGCTGCTTCTTGATCTCGACGCCGTCGGGGTTGTTCGAGCCGGTTTCGTGCAACGCCATCAGGTGGGCGGCGACCAGTCCGATCAGCACCAGAGGCAGCGCGATGACGTGAAAGGCGAAGAAGCGGTTCAGCGTCGCGTCGCCGATCACGTAGTCGCCGCGGATCCAGATCGCCAGGTCGGGCCCGATGACCGGGATCGCGGCGAAGAGGTTGACGATCACCTGCGCGCCCCAGTAGGACATCTGGCCCCACGGGAGCAGGTAGCCGAAGAACGCCTCGCCCATCAGGCAGAGGAAGATCAGGCAGCCGAAGATCCAGGTGAGCTCGCGCGGCTTGCGGTACGACCCGTACAGCAGGCCGCGGAACATGTGCAGGTACACCACGATGAAGAACGCCGAGGCGCCGGTGGAGTGCATGTACCGGATCAGCCAGCCCCAGGGCACCTCGCGCATGATGTACTCGACCGACGCGAACGCGAGGAGCGCGTCGGGCTTGTAGTTCATCGTGAGGAAGATCCCGGTGATGATCTGCAGCGCGAGGACCAGCGCCGAGAGCGAGCCGAAGAAGTACCAGAAGTTCATGTTCTTCGGCGCGATGTACTTGCCCCACTGGCTCTCCCAGAGCGCGGTCAGCGGGAACCGGGCGTTGACCCAGTCGAGCAGCTGGTTCGCCCAGTGCGGCTTGACCGGCGGGGTGGTGCTCGTGTTCGCCATCGCTCAGGCCCCCTTGCTGTCGTCGCCGATCAGCAGCTTCGTGTCCGACAGGTACTTGTACTTCGGCACCGGGAGGTTGTCGGGGGCGGGCATGTTCGCGTACACGCGACCGGCGAGATCGAACTTCGAGCCGTGACAGGGGCAGAGGAAGCCGCCGGGCCAGTTCGCGCCCATGCTCGGATCGTTCGGGGCGAACTTCGCGGTGGGCGAGCACCCGAGGTGGGTGCAGATGCCCACCATCACCATCACCTCGGGCTTGAGCGAACGCGTCTCGTTGCGCGCGAAGTCGGGCTGCTCCGAGCGCTTCGAGTCCGGATCGGCGAGGACCGACCGGTCCTTGGACAGCGTCGCGAGCATCTCCTTCGTGCGCCGGACGATCCACACCGGCTTGCCCTGCCACTCGACGATCATCTGCTGCCCGGGCTCGAGCGCGGCGATGTCGGCCTCGACCGGGGCGCCGAGCGCCTTCGCGCGCTCGGAGGGCTGCATGCTGGCCAGGAACGGCCAGGCGACCGCTGCGGTGGCCGCGCCGCCCGCGACGCAGGTGGCGACGAGCAGCCGGCGACGTTCGTCATCGACGTCCTCCGCGCCGGCGGCGCCGGACGGGAGCGTTGCATCGGTGGATTGGCTCATGGGGGACGGTGTCCTAGGGCGGTGCGAATTCGGGCGCGCGCTCGGCCGTCGTTCGGTCGTCCTGCGGTGGCGCGGCGCGCGGATTATACGGAACGAGCCCGCGAAAGGAAAGTTTTCGGGCGTAAGGCCTTGAGAACACGCGTGAATTCAGGCCGGCGAGCGGCCGCTAGACCGGGCTCGGCACGTCGATGAAGCGGTGCAGCAGCCCGAACGTCTGCGCGAGGTGCGCCCCGACGGCCTGGACCCCGAAGCGCTCGGTCGCGTGGTGGCCGGCGGCGACGAACGCGACGCCCGATTCGCGCGCGAGATGCACGTGCTGCTCGGAGATCTCGCCGCTCACGTACGCGTCCACGCCAAGCGCGATCGCCGTCTCGAAGTAGCCTTGTGCCGCGCCCGTGCACCACGCGACCCGTTGCACCGGCCGTTCCGGTTCACCGATCACCAGCGGCTCGCGGCCGAGGCGCGCGCCGACGTGCGCGGCGAAGGCGGCGAGATCGCCGGTCGCGGCACTCTCCGCGGTCGACCCGAAGCACACGAGATCCTGCTCGCCGCAGCGGCCCTCCTGGACGAGCCCCAGCCGCAGCGCGAGCTGCGCGTTGTTGCCGAGCTGCGGGTGAAGGTCGAGCGGCAGGTGGTAGGCGAAGAGGCTCATGCCGGCGGCGAGCAGCCGTTCGATGCGCCGCTTGCGCGCGCCGACGAGGCGCGGGTCCTCGCCGCGCCAGAAGTAACCGTGGTGAACGAGCAGCGCGTCGGCGCCGGCGTCGGCGGCCGCCTCGATGAGCGCCGCGCTCGCCGTGACCCCGCTCACCAGCGACGCGATCTCGGCGCGACCTTCCACCTGCAACCCGTTTGGGCAATAATCCTTGACATTGGAGGCGTCGAGGAGCTGGTCGAGATGGCAGGCCAGTTCGTCGCGTAGCATCGTCGCTTGCTCCTTAGCCGTCGTTCCGCGACCCGATTGTAGACGCGGCGCGCGAGCGCCCCGGCGCCCACCCCGAACCATGACGATCAGGAAGCTCTGGCTCATCTTCGCGCAGACCGCGACCGTCGCGCTCGCGGCGCTCTTCGTCGTCACGACGCTCAGGCCCGAGTGGCTTGCGTCGCGCGAAGCGCCGCGCGAGGCCCCGGTCGTGGTCAAGCAGGCGGCCCCGGCGGTGGCAGGCGGCGCGCGTCCGGCCTCGTACAACGACGCCGTGATGAAGGCCGCGCCCGCGGTGGTCAACGTCTTCACGTCCGGCACCACGAAGGGCGGGCGGCACCCGTTCCGGGACGACCCGCTGTTCCGCCGCTTCTTCGGCGATTCGCTCGGCGAGGGTCGACCCACGGCGAGCCTCGGCTCGGGCGTGATCGTGACCTCGAAGGGCTACGTGCTCACCAACAATCACGTCGTCGAGGGCATGGACCAAATCGAGGTGCTCCTCGCCGACGGCCAGACGCGGCTGCGCGCCAGGCTGGTGGGGAACGACGTCGAGACGGACCTCGCGGTGTTGAAGGTCGACCGCGAGGACCTGCCGGCGATCACCCTGGGCGCGCTCGAGTCGGTGCACATCGGCGACGTCGTGCTCGCCATCGGCAACCCGTTTGGCGTTGGGCAGACGGTGACGATGGGCATCGTCTCGGCGCTCGGGCGGGCCGGGCTGCCCATCGACACCACGTACCAGAACTTCATCCAGACCGACGCGGCCATCAACGTCGGCAACTCGGGCGGGGCGCTGATCGACGCGGCGGGCAACCTGATCGGGATCAACACCGCGATCTTCTCCGGCGGCTCGGGCGGCTCGATCGGCATCGGCTTCGCGATCCCGATCTCCACCGCGCGGACGGTCATGGAGCAGATCATCGCGGAAGGTTCGGTCACGCGCGGGTACATCGGCATCCAGGCGCAGGAGATGACCCCCGAGCTCGCCGAGTCGTTCAAGGTCCCGGGCGGGGTGCTGATCGCCGGGGTCGAGCGCAACGGGCCGGCCGACAAGGGCGGCGTGAAGCCTGGCGACGTGCTCGTCGCGGTGAACGGCAAGGTGACGCGCGACCCGGCCGCGATGCTCGACGCAGTCGCAGCACTTGCGCCCGGAAGCCAGGCGACCCTGAAGCTGCGTCGCAATCAGGGCGAGCTGGATACGATCGTCACGGTCGGCAAGCGGCCGCCGGCCCAGCGCCGCCCGGCGCCGCGCTAGAGTCCCGCGTCGATCGCGCGGCGGCGGCCTGCTCGGCACCGTCGGGTACCCTTGGGGCCTCTCGCCAGGGAGGCTCCCCTTGCCCGCCATCGCGCTCGTCGACCTGATCGGCAACCTCGCGTTCGTCCTGACCTGCGTCGCCTACACGGTGAAGGACATCGTGTGGCTGCGCACCCTTTCCATCGTCTCGTCGCTCACGTGGATGACCTACCTCTTCACCCGCACCGAAGTGCTCTGGATCTCGGTGTTCTGGAACTGCGTGTTCATCACGATCAACGCGGTGCGCATCTTCCTCCTGTACCGGGAGAGCCACGCGATCAAGCTGAGCGAGGAGGAGCGGGCGCTGCACCAGACGCTTTTCCCGCAGCTCTCGCTGGTGGACTTCGCCCGCCTCGTCAAGGCCGGCCGCTGGGTGGCGCTCCAGGCCGGGGCGGTGCTCACCGAGCAGGGCAAGCCGGTGCGCGACGTCATGCTCGTCTGCGACGGGGCGGCGGCGATCGAGATCGACGGCCGCACCATCCGCCACACCTCCGGGCTCGAGTTTCTCGGCGAGGTGAGCTTCCTCACCCACGACGTCGCCTCCGCGACCGTGCGGGTGGCCACGCCGATGCGCTGCCTCGCGTGGCCGCACGATGCACTGAGAACGCTGCTGAGGGAGAGCCTCGCGATCCGGTTCGCCCTGCGCTCGGTGATGAGCGGCGACCTCGCGCGCAAGCTGAAGGAGAGCGGACCGCGCACGCAGGGCGGCCCGTAATGCGTCGCGGCCGGTAGCGCTACTTCTGCTCGCGACGGTCCGCGTCGGCGCGGTCGAGCTCGCGCTCCGTCTCCGCGTCGCTCGGGGCCTTCCAGTCGCTCGTCCCGGCAGGCCGCATTACGAAGCGCGCCACGAAGATGCCGAGCTCGTAGAGCAGCCACATCGGGACCGCGAGCATGATCTGCGACAGGACGTCGGGCGGCGTGACGATCGCCGCGATCACGAACGCGCCGACGATCACGTACGGCCGCGCCTGCTTGAGCTGCTCGATCGACACGATGCCGGCGCGAGTGAGCACCACGACCACGACCGGAATCTCGAAGGTCACGCCGAAGGCGAGGAACATCGTCAGCACGAAGCTGAAATAGGCCTCGATGTCCGGCGCCGGGGTGATGCTCTGCGGCGCGAAGCTGTTGATGAAGGCGAACACCTTCCCGAACACGAAGTAGTAGCAGAACGCTACGCCGAGCAGGAACAGCACCGTGCTCGCGATCACGAGCGGCAGGGCGAGCCGCTTCTCGTGCGCGTACAGGCCGGGCGCGACGAACGCCCAGGCCTGGTACAGCACGTAGGGCAGGGCGATGAACAGCGCGACGACCGCGGTGACCTTGACCGGCACCATGAACGGCGTGATGACGCCGGTCGCGATCATCTTCGCGCCCTCGGGCAGGGCCTGCATGAGCGGCGCGGCGAGGAAGTCGTAGATCGGCCCCGAGCCGGGGTAGAGGAACAGGACGACGAACGCGATCGCGATCGCGATCAGCGCCCGGAGCAGCCGGTCGCGCAGCTCGACGAGGTGGGAGATGAAGGTGTCCTGCTCGGACGACATCGCGGCGGTCGCGCGGCGCTTGCTCAGGTTTTTGCTTCGTTCGAGCCGGGCGCCGGCGGAGCCTCGTCCGCGCCGGCGGGCGCGGGCCCGCCCTCCGGCAGCGCGGCGGGCGGGCTGGCCGGCGCCTGGGCGGCGTCGCCGGCGAGTGTGCGGTTGAGGTCGTCGGTCGCCGCGTTCAGCTCGCGTCCGACTTCGCTCACCGACTGCTCGACCGAGCGCGCGGCGTCCTCGAACTGCGAGCGCAACTTCTTCAGCTCGTCGAGCTCGATCTCGCGCTGGATGTCCGATTTCACGTCGTTGACGTAGCGCTGCAGGCGGCCGAAGAGGTGTCCGGCCGTGCGGGCGACCTTCGGCAGCCGCTCGGGCCCGATGACGATCAGCGCTATGACCGCGATGACGAGCAGCTCGGAAAAGGCGATGTCGAACATGGAGGCTTTGCGCGAGACCGCGGGGCACCGCGGCGCCGGGCCGACGGCCCAAAAAAAGACGCCGGGTCGCCCCGGCATCCTTCGAGCCGCCGCGCGCGACGCGCGCGGTCAGGCCTTGGTGCTCGACTCCTTCTTGACCTCGCCCTCGATGGTGCGGCCGGTCACCTGTTGTTGGGGCTGGGAAGGCGGCTCGGTGCCCTCGCCGGCCCCTTTCATGCCCTCCTTGAACCCCTTCACGGCGCCGCCGAGGTCAGCCCCGATGTTGCGCAGCTTCTTCGTCCCGAAGACGAGGACGATGATCAGGAGAACGATCAACCAGTGCCAGATGCTGAAGGAACCCATTTGTTGCCTCGCTAGGTCCGGGTAATCATCGGCCCGGTGTCGCGACCGCCGATCACGTGCATGTGGAGATGATACACCTCCTGCCGGCCGTCCCGACCCGTGTTGACGATCGTCCGGAAGCCGTCAGTGGCGCCGAGGTCGCGCGCCAGGCGCGGCGCGAGAGCCAGCATCCGGCCGAGCACGGCCTCGTGCTCGGCGCTGCATTCGGCGAGCGAAGTGACGTGCGACTTCGGGATGACCAGGACGTGGACGGGGGCAACCGGCCGGATGTCGTGGAAAGCGAGCACCAGCTCGTCCTCGTAGGCGCGTTTCGACGGGATCTCGCCCCGGACGATCTTGCAGAAGACGCAGTTCGCGGCGCCGGTGTCGCTTGCCGTCACTTCTTGGTCTCCGCCTCGATCCGGATGCCGTCCTGGCGCGCCGCCTTCTCGTCGATGCCCGAGATGCCCTCCCGCCGCCGCAGCTCCATCAGCACGTCGCTCGGCCGCAGCCCGTAGTGGGCAAGGGCGATCAGGCAGTGAAACCAGAGGTCGGCCGTCTCCTCGACGATGCGCAGCCGCTCGCCGTCCTTGCCGGCCATCACGAGCTCGGTCGCCTCCTCGCCGACCTTCTTGAGGATCGCATCCTCGCCGCGCGCGAGCAGACGCCCCACGTAGGAGGCGTCCGGATCGGCGCCCTTGCGGCGCTCGATCACGTCGGCGAGCCGCTCCAGCACCTCGGCTACGGCTTTCTCGGTTCCCATCGGCTCACCCCTTCCGTCCGTAGATGTCCTCGGGGCGCTTCACGACCGCCTCGACCGTTTCCCAGCGCCCGTCCACGAGCTTCTGGAAGAAGCACGCGGGCCGTCCCGTGTGGCACGCGATCCCCCCCGCCTGCTCGACCTTGAGCAGCACGACGTCGTTGTCGCAGTCGGTCCGGATCTCGCGCACGCGCTGCACGTGCCCGGACTCCTCGCCCTTGCGCCACTTACGCGCGCGCGAGCGGGAGTAGTAGACCGCCTCGCCGGTCTGCGCGGTGGCCGCGAGCGCCGCGCGGTCCATCCAGGCGAACATCAGGACCCGCCCGGACTGCGCGTCCTGCGCGATTGCGGGCACGAGCCCGTGCTCGTCCCACCTGATCTGGTCGAGCCAGTCGCCGGGTCCGTTCATAGCCGCACCTCGATCCCGTGTGCCGCCATCAGCGCCTTGGCCTCCCGCACGGTGTGCTCGCCGTAGTGGAAGATGCTCGCGGCGAGCACCGCTTCGGCGCCGCCCTCGAGCACCCCGGCCACGAGGTGCTCGAGCGTCCCGACCCCGCCGCTCGCGATCACCGGGATGCCGACGGCGTCGCACACCGCGCGCGTGAGGGGCAGGTCGAAGCCCTCACGCGTGCCGTCCCGGTCCATGCTCGTGAGCAGCAGCTCGCCGGCGCCGGCCGCCTCCATCCGGCGCGCCCAGCCGACCGCGTCGAGCCCGGTCGGCCGGCGACCGCCGTGCGTGAACACTTCCCAGCGATCGCCGGCGCGCTTCGCGTCGATCGCGACGACGATGCACTGCGCGCCGAAGCGCCCCGCCGCCTCCTCGATGAGCGCGGGGTTCTGCACGGCGGCGGTGTTGATCGATACCTTGTCGGCGCCGGCGTTGAGGAGCCGGCGCACGTCCGCGACGCTGCGCACGCCCCCGCCGACGGTGAGCGGGATGAACACCTGCGCCGCCACGTCCTCGACGACGTGGACGATCGTGTCGCGTTCGTCGGCGCTCGCGGTGATGTCGAGGAAGCAGAGCTCGTCGGCGCCCTGCTCGTCGTAGCGGCGCGCGACTTCGACCGGATCGCCGGCATCGCGCAGGTTGACGAAGTTGACGCCCTTCACGACGCGCCCGGCGTTCACGTCCAGGCACGGGATGATGCGCTTGGCAAGGGCCATGGCGGCGGGCGCGGCGGCGGTGGAGCCTACGCTTCCGGGTTCCCCTTCCCCGCTTCGCTCAGGGCGTCGGCCTTGGCTTGCGCCTGCTTGAAGTCGATCGTCCCCTGATACAGCGCGCGGCCGGTGATCACGCCCATGATGCCTTCGGATTCGATCGCGCAGAGCTGCTCGACGTCGTCGAGATTCGTGAGGCCGCCGCTCGCGATCACCGGGACGCGCAGCTCGCGCGCGAGCTTCACGGTCGCCTCGACGTTGACGCCGGTGAGCATCCCGTCGCGGCCGATGTCGGTGTAGAGCACCGCCTCGACGCCGTACTCCTCGAACTTCTTCGCAAGATCGACGACGTCGTGCCCGGTGAGCTTCGACCAGCCCTCGACCGCCACCTTTCCGTCCTTGGCGTCGAGCGCGACGATGATGTGCCCGCCGAACGCGGTGCACGCGTCGTGCAGGAAGCCCGGGTTCTTCACCGCCGCCGTGCCGATCACGATGTAGCGCACGCCGTCGTCCAGATACTTCTCGATCGTGTCGAGGTCGCGAATCCCGCCGCCGAGCTGCACCGGAACCGAGCCGCCGACCGCCTTCACGATGTTCCGGATCACGCCCTCGTTCTTCGGCCGCCCGGCCGCGGCGCCGTTCAGGTCGACCACGTGCAGGCGACGCGCCCCCTGCGCGAGCCAGTGCTGCGCGGTGGCGATCGGGTCGTCCGAGTACACGGTCGCGGTCGCCATGTCGCCCTGCTTGAGCCGCACGCAGCGGCCGTCCTTCACGTCGATTGCCGGAATGATGACCATCGCTGGTCGGGGGGCGTTGGGTCGGTACAGGCTCGGGCGGCGCGCGGCGCCGTCACGGATCCGTGGCTAAGGATTCCAGGAGACGAAGTTTGCGAGAAGCTGTAACCCTGCCGCGTGACTCTTCTCGGGGTGGAACTGTACCGCGAAAATGTTATCGCGCGCCACCGCGCAGGTAAAGGGCACGCCGTGCTCGCTCGCACCGCAGGCGAGATCGGGCTCCTCCGGCGCGAAGAAGTAGCTGTGGCAGAAGTAGAAGCGCTCCCCGTCGCGAATTTCCCGCCACAGCGGATGCGCGGCGGCATGCCGCACCCGGTTCCAGCCCATGTGCGGCACTTTAAGGGCGCCGCCCGGCGCGGCCTGAAGCCGGTCGTGGGGGAAGCGCACCACCTTCCCGCGAAAGATGCCGAGGCCGGCGGTGTCCCCCTCGGCGCTCCAGTCGAACAGCATCTGCGCCCCGATGCAGATGCCGAGCAGCGGCTTCGAGCGCGCAGCGCGCACGACCGCCTCGCGCAGCCCGGCACGCTCCAGCTCGCGCATGCAATCCGGCATCGCGCCCTGGCCGGGGAACACGACGCGTCCGGCGCGCTCGACCGTCGCGCGGTCGGAGGTTACGACCACCTGCGCTGCGGGGGCGACGTGCTCGACCGCCTTGGACACCGAGCGCAGGTTGCCCATCCCGTAATCGACGACCGCAATCGTGGTCATGGCCGGCCGGGGCCCGCGCCGGGCGCGATCAGAGCGTGCCCTTGGTCGAGGGCACCGTGCCCGCTGCGCGCGGATCCGGTTCGACCGCCATGCGCAGCGCGCGCCCGAACGCCTTGAAGGCGGTTTCGGCCTGGTGATGCGCGTTCGCGCCGCGCAGGTTGTCCACGTGCAGCGTGACCTGGGCGTGGTTGACGAACCCCTGGAAGAACTCGTGTACGAGGTCGACGTCGAACTCGCCGATCAGTCCGCGCGTGAACGGCACGTGGAACTCGAGCCCCGGACGGCCGGAGAAGTCGACCACGACGCGCGACAGCGCCTCGTCGAGCGGGACGTACGCGTGACCGAATCGCCGGATGCCCTTCCTGTCGCCGACCGCCTTCGCGACCGCCTGGCCGAGCGTGATCCCGACGTCCTCCACGGTGTGGTGGGCGTCGATGTGCAGGTCGCCCTTCGCCGCGACGTCGAGGTCGAGCATGCCGTGGCGCGCGACCTGGTCGAGCATGTGGTCGAGGAACGGGACGCCGGTGGCGAGCTTCGCCTTCCCGGTTCCGTCCAGGTTCAGCGTTACCGCCACCTCGGTCTCGGCGGTCTTGCGGGTCACCGTCGCGGTTCTCATCGTCTACAGGCTCGCGGTCAGGGCGTCGAGGAGCAGCTCGTTCTCGCCCGGTGTGCCGACGGTGAGCCGCAGGCAGTTGGCGAGCAGCGGATGGCTGCCGTTAAGGTTGCGCACGAGGATCTTGCGCGCCTGCAGCCGCGCGTTCACCGCGTCGGCGTCGGGCACGCGCACGAGCACGAAGTTCGCTTCGCTGGGAAACGCCTCGACGCCCCGCAGCTCGCGCAGGCGCTCGAAGAGCGCATCGCGCTCGGCGCGGATGCGTGCGGCCTGGCTCTCGAGCGCGCCGACGTGCGCCAGAACGCGCTCGGCGACGAACTGGGTGAGCACGCTGACGTTGTAGGGCGGCCGGACCTTGTCGAGCTCGCGGATCCACGCTGGCGCGGCGGCGGCGTAGCCGAGCCGCACGCCCGCGAGCCCGAGCTTCGACACCGTGCGCATCACCATCAGGTTCGGGAACTCGGCGAGGCGCGCGAGGAAGCTCTTGCGGGCGAAGACGTGGTAGGCCTCGTCGATCACGACCAGCCCGGGTGCGGCCGCGGCGATCCGCGCGACCGCCTCCTCCGGGAAGAGGTTGCCGGTCGGATTGTTGGGATAGGCGATGAACGTCAGCGCCGGCTGGTGGGTCGCGACCGCGTCGAGGAAGCGGCCGAGGTCGAGGGCGAAGTCACGCTCGAGCGGCACGCCGACGTAGGTCATGCGCGCGTACAGCGCGTTCATCCTGTACATGACGAATGACGGTTCGGGTGCGAGCATCACCGCGCCGGGGCGGGCCAGCGCCAGGGCGAGGATCGCGATGATCTCGTCCGAGCCGTTGCCGATGAGGAGCCCCGTCTCGTCCGGGATCTCGAATACCTGGCGCAGCCGCGCCTTCAGCTCGGGCGCCTCCGGATCGGGGTAGCGATTGATCGCCAGCGCCGCGACCGCGCGCCCGACCTCCTCCCGCAGCGGCTCGGGCAGCCGGTAGGGATTCTCCATGGCGTCGAGCTTGACCATGCCGCCGGCCGGAGCCACGTGGTAGGCCTTGAGGGCGAGGATCTCCTCGCGCACGAGGTCGGCCGGGCCCTTCGTGACGCGCTTGCCCGTCACGCGTCGCCCCCGATGCGATATGCCGCCGAGCGCGCGTGCGCCGGCAGGCCCTCGCCCTCCGCCAGCCGCGCGGCGATGCGGCCGAGCGTGCGCGCGCCGTCGCGCGACACGTTGATGATGCTGGTGCGCTTCTGGAAGTCGTACACACCGAGTGGCGAGGAGAAGCGCGCGGTGCGGGAGGTCGGCAGCACGTGGTTCGGCCCGGCGCAGTAGTCGCCGAGCGACTCCGAGCTGTACGGGCCGACGAAGATCGCGCCGGCGTGGCGGATGCGGCCGAGCCACTCGTCCGGCGCGCGCACCGACAGTTCGAGGTGCTCGGGCGCGATCCGGTTCGCGATATCGCACGCCTCGGCGAGGTCGCGCACGTGGATGAGCGCGCCGCGCGCGGCGAGCGCGGCGCGGATCACGTCGCGGCGCGGCATCTGCGCCAGTTGTCGGTCGATGCTCGCCGCGACCCGGTCGAGAAACGCTGCGTCGGGCGAGACGAGGATCGCCTGCGCGACCTCGTCGTGCTCGGCCTGCGAGAAGAGGTCCATCGCGATCCAGTCGGGATCGGTTGCGCCGTCGCAGATCACCACGATTTCGGAAGGGCCGGCGACCATGTCGATGCCGACCGCGCCGAAGACGCGTCGCTTCGCGGCCGCCACGTACGCGTTGCCGGGACCGACGATCTTGTCGACCGCGGGGACCGTCGCGGTGCCGTAGGCGAGCGCCGCGACCGCCTGCGCGCCGCCGATCGCGAACACGCGATCGACACCTGCGAGCGAGGCGGCTGCGAGGACCAACGGGCTGCGCACGCCGGCGGGCGTGGGCACCACCATCACGAGCTCCCCGACGCCGGCGACCCGCGCGGGCAGCGCGTTCATGAGCACCGAGGAGGGATACGCCGCCTTGCCGCCCGGCACGTACAACCCCACGCGATCGAGCGGCGTGACCCGTTGACCGAGCACCGTGCCGTCGGCCTCGGCATAGGTCCAGGATTCGGCGCGCTGGCGCTCGTGGTAGCGGCGGATGCGCTCGGCGGCCGCGGCGAGCGCCAAGCGGAGATCGGCAGCCAATCCGGCAGCGGCGCGTTCGAGCTCGACGCGGGGGATCTCGAGATCGGCGACGCGGTCCGCGCGCACGCGGTCGAAGCGCTGCGTGTACTCGAGCAGCGCGGCGTCGCCACGCGCGCGCACGTCGGCGACGATCGCGGCCACCGCGCGGTCGACGGCCTCGTCCTGCGCGGCCTCGAGCGCGGTGAGCGCGTCGAGCCGGGCGTCGAAGTCCGGCTCGCGCGTGGACAGGCGCGCGATCTCAGGCATGGGCGGCGACCGCGGCCTCGAAGCGCTCGATCAGGGGCTGGAGCACGGCGCGCTTGGTCTTGAGCGCCGCCTGGTTGACGATCAGGCGGCTCGAGACCGGCATGATCTCCTCGACCACGCGCAGGTTGTTCGCGCGCAGGGTGTTGCCGGTCGAGACGAGGTCGACGATCGCGTCGGCGAGGCCGGCGAGCGGAGCGAGCTCCATCGAGCCGTAGAGCTTGATCAGGTCGACGTGCACGCCCTTCGCGGCGAAGTGCTCGCGCGCGGCACGCAGATACTTCGTCGCCACGCGCAGCCGCGCGCCCTGGTGCACGGCGTGCTCGTAGTCGAACGCGGCGGGTGCGGCGACGATCATCCTGCACAAGGCGATGCGCAGGTCGAGCGGCTGGTACAGCCCCGCCCCGCCGTGCTCGAAGAGCACGTCCTTTCCCGCGATGCCGAGGTCGGCGGCGCCGTACTGAACGTAGGTCGGCGTGTCCGACGCCCGCACGATGACCAGGCGCACGTCGGGCCGCGCGGTCGGCAAGATCAGCTTGCGCGAGCGCTCCGGATCCTCGGACGGCGCGACGCCGGCCGCCGCGAGAAGCGGCAGGGTTTCGTCGAAGATGCGGCCCTTGGAGAGCGCGATGGTGATGCCGGCCACGAAGAAGCTCTCGGAAAAACAGGAGTTTACCGCAGCCGAGGGGGCGACGGCGGACGTCTAGCGCACGCGTTGGATGCGGGCGCCGAGGGCGGAGAGCTTCTCCTCGATCGCCTCGTAGCCGCGGTCGAGGTGGTAGATGCGGTCGATGCGGGTCTCACCCTCGGCCACGAGCCCGGCGATCACGAGGCTCGCCGAGGCACGCAGGTCGGTTGCCATGACGGTGGCCCCCTGCAGGCGCGGCACCCCGCGCACGATCGCGGTGTTGCCGGAGGTCTCGATGTCCGCCCCGAGGCGCGCGAGCTCGAGCGCGTGCATGAAGCGGTTCTCGAAGATCGTCTCGGTGACGGTGGCGGTGCCCGCGGCGATTGCGTCGAGGGCCATGAACTGCGCCTGCATGTCGGTCGGGAACGCGGGGAACGGCGCGGTGCGCACGCTCACGCTGCGCGGGCGGCCGCGCATCTCGAGGCGGATCGAGCCGTTCTGCGCCGCGACCGTCGCACCGGCCTCGCGCAGCTTGTCGATCACCGCGTCCAGCAGGCCGGCGCGCGTATCGTGGAGCGTCACCGCGCCGCCGGTCGCGGCCGCGGCGACGAGGAACGTGCCGGTCTCGATGCGGTCGGGCATGATCGAATGACGCGCGGCGTGGAGGCGCTCGACGCCCTCGACGGTGATCACGTCCGTGCCCGCGCCGCTCACGCGCGCGCCCATCGCGTTGAGGCAGTTCGCAAGGTCGACGACCTCGGGCTCGCGCGCGGCGTTTTCCAGGACCGTGACGCCGTCGGCGAGGCAGGCGGCCATCATCAGGTTCTCGGTACCGGTGACCGTTACGAGGTCCATGACGAGCCGTGCGCCCTTCAGCCGGGCGGCGCGCGCCTCGATGTAGCCCTGGTCGACCCGGATCTCGGCCCCCAGCGCCTCGAGCCCCTTCACGTGCTGGTCGACCGGGCGCAGTCCGATCGCGCAGCCGCCAGGCAGCGAGACGCGCGCGTGACCGCAGCGCGCGAGCAACGGCCCGAGCACGAGGATCGACGCGCGCATCGTCTTGACGAGCTCGTAGGGCGCGAGCGGCTTGTCCAGCCGACCCGCGTCCAGGTCGACCTGCGACCCTTCCGCGGCGGTGGCGACGCCCATCTGCGCCAGCAGCCGCAGCATCGTGCGCACGTCGTGCAGACGCGGCACGTTCGCGAGGCGCAGCGGCTCGGCGGCGAGCAGCGCTGCGCACAGGATCGGCAGCGCCGCGTTCTTTGCGCCCGAGATGCGCACCGTGCCGCGCAGAGGCGTGCCGCCCGCGATGAGGAGCTGGTCCATGCGAGTCCGTGGATTCTCGCGCGCGATCCTGGCGTAAACCTGGCCTTCGGCGGGCGGCTAGCGGTTGGCCGCCGCCCAGTCCTCCGGCGTGAAGGTCTGCATCGACAGCGCGTGGATCTCCTCGCGCATGCGATCCCCGAGCGCCCGGTAGACGAGCTGGTGCTGCTGGACGCGCGACTTACCGCGGAAGTCTGCGCTGACCACCACCGCCTCGAAGTGGTGGCCGTCGCCCGCGACGCGGACGAGCTCGCACTTGAGGCCCTGCTCGATGTAGGCCTGGATGTCTTCGGGACGGACCACGCGGATCTCCTGGCGTTCAGTGCCGCAGCCGGTAGCCCGACCTGAGCAACACGAGTGTAACCGCAGACAGGACGGCGAGGAACACGACTGAGATGCCGAGGCTCGCGAGCGGCGCCATGTCCGACACGCCGTGAAAGCCGTAGCGGAACCCGTCGATCATGTAGAAGAACGGGTTGAAGCGCGACACCTGCTGCCAGAACGCGGGCAGGGAATGGATCGAGTAGAACACCCCGGCGAGGAACGTGAACGGCACGATCACGAAGTTCTGGAAGCCGGCGAGCTGGTCGAACTTCTCCGCCCAGATGCCCGCAATCACGCCCATCGCCCCCAGCGCAGCGGTGCCCACGACGGCGAACAGCGCGGCCCAGAACGGGTGCGCGATGGTGAGGTGCGCGAACGGCACCGTCACCAGCAGGACGCCCGCCCCGACAACCAGGCCGCGCACGACCGCCGCCAGCACGTAGGCGGCGAAGAACTCGACGTAGGAGAGCGGCGGCAGCAGCACGAACACGATGTTGCCGGTGACCTTCGACTGGATGAGGCTCGACGAGCTGTTGGCAAACGCGTTCTGCAGCATCGACATCATGACCAGGCCCGGCACGAGGAAGGCGCTGTACTGCAGGCGGTCGTAGACGCGCACGTGATCCTCGAGCACGTGGCCGAAGATCATGAGGTACAGAAGCGCGGTGAGAATCGGCGCGGCGACGGTCTGGAAGCTGACCTTCCAGAAGCGCAACAGCTCCTTGTAGAAGAGCGCCGCGAGCCCCGCGAGCGGCGCCGGCCGCGCCACCGCAGCGCCCCGGGGGTCGCCGCGCTCGCCGCTCACCGCTCGCTCCGCATGATCTGGACGAAGACCTCCTCGAGGTCGGGCTGCGCCACCTCGACCTCAAGTGCCCGGCGCCCGGCCTGCCGGAACGCCGCGAGCATCGGCTCCAGGCCGGCGCTGTCGTCGAGCCGGAACGTGTGCATCCCGCCCTCGGTCCCGAGCGCGCGCGCCGCCAGGTCGTCGGGCAGCGGGCCGTCGAGGCGCACGCGCAGATAGAGCGCGTGATGGCGCCCGATGAGGTTCGCGGTCGTGTCGAGCGCGACGATACGGCCGCCCTTGAGCATCGCGATCCGGTCGCAGAGCATCTCGGCCTCCTCGAGGTAGTGCGTCGTGAGCACGACCGTTTGTCCCTCTGCGTTGAGGCGGCGCACGAACGCCCACAGCCCCTGGCGCAACTCCACGTCGACGCCCGCGGTCGGCTCGTCGAGCACGATCACCGGCGGCCGGTGCACGAGTGCCTGCGCGACCAGCACGCGCCGCTTCATGCCGCCCGACAGCGAGCGCATGTTCGCGTCGGCCTTGCCGGTGAGGTCGAGATTGCGCATGACCTCCTCGATCCAGGCCCGGTTGTCGCGCAGGCCGTAGTAGCGCGACTGGATCGCGAGCGTCTCGCGCACCGTGAAGAAGGGGTCGAAGACGAGCTCCTGAGGCACGACGCCGAGCAGCCGGCGTGCTGCGCGGTAGTCGGCCACAACGTCATGCCCGAGCACCCGCGCACTCCCGGCGTCGGCGCGCGCGAGCCCGGCGAGGATGCTGATGAGCGTGGTCTTGCCCGCACCGTTCGGCCCGAGCAGTCCGAAGATCTCGCCGCGCCGGACCTCGAGGTCGATGCCGGCGAGCGCCTGTACCGCCCCGTAGCGCTTGGCGACGCCGCGGACCTCGATGGCGGCGGTCATCGGCGAGTCGGGATCTAGCGGCCGGCGACCGGAATGAAGTCGGCGACCGCGTAGAGCCGGGCGAGGTTCGCGAGCGATGACGGGACGTTCGCAAACGCGAGCGGGCGCCCCGCACCGCGCGCCTCGCGCACGAGCGCGAGGGCGACCGCCACGGCAGCCGAATCCACCTCCGAGACCGCGCCGAAATCGACCACCTCGATGCCGTCGCGGACCGCGCGCGCAGCCTCGTCGAGGACCGCTGCCGCGGTCTCGATCGTCACCGCGCCGTCGAGGCGCAGGTGCTTGCCGTCACGCTGGGACACGGGCTGGAGGTGGAGATCGTTCGGCCGCACGGGCTCCGCGGGCGCGTCCGTCAGCGGCTCCGCGCCTCGAGCTGCCGGTTCTTGTCGGTGAGGCTCTTGATGAGCCCGTCGATGCCGCCGGTGCGAACCTCGTTCGCGAACGTGTCGCGGTAGGTCGTCACGAGACTCACGCCACCGACCGCGACGTCGTAGACCTTCCAGTCCGACGCGGTCTTCTCCATGCTGTAGTCGATGCTCACCGGCTCGGTGCCCGACTGCCGGACCTCGGAACGCACCATGACGTCGGTGTCGGAGGGCTGCGCGCGCAGCGGCTTGAATTCGATCGTCTGGTTGCGATAGGCCGACAGCGCGGTCGAGTAGGTGCGCACGAGCAGCATCCGGAACTCGTCGACCAGGAGCTTCTGCTGCTCGGGCGTCGCCTTGCGCCAGTTGATCCCCATCGCGAGCGCCGTCATGCGCATGAAGTTGAAGTGCGGCAGCACCTTCTGCTCGACCAGCGCGATCGTCTTCTTGGTGTTGCCCGACTGGATGTCCTTGTCCTGCTTGATGACGTCGAGCACCTCCTGCGTGACGGTCTTCACCAGGGTGTCGGGCGGCTGTGCCTGTTGCGCGGCCGCGGGCGCAAGCGGCGCAAGTACGGCCATCAAAAGCGACGCAAGTAGCTGTCTCATCACGAAGCTCGACTCAGAGAAACGGAATTAACGGGCCGCGGCGACGGGCGGCATATCGGCCGCGACGGCGGGCGGGGGGGTATCGGCCGCGAGGACGGCGGCGTAGTTGGCCGGAATCCGGGGCTCGACGACCTGCTGCGGCAGCGCGGGGAGCTCCGCCGGCGATCCGGCGTTCAGGCTGCCGTCGTCTTCCTGGGCGGGCGCGGCCACCTCGCCCGTCGCTGGCTCGGGACTCGACGGCCGATCGGCCGGCGGCGCGTGCGATCGCACGCCCCCACCCGCCGGCGGCGGCGGATTGCCGTCGTAGACGAGGCTGCGCCGCCGCTGGAAGAAGGCGTCGCGCACGAACGCGTAGCGATCGAGCGCAGCCTGCTCGAGGATGTCAGTGGTGTCGAGCAGGTTCGCGCGGATGTTGACGAAGTCGATCGCGGTGAGCGTGTTCTGCCACGCGACGCGGTGCGACCAGTCGGCCCAGTCGGGGATCCACCAGGGCAGGTAGGTGTAGGCGTCGGCGACCAGCCCCACGCCGTCGCGCGCGTTGCTCGGCCCCCAGATCGGAATAACGATGTACGGTCCGGTGTCCAGGCCCCATACACCCAGCGTCTGCCCGAAGTCCTCGTTGTGCTTCGGCAGGCGCATGTCGGTGGCGACGTCCATGAGGCCGCCGAGACCGAAGGTGCTGTTGACGATGAAGCGCCAGCTGTCGGAGAGTGCGAGCTCCACCTTGCCCTGCATGAGCTGGTTGAGGGCGATCCAGGGATCGCGCAGGTTGGAGAAGAAGTTGCGCACGCCCGTGCGCACGACCTCCGGCAGCACCGCGCGATAGCCCTCGGCCACCGGCTTGAACACGAACTTGTCGGCGTTGTCGTTGAACTCGAACACCGCGCGGTTCACCGGCTCGAACGGATCGAGCGGGCTCGGCGCGCGCTGGGTCGCGCATCCCGACAGTACCAGCGCAGCCAGGGCCGCCGCCGCGAGCCTCCTGATGATGACGCCCGTCATGGTTTCCTATTTTTTGTCTGACTTTTCCGGACCTTCAGCGGCCTTACTGTACAGGAACTGGCCGATGAGATTCTCGAGGACGATCGCCGACTGAGTAAGTTTTAACGTGTCCCCCGACTTCAGGTTCGCGCTGTCGCCACCGGCCGTGAGCCCGATGTACTGGTCGCCGAGGAGCCCCGAGGTGAGGATCTTGGCGGAGGTGTCGCGCGGGAAGGGGTAGCGCGCGTCGATGCTCATGACGACCTCGGCCTCGTACACGTCGGTCAGGAAGCGGATCTCGCTGATGCGGCCCACCACGACGCCGGCGCTCTTGACCGGCGCCCGCACCTTCAGCCCCCCGATGTTGTCGAACCGGGCCTTCACCTGGTACACGTCGCCGGCGTCGAGCGAGGTCAGGTTGGCGACCTTCAGCGACAGGAACAGCAGTGCGCCGAGCCCGATCGCGACGAACACGCCCACCCAGAGGTCGATCGTCGAGCGCTTCATCATGGGTCAGATCCCCCTGAACATGAATGCGGTAAGCACGAAGTCGAGCGCCAGCACGGCGAGCGACGAGGTCACCACGGTACGCGTGGTGGCCCCGGACACGCCTTCGGCGGTGGGCGGCGCGTCGTAGCCCTCGAACACCGCGATGCCGGTCACCGCGACGCCGAAGACGATGCTCTTGATCACCCCGTTCACGACGTCCTCGCGGAAATCGACCGCCGCCTGCATCTGCGACCAGAACTGTCCGACGTCGACGCCGATCAGCACCACGCCGACGAGATAGCCCCCGAATATCCCCATCGCGGAAAACAGCGCCGCGAGCAGCGGCATCGAGAGCACCCCGCCCCAGAAGCGCGGCGCCACGACGCGCGCGACCGGGTCGACCGCCATCATCTCCATCGCATCGAGCTGCTCGGTCGCCTTCATCAGACCGATCTCGGCGGTGATCGCGCTCCCGGCGCGGCTCGCGAAGAGCAGCGCCGCGACGACCGGGCCGAGTTCGCGCACCAGCGACAGCGCGACCAGCACGCCGAGCGCCTCGGAGGAGCCGTAGCGCGCGAGCGTGTCGTAGCCCTGCAGGCCGAGCACCATGCCGACGAAGAGCCCCGAGACGACGATGATGATCAGCGACAGGACGCCGGCGAAGTAGAGCTCGCGCACCGTCAGGTGGAAGCGCCGGAACGCGGTGCCGCTGTGGCGCAGCATCGCCCAGAAGAACCGCGCGGCATACCCGAGTCGCCAGATCATCGACGACACGCGCGCGCCGAGCTCGCCCACGAGCGCGAGGACCCGGGTCATCGCGGCCGCGCGTCCAGGAGCGCGCCGCGATAGTCGGCGGCGGGATAGTGGAACGGAACGGGCCCGTCGGCCTCGCCCCAAACGAACTGGTGCACGAAGGGCGCCTTCGAGGCGCGCACCGCCTCGGCCGTGCCCTCGGCGATGATGCGGCCCTCCGAGACGAAATAGATGTAGTCCACGATCTTGAGCGACTCCTGGACGTCGTGGGTCACGACGATCGAGGTGGCGCCGAGCGCGTCGTTCAGGGTGCGGATGAGCTGCCCGATCACCCCGAGCGAGATCGGGTCGAGGCCGGCGAAGGGCTCGTCGTACATCATCAGCTCCGGATCGAGCGCGATCGCGCGCGCGAGCGCCACGCGCCGCGCCATCCCGCCCGAGAGCTCGGAGGGCATCAGCCCCTCGGCGCCGCGCAGGCCCACCGCGTGCAGCTTCATCAGGACGAGGTCGCGGATCAGCGCCTCCGGCAGCCGCGTGTGCTCGCGCATCTGGAACGCGACGTTGTCGAAGGTCGACATGTCGGTGAAGAGCGCCCCGAACTGGAAAAGCATGCTCATGCGTCGGCGCATGGCGAAGAGCGCGTCGGGGTCGAGGCCGGCGACGTCCTGCCCGAACGCGCGTACCGAGCCTTTCGTCGCGCGCAGCGCACCGCCGATCAGCCGAAGCAGCGTGGTCTTGCCGCAGCCGCTGCCGCCCATGATCGCCACCACCTTGCCGCGCGGAATGGCGAAGTTGATCCCCGACAGGACCTCGCGCGTCTCGTCGTAGGAAAACGACAGGTCCGAGATCTCGACGACGTTCTGTTCCGGCACGGTGAGGGAGGGAGCGAGGCGACGCCCGAACGGCGCGCGGCGGCGCATTCTAGCCGATCGACCCGGCGCGCATCCACCCTCCCGGCGCGGCGCGGTTCCGCCCGGCGCGCGGGCGGGCTATATTTCGCGCCCGAATGCCGATCGCGCGCGACCAGGACGCCTCCGTGGCAACAGCAGTGGCCCAGTTCGTCCGGGTCGAGAAGCGCTACGGGGCGGCGCCGGTGCTGCGCGCGGTCGACCTGACGGTCGCGCGCGGCGAGTTCCTCGGCCTCGCCGGCGTGAACGGCGCCGGCAAGACCACCCTGATCAAGTGCATGCTCGACTTCTGCGGCGTCGATGGCGGCCGCATCGAGCTCTTCGGCCTGCCGCACACCGAGCCGCGCTCGCGCGCCCGCGTGTCGTTCCTGCCCGAGCGCTTCGTGCCGCCCTACTACCTCACCGGCCGCGACTTCCTGCAGTTCATGCTGGCGCTGCAGGAGCGCCGGTACGTCGAAGCCGACGTCCGCTCGATGTTCGAGGCGCTCGACCTCGACCTGGGCGCCCTGGTCAAGCCGGTGCGGGCCTACTCGAAGGGCATGACGCAGAAGCTGGGGCTGGCGGCGTGCTTTCTCGGCGAGCGCGAGCTCTACGTGCTCGACGAGCCGATGAGCGGGCTCGACCCGAAGGCCCGGGCATGCGTCAAGGCGCTGCTCGGCCGGCTGAAGGCGCAGGGCGCAACGCTGTTCTTCACCTCGCACGCGCTCGCGGACGTGGAAGAGATCTGCGATCGCATGGTCATCCTGCACCAAGGTGTGCCGTATTTCTCAGGGCCGCCACGGGCGCTGTGCGACCATTACGGCGAAACCTCGACAGAGCGGGCGTTTCTGCGTTGCATCGCGTCGCGCTGAGCGCGGCGTAGCCGCGCGGCGCCTGCGAACGTACGGGGTGAGGTGGGGACCGCCCTGCCCGGGACCCCGGAGGAACACTCGGACATGTCTGACCCGACGCCCAAGCCCCGTCTCCTCATCGTCGACGACGATCCGCTGATCACGGACACGCTCGCCTACGCCCTCGGCAAGGACTTCGAGGTGCTGGTCAGCGACTCGCGCAGCCACGCGGTCAGCCTGCTGCGCCAGCTCGACCAGCCGCCGCACGTCGCGCTGGTCGACCTCGGACTGCCGCCGGTGCCCCACCGTCCCGACGAAGGGTACGCGCTCATCGGCGACCTCCTCGCCCACTCGCCCGCGATCAAGATCCTGGTGCTCTCGGGCCAGAACGACGCCGCGAACGCCCGCCACGCGCGGGCGCTCGGCGCGGCGGAGTTCGTGGCCAAGCCGTGCGACCCGGAGAACCTCAAGCGGATCCTGCTGCACGCGCTGCAGTTCCGCGCCGCGGAGATCTCCGCCCCGCAGGCGGTCGAGGCGGGGATGCTCATCGGCCGCAGCGCGGCCATGCAGAAACTCCGCAGCCAGATCTCGCAGTGCGCGGACTCCCCGTTCCCGGTGCTGATCGAAGGCGAGTCGGGTAGCGGCAAGGAGATGGTCGCCACCGCGCTGCACAAGCTCTCGAGCCGCAACGACAAACCCTCGCTTGCGCTCAACTGCGCGGCGATCGCGCCGACGCTGGTCGAACCGACCCTGTTCGGATACGTGAAAGGCGCCTTCACCGGCGCGGTGTCGAACAAGTCGGGCTACTTCGAGGATGCGGCCGACGGCACGCTGTTCCTGGACGAGATCGGCGAGCTGCCGCTCGAGCTCCAGGCGAAGCTGCTGCGCGTGCTCGAGAACGGCGAGTACCAGCGCGTGGGCGAGACGCAGCGCAGGTTCAGCCGCGCGCGCGTGATCGCCGCCACCAACCGCGACCTGCGCCAGGAGATCCGCAAAGGGAACTTCCGCGCCGACCTGTATCACCGGCTCAGCGTGTTCACGATCAACGTGCCGCCGCTGCGCGAGATGGACGAGGACCGGCTGCTGCTGCTCGATCACTTCGCGAAGTTCTACGCCGACCAGGCCAAGCTGCCGCCGTTCACCCTGGAGGAATCCGCGGGCAAGCTCTGGCGCGACTACCACTTTCCGGGCAACGTGCGCGAGCTGCGCAACATCGTGATCCGCCTCACGACCAAGTACGCGGGGCAGCGGCTGTCCGACGAGGACCTCGAGCCCGAGCTGGACATCGGCTCGGCGCCGGCGCCGGAATTCGGCCCGCCGAGCGATCCGGACACGCTGATCGAGCAGGCCCAGGCGCACCTGCAGCGCGAGCGCAGCTTCAACCTTGATAATATGCTCAAGGCATGGGAACAGGGCTACATCGAGGCGGCGATGAAGCTGACGCGCGGAAACGTGAGCCAGGCGGCCAAGCTGCTCGGCATCAATCGCACGACGCTCTACAGCCGGATGGAGTCGCTGCAGAAGCAGTAGGCGGGCCGCGCGGGCGGGTCTCCCCGGCCGCGCGGGTTCAGTCATAGAGGGCGAGGCGATGTACCTCAGCCACTTCGGGCTCACCGAGCCCCCGTTCCGGATCACCCCCCACACCGAGTTCTTCTTCTCGGGCGCGAACCGCGGCGCGACCCTCGAGGCGCTGCTGTACGCGATCACGCACGACGAGGGCATCGTCAAGGTCACCGGCGAGGTTGGCAGCGGCAAGACGATGCTCTGCCGCGTGCTGGTCGAGCGGCTGCCCAAGCACGTCGAGACGATCTACCTCGCCAACCCGTCGCTGTCGCGCGACGAGATCCTGCACGTGATCGCCGCCGACCTCCAGATCGAGTCGCGCGGCGAGCGGGTGACGATCCTGCTGCGCGCGCTGCAGGAGAAGCTGATCAAGCTCTATGCCGCCGGCCGGCGCGTCGTGGTGCTGATCGACGAAGCGCACGCAATGCCGCTCGAGACGCTCGAGGAGATCCGTCTCCTCTCGAACCTCGAGTCGAACCGCCACAAGCTGCTGCAGATCGTGATGTTCGGGCAGCCCGAGCTCGACGAGCACCTCGCGCTGCCGAGCATGCGCCAGCTCAAGGAGCGGATCACGCACAGCTTCCGGCTCGAGCCGCTCGTCCGCTCGGACATCGACAGCTACGTGGACTTCCGCATGCGCGCGGCCGGCTACCGCGGCCCGAAGCTGTTCTCGCCGCCCGCGATGAAGATCATCGCCCGCACCTCCGAGGGCTTGACGCGCCGCATCAACATCCTGTCGGACAAGGCCCTCCTCGCCGCATTCGCCGACGGCCAGCACGAGGTCACGGCGCAACACGCGCGCGCGGCGGTGCGCGACTCGGAGTTCGCGGCGGGCCGGAAAGGTTCTGCCCGATGGTGGCTCATCGGTGCCGGAGTGGCCGCGTGCCTGCTGGCGGGTGCCGCGGCGCACTACTTCAATCTCAATCGCGCCGGTGTGCCGGCCGTCGGGACGGCGGCCCCCGGCCCGACGACCTCCGGACCCCAGGTCCTCGAGCCGCCTTCGCCACCCCGGGCGGCGCGCGAACCGGATGGCCCCACGTTGCCGGTCCGACCTGCGGCGCCGGGCGAAGTGATGGCCGCGACCACCGGGACGACCGCGGCGGTCGGGGATCGCACCGCGACGGTGGCCGAACCGCGGAAGCCCGACTCGGCCACGCCCGCGCCGGCGCGCGAGACGCCGGCGACGGGCGCAGGGTCGGTCCCAGCCGCGTCCCCGACCGTTTCGACGGCGGCGGCCCCGCCCGCCGCCGTCCTTCCCAAAGCCGCCGAGGCGCCGAAAGCGCCGCCGGCCGGATCGTCCGGCCCAACGCCGCCGGCGAGCGGCAAGCTGACCCAGGAACGATTTGCGGCAACGCAGCAATGGCTTCGGACCGCGCCGTCGGGGCACTACACGATCCAGCTCCTGACGGTGAGCGCGGGCGAAGTCGCAGTCATGGAGCGCTTTCTGCGCCAGGCGACCGACCTGGTTGAGCTCAGCGACTTACGCGTCTACAGCGTCAAGCTCGGCGGCCAGCAGTACTACGCCGCGACCTATGGCCTTTATCCGTCGCTCGAAGAAACGATTACCGCGATGGGCGACCTTCCCTCGACGTTCAAGGCGCGCGGGCCCTACCATCGCAGCGTCACGTTGATGCGCCGGCAGAACCAGGAATAAGTTCGCACCCGGGAGCGGCACTAGGACACAGAGGCAATCCATCGAGAAAACAGTTTCTTATATTGCTTTGTTATACTGTTTTTTGGGGTTTAGGGGGCAGATTAAGGCCAAGACGATGCGGGGAGGTATGCGCAACGCTTTTATCGTGCTCGGCCTTTGTGCGGTCCTGAGCGGCTGCTATCAGCCCATGAAACCCACCACGAGCGGGCATCTCGGCGACCAGCCACCCGCGCCGGCCGGCACGATCCCGCCGCCCGTGCAGGCGCTCCCCGTTCCGCCCAAGCCGAAACCGTCGGTGAAGGCGGAGACCTACAGCGTCGTCGTCAACAACGTGAACGTGCGCGAACTCCTGTTCGCGCTCGCGCGGGACGCGAAGGTCAACGTCGACATCCACCCCGGCATCGCCGGAACGGTCACGCTGAACGCGATCGACCAGACGCTCCCTCAGTTGCTCAGCCGTATCTCGAAGCAAGTCGATATGCGCTACGAGCTCGACGGGCCGAACCTGGCGGTAATGCCGGATTCGCCCTACCTGCGGGTCTACAAGATCGACTACGTCAACATGGATCGGCAGACGACCGGTCAGGTGAGCGTGTCCTCGGAGATCATCGGGCAGCCCGCCGGGGGTGCGGGCGGCACGGGTGCCGGGGGCGGTGGGAGCGGGGCGGCCGGAGGCGCGGGCGCCGGGCAAAACACCTCGCGCGTCTCGGTGCGGAACAGTTCAGTAAATGAATTCTGGAGCCGGCTCGTCGAGAACACTAAGGACATCCTGCGGGAGACCGACAAGGTCCTGCCAGCGGGACCCACGGCGGCGACTGCGCCCGCCCAGCCAGCCGGCGCTCAGGCGCCTGGTTCAGCCGGCGGCACGCCGGCGGCGGTCGCGACGACGACGTTCCGCGAGGCAGCTTCCGTCATCGCAAATCCCGAGGCGAGCGTCCTGACTGTTCGTGCGACGTTACGACAGCACGAGAAGCTGCAGGAGTATCTCGACCAAGTGCTTATCAACGCGCGACGGCAGGTTCTGATCGAGGTAACGATCGTCGACGTACAACTCGGCAACAACTACCAGCAGGGGATTGATTTCAACATCCTGCGTACTGGGGCCGCGGGTATCTCCGGCGGCATCTTGGCGTCTGGTGCGGGCGTGCCCACTGTGACACCCCCGGGGAATTTCTTCACGCTCGCCTACACCTCAGCGAGTTTCCTCGCGACCCTGAAGCTCCTCGAAACGTTCGGTAACGTCCGCGTGCTGTCGTCGCCGCGGATCGCGGCCATCAACAATCAGACCGCCGTGCTAAAGGTGGTCGAAAACGTGGTGTACTTCAATATTGCGTCGCAGATCAGCCAGACACCAAATGCCCCCAACCTCCAGTCCTTTACTGCGACGCCGCAGACAGTTCCAGTTGGGGTGATCCTGAACATAACGCCCCAGATCAGCGGCGTCGACACCGTCCTGATCAACCTCAAGCCCACGGTGTCTCGAATCCGCACCTTCGTGCAAGATCCGACGCCGAACCTCAGCACCCCGAACCAAATCCCGCAGATTGTGATCCGCGAAATGGAGTCGGTGATCAAACTCTCGAGCGGCCAAGTGGCGGTCATGGGCGGGCTTATTCAGGATACGCTGACGGACTCGCAGGCCTCGATTCCGTTCATCAATCGGATCCCGTTCATCGGCGACGCACTTTCGAACAGGGCGATCGAGAATTCCAAGAGCGAGCTGGTGATATTTCTCCGCCCCATCGTGATCCGGGACCCGAGTCTCGAGGGCGACTATCGGGGTTATCGCGTGTTCATGCCGGGCGAGGACTTCATGTCGCAGCCGAACCCGGCGAAGCGACCCTGCGACTTCCGCATTGATGCGGGGTGTCCGCAGTGAGCCTGCTGCTCGAGGCCCTGAAGAAAGCCGAGCTCGCCAAGCAGCAGGGCGCGGGCGGTCAGCCGGCGGCCGAAGACGCCCCCGCGGCCGGCCAGCCCGGCAGCGGCTTGAGCCTCGAACCGCTGGGCGGCGCGAGCGTCGGCCAGCCGCTCATGACGCGGGACCGTCTCCCGGACATCACGCAACCGCTCGAGATCTTCACCGAGGATCTGGCCGCTTCGGCGGGTCCAAAGGAAGCCGCAGCGACTCCCAGCCCGGCAGCCGCGCCCGCCCGCCCGGCGGCGGGACGCTCGGCTGCCTCCAGCGAAAACCCGTCTACGACCGCGAGCGATGAGGCCGAGCGCGCCTCGGCGCGCCAGCTCTTCGAATCGAAGGCGGGCGAATACGCGCCGCGCCGCATCTTCCCGCTCATCGTCGGCGCGCTCGGCGTCGTGGTGCTGGGCGTGGTCGGCTACTTCGCCTACCAGGTGCTAGCGCCGCGGCCGTCGTTCTACACTGGACCGCCCGGAGGCAAGGCCCCGCCGCCCGCCGCCGCCACCACTGCGCCGTCGCAGCCGACGCCGCCGGTCGCAGCCGCCCCGAGCGCCGCGTCGTCCTCCGCGCCCGCGGTCGCCGCAGCGCCGGCCCCCGCGGCCCAGGACCCGACGCCGCCCGCTCAGGCGCAGGCATCCAGCGGAACAATCGTGGCGCCGCCGCAACCAACCCCGGCAGCCGGGTCCGTGCAGCGTCCCACCACGGTCGCGCAGGCAACGCGTGCACCGGTCGCAGCCGCGCCTGCGGCCGAACCGCGCGCGTCGCGTCCAACCGCGGCGCCGCGCGCGCCGGTGCAAGTGACGACGAGCGGCCCCCGGGTCGACCCGAGCGTGGAACGCGGCTGGGAAGCGCTCCAGGCCGGCGACCTCGCCCGCGCCGCCGAGGAGTACAACCAGGCGCTCCGCGCCAACCCGACCGATCGCGACGCGCTGCTCGGCCTCGCCGCGATCGACACGCGCACGCAGAATTTCGAGCGCGCCGGGGCGCGCTACCTCAAGGTGCTCGAACTCGATCCGCGCGACGCGTACGCGAACGCGGCGCTGATCGGGCTGCGCAGCGGCGCCGACGCACAGCAGGCGGAAAGCCGCCTGAAGACGCTGCTCGCCCAGCAGCCCGACGCCAACTTGAGCTTCGCGCTGGGCAACCAGTACGCATCGCAGGGGCGATGGGCGGAGGCCCAGCAGGCGTACTTCGCCGCGTTCACCGGCGAGCCCGAGAATGCGGACTACGCGTACAACCTTGCGGTCAGCCTCGATCAGATGCGGCAGCCGCGGCTCGCGCTCGATTATTATCAGCGTGCGCTGAAGCTTGCCGGCAACCGTCCGGTCGGGTTCAATACGGCCCAAGTCGAAGCGCGCGTCCGAGACCTCCAACGTTGACCGGCGGCGCCGGCCGCGACGGACGGCTGCGAACCGGGGGCGAGCCGTCTCGTCCCGTCGAAGGGGAACTCGTGTGGCAGGTGCAAGGAGAGCGGGAGCATTCCCGGCGCATTCGCTGTCGCCGCTCGCGCCGCGCGCCTGTCCTGGACGTAGCGCGCGCGCCGCGCTGACCTGCACCGCCTGATCGCAATGAACTCCCCGGCGTCCCCGCAGGCCAAGCGTCACATCGGGCAGATCCTGATCTCGCAGGGGATCCTGACCGAGGACCAGCTGCGCATTGCGCTGCTCGAGCAGCTCAAGAGCCGCCAGCCGGTGGGCAAGCTCCTGGTGCAGCTGGGGTTCGTGTCGGAAGCGACGCTGCGCGATGCGCTCTCGGAGAAGCTCGGGCTGCAGCCGGTGGATCTGGGCCAGATCGTGGTCGACCCGACCTCGATCCGGATCGTGCCGCGCG